>Ga0172379_10000068_pt1 | contig 262036 bp, 233 predicted proteins | sample GrowelOW334metaG_FD_119756 | JGI IMG/M metagenome (GOLD analysis project Ga0172379, IMG submission 119756) | Groundwater microbial communities from an aquifer near a municipal landfill in Southern Ontario, Canada - Groundwater well OW334 metaG | ecosystem: Environmental > Aquatic > Deep... | reverse complement strand
CATATTGATGTTCATACCTCCAATTATGAATATGACTTGCCTTCCTACCAAGTGAGCCTTTTCGGGCTCATTTTGTATTGGAACGGAAACTCATTTGGGTACTTTCTTGTATTGGACAATACTAAACATTGACATTAATATTTTTTTGTTTTATTATATTTAGACGCAAGTTTATTCGTACATTAGTATATTTGTAATAAATTCGTAATTCGTAGAGAAATCATGCTTACTGACGAAGTAAAAATTAAGGTGATGGCCGGCAACGGTGGCGACGGGCTTGTCACTTTTGACAAAGCCATGATGAGCTTGGGGCCAACCGGAGGACGGGGCGGAAACGGCGGCAGCGTCTATTTTCAAGGTGTCACCAGCCTCACCGCGCTAAACAAATATCGTGGAAAAATTGAACATTGGGCAGCTGACGGTCAAAAAGGAAAATCCAACCGCAGCGATGGTCTAAATGGGGAAGATTTAATCCTGACTGTTCCCATCGGAACACTTATTCACAATCTCGACACCGGTGAAAAAATTGACATCACAAAAACTGACGAAAAAGTCCTGGCGGCCAAAGGTGGCGTCGGCGGAAGAGGCAATTTTTTCTTTCGTTCTCCATCTAACACCACTCCTTATGAATTTGAAAAAGGAAGATCGGGGGAAACATTTAATTTTCTTTTGGAACTGCGCCTCATCGCTGACGTTGGCTTTGTTGGTTTTCCTAACGCCGGAAAATCAAGCCTGCTTAATGAATTAACTAAAGCCCAAGCCAAGGTGGCTAATTATGAGTTCACAACTCTTGAACCAAATTTAGGAGCGATGGATGGCCTCATCATTGCTGATATTCCGGGACTTATTGAAGGCGCGTCCACTGGCAAGGGTCTTGGAATAAAATTTCTGAAACACATCGCTCGGACAAAAATTCTCGCGCATTGTATATCCCTCGAGTCGGCCGATATCAAAAAAGATTATGAAACTATTCGGAAAGAACTAGGTAAATATAGCCAGGAACTGATCGACAAAAAAGAAATTGTTATCCTTACAAAAAGTGATCTGGTCGACAAAAAGGAACTGGAAAAGAAAATAAAGATCGCTAAAAAACTAAATCCGGATGTTCTTACGGTTTCCATCCATGATTGGGATAGCTTACAAAATCTCAAGAAAAGCTTAACGCGGAGTTGAAAATTTAATCTCCGGTGCTATAATTAAATATAATAAAAAAATAATAAATAAAATTTATACTATGCCACAAGACCTCAACGCGGTAGCCATAATCATCCTCGTTATCGCTCTCTGGACCATTCCCTGGAAAGGAGTCGCCCTTTGGAAAGCCGCTAAAAACGGCCAAAAAGCCTGGTTTATAATAATACTTGTCGTTAATACCGTTGCTATACTGGAGATATTATATATTTTCTTTTTCTCTAAAAGAAGAGAAGGGGATCAGGATTTTCATCGGAACACCTAATTCGTGAATTAGAAAAAATATGTACTGGATTTTTCTCCTTATTTTTATCATCGCCGTCTTGATTCCGGATATTATCCGTCATCCAATATTTTTTCTCGACGAAGAAAGGGCTGAAGAAATAGCTATTTTTTTGCTTGGCGCTATTGCTTTTTTGGTTTTCATCAAAAATGAATTACTTCTTCTTTTTCACAAAAAGGAAAAGGAAAGAGACCAAAAAAAGATCGACCAGACAGTGAAAGATCTGGTAGAATCATACAGCTACATTGGAGAAGTTAACCGGAAGATGGATATTATTATGAACATCGCTCTCGGACTGGCTGACCGGTCGATGCTTAATAAAAAGAAGGAAAAAGAAATTTATGAATCCATCGCCAATGCCGCTAATTTTTTGATGAAATCAGAAAGTGTCACCTTGCGTCTGGTAGATATAGAGAGTCTTCGTGTAAAAAAGGAGATAAGGACGAATGGCAAACATCAAGTGGTCAAAAACGAAGAACTTTCAGCAATGAGGGAGGAAACAGTAGTTAAAAAAGGGCAAAACTGTATCATCATAGCTTCTTCTCGAAATATAAATAATATAAAAGGATATTTGATAATAAGCGGATATAACGAAAGAGAGCAAAGTAATCCAAAAAATATTGAAATTCTCAAGGTATTCGCTTCTCAAGCTATTTTTCTGTATTCTTATGTCAATCTGGACGGAAACGGCAAGGAATGCTAAGTTTTTGATAATTATTAACTAACTTCAATACTATGAAAGAGCAAACACCGAAAATAAAACCGTTGGGAGAAAATGTTCTGGTCAGCGCCAAAAAGGAACCGGCCAAAACTAAATCTGGTTTGGTTTTGCCGGAAAACGCGTCGACTGAACGTCCGCAAGAAGGGAAAGTGATCGCCATTGGCGACTCTTCGAAAATCAAAGTCAAAAAAGGTCAGACTGTCATTTTTACCAAATATTCCGGTTCGGAAATAAAAATTGGAGAAGAAGAATATCTGATAATTAAAAATGAAGATATTTTGGCAGTAGTGGAGTAGAAAATATTTTTTCTTTCTAACATTAAAAGCGCGCCTGAGCGTGCTTTTAATTAATTCGTATATTCGTAGAAAATTCGTAATTCGTAGAGATATACTTATTTGACTATTTCATATCCTTTTTCTTTCCACTTATCCAGTCCGTCAGTCAGCGCTAGAACATTCAAAATTCCCATATCAAAAAGTTTTACCGCACCCTTAAATGCCCAAAGGCCGTCGTTATCAACAAGAATGACCTGCTTTCCAGACGGAATTTCTTTTCTCTTTGCCTCTAAATCACCCAGATAAATATTAATAGAGTCTTTTATATGTCCTTCAGAAAAGGCCTGGTCTTTTCGTAGATCTATAATTATGATATTCGGTTTTTGTTCCAGGCCTTTCTTGAGATCGTCGGCAGTTATATATTGAACCTTTGCCTGATCATCAAATGAAAATGGATCGCCATCCGTCATCACTGGTCGGTTTTCATTTCGCCAACTGGCTATTCCACTGGCCAAATATTTTACATCCTTTATTCCGCGGGAACGAATATTTTGCGCCAGATCAGCCATTTTGGGATCGCCCAGATCATCAACCAAGACATAGGAATAATTTTTATCCCACGAGTCAATATTTTGCGCCAAATTTTCCGCCTGAAAATTCTGGGAATCTATAATATGGGAAAGATTGAAACTTTCCTGGTCGCGAACATCAATTATTTTAACTTTTTCCTTGTTATTGATTTTCTGCCAAAGATCAGCACCACTGATTTCCAGCATTGAATCACTTGTTTTCTGCGTTGGCGCTTCTTTCGAAGCACTATTATTTTTATTTTTAAATATATAGGGTCTGACCACGGTAAAAACCATCACCAAAATGATGAGTCCTATGCCCAGAACAATAACCTTTTGGCTGTTTTCTTTTTTTTCCATTGCCGACTAGATTCTATTATTTTTATTTCAAAATGCTCCCGATAAATTCCGGATTGCCGTTGATAAAACTTTTTATATCCATATTTGTTTTTCCTTCCGGCTGGATTTCCTCCAAAACTATACAGCCATCGCCGGCTTGCACGAAAATTTCATCGCCTTCTGCAAAAACCTCTCCTAAATGATGCTTTTTTTCTTTTTCGCCCGGTTTTTTGCTTATCTTATTTAGTTTTATCCTCATAAGAGTCCCGTTTTTTTCCAAAAAAGTAAATATCCCGGGCCAGGGGGTAAAAGCGCGATAACAATTATACAAAGTATCGGCGCTTTCACTCCAATTGATTTTACCGTCCGATTTTTCTATGAGCTCGCAAATTACAGCATGGGCATTATCCTGGACAACCGGTTTTATTTCTCCATTTACAAAGCGGGGGATAGTTTCAACCAGAAGTTTTGCTCCCAGATTTGCCAGTCTTTCATAAAGTTCAATCAAATTTTCATTTTCACCGATTTCAATTTTTTCCTGGGTCAGGATATCGCCCGTGTCGATTCCTTCATCCATAAGCATAATAGTCACTCCCGTTTCCTTTTCCCCGCGAAGGATGGCATTTTGAATAGGAGACGGGCCGCGATATTTTGGCAAAATTGAAGCATGAACATTAACGGAGCCAAACTTGGGGATATCAAGCACGCTTTTTGGCAAGATACTGCCGAAAGCCGCGACGACAATAATATCAGGCTTGAGCGATGCTATTTTTGCCATAAATTCATCATTAATCTTCTCCATTTCAATAACCGGAAGATTATAATTTTCCGCAATCACTTTGACATCCGACTTTTGCAACTCCTGATTGCGTCCGACTTTTTTGTCCGGTCGGGTAAAAACGCCAACAATATTAAAAGTCGCTTCCTGAAGCGCTTTCAAAATTGTTACGGCAAAAATGGGCGTGCCCATAAAAACTATTTTTATTTCATTGTTGTTTTTTGCCATTTTTGTCCGCGAGTTGCGAGCGGGAACAAAAATGAGCATCCCGCACCAATTCTTAAATTTAACCTTTTTAATTATTTTATTTTTAAGCCGTAGGCGAATCCGCGCACTAATTATTACAATAAGTAAATCCTTATCGGAATTGGTGCGGGATAAGGGGGTTTTACAGCAGTAATTTTTGTTTATTCTCTTTATCCGTCCGTTCAATTAGCAAAACCCCGTCCAAATGATCAATTTCATGTTGAAGTGCTCGGGACAATATTCCTTCGGCTTTTATAATTATCTCATTGCCATGTCGATCATGAGCTTCTACTTTCACTTTTTTGTGTCTTTTTACAGGTACATATCGTCCAGGAAAAGAAAGACACCCTTCTTCCAAAATTTCCTTACCTAAAGATTTTGATTTTATTTTAGGGTTTATCAGGATATAATTCTTTCCCTGGAATTTGATCATGCAAAGACGCACTAATTTCCCTACTTGTGGCGCTGCCAGCCCCATCCCATTCTCCGCACTCTTCAAGGTTTCCAGCATATCAAAAATCAGATCTTTTATTTCCGGATCTTTGGCGTTCTTTATTTTTTCCGCCTTCTTATTGAGAAGGGGATTGGGATAGGTTAATATGGGAAGAATCATATTTGTAAAACCGTCATCCTGAGCGAAGCGATGTCGCGTAGCGACAGAGCGCAGTCGAAGGATCTACTAAATATTATTTATGGTTCAATTATTGGCAGGATTTATAGCTCGAGATAATTCAAGGCAGATCCCTCGACTCATTCTCCTTACGTCGAACTCGCTCGGGATGACGGCTATATTATCGATATTGGGTCTGCATCAACAATCCACCCGCTTGGCAATGACTTTAGTATTTTTATTATCTTCGCCGGCCATTTTTTTTCAGTAGTTTTGAGAATAATCTGGCGTCTCGACCGCCCTCTGATATTGGAAATATAGGCTTCTTGCGGCTCGGAAACAACAATGTTGCTAGAAACATTTTTCAGTAATTTATATACACTTTCAGCTAATTTCTCTGCTTTACTTTTGCTATAATCCTGAATCGTTAATTTAATAATCCGGCCGAATGGAGGCAATTTCAATCCTTTTCTTTCTAATATTTCTTTTTCATAAAATCCAGAATAATTTCCGTCAGCTATCAATTTCAGCAATTTATTCTCCGGATTAAATGTTTGGATCAAGACAACGCCAGGCCATTTTGCTCCCGGACGATTGACTCTCCCGGCCACTTGATTAATTAGTTCATAGGCTTTGGCGCCGGCAGAAAAATCAGGGATAGAGAGCATATTATCTGTGTCTATAATACCAACAAGCGCTACATTGGGCAAATCCCAACCTTTTGAAATCATTTGCGTTCCGACCAAAATGTCGATTTCACCACTGGAGAATTTTTTATACACATTTTCCTGATAATTTTTGACGCGAATGGCTTGTGAATCAATGCGAGCCACGTTCGCTCCAGGAAACAGATTATTTATCTCGCGTTCTATTTTTTGCGTGCCCAAGCCTACGTTTTTGAAAACCAGCCCACCGCACTTGGAACATTTGGGCGTAATGGAAGTTTTGTACGCACAATGGATACAGGAATAATATCCTTTATTGCTATAAACCAGCGCCCGGTCGCATTTGGGACATTTTAGGACATTTTTACATGATTCACAAACCGAAAAACTGCTCATTCCCTGGCGATTGATGAGAAGAATGGTTTGCAATTTGTTTTTGAGAGCATATCCGATTTCTGATTTCAATTTTTTAGAGATAGGGGAATAATTTTTCGCCCATCGCTCCTTTTTCATATCCACCAGCTCAATTTTACTAGCACTCCTAGAGCCTCGCTCTAGGAGTAGGAGCGGTATTGTCATTAATTTTAACTCTTTATTACTAGTTCGATAATACGATTCAATGCTCGGCGTCGCTGAACCTCGAACGATCGGGCATTTGTATAATTCGCTTAATTTTTCCGCCACTGTTCTCGCGTCATACCGAGGATTCATGTCCCAGTTTTTATAACTCATGTCCTGTTCCTCATCAATAACGACCAGCCTTAAATTATTAAAAGGGGCAAAGACCCCTATGCGAGTGGCTATGATTATCTTCACTTCGCCTGATTTGACGCGGCGCCAATTCTCATAAAATTGTCCGCGTGTAATATTACTACTCATAACTACAATTTCTTCTGGCCTGAAGTATTGACCATAGCGTTCAAGCGCTTGCGGAGTCAATGTTTTTTCCGGCACCAGTACTAAAAATTGGGCGTTTTCATTCTTTTCTTTAATTTTCAGCATGGAATGGATATAGACTTCTGTTTTTCCGGAAGCCGCGGGACCAAAAAGTAGAAAACTTTTAGCTTTTAGCTTATAGCTTTTAGAAATTTCACCAACTGCCAATTGCTGTTCTTTCGTGAGAATAACATTTCCTCCTCTCCCTTTGGGAGAGGATGTCAGCTCAAATTTTTCTGAAAATTTGTGGCTGACAGGAGAGGGCTCTAAATTAGCAAGGATATTTTTTTTATTAATACGCGCCTTCGCTCTTTTCGGCACAAAACTTTTCAAAACTATTCCCAGGGGCGAAATATAATATTCAGAAATAAATTGTGCCAGTTTTATTTGCGCTTCAGTCAAAAAATTTTCTTCAATAACTTTTTCTACTTTTTTGAGTTCAATTCCACCGTGCCTTTTGAAATCATCCCGACTGCCCAAAACTATGCCTTCTACTTTTCGTCTAAAAAGTGGAATAGAAACCAGCGTTCCCGCTGATAATTTTTCCGCATGTAAATACGAAAACGACTGATTGCGAGTCAGAGGAATGCGAGTCAAAGGGACGATATCAATGATAAAGTTGTTATTCTTTGTCATAAGGCTATTTTATCACCTCCGCGGACTGTCCGCTATCTTTATTTTCTAAGCGGACAGTCCGCGCCCAAATAATTGCAAAAAGGCCTAATTTAAGCTAGTATTTATATATGAAACGTAAAATATTCATATCTATCAATATTCCTGACAAAGTCAAAAAGAGGCTCGTAAAGGCTGTTGAAAAATGGGCTGATTCACCCCCACACCAAGAATTTAGGTCTGATGGTGATATTACACAAAAAAATACCAATTCTTGGTGTGGGGGTTTACCTGTGAAATGGACAAAAGAGGCTAATTTGCACATCACTTTGCTGTTTCTGGGCTATGTAGATGAAGAAACGCTGCTTGAAGTGTGCCAGAAAGTGCGAGAAGTCGTGGGAAGTGAGGATATTTTTGATATAGAATTTGACCGGATAGAACTTTTCCCGTCGGCAACTGATCCCAAGATGGTCGCTCTTACCGGACCAACTAATGCGGATTTACTACGTCTCAATGAAAAAATAGAAAAAGAACTGAACATTTTTACTTCTGCCAAAAAAACTTTCCGCCCGCATATCACTTTAGGGCGAGGACGAAAATATAAATGGGAAGCGCTGAAATCAAAACCTTCTATTGAGGAAAAATACCCTCTAGTCATAACCGCCGAAACGATCGATGTCATGGCCAGTGATTTTGGGGATGGAAATAGTGAATATACAATCATAGAAAGCTGCCCACTGAGGTAGAGACGCGATTTATCGCGTCTTCATAAGTTTAGACGCAATAAATTGCGTCTCTACAAAAATGCATATATTAAATATCAAAATAGACAATCTTACCAAAAAAGAAATACTTCAAAAAGTACGCTTTTTTTTGTCCGAAGAAAAATTTCACCAGATCGCTACGATCAATCCGGAATTTATTTTGGAAGCGCAGAAAAATGAAGAATTTAAAAATATATTAAATAATTGCGATCTCAATGTCGCTGATGGCATCGGGATAAAATTCGCTTTCTGGAGATATGGCAAACGATTGAAATGTCGGATGGCTGGGGCAGATCTCATGAAGAGGATTATAAGACTAGCCCATGAGAACAAACTGACTATATTTTTAGCTGCTAATAGTGAAGGTTTGAGTTCCTGGGAAGAAACTCGTGATGAAATAAACAGACTTTATCCAGAACTAATCGTTGATGGCGACAATATAGACCCCAAGGATGATGCTTATCAGATCCTAAGCTCCAGCTGTCAGATAGTTTTCTGTAATTTCGGCGCTCCATATCAAGAAAACTTTCTTAAACGGCAAAAAAATGATAGAATAAGGCTGGCTATGGGAGTCGGCGGCTCTTTTGATTTTTTGACCCAAAAAGTCCACCGCGCGCCAATGTTTTTGAGATTTGTCGGTCTTGAATGGCTCTGGCGACTCTTCCAAAAACCCGACCCCGGCCGTCCAAGAAGATGGAAAAGAATTCTTCGAGCGGTAATAATTTTTCCGATAAAAATAATTTTCAATTAAAGGTATGACGTTTGAAAAACCACCACAAAATAATGCAGATAAAGATCTGGAATACACAAGAAAATTTCAAGAAAATATGATAGCAGGCCAACGAGAAGTCATGGAAAAGCATATTGTAGAAAGCGCGCAAGCTGGATCGATTAGTATTTTTACCAGCAGGGAAGTATTTGATGAAGAGGATAAGCAAAAAATGTCTGCCTTTAGAACATTAGCCAAAAAAATGGGTTATGAAATTGGTCAATTTACTATAAACAAAGGCCATGATACAGCCACTGCTTCAATTAAAAAAATAGAAGAAAACAAATGAGTAGTGGAATAATTTTTGCAATAATTGCAGCGGTTGCTTTTGGACTCTGGACAGTTTTCCATCAACAAGCATCTGAAAATATAAATGCCTTGCTGGGCGCAATAATAGTTTCTTTGACTGCAGTTATTTTGGGCATGATAGTAATTTGGCCGAAGTTTAATTCTGCTGTCGCTGAAATTAAGCCGAAAGGAATATTATTTGCAGTTTTAGCCGGGATAAGCGCTTTGGCCATAGATTATTTCGCCCTGAAGGCATACGGCTCTGGGTTATCTGTTTCTGTAGGAGGCCCGATCATCATTGCCGGAAGTATCGCTATCGCATCGGTTATTGGTTTTTTTCTTGGAGAATCCGTAACAATATTAAAGATTGCTGGTTTAGTGTTAATTATCGCCGGCTCTGCTATTTTAACTGGTTTTAGCAAATAATATGGAAAACCTTCGCGTTAGGATCGCGCCGTCACCAACTGGATTTGTGCATATTGGGAATTTCAGGACAATTCTCTACAATTTTTTATTTGCCAAAAAAAACGGGGCGGATTTTGTTTTACGAATTGAAGACACGGATCAAAAAAGATTTGTCGAAGGAGCTCTTGAAAATTTACTGGCGACATTAGAGTGGGCGGGAATCACCTGGGACGAAGGTCCGATCAAGCAATCGGGAAGATTAGAGATTTATAAAAAATATGCCGAACAGCTGGTGAAAGATGGCCATGCCTATTATTGCTTCTGCGAACCAAAAAGACTGGAAGAAATGAGAAAAGAACAACAAGCGCAGAAATTACCGCCGATCTACGATCAATATTGCCTGCGCAACATCACGCCTGAAGAAGTGAATAAAAAACTGAAAGAAAATTGTCCATATACCATTCGCTTGAAAATGCCCAAAGATGAAACAATTGAGTTTGAAGATATCATCCGCGGGAAAATTAAATTTGAAACTAATCTCGTCGATGACCAGGTACTTTTGAAATCCGACGGTTTTCCGACCTATCATTTGGCCGTCGTTGTTGACGACCATGAAATGAACATCACCCACGTCATCCGCGGTGAGGAATGGTTATCCAGCGTCCCGAAGCATTTGCTACTATATAGATATCTCGGCTGGGAACCACCGCAATTTGCCCACGTGCCATTACTTCTGAATAGTGACAGAAGTAAACTCTCAAAACGGCAGGGCGATGTGGCCGTGGAAGATTATATAAAGAAGGGTTATCTCAAAGAAGCTATCATAAACTTTGTCGCCTTTTTGGGTTGGAATCCAGGAGAGGGAAGTACCAAGGAAATTTTTTCGCTCGAAGAATTAATAAAAGAATTTAAATTAGAACGCGTGCATAAAGGGGGAGCGGTGTTTGATATAAAAAAATTAGACTGGCTAAATTCCGAATGGATAAAAAAAATATCGCCTGATAATTTTCGAGAAAGGGCGTTACCGTTTATAAAAGAAAAGGAATTTTATAAAAATCTTCCCGATAATCAAGAAACTGCTATCTTTATCAATAAACTATTAGGTCTGGAACAGCAAAGAATTTACAAACTTTCCGAGATAGGGGACGGGGTAAATTTTTTCTTCCATGATATTGAGTATGATAAAGAACTTTTGAGATGGAAAGGTATGACTGACGAAGAGATTAAAAAATCTTTGGAAAAATCACAAGAACTTTTATCTGACATAAAACCTCAAAATTGGAGCTTGCCTAATTTAGGGCATATTTTGATGGAAGCTGCGGGAGATAAGCGTGGCGAACTATTATGGCCGCTTCGTGTGGCGCTCACAGGCGAACAGAAATCTCCTTCACCATTTGAAGTGGCCTGGGTCTTGGGTAAAGATAAAACAATAGCACTAATAAATAAGGCTATTAATTTAGTCTAGGAGTAACTTTCATTAAATGAAAATAAAGAAAAATATTTTAATAATTCTGTTTTTTCTGTTCATTGTTCATTGTTCATTGTTCACTGTCGCTTTGGCCGATGACACAGTAGATTGCGACACGCTCACTGGTGACGCAAAAGACGAATGCGAAAATTTGGAAAAGAAGGCTAAGGTTTACCAGGAATTGATTGATATAAAAAATAAACAACAGGATACTTTGTCCAGTCAATTACAAACAATCGATAAAGAGCAGGAAATGAACCGACTTCAGATCAGCTCAACTCAAAAACAGATTAATGATCTGGATAAGCGAATAAACGACCTGGAAAAAAGCATTCTGACCAAAGAGGACGACCTGAATGCCCAGAAAAAAATTCTTGTTGGTCTTATGCAATCATATTACGAATATGACCAGCAGGGGTTGCTTGATCTGGTACTCATTGATAAGGATTTTTCAGATACCGTTGTCCAAGCAGATTACCTTGACCAATCAAGTGTAAAATTATCAGAAGTGGTGTCCACTATTGAAAAAGACCGGAATGAGATGCTGGATAACAGAAACGAGCTGAATCAGAAACGAGAAGACATAAATAAGAAAAAAGAGGATTTAACTGACCGCACTAATGATCTCGCCTATAATGAGAACCAGAAACAATCACTTCTGACAAAAACTCAAGGTGAGGAACAAAAATATCAGGATCTCTTGGCTCACGTAGAAGCGCAGAAAAAAGAACTGTTCAATTTCTCCGAGGCCAGCAACTTGGGCGAGGTCAGTGCCAGCGTTTCAAGTTATTCAAAACCGAAGGATAATTTAGCTTCAACCTCATGGTATTTCTCACAAAGAGATTCACGCTGGGGAAATAAACGGATCGGAAATTCCAGTTCTCTTATGAAAGACTATGGTTGCGCCGTCACTTCTGTCGCCATGGTATTCCGGGAAAAAGGAGCCAGTATCGATCCGGGAAAAATGGCCGGACAAAAAATATTTTATTATGACCTTATTAAATGGCCGGCCACCTGGAGCCCGGGAATAGCTCTCACTTCTTCCATTGGTCATGGCAACATCAAATGGTCAACCATCGACAGTGAAATAAAAAGTGGCAATCCGGTAATTGTTTACATTGGAAAAACTAACGGCGGGGGCGGTCACTATGTTGTCATCACTGGAAAAGACAGCAAGGACTATATCGTCCATGATCCATATTTTGGAGCCAATTTATATCTTGGCACTTCCAAATCCCTCGTTGGGAAAATCGGCCGCGACTCTGGCGTTAGAGTCGATCAGATGATAATTTATCATTAAAAAATATTTATTTTATATGCCACCCATAACATGGACATTAGAGAAAATTAAAGAAGGATTCGATAAATTTTATAATTTATATGACCGCTATCCAGCAGCTTATGATATCGATGACTTTGATTTTCTACCTTCATCCAGACAGATTCAAAGAAAATTTGGAGGTTTAATTAGTCTAAGAAAGGATTTAGGATTAGAAATTAATAACTACATGCATGGAAAAGTAAGGTCAAATAAAATTTCAGAATTTCTTAATAAGGGAAAATATTATGAAAATATTGCATATAAACTATTAATAGAAAAATTTGGTGAAAAATTTGTTCATGTTGAAAAGCCAACATACAAACGAGGGGATCTGCATGAGTATAACAGTAAGGACAGGTATGATTTTTATGTTTATGCAAAACCTACTAATTTTGCGATTGATGTCTTTGGGACAAGTGACAGTAGGGGAGTGGTAAACATAATGAACATTAAAGAAAAGAAATATAGAAAAATTAACTCAAAAGAAAACTTATACTTTATATATTTCGGAAACAATATAAAAGATGAAAAGGTACAAAGTTGGTTAGAAAAAAGAAAGAATAAATTTCCGACTAATTGGAAAATTTTAAGTTTTAAAAATTTTAAATTAGAAAGAATTAGCAAAATATACATCTTTCAAGGCTATCTAGCTCTAAGACGCCAGGCCAGCATCCCCCCAGTGTCGTGAAAGTATTAATGTGCGACACTCTCACCATATCAAAAGCCGCTCTCCCCTAGAGAAAAACGGCTTTTATAATCCGGGATTATTTTTTTACTTTATAATTTTTTATTGCCTCCTGCAGCGCATCAGCTGCCAAATTTGAGCAGTGCATCTTCACTGGTGGCAGCCCCTCTAAATTTTCGGCCACATCGGATCTCGTAATTTTGGAGGCCTCCCCCAGAGTCTTTCCTTTGGCAAGATCGGTGACCATAGATGATGTTGCCACAGCCGCTGCGCAACCCAAAGTTTCAAATTTGATATCCTCTATCACCTCTTCGCCTTTCTTCTTTTTTACTTTGATATAAATTTTCATTATATCTCCGCATTGAGGATTGCCGACACTACCAACACCATCGGCATTTTTCAAAACACCTTGGTTATGGGGGCGGGTAAAATGTTCCAGCACTTTTTTCGAGTATTGCATATAGGTAGATGTATCTTAATAATTATTTTTTCGAATAATATTCTTCCAAAACTTTCCCCGAGACTTTCCTGATCTTTTCCACGATTTTTTTTAATTTATTTACCGTATAGTCAATTTCTTTTTTTGTTGTGCTTTTTCCAAGCGTTAATCTGAGCGACCCATGAGCGTCTTCGTGTTTCATGCCAAGAGACATAAGAACGTGCGACGGTTCAAGATTACCAGAGGTACAAGCGCTGCCAGTTGAAGCGGCAATACCTTCCATATCAAGCATCATAAGAAGACTCTCCCCTTCTACGTTTTTAAAAGAAAAATTAGCATTGTTCGGAGAACGTTTTATTTTTGATCCATTCAGTTTCGCCTGCGGAATTTCTTTTAATACTCTTTCTATAAGATAATTTCTTATTTCTAAAATACTTTTACCTTTTACTTTTTCCTTTTTAACTAATTCCATGGCCGCGCCCAAGCCCACAATACCTGGAACATTATGCGTCCCGGCTCGTTTATTATTTTCCTGTCCCCCGCCGTCCTGGACTCTTTTTATTGGCGTACCTTTTCTAATATACAAAGCGCCGATTCCTTTCGGTCCATAAATTTTGTGCGCGGACATAGACAATAAGTCTACACCGAACTTATCAACATTACAGTCAAAATAATTAATTGCTTGTGTCGCGTCAGTGTGAAATATGGGATATTTCGTTCGTACTTTCGTATTTCGTATTTTTTTCGTATTTCGTAAAAGATTTCCAATTTCGGCAATAGACTGAACTGTTCCAATTTCGTTGTTAACATACATAACAGACACTAAAATGGTGTTAGACTTGATGGCTTTTTTGATATCTTCCACTTTTATAATCCCGTCTTTATTTGGCTTAATATAAGTCACCTCAGCCAGTCCTTCTTTTTCTACTTCTTTACAAGAATCCAGGACGCAATGATGCTCAAAGGCAGTGGTGATTATATGAGGCCTTGAAGGCACTCGGTGCCTCTCTATTCCTTCGTGTTGGGCACCGAGTGCCTTAGGAGTAAAATAATATGCATTTAATACGCCCTTTACCACTAAATTATTTGATTCTGTCGCGCCACTGGTAAAAATCATTTCTTCTGGCTGCGCGCCAAAAAAATCCGCAGTTTGCTTCCTTGATTTTTCCACCGCTTCATTGGCAACAGAGCCAAAATTATGGATAGACATAGCATTGCCAAACTTATCGGAAAAATACGGCATCATGGCCGCTAATACTTTTTTATCAACTGGCGTTGTTGCTCCGTGATCTAAATAAATTTTTCTCATAAAAAATTATTTATTCCTCTTCCTCCTCTCCCTTCGGGAGAGGAGGTCGCGTCTTCGCGACAGGAGAGGGTTTTATGTTAAATTCACTAAATTATATATTTTGCCTTACTAAGTTCCCTCTCTGTCCTGATAAGAATCAGGACTTCTCTCCCAAAGGGAGAGAAGGAGAGCTCGCTTATATTAATTCACTTAATTTTATCCCATACAAAGTCTTTTTTATTTGCACTCCTACCTTATTCCATACAATAGAAGATGTACATTTCTTTTCCATAGCACATTTCTTTCCCACGCATCCCATCGGCGCGATCGGCCCTTCAACAATTTCAATAATTTCTCCGACTTTTATGAGAGCTGGTTTTTTAGCCAGGGTATATCCCCCACTTTTTCCGATCTGGCTGGTGACTAGATTATTTTTTCTCAATTCCCCTACTAGTCGTTCCAGATATTTCACCGAGATATTTTCATCGCGACTTATAGCCTTGATATTTTTTTGTTCCGGATAACATCTGGCCAAATTGACCATAGCTTTTAACCCATATTCAGCTCTAGTTGAAAATTTCATTTTCTTATTCCTACTATATTAGTATATGTTAATAATACTAAGCGTATCAAATTTTGTCAACAAAAAGAAAAAGCACTATCTGATAGAGATAAGATAGTGCCGGAAAGAGAAAAAATGTGATGAAATGTGATGAAAAGATAATTGGCGAGGGTTTAGCCTTGGGAGGTAACTCCCTGCTTCGGATCTATGATCCTACTCAGGATATGCAAGGAAAGAGCCATATTGTGTATATCTCCTATCCTTTTTGTCTCTGTCGGTCCGTTATTGACAGACAGCAATCCTGCAACCCTCCACTCGTATAGGCTAGAGTTTGGGCTAATTCCACGCCTCACCAATCATATTCGAAGAAAGAACTGTTATTTTTATTCTTTCATTGATTAAAAATTAAGTCAAAGAAAGTTATCCACAGCCTCGATATTTATGCTATAATTCCCATACTAGCTACTAAATACCGTATACTTTATACCATTTTTATGCGTATTTCATACAGTGCTTTTGACACATACAGAACTTGCCCCCTGAAATATAAGTTTCAGGAAATTGACAAGATCAGGACGCCCAAATCCAAAGAGGCGGTTTTTGGCTCGACCTTGCATGATGTTATGAAATTTATCCATACTCCGGGTATCATATCCCCCAACCTAGACCAGGCCATGGAACATTTTTCTAATTCCTGGAATCCGGTAATTTTCGAAAATCCGGACGAAGAACGGGCTGCTTTTACCCAGGGCGTGAAAATTATCCAGGACTATTTCAAGCGGAATAATCCGGTTGATTTTAATATCGTGAACTTGGAATCGCGCTTTCAAATCGAACTGCCAGGCGAGGACGAGAATCATATCATCTCTGGCATCATTGACCGCATTGACCGGACGGATGATGGATATGAAATTATTGATTATAAAACGACCAAAAAGATGCCGACGCAAGAGCGAGTGGAAAACGACATCCAGCTTTCGGTATATCTGAACGCTTTTCTTTCTCAATACCCCAACGAAAAAAATAATTTGGATAAAATAAAAGTCAGTTTATATTTTCTAAAGCACGGCGTAAAACTTTCGGCCACAAGAACCGAAGAACAATTGGAATCAAGCCGCAAACAATTTCTGGAAACTATCGCCAAAATAAAAGAAAGCAAATTTGAGCCGCAAGTATCCCCTCTTTGCGACTGGTGCGGATATCAAAATCAATGCCCGATGTGGAAACATAAATTTAAGGAGCTGCGAAAAATTGATACAGAAGAAGTTAATAATCTGATTTCTGAATTTATCGAACTACGCTCGGCCATGAATATAACCAAAGAAAGAATTGGAAAGTTGCAGGAAGATATTGTCAATTATATGAACCAGGAAGGCGTGGAACGGGTTTTTTCCGAAGGTGGGATAATCGCCAGAACTTTGCGCAAGACATATAAATATGATGATAAAAAATTAAAAGAAATTTTGGAACCGCTTGGAAAGTGGGACGACATCAGAAAAGTTGACGGTATCGCGCTTAGAAATATTTTGGGTGTTTTGCCGCTGGAAGCCAGACAAGGAGTGGAAAAAGCCAAAGTAGTGGATAAGGAAAGTGCCAGTTTAATAGTAAAAAAGAAATAACCCCGTTTCCCGTCATTCTGAGCGGAGTGAGGATTTATCCGAACGAAGTCGAAGGATCTGCTAATGACTACTTCTAGTTTTATTACTGGCAGAAATTATAGCCAGAAATAATGTAAAGCAGATCCCTCGACTGCGTTCTGTCGCTATGCGACATCACTACGCTCGGGATGACGGCGCATTATTATATGCTTCAAAAAATCAAAAACTTCATCAAAAAATTCTTCCTCATTGACGATTCTCCCCATAAAGTCGCAGCCGGAGCGGCTTTGGGTATTTTTTGGGGCATTATGCCCGGGGAAGGCGTGGCCACAACGCTGATTACGGCTTCTATTTTGCGTTTTAACCGCCTCTCGGCTACTGCTGGCGTTTTAGCCGTCAACATGTGGACGACCTTTCTCATTATGTCTCTGGCCGCAACAGTGGGCGGATTTTTATTTCATACTAATTCCGAAACTCTTATAAATAACTTTAAAGCCACTCATAATTTGGGCTGGAAATATTTTTTTACAGAAACAATTTTCACTAACTTGCTCCTGCCACTTATCACCGGATTTATAATTGTCTCTCTTGCTATTTCCCTGGTCTTTTATTTTCTTCTTTATTTTTTGCTCAAATATCACAAGATCAGATTCAAATAAATATTTTTTCACAAACAAAAAAATCCCTTTCGGGGTTTTGTTTTTATATTTCTTGGGTCGGAGAGAGTTCTCCCCGACCCACGTTGCTTTTACCAGCGTACTTCTATGTAACTGTAGGAAATCCAATCCTGACGTTCAAATGAGATGCCAACAGGTTTTTTGCCATTGCACTCATCGCACGGATTACTGGGCAAGCCAGTACATATACGACAAACCATCTCCTTCGAAACAATGACGCGATATCCAACCGCGACCAGTTCTTTGACGATCCATCTTCTTTTCTTATCCAGATACCGGAGCTGATCCAGCAAGGATTCGTCCCTTGGATCAAAATAGAGATGAGACCCAGGCGCGCCATCCGGATCGAAATAAACATGCGCTTTTTTTTCATCACCAACGGCTTTCTTGCGCATCACCTCTATAATTCGCTGTTTAATGCTCTCGTCTGGGTCGTCGCTAGCCGACAGGACTTCTTTTCCGTTCTTTTTAGTTACTAACCTTGCATCACCAGCCGTAAATCGTTTCATAAACCCCTCCCTATTCGCTTTGTTCAAAGCATAGAAATTTATGGTTTGATTTATTTTATCACCGTCCCGGTGAATTTTTTTCCTTCCAAGTAACTTTCCAAATTTTTCAATTTTTTTCCATTCATGATGACTACTTCCATTTGAGCCTCCTGCGCAATTTTGGAAGCAATCGGGTCAAAAGGAGCATTAAGTCCCGGATCCCACTTATCCCCTACTATCTTCCTAAATTCTGTCCAGGAAATTTCTCGAATCTTTTTGGCACTTTTGAATTTTTTTGGATCCTTATTATAAACATAATCTATATTAGACAAATTGACAACATTTTTCACGCCAAAATATTTTCCCAAAGTCACTGCGTCAAAATCGGTGGAAAATCCAGGACGCCATCCGGCCGCTACCAGGATGCTTTCCTTGAAATTAAAAAAATCCTCAAGATCATTGGGATTTTTGTTGATTCTGGGGTGGGAGAAATCTCTGAAAATAGTGCGAACAAGATGCGCGTTCATGCGGGTGGCGTGGATTCCCAGCCAGTCGCGATCATTAGTCGTCAGTTCTGTCACTTTGCAGGCATCATTCTGGTATTCACGGGCGGCATAACCTCCGCCGGTGATAATAATAAATTTTTTTCCTTTCTTTATCTGTTTTAATATCAGTTCCCTGAATTTTTTCAAAAAACGCCAGTCAATATGCTTTGGAACGATAAGCGACCCACCCAAAGATATGACAATTATTTTTTTGCCGTTTTTCATAAGATTATGTATATGCAAAAGTTTATTTGATGCAACTCTTATCGGGCTGATACCCTCTTAATTCTGCCTCATTTTTATCCTTAAAGCAAGTGGTATTTTCCGGCTTAATCCTCTTGGCATATTGGCAGGTTGGAAGATGATATTTATTGGAATTTTTAGAACCAACAAAGGCACAGTTTTGGGGTGGTATATTTTTATTATCTCCGGGTTTGGCGTCCTCAGAGGTCAAATTTGAGGCTTCGGTAGCCTGGCCGGAACTCGCCCCACAAACAGTTTCAGCACTGTTGCTATTGACAACCACTTGATTTTGTTTTATAGCTTGACCTTTCATCATTCCCGCCTCAAACGATAGAACAGCTACCAAGATAAAGCCAAAAACAAGAATGATCTTATATTCATTATTTTTTAGTATTTCTTTTATTTTAACCAGCATATTTACCCCGTTAGAAATCAGACGAGTTATTTTCTTAACCAATATTTTATTATAGATTAAGACTATATATAATATACCATTAAAGTTGTCTGATTTCTATACGGGGTTGACATTATATCATATACTTGATAAACTACGTTCTGTAAATAAAGTTTATCTTTTTAGCTATATTGTCCCTCTCCTGTCAGCCAGAATTTAAGAAAATTCAGGCTGACATCCTCTCCCAAAGGGAGAGGAGGATAATGTAAGTTACTAATTATATGGCGCACAGAAAAGCCGGCGGCTCTACCCAACTAGGACGAGATTCCATTTCTAAAAGATTAGGAGTGAAGCTTTTTGGTGGAGAAAAAGTAAAAATCGGACAAATTATCATCCGTCAGCGCGGAACCAAATTTCATCCCGGAAAAAATGTTAAGCGTGGCGAAGATGATACTCTTTTTGCGATGAAAGACGGTGTGGTAAAATTTTCTACCAGAAAAATGCCCTCATTCACAGGAAAATTGACCATGCGAAGATTGGTTTCGGTAGAGTAGGTCGTATTAAAATTGAAAATATCAAAAGTCCTGCTTGAGCGGGGCTTTTTGACTTCAAAATCTCGGATTAATTCCTATTTTTTGCTGGCTACTTTCACAAATTCATAAAAAAGTGGGTGAGCATTCAATGGTTTTGATTTCAACTCCGGATGAAATTGCGTGCCAAGAAAGAATGGGTGGATAGTTTTCGGCAGTTCTGTAATTTCCATCAGTTTTCGGTCAGGAGAAATTCCGGAAAAAACTAGCCCGGCTTTTTCCAGTTTCTCGATATATTCAGGATTAACTTCCCACCTGTGCCTGTGACGTTCGGAAATTTTCCCTTTCCCATAAGCTCGATATGCAGTTGTTCCCTTTTTCAAAATCGCCGGATAAGCTCCAAGTCGCATTGTGGCGCCATAGTTAGAATCCTTCAGATTTTTCTTTTGTTCCCGCATAATGTCAATCACTGGGCAACTTGTATTTCTATTTATTTCCGTGGTATTAGCATCTTTGCAGCCTAAAACATTTCTGGTATATTCAATCACTGCTAACTGCATTCCATAACAAAGTCCAAAAAATGGAATTTTGTTTTCACGAAGATATTTTATGGCAGCAATTTTTCCTTCTACTCCACGAGAACCAAACCCGCCCGGAATGATAACACCGTCATAATTTTTAAGCTCCTCCAGTTTTTCCGGTTCACGCTCAAAAAGTTCACTATTTATCCAGCTGATCTCCGGCTTTACTTTTAGCTTATACGCTGCATGCTTGATAGCTTCCAAAACCGAAATATACGCGTCGGAAAGGATAAAATCACCGGTACCGAAATATTTTCCCACCACCCCAATTTTTACTTTCTCTTTGGCATTTTTAATATTGTCCATCAAATTATACCAATCATTAAGATTGGTTTTTTTGTATGGTAGGTCTAATTTTTTCAAAATTAACCGGCTCAAATCATCGCGCTCAAAGTTGATAAGCACTTCGTAAATACTTTCCACGTCAGGCGCGGAAATGACATAGCGCTCCGGAATATTGCAAAACATAGCGATCTTTTCTTTTCTTTTCTGGTCAAGATAGGTTTCACTTCTGGCAATGATAACGTCCGGCAAAATTCCGGCACCATTTAGCGTTCGGACAGCATATTGCGTCGGTTTTGTTTTCATTTCGCCGACCTTCGATGGAATAGGAACATAGCTTACCATAACAAACATCACGTCGTCCGGATATTTTATTTTCATCATCCTGGCCGCTTCCAGAAAAAGTATATTCTGATATTCCCCGACTGTTCCGCCTATTTCCACGAGAGTGATGTCTGATTTGGCTTTGCGAGAAGCTTTTTCGATCCGCTCAATGACTTCCATAGGAATATGCGGAACTACTTCCACACATCTTCCTTTATATTCCAAATTTCTTTCTTTGTGGATTACTGTTTCATAGACTCGGCCAGTGGTCATATAATTATCGCGAGTCAAAGTTATATCCAAAAATCTCTCATAATTCCCCATATCCTGGTCGGTTTCATCGCCATCATCCAAAACAAATACTTCTCCGTGTTCGGTCGGATTCATCGTTCCCGCGTCAACATTGATATAAGGATCAATCTTTAGCGCCGTAATATTGAATCCGCGCGCTTTCAGAATCGCCCCAATGGAAGATGTGGTTATCCCTTTTCCCACACCACTCATCACTCCCCCGACAACAAAGATGTACTTTCGGTTTTTCATATTTTTAATATTCGTATGTGCGCGTTCGTAGCGCGCGTTCGCATACTTTTATAGATAAAAAGCCGCCTTCCCCTGCGACTTTAGAAAAAATAAATATTTATAAGATCAGCTACACTCCCTCAACCTTCAACTTAATATACGATACTATGTCGGATGTTAATTTTATTTCTATTTTGTATTCTCCTATTTTTTTGATAGGATTTTCTAGAATTATTTTTTCTTCCGTAATTTCGGATCCTTCTCTTTTCAAGTTTTCGGCAATGTCTTTTTTAGAAATCGAACCAAAAAGTTTTCCATTCTTCTCTTTTGATTTTAGCACAATTTCCATATCTCTCAAAACGCCCGCCAATTGCCTCATTTTTTCAGTATTTTTTGCTTCCTCAACTCTTTCTTTTTCTTTTTGAGCGGTGACATTTTTTATCGCCTCGTCAGTCGCCATTTCAGCCATCTTTTTGGGAAACAAAAAATTTCGGGCATAGCCCTCGGCCACGTCTTTGATGTCGCCTTTTCGAGCAACACTTTTCACATCCTGAAGAAAAATAACCTTCATAAGTTTCCTAAGCTACTTAATTTTCTCCTTTATCACTTCTATCGCCTTATCCAGTTGCGGATCACGATTATTATTGAAATCATCAAGGCTCAAATCCACTTCAATATCAGGATTGATTCCCCTTTCCATTATATAATCACCGTTTGGCGTCAGCCATTTGGCAATGGTAATTTTTACGCTTGACCCGCCCGGAAGATCAATAAGCTGTTGGACACACCCTTTCCCAAAAGTTTTTTTGCCAATAAGCGTCAGCCCCTGGTCATCTCGAAGAGCCCCGGCCAGAATTTCCGAGGCGCTGGCGCTTCCTTCGTTAATAAGAATCACTGTTGGAATAGAGCTCAATCTGTCTCCGCCAGCTGTCTTCAGGCTTTCTTTATTTCCAGCGCTATCCTCTTCTGTCACCACCACTTTTCCATTGGGGATCATCTTGCTGGCAATTTCCACCGCCTTGTCCAGAAGCCCGCCCGGATTATTGCGAAGATCAATAATAACTCCCTTGGTATTTTGGGACGTAATCTTACTCAGTGCATCACTAAATTCCTTTCCCGTATTATCACCAAATTTGGTAATTTTTATATAAGCAATCTTGTCGTCCTTAAATTCCATTTTGACGCTTTTTACCTCAATCGTATCTCGCGTTACCACCACATCCCTGGTTTCTTGTTCGCCCTGATGAAGAATGGTCAATGTTACCGTAGTGCCTTTTTTCCCGCGAATAAGATCTACGGCTTGATAAACATTAAAATCGGTGGTGATTTTTCCGTCAATCTTTAAAATCTTGTCACCTGCGCGCAATCCGGCTTTTTGCGCCGGCGAACTGTCAAGAGGAGCAATGACGGTCAAAACATCATCTTTCACGCCCAATTCCGCGCCGATCCCTTCAAAAGATCCTCCAATCTCTTCGGTAAATGATTTTGATTCAGTGGGATCAAAAAAAGTGGAATATGGATCACCGGTGGCTTTCAAAAATCCATTTATCGCGCCGTATACCATTTTTTGCGCGTCCAGTTTGTCCTTATCGATATGTTTGTCCTTGACCAAATCCCATACTTTCCAGAAAAGAGAAAAATCAACTTTTTCATCCGAGCTTGGCAATTTATTCTCAATCAACGACTGGCTTAGTGGAATGACTTTCTGTTCAGTTGTTTGCTTTTTCCCTTGGTTCACGCCCAAAAAATAACTGCCAGCGACAAGAAAAATAACCACAAAAAAAGTGACGTACTTCTTGAAAAGCTTTCTGTTTTTTTCCAGATTGGCGGATTCCTCTAATATTTTATTCAGTTCCATCATTAATTATGTTGAGGCAACGGTTTGCCCCAGTATTTAAGGAAATATTTGACCGCGCTAATAATATGCAGCCAGGCTAAACGGTTGAATATTAAGGTTTTTATTATGCTTTTTCCGGACGAACCTTTACCGTGGTAATGGTACATCCGGGAACTCGGATAATATATGACTTTGTATCCAGCTTCCCAAAATCTTCGGCACCAGTCCACGTCTTCAAAATACATCTTGAACCGCGGATCCATCAGTCCTACCTTTTTAATAACTTCGCGCGAAGTCATCAGCGCCGAACCCATCAACCAGTCTACCTCTTTTTCGCTCTTATGGTCAAAATCTTTCATTAGAAACAGGTCTAATTTCTTTTGGGCGAACTTTAATCTTCCTAAAAATGTCCGCCGATAAACTATGGTCATCGGCGTATAAAACCGGAAGCATGAATATTGCAATTCTTCGTTAAATCCGAGGAGTTGTGGGCCGACAAGACCCACTTGTTTATTGCTTCTCACATATTCCAATAATTTTTCGATCGATCCTTTTTTGACGACCGCATCCCCATTCATAATCAGGATATATTTACCCTCTGCCATCTCGAATCCTTTTTTTAAAAGAGCCTGATAGCCAACATTTTCTTTGAACGCATAAAATTTTATTTCCGGATAATCCTCTCTCATCATTAGTTGGGTAGCCTCTTCCGACTCGCAATCTATTTCAATCATTTCATAATCGGTCAGAGTGATATTCTTTTTTATCGAATCAATACAAACCTTCAAAAGTTCAGGATTTTTATAGCTGGTAATAATGATGGATAACTCCATATTACTTAGGTTTTATATCTTCGGCTTTATATCTTTTTGCTCTGGCATAGTGAAAATATTCTGTGCCATATCATGAATTTTGTCATAGTTGTCGCCTCTCGGAAGAAGAATATATCCAGACACTCCTTCGGTTGGCGCGTAAAGCAATCCCTCTTCACTGTCTTCTAATACCCTTTGATGAATTTCCGGATTGGGAACTTTTTTATAGATATCGTACAGTTTTTGCATTTCCCAAAGCTGCATATCTGTGCGGACATTGTCACCCAAAGAGTCTAAAACACCGTTCACTTTGGAAAAGTCAGCCAGTGTTCCAATGCTCAACATTTTATCTTTGACTAGTTGCATAACCAGTTGTTGGCGCTTAGCTCTTTCAAAATCACTGGAAGTTACTCTCGATCTTGCAAAACACAATGCCTGATCACCATTTAGTGTATTTTTTCCGGCAGGCAACTTGAAATCGCCTCCGCACTCCGTTTTAGGATTAGTACAAAGCGGGTATTGCGCTACAATTTTTATCTTTCCTGTTTTGGTTGTGTCCTTTTTAGTTTCATATTTTCCAGTCGGAACAGTAAAAACATTAGGATCGCAAACCTTGGCTTCGTTAAACTGCATAGTTTCTTCGAAAGGTTTGTCGAGAGTCACGTCCACTCCGCCGATGGCATCTACCAACTGTTTAAATCCGGTAAAATTAATGCTGGCGGCATAATGGATAGGCAGTCCGGTCACTTCAGTTACGGCCTTTTTCATCTGTTCCAGTCCTTGCTCTTTTCCATTCTCTTCGCCATAAGCGTGGACAGCATTGATCTTCTGCCTGTCTTGCGTTCCCGGAACCGTGACATACAAATCTCTGGGAATAGAAATAATAGACGCTTTGTTTTCAGCCGGTTTTACGCTCACCACCATAATGGTATCCGCCAAAAGTCCTCCCCCGGGAAGGTCAGCGCCTCTCATTCCTAATACTAATATATTTATCCGCCCGTCTTTTTCTCCTTTTAGCTCGTCTTTCACGCCGGGGATATTGTGAGCGATGCTTGAAAGCAGTCCGCCATTGGAAATTTTTGTGAGCACGCTTCCGGTTTTCCAGGCAAAAGCACCGCCACCGATAACCAGCAAGATGAGAATTACTCCCACAATCTTGAACCAACGTTTTTTATAAAATTTCACTTTTGGTGTCTGATAATTGCCTGCTCTTGTATTTTTATTGCTCAAGTTATTATTTCGGAAATACGTCATAAAAAAATAAAAAATAATTAAGATTTTTAGTCTTTTTGCAATATTATCATTTTACATATAATCAGTCTTTTCGTCAATCTATAACTTTATACGATTCGGGTTAAATTTTTGACACGATTTTCGTACCTTCGTATTTCGTACTTAATTTCGTATTTCGTAAAAATAAAAAACCGCCGGGCACCACAATTGGCACGCCCGGCGGGGGTGAAAATGTTTATTTCCTTTTCTTCTTTCTTTTTTCATGTCAATTATTAACTTTTTGTTTCGTCGGGCCAACCAGATGCCCGCAGCTTTCTGTCTTTATCTCGGACATCCTCACCCATCGTTGCTATGCGATGAGCCCGAAGTTCCATTGCTAATTTATCGTTGCTGATCGCCAACATTTGAATCGCCAAGTGAGCCGCATTCTCCGAACAATCAATAGCAACTGTTGCTACTGGAATACCAGGTGGCATCTGAACAGTAGCTAAGAGCGAATCCAAACCCTTAAGAACAGAGGAAGAAAGTGGCACTCCAATGACCGGCAAAATAGTTTGAGCAGCAACCGCACCAGCTAGATGCGCAGCCCAACCAGCTCCAACAATAAGTACTTTACAACCCCTTCCTTTCCACTCATTGATGATTGGTGGAATGTCATCGGGAGTTCTGTGGGCTGAACAGATGTGGTAGTCGTACGGAATGAGAAATTTTTCCAGAACAGCCTTGGCGCCGTACATGAGCCTTCTATCAGAAAAACTCCCCATGATAATTCCAACCAAAATCTGAAGCTCTGTCATAGTTTTCTCCTTTCATTCCGGTTTCTTTGTTTTTATTGCAGTAAAATCGAAACTTCCCAATATCAACTTAGTTGCGCCATAGTGCAATTCTTGGTGCATAACACAGTACATACTCCCATCTTCACCGACGGCATAAATGGAAACATACTCCAGTGTGTTCGTGTCTCGATAGGGAAGAGCAATAATTTTGTATTTCTTCCCCTCCTCAAATACTAATTTCCCCTTCACGCCGTCAGATTCAGGATTTTCACTGAGAGTTCCCGTATATCCAGGAACCTGATGCCAGTACAAAGATCTCTTGCATTCACTTTTCATTTTCCTCCCCCTATAGAAATATGTTTGGAAAAAATGATTTATTTCGTTTTCAAGATACAAAAAACTCGAAACCTACGCTCGGCCTCCTTACAAAACTATATAAAAACTATCTTAATTGCTGATAAAAAGCAACCCCGTACAGAAATCAGACAAAAATATTATACCGATTTCTTACGGGGCAAGATTATTTCATCCCTTCAAAAATACCTATCATCTTTCTGGCTGTTTTTTCCCAGGAGAATTTTTTTACCTGTTCCAGTCCTTTTTGGATCAGTTCTCGCCGTAAATTGTCATTACCCACCAGTGAATTAATTCTATCGGCCAGCTCTTGCGAACTTTCTGGATCAAAATATAATATTGCGTATTCCGCTATTTCTTTGTGTGGCGCGATATTGGACGCGATAACCGGAGTGCCAACCGACATCGCTTCCAAAATTGGAATGCCAAAGCCTTCATAAAATGAAGGAAAGCAAAATATATTTGCTGCCTTCATAACCGCCGCTTTGTCTTCTTCATCAATAAACCCTGGAAAAACTACTTTGTCTTGCAAATTATATTTTTCCACCATTTCGTCGATTTTTGGATCAAAATTATGGCTTTTTCCGCCAGCAATGACCAACTTCCAAGGTTCAACCTTGGAAACAGAAAAAGCTTCGATTAGCATCGGGATATTTTTTCTCGGCTGAAGCGTTCCGAGATACAAAATATACTTGTCTGGCAATTTATATTTTTCTCGAACTTTTTTCAATTTTTCTTCGGACAAATCAGCACTCAAAAAATCACCAGCAACAGCATTATGAATCCATTCTACCTTATCTGCATCAATTTTATATAATTTTATAATCTCATCCCTGGTAAACTGCGAAACAGCGATGATCTTGTCCGCTCTTTTTAAACTTCTCGGGATCAGAATATTTAGAAAAAATAGATCGCTAAATTTGATGAATTGTTTATACACCTTGAAAGAAACATCGTGGATAATTGTTATTATCTTGATGCGCTTTGGCACAAAAAATGGCGTGATATATTGCGTCAAATATGTGTCTACTTCATTTTTTTGAAGATATCGCGGAAGCGTCCAAAAATTCCAAGTGAATTTGTTGGCAGCCGGGAGAGAAATAATTTCAAAATTGCTCTTATTTTCTATTTCCAAGCTTTTTTTGATACTTTTGAGCGTTTCAGCATCTGCAATGTCGGTAAATAATTTGTAATCATTATTCGCATCAATAACAGCCAAATTCTTTACCAAATTAAAAAACACCACTTCATCACCAGTTCTATATTTCCCGATATTACGAATATCTATTCCGATATTTGACATAAATTGATATGTGAGTTATAATTGGTTTTCGTGTGTAAAAATCCCGGCAACACTAAGGAAGGAGTGATTAATGTCGCCAACCATCACCGAAGAGATGAGACAGAACTGCTTATTTTTTGTTCTTTTTCACGGAAAATGCTTTCCATTTGTTTGCAGGGGCAATCCCAAGCCCTGCTACTCTGACAAAATTATTTCCAAAAAGGAACGGAAACGTTCCAGAAAGGCGGCATGATTCGATGAAACTTCATCGTTCACGCTCGCCGACCAAGCCCGAGGTATCAACCTGGGCTTTTTCTATTCCTTAATTTGAGCTATCGCCAGCCACACCCAAAGTATTCCTAAAAATATTCCGGCGTTAAATAGGTTTGTCGTGACTAATCCAAGCCAGCTGATCAATATAAACAGATTTACGACCTTTTGTACATCATTTTGAGCTTGATAATAATTTTTGACGGATTTCAGTAAAATATACCCAAGCAAGATTACTAGAGACAACAGTCCGAACATCCCCGCTCCGAGCCAAGTTTCCAGGAAAATATTGCTAGAATTCAATGGTGTTCCTCGACCATCTTTGCCTAAAATTTGGTTAATATTTCCCCATCCAATGCCCAGGATTGGATGTTTTTTTATTTCCACCCACGATTTCTTATATATTTCATTTCGAGTGCTTACATTTGGATCTTTTCGAAATACTTCTTTTACAAAATGACCAACCGCCTTTTCACTTTCAATTTCTTCCAGGTTGATATGCCGACAACTGAATTCTTCCAGTTCACCAACTACATCAATATACTCCGGCAATTCCTTGTTCTCCTCACAGCTGACAGTAATTTTTTGTTGCCCCGTTCCGGTGCTTTGCACACGGTTAAAAAGTTGGAAATTAGTCAAATGAAAAATGTAAACAATGGCGATGGCAACAGCTAAAGACGCTATTATTTTAAATTTAAGCCAGCTCGTTTCACGCCATTTCCAATCTTTTAGGCGTAAATCAGTAAAAAATACAGTCACAAATACAACATAAACAACAAGCGCCGCCAGCCATGCGCTGCGAGAGACAGTGAGAGCTAGTAAGATAAAAGTTAAAATAAGAAAAATATAGTAACCCGTCATCCCGAGCGAAGTGAGGATTTTATCCGAACGTAGTCGAGGGATCTGCTCTTGATTATAACTAGTAATATTGTTTGGTAGATTCTTCGACTGCATTCGGCCAAAGGCCTCATTCCGCTCAGAATGACGGATGAGGATAAATATTGCACTTATTAATAACACTAGAAACATACCCAACCAATCCGCTTCCGTGAATGTCGCGTTCGGCCTTCCCGGCATCGCTTCAAAATTAGACAAGCTATGCAAAAAACGCCAATTTTGCCAAATACCATAAAAAACCACAATAACTGATGAACTAACGAAAAACGGGATCACTCTTTTCAAGTCTTCACTGTTTTGGATATAATTTCTGACTAAATAATATAGCGCCACGAAAGTAGCGATAATTATCGATAATTTAAAGCTTGCTATTTTATCCGGCGCGCCAATAATACTCAAAAATCCTGACGCCACAAAAATCAAGACCAGCCAATCGTACCATTCCGGCTTTATCAGTTTAAACGATAATCTTTTTGTCGCCAGACGAATCAGAAGCGCCAAAATTATGATGGCGCCGATAAATTGATATGGACGAATGGCAATTCCTAATTCTGCCGGCGCCAAATTGATGTTTTCCAGCGGTATCATTCCGACAAAAAGCAAAAAACACCAGCCGGGACGATATAGCGCAACTGCCAATGCCAAAAATGCAAAAAACAAAAAGTCACCAAATGCCAGCGGCAAAATTTTCAAGTTATTTAGCAATATCAAAAAGAAAACAAGTAAAACATTGCCAAGAAGAAGATAGGTTTTGGGTTTGTTTAAAAATTCAAACATTTTCAATTATATTCAAAAACTTCTCCACAAACTTATCCCACGAAAATTTTTGGGCTTGCATTTTGGCGCGTACCTTCAAGGTCTCACGTAAATTTTTATTGAGCAGCACATTTCGCATCACCATAGCTATATCATGAATATCATCGTCCTTGCAATATAAAGCACCGTCGCCGCCTACTTCCGGGAGAGAAGATGATTTAGAAATTATCGTAGGCACGCCTATATTCATCGCTTCGAGCGGAGGCATGCCAAATCCTTCATAATGCGACGGGTAGACGAACATTAAACTTTCAGAAAATATCGCCGGCATATCATCTTGTGGCGTCATATCAAGAAATCGTATTTGCTTGGTCAGATTTAATTCGCGTGCCAATTTTTCCCCATCAGTGACAAGCGGTGCCAGTTGGGGCAAAAGCTTGCCATAAACCACCAATTTTGGCATTTCGCCAATAAAATGTTCTTGTTTGTTTCGTTTATATAAATAATCATAAGCCCGGATCACTCCTTCCACATTTTTCCGCACTTCCAATCCCCCGCCAGCCAAAATATATCCCGGCTTTAATCTTCCGCCATAGGCGGAATATTTTTTCAAAACCTTGGCAATTTTCTTTTCGTCCGGTTTATTTTTATAAATTTCATCAATATCAATGTAGTTTACCGTAATTTTTTCCGGCTCAACCCCCAAATGCTGAATCAGATCCTTTTCTGTTCTTCTAGAAACGGCCAAAATCTTATCCGCTGATCTGATGGCTTTTTCCGTCAATTTTTGATAATGTTTTTTTCTAAAATTATTAAGATATTCGGGAAATAATTTTGGAATTATGTCATGCACCAACATTATATGCTTGATGTTTTCTATCGCTGTCGGGCATTGGTAAACGCTGAAAAATACATCACAATTATCTTTTTTTACTTGCCGTGGTAACAAACATTTTTCCCACCAAATTTTGCGAATAAGATCATCCCGTTTCCATATCGGCAAAAAAACTCGACATTCAAAATTATCAGGTAATTTAAAGTTTTTAGGCAAATCCTCTTCCAGGTACAAAATAACTTTTAATTTTTCACTTTGAACTTTTAACTCAATTAATTTCCTTAAAAAATTAATTGTAACCTGCCCAATACCAGTATTAGGCTTTCTGATAAACGACGCATTAATGCCAATTGTTTTCATAGCTATATTTTAAACCAATTTGTCTTTTTTTCCAAACTTACCTAAAATAGATAGGCATTAATTTTTAACTGGAAATATAATGGAAAAGAAAAATCAAACTGTCTGCGTCATCGGCCTTGGTTATGTCGGTTTGCCGATGGCTGTTCGAAGCGTCGAAGTCGGATATAAAGTTTATGGATTGGATAATGTCAAGAAAAAAGTTGATCTCATTAATTCCGGGAAAAGTCCGATAGAAGAGAAGTATCTGATAGATAATTTGTCTCGCTTTAAACCAAAGGCGACGACAAACGAAAAAATATTGAAGCAAGCGGATATAATCCTCATTTGCGTTCCCACTCCAGTCGATGAAAAATTCTTTCCAGACTACACTCCGGTCATCACAGCTTCAGAGATAGCCGCTAGAAATTTGAAAAAAGGGGCGCTTGTCATTCTTGAATCGACCGTCAATCCCGGAGTTTCAGAAGAGATTATCGCGCCGATATTCAAAAAAGCCGGATGTAAGATCGGAAAAGATGTGTTCATCGCTCATTGTCCGGAACGAGTCAACCCAGGCGACATCAAATGGACAGTGGCTAATTTACCTCGAGTAGTCGGGTCATTCGATAAAAATGGCCTTGATATGGCTTATGACTATTACACCAGCATAACGACTGGAGAAGTTCGCAAGATGAAATCCATCCGAGCGGCCGAAGCAGTAAAAATCGTGGAAAATTCTTTCCGAGATATTAACATAGCTTTCGTCAACGAACTAGCCAAGTCTTTTGACAAATTTGGCATTGATGTCAAAGATGTCATCGAAGGCGCTTCTAATAAACCTTTTGCTTTTATGCCGCACTGGCCTAGTTGCGGCGTTGGTGGCCATTGCATACCGGTTGATCCGTATTATCTTATCGAACGCGCCAAAGAAAATGGTTTTGATCATAAATTTTTGCGCACTGCCAGAGAAATTAATAATTCTATGCCGGCTTATACTGTGGAACTATTGCAGGATTCCTTAAATGAGATCAAGATGCCGATGAAAGGAACAACAGTCGGAATCCTGGGAATTGCCTATAAGGCTAATGTTGATGATATCCGCGAATCACCTTCTAAAAAAATAATCGAGCTGGCCAAAAACTATGGCGCCAATGTTTTGACATACGATCCGCATATCTTGGAAAAGTCCACCGAGAAAAAACTGGAATCAATTCTCAAAAAATCACAAGCCATAATCCTGGTCACTGATCATGACGAATTCAAATCCATTGAACCCAAGACTTGGAAGAAATATGGCATAAAAGTAGTGATCGACGGCAAGAATTGCCTCGACAAAGACGCTATTAGAAGGTCCGGAGTTATCTACAAAGGTATTGGACGTTAGATTGAATTTAAGCTATAATAAAAGCAGCTCGGATAAGCTGCTTTTGTTGTTAATTTTTGGCTTATTAGGGGCATAAAATCAACATATGTTTTCACTAATAAAATCAATAATATGGCTTGCCGGACTCCTGGTAGTCGCCTGGTTTGTCCTGGGCTATTTTGGTTATGAACCAAATCTCAACTATTTCAAAGAAAGTAAAGCTGGATGTGAGCAAAAACTGAACGAATGTGGAAAAAATCTGGTAACTGAAGGAACAAATAACGCTAAATGCGATTTCAAATGCGTTGACCCGCAACTAATCATTAAGAAGAAACGATAATGAAACTCGTAGTCAATATGCCCGTTTTCAATGAAGAAGAAAAATTGGGCGAAACCATAGAAAGGATCAAGAAAAGTTTTAATCTTCCATTTTATTCACAAGATGGATCAAAAATAACTGAAAAGTTGATCCAGATCGTAGATGACGGTTCCTCTGACCGGTCCGTAGAAATTGCCAAGGCCCACGGCGTTAATTTGATTGTGTCATATAAACCAAACCGTCGTCTGGCTTATGCTTTCAAACAAGCTGTGGAAAATTCACTGGCTAATGGCGCCGATATTATGGTAAACATCGATGCCGATGGACAATTCAATCCGAATGATATCCCAAAACTCTTATTGCCAATACTGAACAAACAAACCGATATATCTGTCGCCAGTCGTTTCGGCGAAAAAAAAGCCAAAGATATTCCCTGGATTAAAAACTTTGGAAACAGACTAGCTTCCAATATTATAGGATTCTTTTTGGGTTGCAAAACCGATGATTTAACTTGCGGATTCCGAGTGTATAGCCGCGAAGCCATGCTACGTTTAAATTTAGTAAATACTCATTTCACCTATACCGCCGAAACAATTATCGATGCTATAGGAAAAAACTTGAAACCAATTTGGGTTCCGCTAACTGTCACTTATTACCATGATCGGAAATCCAAGATGGCCAAGTCGATATATAAATTTGTCAGTAATTCCTTTAAAGTTATCCTTAAGGCCATCAGAGATGTCCGTCCCATGAAATTTTTTGGTTGGCCGGGATTGTTTATGATTTCCATCGGCCTTGTTTTCTTCCTAATTTTCTTGATCAACTATTTTATTAGTTTTAAGATTACTCCCTACATAAACTACATTCTTTTTTCAGCCATCCTAATTTTTCTCGGCATTCAGCTTCTTATCTTCGCCCTCATCGCCGATATGATCAAATCTAACCGCCAACTGACCGAGGAACAGTTCTACCAATGGAAAAAAGACAAATACGACAAGAAATAATCCACTTAGACATTTGATGTCTAAGTAAGTTTATTATGAAGAATCCTAAAATACTTTTTATATCCCGCGCCTATCCGCCAGTGCTTGGTGGCATCGAAAATCAGAATTACGGAATCGCACAGGCTCTGACTAAAATTACTACTACAAAAATCATCGCCAATAAACGTGGCAAAAGGTTCTTGCCTGTTTTTTTACCCTGGCTAATGTTTAAAGGATTTTTTATTGTCCCGCGTTATGATGTCGTTCTTGTAGGAGACGGCGTCTTGACACCTATTTGTCGGCTTTGGAAATTTTTCTACAATCGAAAAAAATATATTTCCATCGTCCATGGACTCGACATTACTTTCGCCTACAAAAAATCACTTTTTGGAAAAATTTATAGAGAAGTGAATATCCCCGCGCTTAAAAAAATGGATAAATTGTTTATGGTAGGAAATGAATCCATTGAACAAGCGGTAAAAATCGGTATACCACGGGAACAATGCGTATTTATTCCCAATGGACTCATTTTAGAGAGAACGCATACTGACGCGACTAAAAAAGATCTTGAAAAAGTATTAGGCATAGACCTTGAAGGAAAAAAAGTAATTTTTCGCGCTGGAAGATTTACACCACATAAAGGAACGGAATGGTTTATTAAAAATATAATGTCAAAACTCCAAGAAAATTATATCCTTGTCTGTGCCGGCGGTATGCCCAATTCCGCTGGTGATGAAAATTATTTTCCGAAATGCGAAAAAGCAGTAATGGATCTTGGGTTGGAAAAACGGGTTAAACTATTACCAAACTTACCTCAATCGGAAATGAATATTATTTTTAACACTTGTGACCTTTCAGTTTCACCTAACATAAAAGTCCCTGGGTCTATGGAAGGTTTTGGTATCACAGCCATTGAAAGTGCTGTTTGTAAAAGAGTTATCCTGGCTTCAGGAATTGAAGGTCTAAAAGACGCTATAAAAGACGGAGAAAATGGATTTTTGCTTCCCTGGGGAGATGCTGATGCCTGGGTGAAAAAAATAAATGAAGTGCTGGCCGATGATGAATTCAGAAAATCTTTCGGTGAAAAAGCCCGGCAATATGTGCTGGATAATTTTACTTGGGACAAAATTTCTAAAAAATATTTAGAAGAGATAGAAAAAACTATCAATGCTTAATATTATCCAAAACCAAATATTATTTTTCCTGGCCGTGGGATTTTTGATGTTTTTGCCGGGATTTTGTTTGCTTTTGGCTGTGTTTAGAAAAAGCGCAGCACTAAGCACATTGGAAAGATTTATTATTTCTTTTGGCCTAAGTATAATTGTTGTTGATTTTATTCTTTTTACTTATTCGAAGTTAAATATAGGCATTACACGAATATCTATAATTTTAGGAGTTTTATTTTTTTCAGCGGTTTGTTTTTCCATTTATAAATTCCTTGGACACGGAGTGTCCAATTGGACACTCCGTGTCCAAAACGAGCCCGAAGATAAATTATTTTCTTTCTCCAAAAACCAATTTATATTAATTTTACTTTTGCTATTTCTGACCATTTTCATTAAGACTGCCTATCTTTCCACCGCCATAGCGCCGACAGCCACTGATTTTGGCCATCATCTCTATTGGGCCAAAACTATTGCCGAAACTCATCAACTGACCAGTTATGAAGGAATGCCTGATTTCATTATTGGCGAACACACCATGTTTGCCAGCATTAACATTTTGACCGGATTAAATTTTCTTACCGGCTGGCCCGTTGTTGTTTTATTCTTAATAAATTTACTAGGGATCCTGACTGTTTTCATTTTAACTTTGCGAATTTTTAAGAATAAATTAATTGCTATTTTAACATTACTTTTTTTGGGCGTTCTTTTTGCAGTCGCATCCCCCCAAGCCAAATATGTCAGTGGTGGTGTCATGGGAAATATTTTCGGTAATTTCCTTATGCCACTGGCATTTTATTTCTACTACAGAACTTTCGAATTTCTTAATTCGAAAAATCAATATCCTCCTCTCCTTCTGGGAGAGGATGTCGCGTCTTCGCGACAGGAGAGGGCTCTTATTAAAAATAGTAAGACTTTCCTTTCCCTCGCCGTCTTCACCACCTTTGGCCTTTTCTACACCCACCACCTCACGTCTTTTATATTTTTGTTCATATTCCTCTTGCTCATTCCCCTATTTTTGATCGTTAACTATAAAGACGTAGAAGTTGTTCTCAAAAAATCCGCTAAAATTATTTTTTCGCCGCAAGTTTTGGGAATTTTTGTCCTTGGCCTCATATTTTTCTTTTTTGTCTTTACTCCGACTTATGTCAACACTAAAGCCGTTGACACCGCTGTCGGAGCAGCCACAAAATCAACGCGGGTCGGCCTCACCATCACCAACATCAAACAAACAGTCGGTGAGCCGCGTCTTGCACTTGGATTTTTGGGATTTCTATTACTGATCTTGACTTTCCGAAGAAAAAATTTCGGATATGCGCTTCTTGCCTCTTGGACTTTTATGCTTTTTATTATGTCATCTTTTCCTAATTTGCTATTTGTTGATTTGCCATCAAGCCGCATTGGAAATTATCTAAGCTATCCCCTGGCCATTCTCTCCGCCTTTGCTTTTTATACTGTTTTTCGTCCGGAATCATACGAAACACTTTGGGGCAAGAAATTATGCGAAAAACCGTATGTGATGGACAAACTTCTGAAATCAGCATTTCTCATCCTTTTAGCTTTTGTTTTGGTTACAGGACTCAATGACTCCGCCCAAGCTTTCAAAAAACAAGCGGAACTCACCCAACTCAATCAGACTTTTGATGTTTCAAAATATCTGGCCGATAATACAAACGCCAACGACCAGATCCTCAAAGATCACAACTATATCACTGCCGATTCCTGGATGAAATTGTTTTTTATGCGCGGGTATAAATATCCCCAATCACGTGGATTTTTTAGCCGCTATGAAGCGCAAGGCAGCCGCAGCGGCGAAATTTGTACGCTAGTTATGATCTCCAGCCCCGGTTCCGATGAGGCAAAACAATGTTTTTCAGACACTAAAACTGATTTTTTGGTTATTAATCCAATGTATGACGCTCCCCAATTCCAAAAACTGCCAGAATTCAATCAGGTTTATATGAGTAACGATATTGCTGTGTATTATAGGAAATAATTTATGCAAAAAAAATTAATAATATTTATAGTTGCGTTATTCATCCTAAGCTCTGCTTATCTTCTTTCTGTAGGCTCAAAATTTGAAACTTTAAATTTTGGCAAAAACTGGTGGTCTATTTATTTTGTCAGTCCCAAGGATAATAGCTTGAATTTTGTCATAGAAAATCACAGTGGCAAAACTAATTTTCATTATGTAATTTTAATTGACAAAGAAAGAATAAAAGAAGCTGATGAAAATATTAGAAAAGATGGCCTCCTAGAGTTTAGCTCTAGGAATTTCCAAGAGTTGAACTCTAGGAATTTAGAAAACAAAAAAATCACCATTGAAGTTTCAACTGGTGATGAGAAAAAAGAGATTTATAAGAATTTTTAAAAAAAATGGGCCGGTTGTGTGTTTCGAAAGTTTATAGGAGGAGAATCGTCACTCCATCTTTCGAACGCTTCCACAAACGACCCGAATAATAATTGCATACATTGTACTCCTATTTTATAAATTTGTCAATAGCTGATTGCCTAAAATCAAACTATTGGCTCAATAAAGCCAAAATATGACCGAAGAAAATCCAAGAAAAAAAATATTACTGGTCACACGTCCGATCGCTCCGCCTTGGGATGAAGCTTCCAAGAATTTTGCGTATTATCTGGCTAAAACGCTCGATATGCACGATTTCTATCTTCTGACTAACGGTTTTCTCCCTGATCTCCCGCCACACATCCATCAAAAAGCTATTTACACCTCTAACAAGTTGACATACATGCAGCGAATAAGATTATTAAAATTGCGTCATATTCTTCGGGAAGATTTTGATGTTATTCATTATATGCTTACCCCGACCAAGCTCAATGCTTTTTCATTTAAGACTTTTATAAACAAAAAGAGGGCTCGCACTATTCAAACTATCGCGACATTGCGAGAGGATTTATTCAAAGACAAAGATTTTAAAGATATTCTTTTCGCTGATCTTATCATCACCTACTCTGACTATGCTAAGAATAAACTTAATGCTATCGGCTTTAATAACATCAAACGAGTTTACCCAGGAATTGATCTTGATCTGTATAAAAAAACACCTAAAGATAGAGAGATACAAAAACTGTTCAACATAAGCGATGATGATTTTGTCTTCCAATACATCGGCGGAGAGTATGCCCGTCTGGGAGCAATGGATAATATCGTTTCCCTGATAACAAAATTCTCTACGGAACTAAGAAAAAGAAAGATCATTATTTGTTTTCCCGGAAGGATGAAAGACGAAAAAGATTTTGAGAAAAAAGCCGAGGTCAAGAAAATAATAAAAGAAGCTGGAGCTGAAGATATCGTCAGATATTCCGATGAAATTGAAGCCCAGGCCAGTCTTCAGTCACGCGGACCGGATTGGATGAGCAAGGTAAATAATACTTGCGATGCTGTTCTTTTTCCAGTAAAAAATATGAAAGGAAAGTTCGACATTCCCCTATTCGTTCCAGAAGCTATGGCCTGTGAAAAACCAGTGATTATTTCCGATCTGCCGATCCTCAAGGAACTGACCAATGAGCATAACTCTGTTATAATCCCACAGGACGATGTCGATGCTCTCTATCAAGCAATACTGGATCTATATGAGAATAGCGAAAAATGCACAAGTATCGGAAAAGAGGCTAGAAAATTTGCGGAAGAAAATTTTGATATAAAAAATATTGCGGAGATTTATAGAAAGATTTATGACAAACTTTAGATGTCATCCCGGGCTTGACCCGGGATCCAATCTTAAAAATTAAATTTATACACTAGATTCCCGCTTTCGCGGGAATGACAACATGGATTATGCCCAATTACATATTAAAAAACATATCCCCCCATAAAAAAGAACTAAACACTGACCAAATGAAAGTGCCGGCGGTTTTCTTTATGAGTGAAGACCTGCTTCCCGAGGATGATACTTTTTCTAAATTGGAAGATGTTGCTTCTAATGAAAACACTCTTTTTCACAGTCTTGTAGCTATGCCCGATGTTTGCTCAAAACCTGGACGGAAAAATGCGTCAGGAACCACTGTTGTTTCTGAAAACTATATTTTGCCTCAAGTTAATGATTCTGATCCAAATTGCGGAATGAGATTAGTCAAAACAAGCCTGACGGAAGAAAATCTATCCCCAGAAGAAATTGATAAACTTTTCAAAAAATTGGTCAGAGTCGTCCCTACTAAAAAATTTGTTGGCACCAAGGTTCCAATTGATGTTGTAGTGGATATTTGCCGGAAAGGTACTCAGGCCGCAATTGAACATCTTGGAATAAAAACCAAAAATGAGCTAGAAAATACCCAGAATGGCGGAAATTTTTTCCCTCGCGAAATGACAAAAAAAAATATTTTTGATGTTATTCCGAAATTATATTTATTCTTCGCCAAATTCCGCTTGGGAATCTTGGGAGCCGCAGGAAACCACTTTTTGGATCTTATGAAAGTGAACGATATTCTTGACCCAGTGATAGCCGAAAAATTAGGCGTCAAAAAAGGCCAATATCTTTTCCTCGTTCACACCGGATCAGGAATCCTTGGCCAATATACGATGTACACCCACACGGCTAAAAAACGTGAACATCTGTCTCAATCCCTCATGGTAAATCTGGGAAAACTAATTTTCAGCACGCGCAAAAATGATATTTATAGAAAAATGCAGGAAAGAATAAAAAAACATATGTCCGGAGACGAGACACTTTTGAAATATGACGCCAAAGGAGAAGATGGGAAGCTGTATATGGATGCCCGAGCGGCTGCTTCTAATTTCGGCACTGCTAATCGTGCCGTTATCACTCATAATATCTCGGAAACGATAAAAAAAGTCTTGGGTAAAGATCCGGAAATGGATTTGATCTATGACATGCCCCACATTTCGATATCCGGAGAAAATCATTTTGGATCTGATGTATATGTGCACCGCAGCAACACCTCTCGCGCATATGGTCCAAGCAAAATGTCTCATCATCCGATTTATCGAGAAACCGGCGAACCTGTTTTCATCCCCTCTTCCATGAGCACTGACGCCTATCTTTGTGTTGGCACAGACCGAAATGAGGAAAGTTTCTTTTCCGCTCCGCACGGAACCGGCAAAGGCGCTAATCAAAATGAAAAATCTATTACTAATAAGAAAGAATTGTTTGAAAAAATGGAAATCAAGGGCGTAAAACTGTATAACGCGCAGTCCTCAATCGTTATAAACCAAGATTCTGCACGATATAAAAACATTGATAAAGTGATTGAAGGAGTAGAAGCCAACGGCATCGCCCATGTCGTGGCTAAAATGGAGCCTGTCGCTGTTTTGATGTATTAGGATTTAAAGTGTCCCTCTCTCCCTTTGGGAGAGATGTCACGATTCTTATAGTGACAGAGAGAGTACTATAGAAAACGGAAAAAATATATATTTTAGTGAATTTAATTAAGAGCCCTCCCCTGTCAGCCTGAATTTTTCTTAAAATTCTGGCTGACATCCTCTCTCGAAGGGAGAGGAAGGAATCGCTATAAATCATGAAAATCATCACCATTTCCGGCCTCGATGGCTCGGGAAAATCAACTCAAATAGAACTACTAAAGAATTATCTTGAGTCCCAAGGCAAGAAAGTTTTTTATTTCCACGCAGTGGAGTTTAGTATGGCTAATAAGATTGCCAAAACTGCCAAAAAAGAAGACGCACCAAAAAGTGTCGCTAGAGCCGGAACAATTTCCATTCAACTACGAAAATTGTTTCTGAAAATTGATATTGGACGTTTTAAGACATTGCTAAAAAGACTAGAATCGGAAGGCTATGACTATCTAGTATCAGACCGCTATTTTTATGACACTGTTGTTAATATCGAATTTCTATCAGATGACTATCATAATAACAGGGCTATTCCTAAACCAGATCTATCCATTTATCTCCAAATTTCTCCCAAGATGATAATGCAACGCGAGAGAACCCCTGATCAGGGAATGGAATATTTGAAAAAGAAAAAGAAACTATACGATGAAAAAATAACTGATTGGAATTGGAAGATGATCAACGGGAACAGAAATAAAGATGTTATTTTTGAAGAGATAAAAAATTATGTCGCCTAGTCTCGCTAAATCAACATTCTGGGTTACGGTTTCGGAGATAATTTTCAATGTCTCCGGTTTTGTTATCCACTCTGTCGTCGGACGGATGTTGGGTCCCTCTGATTATGGACGGTATGGCCTCGTTATCACCATGACAACAATGGTCATCATCCTGATTGGCAATGGCATTCCGACCGCCATGAGTAAATATTTGAGTGAATGTTTTGAATGTAATCCAAGATTGGTTGGCGTCATTAAAAGGCAAGCTATTATTCTTCAAAGCATCGTCATCGGCGCAATAACTGTCATCTTTTTCCTGTCCGCGCCGCTCATCGCCAGAATTTTGAACGATCCAACGCTCACTCCCCTATTCCAGCTCTCCTCACTTATCATTCCGGCCTTTGCCGCCGCTTCGTTCTATTTCTCCTATTACACCGGACTTCACGAGTTCAATATCCAGTCCGTCCTGAAAACACTACGCTCTATCTTTAAAATTATTACCATAATCGGCCTGGCATATTTTTTCCGCGTTCCCGGATCAGTAATGGGGTATTCCGCCGCTGCTTTTTTGGTCTTCCTTGTCGCTGTCGGCATTGATAAATTTAAAATCTCAAAAAAATTACAGGCAAACGTAGAGACGCAAAATTTTGCATCTCTACCGGAGCCGACATTTGACTGGCGAAAACTAGTTAACTACGCCTGGCAGATTGTCATATTCTTTTTAGCCTATGAACTTCTTATCAGTATCGATCTGTATTTAGTTAAAGGAATCCTGCGCGATGACTATCTAACAGGAATATATAATGCTTCACTCACTATCGGCCGCATCCCCTATTATATTTTCTACGCTCTCACCGTGGTTCTTCTTCCTGTTGTTTCCAAAACAACATCAGAAAACAACCACAAAGAAACCTCCAAAATTATTGAGCAATCCCTAAGATTGATGCTGATGCTTCTGATTCCCTCGGTAATTCTAATGAGTGTCTTCGCAAGACCCTTGATCAGATTATTTTATAGCCACATCTATATCGATGCGGCAACCCCTATGTCTATTTTGGTCTGGGGCGTCGGATTCTTGACCATCTATTATGTCTTCTGTTTTGTCATGAGCGGCGCAGGAAAAGTAAAAATTCCCATGGTTTTGTCATCCGTTGGCCTTGTTATAAACACGATCTTAAATTATATATTCATCAAACGTTACGGCATTACCGGTTCCGCCATCGCCACCTCCATCACTTCCGCATTTATCACTTTTATTATGCTCTACTATATTTGGAAGGATTTTGGTGTCACGATAAAAATAAAAAGCTTTCTGAAAATGGCGGCTGCCGGCGCCATCATGTACGCCGCGTCATTTCTTTTCAATCGCGGCGAGCTCATTTTTATCCTCTGGTCAGCGATATTATTCGCTCTATATCTTTTCATCCTTTATCTTTTGAAAGAAATCAAAAAGGATGACATCGCTGTCATCCAAAAACTTGTCAGCCGTAAAAAAACAGAAGAAATCGAAGAAGAATTTTCCGGTAATGAACCGGCGGCCTAGAAATTATATTATTTTCTATTCTCCGCTTTTTCATCGCCTACATAGGCATAGTTTTTTGTGAGAGGCTTTTTGAATAGCAGTATCCACAAATGATTGATGACATATCTTCCCAACGTAGTAAACAATCCTTCTTTTTTTAGCCGTCTTCCGGAAGTAGTCATGATAAAATTGTGAGAAAATTTAACCTTTCCCGCTTTGGAAATACGCCGGGCAATATCCGTATCTTCCCCATAAAATTTTATATTGACATCAAATCCGCCGATTGACTCCAGTGCCGAGCGTCTGAGCACAAAGTTCCCTCCTTGAAGCATAGCGCCTTTGCCTAGAATATGGTGATTGAAAAGATGAATGAGATATCCAGGGAAATAAAAAATGTTGGCCGAAAAATTAATAATTCCCGGCATATCATAAAATCTATAAGGCCCCGAAAGTGCCACCAGCTTTTCATCTTTCGAAAATTCATATACCGCTCTTCCGATCCATTTCGGAGGCAGAATTGAATCGGCATCCATATTGGCGATAATATCGCCAGTAGACGCCAAAAACCCGGCCTGCCTGGCTTGCGGCAAGCCTTTTTTGGGTTCATCTACCAATATCACCTCGGAATACTGAAGGATTATATCTCGAGTCTTATCCACGCTGGCATTGTTGACAGCAATAATCTCCACCTCATGCGATGTATATTTTGCCCGCTCTATTATCGATTCAAGAGATTGGGCTATATATTTTTCTTCATTCCAGGCCGGAATGACAAAGGATATTTTCATATAATTATCTTATGGGCGTCCATTCTTCATGATTGGATTTTTTGAAAAATTTCATATAAACCAAATTGACTGTCCATTTCCAAAGAATTTTAGCCCAACCTACGCTGTGGAATCTTCGACCGGTATGAAAAACGGTGAGATCATTAAAAAACTTAGTTTTACCGAGTTTCGCCAGTCTCCAAAAGAATTCATTGTCTTCCCCGAGTGACAAGTTTTCGTCATAACCATTGAGTTTTTCAAAATACTCGCGCCTTATAAACTGGAACTCCCCCGAGGAACTGCCATGACTTAATATGTTGTTAAAAAGATAGTGCGGCCAATTGATGAATAGCGCGGAAAATATTTTGTCAGTCAGCGTTTCATTTTCTTTGAGAATTTTCAATTTCGCGGTGGCTCCCAGCAATTTTTCATTACGTTCAAATTCGTCAAATACTCTTTTCACAAAAGCATTCGGATCGGGAATGGAACAATCGGCGTCAAAAAACATCAGGTATTTTCCCTGGGCTGCGGCTGCTCCCGCGTTTTTTCCTTTCGGAATATTTTGTCTGGTTTCTCCGGTATGCACGATCACCTCGTCTGCATATTTTCTGGCAATCTCTGCTGTCCTGTCCGTACTTTTTCCATCCGTTACTATGAGCTCCGTTGGCACAACAGTTATTTTTTTGAGATTTTTGAGAGTGTCTTCGATAATTTTTTCCTCATTGAGTGTGGGAACGATAATTGATATCATAATCCATTGTTATTAGAAAATTTAGCTCGGATAAACCTTTGTATGCCATAAAGCGCGGCCATAATCGTTATAATCGAGGCGACGACAAATACCACCCTAAAACCCTCGTTTATGACCGTGTACGCGCTTCCCAAAGCATACCCCAATCCCATAATAAGTCCAGTCCAGATGAAACCGCCCAAAAGATTATAGAAACCGAATTTTTTGAGCGAAACTCTGGCTACTCCGGCAGTAATGAGCGTGGCCAGAGAAAATCCGAATCCCATCGTAATTTTTGATATGAAAATAATTTTTTCGTGATGCCTGTGAAAGATTTTTTCGATCCTGTTTATTGTTTTTTCATCAAGACTAAAATATTTTCCGAATTTTATAGCCATTCTTTTTCCGGCAATATATCCTAAACCATACCAGCAAAAATCCCCGGCCAGATCTCCGAGCGTCAATGCCATATAGGCTCCGAGCAAATCAAATTGGCCAAAATGAAGAAGAAAGCCGGTAGCCGTCATAATGATTGGGCCCTCAATCAAAGCCATCACAAAAAGAAAGGCGTATTTATATATCCCAAGAGCCACAAAAGCTGACGCAACCAGATCGAATATGTGCTGCATAAAAAATATTTACTGCTGATTCCCCCATCGATACACACTTACTTGCCCCCGAACATAAGTATTGCTTACTTTTTCCAGATTTTTGGAAACATAATCCATCGCGTCGTTGGCAATATAATCCGTGTCGTTGTCGGAAATAATAAGCCATCCGGAAACATTTTCAGATTGGATTTTTTTGATGTCGTCAACAGACAATTTAGTTTTGGAAAGTTCTCCGCCAAAATCATAAACTCTTACTTTATCTCCCGCCCAATAAAAATTGCGGAAATTGCGAGTGATGAGGACATCGTCTGGCTTTCGAGCTTTATTAAAATAGTAGAATATTTTTTTATAATTGGCAGAAGATGAATCGGAAGTTTGTTTATAAGTATTAGAATCTTCAAAAAAATAAGCCCAATTAGGAAGAATGAGAAGTGCCAGTATTATAGGCACATATAGCGCGCGTTTGCCATATTGACTCAAATTCCGGCCAAAAAATTCAGAAGTAGCATAAATCCCTGAAGCAATCAGAATTATTCCGAATGATTCTATAAAAAATATATATTGTTCACCAACATTCCTGTTCCAAAAAAAAGACGCCAACAACAATACTCCCAAAAAAGATACCGACAACCATAAAGATTCCTTGGGTAAAGAAGCTTTTTTATATAACCACCAAATCCCATATCCTAAAATTAAAGCAGCAATAATCCAATGAGAATAATCGGCAAATACTTTTATGATATAAGTAGCGTGATTAGTCATTCCTAATCCAGCCGTATAGGCCGCCAAGTTCTTGGAAAAAAATATAGCCGCGACTATATAGCCGGCTACTAGAGCAATAATAATCAGAAAATATTTATTATACAGGCTGGACCGCTTTTTCTCGCCATAGAGTTGAAAAGCCGCATAAAAAAGAATAACAAAAATAATATTAGCCGTTAGCTGGTGAGTCAGAATGCTTATCGCTCCTAAAACGACGACTGGGATCGCATAAATTAAATTGATTTTCCATTTGTCATAGAAGAATTTTACTAATTTTATTTTTCCCTTGTATTCTTCTTCCAAAAACCGGAAGGTCATCCAGGAAAAAGCCAAATACATTGGAAAAAACATGGAATACATCCGCAGTCGCCGATCAAAAATTATCCCCGTCATAGAAACAGCAAAAAGAAAGGCGGCTATGAGTCCGATTTCTTTCTTTTTGGTGAAATATGTGGCGACATAATAGATGAGAATTATGGAAATGATGCCCCAAAGGACACTCACGGTTCTAGCAGTAGATTCCGCAGGTTTGGACAATTTCAAAACTTGCGCTACTTGCCATTTATACGGCCAAGCTCGCTCATCTCTTGCGGCAAATTCATTCTCGGTGTTAATTTTTCCGAAGTTAAAATCCCAATTCTGCCATGTCCCCGTTTTGGCATAGGCCATGGAAGAGTTGATGTCCAAAAATTCATCAGCCACAAAAGATGTGGCGCCGAGATTATATAATCTAAGAAAAGCGCCGATTAATACTATCGCTATCAGTATTGATATCGTATTCTTTTTTGTTAAATTCATATTTTATAAAAATTTAATTATTCGTGGCGTTTTCATCGCTGGCGCTATCATTGAAAATCTCTTCCCATTTGTATCTCACCGGCGTGCCGGATTGGTTCTTTGCTTTTCCCTTTGGAGCAAAATCTTGTTCTGTCGCGTTTATAGCTTCCGGCTTTGGCTTGAGTTCAAAAAGAGTTAGCGTCCCGAATTCTTTTTGGTTTTGCAGGTCAAAATTGGCCGAATATTTTTTCAAATCTTTCTTCCAGTTGGAAAGGGTCGGATAGATCAAAAAATAATTCCCATGTTCATAAACTTTCCCGCTATTGGTCGCGTTGCGAAAATCGTCTCTTGGGATATTATTCTGATCCAGATGGAATAGAAACGATCTTCTGTATTCCGGATCGCTATTGAGATAGACCGGAAAACCGTTTTTTTTCTGGGTGAATAATACATAGCTGATTATTTTTTCCTGCTGTTCCAGAGTCACTCTTGTTTTTTCTTTGAGAATTCTGTCTGTTTCCACTTTAAATGACGCGCCAGACGCATTTCCCAGTTGCCAGAAGCGCTGTTTTATTTTCTGTAAATTATATCCGGCAACCGCCAAAATTACAACCGATACGATGACCATGTTTATTTTTTTGTTTTTCATAAGACTTTTCAGAGATTTCAGCATTAATCCCAAAAAAATAAACGGAATGGCCGCCACCAAGAGGAAAAAGCGGGGCGAAATGTCATAAGATATAGGGACATAAAGTCCCAAAACTACAAAAAACCAGAAAGAAGTCAGAACCAAAAAATCTTTTTTTTGAGGGTCTTTTTCTTTTTTGATGTTTATGATAAGCAGTATTATTCCCAGAGTGAAAAACAAAAGCGCAAAAATTCCCCCTCCTAATTCGTTCTTACAGCCATCATCACAAATAGAACTAAACAATTTGCTTTTTTCAAAAATGACCCGGGGAAGTTCTCTTTTTTCCAGGCCGAATATTACTGTCGCGTATCCCAAGGCATTTTCGTTATAGCTTTTTATGCTCTTCTCTATCAGGTCATGGTCGCTTTTCCCCGACTTACCCTGGGCTACTTCCAAAAATTGGCCAATATTATCACCGCCGGTTTCAATATCGTTGATTATGGCCGGAACATACAAAAAGACTGCTATCGCTACCGCTCCAAGCCAATACTTTAGTTTTATCCGCGGCCTTTTATAGACTAAAAAAAGAAATGTTATGGCCGGCACTGCCACAAAAGCCAAAAAATGCATCTGGGTGGCGATAGCTAAAAACAACGCCGTGGCCATCAGCCAAAGACCTTGTCTTTTTTCATTTTTATCCACCGTTCTCAAAAGAGAATAGAAAGTGAGCAAAGTGAAGAGCGGCAAAGGATTGGGATTCCAGGAAAAACGGGAATACATCACAAGATACAGGGAAACGGAAAAAATAAAAGTAATACCGAGCGAAAGTTTACTGCCAAAATACCTTTTCGCGAAAAGATAGAAGATCGGGATAGCCAAAACTCCAAAAAGCATAACTATCATCGCCACTCCCGCCGGAGTATCGCCGAAAACCAAAGCGCTTAAATATTTGAAATAATAAAAAGCCGGTCCCAAGCGCAAAAATGTTCCGGCCGCCTTGGGTCCGAGAAGCGGCAAATTGGACGGCCCTTCGACTATAGCCAGGTCGATGACCTTAGCGTCTCGCGACTGATCCAGCTCAAAATGCAACCAGTCGGAGAAATGGTAGGCGCGCAGAAAAGCGCCCAAAAGAAATATTGCTAGAAAAATGATAGGCAATCGATTTTGCCTGATGAAACCCAAGGCTTTATTTTTCATAAGTTTGCCTGTACAATATATTCTGTAGGCTATTTTAAATTTTAGGGTATTTTGAGTATTTTAGCAATAACTAAACGTAATGGACTAAAACTATGGATTATTCGAAGATTAAAAAATTCTTCAATCTGGAAAATTGCTTGCTGATTTTCATCTCTCTCGTTTTTGCCGCAAACACTTTCCTCTATATGTATCTAAAGCTTCATCGCGCCAACTTTTTTCAAGTGATAGGTGTAGGAAAAATCGGCTATATATATTTTTTCGCTATCTTTGGTTCCATGGCCATTTTGGTTTATATCCTTAGAAATCCGATCGGTTCAAGTTACCTACTAAAAAGAATATTTTTGACTCTTCTTCCTATGGAGCTGGTTCTTTTTTATGGATATGTTTTCAACAAGATTGGCTATGACAAAAGCGTTTTCACCTACACACTTCGCCCTTTTATAGGGCTATATCTCATATTGGTTTGCTTTTACTTTTTATTCAAATATAAAAAATATAAAAAACCGGGAGACTTTTTCAGAGATTTTGGAAAAGAAAAAAACGGAAAAGAACTGCCCGCGCCCAAAAGCCCTTCTTTTTTTGAAAAAATGTCGCTTTGGCTCAAAAAGAGGAAAACTCTGACTACACTGATAATACTTTCTGTGATAATCGTCAATTTGGGATTCGGAAGCTATCATTTGGCCGAATTTGCCGCTGTTGATGAGCCGCTTTGGACTCATGACCGCATCCCTAAATTTTGGACTAATGTGGCCGACGGAGAATTCTGGAAAACTATGGTCAGCGACAAACCGGGCATAACCACCGCCATAATTTCAGGAGTCGGCATGCATTGGATAAGTCCGGTATATTATAAAAGCGCAAGTTGGAATGAAGATTCCCTGAGAGAATATATAGGCATAGGAAATCTTAATTTTGATCTGCGGTTTCCCATCCTTCTTTTCAATTGCCTGATGCTTTTGGTTTTTTATTCCTTTATTAAAAAATTGCTGGGAAAAACCGTCGCGCTCGTTTCTCTTGTTTTGATCGGGCTTTCCCCCCTGCTTTTGGGCATTTCCACCATCGTCAATCCGGACAGCCTTCTTTGGATATTCGCCCCGCTATCTCTTCTTGCCTATCTGGCCTATCTTAAAGATCAAGAAAATAGATATTTGTATCTCACGGGAATATTTTTAGGGCTGGCCGTCCTCACGAAATACGTGGCCAATATTATGTATGTTTTCTTCTTCGGGCTTATTTTTCTTGAATACGTCATAAACCGGTCAAAATACGAAAATTCAAGCGCCGCGAATTATTTTAAAAAAGCTTTTGCCGACTATTTTATACTGATCTTTTTATCTCTCATGACTTTTTTTCTGCTTCTTCCGGCCGCCTGGGTCGATATCAATAGGGTCCTGGAAGGAACCATTATGTCCAAAGCTTTTATTTCTATTTGGCCGGCCTTCCTCGGAATCATCGGTTTGATAATGGCGCACATATTCATTTTCAAAAATAAATTTATATCAACCGCCACTGATTTTTTGTCCAGATACAGACTGGTGTTTATCATAATTTTCAATCTGTCATTCGCCGCCCTGATTATTCTGACCATCATCAATACTTATTCGGGAATGAAGTTTTATGATTTGGAATCAATCCTGGCCTCTCCCAAATCTTCCAAAGATTTTGGAGGATTTTTAGGTCTTATGCTGGCCAATTTCTATTCTCTGGTTTTTGGCCTCACGCCTCTCGCTTTTTTGGCAATGTTTTTTTCCAGCCTGTCCAATATTTTTCCCGGGAAAAAAAATAAAGAAGCAACCATCTGGTTCACCTATATCACACTTTTTATCCTTTTTTATTATCTGGCTTCAACGGTCGAAGGCGTAAGCGCTACCGTCAGATACCAGATTATTCTTTATCCTTTGGCCATGATTCTTTCGGCCATCGGAATCAGCCAATTCATAAACATCGAGCAGATCAAAAAATACCTCATTCCCGGCTTTGTCTATTTGGGCGTTCTTATTATCAGTATATATAGTCTTAATTCGATCAGACCGTTCTATTTCAGCTACGCGTCAGACTTCCTGCCCAATCAATATGTCTTGAATTTGAAAGATATGGGAGACGGAAGCTATGAAGCGGCTGATTATCTCAATAAATTGCCTGATGCAAAAAATTTGGTCGTATGGACCGACAAGAAAGGTGTTTGCTCTTTTTTCGCGGGAGCTTGCACGAGCGGGTTTGATTTCAGCCAGCCGGAAAAAATAGACTTCTTCGTCGTCTCTTCGGGACGGGAATCAAGAACGTCAAAAATGACTGCCGGAAAGATAGTTTCCGGAGACAAAATGTCAGAAGCAGTGAATAATATTTATTCGCAAGACTCTTATGATTATAAGTTGGAAATCGGAGGCCGGCCGAATAATTTCGTAAAAATTGTTTCCAGTGAGAAAATATTGCAAAATTAAATGGTATTTCAAAACAAAACAATGCATATCTTTTATGACACATTAAAAAAAAACAAAAAAACCGTCATCATTTTGTCTCTTATCGTTCTGGCAGGAATATTTCTCAGAACTTATAACTTCCACGACTGGTTGCGGTTCAGCCGCGATCAAGTGAGAGACGCGTCACTCATCAGCAATGCCCTGGAAAACAAGAATGACCATTTGCCGTACCTGGGACCCAATGCCGGCGTCACCAGATTCAGGCTCGGCCCGGTATATTATCAGTTTTCCTATATATCAGAAGAAATATTCGGCAATTATCCGGACAAGATGGCCTACCCGAGCGTCTTTTTTTCTATCCTGGCCATCCCGCTTCTCTTTTTCTTTTTGCGAGAGTATTTTGGAAAAAATGTGTCACTTGCGCTCACTGCCATTATGAGTGTTTCTTATTTTATGATAATAAACGCTCGCTTCTCATCTAATCCCAACCTTATTCCTTTTTTTATTCTTGTCTATTTATATTCTCTGCTAAAATTGATGGATTCAAGCGGAAAAATGGCCTACTTTTGGGGCATCTTGATCGGAATCGGCACGGGGATTTGCGTCCAGCTTCATACTACCTTGCTCATCGTTTTGCCGCCGATGTCTTTGGTGATTTTTTTCTATCTTTGGCGGAAAAAAACGCCCGACATCTGGAAGATTTCCCTGGTTATTCTGGCCGCCACTCTCGTCCTCAACACTACGCAGATAATGTCAGAATTTGATTCCCATTGGAAAAACACGCAATATTTTTTAAAAGGCTTCACTTCCAGCTCCGGTTCCGGCAGCCATCTCGGGAGGGACACTTTTCACATCTTTGCCTGCCAGATCCAGGCCAATTCGCACACTATCTCCGCTTTTAGTTCGGACGACCCGTGCAATATTATTTTTCGTGACCCGCAAGGCACAAGCGCGGAAAATTATAAATATTATTTCGGCATAACCTTAAGCGTCATTTTCTCCGTCATCGGCTATTATTTGTTATTCAGATATTTTTTTCGGGAAAAAGAAATCAAAAAAAAGCGCTTTTTGGGAATCATTATTCTTTTTAATTTCCTATCTTTCGTGATACTGATTCCTATCGCTAAGATTATATTTGTCGGTTATTTTATCAATCTCTATATGGTTCCTCTGGTGCTTTTGGGACTTGTAATTTTGGAGACGGAAAAAATATTCGGTCTATGGGGAAAAGGTTTGGCCGCGGCCGTCGTTGTCACTCTTATTATCCTTTGTCTTGCCAGAGACGCAAAAACAGCTCAAAACTATATGGCCGGATTGGAAAATAATTCCAAAAATAGCACCCTTTCTGAAGTAGAACATATCTATCAATATGAATTGGCCAATATGTCCGGCATATTCCCAAAAGCATATCTTGGCGGCCAAAATGGCCTCGCTGAAAGATTTTTCCGTCCGGTCAATTATTTTACCAAAAAACGCGGCATCGGAACCGACCTTCTAAAATATGACGGTCTGGATGAAGTTCCTCCGGAAAGTCCGGTTTTTTACCTCAGGGAAAATGAGTCGGGCGAAATTCCGGTCGGCCAAAAAGTCTGGGATCGCGAAATAATCACTGGAAAAAAATTTACCGGACTAACCGTCCTAATCCTAAAAAATTAACGGATTAAATTTATGATTAAAAAGTTGAAATTTATCATTCTTTCAAAAAAGAAGGAAAGAATAATTATTTCCGCTGTTTTGTTGGTAGCTGTCAGTTTTTTGTATTATGAATTGATTTGGCTGGCAAAGCCCAATATTGAAAATAAAAAAACACTCAATGTGGATATTGTTACCGACATTCATGCCGGATCGGGAAAAAACGGACATAATGAAATCAGCAATGAGGATGCCGTGGTTCATCCCGGCGCATACAAAAATAACCTGAAACCACTCCTGGATTCAAGACCGGATTTGATAATAACTTTAGGGGATAATGTCAATGATAATGCCAAATGCCAACCATACGCCGACAACTTGAAAACTCTTTTATCCAAATTTAACGTCCTGTGGGGAAAGGGTAATCACGACAAGGATTGTTTCCCGGCATTTTCCAGTCAAGCTTATTATTATCATGACTACAATAATGCCGGCTGGCGAATCATAATGTTGGATCATGATATTGATATTGATCAAGGCGAACTCAGCTGGCTCAAAGAGGCATTAAAAACAAACAAAAAAGTACTGATTGCCACTCACGTTCCCTTCTTTTCTCCCAGTCGCGATGAAAATACGCTTCTTCCGCAATATACCGAAGTGGAAAAAGTCATTTCTTCCTCCGGCAACGTAAAATATGTTTTTATGGGACATCTCCACAGCCGGCTTTGGGACAAAGAGTATAATGGGGTGCATTATTACATCCTGCCTTCCGTTTCCGGAGACGCGTATCCAAAATATTTTATGAATCTAATCTTGAATTAGAAATGCTATTTGCAAATATCAAAAAACTCGTCAGAACTGAATATCTAATCCTGACAACTATAGTTCTTCTGGCAATTTTTTTGCGGTCGTATCATTTTGTGCCATTTTTAGGCTTTCATTTGGATCAATCCCGAGACGCTATTATTGTCGGTGATTTTGTCCGCGATGGACTCTCGAAAATTCCGCTTCTCGGACCGCATACCAGCGGCAGTACTTTGCAATTGGGTCCGGCATACTATTATCTCCAGGCCGTTCCCGCTTTTTTTCTGGGAACCCGCCCGGAAATTTTCGCCATGCCTGACTGGCTCTTTTCTATCCTTTTTGTCCCTCTCCTGTATTATTTTTTGCGTCTTTATTTTTCTAAAAATATTTCCTTGGCTCTTTCGGCCATCACCGCCGTTTCGCTTTTTTTGGTCATCTATGGACGGTTTGCCTCCAATCCCAATCCTCTGCCCTTTTTTACGCTCCTGACGCTTTTCGGGCTTCTGAAGGCCGACTGGAAAGACACTGTCCGTCCAGGCTGGTTTTATGCGGCAATTTTCAGCGCCTCTATCGCCACCCAGCTTCATTACGTTTATTTTTTTATGGCGCCTGTTTTGATATTGATTTACATCATTGCCTGGAGACCGAGATTAAAGATAAAAAATTATATAGCGGGACTGCTGATTGTTTTAGCTGTCTATTCACCTATGATCATCAGTGAAATGGAAAATAACGCCAATAACACCAAACTGCTTATCAAAAATACTTTTGAAAGAGGAATGTCGGGCGAAAGCAAACATAATGTAGTTGACAAATCTTTTTATGCTTTCCAAAAACTGGAGATAATCAGCTGGCAAATGATAACTTCTGACGAGCACGGAAGCTCGGTAGCGCTATCGAAAAAATTTCTTCCGGTTTGCGACCGGCAATGTCGGCAAGACCTGCCCTTTCTTTTTCTGCAAACTCTTCTTTTTGTTTTTGGCCTCTGGTCCAGTTTTTATTTTTTTCGCCGCGAGCGCGACCGGGACAGAAAAAAATATATTTTCTCGGCTTGGTTGTGGCTGGGATCGATGTTTGCAATTTCCATACCGATTATTTATAACATGAGCCCGCGCTATTATCTGCCGGCCGTAGCTCCTCTTCTTGTTTTTTTGGGAATGACCTTGAAAAAAATAGAATGTTTTGCTGGAAAACACGGAAAAATAGTCATAATCCTCTTGTCCGTCGCCGTCATGCTATTTAATTTAAGGAGTGATTCCATTTATTTCAAAGAGCACACGGCTATGGCCAAAGGCGAGGTGGAAAATACTGTCGGGAGAGAATTTTTTAATGACAAAAAAATAACCCTGGAACAGCTGGAAAACACGGTTGAATACATCAAAAAACACAGACGATCGGACGATATGGTAAGAATCGCGGCTGACAATTCTTTCGCTCGAGCCATTTTCTATCTTCTCCGTTATCAGGAGAATATCCCCGCCTGCTACGTCAAGACCAGCGCTTTCCACCCCTCCGGAAAACTGGATTATTTTCTGGTCTATCGATTGAGTGTCAATCAGAAAATGCCAAAAGATCTTGAGGAGCAATTTTTTATCCGCGACCAGAAAAAAACCGGAAATCTTCTGGTGATAGACGCGGAAGCGAAAAATCCCGGGGGCCAGCCGGGAGAAGACGAGACTTGTAATGCTTCTTTGTAAGTCTGACTATTGAAAATTTTTAATTTTCCTTATTTCGATTTATATATTACAATTAAATTATGATAAAACTGGGCGGAAAAATGATAATCGTTTCTGCGGATGATTTTGGCATCAGCCAGAGAGCCAATGCCAATATTTTGACGTTGGCAGAAAGCGGAAAGCTCGATCGGGTAGAAATAATGGTCAGCAAAAATATCTCACCGGAGCACGCCTCACGCCTTCTCGCCTCAGGCGTGAAGCTCGATATCCATTTCCACTTGGCCAAGGACAAGCTTGATTTTTGGCAAAATAACCCTCGAGTTATCGAAAAAGGCGCGATAAAAAGGATCTTTCTTTTTCTCTACAACTTCTTTTTCGGCCACAACCGTCCGGCCATCGTTGAACAGGAATGGGAACGGCAAATTATGGATTTTAAAAATCTGTTCGGAAAATTTCCTGACGGCGCCAGTTCGCATGAGCATATCCATTTTTTCCCGCCCTATTTTCGGAGATTTCTGAAGCTCTCTAAAAAATATGGCATAAGCTATATACGTTTCGGAAAAAAACCATACAGTCATAAAAATAAGGTCTGCGCCATTTTGAATTTGTTGAAAAAATTGGATTTTGGACAGATGAAAAAATCTTCCGTAGTTACTTCTGATTATATGATCAGTTTTGACTGGAGTCATAACCTGGACTCCTGCCTTCAAAATACTCAAGATAACTCTGAAGTAGAAGTCATCTTCCACCCGGAACTAGCCCCTGAATATGAAGCTCTTGAACGCCTATGAAATTTTTTCGATCTTCATTTGAAAAAGCCAAACAAAACAAACTGACATTGGCCATCTTCCTTGTTATTTTTTTAACAGGGATTTTTTTGCGTTCATACCATTTCAGTGACTGGCTCCATTTTGAGATTGATCAGACTTATGACATCAATATCGTTTCCAATGCCGTCCAAAACGGTCCGGGAAATTTGCCGCTTTTGGGACCAACAGCCGGCGGCGGAAGATCCTTGCGCCTCGGTCCGGCTTTCTACTATATGGAATATTTGAGCGCCCTCATTTTTGGCAACACTCCGGCCGGGCACGCCGCCCAAGTGTTGATTTTGGGAATTCTGGCCATGCCACTTTTTTATTTTTTCTGCCGGAGATATTTTTCGAAAAATTTATCTCTGGCGCTTTTGGCCATCTTTTCTTTTTCCTCGTACCTCGTTTTATATTCCCGCTTTTCCTGGAGTCCCGATGTTCTGCCTTTTTTGGTTCTTTTTTGCTTTTACGCGCTTTTGAAAAGCGTTTCGGAAAAAGAAGAAAAAAAAGAATATTGGTTTCTTTTGGCCGCTTTTTTTGTCGCCCTTACTTCACAAATTCATTTTAACGCCTTTTTTATAGTCCCCGCTGTCACTTTTTTCTTCCTCCTTATCAAGCGCCCGCGTTTCCGGTGGAAAATATGGCTTGCGGCGATAGCAATATTTTTAGCGGTTTATTCTCCTGTCGTCATCAGCGATGTAAAAACCGGAGGACAAAATTTGAGCTATTTTTTGGAAAGACTGCCCTTCCATTCCGGCAATGAAACGGAAAAAACAGAATCAAAAGACAAAAAATCATGGGAAAAAGTTGTCCAGGATATTCGCTATAATGTCGGTAACTATTTTTTGATCAACAGCGGCATTGACAACATAAACGGCTCGCATCTCACCGGAAGTTCCTGGGGGATTTTGTGCAAATCCTGCCAGAAAAAGTTAGCTGTAACTTTTTTGCCCTTTGTCCTTTTCATTGCTTCTTTTTTTATCCTGTTACTTAACCTAAAAACAGAACGCGACCAGAGACGCAGAGATCTCCTCCTACTTATCCTTCTGTGGATAATTTTTTCATTCGCCTGTTACTTTCTGGTTCTTTATGACGGACTCTATGTCTACCCGCGTTTTTTCCTGCCGGTCGCGCCTCTGGCCATAATCTTTTTCGGTTTCTTGCTGGAAAAATTGTATTTTCCCCGAAAAAAATTAACCTTTGTCATTCCCGTCATTATTGTCGCAGTCTTGTCTTATTCCAACATATCGAGAATAAAAGACAGTTTTAACCAACTTTCCCGAGCTCAAAACGAAACATTCAGAGCTCAAACGGAAGACATTTTTCCGGACAATACCCGCGTCACCCTGAGCCAGCAATTGCCTATCGTCGACTATATCGAATCAAAATACAAAGCAAACGGTTATCCGATATGCATAAGGACAACCCATGAGTATGAGCCGGTTTATTGGTATTATCTGGAAAAAAGAGGTATTGATTATTATGACATCTTTTCCGCCGACAAAGCTTATGACCAGGGAAATTATTTTTACATAGAACAAGAATCCGTCCTAAATGGCAAAAAAGGCCTTAGCAGTATACTTGCGACTTACGATATAATTCAAGAAAAGAATTTTGGCATCCTGACTGCTTTTTATCTGAAACCGAAAAATGAAATCATCACCGCCCAAAGACAAGACCCGGAAGATAAAAAAATTCCCATCGAGGAATTTCAAATCTCACAACTTCTTACCTGGAATAAATTATTTTCGACTCCGTAAATATGCCGGTAATGCCGTGAAACTGATCGCCATCTGCAAAAAACGACTAATGACCGAAATGGCTACCACCGCGCCGGAGCTGATACCAAAAATTCCAAAAAAGGTGATATATGCCCATTCCTTGAGTCCGATATTATTGACCGTAATGGGCAGAGCGGAAACAATACTGATAATAAAAATGACCGACATGTAATCAAAAAAATTGACGTCGATTCCCAGTCCCCAAAAAAGAATGTAATTCAAAAACGCCACTCCGATAATAGAGAACGCCATCCCCCAAAGGACGGCCTTTTTTATTATGGCAGTGTTGTTGCTATAGTTGTATATTTGCTGCAAAAAATCAACCGCTTTTTCCGGTAAGATCCGCATCACAAAATTTCGCATAGCCGGAATTGTTTTCAACTTGGCGATAATTACATCCGTACAAAGAGAAAGGACAATCAGGGCATCGATAAACATCAAAAGGTCATTGGCCAGGAGCGTTTTGTAATTTATGGCCGAAAAAACCAGAGCCAGAACCATCGCGCCGATGAGTCCGGTTATTCTGTCCATGATAACAGTGGATGACGCTTCCATATAACGATTATGGGGTTTCGCAATTTCATAGGCTTTATAGGCATCCCCTGCCACAAAAGACGGCATGAAATTATTGATAAATGTTCCGGTCAGATAGAGCTTAAAATAAGTGTTGAAAGAATGTCTGATATTTTTAAATTCGGAAAGTATTTTCCACTTATATGATGAGATAGCGATGCTAATAACGTAAACTAAAATATAAAGAAAGATCTGCCAGAGTTGTATTTTTTTGAGATAAAAAAGCACCTCCGGCCAATTGGTTTTGTAGACAACGAGAATCACAAAAAAAAGACTGACAGTTATTTTTAGAATTATTTTTATTGCTTTTTTACTCATGCTATGTTTTTATATAATTCATAATATTTCTCCGCCACGCTTTTCCAACTCATTTTTTCAGCGATCTTACGGCTTTCAATGCCCATTTTTTTGCAAAGTTCTGGATTGTTTATCAACTTTTCCAATTTTTCCGCAATGTCCGCGCTATCTTTGAATCTGACGATACACCCATTGACGCCGTCTTTTATCAGCTCTTCCGCCCCGCCGGTCGGCGTCATAATTATCGGGAGGCCGCTGGCCATCGCTTCCAGCATATTGTTGCTCATTCCTTCATTGAGCGACGGCAGGACAAAAACATCAGCGGCATTGTAATATTTCAAAAATTGGGTGTTAGGTGTCACAAAACCGGTAAAAGTTATTTTATTTTCTAATTTTAATTCTTTCGTCTGGTTTTTTAATTCTTCTTCGGCATTCCCCTCCCCACCGGCAATCACCAAGCGTGCTTCTGGATATTTTTCGTGAATTTTATTGAAGGCGTCAATAACATAATCAAACCCCTTTCTTCTAGAAAGACGGGAAGCGCAAAGAATAGTGAAATTTTTATTTTCTCTTGAAATAGCTCCAGGCCTAAAATGTTCAATATTTATCCCATTATAGATAACATCAACCTTTTGTTGGTTATTACTTTTCAAAGCCAGATCGCGAAGCATCGAACTGTTAGCCACAACTGCTCCGGCTTTTTTCCAAATACGAATTATCAGAGGTTTCAAAAAACAGTAGATGAAAGAAAACCTTTCCGAATAGCCCGGAACATCGGATCCGCGAAGAGAAACAATGTAAGGCAATCTATATTTTTTCTTTAGTATCATAGAAACAAATCCGCAAGGGACGGAAAAAAAGGAATGGGTCAGATTATATGGTTTTTTATTCTTATTAGCCTCGCTGATCAGTTTTTTGGAAAAAAAATAGGACTTCCAGGCATAGACCAGGAGATCTTTTTGCGATTGATATGTCAGATTATTTTTATTCTTGCCGATGGGAAGCCGATGGACTCTGATATTTTCGCCCATTTTTTCCAGGTGATATTGATTGTCCAGTGACGACGTCACAAAATCCACTTCAACATCAGTGAGTTTGGCATATTCTCTCAAAATATTCTGTGAAGCATAAGCCGCTCCCCCGCCAAGTGGCGGATATTCGTAATTAAAAAATAAAACTTTCATAAAAGTCCTGGAAAATTAACGTTCGCTATATATTATTTTTAGCACATTTTCCGCCTAAAAACAAACCTGTCAGACCATTTTAACCAACCGGTTAAAATGGTCATCCGTCTGTGGATAACTTTTTGGTCTTTCGTATATGCAAGTAATTAATTACAAAACCAAAGGTACTTGACCCTTTTTCTCCCTCCTCATATTATTTCTTTGGTTTATTATTTTTAACCTTTTTCTCTAAAGTTTTAATGCTTTCCAAATACGCTCCTTCTGCGGGCGAAAGTGTTTTAGTTTGATATTTTTTGTATTCACTTTCTGCTTTTTCTATGGCTTTTTTATGCGTTACTTTTCCAGCATCAATCAAAACACCTTCGCCGTAATCAGAAAGTAATTTATCTAAAGATGCAATATGATCCGCCATATGCATTACTTGCTGATCCATAGCGCGCAATTCCGCCAATTCGAAATATGCCGAGACAAGTCTGTTCAATCTTTCCAACTCTTGCGCGGACAAATAATTTTTAGCAATTCTCACTTCTTCGAGTACTGGCAAATCTCCTGCAAAAACCGTCAAACCCATAAATTTTTTATCACTATCGGCGCGATTATAAATAACTTCTGATGCTGTCTGTTTATGCGCGGCGTAGTGCAATTTGTTTTGCACAATTTTGAAAAACTTAATTGAATGTAGAGATTTAGGATCATAATCCGCGCTTGTGGCATAGAGATCCAGGACTTGTCTATACAGCATCTTTTCACTGGATCGAATATCACGGATGCGAGACAAGAGTTTCTTCCAATATAAGCCACCGCCATTGTTTTTCAAAAACTCATCATTCATTGTGAATCCTTGAACGAGGTATTCACGAAGTCGCGAAGTCGCCCACTGGCGAAAATGTGTGGCAATATCCGACTTTATTCTATAACCCAAAGAGATAATCATGTCGAGATTGTAGTGCTCAATGTTGTAATTTTTTCCATCACTCGCAGTTGTTCGGAAATTCCGAACAACTGCATCTTGGCTTAATTCAGCCTCTTTAAATATGTGCTTGATATGCTCGCTCACATTTGCCTTGCTTGAGTGAAAAAGCTCAACGAGTTGTGATTGTGACAGCCACACCGTCTCACCCTCAACGCGCACTTCAATGCTAGGCGCCCCATCCGCGCCTTCATATATAATTATTTCGCCGGAATTATTGTTATTTAATATATTATTTTTCATAATTTTTATTTTTCCACTTTCTTATGCTTAATAAAAAATCTTTTGTTAAACCTGATGTTTTCTTGAATTTGTCATCAACAAGACCATTATCACTTGTTCCTAAAATACTAATTTTTTTAACATTTTTCTTTCAGCGTCGTCTTTAGTTTTTCCTCAATCTTCCCCCAAATTATATTCTATCTTTCCTCTTCCAATTTCACAAATCTGCGCATAAGTAATTAGTTACTTACTTCTCTATTCTCCCGTTTTTTGGCGTCTCTGTCAAAAAATATCTACTTTCTTTCCCACTTAACTATCACCAGCTTTATCTTTTCATAACCGATCTCTTCCGGCAGAATATCTTTTATCGGCTTTAGCCTGTCTCGGCTTCCGATCTTTTCAATAGCAGAAATTATCAGCCCTTCTTCTTCCGCGTTGATAAGATCTTCCACTCGCAGATTTCCTCCGGTGGCGTACCAGTCGATCAGATGATCAATGATTGTCCTTAAACCAAGTCCCCTTATCCTGGCTATATTTTCAAGAGACGTTCCTTTCTCATAATAATCGGCTGATATTTTAACAGTGGAAGATAGAAAACTTTTGTTACCACGGATAGCCTCCTTTCTTTTCTGGGCATCTCCGGCTGATTTTTTCCAATCCAGGCAAAAATCACACCCTCGGCAATTTTCCTTATGTCTTTCGTAATCCGGATCGCTAAAATATTTCAAGATCATCTTTCGGCGGCAATTGGGGCGAGTAGCATATTCGATCATTTTTTCCAGCCGGTCATATTTTATGCCAACTACCCTTTTTATCTCTTCCCATGTCTTATTTTGCAGAAACATTTCGTCCTGACTCATACGAATAAAAAACTTGTGGGTACTGACGTCTTTTTTGCCATGAAGCAAGATACAAAAGGCTTGTTCGCCATCGCGTCCCGCTCTTCCGGCTTCCTGATAATAGCCTTCTATGCTTCCGGGCATACCGCTGTGGATCACAAATCTGATATCCGCTTTGTCCACTCCCATGCCAAAAGCAATGGTTGCCACAATTACCTTGAATTTATTGTCCATAAATTCCTCCTGGATCCGTTTTCGCTTCTCCGCCTCCATTCCCGCGTGATAAGCCGCGGCTACTATATTATTTTGACGCAAAAATTCGGCGATAAATTCAGTGTCTTTTCGCGTCAAAGCGTAAACTATCCCCGATCCGGCCATAGCCTTAATTATCCGCAAAACTTCCGCGTATTTTTCCTTCGGTTTCAAGTTGCTTTCCACAAAAAATTTCAAATTTGGCCGATCAAAACCACGGATAAAAACTTCGGGATTTTGCAGTTCCAGGCGTTCGATGATATCATTTTTAACTTCCGGCGTGGCCGTCGCCGTAAAGGCAGCCACCACCGGACGATTCTTCAAGTTGGCAATATATTTTTTTATGGCCAGATAGTCCGGACGAAAATCATGACCCCATTGCGACACACAATGAGCTTCATCAACCGCGAACAAAAAAACATCGAGTTCGGAAAACAATTTTTGCCAGGAGGCGTTTCCAAATCTTTCCGGCGCCACATAAATTATTTTTGTCCGGTTATTTTTAATGTCTTCGATTCGTTTTCCTATTTCATCTGAAGTTAAACTGCTGTTTATAAAAGTGGCCGGAATTCCGCGCGCGTTGAGACTGTCTACCTGATCTTTCATAAGCGCGATAAGCGGAGAAATGACGACCGAAATTTTGTCACTCATGATCGCCGGCAATTGATAGCAAAGAGATTTTCCCCCGCCAGTCGGCATAAGAGCCACCACATCACGACCGGACATAATAGTTTCCACGATTTCCCTTTGACCGGGACGAAATTCGGTAAAGTTAAAATATTTTTCTAATTGTTTTTCAAGCATGATTTAAAAAAGCTGCTTACAGTGATATCATATCACTATAACCAGCTTATGGCAATATTATCGCCTGTGGATAACTCTCCCCGTTATTTCTAACAAGAAAGACTTTCCCAGGTCTCATGGATCGATTTTTATCATTTTGTCGGCACTGACAAAATGATCCTCTGTTTCCCAATTGCTCTTTTTGACCATTTTCTTGATATAACGAAAATGGTCTTTTGTCTTATGATTTCTATTTTTAGTTATTTTCATCATTTTACCGGCTCCGATAAATTGATCTTTATTATTGATGTTTTTGACCATCTTACCGGAGACAGTAAAATGGTCATCCGTCTGTGGATAACTTTTGGTTTTTTATTATGTAAGTAGTTAATTATTTATCCCGCCTGCCACGTAGTTAATTTATTATACTACTGTGGTTAATTTTTAATTAACCGGGACGTAATTAAAGGTACTTGGCCTTTTTTGAATCATTTCTGTATGATCCCGATTATAGTTTCCGAATAAATTTTGAAATTTCCATATCAAGGGGAAACAGCCATGACCTGAGCAGCCGCATCAATTCGTCCCCTTTTTTTAATTTTCCCCGGCGAATATGATCCGCCGTACCCACAATTATCGCCTGCACCCTATTTAGCGTATCCATAGCTGCCTGGCTATCTTTATATTCTGAAAATAGCTTGTCATTTTCCATATGATCGCGGTTGCCATCGGCGATTTTCGAATATTGGTCATGTCTCATCTTGATAAGGTCGAAATATAAGTCAGCATCGCTTTTTTTCACGCCATATTCCAGAAGCTTATCCACAAAAACTTTTGGCATATTCTCGCGGACGGTTTCCCAAAAATGAAAATCGCGATTTCCGATAATCGCCATACGATCATCAATACAAAACTGACAAAGGATGATAGCGGACACTTCCAGCTCGTTAAAGATCCTATCATGCTCGACCTGGCTGATTTTCCCAAAATTACACACTTCCCTAAACCTCTCATCGCGAAAAACCGCGAAAGCAGACGGAAGCAATTTATCCAACAACTGGTCCGCCGCAGCAACAGCCGGCCTGTCATCATCCGAAGGACCAAGCCTTTTCATAATCTTCAGCATCAGATATTGTATCGCTTTAGCAATTATGCGCATAAAAATTTTTCATTCCCATCAATTCTTTGTCTGTCATAAACGTGCATACATTTTTTTAACAACTAATCGAGAACGGTCCTCGATTGATTTATCGTACTCATAAGTAGTATACTCTGGAGTAGGATATGTACCTAAGCTTGATTTTTTGGCTATGGCAAGCCTAAATATTGCTTACATACGTAGAGCATCAGTTGACAACTGCTAACTTGTCGAAACTATGCTTTTATTTTGGGAGTATTTTATTTTCCCCATCCAAAGCCCAATGCCGATGCCAAGAAGGAACATCAAAACAGCAAGAAGATAATTTTTATTTTTTTGTAAGTAATTAATTACGTAATTAAAGGTACTTGACCCCTTTTTCTTTTCTTGACCCCTTTTTCTTTTCTTTTTCTTTTCGACTATTCTTACTCATCTGGCGCTTGTGAGGGAGAGGCTGTGATAGACATAGAATATGTGGGAACACCCAAGACTGCAGAAGTCCGATTTTCCTCTGGTATATGCGGGCTTTGGTGTTTTTTCTCATTATTCATGTCAAAAGGAAGTTGCTCGGTAAAAAACACTACAATCAATACGTACAATATAAATTTCTCAAATTCTTTTTGTTCCATAGAATTATTTATTCTCTATCATCCCTTCAACTTTCCTTTTCGCTTCTTCTAAAAGCTCTTTCGCCTTTTTCCGCGCTTTGTGCGACTGTCGCACAAGATCAGCGATTTTTTGCTGCGTTTCTTTCGGTAAGATTGGTACAACAATATTTTTTATCGCCTCTTTTGGCACGGCAGTAAGAATTGTTCCAGCACATTGCTTTTCGAGTTGCATTTGAAAAACCAAACTCCTGGCTATAACAAGTAAAACTTCTGGCAAAATTTTATCACTTCGCAATTGAAAAAATCCTGTTGATGCAAGATGTCCATCTTGCTCTTTATCAACCAGCGCAACTTTTTCCAGCGATCCTTCTACACTTGAAACTATTACATCGCCAGACTTTAATATTCTTTTCGCTCTTCCTGGCGCTTCTCTTCCTGATACTTCTGAAAAACCATCAATTATTCCAACGGAAGGATTAATATTTGATAACTCTACGTATTTGAAATTTTCTGACGGTTTTGAAGCGGCGTTAAAAACAGCAGGCACATTTTCTATAATTTCCGGCAAGGTTTTATAATTTCTTTCCTTTATTTTCGAAATCAGTTTTTCATATTTCGGCTGAAAATATTCTGCGTCTATTCTTTCAGCTTCTAGAACATCGGAATAATTAACAACTGATGACAATATTTTTTCAAAATCAAAATTTTTTAATCCCAGCTCTTCTAATAGTAAATCTTCAGCTTGCTGATAAGAAGATTTCGAATCGGCTAAAAGTTCATATGAGTCAAATAAACGCGTTTCAATTTCTTTTTGTAAGGCTGGTGGAAAAATAGGTATTTTAATTTGTCTAAATTGAGCAGGGCTGAAGTTAGATTGAATGCTAGGCATAATAAATTTTTCAATCTCTGCTCTGCCGATTTTAGAATTTAAAAACGCAGTAAGTGTGGCGGAATTAATTTTTAAAGAATCAGCTTGAACTCTAAATAAATACGAAGCAAAAGCAATGTTGGTATTTTCCGCAACGAGAGCAGCTTTTCCTACAAGCTTAGGATTCCCATTGGTTCTGCAAATTAATACATCCCCTTTTTTGAGCTTTAAACCATTAAAAGTTTGTTCACTAATCTTATTGCAATATTTCGTCGGTTGTCCCGCGAACCAATCCTCAAATTCATTGAGCCGCAAAACCGGATAGCCTCTATTTTCCTCGTTTAATTCTTTTGATGTACCATACTGAACAAAAGAAACAACGTCTTTGCCTAGATGAAAATTAGACCCGATTAATGAATCGCTACAATAATATTCAGCATCTAATCGCATCGCGCCTTCAAGATGGGATTTTTGGATTATTGAACAGTTTATCATATTGTTTTTCTGCATTCCTCGCACAAATCCGGACCGATGGTAAGCCTATTTATATCATCTTCGAATACTCTGCCGCAATTTGAACAAGTTTTTGATAGGCCACGTGCAAGAGAGTTTCGATTTAAATAAGAAAGACCGTTTCCATTTGAACCAAAGGATGAGCTACTAATTATTCCACTCGCAGTAAATTCTGGCCTATATTTTTTTAAATCTCTTACTTCTTTTTCCAGGTTTTTTATGCTTTCTTGTAATCGTTCTTTAAGTTTTTTATTCTCTCCCACTTCTAAAAGCTTCTTTTTATTTTTAAATAATTCCTCAACATAGGTTTTAACAACTTCTTCATAGCTTTTTGCTTTTTCAGCCATTTCTTCCGCCTTTTTATTTAACTCTGGAACAATATCAATCCAATCTGCTAACCCAGATGCAATGTTCATTTCGGTAGTGCTTAAATGACGATTGATTTCTTCAAGATCTCTTTTATCTGATGTTTTACTAGAAATAAAAAACTTAAGCCAAGATCTTATTTGTTCTATTTGTTTTGCGATAGATTCTAAATTTCTTACTGCCGATTGACCTTTTTTTATAAGAATTGATTCATTTGATAGTTCAACATATCTGTCTTTAATAAAGGCACCGCCGATACCAATCAAAAGAGAGCCCGCCAAATTAATTAGGATTGAAAATCTGCCATCATCTTTATAGTGCACCGACAAATAAAGAAGCCCTAATCCGCCTAATAATGAAAAAATTGGAACTGGACTAAAAACAGCATTTAAAAAATTTATCCATTTCTGACCCAAGGTACTTTTTGGGTTATTCATATATTTATTGCAATTTAAGATAGCTTTCATTTGTGAATTTCAAAAACTCCTCCGCAATCTCATCCAAATCATGATCAATGATTTTCTTCCCACTTGCATCATACATCACATTCCCCTCTCTATCTTTCCTATAAACATAATCTCCTGACGTGTCTTTTCCGCCGCGTTTCGAAACAGCCATAAAAATTGGACAATCTTCAAGTGGTTTTCCGGCCCACTTTTCCAAAAACAAAACCGATGTTTTTGTTCCGGTGTGCGGCTTAAAAGTATTTCCATGAAGTCCGACCACTGCTAAGATTTTCGCTTTATTCATAATAAACCGCCGGACATATTCGGAATTGGTATTATTGAAAACCCCTTGCGGCAAAACAATTGCCATTCGTCCGCCAGGCTTTAGGAAATTCAAATTTCGCTCAATGAAAAGAATATCCCTAGAAACCTTGTTTTGATGCTTCGATGTTTTTTGAAATTCCTTATCCCATTTGAAACCCAAGTCATAGCGATTGAGAAGCACGCCCTTTATCTCTCCGGCAAAGGGCGGATTGGTCATAACAATATCAAAATTAAAATCAGTCATTCGTTCCTGGTTTTTTCGGTTTTCTTCACTGTCCTTAGAGTTAGCAAGAAACGGGCGGAATCTCGTCCGAGCGTCATCGCTCCAATTTTCGCTATCAAGAGAATTTGCAAATGTAACATTGGTTTTTCCGTCCCCTGCAATGAGCATCATCGCTTTTCCAATTTTTACGCTGCGAGGATCAAAATCAATTCCAAATAATTGCTTTTCGGCATAATTTTTCTGTCTGGTTTTATAATCATCACCGTATTTTTCTTTGTTAATCTCTTTGTCCCAAACATATTGCATAGCATGAAGTAAAAACCCGCAAGATCCGGCAGCTGTGTCAATTATGGAATCCTTGGGAGTAGGCGCCAGCATTTTGACCGCCATATCGATAACATGACGGGGAGTAAAATATTGCCCCTTTTCTCCTTTGGCATCCAAGTTTATGAGATATTCAAAGGCGTCATCAATAACTTGGAGGTTAGAACCAAAAAGTCGGAATTTCTGAAGAAGTGAAACTGCCGGAACAATAACATTTTCCGGAATTTCTATTTCATCGTTAGGCTTGAAAACATCTTTCCATTCTTTTTTAGCGTCTTCGAATAGACGACAGATATTAGCTAGATTTTCCTTATTGGTTACGCCAGCGATAACCCTAAATCTTCTATTATCACTTCTTGGAGTTTCCAGCTCATCATAAAGTTTGGCGTAAACTAGTTTAAAAATTTCGTCGAATGAATCGACGCCACTGTTTGCCAACACCACTTCTTGAAGATCATAAATAAGCTGTTTTAAGTTTTCAACTTCTTTTAAATCTGCGTAAGAAATTTTTTCCTTGCGTACGTCATCAACTGTTTCGTTAAATTTTGGAATCTCCGGCAGGTCTTCAAAAAGATTTGGATCCGTTCTAAGAATATTATTTTGTATTTTTCCGTCGGTCAGAATCAGGATCGGCGCGCCAGTGGCATTGGCGTAGCTTTTGAGTTGTCCCAATCCATCTTTCACATCCGGCTTTTTAACCTCAACCAGTAAATAGGGAGTTTTCAAGTCTTCCCGATAAACCACAATGTCTGCTCTTTTTTTTCCAATTTCACGTCCGAATTGCACGTCGACTTCAACATCGATGCGGTCGATAGGGTATTTATAAAAATTAACCAGCTTATAGACCATGAGCTGGCGGATTATCTCCTCAGGTTTTCCTAATTTTTTTTCTTCATTATAGATCAAAATGTCTTTCCCTCGCTTTAAGCATTTGGCATAGAATTTTCCCTTATCTTCCTTGCCTTCAAAAATTTTCAAAACCTGGTCCAGCTTCACATCGCTAAAATTTGCCAAACCAAATTGCATATCCGGATCACGGAATACTTTGTTGATTATTTCGACAGGCAAATTTTTTTCGAGCATCTTGTTATTTTATTTTACTTAAATTTAAAATTACTCTTCCTCTAAATCTCACTTCGCCAGGTATTATTAGAATATTTTCGTAGTTTGGATTTTCAGGCTTCAAATATCTTTTTCCACCTTCAGCAATAAATCTTTTGACAGTCGCACCCTCATCAGTTTCCGCCACCACAATATCACCGCTTTTAAATTCCTTAGCTTCTTTCACCAAAAGCATATCATCATTTTCTATTCCAATATTTGTCATTGAATCACCCTGAACCTGAATAACAAAAACTTTCTCCTGGGAATCAGCAATATTTTCTTTTTCCAAAATTCCTTTTTGTACTGGATAAAACGAAAATGCATTTGCGTAGGATTCTATATATGGTCCAGCCGCACTTGTTCCAACTACTTTTATTAAAACGTCTTTGCCAATTTCCCTGGCTCCCATCGGTAAAATTTTTAGCCCTCTTGCTTGATCCTTTTCTCTTTTTATATAGCCCTTTTTTTCAAGCGTATCCAAAAAATTCAGAACTGATTGGTTGGAGGAAACATTGAGCTCTTCTTTTAGCTCGGAAATTGACGGCGGAAAGCCAGAATTTTCTAAAAATGTGTAAATAAATTCTAAAACGTTCCTTTGTTTTGGCGTTAGTTTTATACTCATATATACATTATATATGACTGTTTGTACACGTCAACTACCTTTATTATAGTGATTGTGGATAACTTTATAGTTGTGCATAAATGCACTTGACTAAAATAATACAGCTGCTATAATATTAAATTGAAGACGTCTTTCCGATTCCCTAGAAGTCGGATAACCAACAAGACTTTATTCTAGGGGTAAGGCCATAATGTAACGCAATGGCTTTTTCTCAAGAAGTCATCAACCAAGCGTGGCGTAGAGCGGGCGGAAAGTGTGAATGCACCTTAGGCGCCTGCAATCATAATGGTCGATGCAACAAGATGCTTGATCCTCAAAATAAAATTGAGGATCGGAAATGGCATGCGCACCATATTATTTCACAAGAAGCTGGCGGTTCTGATACCGTTGATAATTGTCGAATATTATGCGTTCCCTGTCATGAAAAAACACGTAGTTACGGCGTTTAGATTTATCTAAGTCTAACCTGTAGCAAGCATAGGAAGGAGTTCGCGCTCCTTTTTATGTTTTTATGAGCAGTCCTTGAGCGTCGCTCAAGGATTCAACCTTAATTTAAGATTGGGGATTATTTTTTTCTTTCCATGTGTCCCAAATATTTTTTTCAAAATTAATAAATTGTTCCAATTGAAAACATGTCTACAATAATTAATACCGCGATTATAACAACCACGAGCACTACTAGACTGAATACCCAGTGTTTTTTTCCTATTATTTTTTCTCTTTCCATGAATCCCAAATAATTTTAGCCAGGCTCAAAACAACAAAAAGCGAACCCATCCAAATGGAAACCGACTCCCGATCAGGATTCATAGGAACCCAACCGCCGGAATATTCGGGAGTAAGCGCGATTAGAATTATTGACAAAATAACCCAAACTATGGCAAACCGAAGCCATTTGAGAAAAATTCTGTCGTTGATAAAAAGAAGGATGATAGAAACTAACAACATGGCCATACTCAAAACAAACAATGGGCTACTAATTGATTCCAAATAAAGAATATTTCGTCCATTCATAAGATACGCTGCACCTAATAGCACAAGGCTAAGTAAAATTGTTAAAATTCTCCACAGATATGTCTTTTCCATAAATTTATTTTCTTTATTAATTATTAATATTTTATTTCAATTTTTCCTTGTTCCGTTTGGATGAAGGGCACAACCATTCCAGAAAGCTTTTTCCAGACTGGACGCCTCTCCGCGTCATCGTCATTATCATCGTCATCAAGCTCTCTTGGCCTTTGCATTATCCACGTTTCATTTCTTTTGGGGAGATAGTGCGATTCCAAAAGCTCATCTCCTGCCATAATGTGCGATCCGAAAAGAACATAGTTTTTCTTTCTCCAATTCAGAAGCCATTTATATTGCAACGATGATTTGGAAAAATCCGTTTTTACGCCATTATACGAAATAGACTCCGGGAAAATATTGATAAAATGATCATTATTTTCTTTCTTCGTAAAATTGATTTTCGTTTCATTCCCGGCTTCATCACGCAAAGTCGCAATGATGTTTTTTTCTTTCTTTCTGTTCTTGATTATATCAAAAATCCAGAAAAATATCCCCCTTTTGGTTTCCGGCTTTGAATTGACTGCCTGCTCTTCTGTCTCAACCGCAATATTTTGCGACAAATTATCCATCCCAATAATATTAAATTTCTGATTGTTTTGATCAAATGTAAATTTTGCTTCCGGGGCAGTCCTGTCTATTTTTATGCTTTCTGTTTTTATCTCTTCCTTGTTCCCCTTTTTATCAGTGGAAAAATATTGAAAACTAAATATTCCTTCTCCGGAGATGTTCACCGAATTAAAATATTCTTGCCATGACGCACCATTGTCAAAAGAATAAGAAATTGTATTCACTCCCGATCCTCCTTCATTGTCCACAGCAGTAAGCTTCACCGCGACATCGCTGGCATACCAATTATTATCACCCTCCGTCCCTGATAACTCAATCGCGGTTTGCGGGGGAATCATATCAGGAAGAGTAGCTTCACCATTAGGAATTGGGATAACTTCATAGTCACCCTCTCCATTTCCATCAAAATCCGCTTCCAGATTGGACAAGCTGTCAAGTCCTGATTCTGGAATATCTACTGCTACAGATGTTTCAGGCGATACTGGAAGATCGGCAAAGGTAGTATGAGATATTATTTCTTCGCCGCCGACAGTTTCCATGACTTCTTCCATCTTCAATGTATAAGCTCCATTATCGTATCCATCCATAGTCATATGGATGTTTTCTTCACCTGGCACACCAACATATTTACGATCACCGAATTGATAATAGTAGCTGTTGGGAATATTCTCTTCAAAAATTATTCCCTCTTTTCCATTTTCATCAGTAACTTTTTTTGGTCCAGTATGATTTCCATTTTCATCATAGAGATGGATATCCAGTGGAGAATAGAGAGACATGCGAATGCGTGGCTTTGCGTTATTATAATCATTTGGACGAGCTGTTTTTATATATTCAGGTAAGGGAGGATTACTTGTGTTTTTAATAATATCTGAAAGAAATTGTTGAATAGAACTAACTTCAAAAATACTACTATGATTTTGATTTTTATTAACTATTGGATCGTGGTTATACCTATACAAATCCACCCAATACCTCTTCACATTACTTCCTTCCGGAAGCATCAAAGCGCTGGGCGCTGTCACCACCTTGTCTCCATCCACAGTAAATTTTGGTTCATAAACCGGTTCATATTTCCCCGTTCCGGCGCAGGATGGCACGATATAACCCAAATAAGAATAACATTCGGCTTTTTCTTTTTCCGTATAATCTACGCCAGTTATTGTATCCAATCCCCACCCGGCAATTTCAATTATCTGAATATTTTCCGGTGCCGTCCAGCCATCTAAATTATCATGCAACTCGCCTGCCTGATCAAAAAGATTTCCACTGAGTTTGTTCTCCGATTCCACATCATTTTCATCCGGCTTTTCCCGGCCATCTCCAGATCCTGTCAAAAATTCTCTGAATTCTCCGAAGCTATCAATACCACTTTGATAGGCATCCATAAAACTTTTATATTTTGTATTCTCCGACAAAAAATTAATAAACGGTTCCTCCGTCCGCTCGAAATATTTTTCTGACGGCAAAAGACCATAAGCGCCTGGCATATTCTCGACCAGTTTACGGGAAGCTGACTCCGAAATGAGTGTTCCAAAAATCGCTGACTCGTCATAGCCATAGAGCATCGATAATATCGCCTTTGGCGTGCCCATTTGCGGCGTTCCGACAAAAACAATTTTGTCCACTTTGTCAGCTTTTCCTGTTTTTTCGAGCTCCAACATTATAGCTTTGGCCAAGAGCCCGCCGTTGGAATGGGCAACCAAAGTCACTTTTTTGCTCTTGGAACTTCCCGCCAGACTTTCTAATTCCGCGATAGCTGATTTTATTTCTCCATTATACGGCGTTCCATTTTCGGCAATATCTTCCACACTTTGCCGCCAGTCGTAAGCGAAAATATTATAATCATTAATCGTACCGTCATTTTTCAACAACGCGAGTTGATTGATAAATGTTTTATAGATATTCGGTCCGAGTCCCAGCCACGATGTTCCTATCTCATCAATCACATCACGCGTATAGACGCTATTCACACTTTCCCCATTCTCATCCAAAGTCAGATCTTCCAGATCATTTCCAAAATAGTTCGGCTCCCAAAGCTGGTCTTCGCCTCCGCCGGAATCTTTTTTATAAAGCCGGCTGGCCTTTATCCCCGGCAAAAACATTACGTTAGAGTTGCCTGAAGGCATACTGAAATCATTCTCTTGGATCCAGGGATAATCGTCTTCGCCGGTATCAAAATAGAACGGAGTATCGCAAATTTTGTCATTGTTCAAATCCCTGCAAGTAGATTCATTTGCCTTCCAATAATTTCCACCTGTCGGTAAAGGCTCGTTGAATAAATTACCAAAAGAGGAATTTGCTATCGTATATCCGGAATCATCGGTCATTATATTGTTATTATATATCTTGTTTTCGTTGCTTGATTTATAAATCCTTATGGAGCCAATTGTGTTTTTTGCAATTGTATTGTTGGATGAATAATACAGCCTGGCATCAATACTTTTATCCGCAGAACTTATTTCTTCTACAAAAGAATTGTCAGTATGCCAAAAGAACATTTGCGCTTCTTTTCCCGAAAAGGAAATATTTTTAAGTGTGATATTCTGGCAATTAGCGCAATAGAATGCTCCCATATTGATTGAATCATATGTTTCATTTGAAACATTTTTTTCATAATAAATTGGCATTCCATCGATTGTATTGTCTGTTCCTATACTGTTTGTCGACATATCACTACTTTCAAGATAAAAATTTGATGTGCTATTGTTGCGTATTGTGTTTCCGTTGAGATTGTTGTAATCCCCATTGAGATTTAACCCGTATTGATTTTCAAAAAAATCATTTCTTTCGATGATACTATTCTCTGATGATGTTTGAAAAAGACCAACCCAATGCCCTGGCCCAACAATATTATCGGATATTTCATTATCTTTGGTGTAAAATAAACTTATGCCATAGTTATGATTGTTGAAAATGGAATTATTTGAAATGGTAACACCAGGAGGATTTGCGCTATTGCCATAGACATATATTCCGTAATAATTATTTGTTGCCGTACTGGCAGTCACTGAACCACTGTTGCGAAGATAAATTCCATATGAAAAATTGCTGACGTTAATATTTTTAATAATGTTTCGTTTGCCCAAAGCATAAATGCCATTTCCCGTATTTGATCCAGTTACATTGTGCCCATTTCCATCCAGAGTTATATCATCACTATTGATTTGAATAGTTTCTTGTACATCCTTGTTTAGCGTGCATGTTTTGGAAGATGCGTTCCAATTACCGATCCCGGCAACGCCATTTCTTCCTCCGCAATCATATCCCGTTGCATCATCCTTTATAATCTTTGTGCTTTTTCTTGGTTGGATGAAAATAATGTGATCTTGGGTCAAATCCTGTTCAAAAGAAAACGCGCCATACTCATTAGTTATAAGTGGCGCGTAATTTTGATAGTCATCTTCGTATTTGTGGTAAGTAGTTTTAGAAGATAACCCTGATATATTAATCTCGGCAGAATCATTGTCAGGAGAAGATTTTAACTGTAAAATTATCATCTCCGGCATCGATTCTATCCGGACATCTATACGTTCACTACTGTCTAAGGATATGTTCAGATATTCGCTATCAGTAATTTCAAAATGTTTTCCCGTTCCCTCAAGAGTGCCAGGAATATGAAATGAATTTTCAGTATCTTGAGCGAAAGTTGTAGAAATTGAAAAAAATAAAAAAGAGAATATTAATACAAAAAAATATCTCGCTATTTTTTTAACTAACCCTCTCTTGATTAGTTTCATTTTTTTATTTTATTTTTTACACCTCTATTATCCCACAAAACCAAGCAGCTGTACACCCCCAACCAAAAACAACCCCCTCGCGGAAGTTGTTTTTGGTAAATACTATTTAAATAGTACTAGCTAGATTAAGCGCATTTCATATTTTTCAGCATCATCTCCCAATTCTTCTTCTTTTCGTCATCAGACATACTTTCCATCTTGGCCATCATATCTTTGTGATCCATCTTGGCGTGCTCCATCATTTTCATTTTCACATCATATGCTGTTTCGCCTTTGGCCACAAAATCACAATCTGCGCCCATATCCTTGCAACTTGCCATCATCATATATATCACCCCCTTCTATTCTATATTTATTTCTCAATTAAAATAGTACAACTTTTCGCCTGCCATATTTCCCCTTAAACAAGCCGCAATTTGGCAGTCGGCAAACATGCCCTTGACTTTTTGTTAATTTGGGTGTATAATGGGTAGTCGTAATAAAAGATAGTACGATTTTCCCTTAACAACTTGCCAATGACTAGTTCCTGATTAACATGTACATCAAATTTTTCTAGTACTTACTCAGTTCCAAAATTACTTATGATTGGCAGATTATTAAGGGAAAGAAAAGGCTCCAGCGTTATCGCCGGGGTCTTTTTGATTTAAAAAAGTCGGAACCCTGCTTTGTTTCCCGACAAGCGGGATTCAGGAGCAGAAACTCCGACCAAGATGCTTTCTTGAAGATTTATGGCAAAAAAATGCCCGCAACCATTGCTCCAACTACAACAACCAAAAATACTACTATGGCCGCTCTCACAAAAATTGGTTCTCTCGCGAAATCCCGAAAGCTTCGTAATAACATAACCGTTGCCTCCTTTTCTGCGGATTAGTTGAAAATAAGGTACAAAAATTCAAAATTTAATTTCTCCCCACCCCAAAATACTTGAATCCTTTTTCTTTCACGTGTACCGGGTCGTAAAGATTTCGTAAATCTATGAATACCGGGGTTTTCATGAGGGATTTTATTTTGTCGAGATCGAGCGCGCGGTATTGGTTCCATTCAGTCATAATAATAACGGCATCCGCGCCCTCACAAGTTTCATATATATCATCGCAATAGGCCAGTTCCGGCATCAGTTTTTTGGCCGCTTCTTCTCCTTGTGGATCATGCGCCCGCACTTTCGCCCCTTTTTCGGTGAGTGCCGGCAAAATGGTCAATGATTGGGCGTCGCGCATATCGTCCGTTTCCGCTTTGAAAGTGAGTCCAAGACAAGCCACGGTTTTTCCAGCTTCCGACCCGCCTAGCGCTTCTTTTATTTTCCTCACCATACGCGCTTTCTGGGCGGAATTTATCTCGATGGCTGCTTCTACTATCCGGAGAGCCGCTCCGCGCTCCTGAGCCGTTTTATTGAGCGCCAGGGTGTCTTTAGGAAAGCATGAGCCTCCGTAGCCTGGTCCGGCATTGAGAAATTTATCCCCGATCCGCGGATCCAGTCCCATCCCTTCGGCCAGCGTTACTACATCCGCTCCTACTTTCTCGCACAAGTTGGCCATATCGTTGATATAGCTGATCTTGACTGCTAGAAATGCGTTGGAAGCGTATTTGATCAGTTCGGCTGTTTCCAGATTTGTCACCACCAGCGGAGTATTTTGTGAATTCAATGGCTCATAAATATGGCGCAAAACATCTTCCGCCCTTTGAGTTTCCACCCCAATAACTACTCTATCCGGGTTCATAAAGTCAGCGATGGCCACTCCTTCTTTCAAAAACTCCGGGTTGGACGCCACGTCAAAATCAGCTTCGGGATTTTCTTCTTTTATAATTCTTTTGACTTCCCTGGCCGTCCCCACTGGAACTGTGCTTTTGCCTACGATGACCGCATAGTTTTTCAGGTGTGGCGCAATATCTTTGGCTGCTTCGTAGACATAGGTCAGATCGGCATATCCATCTCCGCGGCGTGATGTCGGCGTGCCAACAGCGATAAAAACAGCCTCCGCGTCGGCCATAGCCTCTGCCAAATCAAGCGTGAAAGAAAGCTTCCCCGCTTCCACATTATTTTTCACCATTTCTTCCAGTCCCTGTTCATAAATAGGCATCTGCCCATTTTTGAGCGCTTCTATTTTATTTTTATCCTTATCAATACAAACGACTGTGTGACCAAATTCCGAAAAACAAGTTCCGCTGACTAGCCCGACATAACCAGTACCAATTATCGCTATTTTCATAAGCCGATTCGAATCTACGAATCATCCGAATCTACGAATGTCCCGTAAAAAATTTATACTTTATTTAATACTCTTTTTGGTTTTAGAAAAGTATCTCTGAAATTAACCAACAAACACAAGTCCTTTTTCAATGAAATTAAATATCTTTTTGCCTGATAATAATCCTGCTTAGTTAGAACGCTCTTGGCCTTTATCTCTAAAATAACACGATCGTCAATAATAAAATCTATTATATTCCCCGAGAAATTTTCATCTCTATAAATCCTCATTTCTCGACAATATTTTATTTTTTCTTTTTTAAATTCGTTTTCTAGCTCGTCTGCATATTGTTTCTCCCTACTAAATCTGCCAATTCTATTGTGAACAATAAAACATATCCCGTTTAGCTTATAGGATAGTTCTGGATATAAAACTTGTATGTTCTTTTTTATTATTCGTGAATTCGAATACATTCGTTGATTCGAATCGGTTAAATATTTACCTACTGCTCCACAATCTCCTTTATTGAGTAATTCATCGTCTTCCTTTCTTTGTAATAATTTTTGATCATAATGTCCGCCATAAGGCCAAAAATGAAAAGTTGGATGCCGATCATAATGAAAAATACACCCATAAGTGGCCAGATCTTTTCGGCCAGCGACGCGCCATAGAATATTTTTTCAATAGCCATCCAAATGAGTATGGCCATTCCTAGAATGGCTGCGACTATTCCGGAACCGCCAAAAAGGTGTAGTGGCCGATTGGCATATTTTCGCCAGAACCAGACAGAAATCATATCAACAAAACCCTTGAGTCCCCTTTTCCAGTTATATTTTGTTTTGCCGTGCAATCGCGGATGATGCGACACGACAACCTCACCAACTTTATAGCCCTGCATCTCCAATATAGCCGGGATAAATCGGTGCATCTCGCCAAAAAGATCGACGTCATGAAAACAAGCGCGCCGAAAAGCTTTGAGCGAACACCCGGAATCATGTATATTATCCCGAATAAGAATCTTGCGAAGAAGATTGGCCGTGCGCGAGAAAACTTTTTTCATGATCGGATCTTTTCTTGATTGCCGCCAACCGGAAACCACATCAAAGCCCTTGTCCATCTCTTGCAGCAGCAATTTTATGTCTGCCGGATCATTTTGCAGATCACCGTCCATAGTGATGATGATCTCGCCCTTGGCTTCTTTTATGCCGGCGTCAAAAGCGGCTGTCTGTCCGAATCGCTTTCTGAAATTTATAATCTTAAGCGGCGTGAGCCCTTTGCAGTTCTCAATCGTTTTATCTTCCGATCCGTCGTTGATATAGATAATTTCAAAACTTTTCCCCATCTCACGACAGGCTCCAGCAATTCTCTGATGCAACTCCCTAACATTGCCCTCTTCGTTGTAGAGAGGAATGATTATTGATAGATCAAGTTTTTCGTTCATAAAATTATTATGCAAAAAATTAAATTTCTTTTTGCTTATCTTCTTTCTTTAATTCATAAACACCCATAATAACTGTCATGGCCAGAAAGTAGTAGGCATAAACTGCCGACTGTTCAGCAATACCTGACCTTCCAAAGATCAGAAAAAATGGCGTGATAGAAAGAAAGCAAAGAGCTAAAATAGCCAGATATCGGCTCGGGATAGGATTCATAACAGACCAGACAAACACGCCAAAAATTACAATTTCCGGCATATTCCAGCCGAAATAAATTCCCGTGAACACAGCCATAAACGTAAAAAAAGCGTCAACCCTTTTTTTGAACAAGTATTGCTTTATTTCTCTTTCTTTAACCATATACTATATTTTACCTTAAGCATTTGTTTTTTTCAATGAGTACGCTATATATACCGCTAAAATCAGCAGAGCACTGAGACTCGCGGCCATCCCCCGCCATATGAGCCTTATCGGATAATATTCAATAATAATTTGCTTGATTCCGTTATTATTTTCTATTTTCCATCCGTTGGCATAGCCGCGCGCCAAAAAATGATCTCTGACCTCCATTTCTTTTCCTGTGTCTGTCACATAATAGGCTTTCCATAAAGGATCAAACTTTTCCGCTAAAATTATGTTTTTTGAAAATTCATTTCTTTCAAAGTTAACAACATATTTTTTGGGATTTATTTCCTGAAAATCAGCTTTTTTTGTTAAATTTATTATCTCATCAAAATTTCTATTCACTGATTCCGTATTGGGGTAAATATCCACGTTTTCTTTTTGCCAGGAAATATAGGGAACACGTAAATTTTTGCTTATCTCATACAAAACAAAATAGTCATTATCTTCCAGCTTTTTTATCAATCCCTCTTCCTCTAAAATTTTTATCTTGAATTCCGATTGCTTTACAGAATCTTCTGAAGCATCCTTATGATAGATTATGTATTTGGAATTCATCATTCCCAAGGTTTTTACCAGCCAATCATAATTTCCGTCATAATCAGTATTAAACTCATCGGCAAATGACCAATCAGAAAACGGACTAGCATTAGCAGCTATCATTTTTTTGTTATATAGATAGGCGGTTATATCAACGCCATAAAGTTTCCATTTGGGATAATATGAGATCCCTGAACCATCATTGCGCGTCGCCGGAAGGGTCGCGACAAAAGATTTTTCGGTATCATTGTTTATCAAATTTCTGATTTTATAATATTCATTAGGAATTTTGACCAAAAAACTCATCGACGCAGTTTTATAATCATTCCTGGCAGAAACTCTATAACCGGCATTTTGCTGGATTTTTCCTATAAAAAACGGTAAAGGCGCCAGTATGGCAAAGGCTGCTAAAACATAAAGCCATTTTTTGTTTTTCACTTCCGTCAGGATTATCAGCATCAAAACCGAAAGAAAAAACGGGATATAGATGGCTATTTTGTCAAATCCCCGCATAACGCTAAATCCCCAGATATGGAAAATGTAATAATTTATGACTTCAAAGGGGTAAACAATTCTGGCCGCTAATATCGTAAAGATTAGAAGAAGAAACAAAAAAAGATAGAATGTCTTTTTGTTTTTGAAATTTTTCAGAAAAAACATTCCGAACGCGACCATCGCTATGGGAATGAATGAAAGCACGACAAAAACCGGCCTTAGAAAGTTTATCCCTTTATAATAGAAATTTTCCGGAAAATAGTCCCCGGAAAAATGGATGAGACTCAAAGTGTTTATGATCGGGCTGGCCGAATTCCTGATTTCGTAATCAAACTCTAATATACTGCTGGAATTTACCGATTCCACTCCGCCTTTCACCTGCGGAAAAAGAGGCAAAAGCCAAAACAGGCTAACCAGAAAAGAAAATATCAGCGCTAAAAAAAGACTAGTCAATAGTTTTTTTGGATCCGCCAATTTTAAAATTACCGCTGTTACAACCAAAAATACCAGAAGAATCGCGAAAGAAAGAGCAAAGGCCGGATTGCCAAATCCAGATGACGCAAAAAATAAAGCGACACAAAAGAGCGTTCCGTAAAAAAAATTTTTGGTCTGGATAAATTCTAAAAATAATCCGACTAAAACAGGAATAAAAACATAGAGCGACGGGAAATATGAATATCCCCAATTTCCGGTAAATAGAAAGAGAGTGTAAAGATTAAGAGCATAAAAGAGAGAAGTTGTCGTTCTTGATAAATCTGATGATTTGAAAAAAAAGCGGGAAAATATCCCGAAAGATATGTAGGCTCCAAATATTATAAACCCCAGATAGAAGGAAAGCTGCGCCGTATTGCCAATCCCGATTTTTCCCAAAACAAAGAAAATAAAATAAAAAAGACTGGCCAGTCCGTTCCAATTAAAAAAAAGCGCCTTGAAGCTTTCCCCCGATTCAATGAATTGAGCGGTATCCCCACCTCCGAATACGTAACCATTGGGAAAAATATTGATGAAAACAACCCAAATTAAAACCAAAAAGCCTGCCAGAAAAAATTTATTCTTTTTCAAAAATCCTGAAAACTTTTTTCCCATCTATTTTATTAATAAATCCGCTTCTATTCTCAGATTGCTGACTCCATATTCTTTCTCTTCGGGAGCTGGATTTTGGGGAGAGATCTTGATATAAACGCTGTCTTTGGGGATATTTTCCTGAATTTCATAATCAAAGACCTGGGTTTTTTGAATGCTGTATCCGCTTGATGAAATTTCGCTAGCTTCTGTCGCCGGAATTTCCTTCCAGTTTTTTTCATCATAGGAATAAGAAACGCTGACCTTGCTCCAACCGATATCGGCCTGTCTGGCAAAAATTCGGAATTTGTTGAAAGGAAAAATGGTTTCAAATTTGTATATAAATTCTGAGTTGTCATTCGGATCGGCTGAACCGGACAAAACCATCTTATTATCATCGAAATTGACGTCCGAAGAATATGATTCAGTATCGACCAAGTCATAGGAATCATTTCTCGGCTGATATTTGAATATCCCTTTTCCTTTCCCAATGTCCTCAATAGTGCTTCCTCGCAAAATCTTTTTGCCGTTATATTCGCCGAATCTTATCCCGTAAGTTTCAAAATACAAGTCTCCGGTCGTGGAATATGACTGTCCCTTGGTCTTGATGGCCACAATTCCATTTTTGTATTTTTCCCCATCAGAGGTACCCTTGAGCCTTAAATAATTATACTTATTAACTCCTATTTTATCGTTATTTATCCCGATAAAATAATATTTTTCCGGATCAAGTCTGGCAAATAGCGGAAACTTGAATTTTCCGTCTTCCTGTCGATATTTTTCCAGATCATTGATGGTAAAGCTTAAATCGTAAATAGCATTGCTTTTTATTTCCAGAACCGACCCTTCGGTATAATCCACATCCCGCAGATCCAGTTTGTATTTTTTTCCTCCGTTATTACTTTGCTTGACAATGTCCATATCCAGAGATACTCCAGTAATATAGTCGACTTGGGGCTTGAAAATTTGTCCAAAAATTATATTCGGATCTCTAAGTTGATCAAAATATTTTGAGTTATCGGTTTGCGACTGATCAGGAACATCAAGGTCAACCTCTCCTCTGATTGTCGGCTGAAAGCCCAGAAGTTCCTTTTCACTCGAAACATTTAGCCTGGAAATCTGGATGCCAATGATAGAAATTTCCGCGCCATCAGTTTTATTCTTTTTTTCAAAAAGGATATCGGAATATTTTTTATCAGTTGAAAATAAAATTTCCTGAAAAGAATCATTCTTTAACTTTTTTACATTTATGATTTTCAACTCTTTCCTCTCATCGACCGGGTTGGTAGCCACTACTGCTATTTCCGAGTCCTGATCAGCTTCAGTCTGAAATACCAGACGGTAGTATCCATTAGCGTCTGATTCAAAAATGTCATTGATATATAGCAACGGATTTTTGTCGGTTAAATTGGGATTTTGCAAAATGGTTTTGCATTTTCCACCGGCGCAAGATTCGGAAGTAATAACTTGTGCCGGAAAACTTTTGTTTATCAGGATAATCAGAATGATGGCCAAAAAAACGAAGATGTAGCGCGCGTTTTCTTTGGAAAAATTGATTATCTTAGCCGCTTTTTTCATATTTTTTTCTTTCTCCAATTATATAATAAATAACCCAGGGAAGCCAAGAGAGTTATCGCCGAGATAAATAACCCGAGATAAAATAATTTTTGGGTTTGAAATTCTATTATCAACTCAATATCGTAAGTTCCATCTGAATTTTTTATGCAAGTTCCAGGATTATTGAAACACAGGTCTTCCGTATCTACGAGCCAACTGTTGGCATAACCGTTAGCCATAAGATGGTTTTTGCTGTCCAGCGGCTTTTCGAACCATGTTTCCCATATATTCCCATCCGGCAAATTATTGTTCTGGATTGAACCTTCCAAATTTTTGGAAATAAAATCAACATTACCGCCACATCCCAGACTGGAAATCCAGCCATTTTTGACATATTCCACAAGCTCTCCTCTTGTCGCCTGATCGCTTTCATTGCCGTCCAGGATATTATATGTAACAGCTTTTTCAGTTTTATTCTTCGTACCTTTTATTTTTTCCAGATACATTTTCCACTTTTCATGATAAGCCTCTGAAAATATCAAAGGAAAAGAACCGCTGGCTTTGTGGATAATAATCTTGTATTTTGTCGGATTGATCCCTTTGAATTCCAGCACCGGAGAATTTTCCGATTTTTCATTATTTCCGAGTTCATTTAAAATATTATTTTTATCATTATTTTGGTTTTCGAAAAATACCGCCGAACCGGGCTGCCAGTTTTCGCTGGAAACAATCCTGGGAAGATCTTCTATTGTTCTTTGGGAAACTATGCTATTTTGGGGAATATAAAGATGCGGCAAAAATTCTTTATTTTCGAAAAACACCAAACCGCCTATTGTCTTTTTGAGCATTAAGCCGTCTTGAAATTTTAGATTTTCCATTATCTGACCATCATCAATTTCAAACATTCTTCCTTCTTTCGGGTTCCAGTCGGCGGCATCCTGGCGAAGAACGACATATCTAGTGTTCAGAATACCCAGCATCCTGGAAAGACGCATTGTCTCACCATCATTTTTTCCTGCCAAAAAACTAATCACCGCCTTACTTATTCCTTCCGTGTTTTTTGAACCGAATATATTATTGATAATAGGCTTATCAAACAAAAATATTCCCAATTCTCCACCGCTGAAACCCCAGTCAGTATGATAATATGGCGTAACGCTTGGTTCGGAAAAAACCCTAAAATCGTCTTTTTGATCATTAATCCATTTTGCTGAATCAAAATACCAGGCAGGAATCTTCACAAAATATGAATTGGCAATTTCCCCCGTTGATGTCCCCTGATGAACAACCTTTCCTGTCCAAAAAGGATAGCCGTAAACAAGAACAGTTAAGGTGAGCGCTGCTAGAAAATATTGCGCCCGCTTTTTCCCTCTGCTCTCCCTAAGATAATCATAAGCAAAAATGGCGCCTTTTCCAACGAGATACGCTAAGCTTAAAACTATCATCGGAGTATACCATTCGACGCTTCTGTATAATTTTAAAAATAAAAATTCCTTGTGTAGGAATTCATTGATTCCGCCCAAAGGCTCATGCACTCCTTTCGCTAAAAATATCATAACAATAGCCATCGTAGCAAAATACAACACGAAAAAATCTTTCTTTTTCTGGATTAATTTAAGAAAGGCCAGGATCGGAAAGACAAATCCCATCAATATAAAAAAAATATTGCTGACATAGGTATGAGCCGAAGAAATTATGAGACTCCCTGGTGTTGTATTGCTCCAGGCTTCGTGATTTATCAATTGAAAAATATTCAAAAAAGAAGATCTGGCGCTTTTTTGATCCAGCCATTTCCAGAAATCAGCACTATTGGACATGTCGTTCACCGAATTTTTCAATGAATCGGCCATCGGTAATATCCACCACAGATTGATCAAAAAAAAGAAAAAGAATACTGTCAGACTATACGTCAGTATTTTTCTCAATTCTTTCCAATCGTTTTTTGTAATACTTTCAATAGCAATAAAGACGATAAAAAAACCAACCGGCCAAAAAATATTCAGTATATAGATCGGGTTAGAGGCAGAGGGAGAAAATAAAACAGAAACCAGGGCGATAAGGCAAACATACCAATATTTGTTATTTTCAATGCCCCTGATAAAAAGAGCTAAAACCAACGGAGTTGCCAAATAGGCCAGCCCGAGATGGACAGAGGGTGCCGACCAGTTAAAAAGGTTCCAGAGATTGAAATTATAGAAAAAAGCTGCAATGGTCGCTACAAAACAAAACCGGGCATCAATTTCTTTTTTTTGATATTTATAAATGGAAAAAATCAGATAAAACATCGCGGGCGCCGTCAAAGAAAAAATGCCAAATATCGCAATTTTTTGAGAAGCAAATAGAGACAATGATAATTTATCCGACACGGAAAAAAACAGAAAAAAGAGAAAACTGGGGATATGCCGGCCATCGCTTGTTTGCCCGGTTGCATATCTTATATCCCAGGCAAAAGGTATTCTGTGCATATCCAACTGCGAATCGAGAGGATAATAGAGATCTCCTCCCAGAATATAATGACCACTTCCATAAAAAGAAATGACAGCCGATGCCAGACTTATGATAAATAAAATGACAATCGGCAAAAAAATAAACCGGAAACCAGGACTTTTTTTTGCCAATCCGTTCTTTATTTTTTTTATCTTTTCTTTAATAAACATTTTTTTGCTATTTTTTTGTCACAATAACATAGGCCACGAAACCAAAAGTATTTTGTCTCTTTTCGATAAAAAAGCTGATACGCTCAAAAAATTTTCCTAAAATAGGAAGGCGATTCAGAAAAAGACCGAACATCTCCCCTGTTGGCAGAACGCCGCATTCTACGATCTTAAAGTTATTTTTTTGGCATAATTTTTTGAGCTTTTTGGGAGAAAATGATTTCTCAAGACCAATATCCCACTTTCCCAAAAGCTGCGCTATCGGCCGGGTAATAGTGTGCATAGAATATACGTTTGGCACAGTTATGAGCCCTATTCCACCAGACTTCAATAACCTGTACAGGTTATTCACCATAGGATTAGAATTTTTGAAATGTTCAATAACTCCAAGGCTAATAAACATATCTGCAGAATCGCTTTCCAATCTCGAATTATTTAGATCATCTACCGCAAACTCGGTCATCTCTGTTTTTATCTTTTGAAGCTTGGATATTATCTCTTCGGCAACGTCAACCCCTAATGTTTTTATTTTGTATTTTTCTGCAATATAAAAACACCAATAGCCCATACCGCATCCGGCTTCTAAAAAAATTCCGTCTCTCCCGATTTTTTGGGCGTATTTATCAATGACCGGCTGGTGAAGAATTGTCCACGGGTCATATGCCAGAGCATTTTTTCTAAATTCATTGACATTTAACTTTTCCCACTTTTTATCCCAAACTTCTCCAACTTCCGATTTTTTTCCCATATTATTATCTTATTAATGCTTGTGTGGTTTTTTTATAAAAGGACTTCGTTAATAGCTTGATACCCGTAAACACTAGTCTTGCCGTGTATCTCAAGTCTTCGATAGAATTTATTTTTCTTATCGTACGCATCGGGTTTAAAAAGGTAAGCGCCCGGTAGAAAATAAAACTTTTATACGCATCGGCAATAATCTGTCCCAACTGCTCCGGTTTGAAATAGACAGTTGGCGCGTTACCGTCACTAAGCATCTGGTACATTTCCTCGTATTTATCCGAATTCAGATTTTCATCGCTGAAAATAAAATCGAAATCCAAGAGCCCTTCCTTTTTGAAATATTGATAGACATCGGCAGTGGGCATGGGAGACAACGAATAAAACGCGGCAAAATCCGTTCCCGATATTTTGGCAAATCTTATCGTCCGCATTATTTGCCGCCTGGTTTCATAAGGAAAACCAATAATGTGCGTGCAAATGGTCCACATTCCGATCTTATTGGCATATTGGATAAGTTCTTTAGCCTGGGACAATGGATAAGGTTTTCCGATAAATTTTCTCATTTCCGAATCGCCTGATTCGATGCCAAATGTAATGCGATAGCATCCGGCCTTTTTCATATTCAGTAGCGTCGGCTTGTCGAGAGTCCAATGAGCAATGCCGTTGGGTGTCGACCATTTTATATTTAGCCGCCTCCTCCTTATTTCGTAACAAATATCGTTCCATCTTTTTTTATCCACACTGGCGCTGTCGTCCAAAAAAGAAAATTCCCCGATCCCATATTTTTTATGAAGATGCTCAATTTCATCAACCGTACGCATAGCACTTCTGGCTCTCCATCTTCGACCCCAAACCGCTTTCACTGTGCAATAAACGCAGTGCCCGGGACATCCCCGGCTGGACGCGATGCCCATAACCGGTGATCTCATAATATAGGGCGATTTGACGTTTCTGAGATATCTCTTCAGATCCACGAGAGAATAATCCAAAGGAGGCAGATCGTCGAGATTTTTTATCAGCTCCCTGTTTTCGGTTTTTACTATTTCATTCCCCTGCCTGTATGCCAGTCCTTTAATAGTAGAAAAATCTTTCTGTCCCGAAAGGATCGCCTGACATAATTCGTGGATGGTTATTTCTCCTTCCCCTCTTACCACAAAATCAAACTGGGGGGTTTTTAACACCATATCGCAAAGATCAGTGGCATGATTGCCGCCAATAATCACTTTTATTTCCTGACTTATGCTTTTTATAAGTTTGGCGATATTTACCACATCAATATAATGACGGGAATACATACAACCTATTGCAATGATCTTAGGATTTTCCGTTTTGATTATTTCCGTGATTTTTTCATCCGATAATCCACACCTTATTCTTTCTTCTCCAAAAACTACCTCATCTTCATCACTAAAAGCGCCAAGTTCATAAATTTTGCATTCCAACCCTTTGTATTGCAAGTAAGAGCCGAGATACAACAAATTCAGTGGCAATGACGCCTTGATCTTTTCAGAAGAGTTCTTGCTTGAGGTGAAATATTGGTTAAAAAGAAGTATTTTCATAAAAACGTTTTTTGTTTATTTTCTAGAATAGCATGCCGCTATCAAAATAAAAGATTTGTCTATCTCCTTTTGATCATCGACTAAGCGATAAGTCATCTCTTCTATTTTTTTAGGATCACCCATGAGTAAATATTTTATTGCCATAGGCAAATGCCGGCTAATCAATCTCACTACTTCAATTTGAGATAACCTTCTTACTATTTCTTCTCTTCGAGAAATATTCCCTTCATCGACGCTTCTGCGCTGTCCATAAATCAAAACTTTTAAAAATAACCTATCTAATTTTTCCTTGAATTCAGAAGGGGAATATTCTTTTTCATGAAATACCATAACTGGTTTTTTTAGGTCATTTGAAGTTACCAATTTATTAGGCGTAGCACACAAAAAAAGACCGTCGTCCTTTAGATGTTTTTTAATATTTGATAATAAATTATCAACGTTTCTTTCTTTAATATGCTCTATGACTTGAAATGAAGTAATGACGTCATATTTGCCCAGCCTATCTTTTTCGGATTCGAATTGCAGATTTTTATTTTTATAATATTCTCTATTAATCCCTATAGTCTTTTTGTCGATATCAAAACCCGTAACATTCAGATTGGTAAATCTGGACAAATATTCTGTTCCGTAACCTCCGCCACATCCGAAGTCAAGAACGGTTTTATCTTTTACAAAATCAGACGCGAATTTATAAGCAAACTTTACCCCCTCGTCGTGTATTTCTTCGAACTTTTTTTCCAGCATGGGTCTTTCTCCTGTGTCTATTATTTTTAAATAAATTTTTTTAAACATCTCGTTGTCGTTATTATATTAATAAAATAGTTATACTTATTGATTTTCCGGCGTCGCTAATTGTTTTTGCGCGCCTAAAAATTGTCTAACATAACTAAGCACGGATCTTTTCCGATAAATTTTTTCGAATAACTTTTTATCAGATATGATCCGATTTTTTTGGATCTTCTTTCTTTTGCGATAATTTCTTGGAAAATTGACGATATTCCAACCTATTCCTTTCAAAATATTTCCCGAGGAAGAAAAATTTCCTCGGAGAATTAGATACCCCGCGAGACCCATCCATAAAAAAATATTTTTAAGCAAAATGATGATGAGGTTTTTGAAAGAAAGGTTTTTATACAAAGTCAGGATATAATTTTTCGTACCATGAAACCTGACCAGGTGATTATTGAACTTCGGATCAACTATTTTTTTAGTAACAGAAAAATGATGAAATACAATTGAGTCATAAGCGAATATCGCCCGATAGCCGGCCAGCCAGGATCTCCAACCCAAATCTGTTTCTTCCACAAAAATAAAATAATCCTCATCGAAGCCGCCTATTTTTTCAAATACATCGCGTCGAATAAACATGCCGGCCGACTTGGCAGCCAGAATCTCCACCGGATTGTCATATTGCCCCCTATCCTCTTCCCTATAATGGGCGCGATGAATCAAAAATCCCAGCGAGCTCAAGTATTCTCCGGCGTAATCATATTGCTTTTTATCCTCCAGCATCAGAAGTTTGCACTGCAGAATTCCTACGCTCAAATCACTCTTGAAATATTTCATCGCTTTTGTGATCCAGCCCTGCTCAACCTCCGTATCGTTATCCAAAAAACTGATGATTTCCCCCCTAGATGCCTTCGCTCCGGCATTTCTGGCATATGCCGGACCTTTGTTCTCATTCAATTTAACCAGATGCAAGTTAGAAATATTTCCCCATTCATCATTTATCATTTCCAAGCTTCCGTCTTTTGAACCATTGTCGACAATCACAACTTCCCAATTATCATAATTGTTTTTTAGGATGGAATCGATACAACTTTTCAGATATTTTTTTCCGTTGTAGTTGACTATTATGATGGAAACGAGCCTGTTTATCATTTTTACTTTTTCAATGATTTCATAACGAAATTGGAATTTGATTTTTCCGCCAGCTTCTTCAACATTTTCATGATCGAATATCCAAAAACACTCGACAGCGCCAACCCAGACACTCCCCTAATTCCCGGAGGTAAACCCCAAATGCGCTCGCTCCAAAGACCGTCGCATTTGTCGCAATACTCAAAATATTCGCTATATTTTCTTTCTATCATAGCTTTTCGGAAATTTTGAAATTTCTTCCCATTCCAAATTTGTTTCATTGATTGATCAGGAAATTTTCCCAAAGCATTCTTTCCCCAAAAATCCGTGGTACAAGCAACGACAGTTCCATCCCACAAAAAATGCATCGAGCTCCAAAGATAGGAGCAAGGGGAATATTTTTTGCCTAGCTCTTTATATTCATATTTGTCCGTACCGTGAAGAACCCCTCCCCAAGTGCTCGGTTTTCTGAACTGAATATTGTTCAGAGGCAATCCTTCGAATCTTTTGGCGAAAGATCTTATATTTTTATCAAAATCCTCCTGACCTTTTTCGTCCATGATCAAAATCTGAATCTCCACTTCCGTTTTTTTGCCCAGTTCTTTTTTGAGTTTCAAAAAATCAATGATGTTTTCGATTGTACGCTCAAAATTTCCTCCCACTCTGATGCTTTCATATATTTCTTTGCTGCATCCGTCAAAAGAAAAATTGATCCAATCCAGTCCCGCTCGCAAGACTGCTTCTGACGCTTCCTTGGTCATTACCGTAGCGTTGGTAGAAATGATGGGACTTATGCCATTTTTTTTGGCGTATCTGACCATCTGAAGCAAATCCTGATGAAGAAATGGTTCCCCCGCAAGGCACAGTAGAGCGGTTGTCAAAAAACCTTTTCCTTCATCAATAATCTTTTTATATAGCTCCATCGGCATAAAACCGGGGTTTTCCTGTTTCAAAACAGAGTTGGGACACATTATACATTTCAGATTGCAAACATTGGTTGGCTCTATCCAAGCCACATTGGGCATATAGGGAAGTTTTAGATTTCCTCTTTTGTAGTGATAGATAGATCGCGGGATGGTAATTATGTTTTTTATTTTTTTCATCATTTTTTTATATACGGCTTTCTGGTGGAAGCTCCTTTTATTATTAAAGATACCAGTTCCAACGCGTCGCTTTTTAGTTTTTTAATTGAAGATATGTCCTGCAGGAATCTACTAAAAAAAGTTTTAAAATTGATATAGAATTTTCTGTTTATATATTTCATCTCTTCGAGAACATATTCCGCCGACAACTTATCCGATTTATACGTAGGATAAATCCCGGAGTATCCTTCTCCTAATCTTTTCCCGGCAAAATTATCTATAAAGGTTTCATCAATTTGTCCTTCCTTTTTGGCAATTTCATAAAGAGCTGATCCGGGAAAAGGCAACGGAATAGAAAGACCCAGAATATCTATGCCGTATCCTAGGATCATTTGTTTGGTTTCCTGCAATTCCCCTTCCGTTTCTGTCGGATGTCCGATCATAAAATAGGCGGCGATTTTTATCTTGTTTTTCCTGCACAGAGAGAAAATTTCTCTTATCTTTTCGTTGTTAAAGCTTCCCTTGCAAATAATATCTTTTCTCACTCTTTCGTTTCCGGATTCGATCCCAAAATTTATCTGCGCACATCCCGCCTGTTTCATTTTTCCAAGTAGCTCGTCATCAACCAAGTCTATTCTGGTGTTACATTCCCACTGAAGACGCAAGTTGTTTTTCAATACTGCGTCGCAAAACTCGACTACTTTTTGCCGATTCATGGTGAACGTATCGTCTTGAAAATTTATATAACCTCCGCAATCCTGATAGCGTTCTTTTATTTCAGCCAGCATATTTTCAGTCGACCGATAGCGCACTTTCTTGCTGATTGCCGGCCGGCTGCAATAGTAACATTTGAAAGGACAACCTCTTGAGAATAACATAGAAGCTGTTTTTTTGTAATTTTTTCTGCTGATCAGTGTCATATCAGGGATCGGAATTTCATCCAGATCCAGGACAACTTCACTTTCCTGAATTCTAGGTATGGCTTCTCCTTTGAAAAATTTTTCTAATGTTTTCAAAAATGTTTTTTCCGCCTCTCCCGTGATAGCATAATCAAAAAGGCCACTATGTCGGATGATAAAATCTTTGTCAGCGCTGATATGCGGTCCTCCTAGAAAAACAGTCGTGTCTGGACATATTTTTTTGATAAGTTTGGCGACTTCCAGCGTTCCCTGAAGTTGGGGCGTCATAGAAGAAATCCCGATGACATCAGGCTTGTCATCTTTTATTTTTTCCTCAAGGTCAACCAGACTTATTTTTTCCGCTCCGATATCCAGTATTTCCGCTTTTATACTTTCAGAATAATGGTTTATGTAAGACGCCAGATAAAGTACTCCGAGAGGCGGAATTGAAACGTCCAGACTTTGAGGATAGCCATCGGAAAAAAATAGGGGTGGATTTATGAGAAGCACTTTTTTCGTTGCTGTTTCGGATGGTTTTTTTTGGTATATGGCATTCAATTGAACGCCCGAATTATCCGAAGAAATATCTTTCCTTTCTATTTCCCACCATTTTTTATCGCCGATCAGTTTGAGTTTCTCCCGTCCTAGTTGATAGAATTTTATTAGATGACCATTGTAAAACGTTTTATTTTTTCTGCACTTATATTTGTCTACAAAATAATTATCCAGCTGATCGATGGAATAATGACGCTCGTGACCGATTTTCAGATCATTATAATAATATACCGGCCAAAGAAATGGCCACATCCTGCGATAGCTGTTCGGCACGCAGATATAAATATATCCTCCGGGCTTCAAGGCGTAAATTATATTTTTTATAGCCTTATTGTCATATTTCAAATGTTCCAGAACGGAAATGGCGGAAATGTAGTCAAAAATATTTTTTTTAAACGGCATATTTTCCGCCGCGCAGACAACAAAGGCGGTTTTTTCTGAAACTCCTTGTTTTTCCGCCAAATTTTTGGCTCTAACCATAGCTTCTACTGATATATCAGTGCCGAAAGAAATCCAACCGTTCCTTTTTGCGCTCTCAATCACAGTGTACCCAGTCGCTCCGCATCCTATGTCCAGATAGTTTTGTATTTTATTTTTATACTCCTGATCCAGTACCCGCTTCAACATACTCTGTCTCCATCTTTCTATTTTATATTCGACTTTCGAAAATTCAGAATAATGATTATCAAACCAGACAGTTTGCTCTCTTTCTTGTTTATTAAGCTTTTCTTTATCTATCAGAACCGGAATATTTTCTATGATATCATATTTAGTATCACAGGAAACGCAAACAATTTTATCATTATCAATGACCAAATTCGGATCTTGACAATAGGGACACTGGAGATATTTTATCAATTGGTCGATTTTCATAGCTTATGCCTTACGGTTGATATTCGAATTTAATATGCTTGAAATTTTTCGCGTTTACCTTGTTTTTATACCAATCAACCATCGGGATCAGAAATTTGGCCGGCATAATGATGCACCCCAGGCTAAAAAACCAGAATTGGAAGCTAAATATATTTTGCCAGCGATATTTTATTAAATAAAATATTTCCCGAAGAAGATATCTATATTTAGCATAATTTCTAAGCTGAACCAATCCCACATAATTGACCGCTACAAAATTCTTGATGCAATATTCTCTCATTTTTCTGAATTCTTTTTCTTTGAAAACCGACTCAAACATTTCCACCCAGCTCTGCATTGGAGATTTATTATAGATTGATGAAACACTTCGACACTGGCTGGAAGCGATGCGAACAGCTAAATTATAATCCTTAAGATATACGATCGGATGTCTTTTGAAGATAGAAGCGAAGGGATAGATGTGGCAAGGGAAAATATCCGGATGAAAAGGCAGATCCATGAAACTTTTCCTGTAAGCCAATCCTGACAACTGATCCAGCGTTTTAAACACGGAAATAATTTTTTGGGGGTTATCGGTAATTCTTACGATTTCATTTTTCTGCGGATTCAACTGCTCTTTAGCTCTGACTGGAGTTTTTATGTTTTTATCAAACCAAAAATATGGCCGCGTGACTGCTCCGACTTCCGGATTATTTTTGAAAACTTCATATGTTTCCCGCATCGCGCCCTTGGCCAGAATATCATCCTGTCCCATGAGATAAACTATTTCTCCAGTTGCTTTTTTTCTGGCTTCTTCCAGATTGCCCGGATAGCCCAGATTTTTAATATTTCTGAAAAATTTTACCCGTGGATCATTGAAAGACCTGACGATTTCTTCCGTGTTATCGGTCGAGCAATCGTCGTTTATTATTATTTCGTAATCGCTAAAATCCTGCGAAAAAATACTTCTTAGCGTTTCGCTAAGAATTTCACCCCCGTTATAAGTCGGGATTAATATGCTGAATTTTAGGTCATTCATTGATTTTTATGTCTCTTTTCGCGCGTTTTTAAAATAAAATTACTGCATGATCTAATTCAAATATCACCTGCTGATAATTTAGTTGATATTACCAGCTTACTGCCATGTATTTCCATTCAATCTTGTCGCCCGACTTAACTTTTAGAGTCGCGGCACCTTCGGCTGCCATTTCCCCGTTATAATAAAGCATCCAGAAAATACTCTTGGAAAGATCCTCTCTCACGCCGTTTATTTCCTGAATGTATCCCGGCCAAGCTGAACTTTCGCCATATGATAAACCACCGCTTTCTTTGACTTTCCTCATCATATCCATAACTGTCATTCCTGACCCGACAGCTATGGTATATTTGTCATCGGCCTTACCGTTTGCGTAATTTATAGTAAGAGTGACTTCTTCTTTCACTTCTGAGCCTCCGCTACTTGAGTCTGGGACAGAACCACTATCTTTCTCTTCTACTTTTTTGGGAACGAAATGATATTTTTTGTACAGACTCTTACATTGGTCATCTTTTTTGGAAAGATCTCTTGTCTCTATCAGATTTTCTCTGCACTTTTTGACATTATAATTATCTCCGCAATATTTCTTGAGAAGTCTCTTAAGATTATCGCATCTATTCGTCTTATCCTCTGTTTTTATTTCTGGTTCCGACGTTTTTTGCGAGGGGGAATTATTTTCAACTATATTAGAGGTTGCATTTTCCGAATCATTTGTCACTTCTTCCGAATTATTATCCGCTTCTCCCAAAACCTTGGTGTCATTCGATGCGTTCGATGTTTGATTTTCAGCAGATAAATTTTGCGCATTTTTTGATTCCGCCTGATGGGAACTGACAGAAATTCCGGCAGCGATAGTCGCAGCGAAGACGAGCAAGAGAAGACCGCTCGCTCTTTCTTTCAGGGTTTTTGTTATATTTTCCATTTTATTAGCTGACGGTTAATTCGTTTGATTTATTCCACAAATATGCCAGTTTTTCTTTAGGTCGGGCTAAAACTTCATAGACTCCGAATATGACCGAGGAATAGAAAAGATCTCCCAAAATAGTATTTTTGAAAAACGGAACCGCCATCAGATAGCATTCGTAAAGCCCGCGAGTATTATGCGAATACCACGGCGCGAAAGCCCATACTGCGAAATTGGTCAGGATAAAAAACAAAAACGAGCCGGCCAGAGAACAGCCGAGAAGCGCGACGACTGATTTATTTTTTCGCATTATAATGCCGATAAGACTGACCAGAAGAAAGCTGGAATAAACAACAGCCATCAGTTTCCAGTCATAAAATCCGATAAAGGCATCGCTAATGAGCATAATAACGATAGGAATCAATATAAAATACCGGCGGAAATAGAATCCGGAAAAAAGCGAAATAGCGGCCACCGGCGCGAAATTAGGCGGATGAGGAAAAAGTCGGTAAGAAATTCCGACTATTATCAGGATAGCAACAGCAACTATTTTTTCTTTTTTGGTCATATTGTTCCCTTATTTTTTACTGATTTCCATTATGATAGCTTATATCCTTTTGGTCAAGAAAATATACCGGACTATTCATACAGAAAACTGAAATCTTTTATTTTTCCTAAATCTTTTTTTATCTGATTCTGATTTTTGTTTTTGATTTTTTTTATTCCGAGCGCCTTCATTCCGTTTATTGTCATCATTTCTATGGCCGTCCTGGCCGGAATTTGAGTCGGATCACCGGTCATCCCTTTTTGCAAAAGCGCAGCGAATTTTCCCGCCTCCCAAATGTCGAGGCAATTCGAGCTGGCCGCGCCGTCCGTACCAAGAGCTACATTTACGCCTTTTTCTATCATTTTAGCTACTGGCGCAATCCCTGAACCCAATTTCAGATTACTCAAGGGACAATGCGCAACATTGGCTTTTCGTTTAGCCAAAATTTTTATATCTTTGTCCGTCACCCAAACACAATGAGCCAAGATAGTTTTTTCATTGAGCATTCCCAGTTTATCCAGATATTCGACCGGGGTACATTTATTTTTTTTCATGCATTCATCAAATTCGAATTTCGTTTCCGCCAGATGGATGTGGGTAGGCACATTATACTTTTTAGCCAGATTCCGGCATTTTACCAATGTTTTTCTAGATACCGCATATATAGAGTGCGGCGCCACCGCTACTTTGACATATTTATTATTTTTATATTTCTTAAGCAGTTTTTCCGTGATAGCCAGGCTTTCATCCGCATTTTTAGCACTGGGGGTTGGAAAATCGAGAATTACTTCACCTATAACAACGTACATTTTTAACTCGGAGGCCGCTCGCGCCACCTCTTCCTCAAAAAAATACATATCGCAAAAAGCTTCGATGTCATTTTTTCTCATTTCGATAATAGCTTTTTTGGTATTTCGATAAACAAAATCAGGATTTACCATTTTCGCTTCGGCCGGCCAGATATGTTTTTCCAGCCAAACTTTGAGCGGCAGATCTTCCGCCATTCCCCGAAAAGCCACCATAGCAGCGTGGGTGTGGGTATTAATAAGCGACAACAAATTTAATTTATTTTTTTTCATCTTAATAAAAATCTAACTCCCACTAAAAATCTCAAGAGATACATACCCGATGCCAAAATGGGATGTCGCAAGAGTTTTTTCCATTTTCCGTTTTCTAGAAAGACTCCCAAAAATCTATAACGAATCCCGAGTTGTTTTTTCAGATCAGGGTCGTCTTTCCCCCATTTGGAAATATATTCGTCAAATTTCCTCGCATAGTAGCCTTTTTTTGACAAATACTTTTTCAGATCAAACTCCGCTTCATTGTGATAGATTGGGGTTTTGATTAATTCTATTTTTCCGATCCTTTTCAGTTTTTTGTCCAAATCCCAGTCTTCCGGTCCGGTCAGCTTCTCGTCAAATCCCCCAACTTCCAAAAATTTGTCCTTTTTGATAAAGCGTACTCCATCAATCGCCGTACCGTCGTAGAAACTGCGTTCAAATCTTCGTACGCGAGAAAAAAACTTTTTCCCCATTATTATTTCAGATATATGCAGAGCTATGATATCGCTATCGCTTTCTAATTTTTTTACACAATCCCTTATCACATTTTCGCTCAAAATCATATCGGCATCAAGATAGAGAAAATATTCGCCACTAGATTCTTTCACGCCGAAATTTCTTTGAGCACTTCTTTCCGGGCCGTAATTGAAAATTTTATCCGTGTATTTTCTCGCTATTTCTTTCGTTAAATCGTCCGAATTGTTATCAACCACTATGATTTCTATTTTTTCCCGTGGGTAACTTTGTTTTTTCACCGATTCCAGACAATTGGCGATGTTTTTCTCCTCGTTTTTGGTGGTAATGATGACTGAAATATTTTTGTCCATAATTTTATTCAAAACTTACCGTCTCTTTCTGTTCTATGTGTTTTTTATAATGTTCCGAAGTTACCAGATTTTTCACATCGAAATTATTTTCTATCCTGTAAACGACAGAGTACGCTTGCGGTTTCATCCCTTCATTCAGCATGCAATCAGCGCTTAAATGAAAAAAGAGCCCCAAAGCCAGCCCCCAAAATATCGCCTTTATCAAATTACTCTTGATAAAAAACGCGATAACTATAAAAATTATAACATATTCCCAGGCATGAAACAAAATATATATCTTGTCAGATTTGAGGAATTGATAGCCGTTTTCGAAGTAATGGAGATTAAAATTCCAGCCAAAGGCCATGAAATAATCAATAAAATGGTCGAAATCAACTGCCACTCCGGCCAACAGAGCGAAAAAGAAGGAAAAAATCGGTTTTCTAGTAATTTTGAAGGCAAGAAAACAGGCGAAAAGAGAAAGAGCGATATGAATTGATAAGTGAAGAGGCAAACTCATAATAAATTTCTATTTTACCATCATTGATTAACTCTAATAAGAATAATATAATATAAGCATAATATCAACCGAAAATATCTATGTCGCTTACCTCTCAACAAAAACATTATATTAAAAAAAAAATGGATAAACTATCCCCGGAACAACTGGCGAAAGATTTGAATTTGTCCGAAGAAAAAATAAGAAAAAACCTCAAAAAACTGCTTCCGCGGAAAAGGTATGAAAAAATATTCCAGCTGGTTCAGAAAAAAAATAATCGACTATCTGAAAATATTCGCAATTTCAACCTGAAGATTTTTACCGCGAACAATATTAATGTCTTTATTCTGCTGTTTTTTCTGGTTGCGGTATCTTATTTTAACGCCTTGGGCAATGAGTTTGTTTCTGATGATATCTCCGGCATCAAAAACAATCCGGATGTAGGAAAATGGAGCTATGTTTTTTTAACTTTTGGCGGATGGCTGACCCGATTTATCATATTTTTGACTTATAAGGTTGGCGGAGCCAGCCCTGCGATTTTTCATTTCTATAGCATTTTTATTCATTTATTAGTCGTTTTTACTTTGTATATTTTGCTTAATCTTTTCTTTAAAAGATCTATTGCCATCGGAGCAACCGCTATTTTCGCTGTCCATCCTATTCTCGCTGAATCTGTTACCTGGGTTTCCGGCATGTCTTACGCCCAATACAGCCTATTCTTCCTTGTCTCTTTCATCTTTTATATTCTCTCTGCTAAAAATCCCCGCTATTATTATCTTTCTGTTTTGTTTTTCCTTCTCTCTCTTTTCGTTAATCCTACCGCCATATCCCTTTCTGCGATCTTTTTTTTATATGAACTGTGTTTTGGAGACTTAAAAAATAATTGGAAAAAAATACTACCCTATTTTTCTTTGACTTTCGTCTGGATGATAATATTCGCTCTCAAAATCGGCTCGCGACTCGAATCCCTGTCAAATGATTTTTATCAGAAAACCGCTTCTCAATCCATTTTCATTCAAGCTCCCGTTGCAATCATCAATTATCTTAAGCTTATATTTTGGCCGCGCAGCCTGACTCTTTACCACACAGAATTAAATTTTTCTCCAGCGGCTTATTTCCTGATTATTTTAATTTTCATCCTTTATCTCACAGCGATCATATATTATTGGAAAAAAAATAAGTTTATATTTTTTTGGCTATCCTTTTTCATCATAGCTCTTTCTGTAACACTCACACCCCTTGGCGTTTCCTGGGTCGTCGCCGAACGCTATGTCTACCTGGGATCAATCGGAATTTTTGTCGTTTTTGCCATGTTTTACGACTGGCTAATGGAAAGAGGTGGAGAGAAATATAAACCGGTTTTTTATGGGATATTTGCTATCATTGTCATCTCACTATCCGTAAGGACTATTATCAGAAATATCGATTGGAAAGATGAGGATCATCTTTGGCCGGCCACTGTCGCTGTTTCTCCGTCAGGTGCTCCAATTCACAATAATATGGGCGATGTTTACGCCCGACACCAAGACTATCCCAAAGCTATTGAAGAATTTACCAAGGCCACCCAAATCAATCCTGGATATGCTGACGCCTACCATAATCTGGCCAATGTCAATCAGATGGCCGGCAACACTAATGAAGCGATAAAATATTATAATAAAGCTTTGTCTATCAATCCAAATATCTGGCAATCATATCAAAACCTGGCCGCCATATATTTTCAAAACGGCGACAAACAAAAAGCCCTGGAAAATATCCAGAAGGCCATACAAATAAACCCGAATAATCAGCAATTGATTAATAATTTAAAAATAATCCAGGGACAATAGTTATTTATTTCTTCCCAAAATCCATCATCTTCCCCAGCCACTTCCAACCGGCCATAAAAAGAAATTTTATGTCGTCCCGGCTTCTTATCGATGTTATTTTTCGGAAGATAAATTGTGGGCTAAGAAAAGATTTGTACAACCCCTGCACTAACTGCTTAGCATCATCGGAAGTCAGTGGAGATTTCATTACCATTTCTCTCTGATCATAATGAGAGTATTCTCTCGTCGCCAGAAGATCATTTTCATCGCAATATTTATAAAGCGGCGTTCCCGGATATGGAATGACGATAGTGCCCTGAAGAGTGTCCACATAGCCCTTTTTAAATAGTTTTTTTGCTAAATCTATCGTTTTTTGAGCCATTTCACTAGTTTCCCAGGAATATCCGATCATCGCCGTGATATGCGGTTCCAGTCCCCCATCTTTACAAAGTTTTAATCCCGGTTCGATTTCGGAAACTTTTAAATTTTTATTAATTTTATCGAGCGTTTCCTGATTAGCTGATTCGAGTCCAAAAAGAATGAAACGGAAGCCGGCTTTTTTCATCATTTTCCATGTGGATAGATCTCTTATACCTGTAATGCGCATATTGCAAGAAATGGTAATTTTTTTATTGTATCCGCGCGAGATCATTCCCTGGCAAAATTCTTGAAGCCATTCTCCAATTGGGAGACTGCCTGAATCTTCCATTATTTCTTTGACGCCCAACTTTATCAGATTTTCTACTTCGTCCAGCGCTTTTTTGGCAGACATTGTTCGAAATTTAGATCCCGGAAACATAATAGTCCAGGCGCAAAAGGTGCATTTTCCCCACCAGCAATCACGGGCACTCATCATATAGGCGCCGGGTCGATGTTTAAAATTGCCATTTTTATAAGCATACCGTTTCCACTGGGTCAGTTTTCGATCAATTAATGGTAGGCTATCCAAATCATGTTTGGAAATATCGGCCGATCCAGAATTTTTAATCTCGCCGTTTTCCTTCCAATAAAATCCACCTTCCAATGGTTCATTTTTGCTCAAGTGATTGGCCAAATTCAAGATGCCAAAATCAAAATCTCCATGAGCCAGAACAAAATCTACTTTAGAATTTTGGAGCGATTCTTCGGGTCGAGCCGTCACATGATCACCCATAAGAATTATTTTTGAGCTGGGCAATTCTTTTTTTATCCCATCAATAATCTTCCAATGCATTTCCACCACCGGTGTTTTTGTTTCAACGGCAATAATATCCGGCATAGACCGGATCATTCTTTCTTTCCATTCTTTGTAAGTCAATTCTTGAGCGATGGCATCGTCCCACATTACTTCATAGCCGTTCTTTTTTAGAAGTGTCGCTGCATAGGCCGGGATGACCGGATAGATATATGTGGGGGTGCTAAACCATTGAAATTGACGATTTTGTGTTAGACAAGCGACACCTTTTTCTGATTCCAATGGAGGATACGATATAGATATTTTCATAAAAAATTATTTTAGCTTGCTTTTTAATTCCTTCGTAAAAATAAATCCCTGGATAAATCTGGCGCCATAAACAATATGGGTCAGGAAAATATAAACCAAAGAATAAAGCGCCACCAAAATATTTTTCTGCCTGATCATTATATCTAAAAAAGCTTTTACCATAGCCAATCCATAAACTATCCATCCGATGATATATAATTTCAGGATTATCGGATAAAATAAACTTAAGATTGCTCCTGCAACGATAAACAAAAGAAAGGTGCTGGGAACGAAATATTTGAACTGAAAAGACGTTTTGGGAAATTTTTTGGCAAAAAATCCCCGATGAAGCCCATAGCCGGCGATTTGCTTAAGATGTCTCATAAGTCCCTCACGCCGGTGATGCCAGACAATTGCTCGAGGATCATAGAGGATTTTATTGTTAGTTTTGATATTTTTTATAATATCCAAACATAATTTAGTATCTTCACCGGGCCAGTAGTCACAATCAAACCCACCGACTTCCAAAAAGATTTTTTTTCTTAATGTAAGATTGACACTGGGCCAGTCGGAAATAAATTTTTTCTTGCCTATGGGCGTGTAACGTTCTGGGAATCCGACAGAAAGATAACTCAAATACACTGCTCCGGAAACTTTTTGCAAGAAACTGTCGCTTGGCGGGGTGATAGCTGGACCACCGACAGCTGCTATCTCTTCGTTTGCAAAATCTTCGTCCAAAATATCCAGGATATTTTTTTTAGGAAAAGCATCGTCATCGATAAAAACTAAAAAATCCCCCTGGGCATCGACCATAGCCCTACTCCTCTTAACAGAAGGCCTTCGGTCACTTTCTATTTGTTTTGTTTTTGGCCATATTTCATTAGTGGCAAATCCCTTGTCCGGATAAATTATTATCTCGTAATCATCACGAGGAATTTTCAAAATTTCCGGGACGGATTCCCGGACATAATCATTTATCTCTTTAATTGGAATAATAAAGCTGTATTTTATCATTCAATATTAGAAGTTGATTTTCTTATAATATAGAGAGGTCGATTGCTGACTTCGGCATGAATATTGGCGATATAGAGAGCAATAAGGCCAAGGCAGATAAGAACAATGCCAATCAAAAACAAGGTAACCACCGCCAGAATGGCCGGACCGGAAAATTCCATACTTCCTATCACATATTTAGTAATGAAAATGAAAAGCCCCAGAAGACCGGAAATCAGCGTGATAAAAATTCCCAGATACCCGGCAATGCGCAATGGGAAAAGACTGAAGGAAACTATACTATTAAAAGCCAGTCTCAAAAGTTTCCAGAAACTATAGGAAGCTTCGCCGTGCAGTCTTTCATTGGCTTCGAAATTTATGTATTGTCTTCTGAATCCCATCCAATCGATCAGGGCTCTCGTCATCCGATTTCTTTCGGTCATCTTATTGAATTCATTGATCACTTCCCTATCAAGAAGCCGGAAATCAGTGGCTTGTGACACAATTTTCATATCGGAAATCCGGTTTATTATCTTATAGAAAAAATAGGAACCGGCTTTTTTAACTATCCCTTCTCCTTTATTTTTTTTTCTAACTCCCACCACCACTTCTGCTCCGTCCTCCCATTTCTTGATAAATTCCGGAATGAGTTCCACCGGATGCTGGAGATCGGCGTCAATCATCATACAAGCATCACCCCGGCAATTATTTATGCCGGCTGTCATCGCTATTTCTTTTCCAAAATTTCGCGAAAAGTCAATTATCTTTACCCTGCTATCGATATCTCTTATTTTTTGCAGCTCAGTTACACTTCCGTCCCGACTCCCATCATTGACAAAAATCAACTCCCACAGATGTGGTGTGCTATCGACCACTTTTTTTACATGTTCATAGAGAATAGGGATGTTTTTTTCTTCGTTAAAAATGGGAATAATTAAGGAAATCATCCTTTTTTCATTCATATTATTGTTTTTTTCAAATTTTTAGACAGAAAATACACCCCTCCCAAAACCGCTAAGAGCTGGGCTATTATCATTATTAGAATTATAGCAAAAATATCTTTTCCTACAAGTAATACTGCAATCGAAGCAATTAGGGATATTGCCAGAAGTCCATATGCTATTTTCGTCTTATCTATAGAAATTAAATACTGAAAAATTAAATTAACAAAAGAAAAAATGACAACAGAGATGGCAAACCATATCAAATATGGAGAAGCTTCCTGATATTTATTACCAAACAGAATGCTCATGATGAAATTGGGAAAGAGATAATAAGCTACTAGCGCGCCCGCGGAAATAAAGGACATTAGAAAAAAGGCATATTTTAGAGTAGTCCGCGAATTGTTTTTCTTATGATTGTCCTCGGAAGACATAGAAAAAAGAACTGCCACGATGACACTGGTAACAAAAAGGATAATTTTGGAAATTATGGTCAGCGCTCCATATTGCCCGGCCAGCTCCGGACTTAGGTTATGTTTAGCCATAACCATATCCACATTACTGAGGATTGCAATGGCCAGATTGCCCATAAGAATCGGCCATAAATAATTTTTCGAAAAAATTGAACTCATTCTTCTTTTCCGATCTATGTTTTCGTCTTTTTTCTCTTTTATAAATCTAAGGAGGTAGAGAGAAATGACATAGGAAGCCAGCATTCCGAGAGCAAAACCGCCTACGGCACCGATCAGACTAAAGCCTAAATAGACAAGAATGAGTGCTGACACAAGCTTGGTCAGCGCCCCCCAGACTCCCGCCCAACTACTTTCGGTAAATTTTTGCCAACCGTTGAGTAGGCCTCCTGGTGCCACCCCAAAAAAAGAAAGGAGCATCATGAACCAGACGATGATAAGCGGCCAGAAACTTTCAATTTTCAGAAAATCCTTCAAAAATGGAGAAATAATAACCGCCAGAAAAAAAATAGGTAGTCCGTATAGTATTACCTTCTTACTGTACCAAACTAAAAACTGGCGGCTGGCATATTTATCGTCATCGGCTTTATTGCCGGCAGCAAATTTAGTCACTATCATCATTAGCGTACCAGCAGGGACAGAAATTATGGAAACGAACGAAATCAGAGATTCCAGTTCTCCGTATATTTGAGCATCAACCATTCTCCCGATAGACAGATGGAAGATATAGTTAAGAACGCTGGCCACCATCGTGCCGATAAAAAGAATCAGGCTATTTTTGGCAAAAGCATTGTTTCGTATTCTATCTATCATTTTTTGTAATATTCCTTATACCACTGCACAAAATTAGCAATTCCTTCTTCGATCTTAGTCGTCGGTTTCCAGCCCAGTTTTTTTAACTTTCGTATGTCAGCCACTGTGCGAGCGACATCTCCCGGTTGCATCGGCATCATATTTTTCTTGGCTTTTTTTCCTAGACAATTTTCCAAAACTTCAATGTAACGCAAAAGTTTTTCTTCTTTTTCTCCGCCGATATTCATCACTGCATACGGAAAATCAGCATCCAATACTTTTATAGTTCCGGAAACAATATCATTAATATAAGTAAAATTCCTTCCCATCTTTCCGCGATTATATACGTCAATAGGACGTCCGGCCAGAATATTTTTAGTAAACTTGAATAGCGCCATGTCCGGCCGTCCCCACGGGCCGTAAACGGTAAAAAAGCGTAGTCCCGTTGTTTTGAGACCGTGAATATGAGAAAAAACATGTGCCATCAATTCTGTTGATTTTTTAGTGGCGGCATATGGAGAAATGGGCGTATCCACCGGATCACTCTCGGAAAAAGGATATTTTTTATTATTTCCATAAACCGAAGAGGAAGAAGCGTAGACAAAATTTTTGACCTTATATTTCGCACTCAGATTCAGTAAATTAGTAGTACCCATAAAATTGACATCGGCATAAAGCATTGGATGTTCAATGGCATAGCGCACTCCCGCCATCGCCGCCAGATGGATAACTTTGTCTATTTTTTCTTTTTTGAATATTTTTTCTACTAGCTTCTCATCACGGATATCGCCGCGATAGAGTTTGAATTTATAACCTTTCAGAAATTTTTTAATTCTAGCTTCTTTCAGAGACGGGTCATAATAATCATTAAAGTTGTCTATTATGACAACCTTGTCTCCCCTGTCCATTAGTTTTTTAGCGCACGCCGAACCGATAAACCCCGCCCCACCAGTGATCAAAACTTTCATAACCTACTTTTTAGATAATTATAATACTCCTCGTTATGGCTATTTTTGTTGGTATAATCGCGCAGAACTTTTTCCCGCGCTTTCTCGCCCATCGTCTTTCGCAAGTTCTCCTCTTCGATCAGTTTTCCTATTTTTTCCACCCATTCGTCTGTGTTATCCGCCAAAAATCCATTTTCTCCATCAAAAATAACTTGCGAAAAAGTTTGATTTTTCACTGCAATTGTCGGAACTCTTAGAATACCTGTTTCGGTAAATTTTATTTCTGATTTGGACTCACAAAATGGATTGTCTTTTTCCAGCGGAGCCAGATTGATATCCACTTTCCAGATATTTTCATAATATTTGTCCCGGCTGACCCGCGGCAAAATTTCTATCCTACTTTTGAAAATATTTAATTTATTCTCGATGTCCAGTGGGCCAGCCAAAATTAGTTTGGCATTTTTATATTTTCCAAGAACTGCCATAAGAGCTTCGGTGATCACGGCGAAATCCTTGTTGTGGCTGTGTGTTCCGCTAAAATAGCCGATTCTGATATATTCATCCTCAACTTTTGGAATATTTCGCAATATATTTTCCGCGATTTCTAGTTCATGATCGGAAATTTTATTTTTAGAGATATAGACTTTTTTTCCTTTTTCCTCCAGTTTTTGAGAAAGATATTGCGTAGTAGTCGTACAGACCTTGACATACGGATCAGCTACGATTTCTCCGCCAATGCCATTTTGATATAATCTTTTTTCAAAATGGCTCATATTTTTGAAATAATCCATAAAACACAAAAATTGCGGATCATAAACCAGATCGTCCGTATCGAAGATTATTTCCTTTTTCTGTTTTTTTATTTTCTCCATGAGCTTGGTCAACCCGGAAGTAATAATGGTTCTATGAAAAATAAAAATTTTGAACTTATCGGCATATTTTGAAAGGAAAGGATTGTCCAGGGAAGTGGTTGAGCATTGGAACCCATGATGGCGCAATTCCTCTGTCTGATTATAGGCTCGATAATGCGCGCTGTCGCCCACTCCACCGGTCACAAAAAGGATATCGCCTGAACCAGCAAAAAGAGACCTGACAAAAGTCATCCAGTAGCCTAAAACGATTCTCCCGCCGCCGAAAAAACCGTTTTTTCTGATCATTTTCCAAGATTTGCTGATTTTAGCTAAAAACAGTTTCATAAAATGGCTATTGACCCTTTTTCAATTCAAATTTCAAATCATCCTTTAATGTTTGCTCTTGAGTATATTCTCCATCTTTCGTTTTGACTGTCACCTTCACTGGCACATCTCCCACGCCTGATTGTTTTTCAATAAGCAGGCGATAATTTTCCCGATCCAGAGTTTCCGGCAATTCGTATTTGAAAACACCCTTGGTTTCATTGTTAATAAGAGTGTGAGCCAGAACACCAAATACGGTTTTATTGAATTCTTCGGTAATATTGGGGTACCCCAGCATAGTGCGCTCCAAGAAATTTGAACCCTTGGGAGTGTAAATCCGGAGGAACGAATGATAATCGCTTGTCCGCCAGTCTCCTGCTGTCGCCGTATGTTTATAGGTGACATTTAGTGTGGCCGTTGGTTTTTCAGCAGTCAAATCAACATAATAATCAATTGAGCGTTTTATATAGTAATCAGTTTTCAAAGCTCCCATATTGGCATCCACCAGCATCAGATAGTCCCCACCCCAGTCTGTTGATACTTTTCCGTCCCAATGCACAGACTCCGCGAGAGTTTGCAATGAAGGGTCGGTAAAATTGATCATGATATTTTTTTCTTTGAGTTCTGTATGCGCCAGTTCCACAAGCTTGGGGATGTTTCCTAACGTGAATAATTTTTCGATTATTGTCGGCGCCATTTTTTTCAAGATCGCTTTTCTGTTTTGAGTGTCAAGCTCCGGATCCATAATATATTGTTTTTCCACAAATTCTTCCAATTTCAACGCGCCATCCTGACTATTATATTCCCCTGGATATCCAGGAACAGAAATTGGACCGGTTAGTCCCAAAATATGATTGAAAACTTCGGTGTTCACCGCTATAAACCCATCGAAATTTCCGCTTCCGCCCGCCAGACGATAAAAATATTTAGCTTTTTCGATGTTGGTCGGAAAGTCCGGTGAAAAATTGGAATCCCTGAACTTCCATTTTTTGAGCTGTAGCATTCTCTTGAATGGGTAGGGAGGCGCCACATCAGTTTTTATACGCTGATCAAGAAGATTGGCGTCCTCCACAAAACTGGAAGTTACCTCGCCATTTTTAATCTTAACTATGGCGTATTGACCCAAAAATCCTCCGCCTGGACGAAGTTCCATCGGATTTTGCAGAAATACCATAAAAGTTTTTTCCTTGTCATCTTTGGCTGTAAAAGCAGTCACCAGCTTATCAACCACGTCCAGCTCTTTCTTTTCATCATCGGGAATTGGTAAAAGACTGGAAAGTCTATTAGCGATTCCCAGAGATTTCAGACCCAGATTGATCTTACTACTGCCCTTAATAAACGCGAAGTATCCGATAGTTACAAGGACGATAAAAATTACAACGGCTACCGACGCAACAGTGGTTTTTTTTCTTCGTGAGAAAAATTCCGATATTCGACGTAAAAATGATTTAATCTTTTCCATTTTGCTTTCTTAAATTTTAATTTTTAGTTATTTTATTATAAATTTCCGAAATTCGTCCGGCCGGAACGACCCAGCTGAATTTCAATGAATTTTCTTTGTTGATACGCCCTTTTTCTATTCTTAAATCCTGATTGTTTATTAATTCTAATATTTTTTGAGCTAGGCTTTCGGCGTTTTCTTTTTGGGCGTATATTCCCCCTTCACCCAAATATTTTCTATTATTACTTTTATCAAAACAGACAATTGGCAGCCCGGCTGCCATATAATTGAGCATTTTTCCACTGGCTTGTCCCGTATCCGTACCCTTGGGATCAACGGCGATATCGAATATTGAAAGAAATTCCGGCAATTTGAAATAATCCAAAGGGACGATCAATCTGGTTGATTTTTCTAAATTATTCTCCTTGATCAATTTTTGGGCATGTTCGGCTGGAAATCCGCCAACCAAAAAATATGCGTCACTTTTTTCTTTGGCGATAAGCGCCATGGCAGAGAATAGATATTGTATTCCCTTGTTGGCTACGAATGCTCCGCTATAACCTATTATAACCTTATTTTCCGGAATTTCCCAATCCCTCCTGATCTCTTCTTTGGCTTTCTTTATATTAAAGCTGTCTAAGTTAATTCCATCCAAAACCGTTTCCACTTTTTCGTCACGTCTTGATTTTTTTATCTTTTCAGTACATTCCCAGGAACTGGTTATCGCCCAATCACCCATTTTATTAATAATGTTTTCTATGAAAGAAAAAATAGATTTCAATCCGCGTTTGAGATACCCGTGGGAAAGCATCTCGCCAGTGAGACTACCATGAAAATCAGCCACCAGCTTCATTTTTCGCCAAAACAACAATTTTTGAACGATCCAGCCTATAATAACGCCTTCGTGAAGATGGCCATGAATGATGTCTGGTCTTTTTGTGCGTGCGAGAAAAAAAGTTTTTCTAATAAGCATCAGGTCGAGAATAATTTTCTGCCAATCCGGTCCGGCTTCCAATTTTTTGTACCAAAAAAGAAGACGCCGGATCCTTCGCACGTCTATTTTTGTATCAATTCTTCGGTCAATATCTTTCCCGATATGATAAGTGGCGATAGTAATTTCGTGTCCCAATTCCTCCAAGGCCAGCGCTTCTTCCAAAATTCGGATATGCGTTCCGCGATCAGAAAAAAAAGGCGTCGGCGCCACAACCAAAATGCGCATTCAATTTATATTTTATGTCTTAATCTGTTTCTTATTCTACCGTATAAAAACCCGTTTGGCAAAGACTGAATTTGTCGATATAATATATACGAAATGAATTTATCCTTTAGCAAATATCGACTATTCACTTTTTTCGGCCTGTTTTGGGTAGGCGTGAGCCTTTTGTCAATCGTTTTGGCAATGGCTGGAATTTTTTATAAAGAAATTATTTTTGCCTATGTCATCATTTTTGGAATATTTTTGGTTATTATTTTTGCCATTAATCGACAAATAATTTATCAAAATCTGAAATTTTCACCTATTTTGATCGCTTCTCTTGTTTTTATAATCTTTTTATCTTACAACACGACTCCTACTATCTTTTCCGGGCGCGATCAGGGATCTCTTTCGGAAGCCGCTATTCTCCTTTCCCAAAATCACAATTTATACTCCTCTTCGACTGCTTCGCAAGAATTTTTTAAGATTTATGGTCAAGGCCTGGCCTTGAATTTCCCAGGATTTAATTATGCTCATGACGGCCAGCTCATCACCCACTTCCCGCTTGGTTATGTTTCCTGGCTAGCAGCTTTTTACTCCGTTTTTGGCACAAATGGTCTAATTATTGCCAATAGCATAACATTTTTGCTTTTTTTGCTATGCTTTTTTCTGGTATCCCGGATGTATATGAATTCCACTTTTTCTTTTTGGACGCTCGTTTTGGTCGCCTCTTCTTTTGTTTTCTCCTGGTTTTTTAAATTCACTTTGAGCGAAAACCTGGCACTGGCCCTTTTTTGGTTCGGTCTTTGGGAATTTTTGTTGTTTATTCGCAGGAGAAAAAGGCTCTATCTAATGTCTGCCTTCTTTTCCCTTATTGTCCTGGCTTTCACTAGAGTGGAAGTTTTGGCCATAATACCAATAGCCCTTATTGTCCTTTGGATAAAATATAAAAACAAAAGCCTGACAGAAAAACCGGTAGCCAGAAGTTGGATGCTTATTCCGGTAATTTTGGCCATTATAGTTTTTGTCGTCTCTTTGAAAATAAACTGGCCATTTTATCTCAATTTTGCCAAAGGATTTCTCAACTCTCTCAGCAAGGATGATCCCGCTGATGTTGTCCCCTATTCTTTTTCTTCTTATTTTTATCTTTGGAAAGTTCTAGGCATTTATGCTCTTTTGCATTTTATAGTTATTTCCGTCCTTGGATTTATTTACTTTATAAAAAACAAGAAATATATTCTTCTTATTCCTTTTTTCATTTCTCTCCCTGTTTGGATTTATTTATTAAATCCTAGTGTTTCTATGGATCATCCCTGGATGCTGCGTCGATTTCTTTTTGCCGTTCTGCCGATCGCTATTTTATATTCCGTCCTAATTATCGACAGGTTTTTTCAAAGAAAAATGTATGCCTACGTGATTTTATTTATTCTTTTCGTTATCAACCTTTTTATAACCATTCCGTATCTCAAAATAACTGAAAACAAAAATTTACTTTCGCAAGTTGAAGAGATCGGCGCCAACTTTTCTCCTTCGGATTTGATTCTCGTTGACCGGGAAGCGACGGGTGACGGCTGGACAATGATGACAGGACCCTTAAATTTTCTCTATGGCAAACAAGCGGTCTATTTCATAAATCCCTCTGATCTTGATGGAATAGACAGGAATCGTTTTAGCAATGTATACTTCATTATCCCCGACAAAAACGCGGATTTCTATGCCAGCCTCATGGATAGACTGATTTTTCAAAAAGAGTATCGCATAGAGACGAACGCATTGGATGTAAAACAAGAAAAAAAACAGGATTTGTTTAATCAGCCAGTTCAATTACCCAAAGAGAAGATTATGGTAACTTATGGTAAGATATACCAATTGCAATAAATATGTTTGACCTGACCAAGGAAATTACTTTAAATTCTGAAAAATATACAAATTACAGACGGCTTCAAATTGCTGTTTATATTTTGGCGATATTAATTGCCTTATTTTTAGCTTATCTTGTCATCTTCCCCACTCAATATTTCCAATTTTCTTTCCCTAATCCCAACTCCACCCAAAATAATATAACCGGCGTGCATAACTCGGAGTTGGCCTTTCCTGATCGAGGACGTTTTGATTCGGCCGGAAACATATTTTTTTATTCTTCCCTGGAAGGTAATTATTCCCAGGCTAATGTCAGCTTCACGCTCGACAAAGATTCGGAAGGCTTTGAAAACGGGACACTGGAAGCTCGCAAATCATATCAAGCTTTTCTTTATCCGGAAGGAAGCCCGATTGGATTCAAAGACGGCACTTTATTTAAAAATAATAATAACTACTATATAGTCTCCGCCGGAAAAATCAGAAAATTTTCTTCGCTAAATTTAGTTGATTCCTTAGGCTTCAAAAAAGAAGCGTTTGTAGAAGAAGATGGTTTTGATTTCAAGTTTAGCAACCAAGGAGATGATATTTCTGGAATTTCCAGTTATCCCGACTCTTCAATATTTAAAATAAAAGACGACTATTATATTTTGCAAGATCAAAAACTGAAGAAATTTATCAGCCCTGCGGCTTTTGCCACTCAATATAATGCGAACCAGGCTATCGAAAAAGATAATTCATTTTTGGCGAAGTATCCCCTGGACGAAAATATTTTAGGCTTTAGAGATAGCACCTTGATCTCCTATGGCATTTCGGTTTTTATAGTCAGCTCCGGGCGTATTTTGCCGGTAAATAATACTGTTACTTTTTCTTCCATGGGATACGACTGGAACGATGTTATCCCGGCCGGCGGCGACGAAGTTTCGCTTTATGAAAAGGATAAACTTTTCACTATAAGTAGCCCTCATCCCGATGGAACAATCATGAAAGATGAAAAGGAAAACAAATGGTATGTTATAGAAAATGGCGAGAAACATCTTCTGCCGTCAGAAAATATCGCCAATTCCTGGCTTCCGAAAGGTAATCCTATTTCCATTTCTGAAGAAAGTTTGTCACTCAAGAATAATTGTTCTTTAGGAAAAAACACTTTCAGTTCGCGTACATATTCATGCGATATTCCATTGGACAATTTCAAACCGGTTATCGGCAAGGATTATGAATTCAAGTTGTCGTCAGATAATGATATAAAACTGGAAACGATAAACGCCGATTTCCAAAAAACTGCTTCCTGGCAAAATTTCAAAGACACTGTCTCAAGCCTTCTAACCCGCGTAAAAGCCAACTATGTTCAATAATTTTTTTGCCACTAAAAAAGATCAATTAATGATCGCCTACAAAATTTTGCACGATATTCTTCTTGTCGTCTTGATTTTCTTTTTTGCCTCCTTCCTGGCCGAAGGAATCCTACCGGGGATTATCACCAATCATTTCAGTTTTACCCGCGTGATTATTATCATTTTCTTAAATATTTTCCTTATTTATGCCTTAGGAAATTATCTGAAAATAAACTTGAAAACTGGAAAAGAAAACAAAAAAACAGCTATTTTCCTGCTGTTCATCCTCGCACTTTTGATTTTTAACAGCCTCTTTAAGCTTAATATCTTTCTTAATCTCTTTATCCTTCTGGCTGTCCTGGCTACGGGATATTTTGCTTATAAGACTATTCTGGAGGAATAATCCTTTTGTCTTTTATATTTTCACCGCCAGAACCAAAAATGCCAGAACTGCCAACGAAACACCAAGATAATTTAATGGCGACAATACTTCTTTTAATAGTAGCAGACCTAAAATATTAGACAAAATAATAGAAGTGGCGCCAAAAAGCGCCATCGTTTTTCCAATTTGAATATTGGTAAAAACATAAAGCTGACCGAACATCGCTATCGTTCTTATAGCGAAATATGCCAGAAACCAAAAAGAAAGGAAAGTAGAAAGGGCAAAACCGTATTTTGACATATTATAGCGAGCAATCAAATCGCTGGTAGTAAAAAATACTTGAGTTGTTACTAAAATTATTATAAATGGATTCATTTTTTTATTGAGATATATCTTTCAAATCCGCTATTTTAAGAAAATCTATTCCTGCTTCTTTTGCTGCTTTCTCATCAGCTTGGCTGTCGCCAATCATAAGGTATTCCGATTTGGGATTATTTTTATTATAAATCAAATAAAAGCCTTCCGGGTTAGGCTTAACATAAGTTACATCATTACGAGTAATGATTTTAGAAAACAACTTTTCTACGCCAACCTCATCAAGAATAGGTTTTATTGTAAGCCTATCATTAGATGACCAGATGTATAAACGAGCAAGATTTTTCGCAAGCGATAAAATAGAAATTGTCGCTGGAAGCAATTTATATCCCAAAGAACAATCTTTTTCGTTTCGGTAGTTTATTTCTAATATTTTATCCCTTGCTTCATCGCCGTATTTTTCAACGCACATATTTTGCAGTTCCAAATGTCCGTGCTTTTCGGGGTCTAAATTTATTCTGAAAGAAAGATAAAGTGCTTTCATTTCTTTCGCCCAATCATCCCAATTAATGAGTAAATCACAAAGCGTTTGGTCAAAGTCAAAAATGATATGTTTTTTGCTTTTGCTTCTTAGATATTCTTCAAATTCATTTTTGTTCATAGTAAGTACATAATATCAAGCTTTAAGAAAAATAAAAAGTACTTACAAATGCCTGTCAAAGTAACAATGCCAAAAAATGGCTAGCTAAAGCCATTTATTACAATTTAATTAGCTCGGGAAACTTACGCGATTCAAATTGGATTTAGAGAGGAGTTGTCGGCTTAATTCATTAATCAATACTTCTTCTGAACAAACTCCCTTAGGAGTTGGCCGTTGACACTAATGTTGTCACCATTGATTCTGAATAAATGAAATTTCTTGTATCGTTCAAAAATCCTTTTCTCATCTTCGCTAAGCTGATTAATATCTAAAACCCCTCCTTCTGCATCCGCTACTTTTTTTAAAAGTTTTCCCATTCGCTCTTTTGCAGTTGTTCGGATGATGTCATTTAATGATTCGTCCATAATCCACGCCCTATTCCCATGAAGAGCTTCTTCCAAAGCTTCCTGGTGGTTTTTATTTTTACTTGTAGCGTAAATATATTCATTTATTATCAGGCATAACTGTTGAGGAGTAGTGCAAAGATCTAGTATTTCCTGCTTTGCATCAATAAGCGTTTTTGGCATATCCATATTACTGGCAATAATATCAAAAACTTTTTTCATATCTTTTTCATCAATCGTTTCCAGCTGCATTTTTTTCATTTTGATCTCTTGTCCTCGGAAAAAATTTTTCTTCAACCATTTTTCCATACCGATCATTCCGCCATCTCCTTCTTTGCCATAAGTATCATGAGATTGAAAAACAATTTTGATGTTATGGTTTTTTGCTTCATTTATTAATTTTTTCAATTCAAATAGATTGGGGCCATCTTTATATTCATCATCATATTCTCCTCTGATTTCCTTTATGTTATTCTCTTTATCGAGCCAAATTCTGTTTGCTTCGTCTATTGTTAAAATTATTTGTCTTTGATTTTCATCATCTTCTTGCTCATCCAATAAATCTTCAATGTCTCTATTAAATCTTGTATCGTTTGTGTCTAAAGACACAAGCTTAACATTCGGCTTATCTCCATAAACATTATTTAGATTTCTGAGTATACTTGTTGTTCCGGTTCTAGCGACAGTACCCAAAACAATGCAATCATTTTGTTCTAAAACATCACGGATTTCTTTCATCTGTTCTTCGCGAACTTTTAGCAGTGGATCTCCTTCTCCAAGCGACGTTTGATCTTTAGGTTTAAATTTTTCCGAAACAGGCATGTTAAATCCTTGTTCATTAAAATTCATATTTTTTATTTATTCATTTTGTTTATTGTATTTTATCATAAACAACTTGACCTGTCTTCACTAAGAATCCTAAAGCTAAGCTTGAGGATTTATTTTATTATTATATTATTTTATTCCAACCAATATTTCTCCATCTCCTTCTTTTCTTTGAAATGTTTGGCGTTATTTTCCATATATTTTTTATACTCGGCGACATTCCTAAATTGATCTAAAATAATTTTCGTATTACAAAAATTTTCATTCCTTTCCCCTAGGTAATCCGGCAGACTGGAATACATCCACGCTCCTAGAGCGTCGCTCAAGGATTTTTCGTATCCGTGGATATAATAATTCATATTCACATAAGCAGAGAGATACAGCAGTTGGTTGTTTGATGATATATGCACAGACTTAAATGGTCCCTGGAAAAGCGATCCTGAACGATCATTTTTCTTATTAAAAAATTTAGTATGTGATGTTCCCAACTTATGCATAAACAGTTCGACACCCCTATCTTTTAACTGTTTTAATATAAGATGATAATGATTTGGATTCTGACAAAAACAGAGTATTTCAACCAATTTATCTGCCAAATCAATCTTTTGATAATTCAAGAAGTCCTTAAGCTTAGCTTTAGGATTAAACTTCTTAAAATCGCGCCATTTTTCCATTAGCCTGCCTTCTGTAGTATTTAGTAATAATAAGGAAATTAGAAACCTTTCATAATCCGCTTTACACAAAAATACTTTTCGCTTATCAACGCCGCGATTAAAAATATGATAGTATTCTTCATTAGCAAATTCTGTTGTCCTCATGTCCTTAAGCTTAGCTTTAGGATTTTAAGTATTCCAACGTCTCCCGGGCGCATTTTTCCCAGGAGAATTTTTTTATTTGTTCCAAGCCTTTTGAAATATGGACTTGTCGCAGATTTTCGTCTGTTATCACATTTTCTATCTTTTTGGCGAGATCTGCGGCGTTGTTGTCTTCAAAATATATTGCCGCGTCACCTCCGACTTCCGGAAGAGAAGAATTTTTGGAGCAAACAACCGGAACGCGAGAAGCAAAAGCTTCCAAAATCGGAATGCCAAATCCTTCATAGAGCGATGGAAAAACAAACGCCCGCGCGCCACGCAGAAGATGGCCCAACGGCTCAAAATCAATTCTGCCGGGCGTGATAATATCGTTTTTATACGGACTTTTTTCTATTTTTTCAAAAACTCCTTCCGACATCCAGGCATGTTCTCCGACCAAAACCAGCTTCAAATCGGAGCTCGGCTCCGATTTTTTCAAAATTTCAAAAGCTTCAACCAGTTTTTCCAAATTTTTTCTCGGCTGGATAGCGCCAATGTAAATGATATAATTTCCAGAAATATTATATTGTTTTTTTATTTCCTCTTCCTTTTTTAAATCCCTTTTTCTTTTAAATACTTCCGCGTCAAAACCATGGTAAATTACCTTAATTTCTTCTTCTTTGACGCCCGGATAGAATTTCATGATATCACGCTTGGATGATTCGGAAATAGTAATTATCCTGTCCGCGAACATTACGGCTACTCTGGTGAGAAAATTAATTTTGAATAGATCTTTTGACGTAAAAGTTTCCGGAAAATATTTGAACGCCAGATCATGGATGGTCACTACGGTTTTTATCTTCCCTCGAATGAGAATAGGCATATTGTGCATCGGCATCCAAAGAACATCCGGCTTATCTCTCCACATAGCACCAGCAAACCGGGTTTGCGTCCACAGATGCGGCTGCGATTTTTTGATGATTTTATAGTTGGGAAAATCAGGCGGGATCAGTTCCGGATTAAATTCGTTTTTATGATAGATCAAAAACTGGCTCGAGGAATCGAGTTTCCCAAAATATTTCAAAAGATTCAAAATATAGACGCGCGTCCCATCAATCCGTGGCGCGTCCAGATCAGCCGCCTGTATGGCAATTTTCATGATGTCTCTACGAATTACGAATTTCGTACGAATATACGAATTAACGAATTTTATAATTTTATTTTTTTCAAATATTCTTTCAACTTCTCTCCTATCTCGGGATGTTTTAGTCCCAGATGTATGGAAGCTTTTATGAAATTGAATTTATCTCCGGTATCAAGCCACTCCCCTTCCAATTCTTTTCCATAAAGCGGGCGATTATTTTCGAGCATTTCAGAAAAAGCATCGGCCAGACGAATTTCTCCTGATTTTCCATGTTTCATATTAGCCAAGATATCCATCACTTCCGGAGTAATGATATATTTCCCCACCGCTACCAGATTAGACTTGGCATCTTCCGGCTTTGGTTTCTCCACCATTCCCTTAATTTCGTAAGTATGATTTTCCAAATGAATTCCTTCTAAAACTCCAAATTTGGAAACTTCTTCTTTTTCCACCTGACTCATACCGATGACAGAATCGCCGTATTTTTCATATACTTCAATCAATTGCTTGGAAGCCGGCACCTGACTATCATAAAGACAATCGCCAAATAGCACTAGCACGGGCTCGTCGCCAACAATATGTTTGGCTTGAAGAACGGCATGTCCGTCCCCTAGTGGCATAGGTTGTCGAACATAGGAAAATTTGGCTAAATTAGATATTTTTTGTACCGCTTCCAAAAGATCCTGTTTATTTTTTTCGACAAGCGTTTCTTCCAATTCAAAGGAAATATCAAAATGATCTTCAATCGCTCTTTTTCCTCGTCCAGTAACAAATATTATTTCTTCTATCCCAGATTCAACCGCTTCTTCAACTAAATATTGAATGACTGGCTTATCGACAACGGGGAGCATTTCTTTTGGTTGTGATTTGGTCGCTGGCAAAAATCTTGTTCCAAAACCCGCCACAGGCAAAATTGCTTTCTTTACTTTTTTCATAAGTATAAAAATTAATTTTTATCCAATCTTCCTAACATCGAATGTTAGGAAAATATTTTATTTTCGCAAAATCAGATTATGAGCTTCGAGCATCGCCTTGGATCGATTTTTCAGATCTAGGCTAAATTCTTCAATGGCCTGATTGACAATAGGATGAAAATTTTTGGACAATCCCTTGTCTTTGACGATTTGAGCTGTTTCTAACAGCGAATCAAACGTTCCTGCATCCATCCAGACGCCGTCCAAAACAGTCACGCTAAGATTGCCTTTTTCCAAGTAATAGTTATGCAGATCGACAATTTCCAATTCTCCTCTGTTGGAAGTTTTTAGATTTTTCGCGACCTCCACTACCTCGTTGTCATAAATATAGATGCCAGGAATAGCGTAATCACTAATCCACTCTTTTGGTTTTTCAACAATTTGTAATACTTTTCCATTTTCATCGAATTCAACTACTCCAGAACGTTCCGGATCGGGTACTTTTTTGGCGAAAATATGACCGCCTGATTTAAAATTGGCAATTGCCTCACTAATATCATCTTCGAATATATTATCACCAAGAATCAAAGCAACATTATCTTCGTCAATAAAATCATCTCCATAAATAAAAGCTTCCGGCAGTCCGCCGGGAATTTTTTGCACTTCGAAAGATAAACTTATCCCGTGATTTTTGAAAATCGAGCCAAGAAGATTCAGATATTGCCCGCTGTGTTCTGGTGCCACTATCATCAAAATATCTTTTATTCCCGCTTTTATGAGCGTATTTAACGGATAAAAGATCATCTGCCGATCATAAACTGGCAAAAGCTGCTTTGACGTGGTGGCTGTCAGCGGGAAAAGACGTGTGGCCGTCCCGCCGGAAAGAATAATGCCTTTCATAAATTATTTATAAATTTTTAATTTATCCCTGGAACTGGGAATTTCGAACAGAATGATTCCACCTCTTTTTTAATTTCTTCCAGCTTTTTTTCATCAGCATTATTTTTCAACGCTTCAATTATCCATTTCCCTAATTTTTCCATATCCCCTTCTCTCATTCCTCTGGTAGTCGCGCAAGGTGTTCCCAATCTTATTCCGCTTGGTTTTAGAGGATTAAATGGATCATCGGGAACGATCTGTTTATTTACTGTAATAGAAACTTTGTCCAATGTTTCCTCGGCTACTTTTCCATTAATTCCAAAACTCTCCTGGGTATTCATCACCATCATATGATTATCTGTTCCGTTTGTAACTAGTTTCACACCATTGTCCATCAAAGTTTTGGATAAAACTTTGGAATTTTTTAATATCTGCTCGGCATATTCCTTAAACTCCGGTTGCATAGCCTTTCCGAGCGCTACGGCAATAGCAGAAATAGTATTCATATGTGGCCCGCCTTGAAGACCTGGAAAGACTGACTTATCTATTGCCTCCGCATATTCCTTTTTGCACATGATCATCCCTGCCCTTGGCCCACGCAAAGTCTTATGAGTGGTAGTAGTAACAATGTCAAATCCATAATCAAAAGGATTTCTCATTACATTGGCTGCGACCAACCCTCCAATATGGGCGATATCAGCCATGGTTATAGCGCCGACTTCATCAGCCACCTTTTTAAAGTCGGCATAATCATAATCTCTCGGATAAGAAGTATAGCCGCATAATACTATCTTCGGTTTTGTTTCTTTGGCTACTTTCATTAGTTCTTCAAAATCGATTCTGCCATTTTCATCTGAGTGGGTCTTATACCGCACAAAATTAAAAATCTTTCCCATATGAGAAACGGGTGCGCCATGAGTCAAGTGTCCTCCATGTGAAAGATCCATCCCTAAAACAGTATCTCCTGGCTTAAGAAAAGCCAGATATGCCGCTTGATTCATTGGTGATCCAGAGAGCGGTTGTACATTGGCATGCTCACAGCGAAACAGTTTTTTTGCTCGTTCCCGCGCCAATTCTTCAACCTTATCTGTAAACTCCTGCCCTCCATAATATCGCTTGCCGGGATACCCTTCTGCATATTTATTAGTCAAAATTGATCCATTAGCCGCAAAAACTTCCGGATAAGTATAATTTTCCGATGGAATTAATTCCACTCCCTTACACTCTCTTTCCTCTTCTCCTTTTATAGCATTGTAGACATCTGGATCATTTTGTTTTAGCATTTCCAGATTTTTTTGTACATCCATATTATTTGGTTTATTTTAATTATTTAATTCCCTTTAAATATTCCTTCAAAGCTTCCTTATAACTTCTCATTGGATTGAGCTTGGTGTTCACCAAAACCGAATAAAAAGGTCTTTTGGCAGGACGTGGAAAAGCATCGCCAGTCACGGGAATGACTTTAGTCTTCAAACCCGCCTGCTTATATAATTCTATCGCGGCTTCGTACCAGCTGCAAGGGTCGGAATTTGTGACGTGATATATACCAAAAGGTTTTTTAGAATCGATAATTTCCTTGGTTTTTATAACTAAATCAGGTGCATATGTAAATTGTCCTGTTTCATCATCTACTGCTCGGACTTCTTTATTTTTTCCGCCCAATTCTAGCATGATATCAAAAAAACTCCTTTTAGCATTTTTAGAAATTGCCGGTTTTCCGAAAAGCCAAGATAGACGAATAATATAATAATTCTTTAAATTTTTTTGTACTTCTTTTTCGCCTAACAATTTAGTTTCAGCATACTTATTTATTGGATCCGGCTTATCATCCTCACAAAATCCAACTTCCGGCTCGCCTCCATGAAGCGAACAGGTAGCGCAAACATGCGTGCATCCTTGCGGCTCATTAATTTCCGGCTGGCCATTGAAAACATAATCTGTTGAATAATGAACCAGAGTCGCTTTCAGTTTTTTGGCGACTTTCGCCAAATATCCCGGCGCCAGACCGTTTATTTTTTTAGCTAGCTCGAACTCTTTCTTGTCTTCCTCACACTTATCCACCGCATTATACGCCGCCGCGTTGATGATAATTGATGGCTTAATAATGCCAATTTTCTTTGACACTTCTTTTTCGCTAGCGATATCAATATCTTCCCTATCCCAACCTATTACCTTATAATCACTATCTTTTCTAAATGTCTTGACCAGTTCCTGACCAAGCATCCCCTTGGCGCCTAAAATAAGTATTTTCTTCATATTAAAAAGATTATTTTTTACCTTCTAATTCTAGCAGTTCTTTTTTCTTTTTGCTACCCAGGGCATAGCCACCGACTTTCCCATCATTTCTAACGACCCTGTGGCACGGAATGGTTGGTTTTTTGTTTTGCACGCATTCTTTATAATACAAATTCAAAATATTGCCAACTGCTCTGGCGGCTTTTGGATTTCCGGCACCTTTGGCCACTTCAAGATAGGTCAAAATTTTCCCACGAGGAATTTTGGAAACCAGTTGTATTACTTTATCACTAAACGATTTTTTCATAAATTTGATTAAAATACGAGTTAATTATACAATAGAATAGCTAAATTAATACAATTATGCGCGAACAAATTGACAGTATTAAAAAGGAATACGAGGAGATTTCCGCCCAATTGAACGATCCGGGCGTTTTTTCCGATCCTAAAAAAATGGCCGAACTAGGCAAGAGACAGGCAGAATTGTCCGAAGTTATGGGAAAAATCACTAATCTTGAAAAAATAGAAGATGTTATGGCCGGAAACGCCAAAATCATCAACGGAAAGGATGAAGACGCCGAACTAAAACAGATGGCTATGGATGAAAATATGAAGTTATCGATAGATAAGGAAAAATTGGAAAAAGAATTGGAAGCGGCAATTATCCCAAAAGACCCGAATGATTTGAAAAATATTATCATGGAAATTCGCGCTGGCGCCGGCGGAGACGAATCGGCGCTTTTTGCCGCTGAACTTTTCCGAATGTATTCCCATTATGCCGAAAAAAACGGCTGGCAAACGCATCTGCTGAACTCCAGTACCATTGGCATCGGCGGATTTAAGGAAGTTGTTTTTGAAATAAACGGTCGTGGAGTTTATGGCAAGATGAAATATGAATCAGGAGTGCACCGCGTGCAAAGAGTGCCAGAAACAGAAAAAAATGGTCGCATTCACACCTCCACTGCCACAGTGGCAGTCCTCCCGGAAGCAGAAGAGGTGGAATTGAAAATTGAAGAAAAAGACATTAGAATAGACACATTTTGTTCGTCTGGTCCTGGTGGACAGTCAGTCAATACTACGAAATCAGCCGTACGCATCACTCACATCCCAACTGGCCTTATCGTATCTTGTCAGGACGAAAAATCCCAGCTGAAAAACAAGGAAAAGGCTATGAAAGTGCTTCGTTCAAGGCTTTTGCAGTTAAAAGAAGAGGAACAAGCCAAAGAATTAGGAGATGCCAGAAGGAGTCAAATCGGAACCGGAGACAGAAGTGAAAAAATCAGAACATATAATTTTCCACAAGATAGAATCACCGATCATCGCATCAAACAAAGTTGGAGTAATATTGGGAATATTTTGAACGGCAATTTGGATGAAATTATTGAACTTTTGAAAGAAGAGGATACGAAAAGAAGAATTGGGAAATGAAAAAACTCCGGAATTGCAAGAATTTTTGCCGGAGTTTTTTAGTGTAAGCCGCACGCCTAGTCTCTTAGCCAGGCGTTCAATTCCAGCTCAAGTTGGTTACTATCCAGTTCAATATGAAAGAAAATAGTATTGCCACCACAAGCAATAAACATTCCTTCGATATCTCCCTGAAATTCCTCGTAATCAACTATGTAATTTAAATCTCTGAAGAAATCGGCAAACCCTCTGTAAAGAGCGTCAGAGGAAAATATCACACTCTCCTTTGGAAAAATCTTGTACTTGATGTGACCCGATTTATATGAGCCACCGATACGCTCCACCCTTTCAAAAAACCTCCCCATTATTCCCTCTGAATTGGAAAGGAGGCTTGCTACCAATTTCTTACTTAGATCCTTTCTAGGCATTTTCTCATCCTTTCTATGAAAAAAAAGAACTCCCCCCGAAAGTCCGATTTCAGACTCCCCCCTTTCGAACAAGAACTAATCTTAGCCCATATTCTCCAAAAGTCAAGAGAGTATGTTTTGACGCATCTTTACCCCGTCACCAAAATAACTAACAAAAAAACGAAAAAATATGTCAATGGAAGGAAAAATATTAAAAAATTTTTTGGTGATGGGGCGGAAATATCTTTGAATAAAGCACAAAAGGCTAAATTTGATAGTTTCATAAGTCGCCGAAAAAGCCATGAGCCCCTGGCGTATATCCTCGGCCACAAGGAATTCTACGGTTTGGATTTCAAAGTGGACAAAAACACACTTATCCCCAGACCGGAAACAGAGCTCTTAGTTGAAGAAATTATTAAGCTTAATCCTAAGAACATAAACGTAATCGATATTGGAACCGGAAGTGGAAATATCATCATCTCGCTCGCAGCAAACAAAAAACAAAGAACAAAGAACGATAAAATAAATTATTATGCTACGGATATTTCTTTAGACGCTTTGGTGATAGCCAGAAAGAATGCAAAAAAATATAATTTACAAAATAAAATAAAATTTATTAAAACAGATCTAATCAAATATTTTATTGATCATTGCTCCTTGATTACTGGTCGCTGTATCATCGTTGCCAACCTTCCCTATCTCTCTAAAAAAATTTATAATTCCACTCTACCTGATGTAAAAAATTTCGAACCAGGAGCTGCCCTTCTTTCCGGTAGGGACGGGCTAGATCACTATGAAAGATTATTTATCCAGATCGAAAATATCATACGAGATACTAGATACAAAATACCATATACTATTTTAGAAATCAGTCCGGAACAAAAAAATAAAATAGAAAAAATGGCAAAAAAATATCTTCCAAAATGCAAGATAAATTTTATCAAAGATCTTTCCGGAAGATGGCGCGTAGCAAAAATTGAGCTATAATTTTGGCTTATAAAAAGCAAAAAACCCGATCACGCTTAGCGGAACGGGTTTTTTGTATCTCCCTGGTGCAAAATTGTGCGCCAAACGAGAATATATCAAGAAAAAAGACTATCGTTTCTTCTTTTTCTTGGTAGCTTTTTTCTTCTTTGCTGCCTTTTTTTTCTTAGCCATTTTGGTTCCACCTTCCTTTCTAATTTTTCCGCGAAAAATTTTAAGCGGAATTTAAATTATTTTAATAGGATACGTTTATCCTTTTTTTGTTTTCGACCATTTGTTTTAAAAAATATTTTGAAAAATATTTTTCTATACTTAATTATATACCAATATGATATTTACGCAATAGAAAAATTTATTTTTTTTGCTGTGGATAACTTTTTTTCAAAAATATTTTTTCAAAAAGAACTAAAACATAAGATAATACCACAACCAGAAAAAAATATTTCAAAATAATTTTAAATTTAGAATTTATAATTTTAAATCAAATCTTAATTTTAAATTTAAAATTAAATCATTTCAAATTCATTTCAAATTATAAATTTCAAATTTTAAATTATTACTCCGAAGAAGCTGGAACTTTCCTAGGCGCCAATATTCTGTGCTATGTCCCATATTAAGCCCTATTTTAACCCGCTTGTCTAGTTGACGTCAGTTCAGATTTTGTTAGAATTTAATATGAGACGCTCGCAAGAGCCGCAAGCTTCAACGTAAGCACCTTAATAATTTATTTTTCCGCCAAAATTTTTTCGAGCTTTGCTTGAAAAAAATTAGGCGGATCCTCTAGAAAGGAAGGTGAACAAATGGAAAACCAAGAACCAAAGAATGAAGATTTCAATGAAGATTTCGAAGAAGGAGGTGCAAAACAATGGCTAAGGGACAACTTGAGAATAATTATCAGCGTACTGATCGTCGTTGTTATCGCTGGTGGAATTTATTCTTATTCTAAGAGATCAGCTACTCCGGAACTCGCAGGAAATAACGACCAAGGCAATGTCTTAGAACAGATCGCCGGAACTAGTGACAACAAGGAAGAAGGTGCCACCAATGAAGAATCGGGTAAAGCCGCTGAAGAAAGCAATGGAACTACCAGCAACCAGCAAGCTGTTCAAAGCAAACCAGCCGACCAGGTAACCTCATCCGCTACCAGCCAGGAAACTGATAAGTCTTTTGTAGAAACTGCCTCAAGAGGCGACGGAACCACAAAATTAGCCAGACGCGCTTTGGCTAATTATTTGGAAAAAAACCCTGATTCAGCGTTGACTGCTGAACACAAGATCTATATTGAAGACTATTTGCGGAAAAGAGTAGCTAAAAAAGGCACTGTTCGTATCGGAACTTCAGTAGAATTCGAAAAAGGCCTGATCCAGGAAGCCATAAGCAAATCCAAGAATCTTAATGACAAACAACTCCAGAATCTTCACAAGTATTCAGTAAGAGTAGCTTCGTTTTCATGAGAGTAAGAGCTATTGTGCAGATGCAGAAACAAAATAAAATTCTACTGTTCTTTATTTAGAAAATCTCAAGATTTTTTATAAAAAACTCCCCGCCCATATTGGCGGGGAGTTTTTGTTGGCGGTTAATATGACATTGTTACCTTATCCCCTTCTTTCAAGCCATATCTGTCAGATAATCCGGCATTTATTTCCAAGACTTGATCGGCTGGCTTTCCAGGCTTTATCGTTATTTTATTATCATAAGCTATATTTTTCGCTAAATACACAATCCTCCCGTCACTTATCCAAATAATATCCAGATCAAATTGCATATCTTTCATCCAAAAATTATCGATTCCCTTTTGGGGAAAAATAAAAAGCATACCGCATTCCTGACATAAACCATCTCTTCCAGAAAGCCCTCTTTCTTTTTCCTCTCTGCTTATAGCCAGCTCCAATTTAAACTTATGACCGTTAATTTCAGCTGATTTTTGATTTTTTTGGAAAAAATAATATAAACCAGAAAGAATTAAAACCACAAAGATAATTGTAATTATGATAATTTGTTTTTTCATTTTATTTGTTTTTCTTTCGACATTTTTTTCTTATTGTGAAGTATATGATCACCATAAAAACCAGAACCAGGACAATAGTAATGCTTTTCCCGATTACTCTGGTGTTAAGTGCGATAATAGCAATTATTGCAGTAAAGATATAATAAAACCAAGCTACTTTTTTTTGCGACCAGCCCAGATCCAAAAGTCTGTAATGAAGGTGTTTTTTATCTGGCTTAAAAATTGACTTTCCTGACTTGATCCTTTCCCCGATTACCCAGGCTAGATCAATAATGGGAATGGAAAGCACCAAAAGAGCGGTAGCAATTTTTGTTCCGGCAAAAACCGCAAGGACCGCCAGTGCCAATCCCATAAACATTGAGCCGGATGTACCGGCTAGGATACGTGAAGGATAAAAATTAAATATTATAAAGCCCAAAACCGTTCCGAAAAGGGCGGCACAAATAATAGCTATCGGCGGTTGATTAACATCCGGATGAAGACTCAAGAAAAAAATAGTCACAGTCGTTATGGCAGTTACGCCTCCAGAAAGGCCGTCTACGCCGTCCAACCAGTTGATCGCGTTCATAACAAGAACTATCCAAAATAGAACCATAAGCGTGGCGATGATCACTCCTAAGCCATAATCCAAAGAAATTATTCCACCCGTTATCGGATTAGTGATGTAATAAATTCTCACACCTAAAATAAAAATGAAAATAGCTACTCCGATCTGGCAAGCTAATTGTATCTTCCAATAGAGCTCTTTGAGATCATCCCAAAATCCAAAGATCATTATAGCCAGCGTTCCTATTGAAAGTCCACAAAGTTCTGGGGTTATTGTGAGGTCGCGATTTGTTATGATAGCAATATTAAAAGCTAGCGCCATGGCTATGCCCCCTATCCTATAAACCCCATCTTTATGAATATGTCTATCCGAAATTCTTTTTCTCCATTTGATTCTTTTCGCTATCAATATCAGGAGTGCTATCAAAATGACAGTCGATAGAAAAGAAGTTATGAATGGGATAAGAAATTTTATCATAAGATAATTATTTTCTCATTTTTTCCGTCACCCAAAATTCTCCAAAATATTTTCCCAGCATTATTCGTGTTTGGGATTCTATGGCAGGCATAGATCCAAGAAACGGCGCGATGATGGGAACCAGCACCCATTGAAGAAGCATGTATAAATTGCGCCATTTGGAATATTTAGCCGGACGCGGCGGCATAAGAAGAAAACTCAATGACATGGAAACGATGAGTCCAAACATGGCAATTGTCATAAGATAGCGGGTAATAAAGGGCAAATTGTGCGCCAGGACACTTTGATTGAACACTTCTCCACCGATAATGAGCGGCAACCATCCCAGAATGGCCAGAATTATGGAGGAAGTGGCCCATGAATGATGACCTTCGAGCATTTCGAAAATAGCCTTGAATTTCTTGGTGAATTTCATTTTTTTGTTCGGAATGATGGCTCTTGTGATCACCGGAAAATTTTCTATGCCATAAGCCCAACGTCTTTTTTGCTTGTATTGGTTTTTGATGGTTTTCCAATAAGTTTCCGCCAAAACGGCATCGAGAGATATTGGAAGATAAACCGGTTTCACTCTATAATCACCATTAAAATAAGCGTAACATTTCCAGAAAATCACCGAGTCTTCGCTGATCATATTGACTGGCCAAAAATCAACTTTGCAAAGCGTATCAAACGGTTCAGAATGCGAAGAAAAAGTGACCATCCCCTCTCCTCTGGTGCTCTGAAAAATATGCCAGAAACTGGATCCAGTAACGATCACCCGGACAAAGGCGTTGGTATCCCAAAGATTGTTGTGATACATCGGCAGCGGCTGATAGGATCTCTGCAGCCTTTTGGGATCAGTGATGTACTCATAAGTCAGAGCGGCAAAATATTGAGGATGAGCCACGGAATCACAATCAAAGTTGGAAAATATAACTTTTTTGAAATCTATTTTTCGTTCGGACAGATATGCGACCAGTTCTTTGGCAGCATAAGTGGCGTTTGACCCCTTAGCTTTCATTTCAACGTCCGTTACCCTGTGAGCGGTAACGATGAAATCCCGAAAAACTCCGTCGAATTTATTTTTGAGATAATTTACCTTCTGGAGCCTCTGCTCCTCCGGCTCCCGTTCTTCTGTTGCCAAAAGAATTATAAATTGTTGGTTGGGAAAATTGGCGTCAGCTATTGCCTGGATAGACGGCTCGATAACATCGGCCGGTTCATTGGCTGTGGGCAACATCACCACATGAATAATTTCCCGCCAGTCCATTATTTGGTCTTTTATATCTTCCAATTTATTAACTTCTTTTATATATTTCTTCTGACGCCTGGCTTCTTCTTTGAGCAGTTTAATTTCTTTTCGGTCGGTTATCTCCCCCGCGGCTATAGCTTCCTTGAATTCTTTGTATCTTAAATGCAAAGAATCGGCATATTTTTTAGGCTCACGAATATTCTGGCATCTTTCCCACCAATTGATCTTCTTTCCTTCTTTTAGTTTCCTGAATCCCTGGACGGAATAATAAGCGATGAAAATAGTACGCAAAATCCAATAGATGTCAAAGGCAATAATGAAATAGGCCACCCAGATAGGAACCAAAAACGACAGCAAAAACATACCGATGAGCGTCAGCCAGGTCAGCGAGCCGGGAATAATTTCCAACATTCTTTGCATTCGGCGTTCTTTAGGATCTTTAGTTTTGGGATCGGGAAAACTATACATAATTTAGTAGTTTATGATTATAACACTGAATGACGCGATAATCAAGGACAGTTGCGCCATGAGAGCCGCGATAAGAAGAATGTACCCGGCAATGGTTTCGTTGTTGCGATGAAAATATTTGGCAAGATATGAATTGATTATGATGAGAAGCAGTCCGATGGCCGGGAGTATAAATGCCAAAATTCTTTTCCCTGTCATATCCACTCCAAAATAAACATTATAATGCAAAATTATATTTTCCGTAGCCGGCTTTAGAAAAATTAGAAGAATGAGCCAGTTAATAATATTCACTACTAAAGTTATGATTAATAACCAAAGATTAATTTTATCGCCAAGAAACGGCCCTTTGAAAAAAAGCTTGAACTTTCCCGTCAAGCTTTTCCGCTCTTTCTGATTATCTCCCCTCTTTATCTCCATATCTTTTAGGATTTATTCCAGTGTCGGTTTTTCGAGAGCCAATACCTCAATCTGCTTTTCCCCTTCGGTAATTTTAGCCACGTCTTTGTCAATTTTTCCAAATTCCTTGTAAGCGCTGTTGAAATGACTGACTGTCGTCCCCAGGCTTCCACCTGCTTTTTTCATAAATTCCTCGAAGGAAACTATATGCCTTCCTAGTTTTTCCACGTTGGAACGGATCTCTTTGGCGCTTTCTTCTATCTGCAGAGCGCGCAATCCCTGCAAAACTGTCTGAAGATAGGCCAAGAAAGATGTTGGTGAAACAATAATCACCTTTTTCTCGCAAAAAGCGTATTCTATGAGATCGCGAGTATTCACTTGCACCGCGCCAACTTTATTAATGAGCAAGTCATAATATATCGCTTCCGACGGAATGAACATAAAGGCAAAATCGAGGGTGTCTTCTTCCGGTCTAATATATTTGGAAGTTTCATCGATCCGATTTTTGAGATCCTGCTTGAATGATTTTTCCCACGTTTCTCTTTCCTCGCTATCCTTAGCATTCAAGATTCTTTCGTAATTCTCCAGGGAAAATTTTGAATCAATAGGAACAATTTTTTTGGCCACAAACACCACCGCGTCAACAATGATACCGTCTTTGAATTTGTATTGCATCTGATAGGAATTGGGTGGCAACACATTTTTTAGGGTTTCTTCCAAAAAATATTCGCCAAGCACCCCTCTTTGCTTTGGATTTTTCAAAATATCCTGCAAATTCTGCAGTTGCGCCGAAAAATTGACCACTTGCTTGTTAGTCTCTTCGAGCTTAGTCAGCCCCGCCACCACATCAGCGATCTGCTTAGCCGATTGGCCGGAAATACCTTGAACAGTCCTTATAGTTTGATTCATTTGCTCTTGCGTTGTCCGGTGCGTTTCAGAAAGCTTGGAATCCATAGTCTGACGCATATGCTCATTTTGCTGGGAAAGCATATTGAGCCGTTCCAAAACCGCCACCATCTTTTCGCCGTCCTGCCCGTTTCCTAATTTATTTTTCATATCCAAAAAAAGCCAAATGATGGCCGCGAGTATTATTATTATTCCTATTAATAAATAAAGCATGGTTATGTTTTACGAAATACAAAACGAGCGAAATACGAAACGTCTTGTCTCCCTTTTTCGTATTTTCGTATTTCGTATTAATTTCGTATTTCGTAACCTTTATTTCCGATTTGCTATAAGCTGCTTAAGTCCCTGGATCTTGTTTATCACCTCTTCATGCGGACCTTCCAGAAATTCCAAAACGAATTTATCAAGCATGTTCAATCGGTATTTAAATTCGTCCATAGTCATAAGCACAAAATTTATTTCCCGGCCAATTTCCGCCTCCAAATTATTCATAAGATTTTTCAGTTTAGCTTTGGAAATGGCGTCCCCCACCAGGATCATATCGGCCTTACTTTTTTGGTAGTTGATGAAAACACCGGAAATGGCTGCCAGTTTTATGTTGCCGATCTTGGAAATCTTTCCGAGACTCATACACTGCGGATAGACATTAGATTTGGCGATAAGGTTCTTTAGTTCCGGATAAAAATTGAAGTCCTGGTTGAGTTGGTAGAAATTTTTTCCCTGCTTTGTTCTTTTTATAGCAAACTTTATCCTGACAAGATTTTGAAGCTCTCTTCTTGTATTCGTGTTTTTGAGCATGTTTTTTCTGACCACGTCAGAAAATTCATACAACTGGTCGGGATTTTGCAGAAAAAACCGCAAAAGTCTCGCTCTCTCCTTTGAACCAAAAAGATTTTCCAGTAACTCTGACATATTTTTATTATTTACCCCCGTTATTTACTGCTTCTAGTATAATATTGTGGGGGTAAAAAGTAAAGCTACTATTGACTTTTTAGCTGTTTTATGCTAGGTTTAGTTGCACTGGAAAGGTCATTAAAAACTTGTTTTAAACCCGAAAACCGAAAGGAAGGGGCTATGGCCGAAAATTTTCTCTTACATTCACCAAACTTTGTCGAGATTACTTCCCAAACAGGTTATAAGGGAAGAAAAATCAAAACAGAAAACATCACATGAATAGCAAGTCAACTACACGATGACTTCATCTATCCAGACAAAGATGCGACAGAATCAGATTTTCAGGAATGGGTATCGGAAACACTTCTCGAAGAACATGGGGTAAGTGTAGGCAAGGGTGTTGTAAGGACGACAATTAAGATGCTCCAGCTTTCCTGGCAATGGCTGAATTCAAAAGAGAAGGGTCGGAAGGAAATCGAAGACTATATCAATTCTCTTAAGAATTCCTCCATATTTTTCCTGGGCATCAAATGCCTGAAGGCCGATGGCATCACTACTCGAGAGAAGCTAGAGGAACTGCGGTCAAAACAGACAAAAAACGAAACGCTGGAAGTGTCAGAAGCGATTCCGGAAGAAGTTTCAGAGAAAATGGAAGAGATTCCAAAAGAAACGATAATCCCGCCAGCAACAAGCATGGACATTCCCGGTCTTGAAATTTACGTCAAGATTAAAAATGCAAACGACGCTATTCAGGAAATGTCCACAACGTTCTGTCACATCTTCCCTAACTTGGTTCAGGAATTGACCAATATATCTCTTCCAGCCCTTGAATCGTCTAGAAAAAGAGAGTTGGAACTGCTGGAAGAAGTTGATTTTTTTTCAAATGCTAATAGAGTGTTGGAAGAGCGGAACCGTATTATTACGGATAGCAATTCGGCTCTGAAAAAAGAGACTAACGACCGTGATAAGCGGCTGGGAGAATCGATTTCCAAGATAATGGAGCTGGAAAGAGGCTTGAACACTCAAGCGGCAGAGTACCGCAAGCTCTATCAGAACAACAAGGATCTGACGGAGCAATTGAACGCCAGAGATCAAAAGATCGGCAATCTGCTCCGTGAGCACAGCATTGAAACAACTCGACTTCAGAATCGGATCAGCGCCCTGGAAAGATCCGGCGAAGAAAAGATTTTGGAGAAATTCAAGAATTTTCTTTCTGCGGAAGTATTGTCATTGTCGCAGGAGAATGACAATGCAGGATCCGGATTGGCTCTAGAGACAGAGCCAAGCGAGCTGGATCTGGTTGTGGCAACAGCGACAGACGAGTTGCCCACTTTCTGCCAAGCCACTAATATGGCCATGCTTTATTCGGAAAAGTTCATGAACAGATTCTTTAAATTTCCGGATAAGCATCAGAAAGTGATCAGAAAAAAGCTCGCAAGTTTCGATCCAAACAGAAACTCGCAAAAATCCAGGAAACTGGAAGTTGACGGATACATCCACGACTGGCTGATTCCGAAGATCCGGGTTGACTGGATCTATAAAGACGGCTGCATGTTTTTTGTCCGTATTTACCACAAAAACGAGGTAAAAAAACTGTAGCTGCTATAGCTACAAGGAGGTATAAACAACAAACCCCTGGCCGGTATTCCGCCAGGGGTTTTACTATTTCTAAAAATAATCTTACACTAAACTTCCTTCCACGGCTTTCTTTTCCATTTTGCGTCTTGCCGACAGAGAAGTAACTTCCAAGGTTCAACCTTGGAAGTTAAAATTCCAATGCCATTTTTTCCATTTCTTTACTTTCTCTCATCTGTAGCGCATTCACATTTATATAGTTTTGATACTCCTTTATGTCCCTGAATTGATCAATGATCGGACTTTTATTGCAAAGACAAAAAGTTTTGCTTTTATTCAGGTATTCATTCAAACTTGAATATTGCCAATTATCACCCTCTTTATACCCATGGATAGAATGATTTTTATTCACATACGCTGACAAATAGAGCAATTTATCATCGGAGTCAATATAAGCCGACTTAAACCTTCCCTGAAGCAATGATCCGCTTCTGTCATACTTCTTATTAAAATACATAGTGTAACTCGTTCCCAGTTTCTGCATAAATATTTCAATACCTCTATCTCGAAGTTGTTTTATAATAAAGTGGTAATGATTATCATTTAGACAATAACAATTAAGCTCAACGAGTTTATCTTCCGACTTTATTTTTTTAAACTCCCAAGGTTGAACCTTGGGATTAAATTTCTTAAAATCTAACCACTTGCTTATCAGATCATTTTCCTTGGTATTTAAAAAATACATAGAAATAAAAAACCTTTCATAATCATCTCTATCTAGAAAAATTTCGCGTTTATCTACTCCGCGATTATAAATATGATGAAACTCCCCATTGATAAATGGTATTTTTCTTTGCATATAATAAAATTCTCACTTCCAAGGTTCAACCTTGGAAGTAGCTTTAGACTTCCTTCCACTCCTTCTTCCTCCATTTCTCATCCTGACGACAAAGAAGTTGCGGAGCGCGTAGAGGTTCGGCCATCACCTCTTCCACGATCTTTTCCATTCTCATTCCCTGCGACCCTTTAATCAGGATTAAATCACCCTCATGCATGATTTCTTGAAGTTTAAGTCCGGCTTCCATTGGCGATCTGAAATGGAAAATTCTGTTTTCATCGATGTTATGTTTTTTGAGTTCGTCTATTGCCTGCTCCATTCGACGGCCTACTGCCATAAAAATATTTCCGCCAGACGCCAAGAATTCCCTGGCCACTTCCCTGTGCCCTGGTTCAGTGTTTATTCCCAGTTCCAGCATATCGCCGAGAACTGCGATTTTTCTTTTAGCTTCAATGCTTTTGAAAACTTTAAGAGCCGCCGCAGTGGAAACCGGAGATGCATTATAGGTATCGTCGATAAGAATAGTGTTTTTTATTCCGCGGATAAGATTCATGCGACCCGACGGCAAAGAAAAATTTTCGAGAGCCTTCCCTATTTCCACAAGATTCAAACCCATCTCAATCCCCACGGCCACTCCGGCCAGAGCCGAATAGATGCTGTGTTCCGCCAAAATATTATTGAGCCGCATCGGCATTGATGTTCCTTTGTAATTTAACTTAAAGCTCAATCCTTTCAATTCTCTATTTCCGTTTTGCTCATTGGACGCATAGTTATACAGAACATCAGTGGCTCGAATATCCGCTTCCTCTCCAAATCCAAATGTTAGCACTCTCGATTTTGTTTCGTTTTTCAATTTTTTCAGTTGAGGATTGTCGATATTAAGAATAGCCGCGCCATTTTCTTTTACATTTTTGGCCAGATATCCTTTTTCTTTTGTTATTCCTTCCAAAGTTTTAAAAAATTCCAAATGGCTTCCGGATATGTCGGTGATAACACCAAGTTCAGGTTTCACAAAATCAACCAGATACTTAACATCGCCTGGCCGGTCAGCGGCAATTTCCAAAATCAGAAATTCCGGATATTTTGCAGGGTATGCAACAAGACCGGTCCATTTCAAAAATACTCTCATCCAACCAGCCAGAGAATCTCCGCCTGTTTCTGTCCCGATAATAGTCAGTGGCAGGCCTATTTCATTGTTGTAGTTTTTTTCATTCTTTCTGACACTTCCATGACTCGCTAAAACTGTGAAAATAGCTTCTTTGGCTGAAGTTTTTCCCACTGATCCGGTGATACCAATGATGCGAGGGTGGTATTTTTTCAACACCAAAACAGCCATCAGACGAAGGATTTTTTCCAGATATACTAATTTTTTTGGTTTATCATTCATAGGCTAATTATTTTTATCCTTATTTTTTTCTTCGTTCTTCTTCTCTTCTTCCTTTCTTGCTTCTTCTTTTTTGGCAAAATCAGCTTTCAGGGTATGTGTCGCGTTCCAAACATCAATATCTTTCTGGGTATAGTTTTCAGTTGGTTCTATTCCGCCATAATCCAGCAAAAATTTCATTAGTTCCCCAAAGGCCGGCGCGGCGCTTGATTCCGCCCATTCGACAGTTTTGGGATCATCCATTCTAATGAGAATAGTATATTTCGGATTATCTACAGGAGCATATCCGGCAAATGACCCGATGCTTTTTCCGTCTTCGTAACCCTTTGATGAACTGCTGGCCACTTGCGCCGTTCCGGTTTTTCCTCCCACCCTGTATCCGGGAACGCCCGCTCTTTTTCCGTGGCCATTAACCACAACGCTTTCCAACATCTTTCCGACCGTATAGGCAGTTTCGGTCGAGATCGCCCTTCGTACCTCCTGCGGTTGGACATCTTCTTCGGATCCATCCGGATGGATTATTTTATCTATAATTTGTGGTTTATACAATACTCCACCACTGGCAATGGAATTATAGGCGGCAATTAACTGGATCGGCGTCACTGTTATCCCCTGTCCAAACGCGGCGGTAAAAAACTGAATATTGCTTTTCAGGTTTTTTAAATTATTGATATTTCCTGTCGCTTCTCCAAACATATCCACTCCAGTTGGAGTTCCAAAACCAAAACGTTCCATATAGTCAGCAAAATTTTTATTGCCCAAAGCTTTTTCAGCAAAAATCACCCCGGTATTTAATGATTTTTCCAAAACATTAGTCATTGTCTGTGTACCATTGGCTTTCAGATCGGAGTTTTTTATAGAATAACCAGCTTCGGTGACGGTACCAGTATCGACATAAGTAGTGTCGGGATTTATCTTTCCCGCGTCAATAGCCGAAGCCAGAGTAAAAGTCTTGAAAACGGATCCGGGTTCATAGGCGTCAGAAACTGCCAGATTCCTGAAAGCTTCCATATTGTCCACTGTTCCAAAATCATTAGGATTAAAGCTCGGGTAACTGGCCAGAGCCAAAATTTTTCCCGTACCTGCCTCCATCACTATCATCGTTCCTCTTTGGGCTTCGAATTTAGAAACGGCACTTTTTAGGATCTTTTCCGTTTCATATTGAACGATATGATCTATGGTCAAAACCAGAGAATCTCCGTCTTTGGCATAATCGATTTCCTTTTCTCCTAGTGTTATATGGCGTCCGGAATTATCTTTCGTGGTAAAAATATTTCCTTCACGTCCTCGCAGTTCCGAATCCAGATATTTTTCCAAACCATATCGTCCACCAAATTCATTGTCTTTCCAGCCGACAAAACCCAAGACGTGTGAAGCCAATTCTCCGGCCGGATAATAACGGAAAGTTTCGTCCGTCAGATATATTCCTTTAATTTTAGTATTTTTTATATTTTCTGCTTCTTCATCAGACAGTTTATGTTTTAGAACCTCATACATATCCTCCGGCTGGTTAAGTTTCTGATATGTTTCACCGTAGTCAAGCCCGAGGATCCGAGAAATTTTATCCGTCGCTTCGCCAGAATTTTCAATTTCTTTGGGAACGGCATAGGCCATCTTGATATCTCGATTAAGCGCTACCGGGTAAAGGCTATTTTTATCACGGAGATATATCTCTCCACGTTTTGGAACTAGTTTTTTGAACAGAGAATGTTGTTCGTCCGCCAGCGCCCGATAGGAAGAATATGACACTACCTGCAGGAAATATAGTTTGCCCAGAATAGTAACGGTTACCGCGAAAATAAAAAAAGCCAGAATACTGATTCTCGGGCTGGAATTTTGGCAATCCGTATCCTTGGATTCTCGGCCGCGATTATTTTTGCCGTTTTTAATCGCTCTAGGCATCTCTTTCGTTTTAGAAATTAGTTGAATGGAAAATAGAAATTGGTTTAAGAAAAAAGAAATTGGAAACAGGATATCTATTTTCTAATCTCCATTTTCCTGAACTATTTTCCAGTTTCTAATCAACTATTTTCTAATTTAATCTATTTCATAGCCACCGGACTTTTCATTTCTAAATATATAACATTCTGGGCGTTGACCAGATCGAGATTTTCGGTTGCTTTTTCCAGATTATACATCGAGCGCAGTTCCACTTCTCTAATCTGCATCTTTTTGCCCTCTTTTTGCAACTGCTGAATTCTTACTTCCATATCTTTCATCTCATAACTTTTGGTAGCCAGATCATTCACTTGATAGAGATAGTATGCTCCGAGCATCACAACCCCGACCGTCAGAATAAAACAAACACTAATAAGGCTTCGTCCTGCGTCGCCCAAATTTGTTCCCATCGTCCTGGTTGTTTTTTTGCCGTTCATGGTCAAAACGCGGCCGCTTGATCTTACCCTCTTTCTCATTTTGAGGTCAGAACTGCCCGCAACGTTAAAACTAAAGCTATTGGCTGTAATAATTCTGGACATTAATTCCCAGTCCCCCTGAAAATTAATTTACTAATTTAGATTTTTTGTTTATTTTTCTTTTTCTACCACTCTCAATCTAGCGCTCCGGGCGCGAGGGTTGGAAAACACCTCTTCGCTTTCCGGCGCTATTGGCTTTTTTGTTATTAGCTTAACTTTCGGCTTTTTTCCGCACACACATTGCGGAAAATCACTCGGGCAAACACATCCCCCTGCGTTTTCCCGAAATATACTTTTAACTATTCTGTCCTCTAATGAATGAAATGTGATAATGGCCAGTCGTCCTTCCGGATTTAGTATGTCGATTGCCACCGGTATGAATTTTTCTAAATTTTCTAATTCTTTGTTCGTTTCTATCCGCAACGCTTGAAAAGTTCTGGTCGCTGGATCAATTTTTCCGTACCTATTTTTCGGAGGAACGGCGTTTTTCACAATATCTGCCAGCTGGGTAGTTGTCTCAATAGTATGGTTTTTTCTGTATTCAATTATTCTTTTAGCAATATTTTTGGCAAACCTTTCTTCCCCGTATCTTTCGATTATTTTTTCCAAATCTTTTTGCGAATACTCATTGACTATTTTCTTCGCCGTCAGTTCCTGATTTCTGTCATATCGCATATCCAGTACTCCCTCCCGCATAAAACTCATTCCAAATTCAGGATTTTCTATCTGATCAGAGCTCCATCCTAAATCCGCCAAAATCGCATCAATTTTTTCAATTCCGATTTCAGCTAAGACATTCTTCAGCTCCGCAAAATTCTCATTTACCAAATATGCATTTCCTACTTTTTGGATTTTGGGATTTGTCCGCCAGCTGACGGATTGTGATTTACCTGCCTGCCGGTAGGCAAGGTTTGGTGTTTGGGATTTGGTACTTGGGATTTCCGCGAACCTCTTTATCGCTTCAATATCCAGATCAAATGCAATCAGAGTTCCCTCTCTACCTATTTTATTAAGGACTTCGTAGCTGTGTCCGCCGCCGCCTAGTGTTGCATCAATAACCACATCGCCCCCTTTTAAGTTGAGTTGCCTTATTGCCTCCCCAAGCAATACTGGCGTGTGTTTCGTCATAATATTTTTAATAAACTCCCAATTTCCCGAGTTGTTCCGCTATTTCGTCAGAATTTTTCTCTGCATTATTTTTATACTCAGCCCATTTCTTCTCATCCCAAATTTCCAAACGATTATATACTCCGGCAACTATAATTTCCCTATCGAGTCCGGCATAATTTTTGAGAAAATCTGGAATGAGAATCCTCCCCTGCTTGTCAATTTCACAATCGATCGCTCCGGAGAGTTGCAGGCGGATAAAGCTTCTTGTCGCTGATTCTCCGACCGGCAGTGTTCCCAGTTTTCCAGCAATCTCTTCCCACACTTTTAAAGGATATACGAACAGACACTTATCCAATCCACGAGTGACAACAACTTTATTTTTCAGCTCACCCCGAAAACGTGATGGCAAAGCCAATCTTTTTTTCGGATCGATAGAATGCTGGTATTCGCCTATAAACATAAGGACGCAAAAGGCGGAGGTGCTTGTATTTTTAATTTACCACTTCCCCCCACTTTTATTTACTACCTCTCTATTCTATCCCACCAAGATACAGCCGTCAACACTTTTGCTTTAATTTTAAAAAAACAAAAAATGGCTTAGATAAGCCACCAACGGAAAAGTTATACACACTGTATCCACAACGGCTTGACTTTTTGTAAAAATTGATATAAGATTATGCTTCGTACCTGAAAAAACGTTAACCACATACGAGCCTAAAGAGGCCAAAAGGAGAAGATCTATGCTCATATATCTGCCTGATGACCAACTTTCGTCACTGGCACAAGGGGACATTGTTTGCATCTACAAGAATGAACTGCAAATAATCCCCCGCGCCCGGATATTCCGTCCGCAGGGCAACAGCAAACAGATGATTTCCCTGAAACTAAGGGCGGAAAAATTTTCCGGTGTTCCCCTGTTTCAAACTGAAGATGGTAATCAATGGCAACCCGAACGGGTGGCCAAAGATTTAAATCTCAATCAAAAACTCAGGGAGTTGGATTATTCAACCCCTGAGAGGCACGTCTACGAGGTCATATAGTTGGTGTAGTATTTCAAACACAAATAAAAAATCCCGGAAGGATCTATTCCTCTCTGGGATTTTAATTTTTTCTAAAAGATTTATTTTTTGCTTAGACATCTCTACTTAGACATCGAATGTCTAAGTGATTATTTTTTCCTCGCCGCTTTTACTCTGTCGTTCTCGGTAAGATACTGTTTTCGAAGGCGGACTGATCCGGGAGTAACTTCTAGATATTCATCTTCATTCATCACTTCCAATCCCCGTTCAATGGAAATTGTCATCGGCGGAGTGAGATGGATAGCGGCATCTGCGCCGGAAGAACGCATATTGCTCATTTGTTTTCCTTTGATAGGATTGACGGCCATTTCATTTCCTTTGGTGACGTTTCCAATAACCATTCCTTCATAAACTTCTTCGGCGGCGTTGATGTATAGAACGCCTCTTTCTTGAAGGTTAGCCAGAGAAAATCCCAAAGCTTTTCCTGTCGCCATAGAAACCATCGAACCGACATCTTTTCTCTTAATTTCGCCCACATATGGCCGAAAACCGTTCATGCGTGAACACAAAATTCCTTCGCCTTTTGTTTCCACCATGAATTGTCCGCGATATCCAAGAAGTCCGCGCGTCGGCGCTTCGAACAGGATTCTCGTCTGACTGCCTTTGGTTTCCATATTAGTCATAATGCCCTTTCTTGTTCCAAGAGCTTCAATGACCGTGCCACTGACTGAACTTGGCACATCGATAGTCACTTCTTCGAATGGCTCGTGTTTTTTTCCATCAATTTCTTTGATAATAACTTTTGGCTGTGACACCTGAACTTCATATCCCTCGCGTCGCATATTCTCCAGAAGTATCGCGATGTGTAATTCTCCTCGTCCTGAAACTGTCAAATGATCATTCGATGAAAAATCTACTTTCAGCCCTACATTTATTTCCAATTCTTTTTGCAATCTTTCACGAATCTGTTGTCCGGTCACAAATTTTCCTTCTCGCCCGGCAAAAGGAGAATCATTCACCAAAAATCGCAAAGTTATCGTCGGCTCATCAATAGAAATGGCCGGCAATGCCTCCTGTGATGCGTCCGCGCAAAAAGTTTCGCCGATCTCGATATCCGGAAATCCGGCAATCATCACGATGTCTCCAGCCAGCGCCTCTTCCACTTCCTTTTTTTCAATACCGTGAAAAATATATAATTTTGTCACTCGTCCGATCCTGGTGTTTCCGTCCGGATTTTTTATCGTCAAATTATCTCCGACTTTTATTTTTCCTTCATAAATTCGAGATACTGCGAGGCGTCCCAAAAAATTATCATATCCAAGATTGAACGGCTGCGCGCGCAGCTGCATTTCACTGTTGTCCGGCGCTGGCGCAACATGCGCGAGAATTGTATCTAGAAGCGGCGTGAGATCAGTTGATTCATCATCCAGGTGCATCTTGGCTATCCCCTGCTTGGCAATAGCATAGACAGTAGTGAAGTCTAGTTGCTCATCGTTTCCGCCCAGATCCAAGAACAGCTCAAAAACTTTTTCCTGGACCCAGTCGGGATCAGCCGCTGGTTTATCGATTTTGTTTATAACAACAATCGGTTTCAATCCCAACTCCAAGGATTTTTTGAGAACAAATCGTGTTTGTGGCATCGGGCCTTCCTGGGCGTCCACAACCAGAACTACCGAATCAATCGATCGCAAAACCCGCTCTACTTCCGAACCAAAATCAGCGTGCCCGGGAGTGTCCACGATATTAATCTTTGTATCTTTGTAGAAGATAGAAGTATTTTTAGCGTAAATCGTAATACCACGCTCTTGTTCTAGAGCGTTGGAATCCATAGTCGCCCCTTCCTTTGAGATGCCGGTCTCCTTCATAATGGCATCAGTCAGAGTGGTTTTCCCATGGTCGACGTGAGCAATAATAGCAATGTTACGTATCTGCATAAATATAAAAACTGCTGAAGTTCAGCAGAAATGTTAGCAAAACTAAAGTTAAGCCTAGCATAAAAATTAATAAAAAGCAACTCTATGGCCCCGAAGTGTCATTTATCGATCGACTAGGTCTTTCAGAATACGCGTTTTTTTCCATTTTTATCCAGGAAAAAACCACCACAGATATCCAAACATTAGCCATAAATATTTTTAAGTTTGGAAAATAAATGAAAGCGCCCCAAGAGAGAATCGCTAAAGTAGTGCAAGTGGGATGAACCATCCGACCGAAAGCCTTCTCTCCAGACAACTTTTCTAAATTATCGGAATTGATGTGCGATTTCAAACGATAATAAAAAGCGCTGACAAAATTATAGAGAACAAAGGCAACAAAAGGAACGAATATTAAGCTTAGATAATAACTGTTTTGTCGGGAGAGAAGAACAATCGATGGAACAAACAAAAAAGCCGACACCACCCCTAACATTATTAGGATAAACATCCAGATATGAGCGATGATCCGACGCGCGTCCATGGTTTTTTACCCCCAGGACATAAGCTTATTTAATTGTAACCCATCGGCTATAAATAGCAATCCCGTAACCTACTTCAGCCTTTCTTCCACCTCTTCCCAATTGATCGTTTTCATATAGGCATCAATATAACTCGCCTTATCTTTTCCGTAGTCAATCATAAAAGCGTGTTCGAAAACATCCATATTTAGAATCAGATTAAGTCCTGTTGGATGGCCGTCGTTATGTTCATTGATCCAGAAATTCATCAATTTGTTATTGGTCGGATCCTGATAGAGAATGACCCAGCCGATGCCGCGCATTTTTCCGGTAGAGATAAAATCGTTCTGCCATTCTTCGAAACTGCCAAACTCTTTTTCCAGCGTTTGATATAATTTGCTGTTTTTATCGAGCTCCTTGTTTCCACCCATTGAATCGAAATAATATTCATGGAGCCGCATACCATCAAATTCCCAGCCCAATCTTCTTTTCATTTCTGCGTATTGGATAGAATCGCCTTTATATTCCCCTAGTTCTTCCAAAATTCTATTAGTATTAGTCACATATCCTTCATAAAGGGCAAAATGCGTTTCCAGGGCTTTTTCCGAAAAGCCTGGTGTTCCGAGGAGGCGCGAATAGTCTTTTTTTGTGTACATGTTTTTGCGTCCCTAAGTAATTTTTAATCGTAAAATATACAAGGGGTCTGATTTGTTTTTTAATTTATTGCTTATTATAGATACAAATGGCGTACGTCTATATTTCATTTGTAAATAAAAAGTGTTTTTAAGTGTAATAAACATTGGTATGGTTATACCCACTTGCTAATTAATATTTGTGATTGTATAATTTAGATAAGGTTACAACACAAATAAAAAAATAAATAAAAATGGAGGAAAAGAACGATAAAACTAACGAAAAGGTTCAGGCGTTGCGTGAGATGATCTATAACGCTGAAAAAACTTTGCAGGGGGCAAAGGCTATGCTTTTGCAACTCGAAGGAAAGAAAAAAGTTGGACGAAAAAGAAAGAGTGACGGCAATGAAGAAGACGGCAAAGTTATTGAAGGCACTTTTGACGGACAAATTATGATCGGCACGGACGGAAAGCAATATCCGGTGCCGGCCAATTATGCTTCTAAATCAAAATTAGTCGAAGGCGACATGCTCAAACTGACCATTACGCCAGACGGGTCTTTTATTTATAAACAAATTGGACCGGTCGAGCGGAAAAGACTCATCGGATCAGTTTCGCAAGACGCTGACGGTAACTATTTTGTCGCCGCCGAAGGAAAAGCCTATAAAGTTCTTCTCGCCTCTATCACCTATTTCAAAGTGGAGCCGGGCGATGAAGTAACGATGGTCGCCTCTCGCGACATCGATTCGGATTGGGCAGCCATTGAAAACGTTCTGCAAAAATCGCGGGATAACAAAAATTATATATCATCCCCTCCAATGGATATTGATGAACTTATTGCTGATAAGAAAAAACCAGCGCCAGAACCAGAAAAGACAATGACAGAAAAAAAGGACAACAGCGATTCCATTCTGGACGAATGGGCGCCGGATATGGAAAAATTAAAGAAGGAATTAGAAGAAGATAGGTAGTCTTTACGAATTACGAATTTTCTACTAATATACCAATGACTTGTCCGAGGCTTAACCTCTAAAACGCTACGGATTAGTATATTGGTATTTGATTAGTAATTAGTAAAGACCAACATCAAAACAAAATGGAAAATACTACACAACCCATGAACAAAAAAGACTACTATCTTGCATTTCTTGCCGGACTTCTTATCGGTCTTTTATTTTTACCAGTCCTTTCTGCCGCCAAACCGGATATTTATAGTAAAATTAATTTGTTTATTATTCCCTTTTTCTTCCTAGCCGTGCCGTTTGGCCTCGTCATTGCTCATATGATTAGTCGAAAAATAGCTGTCATCTGGCAACTGGGAAAATTCGGAGTAACTGGCGTGCTCAACGTCCTTGTCGATCTCGGATTTTTGTCGCTCATCACCTTTGCTTTTCGGACATATCTTGGTATCGATTCAAAAACGATCTTGTTTTCTTTTTTGACTTATTATTCCCTTTATAAATCCCTTTCGTTTATCATTGCCAATATTAACAGTTATTTTTGGAATAAACACTGGACATTTAACGTCGAAGGTGGAAAAAGCACAGAATTCATCCAGTTTTTTATAGTTAGTATGATTGGTTTTCTGGTCAATGTTATCGTCGCTTCCCTGGTTTTCAGAGCTATTTCCGGTTTTTCCGCCGATCAAGCTGGGCTAATCGGAGCGGCTGCCGGATCAATTGCTGGTTTGGCCTGGAACTTTATCGGATATAAATTTATTGTTTTTAAGAAATAATTTATCAAAAATCTTACGTAGGGGCAGACCTTGTGTCTGTCCTTTTTCAGATATATAATAAAGACACAAGGGGTACCAAATTTGGTACTCTAATTAATTAGTATTTATGAGCGAGAGTTTATACAGAAAATACCGGCCGAAAAATTTCGATGAAGTTATCGGACAACAACATATTGTCCGCACTCTTTCTAATGCTATAAAACACGAACGCATTGGCCACGCCTATCTTTTCACCGGTCCTCGCGGAACAGGAAAAACATCTTTGGCTCGGATAATGGCCAAAACGATTAATTGCGAGAAATTAAAAGATTCTACGCCCTGCGAAAAATGTTCGGCTTGCCAGATTATTAATTCCGCGAGATCTTTGGACATCATTGAAATTGACGCCGCGTCCAACACTGGCGTGGACAATATTCGCGAATTGCGAGAAACTGTCGCTCTCCCACCAACTTCTCTAAAATACAAGGTATATATTATTGATGAAGTGCATATGCTTTCGAGTGGCGCTTTCAACGCGCTTCTCAAAACCCTAGAAGAACCGCCAACTCACGTCATTTTTATTCTCGCTACCACGGAAATTCACAAAGTCCCAGATACGATCTTGTCGCGTGTCCAACGTTTTGATTTTTCCAGGCTTCCTGTGGCTAATATCATTGAAAAATTATCTATCATCGCCAAGGCCGAAAAAGTGAAAATTGAAAAAGAAGCGTTGGAAATGATCGCTATTTCAGCAGAAGGCGGAATGCGTGACGCTGAATCGCTTTTGGGTCAAATCATATCATTGGAAGACAAAAATATCACTGCCAAGGAGGTTGAAGAAATTTTAGGAACGACCGATCGGAAAATATATAGCGAAATAGCCCGATTGATTATTGAGCAAGATAGCACCAAAGCCATTTCCAAAGTGAACGATCTGTTGAATGATGGCTATGATTTGCAAGTGTTTAACAAGGCGCTCATCAACTATTTCCGCCAGGTGATGCTGGTAAAAATAAACGATAAGCTGGACAAGTATTTTTCCTATGAAATGACCAGAGAACAAATGGTCGAGCTGAAGGCTCTGGCAGAAAAAGCAGAGCTAGTAAAAATTATTATCACGATAAATTTGTTACTTGAAGCTCAAGGCAAAATCGCTTCATATATATTGCCGCAATTGCCATTGGAAATCGCCATTATCAAAGCGACACAGACGTTTCCATCTATAAAAGCAGAAAATATAAGCTATAGCGCGCCAAGCATAACGCCAGCCAGTCCATCTGTCATTTCCAGCCAAAAACCTGAACCAACAAAGGTTGCTCCCGCGGAAGATGAGGACAGGTTAAAAAAAATAGATAAAAACACGCCACTAGACATTTTCACCGTCCAATCCAAATGGGATAAATTATTAATTGACATTCAACCATACAACCATTCCCTGAAAGCATTGCTTCTGAATTGCCAGGTGACAAAAGTCACGGGCAATGAAATCACCATCGCCACTCCGTATGATTTTTATAAAGAGCGACTGAACGAAAACGGCAATCGGTTGACTGTAGAAGAAGTTTTTGGTAAGATTTTGGAATGTCCGGTGCGGATAATGATTGTTGCCGATAAGAATCTAGCTAAAAAGGAAGTTGAAGAAAAAAAAGAATCGACGCAAGATCCCCTTTTAAGCTCCGCGATGGAGATTATGGGTGGGAAGATAGTAGAATAGAATAATATTTTGGGCCGTAGCCAAGCGGTAAGGCAGTGGGTTTTGGCTCCACCATGCGCAGGTTCGAATCCTGCCGGCCCAACAATTCCGTGTAAGTATTTAATTACTTACATTGTTACGTAACACAAATTGTGAAAGAAAGCACCTGGATCTTTCATCCCTACCCCCTGTTGACCAAAATCTTAGCCGATGTTAAGGTGCAATAAAGAAAAGACGGATTTATTGATAACCATAGATTATCTCTTGAGGAGGAGGATATGCATTTACATCAGTTCTTTGTTGTAACCCTAACGTCTCTGTATCTGGTGTCCGAAGAGAAAAATAAAGAGCATTTTCCGACTGTCAAAAAAATTGCTTTACGCGAAGGAACGACTAGCGAAATGGCTGTCGGAATGATGTTGCGCAATGGCAATTTGGTAGCCGTGACACCAGGGGGAATTGGCCTCTATAGCGCTCACTGGACCGAAGGCGAAAAACGTCCAACTTACTATGAAGTGAATGATAACAGACATGGTGGTCATACTACACCCGTGGTAGCCCTTTTCCTTGACGAGAATAAGGCCCGGAAATGTCTACGGGCAAGGAAATACCGGCACTGCGATCCTCGCTGGAAAAAGCAGACCAAAGAAGTTTTAGACGCCATCGGGGACAATCATCTTGTTTTCGTAATAGAGTGCCGCGAGGAGTTCCATGTCGATTAACAGGACAACTGCACTAAAAATCCCGACATAAACACAAGAATCTAGAAATAAAAACGCCCCGCCGCTCTTTTGGAGTCGCGGGGCTATTATTTTGTCATTTCCCGGGGGTTTCGACAGTTACTTTGAGAAGAAAATCTGTCGTGTGGTCATTGTAGTCTGACCGATTGGAATGCTTCCTTTTGTCCCCATAGATTGAAGTAACATACAGAATGGATTTTTTCTTGTATCAATTTTAATGCTATAATTTAACTAATGTTAACAATACCTGATCAATACACATCCTTAGAATTAATTGATTCTATAACTTGGGACAAAATTTTCGATACCTGGCGACAAGGTGAGGCTCATCAGGAATCATGGAAAAAACACTGGGAAGAACGTGACTTTGATTCCTGGGACGAGTGGCGGAAAGCTTATGCCGCTCCATTGAACCCGGAAAAATTAGGATGGTTTTTGTATAAAATTAATGAACCACTGAAAGAATTTCCGGAAATTTATGGCGTTCCGTCACATTCCTGGATAGAAAAAGCATACGATGGAAAAATCACTATGCAACTAAAAGATATTCTCAATCTGCCAATAATAAAAGCCAATCAAAAGATTATTGATATTAAAAAAAATTTCCCTGCCAAAACTATGCTTACCGGACTTATATGGCAGGATAAAATCATTCTTATTGAGGGCATGCATCGCGCCTGCGCTTTGGCTTTGCCAGATCTATCAATTCCGCTTGAGAGTGAAATTACTATCGCCCTGACCAATTGGCCTGAAAAAAATATGCCCATTATTGGTGGGAATTATAAAAAATAATAAATAAATTCTATGGATCAAGAACTTTTGAAAAAATTAGAAGAGCAAGAGAAAAAGATTGACGACATTTATAAGTCCGTGGAAAAGACGAGAAAATATTTTCTCTGGACTCTTATTATCACCGTGGTCACTATCGTCCTGCCGCTCATCGGACTTCTCATTGCTATTCCCTGGATGCTAAAAACTATGACCACGGCTTATGGATTATAAAAAGATTTAGCAAAATAAAAACCCTGAATTTTATTCCAGGGTTTTTATTATGAAATTTCCGGTATTATTTCAGAGTTACGGTCGCTCCGGCTTCTTCCAGTTTTTTCTTCATTTCTTCCGCTTCAGCTTTGGTCACTTTTTCCTTGATCACTTTTGGAGCGGCGTCAACCAGATCCTTGGCGTCTTTAAGACCAAGACCTGTGGCTTCACGAACAGCCTTGATAACATTAATCTTAGAAGCGCCACTCGCGGTCACTTCCACATCAAATTCGGATTTCTCTTCGGCGGCTGCTACTTCTCCGCCACCAGCAGGGATCGCCCCCATCATCATTGGAGCGGCAGCTGATACTCCAAATTTTTCTTCGAGCACCTTCACCAGTTCAGAAAGTTCCAAGACACTCATTTTTTCAATTTCGCTAACGAGCTTCTGAAATTTTTCCGGAACTTCTACAGTTTCCTTTTTTTCTTCGGTCATATAATTTATGATTAATTATTTATAAAATTATTTAATTATCTTATTTGGAATCACCAATCGCCTTCAAAACATTGACTAGTCCCCTCAAGTTTCCGGCCAGAACATTCACAAATCCTGAAATTGGAGCATTGATTGTTCCGACAAATTTGGCCAGCAGTTCTTCCTTGGATGGAAGTTTCGCAAGAGCCATAACTTCGTCTTTTCCAAGAACATCCTTACCCAGGATTCCACTTACAATTTTCAGATTTTCATTGGCTTTGGCTACTTTGGCGATAATTTTAGCAGCTGCTACTTCATCTTCCCTGGAAATTGCCAGAGCGATCTGACCTTCCATTTTTTCGGCGTCTAATTCTATTCCGGCATCTTTTAGGGCAATGTTAATGAGAGTTTTCTTAACTACTCGGAGATCAACTCCTTGAGAGTGAAGTTCTTTCCTCATAGCAGTCATATCTTTGACAGTTAGTCCTTTATAGTCAGAAAACACAACAGCTTTTGAGTCTTTTATCTCCTTGGTCAAATTCTTGACTATTTCTTTTTTTTGGTTACGTGTTTGCATAAAATTAAAAAATCTGCATTCCAGCAGACATAAAATAAAAGTTCCAGACTTTCATTTCCTCGATGGGTCTTATTTTAGTGCCCATTGTCTGCGGAAAAATATATTAAATTATTCAGTTTTTACATCTTCTTGCTTTAGCTCTTCTGGTTTTTCCTCTTTTTTTACTTCTTCAATTTTTTCCTCAACTTTAACTTCTTCTTTTATATCTTCGGTCTTTTTTTCAGTTTTAGTCTCTTCAGCTTTTGGCTCCTCGCCTGCCGGTGAGGCAGGTTCCGCTTTTTTCGGTAATTTCACTGCTCTTTTTTTGTCAGAAATCAAACCTTTTGAAACTAGTAAGTTATAAACTGTATCAGAAGCTTGGGCACCTTGCGCCAGCCAGTATTTTATTCTTTCTTCTTTTAATACAGCCGCCTTTTGATGCGGATCGTAGGAACCCAAAACTTCCACGTGCTTCCCTCCCGGAGCAACGGTAGATTCCTGCAACATTATTTTAAATTGAGCCTTATTTCTTTTCCCTACGCGGGCCATTCTCATTGTCAGCATTTTTGTAGTACTAAACTTGGACACTCAGCGTGCCTAAATCGTCTTAAATATTACTAATACAGTATACACACGCATCTTTTCTATGTCAAGAACCCCGTCCTGGAGCGAGGCTCTGGGAGCGGCTCCGAGAGCCTCGCTCCAGGAGAACAAATATTTCTGCTAGGGATTATTACTCATCACCCAAAAAGTATATTTCCCATTATTATAAAGATATCTTTTTTGTTGTAAACTCGGACAATTATTTTTGTATTGATCGCGAAGCCATTGATCTGATTCCAAAAATACTATTTGCGGATCATCGCAATTTATCTGTCCGATTCCATCGGTCGGCCTATAAAATAGATATTTTTTGATGTTAGGATATGCCAAATATTCCAAAGTTTTGAGACTGGACTGATGTCTGTCGGAATAAATGGCAGTATTCCAGGCAGTCATTATATAGTTATTGTTGCGCACCGGAAGATCTTTGGTCATAAGGCCGAAATCATAAAGTTTCCGTTCATAAGCGCCCATAGTGGCCAGATCGGTTGCCCAAAGATTGAAATAAATATATACCTGCGACAGTCCGCCCAAAACCACCATAGCGATGAGGCCGATAAAGACTGTAAGTGATCGACTATCTCTTGATGGAGTGGTGGCGGATATAGAAATTTCCTTGGTAGCGGTAAAAAGACTAGTAATATACTCAAAAGGCAAAACGCAAAAAATAAACACGGCCGGAATAGTGCCGATGATACGCAGTGAATGCGGAATCCCTTCGATACTGAAAGTTCCCGGCAAGATCATTATCCAAAAAATAGACTGGGCCAGTACCGAAACATTGAACCATCTGGTGGCCAGGATCGATTTTTCTCCTGGATTTTCCCGGCTATTTTTTATTAAATTTATCGCCGTTTTGCCAATTTCTCTTATGGAAATAATAAATCCGATGGCAAAAAGCACTGACCAGGCCGCCGGAAGAAGCGGCTGGTTGTTAAAATTATGCCTATAGTTATGATCACCGATAACAAAAAATGCCCAGAGATGCCTGCCGAGACTCTTTCCAAATGCTTGCCAAAAAGTCATATTGGGCGCGTTAAAAACAGAAACGGCTTCACTTCTGGAAACGAAATCTTTGAAATGGTCAGAAAAGAAAATAAAAATAGGAAGAGCAGCCAGAAGCGCGGCGATGGCAAAAATAAGACCGGATTTCCAATGGCGCGCCAGAAAACCAGGTCTTGTGAGAACAAAAGAAAGGGCAACCGCCAGAATTATGACAGGGGCAATGCGGAAAGAAATGTAAGTGTGAAACCCTATTCCCAAAAGAAGTCCGGAAATGATGAAGTATCGGGTTCGGTACTTAGGTGTGTCCACCGCTTTCCAGAAAAAATAGAAAAGCCAGACTAAGATGAGCGGAACCATGATAGCGCGATAGGCGGTGCGCGAAAAAACCAGATGCCAAAACGAAGTGGCAATCATAAAGGTTCCGATAGCCCGGGAAAGATGAGAAAATTTCAGTTCTTTTAGCAAAAAATAAAAACCGATGAGAGTGAGCGACCCCCAAAGAGCATTGGCAAATCTTAGGCCAAAATTATTATTACCAAAAATGGAAATAAAAAAAGCAATGACGTTGATATGCAATCCCTCGCGACCCGTGTTGTCTTCATAAAATATTTTCCAGTTGTGCGTTTCATTGGCAGTAAGCGCATTCACTCCATTATACGCTTCATCATAATGAATGCCGGGCGGAATGGAATCGAGATGCCAGAAACGAATAAAAACACCGCCTGCAATTATCAGGATTATAAGTGCTTTAAATAGAAAGTTTTTATTACGAGAGAACATTTATTTTATAATTTTCCCTCCTTGTCCTACTTGGTCTAATCTCACCGAAAGAAGTTTGGAAATTCCGTCTTCCCCCATCGTCACCCCATAGAGCATCGACGCCTGGCGCATGGTTTCACGGTTATGAGTGATAATGACAAATTGAGTGTTTTTGGAAAGCTCTGAAAGTATCCGGCCAAAACGTCTGGAATTAGCTTCATCAAGTGCCGCCTCTACTTCATCCAAAATAGAGAATGGTGGTGGGTTGTGGGCAATGACAGCAAAGAGAAGAGCCAGAGAAGTAAGTGACCGTTCACCTCCCGAAAGCATAGCATGGCTGGTTATTCTTTTTCCTGGCGGACAAGCAAAGATATCGATTCCGATCTCATCCTTTTCATTTTCCACATCTTCTACATTGTCATCACCGTTTTGCTCTATATTTTCAGTTTCTAAATCTGATTCTTCTTCGGTTTTTTTAATCTTAAACTTCCGATTTTTTACCTTAACTTTTGTCAGATGCGCTGCGCCGCCACCAAAAATTATTTTGAAGTATTTGGTGAATTCTTTGTTGATCTCGGTGAAAGCCAGCTCAAATTCCTTAGAAATTTTTTGCTCCATTTCTTTTATTATCTCCCGAAGACTACCAATAGCTTTTTCCAGATCTTCTGATTCAGTGGAGAGAAAATCAAAACGTTTTTGAGTTTCCCTATATTCATCTATCACCATCGGATCTATTCCGCCGATCTGTTCCAGTTGGATTTTCAGACGCGCCACTTCTCGCTCCAACTCTTCCCGATTGATTTCTTCATTATTTTTTGAAAGTTCCTCGGGTTCTATTTTGAGCGCTGATTTTACATCCGTCCTCAAATCTTCCTCTCGCACTTCCACGCGCGCCAAAGAAATTTTGGCATCATTGAATTGATCTTTCAGTTTTCCCAGTTCATCCTGCTTTGTCCTCATTTTTCTTTCAATCTCAAAAAATTTCTGGCGTCGATTTCTGTCTTCCGTTATTTCTTTTTCTCTCGATTCATCGATTTCTCTAATTTTGTTTTCCAGATCCTTTATATCCTTTCTCAACTGGACTAATTTATTTTGCAATTCTAAAATTACCGAGTTGTCTTTCTTAATTTCAGAAGCATCCGAGAGCGAGGCTCTTGGAGCGGCTCCGAGAGCCTCGCTCTCGGAATTCTGCTCCTTTTTCCCTTTTTCAATATCTGCTTTGAGCTCAAATAGTCTTTGTTGGATCGCTCGGGCAAATTCTTTGATATCTTGGAGTTCTTCAATCTTTTCCACTTTTTGTAATTTTTCTATCAACCTTTCCTGGTCGATCCGGATTTCTTCCACTATTTTTTTGACATAAAGAGAATCGACAGGAATACTGGTTATTTTTATCTCCTCCAAGACTTGCCGGCTAGCTTGCTTCTCTTTTTCAATTTCCAATCGTCCCTCTGTTATGATCAGCTCTCGCTCGAGAGTATTATATTTCACCCGAGCTTCCCTAGAATCTTTTTCCAATCCGGCGAGAGTCTCATTTTCCTTATTGTTCTTTTCTTCCGCGTTTATTGCGTCTAAAAGTTTATCTACTTCGCGTTGCATATTCATCATCTCTCGTCCCAATTCGTCTTTTTTTTCATCAAAAATTTGTTTCTCGTCTCGAAAATTATGCCAAAGATGACTGAAAAGTTTTATCTGCTTTTCTTTAAGACTCGTAAATATTTCCTCACTCTTAGCCGCTTTGTCCGATTGTCTTTTGAGCATTCGAAGATGCGGCTTTATTTCTTCTACTAAACTTTTCACTCGCTCCAAATTTTCCCGAGTTGAATCCAGTTTTCGGATAGACCTTTCTTTTTTGATCTGATATTGTTTCACTCCGGCTGCATCTTCAATGATCGTCCGGCGTTCCAGTGGCGAGGCGGCAAGAATAGCATCGGCCATTCCCTGGTTGATAATGGCATAACTTTCTTTTCCTACGCCAGCTTTGGCCAAAAGATCGGTAATATCCTGAAGACGGACACGCGAACCATTGATAAAATATTCTCCCTCGCCAGAACGGTTAATTTTTCTGGCAATGGTAACTTCGGAAAAATCAATGGGAATTTTTTGGTCACAATTGTCTAGATATAAAGTTACTTTGGCACTCCCTAAACGCGCTTTTTTTCCACTTCCGGCAAAAATAATGTCCTCTGATTTTTTTCCGCGCAGATGTTTCATTGATTGCTCCCCCATCACCCAACGCAAAGAATCGGCAATGTTGGATTTGCCACTTCCATTTGGTCCGACCACTACTGTTATCCCATGAGTCTTGTGGTTTTCAGAGTCAATCAAAAAATCCAAAGTGGTTTTGGAGGCAAATGATTTGAAGCCGTTAATTTCTAGGCGTTTGAGAAACATTTTTTGTTTTTGTTTACCAACTCTTCACTTCCAATCCCTTCTCTGCCGCCTGCCTTTGAGCTTCCTGCTTGGACGGCCCCTCGCCCTTGGCGATCATTTCCGAGTCTAAAAATACTCCAACGACAAATTTCTTGTCGTGATCAGGTCCCGCTTCTTCCAAAACGCGATAGGACGGTGTAGTACCGACTTTGTCCTGCGCTTCCTCCTGAAAACGACTTTTGGGATCTAGGAATAGTTTTTTCTCGATTATTTCGTCAAGATAGATTACTACGTTTTTCATAATAAAATCCTTGGCCGTGTCATAACCGGAGTCAAGATAAATAGCACCGGTGATGGCTTCAAAAGCATTGGCCAAAAGGTATTGGCGCGCGCGCCCGGTATCTTTGGTTTCTCCACGACTCATCATAAGAAATTCTTCCACGCCCAATTTTTTGGAAATTTTGGCCAGCATTTCTCCATTAACAAGAGCTGCTCGCCAGTTGGTCAGTTCGCCTTCCGGATTTTCATAATTGTTATATAGATATTCCGTCACTGCCAACTCCAAAACCGCGTCTCCCAGGAATTCAAGACGCTCATTATGATCAAGTTTATAACTCCGATGCTCATTAAGGTATGAACGATGAGTTACGGCTTGTTGCAAAAGTTCGGGATTATTGAATTTTACTCCCAGTTTTTTTGATAGATCGGATGTCATAAATGCCATAAGCACCAAATACAAAATCTCAAATTCCAAATAAATTACAATGGCTAAAATCCAAAATTATAAACTGTTTTGAATTTTAATATTGTAATTTTTTAATTTATTTGGGATTTGTAATTTTGAATTTGTGATTTTAAAATTAATTATTTTTCTTCTTTTTTATTCTCCTTTTCCTTCTCTCTTATTTCCTTGCGCTTTTTCGAGTCATCATCCTTCATCGGCTCGCCCAACTCCCTGTATATCGTTCCCAGAACTCCATTGACAAATCTTCCGGAACTCTCCCCACCAAAGGATTTGGCCAGCTCGATTGCTTCGTTTATCGCCACCTTAGGAGGCACTTCTTCATAGTTGCCAAAAAGCAGTTCATTTATCCCTAAACGCAAAATATTCCGGTCAACGATCGTCACTTGGTCTAGTGGCCATTCCGGAGCGCATTTTTCAATAAGTGGATCAATTTTGTCCTGATTTTTGATGGTACTTTTAACAAGGTTTTCTACGAAACTAGTGTCGTCCATTCCTGGTCCGAATTCTTTGATATTCTTTTCAACTATCTCATCAACACTTTCCTTTTTGCGTCCGTTAAAATCCCACTCATAGAGTGATTGCATGGCGATTGAGCGTGAAAGATGTCGGTTGGCCATAGAAAATTGGAAAATAGTTGATTGGAAAATGGAAAGTAGTTCAGGAAAGAAGAAGTTGGAAAAAAGATATGATCTAATTTCTTATTTCCTATTTCCTATTTCTTAAACCATTTTCTTTTTTCTATTCAACTAATTTCTAAAAACTACTTTTTCGCTTTTTTTGTCGCTTTCTTCATCGTGTCCACCACTTCTTTTTTCTTATAAAATCCGCATTTTGGGCAAGTGGTATGGGCAATGATCATAGCGCTACAATTGGAACATTCCACAAGACTTTTCGGTTTTAGCTTGTAAAACACTCTCGCTCTGTCGCGTCTGGCTTTGGTATGTCTTTGTCTGGCTACTGGCATAAATTTGAATTCTTATATTTATTATACAACAAAGTACAGCTTATCACCATATTATCAATTTGGCAAGAATATTTGGTTCTGTAATTTTTAATTTTTAATTTAAAATTTTTAATCAATTTTTAATGCTTTAATTTCAAATTTAGTCATTTAAAATTCATTTCAAATTTAAAATTTCAAATTTAAAATTGATACTCGATATCTCCGGATACATCGGTTCTTTTTATATTAATTTTATGCGCTTCCAATCTGCTTATCACATCCTCTGCCGGGTGTCCATATCTATTGTTTTTCCCAACGGATATTACTGCCTCTTGTGGGTTAACTTTATCTAGAAATTCGTCACTTGTTGCATATTTTGACCCATGATGAGCTACTTTCAGCACTCGCGCGCGTAAATCGATATTTTTACTAAATAAATCTTGCTCGCCTTCTGTCGGAAAATCGCCAGTAAATAAAAAACTATTTTCACCGAAAGTTAGTTTAGAAACGATGCTCGAAAGATTTGTATCTTTCGGGTTATTTTTGTCTTGCGTTCCATCAGGAGATAAAATAGAAAGTTTTGTATTATCCGCCAGTTTTATTTCCATTCCCGATTTTCCCTCGATACGATTGATATTTTTTTGCGAGATTACGTCCTGATATTTTTTATAAACCTGACTGTCTACATCAGCTCCATTATCGATTATTTCACCAATATTGTAATTTTCCATGACATCAATGAGCCCGTCAATATGGTCTTCGTCCGGATGAGTCGCTATCACCACTTCTATATTCCTATCCCAAAACGGTACATATTCGCCCAATTTTTCCATTACTTTTTTTCCGTCCGGTCCACCATCAATCAAAATCTGATTACTTCCCTGCTCAATCAGAATGGAATCCCCTTGTCCCACATCAAAAAAAACCACTTTCATTTCTTGTTTTTGCTGATACCAAATAATCCCCGCCAAAATAGCGGCAATGATAGCAAGAGTCAGGAGGATTAAATATAGGGCTTTTCGATTAGGCATATTTTGGCTTGGTTAAGGAGAATTTTAGCTTATCGTATGAGAGCGCTTGATTTTTTAGTGAAATCATGATATGATATACAATCTAAGTGACATTATTTTTCATATCATCGCCCATCTGATCTGGAACGATCCATGGTGGGATTAGCCCCCGACTTTCGCCGCCGCCGCGGTTAAGAATCGGGGATTTTTTTATTGTCTTTTTTCTTTCCTCTCTCCCCCTGGGAGAGATGTCACAATTCTTATCGTGACAAAGAGGGCTCTTGGTGAAACAGTAACAAGCTTATAGTTTTGCGAATTTAATTAGGAGCCCTCTCCTGCCTCGAAGACTCGGCATCCTCTCCCAAGGGGAGAGGAGGATTTGTTATTTTCTTTTTAATCAAAACTACCCCTCCTCCTAAAATTATATACCACAAAACCACTCCAATCCACGAAAAATTGGAAATTTCCACCGAGGAATATTTTAGACTGGCCAAAAATTTTATTACCATCGTTTCATATTTCAACGGCAAAAAGGCCAACCAGGCGAAGACTTGACCGATGGGCGGAATGATAAAACTAAAAAGGATAGCTATAAATCCGGTGAGCATCGTGAGCGGAATAATGGGCAAAATCAGGACGTTAGCCAGAGGTGAAATGAGAGACAATTTTCCAAAATTAATCATCAATATCGGCAAAACAAAAACCTGCGCCGATAGTGTAAGAAATAATATTTCCGCAATCGTAGAGACGCGATTCATCGCGTCTAATTTCATAAGATATTCATTAAATATCGGATAAACATAAACGATCCCCAGTGTCGCCAAAAATGACAGTTGAAATCCGACATCCCAACGCAATGACAATGGATTTGCCAATAGCATAACTCCCGCCGCAAATATGATAGCATTTTGCGCGTTAGCCAATCGCCCGTTCTTCATCGCCCAAATGAGAAGAATCCCCATCACTCCCGCCCGAACGGCCGAAGACGGCATGCCGGTTAAAATTACAAAAAAAATTATTCCAATAGCCGCAAACCAAAAGGCTTGCTGCCGCCAGAGACCGATAAAAAGTCCCAGAAGCATCAGATATTCCGCGACAATTGTTACATTGTATCCGGACACTGCTACGATGTGCGTTGTGCCGGTGAGAGAAAAATAATTTTGATAGTCTTTAGAAAGTAGCCCCGATCCTCCGATTAATAATCCCGAAAGCAACCCCGACTGCGGCGACGGCATCAGCTTCATTATATTGTCATTAAATTTATTTTTAATATTCAATATCGCCGCGTAAAATTTATTTCCTTCGTTTCTATTAAGATCTTCTATTTTAGGATTATTGCAAAGATAATAAATCCCGTCTTTGGCTAGATACATTTTGTAATCGAATCCGGAGGATTCGTCCTGAGCGGAGTCCGACCGCAAGTCGGACGCAGTCGAAGGACCTCGTCCAAAATTCTTTGGAATTTCCAATTTACAATCAACTCTCAAAACATCTCCATATTTATATTCAGGAAAAATTCCAGCGGTTATTAAAAATCTTGAATCAGTTCCAAGGTTCAACCTTGGGAGCTGCTCCAAAGGTTGGATCTTGGGAAAAGCAACCATTCTTTGTTGCCTGCCTGATATTGTTGGCTCGCCTATTACCACAACCTCCCCCGAAAAATCATCTTCTTTTATATTTTTCACCACTTCCAGTCTTTTTTCCGTCAAGTGTATACCAAAAATAAAAAATAATATAAAAAATCCGGCCATCATCGCCGGTTTTTTGTAAAAAATAGCTAGAATTATAACAGCTAGCAAAACTAAAATTAATAAATAATAATTATCAATCAGACTGGGATAATAAAAAGAGGCACTAAAAACACCCCCGATAAAACCCAATGATAAAATAAAAAATACTTTTGATTTGGTCACCTCCTTAAAATAAAATGTCTACTATTTTCGTCCTTGCGCTTTTGCCACCAACAATTGAAATGTTGGACTTGGCCACCTTAAAGTGGTCAGATAAAACCCCAATCAGCATTTCATTGGCTTTGCCATCAACCGGCGGCGCTGTGATTCGCACTTTATATTCCCCTTCTGACATTTTGGTCACTTCATTCTTCGATGACCTCGGAGTCACTTTGATGTAAATTCTCATTTTTTTGAAAAGTTTTTATCGTTCTCGCTATTAAATTAATTATAAAAAGAATAGCCAAAAAAACATTGGCATAAATAAACGCAAACCGGATCAGACCGCTTTTCATATCCGTTCCGAGGTAAAGCGCATGAATAAAAACGATGACAAAAAGCCCAATATTTAGAAAATGCACACCTCGCCAAAGCGAGTGAGACAAGTTATTTCTAAAATATGACGTCACTACCAAAATGAGCATTATATAAAAACTGATTATTCCAAGAGCCAAAAACGACATATCAACACCTAGCGCTGTTTGCGGGAAAAAAGGAATGAATATGTTTCCTAGGGTAAAACCAACATACTTATCCCCTAAAAGACTCAACCCATGAATAAGCACAAAAATAAGCGCTTGAAGCGAAATCCAACAGTGAACTTTATAGGAATAAATTGGTTTTATAATCCTGTTTAAAAGCGGCGTTCTGATGGAAAGACCCAAAAAGATAGAAATCCAAAGCAAAAAATAACCTACTAGGGCGCTTGATCTGGTCAGATACCAAAAGAAATTTTCACCCATTGATATTTATATTATTTTTCATAACTCCAGAAACTTGAATATTCCCTTTATAATCCAAAAATAAACTTTTTATATTTTTTTCTTCCGAAAATTGTATTCCGTTTTCTTTCCCCATAAGATACAAAACTTTTTCCCAGATATCAGCTTCTTCGCAAGTCCTGGCTACAACCGTTGCTGATTTGAGATTGAAATTAAACTCTCCGGGACTTTTAGGATTAATTAGATGATGGAATTTCCCAGATTCATTTTCCCACTTTCTTCGTGTTATGCCGGAAGTGGCAATGGCCGGAAAATTATTGTTTAATTCCAGAAGTATTTTTTCCTCCGCCACACCTTCCAGGGAAATTTTCCAATTTTCCCCGTTTTCATCTTTTCCTGAAATACGGATATCCCCGCCGGAATCTATCAAAAAATTGGTATATCCCCTTTCTTGTAAATAATTAGCTAACTTATCTGTTATATATCCCTTGGCAATGCCGGAAAAATCCATCCGGCATCTGAAATAAATTTTATCGCCGTCAATTTTCAAATCGCTACCCAAATCATCACTTAGACATTTGATGTCTAAGGATTCTTTTTTTATTTCCTCGGAATTGATTTTACGAAAATCTTTGTCATATCCGATACTCTCTAAAACTTCAATAATTCTTGGATCAAAATAACCATCCGTATCTTTATTATATTCCAAACATTTCCCGGCCACTTCTATTATATCAGATGAAGCAGTATTGTACTTGCCAAGATTATTATTAAGAGTGCTTAATTTGCTATTTTTATCAAACCGGCTGAATGTTTTTTCTTTTTCGCAATAGAAATTCTTTATCTCTTCTTCTAAACCATTGGAAATATTATCAGAAATGATCTGGATAGAAATATCCGTGCCAAGAGCTTTGAAGTTTATTTTCATAAAAATTACGAGGTCTTTGTTGTCGCCGAGCTTTTTTTAGTGGAAGTATTATTTGTGTTTGCGTTAGCGCTACCAGAAGTTGCAGTGCTTATAGCTGGCGCGGTAGAAGACGAGATATTTTTAGTGTCTGGTGCAACATTTTTCCGAGTAACGCTTGCCGATTCTTTAGAAACCGGGATTTCAACGTTATTTCTCGCAGTCACTTCACTTTCAGTAAGTGTTCCTTCAGTTATATTTTCATCCGCTAAATTTTTCTTTTTCGCCTCATCGCTATTCTTGATAAACAAAAATCCGACTCCCATAAGGATCAGATTGATGCCAAAAACTATGATACTAACCAAGTGTTTTCTAATATTGCCCAATAATTTAATTTTAATTATTAGCCGTATTATTATAGCAGTTATCCATATTTTGGTAAACAAAAACCGGCAATAATCCGGTTTTAAAGGCTTATATGAAGACTATTCTCTTATCCCCACATTCTCAAAATGCGGGGTTAAATTTTCTAATATTTTTTCCAAATCCAAAGTCTTATCTTTTATGACTCGGCTAGGCAAAGTCGGGTCAAGGATTTTGGACTGGCGGTAGCGTTGCAGCCAATATGATTTCGCACCCTTGAGCCATTTAGCAATCTTTTTGAAGTCTTCTTTAACATGAAGACCGGGAACTACTGTTGTTCGGAATTCATAATCAATGCCGCTGTTTCGAATCAACTCCACACTTAATTTAATGCGGTCAATATCTCCCTTGGTGGCCGTCGTTTTGTCATATTTCCCCGGATGATTTTTGATATCCATCGCGATAAAATCCACCAATTTTTCCCGGATTATCTTTCGCAGAACGTCTGGACGAGTACCATTAGTATCTAGCTTTACGGCAAATCCCATTTTTTTTATCTTTTTTATAAAATCAATAATATCCGGCTGGATAGTCGGTTCCCCTCCCGTGATGCAAACTCCATCCAGTGTTCCCCGTCTCATTTTCAGGAATTTAAAAAATTCTTTTTCTTTGCTGTCTTGTTCTACATTCCATGATCCACGATCAACCAGTTCCGGATTATGGCAAAATGGACAACGAAAAGAACAACCAACCGTGAAAACAGTAGTGGCCAGTTTTCCCGGATAATCTATAAGGGTTAGTTTTTGGAAACCAGCAATGTTCATAATAAAAAATTAAAATGAAAATCTCAAAAATAAAAATGACAATGTAAAATGCAAAATTTTAATCATTTTTTAATTTTGATTTGTCATTTTGAGATTTGATTTTTGATTTTTACATTAACTAAAGGAGCGACCTCTAAAAAAGAAGTCACCCCTATCAAATCTCGATTGTATATTATTTTGCCACCTTTGCCTTCACCCTATATTCTTTCCTATCGATGAATTCTTGCGCTTTGCCGGCGTTCCATTGTTCGATCGGTCGGATATAACCGACTATCCTGGAATAAACTTCACATTTTTGTTCTACCACGCATTTAGGACAGGTGGCATGTTCACCCTCGATGTAACCGTGATTAGGACAGATGGAAAATGTCGGTGAAAGAGTGAAATATGGCAAAGAATAGTTGGAAGCGATCTTTTTCACTAGTTTTTTGGTCGTTTCTATATCATAGATCCGCTCTCCTAAAAATCCATGAAGTACCGTTCCGCCAGTGTATTTAGTTTGCAACTTATCCTGAAGATCTAGCGCTTCAAAAATATCATCGGTATAACTCACTGGAAGCTGTGAAGAATTAGTATAGTATGGCTCTGCGCCTTTTTCTACCGCGCCATTATTGGCAAATATCATCTTAGGAAATCGTTTTTTGTCTTTGAGCGCCAGACGGTAACTCGTTCCTTCGGCCGGTGTCGCTTCCAGATTATATAGATTTCCCGTTTCTCCCTGATACTTTATCATCCTGTCTCTCATATGTTCTAGCACCTCTTCGGCAAATTTCTGGCCCTTTTTCGAGGTGATGCTTTCTCCCATGAAATTAACCAGCGATTCATTGAGCCCGAGAAGTCCGATAGTGGAAAAATGATTGCCCCAATACGATCCGCGACGCTTGAAAATGTTGTCCAGATAATATTTGGAGTATGGATATAGGCCTCCGACCGTATAATTTTCAATTATCTTTCTTTTCATCTCGAGACTCTCTTTCGCCAAATCCATAAGATCGTCAAGACGCTTGAAGTAATCTTTTTTGTCTTTGGCCAGATACCCAAGGCGTGGCATATTAAGTGTCACCACCCCCACCGATCCGGTGAGAGGCGCCGCACCAAAAAGCCCGCCCATCCGCTTATGCAGTTCGCGGTTATCGAGGCGCAATCGGCAACACATTGAGCGCGCGTCATCCGCGTTCATATCGGAATTGATGAAGTTGGCAAAATATGGAATACCAAATTTGGCAGTCATTTCCCAAACTTTATCAAGGTTGGGATTGTCCCACTTAAAATCTTTAGTAATGTTATAAGTTGGGATGGGAAAAGTGAACACCCTGCCAGAAGCGTCTCCAGCGCTCATCACTTCGGCAAAAGCGCGGTTGATAACATCCATCTCCTCTTGAAAATCAGAATATTTTTCTTTTTGCGGCACCCCACCAATAATAACGTTCTGATCTTTGTATGTCGAAGGACAATTGAGATCCATGGTCAGATTAGTAAATGGTGTCTGGAATCCGACCCTGGTTGGAACATTAAGGTTAAAAATAAATTCCTGCATCGCCTGCTTCACTGATTCATAATTTAGCTTGTCATACCTCACAAATGGAGCAAGAAGCGTGTCAAAATTGGAAAAGGCCTGCGCGCCAGCTGTTTCGCCTTGAGTAGTGTAGAAAAAGTTCACCACCTGTCCAAGAGCGCTTCGCAAGTGTTTTGGCGGTTTGCAGGAAAGTTTTCCGGAAACTCCGGTAAAACCGCGCGTCAGAAGATCCTGCAAGTCCCACCCGCAGCAATAGGCGGCGATCTTGTCCAGGTCATGAATATGGAAATCCCCTTCTTCGTGAGCCCGTTTAATAGATTTAGGATAAACCCTATCCATCCAATATTTGGAGCTGACAATAGAAGAAATGTAGTTGTTAAGACCTTGTAAGGAGTAAGCCATATTGGCATTTTCTTTCACCTGCCAGTCAATTTCTTGGATATATTTTTCAATTAAGTCGACTGCTTCAGTGAGTGAAGCTTCGGTATCGCGGATCTTGGCCCGCTTATCACGATAGAGAATATAGGCCTTGGCCGTTTCGTCAAAATCCATGATCATCAGCACTTTTTCCACCAAGTCCTGGATCTGTTCGATGCTAGGAATAATATCAGGGATAGCTTTTCTGTTCATCATAGACACGACTTTTTCACTCACCATCCGCGCTTCCTTCAAACCCGCTTCGTCCGTTTCGCAAAAAGCTTTGTAAACCGCTTCCACAATCTTTTTCTGACTGAAGTCCGCCACCGTTCCGTCGCGCTTCACAATTTTTGTGATCTTGTTAGTAATTTTCTTTTTCTTTTTCCGGTCGCCCCCCATTGCCGCCCCCAATTTGTGTTTTTGTTTTGCCATCATAACAATTAAATTAGATTATTAAAAAATATTATAAAGAAATTAGTTGAATAGAAAAAGGAAAATGGCTTAAGAAAGTGGAAATTAGAAATTTGATTTTCCATTCTCCTATTTCTTTTTTCCTGAACTATTTTCTATTTTCCAATCAACTATCTTCTATTTGTCAAACGTATCTAATTCTTTCTTGAAACTCTCTATCGATCCGAATGATTTATAGACGCTCGCAAATCGCACATAAGCGACTTCGTCGAGTTCTTTCAGTTTTTTGAGCACCATTTTTCCGATTTCTCTGGTGGTTATTTCCGGCTTTTCCATCGACCGCATATCATATTCGATGTCTCCCATGAGTTTGGCAAATCTTTCTTGAGTGATTGGCCGCTTCTCCAATGCTTTTTTTATCCCCGCTTCGATTTTACACTTATCATAATCAACTTTTGAACCGTCTTTTTTGACGATGGCCAGTCGTAAAAGCTCTATTTCTTCATAAGTGGAAAACCGGGCAGTGCATTTGAAGCATTCACGACGTCTGCGGGTTATTTTTCCATCACTAGTATCCCGTGAATCTACTACTTTTGTTTCTTGATTGTTACAAAATGGACAATTCATAGAATTATATACAACATATTGTGTATGTATATGTCATTATACCACAAGTCAAAAAACCCGCCAAGTGGCGGGTTTTACGGGATTTTTTATATACCTGTGGATAACTTTTTAGGGTGCTTGCCCCGTTGTCGCCGCTTCGGCGACTTTACGGGGTGGATAACTTTTCTACTTTCCCATCTTTCTCCTAATGAAAGCTGGGATTTCCAGTTCGTCATCATCATCGCTCAATTCTTTTTCCTTTGGAGTAGGATTGATCTTTGCCGGTTTCGGAGGAATTCGCTCGTCAATAATCATCTTCGGTTCGAATTTTTCCGGATAAGTTATTTTCATCTCGGGAGATGATTCTTTTTTTCTCGATTCGTTGATGGAAATTCTCGACAATTTTTCGATCGGGTTTTCCATAACTTTTTCTTCATTGAATCCAGTGGCTACCACTGTAATTTGCACCTCTCCTTTTTTCAAAGTTTCATCAACTACCGCTCCGAAAATCACTTTGGCATTAGGATCAATAGATTCAGTAATAACATTCGCCGCTTCATTAATCTCAAGCATAGTCAGGTCAGTAGAGCCACAAACATTAAATAGCACGCCTTTGGCACCGTCAATAGACAACTCGAGAAGTGGACTGTTGATAGCCGCTCTCGCCGCTTCTGCCGCTCGGTTTTCTCCGGATCCAAGGCCGATTCCCATAAGAGCTGAACCGCTATTGGACATAATGGCTTTTACATCGGCAAAGTCGACGTTCACCACGCCAGGCTTTGTTATGAGATCGGAAATTCCCTGAACACCTTGCCTGAGAACATCATCTACAATCTTGAAAGAGTTAATAAGAGTGGTTTTTTTATCGATAATTTGCAGTAATTTATCATTAGGAATGGTAATGAGAGTATCTACCCTCTCTCGAAGATTTTCCAGCCCCTCATCAGCGATCGATCTTCTCTGAGCGCCTTCAAAGGTGAAAGGCTTAGTCACTACAGCCACAGTGAGCGCTCCTAATTCTTTGGCCGTTTCTGCTACGATCGGAACCGCACCAGTTCCTGTTCCACCACCAAGACCGCAAGTGACAAAAACCATATCAGAACCCTTGAGCACTTCCTGGATTTCATCGCGATTTTCTTCAGCCGCTTGTCGGCCAACATCAGGATTCATTCCGGCTCCAAGACCTTTGGTCAGGTTTTTTCCAATGTGTACTTTCTCTGCAGCTTTATTATGATGAAGAGCTTGCGCGTCAGTATTGATCGCCACAAATTCCACTCCTTTTAATTTTGCTTCGATCATCCTGGAAATCGCGTTTCCTCCTGATCCTCCAACTCCCACAACTTTTATCCGCGCGAATGTTTCAACCGGTGGTTTTATTTCAGCCATATAATTTTATATAAATAAGATTTTAGATCTGTTAAAAAAATAAACTCAAAAATCAAACTACAAAGAAAAGAGATATGCGTTATCTTTGTATATTTTTATTTTTGAGTTTTTTGTTTTTTGAAAATCAGTTTAGATTTTTTCGGTTCGGCCGACAACTTGTCAGAATATGATTTTTAGCCCATTTTCCCTATCTGATATATAAATCTATCATACAAGTTGCACTCGTGTCAAATTGGCGGAAAATCCGCCATCCTGAGCAATATCGGCATTAGCCGATATGCGAAGGATCTATTAGCAGTTTTGGCTTTACGGCAAAAACTTCCCCAACCACTTTTTGATGCTGGTCACTGTTTCACCCACATTGCCCGGAATAGTCTGTATTATACCACTTTTAGCCATTACGCTCTTAGAATAGGCGCTCTCCAGACCCCATAGGACAAGGCCAATAACAGTAGCGTAGGTCGGTTCATCAACTTTATCAACGAGCCCTCCCAAAGGCATAGGAAAACCGGTTTGCGCTGGTAACCCAAGCGTATTTTTAGCCAGATCGACACACCCTGGAAGTTTAGCCGTTCCACCGGTCAGAATTACTCCAGCTGGGAGAAGCTTGTCCTTTCCTATAACCTTTAACTCTTTGTTGACCATGGAAAAAATTTCTTCCAGTCGCGCTTCCACAATTTGTGCCACATGAAACCGGGAAACCATTCCTTCTTCCTGTGGATCTATTTGCGACAGATCAATGTCTTCTTTTTTTCCAATTTCACTCGGCATAGCATTTCCAAATTCCAATTTCACCTGTTCGGCCACGTCCACTGAAGTCCGAAGACCGATGGCGATGTCATTTGTTATGTGACCGCCACCAACAGGAATAACTGAAGTATGCAAAAGGTCATTTTCTTCAAAGACAGCAATAGATGTTGATCCACCACCTATATCAACAAGAATAACTCCGAGTTCTTTTTGTCTCTTGGAAAGCGTGGATTGAGCCGCCGCCAGTGGAGAAAGGACATAACTTTCAATGCCAATTCCTGCTTGCTCCACACATTTGGTGAGATTTCTAATAAAAGGGGTGGATCCCTCTATGATCATCGCGTCCACTTCCAGCCGCACTCCATTCATTCCAATAGGATCTTTTATTTTTTTCTGATCATCAAGTGAATAATCTTTTGGTATTATATGAATAATTTCCTTGTTGGCCGGGACAGAAATAGCTTGCGCGGCGCCGATCACCCTTTCGATGTCGTCGCTCGTCACTTCTCCGTCCGCCCGACCGACCGCAATCACTCCCTTTGAATATTGAGAACATATATGATTTCCGCCGATACTTATTATCGCCCGATCAACATCGAAACCAGCCATCCTTTCTGCTTCCGCAATGGAAGCACTGATGGCTTTTGTCGCTTCTTCCAGATCAACTATCACTCCACGCCTGACGCCTGATGATGGCGCGACTCCCACTCCGATAATCCTCGGTTTTTCCTCGGTAGAGATAAGCTGGGTAATAACAGTTTTTATGGCAGACGATCCGACGTCAACACCAACAACAATGTCTTTTTTCGACATGACGGATATAAATAATTAGTTGTCCTTTGAATTATACAATAAACTTAACTATTCCTCAACCTAGTAGCTTTGAAATATATGGATAAAAAATCAAGATTCCAATGAAGATAGCCAGAAGCGATGCCAGAAGCACGCTAGCGGCCATCAGGTCTTTAATAAGTCGCGCGTAAGGATGGATTCTGGGCTTCAGAATATCCACTACTCTCTCCATGACAGTATTAAAAAGCTCCATAATCAGAACTCCCGCAATTACCAAAATGAGAACAACCGCCTCTGCTCTCGTAACTTGCAAATATATCATAATTATTACAATCAAAAAAGCAGCCAGGAGCTGGTTTTGAAAGTTTTTTTCATGATTGACGACATAGCGTAGCCCCCGAATGGCATAGGAAAAGCTTTTTCTAAATTGAACAAGTCTATTCATTGATTTTATTTTGAATGGCGAACATTATCCGGTCATGTTTCATCCCTAAAAGATGAAGCGCGCCGTGAGAAATCACTTCTGCCAACTCCTTTTTTGGATCTATTTTATTTTTCTCGGCAAATTTTCTAATATCATTATAGCATACTACCAACTCGCCAAGAAATATAGTTGCTTCCTTATTTTTCCTTATCGCTTCGATATTTTTATATTCCGCAAAAGATAAAATGTCCGTAACAGTATCCTTTTTCCGATAGATCCTGTTTAGCTTCTTGATTTCTTTTTCGTCTACCAGTGCAATACTGACAGAAACATTCTTTTTTTCTAAAAATTTAAAACCAGACAGTTTTAGTGTCTTTTTTATAATATCGGCGAAAAAATCATTTTTTACCCTTTCGCCGGATTTATTATTTATTTCGACAGTTAGTTTCATATGGTTCCATTATATAACAATGTTCCCGGTTATAAAAACAGTCCCGACATAACGTCGGGGCTGTCTTAAAAGGTTTTGATTTATTTCAATTCTTCCTCAACGATCTTTTTCACGAGAGTCCCGTCAGCTTTGCCTTTGAGGCGTGCCATGGCCGGACCCATTACTTTGCCGATACTGGCGGCACCCTGGGCTCCTGTTTCGGAAATTACCTCTTTCACGATTTTTCGTACCTCTTCCTCTCCCATCTGCTCGGGCATATAGGCCATGAGGATATCTATTTCCTTTTGCTCTTTTTCAGCCAGCTCTGGCCGTCCACCGGATTCATATTGGGCGATACTATCTTTTCTTTGTTTTACGGCACGTGTGACAACTTCAATAACCTCTTCGTCTGTTAGCCCTTCTTCTCGTTTCTTTTTTTCAATTTCCGTGTTCTTGACCATGGAATCAAGCATCCGCAGAACATCACGCTTTTCAGTTTCCCCTGCCTTCATGGCTGATTTCAAATCATCTGATATTTTTTGTTTGATCGACATAAGACTTATTTTTTAATTAGTTTCTTCTTGGTGTTTCTGAAGTTTTCTTCGTCAAATTTGCCCATTTTTTTGAGGCGGTTGACGACTTTTTTCACTTTTTCCTTATACATCGCCCCTTCTCTTTTTTCTCTTCTGGTCTTTTCGTCAACGAGAAATCTTCCACGTCTGGCCTGCACTAAAACACCGCTTTGCTGAACCCGGCGGCCGAATCTCCTGATTAAACTTTCTGATGACTCTCGATCCTTTTTTTTAACTTCTATCATAGAAAACCTCCTCTCTTATTTCATATCCGGGTGGATATTCTCATGAAGCTTGGCGCCACCTATAAGATGAAGGTGAACATGCGGCACTTCTTGTCCGCCCCACTCTCCTACCCGAAATAATAGTTTATACCCTTTTGGCGAAATGTCAAAGTCCGTCGCAATCTTTTTAGCCGCAATCACCATCCGGCCTACAAGTTCCGCATCCGTATCTTCGAAATCATTAACTGACTCAATGTGTTTTTTGGGAATAATCAAAATATGCACCGGCGCCAAGGGCCGCACGTCCTTAAAGGCTAAAATATCGCTATCTTCATAAACAACTACTGCCGGTACCTCTTTTTTGATTATTTTGCAAAAAATACACATAGACTGGTTGAACTGGTTGTCTGGTTTTCTAGTTGATCCAAGCAACCTAGTTGTTAAATAATTCTTAGTCTTTATTTTGCCAACTAGAAAACTAGTTTAACCAGTTTAACTAGTTATGATAAGTAACCACATTATCCGCTTTTAGTTTCTTTTTTATCGTGTCCACCAACTTGTCAGCCGCCACTGTTTCCTGGACACCAGTGGTCATATTTTTGACAATCACTGTGCCGTCAAGGGTTTCTTTTTGTCCGAGAATAAGCGTCAGTTCCACTCCCAGTTTATTTGCCACTTTAAGCTGGGATTTCAGGCTTCCTCGGCCAAAACTTTCAGCCAGAAGTATTCCATTTTTTTCCAGTTCAGAAAATAGTTTCAAGCTTTTTCTTTTAGCTAAGTTTCCCAATTGCGCCAAAAATACTTTTGGTCGCGCCGGACGATAGGGTTTGGCTTGCACTTTTTTCATCTCCAAAATCAATCTCTCTATCCCGAAAGCAAAACCGATAGCCGGAGTATCTTCTCCACCCATCATCTTGATAAGTCGGTCATAACGTCCTCCACCGCCCAAGGCGTTCTTTTTGCCATTTTCCAGTCCAGACCAGATCTCAAAAACTGTTTTAGTATAATAATCAAGGCCTCGCACCAGACGAGGATTGATGATATAGGGCAGATCAAGCTCGTCCAGATATTCCAAAAGAGATTTAAAATGCACGCGACATTCTTCACAGAGATGATCAACTGATTGCGGAGCGGAAGCAGCCACTTGCATACATTTATCTTCCTTGCAATCAAGAACGCGCAGCGGATTGACTTCCATCCTTCTTTTGCAGTCCTGACACAGTTTATTTTTCTTTGATTCCAGATAATTGGTCAGAAGTTCAATGTAGTCGCGGCGACAGGTCGGACAGCCGATAGAATTTACCTGGATCTGGATAGACTTGATTCCCAAATTTTGAATTATCCGGTGGGCGATCTGGATCACCTGCGCGTCGAGAATTGAATCTTCCTCGCCGAAAGCATCATAATTTATCTGAAAATGTTCCCGATATCTTCCTTCCTGCGGACGATCGTAGCGATAGACAGGACCTGTCGAAAAAAGTTTCAAGGGCTTAGGCATAAGATGCATCCCATGCTGGATAAAAGCGCGGCAAATCCCCGCCGTCAGTTCCGGGCGCAATGTTACTTTGTCCCCGCCTCGGGTCACAAAACTATACATTTCTTTTTCCACAATGTCCGTCCCTTTTCCAATATTCCTGACAAAAAGATTAGTATATTCAACAATGGGAGTATCAATCCGGGAAAAACCATAATCTCGCGCCAGTCTTTCTGACACACGTCTTATCTGCTCCCAATATGGCTGGTTTTCCGGCAAAATATCCTTCATCCCACGGATAGTCTGGAGAATAAGCGGCTCAACAGGCTCTTCCGCTTTTATAGGCAGCTTCTTTTTTGTCAGCTTCTTAGTTTTTTTAGGTTTAACCATAAAAAATAAATCAAAAATAAAAAAGTAAAAATCAAAATGACATATTAAAATTAAAAATGGGAATTTATAAATTTTTTATTTTGCATTGTCATTTTTCATTTTGAGATTTACATTTTTCATTTAAAACGATGACATTCGGTTTAGCGGCCAGGCTCTCACTGCCACCTTACCAATAATATCTCTCTCAGGAACCGGTCCCCATGATCGAGAATCAGAACTATATGGCCGATTATCTCCCATCACGAAATATTCGTCGCTTTTTAGTGATATCGTTGTTTCCGAACTGGTTTTTACCGAACTGGCAAGATAAGCGCTTTCATCAAGGACAAAACCATCAGGATGACTGTCGTTATATATCGTTATTTGGCTGTTTTTTATCTCAATTTTTTCTCCAGGAAGACCAATTACGCGTTTGATGAAAAATTTGCTTGGATCAAGCGGATATCGAAAGACGACCGGCTCCTGACGAGCTACTTCTTTCCACGGCTTTACGGTAAAAAGATTGGCATTGCTAATGTCAAGACTTGTTCTTTTATATCCCAGCTCATTAATGATCAAATATTCTCCATTCTCAAAATTGGGTTCCATTGATGCTCCCTGGACAAAAAACGGTTGAAACAAAAACACCCTTATTGGGACGATTATAACGAAAGCCAGGATGACAATTTTTATGATTTCCAGAACAAAACTGCCTACTCCGGCATAACGCTCACCAACTAGTTCATTCTCCTTTTTTTCTTCTATTTTTTCCTCTGTCATGACCTTAATGCTATCAGAAAATTATTGTTTTGGCAAGAGGGTATTTGCCCTTATTTAAGCCAAAATTTGACTTGAGTAACGAAAAGAGTTACTATACATACAACCTGCTTTAGTAATACCAGCAGTTTTTAATATTATGCCCGGTAGTAGAACTTCGACTCAATAAAACCGGAGCATAAAGTACAATTAGACATAATATAAAGCTTCACTTATTTATACATTTACATAAAAGTCGAAGTTTCACTACCGGGTATGCCATTAAAGAGTTATTTAGTTAAATTTTCTCTGATTCTTTTCACCCTTCTCTTACTTTTTGGTATTGGCTATCTGTCTTTTTTTATCTATAAAACTAACTATGTTGGCAATAAGATAACTTTTGACAAAAAAAATAGCCTCTTGGACACTATAAAAAATCTTTCCTCTGGTAATCAACCGAATTTGAAAGGTGTCGAAGGTGGTCGGATAAATATTCTTCTTCTGGGAATTGCCGGCAAAGGCAAGCCCGGACAAAATCTGACTGACACTATCATGGTAGCCAGCGTTGACCCTAAAACCAACCAGGCGGCATTCATATCTTTGCCACGTGATCTTTTTGTTAAGATTCCCGAATCTGGAATTGGAATGAAAATAAATTCCGCTTATCAATATGGCATTAATAATTCCAATGGCGATGAGAAAAAAAGCGCTGAAACAGTAAAGGCCATCGTTTCTGATATTACTGGGCTTGATATAAACTATTATGTAATTTTGAATTTTGACGGATTTATCAAAATTATTGACACGGTCGACGGGATAAACATTATGAACGAACGTGATATCTATGACGCTCGATATCCCGGCTCTAATTATTCCTACGAAACTTTTGAACTAAAAAAGGGATTTCATCAACTAGATGGTGTGATTGCTTTGAAATATGCTCGCGAAAGACACAATGATCCTGATGGTGATTTCGGCCGGGCCAAACGTCAACAACAGATTATGCAAGCTACCAAGAATAAGGTTTTCTCGGCCGGTACGATGATAAATCTTTTTGCCGTTAATGAAATTTTCAACGCCCTGGGTGACAATATTAAGACCGATGTGACTCCTGCGGAGTTTGAAAGTTTTTACGAACTGGCTAAAAAAACGGATGTCAATAATATGAATACTGTCGTTATTGATGCCTGGAACAAAGATAGTCTCCTGAAAGTTTCCCACCTTGAAACTTCGAATGGGCGGGCTTTTATTCTGGTTCCTCGCGTGGGCAATTGGAGTGAAACGCAAGAACTGGCGCAAAATGCCTTTGATCTGGAAAAAATCAAGCGGAGAAAAGAGGAAATCGCCAAGGAAGACGCATCGATCGTTATCATCAATAAAAGTGGAGATTCCGCGCTCGAAGGGAAAATTAAAAAGCTATTGAACGATAATTTTGATTATAAAAACGTGACGGTTATCAAAAATTTTGATAAATATGTCGAGCCAGTAACAATTGGCTACGATCTGGGTAAAAAAAATATCCCTTTCACGATGGATGAAATCGTCAAAAAAATTCCCGCCGCCGCCAAAGAAAATATGCCGGAAATATACAAAAAAAACACTGAAAATATTTCCGCAGACTTGGTACTCATTCTGGGTTCTGATATAGTTGAAAAATATAGCATGGAAGAAGATTCGTTTGAGGAGTATAATAAAAGCGAGGACGCGAATAACTATACGGAATTCAGAACCACTGATTAGCACATGATTATCCTGATTACACATGAATTATTAACTCAGTGGAATCAGTGCATTCAGTGATAATCTGTGGTTCAGACATTTATGAAATTAATAATCGGCCTGGGCAATCCTGGCAAACAGTACGAAAACACCCGCCACAACGTCGGGTTTATGATGGTGGATAGAATCAAGGAAAAATACGATTTTCCCGATTTTACATTAAATAAAAAGTTTAACAGTGAAATTTCTGAAAGATTGCTGGATTCAAAATTCAAAATTCAAAATTCAAAATTCCTATTATTAAAGCCCCAAACATTCATGAACAACTCTGGAGATTCCGTCCGGACTATTTTGGATTTTTATAAATTATCGCCGGAGGATATTATTGTCATTCACGACGACATCGACTTGCCTCTGGGCGAATACAAAATCGCGACTCAGTCCGGCTCTGCCGGGCATAATGGTGTCGAGGATATTATAACTAAGCTGGGGACTAAAGAATTCCAACGTATCCGCATCGGCATCGCCACGGAAAATTTGCGTTCTCAAATCGAACCCGCCGATTTCGTTTTGCAAAACTTTTCAGGAGAAGAATTAGAGAAAATAGAAGAAATGTATAGTGGTGTTCTAAAAGAAATTGAAAAATTAATTTAGCCTCATTCTTCCTCCTCTCCCTTCGGGAGAGGATGTCAGCCTAAATTTTTCTTAAAATTTTGGCTGACAGGAGAGGGTTCTAAATTAAATTCACAAAACTTTAATTTTTCCGTTTTACATAGCACCCTCTCTGTCACGATAAGAATCGTGACATCTCTCCCAAGGGGAGAGAGGGAATACTAAAAGCCAAAACAAAAACCGCGGCCAGGAATGACGCTCCCAGCCGCAGCTATTTTAATCGTAAATTTGCCTTGTTGATCCGGGCACGAGACCGATGTATCGAATTTTGTTCCCGCGCCTGACTACTCTTACTTCTATCCGATGTTCGTTGCGCATCGGATCATCATCCCGGTAAGGCCGGGATATCTCCTTGGTTAATTTCTTTTTGAGCAATCGTTCGCCAAAATTTTGGCCGATCCCAAAAACTACCGACAATATAACAATTGAAAACAAAACGACAGATACCAGATCCATAATCATACTCCTTCATGTTCATGAATGTTGTCGATTAAAAAATGCCTTTCACAATTCCATCCGCAAGAGTAGCATCTTTCCATGAAATATCACAAAAAAATACATTTTTACCCGCGCAAAACTAAGGAGGGAGTTTTGAGCAGAACTCACGGACAGAACCGTAAAAAGCATATGTCGACCAGATGGCTTACCCGGTGGCACAACTTAAGAATTTATTTAGCAAGCCCCTATATTTGACTTAAGCTGTTATTACAAAGTTGTGCCACCGGGCTTAAACAAGCCACAATTCACCTGCCAATTTTCAAACTACGATAGTCCATTATAGCAAATAAAAAGCCGGTTGTCAAGCACGACAACCGGCATTATATAGAATCCTAAAACCCGGTTTTAGGAAAGGGAATTACAGCCCTACTCTTGCCTTGTTCTGACTGTGCTCTTCTGCAGTTTTGGAAAAGATAGTTTCCCCCGTCTTCGGGTCGGTCAGAAAAAATAGATACGGGCTATCTTGGGGATTGGCCGCGGCAGAAAGAGTAATAATTCCCGGATTATTTATCGGTCCGGGCGGAAGCCCTTTATTGGTGTATGTGTTATACGGCGATTTCACCTGGGTGTCGGCCAGCGTATATTGATCTTTGTTTTTTCCGAGTATATAGGCCAGAGTCGCGCAACTTTGTAGCGGCATTCCAGCATCGATCCTTTTCCAAAATATCCCGCTGACTATTTTTCTATCCGCCTCGCTTTTCACTTCCCCTTCCAAAACACTGGCCATAATAACTGCGTCTTTAATTTTTATATTTTTATCAGCCAAATTTCCTCGGAGTCCTGCAGAATTTATTTTTTCGTCAAAAGTATCCAGCATCCGCCCGACGATATTTTTGGCTTCAGTTTCCGGTTTGAAAAAATAAGTATCAGGGAAAAGAAAACCTTCCAGGGTTGTCACATTGTTGTTATTAAGATAATCATATCTTTTTTTGAGATCTCCTGGGTCGTTTACTAATTTCAAAAACTCATCGCCAGGAAGATTATTTTCCGTAAGCCTCGCTGCCATCTTTTTCGAATCCCAGCCTTCTGGAAAAGTGACTTTGACGAATTTTTCTTTCTTGGTTGTTATGGTTTGGGCAATTTCCGGAATGGTGAGGCTGCCGGAAAGCTCGTATTCTCCAGGCAGGATCTTGTTGAGCATTCCGTGCGAGCGAAGATAATAGTAGAAATACCATTGCCCGGAAACAATTTTTTCATGCTCGAGATTTTTGGCCACCTGGCCATTGCCCTCCCCTTTTTCTATCTTGAAAATCACTGTTTTCTTGTTTGAGCCGTGAGAATAATAGACCTCGTAGCGGAAAAACAAAAAAGCTCCTACAGCTATTAGAAGCAAAACTGATACTATTATTATTTTTTGTGTCCTAGCCATCCTTACTCGTAATTTTTAATTTTTAATTTGAAATTTTTATTGAATTTAAAATTTTAAAATTTAGTAATTAGAAATTCATTAAAAATTAAAAATTTCTAATTACAAATTTTAGTCTTCGATGAGCGGTACAAACTCAAACCCAGGATATTCTTCTTTGTAAAAATCATTATCCCCTTTCTTCTCCATATACCAAATACTATGACGAAGCGGGACAACCATCTTTCCTCCAACTTTTAATTGTTCTTTGAGATCGTTGGGGACGCATTCAGTCGAAGCAGATACAAGAATCCTATCATACGGCGCGTTTTTTTTGAATCCTTTTGTCCCATCGCCTACAAAAAATTCAGCGATGCCATCTTTTCCGTTTCGGAGATATCCATATTTATCGGTATTTTTTTCTCCCATTTTTTTAAGCTCCTCTTTTCGCTCAATAGCCGTAACTTTTCCATGTCGCCCAACTATATAGCAAAGAAGGGCGGTTGTCCAGCCAGAACCGGAACCAATGTCCAGGACATTTTGGCTTCTTTTTGGATCAAGAAGTTCCAGCATAAACGCCACTGTCAATGGCTGAGAAATGGTTTGCCCATAACCGATAGGGAGGGCGATGTTCGCTTCTGCTTCCTTTTCCAATTCATGCGGAACAAATTCAACCCGGCTGATCTCAGAAAAGGCGTCAATAATCAGGTCGGACTTAAGATATCCCTGTTTTATCAACTCATTAACCAGCTTACTCATAAATTTGTTATAACCCCATAACCTGAACGACAATGTCGCGGGTTCTCGCTCCATCCATCTCTACCACGAATACGCTTTGCGTTGGAGAAAGTATCATATGTCCTTTTTCGATCGGAATATTTTCGCTGGCAGAAAGAAGTATCGCCTTGCAATGGGAATGGCCGTTACTCCTGCCGTCCGAAGCTTTTTCGCGGTTAAGTTCAAAAAGGTCGTGCGAATAGCGGTCAGAAATTGGCACTAATTTATATAGCGTCCGCATAAAATCCTGAAGGAGCATCGTTTCGTTGTGGTTGATCATAACACTCGCCGTTGTGTGGGGAGAATAGATAGTCACTTGCCCTTCGCGGATGCCGGAATCAGCAACTACTTCATTGACTTTTTCGGTGATATCCAAAAATTCTATCTGCGCCGTACTTTTTATTTCTATTTTTTTTCTATGTATTTTCATTTTTTTATCTTTTAAACACGCGTGCCACAGCTTTCATTACTCGTGGATCCAATGCTTCTGGTATTATTTTACTACTCTTTGGTTTTTTTATCAATCCGGCAATAGCGCGAGCGGCCGCAAGTTTATGATTATCAGTAATTTTTTTGATATTATTGTCGAGCGCTCCTCTAAAAATTCCCGGGAAGACCAGGACATTATTGATCTGATTGGGATAGTCAGAACGGCCAGTAGCAATAATTCTGGCTCCGCCAGCCTTGGCTCTCTCCGGCATAATCTCCGGAACAGGATTGGCCATGGCAAAAACGATCGCGTCCTTATTCATACATCTGATGTCTTCTTCAGTCAAAATGTTAGGCGCGGAAAGACCGATAAAAACATCGGAATTTTTCAGTGCGTCGCGTACGCCACCCTTAATCATGCCTTTATTTGTTATCACTGCTAATTTAACTTTTACCGGATTCATATTGTCCCGGCCTTTATATATAGTTCCGGAAGAATCGACCATTATTATATTTTTCGCTCCATATTTCAAAAGAAGTTTGGCCGTAGCGATTCCAGCCGCTCCGACTCCGGAAATAACTATTTTTATATTTTTAATATCCTTTTTCACCACTTTCAAAGCATTGATAAGCCCGGCCAAAATCACTACCGCTGTGGCATGCTGGTCGTCATGCATGACAGGAATATTCATTTCTTTTTTGAGACGTTCTTCGATCTCAAAACATCTTGGCGCGGAAATATCTTCCAAATTTATCCCGCCAAAACTCGGTTCCAAGGCTTTTACTATTTTTATTATTTCTTCCGTATCCTGAGTATTAAGAACAATGGGAAAAGCATCAACATTGCCTAATTCTTTAAATAACAGTGACTTTCCTTCCATAACTGGCATAGCTGCTTCCGGTCCGATGTTACCAAGACCAAGCACCGCGCTGCCATCAGAAATGACAGCAATGGTATTTTTGCGAATGGTATAAATTTTCGAAAGTTTCTTATCCTTGGCGATAGCTTTGGAAACCTCCGCCACACCCGGAGTATACAAAACCTTTAAATTATCTTTTGTTAGTTTAACTTTGCTTCTAATTTCCACTTTCCCTCCGAGTTTTTTTGAGAGCAGGATGGATGGATGCTCTGTCTTTTTTACTTGACTTTTCATAGGTTTTATATGTATTGGCGAGTCCCCTCTCCTGTCAGCCAAAATTTTTAAGAAAAAATTTGGCTGACATCCTCTCCCGAAGGGAGAGGAGGAAGACGTTTTTACTTTAACTTCAAAAGCTTATACACACTCGCAGCAGCGATCGCGCCTTCGGCGGTGGCGGTGACGATCTGGCGGAATTTGTTGGAACCGGTAGTGATGTCGCCAGCAGCGTATATGCCAGGGATATTGGTACTCATATCAGGATTGACGATGATGTAGTTATCTTCATCTGTTTTGACACCCAATTTAGTAGCCAGAGCAGCTCCTGGATCGGATCCGACTTCTACAAAAACTCCGTCCACATCAAGATGATTCTGGTCACCTTTGGCCTTATCTAAAATCACCTTTTCTACTTTTTTATCCCCCTTTATTTCAATGACATTCGTTCCACTCACGAGCTCAATTTTGGAATGATTCATAATTTTTTCCACCCACATAGGTTCAGCAGTCATTTTGTCGCGGCGAAAAATCATATATACTTTTTCCGCCACTTCGGCCAGCTCCAATGCCGCAGAAGCCGCGCTATTGGCTCCGCCCAAGACGCAAACGGTTTTATTGCGAAAGAAAAACGCGTCGCAAGTTGGACAATACGAAACTCCTCTCCCCGTAAATTCTTTTTCTCCGGGAATATTGATTTTCTTGTATTCCGTCCCCATAGCCAGGATTATCGCACGAGACTGGTATTTTTTTCCGGTTGTTTCAACGGTAAAAACATCGCCGTTCTTTGTGATGGCAGAAACAGATTCTTTGGTCAGCCGCACACCCAGATTTTCTATCTGTTCATTGAGTTTGGCAATAAGCTCGGCGCCGGAAATTTTCAAAATGCCGGGATAATTTTCCAGGTTATGAATTTCTGAAATCTGACCACCCGCTGTAGTGCCAAAAATCAAATGGTTTAGTTTGTAGCGCGCAGCATAAATAGACGCAGCAAAACCGGCCGGTCCCGCGCCAATGATTATTAGATCGTAAATTTCGTTCATATCTTATTTAATTCTTCTTTGAGCGTTTCCTTGGCTTGCAACCCGACAAATTCCCTTACCACTTTTCCACCTTTGAAAACTTTGAGAGATGGTATGGACATAATCGCGTATTCTTCAGCAATGCGGGGGTTTTCATCAACATTCATTTTTCCGATTTTTATTTTTCCTTCGACTTCTCTGGCTAGTTCTTCTATTATCGGCCCCATGACCTGACATGGGCCACACCAAGGCGCCCAGAAGTCGACAAGAACGGGTTTTTCTGATTTTAATACCTCTTGTTCGAAGTTATTGTCTGTAAATTCTTGAGCCATGTGATTAAAATTTTAAATTTTTAATTTGAAATTTGAAATAAATTTTTAATGATTTAATTTAAAATTTTAAATTAAGATTTGATTTTAAATTTAAAATTTCAAATTGAAAATTTTATTCAGCCTCCAAATCTCCTCTGACGTCTCGCGTATTCTTCCAACGCTTCTTCATATTTTTTGTCATCAAAGTCCGGAAAAAGTTCGGGCGAGAAATAGTATTGAGCGTCAGCGATATCCCACATCATAAATCCTGTGCTGTTATGCGGTTCTCCACCGGTACGCACCAAATAGTCGACCGGTGGTAAACCCCTGGTCATAAGGTTTTCCTTTATCAGCTCCGGCGTAATTTTCACGCCTTTTTCATACTTGCTGCTAATACACTCGATTGCCAAAATCATTTCATCAGTTCCACTGTAAGCCAAAAGAAAATTAAGCATCCTTTTCTTGTAGTGCCTGGTTTTTTCCATGGCTTCATAGATTATTTTTTTGAGCGACTCCGGAAACTGTTCTTCCCACCGACCAATGACATTCACTTGCACTTCATTTTCATGGATCTCGTTGCCATCCAACAGCCTTTTAAAATACCGACTATATATATCAAGAAGGGCCCGCTTTTCATCAAATGGACGTTTAGTCAGATTGTCTATGGACGAACCCCAAATAGTCAGACACTTTATGCCTTTTTTAAGCGAATGCTTTATCAGAACTTCAAAATTTTTCGCTCCCACTTCGTGCCCTTCCCACGGCTTCATTCCCTTGCCTCTCGCCCAGCGGCGGTTGCCATCGGGAATGATCGCTACGTGAGCTGGCACATTTTCCAGTTCTTTTTCCATAGTATGAAAATATTAAAAAAAGAAATAATATCCCAAAAATAAAACATCAACAAACCGGATATTCCGGCAATCAAATGAATGTTAACTTAATTTATAAAAATAATCAAATCAATTTAGAGGATTTATATATGTTCGGCCGATAGCTTTTCAGCCTTATAATTCTAACACTTTTCATATCCATGGACAAAAGTTTTTCTTCCAATTTATCCACAAAGGCCGTCTGGTCGTAGCCTAAGGCTATCACATCAGGCTTATATTTTTTAATAAAAGCGTACATATCGCGCAGATGTCCAAGAACCACCTCATCCGCTAATCCTGAATTCTCCACTGTTTTTAGCCGATTTTTTTCATTATTCCTGGGTAATTTCCTTTTTACTTTTTTGACAATCCTATCTCTCGCAATGACCACCAATAAAAAGTCGCCATATTTTTTAGCCTGGCGCAAAAAACTCATATGTCCTTTGTGAAAGATATCAAAAGTTCCAAAAACAATGACTTGTTTCACCCCGTTAGAAATAAACACAAAACATTATTTTAAACAATATTGTTATATGCTATTAATTAAATTTTTAGATAAGAAAATATGTGTTTGTTTCTAACGGGGCTCATTTTTCCCTCTTTACCATATATTGAGCAATCCCTTCCAAAAAAATGCGCGCTTCCTGGTTTTTGATATCTATTTTTTTGAGCGCCTCTAAAGATTCACCTATTAATTTCTGACATAATTTTTGAGAATATTCCAAGGATCCTGTTTTTTCAATGATCTCCCTAATTTTTTCTAATTCTTTTTTTGTCAGATCTTTTTTGCCCAGGTATTTGTTGATAACTTCTTTTTGTTCTCTATCTCCTAGTTCAAGCGCTTTTATGATAATTAAAGTTTGTTTTCCCTCAATGATATCCGATCCTACCGGTTTCCCTATTTTTTTCTCGTCACCATAAACTCCCAAAATATCGTCTCTGATTTGAAATGCTTTGCCGAGAGGTGAAGCGTACCGGGAATAATTGGCAAAAATCTTCTTTCCTTCCGCTCCGGCAAAAACGGTTCCAAGATGCAAGGGACCTTCAAAACTATAGCTGGAAGTTTTTCCCTGATACATATCCAGGATCTCTTTTTCTGTGGCATTGCCGCGAGTTTCCAAAACCACATCCAGCATTTCTCCCGGAACGATGGTGTAGACAATTTTCCGTAGCTGATCAAGGGCTTTGATGATTATTTCCGGCGCGAATGTGCTCCCGAAAATTATTTCATTAGCCATAGCCGCCGCCATATCGCCAGCCAGCATGGCCATGGAGTTTCCAAAATGGACTTCGTCTTTTTTGCGATTCAGCCGTTTTCCTATTTTCTTATACTGTTCATGAATAGTTGATCCGCCGTGCCGCCTCTCGTCTTTGTCGATTATGTCATCGTGAATAAGAAGAAAAGTGTGGGTCAGCTCTATACTCATAGAAACATCGACGATTTTTTCCTCATCTTTTCCGCCACTGGCGAGATAGGCATAATAAACAATTGCCGGTCGGATCCTTTTTCCACCCTTCATGGTAAAATCAGCGATCATCTTTATCGCCTCCTTTGTCAGGTAATTATTCTGGCGCGCTTCTTTGACTTTTTTGGCAAAATACTCTTTTAGCCGCGCATCCACCCGTTTTTTATATTTTTCGAGAAGTTCAATAGCTTCCATAAAAGTTATTTCGTAAATTATCTATCGTTATAAATCGATACTATTAAACTTTAGCAAGCTCACTATCCTGATTTCCATATTCGAAATAGTATCAAAATATGTCTTTTTTATCAAATCTTCCGCTCCGCCGAAGTCGCGCGATTTTGCGTCCGGAGCAAACAAAAAACAGCGATTCAAGCGCTGACTTCGGTGACCATAATCAAATTATTTATCCTGCTTTAGCACCTGATACAAAGATAGTAGATCATTTTTTATAGTTTCCCAGACAATTGATGTGTTTAAGCTGGCATAGTCGTGTATGGCTTTATCGCGAAAACCGGCAATTTCCTTCCAGGGAATATGCGATTTCGTAGTTTTCAACTCTGGGGAGAGTCTTTTCACGGCTTCACCGATAATCTCCAAGCGACGAACGCACGCATCGTATGCGTCCACGTTTCGCAAAAAATCATCGTAACTCATATTTTCCACGGTATGCCAAATTTTTTCTATGGCTTCCAGAATATCCTGCCTATATTGCAAGTCTCTGTTCATATAAGTTGACTAGATCTTTATAAATAAAGGGTCGAATTAGAGGTTTTTCCGATCCCTTAACAACAATGTCCACTTTTTTATTCAAAACCTCCTGCAACTCATTTTCCATCTTGATGAAACGAACAAGACTGGGAGCCTTCTTAAATTCTACCAAAATATCAATGTCACTATTAGACCGTTCTTCCCCGCGCGCCACACTACCAAAAACATCCGCTCGCTTGACACCATAGCGGTCGAGAACGGGGGTAATTTTTTGCTTGATTTCTTCGATATTCATAGGATTATTTTAGCATATCGCATCATTTAATACAATTTTCTTGATATAATTTTCTGTACCGCGTATGGGATTTGAACCCATGATTTCCAGGATGAGAACCTGGCGTCCTGGACCGGACTAGACGAACGCGGCCTAAGGATATTGCTACTATTTACTCTACCAAGTTTATCCTGAATTGCCAAGGAAATATGGCCGTTAGACTTTCCGCCCGCTTTCCTATCTTTGCATTTATTGCTATAATGGAACAAACACTATGTCCAGAAAAAAACCGGATAAAAACATAGTTTTCCTTGAGCCAAGTTTCAGGGAAATTTTGGTTTGCAAACCCAAAAATGCCAGGCCATATATGGAAGTTTTTGTGCATGAACCGGAAAATGTTTTCCAGCAAAATCTGGGCACGCTTTTTGGCGTCTTGGAAATAAATGACGAATCTCCCGATTCCTCTTATGTGGTAAACTACCTTATTTCTGTTATCAAAAAAGAATTTTTTTCCAATGTTAAACGTGGAACGATCGAAAGTTTTGAAGCCGCTCTCCACAAAGCTAATTTGGCGCTTTCGAAACTGGCCGAGCATGATCATATCAGCTGGATCGGAAAAATCAATGCCATTTGCGCCGTAACTGAAAAAAATAACATCCACCTGACCCAGACTGGATCAGCCTGCGCTCTTCTTCTGCGCTCCAAAGCGCTGGTCAACATCAGTGAAGGAGGAGAGAATGAGGATCCTAATCCTCTCAAAACTTTTCAGGAAGTGGTGAGCGGACGCCTTGAAGATGGGGATAAAATAATTGTCACTACCGGAGAAATTTTCGACATATTTTCTCTGGAAGAAATAAAACGAAGCGCTATAAAATTTTCCCGTGAAGATTTTTTCCGATTCTTGAATACCGCCCTCGTCAACGAACTGGAGAGAGCCGCCGTTCTCATTGCTGATGTCAGTGAAAAAGTTGAATTGGAGCCGGAGCCTGCCAAAAAAAGCCCGAAGATAAACGCATTCAGCCAGTCAGCCTTTTTTCAAAATCATAAGAAAAAAGAAGAACATTCTAAAAGCGACGAAGAAAAAAGCGCTTTGATGGATGAGCTCAAAAAAGAATTGGAGAAAACAAAAGAAGGATATAGGGACGAAAAAACCGGACATATCTATATAAAAGATGATGGCATTCCCGGCGCCACTCCTTCCGCCCTCAAGGATTATTCAACGGATTTCTATGATAAGATAAAAAGTTTCGGAAAAGATTCTTTGAGAAAGATCAAAAAAGGACGCGATACAAAAAGAGTATATCCGGAAAGTCCGGAGATGCCAGTTTCAGAAACAGCAGAAGCTTATTCGGAAGATAATGCCGCTAATATTCCAGCAGCAAAAAGAGAACCGGAAGCAAGAATAAAAATCAACTATGCCGCCAAGTTGTCGGCTATGAGATCGAGTCTGTCCGCTTTCGGATCAAAAATAATCCCCGCGCTTTCTTTTGTAGCTTTCCATATCAAACTTTTTGCTATCAACCGGATTTATGTCCCTTTGAAAAAATTATTGTCAACAACTTTCACGTTTTTAAAATCTCAATTGGCGAAATTGGTTAAAAAGAAAGACGCGCCGCCTCCCGCTCCTGAATACAAGAAATTTGATGACTACGCGCAAAGGCCGGAAGTTTTGTCCAGTTCGCGCCAGGAAAAAAGAGACTGGTTCAACGCCCTCTCGGACAATGGCGATTCTCAAGCGATAGCGTCCTCCCGAACAGCGCAAGATTATTATCAGCCCGAGCCCGCATCAAAAAGATTTTTGCCCAGTATGGAAAAAATCCGCGAACTTTTCGCCCGATTCAGCCGCCGGGAAAAAATAATCGCCGGGCTGGTCGTGGCTATTCTCGTCGTCGTCCCCTATTTTATCGCCAAGGCTCTCGAAAGATCAAAAGGCCAAAAAACTCCAGTCGCTGTTGAAACGCCAGCCGCGCCAACACCTCTGGAAAATGACAAAAATGTGGCGCGGTTAACTTCAGTTGATAATATAGTGCCGGGAAATTTCGAAACACTCGTCAATGTCAACGGAAAAATATTCGCCGCGGGTGAAAACAGCATTACCGCCCTTGAAGATAATAAGACATATGACATTGCTTCTGAATTTCAAAATCCGGATCTTGTTTTCGCCATGGATGATCTTAATTTGATTTTTCTATACAAAGACGGAAAAATAATTTCTCTTCATGCTGTCAGCCGGAAATATCAAAACAATAATATTTCGGTACCGGGAGGCGCTGATATTGTTTCTGGCGCGTCATATCTGACCTATGGTTATCTTTTGGACGCAAAAAATAATCAAATCTATCGTTACCCGAGAGCAGAAGGCGGTTTTGGTGAAAAAACCGACTGGCTAAAAGACAAGACTGATCTTTCGAGCGCCAAGGATATGGCCATCAATGAAAATGTTTATGTGACAGATGGCAAAAATATTTCCAAATTCTATCGCGGAAAAAAGCAGGACTTCGCCATCGAAGAAACGACCACCCCGATCTCTATCGACCGGATCTATACCAAGCCGGATAGCCAGAATTTATATATCTTAGATAAAACAAATTCCAGAATCATTAAACTTGATGCCGACGGAAATATTGCCACTCAATATTATCACCCGGAAATTGGAACGGCCTTCGATTTCGCTGTTGACGAATCCGCGCAGAAAATATATGTCACAGACGAAAATGGGATTGGAAGTTTCGGAATGAATTAGCTATAACTTTGATAAAATACCTTATCTCCGCCCTTTTAACCGGACGGGTTTTTTGTTGTTGACAGGGATATTATCTCGGTATATAATTATCTGAATACTGGAATCCCTAAACACCCCTCTAGGGAATTCCCCTCTGGCCTCGCTCGGAGTTCGCGTTTCCTGCGTTCCCCTCCCTTCGCGCAGCTTTACTTGTTACGCAGCCGGGCGAGGTTTTAAAAAAATCGAGACAGAACCTTGTCTCGAAAAAGATATTCAATGTAATATTTTTACACCACACCACCACCCCTTTCCCCTTCGAACCGACGCTGCACTCAGCCTCGGTTCTTCTTTTTTTGAAAAACTCCCTCGACTCCCCCTCAAAGCTTAGCTTTTTACAAAGTTTAAACTCTGCCCTAAAGCTAAGCTTTTTTGAAACCCTCGACTCTTCTTCCGAAACCTTACTTTTATAAAAAGACGCCCGAGTCGGGCGTCTCTACAAGTTTTGTATTACATTTTAATTTTCGTCCTGTCCATAATTTCCCGATTGACGATATTTTTGTCCCGGCCGTATTTCAGACGGGAAAGTTCTTTAAAAGCGTTAGCCAGCTCCTGGTCACCCTTGGTTGGCGGGAAAGTGGTCATATTGAAAGGCTTGGTGAGAACATTATTGACCAGGATTCTGGCAAACGCGTGATAGTTGTCCACATTGACCAGGTCTTGTTTCCCAAATACCGGAGCGAAATTTTTCTCCACAAATTCCGCGTCTTCCGGCCCCACCCGGAAAGCCACCATCGATCCAACGTTTCCAAAAACGGCTTTGGAAATTTCTTCTTTGAGTTGCCCGATAAACTGATGAGCCAAAACAAGACACAAGCGATATTTCCTAGCTTCAGATAAAATTTGCGAAATAGAATTGGTGGTCACATTTTGAAATTCGTCGAGATAGAGATAAAAATCAACTCGTTCATTTTCTGCCGTATCGGTGCGCGATAGAGCGTTCATCAAAATTTTTCCGACAATGACCATTCCGAGAAGCCTTGAATTGATCTCGCCCAATTTTCCTTTGGATAGATTGACCAAGAGTATTTTTTTATTGTCCATCACATCGCGGAAATTGATGGTGCTTTTTTGCTGGGCGATGATCGGTCGCATAACGTCGTTGGAGATGAAGGTGGTCAGTTTCGAGGTGATATATGGCACCATATTAGCCAGAGCCGCTTCTCCACCGGCTTTTTCTGCTTCCTTTGTCCAAAAATCAACCACAATCGGATTTTGGCATTTGGATAGTTTCATGGCTCGAAAATTTTCATCGGCCAGCACTTTGGGAATTTCCATAAGCGTGTTTCCGGAATCCGGATCTTCCATGATAAGCAACATGGCATTGCGCATATATTGTTCAAACATCGGCCCGCCAGTCTGCTTCAAATCATAGAGCTGGTCGAAAATTCCAATCAATTCATTAATAACAAAGGTTTTTTGCTCGGGACGCACCGGATCATATTCCATCATATTAAGTCCGAAAGGCCGCTCGGTGTCGGAAGGATCGAAAACAATGACGTCTTCCGCCCGTTCCTTGGGAATGGAAGTCAAAATATCTTCGATAGCATCGCCATGCGGATCAATAAAGCAAAAGCCTTTCCCTTCCCTCGCGTCTTGCTTGGCCATCTCTTGCAAAAAATTGGATTTTCCCACGCCGGTCTGACCGATAGTATAGAGATGCCGACGTCTGTCGGAATCAGAAATTCTGATAGTGGTTTTTTCGCCGCGATATTCGTTGAATCCCAGAATTATTCCCTCTTTTGGAATATCGATCGGCGGTTGCGCGGCATTGGATTTCAACCATTTTATATTAGGCGCTTCAGTAACCGAAATCGGCAAGTGAAAAATACTGGCAATTTCTTCGTTGTTGAGAATTACCGCTTCTTCTGAAACAAAATTACGGAAAATATAATTGAAAGAAATATCTTTTTTGCTTATCCTTTTGGCCTGAAAACAATTAATGCTTCCATTTTCATATTGAGAAAAAGCGTTTTCCATTTGCCCCAGGATCATTTGCGATCGCTCGATCGTGGCCGCTGAAGCCACCAAGCGGATATTGACTCTGAACCCAGTCTTGGAAGATTTATTTTCAATGCTTTTGACCAACTCCTGTTCTTCCGGCGTCAGACTGACCGGTTTCGGTTCAGACGGAGTCGATTCTTTTTTGGCCGTCACTGCGTCAATTAATCCAGTTCCCAAACCAACGCCCGCCTGGGATATCACCCCTCTTTGCGCCTCATGAAGCCTTTTCCCCTGTTGCATTTTATGAGCGACCCTTTTGCCATGTGTCCGCCATTTTATTCCCGCCGGTTTCAAAACCAATTGGATAGCCGCGCCTTCTTTCACCGTTTCCAGTTTGGACAGCGCCGTAGAAATAGCATTTAGCGGATCGATTTCCATCATTTCATAAGTTTTGACTGGCAAGGTATATTTATTTTTCAGTTTCAAAATCGACGCAGAAGTAACAGAACCCGGGAAAAAAATATTATAGTCAGCCGCTTTTTCCAAAACGGCATTAGGAAAAAAGCTGTGGATTTGTTTTTCCACGGATTCTCTGAATTTTTTTGGAACGGCCGTATAGAAGATTATTTCCTCGCTTTTAGCGCTGTTGGCGATTTCAAAAGATATGCAGGGCGAACCATAGAGAATTCTGGCCACGATTCCGCGCGCGTCTTTGATGGAAGAAAGAGAAGTCAGAAGCTGTTCCATAGCGCCGATTTCTTCTTTCCAAAATTGCTGCTGTACTTGGGGTCCTCCTCCAGGCATACTATTTTCCTTCTTTTCAGGCTTCGATACGCGGATAATTTCGAGATCCAAATTCATTGACTGGTTGACATGAGCTCGAAACCCGAAAAAACTCAAAAACACCAGCATCGCGCCGCTCAAAAGCGCCGCCAAAGCGGCGATGTAAATTACTATTACGAGAAGTGAGCTGAAATCGAAAAGCATAATATCTGAACCACTGATTCTCACGTGATTAACACGCGATTGCACTGATTAGCTAGTGTGTTTTAATTTTATTATTTTTACCGCAAACAAAAAATTTTATACTTGTTTTGATATTAACGCAGGATATTGCCAAAAACTCATGTGTAATCAGAAAAATCAGTGATAATCAGTGGTTCAGACTTCTTTTATTAGTCCTTTTTTCACCAGTGCGTCGTGCAATTCTTCGCCCAAAAGCCGGTCATGAAATTCATCGAGGACATAATTATCTTCCATATGCCTCGCCACACTCACTGCGTGAGCGACGCTTTTGGTTTCGGCCAAATTTACCAGATTCCTTATCTTGGACTCGGCATCGGTTTCCTGGTCGACACTTTGGGCATCACCGGCCACTTCGTCATCTTGTACGACTTGCCGGACAGGAGAAACTTTGGCCATGATTTTCGCATAAGCATCGTCTTTTTCCATCGCCCCTTCCTTTCTTTCCAATATTCCTTCTATTTTTCCACTTCCCTCGCCTGCCATAGTTTCAGCGACAGGTTCTGTAATATTTTCAGGGGTGGTTATAACTTCTTTTTTGGGCATGCTGTCAGCGCTTATTTTTTCCGGTTGCGCCCCACCGATAAATTTTTCTTTTAAATTAAGCTCTCCCTCATCAACTGGTTCGAGATTTGATTTTAGTTCATCAGGCATGATAAATTTGTATTAATATTTAATATTCGTTCGCAATTCGTAGATTCGCATGTATTCGCAGATTCGCATCGCTATTTCTTCATTTCTTCCTTAAAATCATCAACAATCTTTTTGACCATCGCGTCATAATCGGGAATTTTTTCTTTCAAAAACTTCTCCAATTCTTCCGGGGCAGCCTGGGTTTCAACCATTCGCGCGTATTCGTCGCGGCTTTTTTCATCCAATTTTTCAATTGTTTCAATAAGAATTCTTTTCATCACCACTTCAATCATCTTGGCCAAAAGCTCATCTTGCTTTTCTTCAGAAAGCCCGCCAAGCCCCAATTCTTCCAGGAGGCTGGATTTTATTTCTTTTTCATCAGTCATAATTTTATTTTAATAATAATTTTACGCGGCTATTGAATACTTTTTTGACTCTAACATTATTCTTTCTCTCTCTCTTATGACTCTTGCCAGCCATTTTGAGACAGTTTCTCCTTTTTTAGGATTGCCTTCGGCCCCTAATTCGTTTCTATAATAGACCATCACATCCCGGATTTTTTTCGCCAGTTTCGTATGTTCCAACTGGCTGTCTTTCTTGATCCAGGAAATAACATCTTCGACATTTCTGTTTTTTATCTGATTCCAGTTGTCAATATTGTCGAGTGACATTTTCTTAACTTCGCTGATAAATCGGCCATTTAGTCTTCCTAATATTTCGGCCGGCTCTTCGCCTCTGGGAAGCCAATTTTCCGGTTTAATTTCTCTCGGACCAGCGGGCTTGTACGTTTCGGATTTATCAGATTGATAATCATCAGCGGCTTTTATATTTCCCTCATTCTTCTCCAATATTTCTTTTTCAGGAGTTTTTCCTCCGCTTTCTTCCGGAATTTTTGTCCCGCCTCTGGAAGCTTCCTGACTATGATCCGCTGCTCCGCCCTTTTCAATATGTCCCGGCCACTTTGATCCCTGACCATCGTGAAATCCGACCATCTTTCCATTGGAATCCAGTTCTATTTGCGCGCCCGGCAATATTTTGTTATATGAAAACCCTTTCGGCGCCGGATGGTCTTTTTTGAACTCCATAAAAATACGATGAGCTTGCTTCCCAGCTTCTGTCTTTTTTATTCCCTGTTCTTCCAGATGCTTCTTAATTTCCCCCTCAATACTGCCACCCAATTTTCCCACTTCCCATTTTCCAACAACAAGCGGTTTTCCTTTGGGCGCTTCTGGAGTCAACGGCATTTTTCCAGCTAATTTGTTTTCCGGAGCGATAGGCGCAGTTTTTCCTTCAGGAGTAGGAGTAATTTTTAGAGGTTGTGGCTTATCATCCGGAGCGACTGAAAATGGCTTGTCCGGCGAATTAATCGGAGGTTTTTCCGGAACGACACCAGAACCAGATGGTTTTTCCGGAATAATATTTTTAGGAACAGTTGGCGCTTCCTGGACTGGCGGCGTAGGAATATTTTTTCCGCCGGGAATTTCCACTTCTCCAATCGCTGATCCGCCCATCGGCGCCAAATCATGTTTTGAAAAATAACCTTTCATTTTTCCTATCCATTCACCCGCTTTTCCGCCTTGTCCTGTTATGCCTAATTTTTCAAGCACAATAGAAGCGGCTCCGGTGCTGACAAATGACCCGATCAAAATTCCCGCTCCAAGATTAATCCTATTTCTGTTTATGGCGTTTCTTAAGTTACCATCAACATTATTGATCGCCTCGCTAAGAAAAACATTTACCCTAGCTTCTCTTTCTTCTTCAGTCATCCCTGCTTCTTCCAACTCTTTAGAAAAATCCGCTACCTGTTTTCCGACCTTCTTCTCTCTTTTTCTCTGGGCCATTTTTTCCAATCCTATTGCTGTTCCGGTTCCGGTAATGGCGCCCATAGCTATTCTTCTACCAAGAGCGGTATAGGCAACACCAGCAGCAAGAGAGGCGGGCGCCAACACACCAGCAATTCCCAAACCGGCGCCAACAGCTAATTTATATTTCAAAGGTTGTTTTTTATACCAATCATTGAATTTCAACAAGTTTTCCCTGACAACTCCAGCCACTTTTCCGTCCTGTTGTTCTATTTTGACCTGATTGTGCGCCTCCGCCAGATTGACGTTTGTTTCTCTAAGAATTTCATTCAAAATTCGTCCCAAATCTTCATTGGAAGAACCATTTCTTTTAGCCTCCTCTAATTTAGCATCTTTCCATTCAGCCAGTCTGTTTTTATAGATATTCCGCATATATTCAACGTCCTGATCGTTGGTCACATCTTCATTTCTTTTCAAGATCTTTCCAAAATACTTCTGCACTCTGTTTCTCATCGATCTTTTCTTGTAATCCATTTCCAGATAATCTTTCCGGGCTTTTTCCATCTCCTCTCTTAATTTTTCTACGTTATCGCCCTCCTTTTCTTTTTCTTTGTTTATTTTGTCGCCCATTTCGTATTCAGATGCTTCGTCATGTTCCTTATCTTTCTCTTTTTCTTCTTCAGCTTTAATCTTATCACCCATTTCATACTCCGCCGCTTCGTCATTTTCGTCAGAATTATATCCTGACGCTCCAGTACTAGATTTTGCTGTTGCCCTTGCTTCGGCTTCAGTTTCAGCTTTGGCAAGAAATGGATCGACAAAACCAGTTTCAAGATCCTTCAATGCCTGGAGTTTTTCCGCCCAGGTTTTGTATGTTTCGCCTGACCCAACCGGCTCATCGTTTATTTCATTAATTCTTTGAAGAAGGTCGAAAGCTTCTATTCCAATATCAGCGCCATATCGCGCCTTCGGGAAATGGTCAGGATCAACCCTACCCAGAAGTTCCTGAAAAAATTCTGAACACCGCTCCTCTTCTGAATTTTGTTGGGCAAATTCCCATGGATTTTTGGCCATAGCTTTATTTTTTTATTTTAGCAATAATCTCTTCAACTATTTGTCCTTTGGCATCTTTGTCTAAATCCTTAAATTCTCGGGAATCAGTAAACATCAAGCTTTCAAGATGTTTTTTAACCATGTCTGCCATCATTTTATTTTTATCTTCCTCTGTATATCCCTCTCCTTTCCAATCGAAAGTTTCCATTTTCGCCAAAAAACGTTCCGCGCTCTTTTGAGATCTTTCAATTTTCCCCTTTTGCTCTTCAGAAAGCTTCAGCGCTTCCTTGCTTTCCTTATTTTCATTTCCATTGTCCTGCTTTCCGCCATTTTCTTTGGCACCATTTTGAGTGCCATTATAGAACTCGGAAGCTCCTAGTATTTTAAGCAGTGATTCTTTCAAAGTTTTCCTCTTGCCCTGAAAAACATCTTTGACCAGCTCCGAAAGATTATTTGATGACAGCGTACGATCTTCAAAAACACCCGAGTCGTTTAAATCGACTTTTATCTTTACTTTGTCGCTAATATGGTTATAAATTTTGCCAATATCTTTGCCGTCAGTATCTATATAGAAAGTATTGCCCTCCTTATCTGTAACGGGTCTCCTGAAGTACGCGCTAAAGTTAGTCATGAAAGCAATTCTCCTCTTTTCTCGCTCTGCCTCTTCTCTTTTTTTCTTTTCTTCCTCCAATTTTTCTTTTCTCTCCTTTTCCTTTTGATCCGACTTACCCCTCCTTTGTTGCGCTGCTTCTCCTTTTTTAACATTATCGGCAGATTCAAAAATCTCCCTGAGTGTTTTTGATTTATCCTCGATAGCATCTTTTATCAGCTGTTCAAAATCTTTTACCGAATCCAGCACCTTCTCTTCGAGTATAGCGCCATTGATAATGAGTTTAATTTTTACCGTATCCCCGTCATAACTATCCCCATTAGCATAAAAAGTGCTTCCCTCCTTATCTAGATTATGTTGGTTTTTTAGATATTTATCAAACTTGGTCTTAAATTCCTTAGCAGTTATTGGCTTTTCTTTCCCCGCTCCTTTTTTTTTGTTTTTATCCATCTTTTCCTTTTCCTTTATCAAATCTTCAATCTCTACTCGCTTTTCTTCCAATGCATTAAGTCGTTCTTCCCAGGTCTCAATTGTATCCGTGCTCTTTTTTCGACGCCCATCTCTTATTTGCCCGATATCTTTTGCTAGTTTATCAGCCTTTGAATTAATATCCTTTCCGTATTTATCTACAGAAAAATTATCAGGATGAATTTTCAAGAACAGCTCTCTGTGTAATTCATTCACCTGCTGTTCCACTCCTGGGCTATTTGGTTCAAATGGATTTGCCATTTTTGTTTTCGTTAATTTTCTGTTTTAATTATACAACAAATCAGCAATAAACTCTAACTTGAATGATTGTGGATAAAAGTTTCTGTGGTATAATTTAGACAATATGACAACAAAAAGAAAAACATACATTCTTCTATTTTTGATTTTGGCAGTAGCGTTTTTTTTGCGCATTGTAAACATCGAAAACACCCCGCCGGGAATATATCCGGATGAGGCGGTGAACGCTATGGACGCTCTCGACGCCCTTCACAACGGAAACTGGCAATGGTTTTATGAAGCCAATAATGGACGCGAGGGACTGATGATGAATCTAAACGCTATTCTTTTCAAATTTATGGGAGTAAGCGTCCTGGCGCTCAAACTTCCTAATATCCTGTTTGGTACTTTCACCGCCCTTGGCATGTTTTTTTTGACCAAGGAACTGCTTGGTAGCCGACGCGCTGGCCTCATTGCCGCTTTTCTTTCCGCCACCGCTTTTTGGTCTTTGAATTTCAGCCGGATGGCTTTCAGGGCTAACATGCTACCGTTCGTCCTGGCTTTTGCTTTTTACTTTTTATGGAAGGGGGTCAGAACCAAAAATTATTGGCCGTTCGTCTGGGGAGGAATGTTTTTCGGTCTTGGCCTTCATACATATATTGCTTTTCGCATCGCCCCGCTCATTTTGGTAGTGGCGGTGATAACTTTGATGATCAACAGAAAAAGATTTTTGGCCGATTATTGGAAACAAATTTTCGTTTTTGTCGTTTTCGCCACCATCGTGGCCGCGCCAATGCTTTATACCTTCTATAAACACCCGGAATATATCCAATCAAGAACGGCCAATGTTTCGGTTTTCAATCCGGAAGTCAATCAGGGACACCTGGTTTCCGCTCTTGCCAAGAGCATCGGCCTTTCCATTGTGAAATATAATATTTGGGGCGACCAGAATTGGCGCCATAATTATCCGCCATACGCCATCCTCGATCCCATCACCGGCGTCGCCTTCACTTTCGGTTTCATCTATGTTCTCCTTAAATTCATCCATCTTTGGTCTTTGAGGTTATATAAGAAAGAAAGGCATTATCGCCTGGAAATTTATACATTTCTCCTGGCCTGGTTTTTTGTGATGCTTATTCCCGAATTTATGACCGCCGAAGGCAATCCTCACGCTCTTCGCGCCATTGGCACGATGCCGGTCGTCTTCCTGATCGCGGCGATGACTTTTGAATATTTTTTCATAAAATCCGACCATTATTCCAAATTGTTCAAAAAAGTGACTGTCTCCCTTTTGGTTTTTATTCTCCTTTTTGTCGGCATTTTTAACAGCATAAAATATCATCTGCTATGGGCCAAAAAAGTGGAAACCGCCCAATCTTTTGACCGGAACATTATGGATATGGTCGGCTATATCAAGAGCCAACCGGAATCAGAAGAGATCCTTGTGGTCATCGAATCGATGCAAAGAATTCCTATTCAGGTTTTCAACTGGGAACGTCCTAATTTGCAATATTTTTATCCCGCAGAAATTGACCAGATAGATCCTGCTACTAAAAATCCTCTGATAATGATAACTGACTATAACGAAGAGATATTGAACAAACTGCAAATTAAATTTCCCGAACTGGAACTGGAAGAGAAAAAAGACGGATTTGGATTGAGTTATTATATACTAAAATAATTTTTAATTTTTAATTTGAAATTTTTATTGAATTTAAAATTTTAAATTTAAAATTGTATGACCTCTTTCTTAGAAAGACACTATAAATTAATAATAGCCGCCATACTGCTTTTCATGGCCACCGTCTCCATCCTCAACGCCTGGAACGATGGGGCGATCTTTGATGAGACGGCGCATATTCCGGCGGCATATTCTTATGTCACTAAACACGAGATCCGCCTGAATCCTGAACATCCGCCACTCTTGAAAGATCTGGCCGGACTGCCTCTTTTATTTTTAAATCTGAATTTTAATACTGACGGTCAAGCATTTTGGGAAGGAACATTGCCTGGAAAATGGGACGAGGGACAATGGGCAGCCGGACGATATCTTCTCTATCAAGCTGGAAACAATGCCGACATAATAATTTTCTGGTCGCGCATTCCTATCGTAATTTTATCTCTCCTTTTAGGTTGGTTTATTTTCCGATGGGTTCGGGAACTGGCTGGAATCACCGCCGGACTTTTTGCGCTAGTTTTATACGCCTTTGACCCGAACATCCTGGGACATAATCATTTTGTAACAACCGATCTCGGGATTGCCGCTTTTATGGCTTTCGCTTTTTATTATTATCTGCGCTTTATAAAATTCCCTTCCTGGAAAAATGTGACAACAGCCGGAATTTTCACAGGACTCTTGATGATAACTAAATTTTCCTTTTTCACGGCTCTTCCTATATTCTTACTGATAACCATAATTTATCCACTAGTCATTCGCCAAAGACCAGAAGAGGAAAAGGAGATAGCTTTTAAATTTAAAAAACTCGGGGAATATGTGGGCAAAGGAGCAATAATTTTTGGTATATCTCTTTTAGTGGTCTGGATCGCTTATGCAGCGAATACTTTTAACATGACCAAAGCTACAGTTTCCCAGTCGATTGATAATAATTTCTCGCCTTCCGACACTAATCCTAAAAATATATACACTAATAAAGCCCTTCATTTCCTCAATGATAACGCCATAACAAGACCTCTCACTGAATTTGGAATTGGGATCGGTTATGTCTTTCGCCGCGTGGATGGAGGTAATGGCGCTTATTTTATGCAACAAGTTTCCGGAAAAGCCTTTCCAGCCTATTTCCCGACCGTATTCGCGCTAAAAGAACCGATCGTCACATTATTTTTGATGATGACTGCCCTCATCTTGGCCATATTTGGCGCTATAAAATTATGGGCGCACAATTTCCGCTTTTCATATTTTGCCACCTACATCAGAGAAAACATCGTCAGCCTAACTCTATTTGGATTTATTTTTCTCTATAGCTACATCAGCATTACCGGAAACCTCAATATCGGCTTTCGCCATCTTTTCCCCATTTTGCCTTTTGCTTTTATTCTCACGGCCAAATCAATTTTTGGTCACATGAGAAATATGGAAAAACCAGGTTCGTTCACCTGGGGTATGGGCGTGATATTACTTTGCGTTTTTCTCATCGCTGAAACCGTGTCTGCTTATCCAAGTTATATGTCCTATTTTAATCAGATCGCCGGCGGATCAAAAAACGGATATAAATATGTTACCGATTCTAATGCGGATTGGGGGCAGGATATAAAGAGATTGAAAATTTTTATTAACAAGCACCCGGAAATCGACAAAATCCGCGTCAACTATTTCGGCGGAGGAGACATCAAATATTATTTTGGCGACCGAGCGATTGACTGGTGGGATTCCAAGCGTCCGATCGAGCCCGGCTGGTATGCCATTTCAGTCAACCAGCTAATGGGCAGTTTATACGACAAAGAAAAAAAGGACGCAGAGTCCTATCGTTGGATTGTAGAAAACAACATTCAACCAGTTTATCAAGTGGGAACGTCTATATTCATTTATTATGTCAGAACCACTGATTTGCACTGATTTTCCTGATTACACATGAATTATCCAAAGAGGCTTGGAGATTTGCCAAGCCTCTTTCAGTGAAATCATTTTAATCAAGTGATAATCAGTGGTTCTTCTTCTTTTTCTTCTCCTCCACCTTCGGCTGCTCTTCAGCTGTTTTTTCTTCTTCCGGCTTCACTTCTTCCGGCGAACCGTCTTTGAATTTATAAAACACCTTATTATCAGAACGAAGGTCGATGTATTCCAAATTTCCCCGTTGATCTCGGGGAATTTTTTCGTCCAAAACCGCTTTCAACATATCCGTTTCTTTTTGAGCATCGACATCAGCATTGAGAAAAATACTCCAGCCTTCCCTGGTGACCACTCGCAAATCTCCGGAAATTCGGTTGGGAGTGGAATATTCCCTCTCTAAATTTATATCCAATTCCTGCACCAACTTGTTTTTCACACTTTCGGAAAAAGCGATGTATGACGGATCGAGCATCTGCTCTCCCGGGCTGACCTCGGGATTGCTGGTATCTTTCAAAACCGGAAGGCTGCTGGCGTTATATTCTTCAGAATTTTCGTCAATTTCTTCAAACGCATTTCCCTTATTATCCAGGATGAAACATTTTTCCCGAGCGCAGAAAATCATCTTTAATTTTTTTTCCGCGATATTCACTATTAATCCGGAAGGAAACTTTCTTCTCACTTCCACCGTATCGATTTTCTTGAATTTTTCCGCCAAGTCTTTCTCGTAATATGAAGTTTTTATGAGAAGCAAGTTGTTTTTTTCCAAAATCCTCCCGAATTTTCCCTGGATTTCCCACTGAATTTCGTTTTTTATATCTTCTTCTTTTATGTTTTCAGGGCCGTTTACGGAAATATTTGTCACCGCTAAGTATCTTGAGAAAAAAAGAAGATAAACCACCACGCCCAAAAAAGAAATTAGCAATAAATAAAAAAGGAACTTGATGAATCCTCTTCTTTTCGGTTTATTGGATTTTAGCTGAATTTTCCTGGCCATTTTTATATCTCCAACATAATGTTTTCCAAAACCAACCGGGCGTTAGCATTGGTACTTTTGAGCGTCTCTATCGCCCCGCTTATCCTATCAAGAACAGCTAATGATTTTTGCGCGGACATTTCCAGATAATTTTCTTCTTGAATTATGGAATGTCTCACCAAAACCATCCAGAGCGATAGTTTTTTTATGAGAGCAGGAGTATCCTTGCTCCAAATTTCCGCCATAGAAAACCTTTCAGCCACCGACCCCGAAATGATTTTTTTGAAATCTTCCAATGTTTCTCTGGCTGCATCCAGTTCTTTTTTATCATTAATATAATTTAAAGCCAGTCCCGGCCGTCCCAAAGACCAAAAAATTATTTCGTCCCTACTTTGATCCGTTGACGGAATTATTTCCGAGATTTCTTCATTTGAAACCGGATAAAACTTTTTTACCACACATCGGGAAACAATCGTTGGCAGAAGCTTTTCTTGGTTTTGAGTGACCAGGATGATGATCACATTTTTCGGCGGTTCTTCCAGTGTTTTCAAAATGGCGTTTTGCGACTGGATATTCAAAAATTCTGCGTCGTCAATGATGGCGATTTTATGTTTTCCGTTCGGTGTCATAGACAGTTTCCTCTGCAACTCTCTCATATTTTCTACACTGATTGCTTTTTTTCTTGTCTTCCCGTCTTTTTCTTCTATTTCAGGTCTTACTATGATGAAGTCGGGATTAGTTTCGGCTATATCGCCTAAAATATTTTTAGCAAAATCGAGAGCAACAGTAAATTTTCCGACATGTTCAGAGCCGGAAAAGAGATAGGCATGATGAAAAGCATTGGATTTAATGCTCTTGTTTAGCAAGTCTACAATTTTTTTATGTCCAATTATATTCATTTTATCTAATTTTGTCAATATATTCACTAAGCTCCCTTATAAATCTCTCCTTACTAAATTCCCTGCCTCTTGCAATTATAGTTTCATTATTATAATCCCCCTCATTCTCTATAAATCTCCTCACTCCATCAGCAATCACCTCTGGCGTGGCCGCATCAAAAAACTCCCCAGTTTTCCCTTCAATGACTATTTCCTTCACTCCACCCTGTCGGATGGCAATGACCGGAACGCCATAGCTCATCGCTTCCACTGGCGCGATACCAAAATCATCCACTCCGGCAAATATAAAAGCTCTGGTATTCGTATATAATTCTTTTATTTTACCATCATTCTGCCAGCCTAAAATTTTCACATTCTTATTGGCAATTTTTTTCAGATATTTTTTCCGTTGTCCTTCGCCCACTATTATCAAGGGTAATTCCAGTTTATTGAAAGCCTCTATAACAGAGTCAATTTTTTTGTATGGAGAAAGACGGGAAACAACAAGAAAGTATTTTTCATTATTCCCTTCTCCTTTATAAGGAGAAGGTGGCTCGAGACCACCAAGGTGGTCGAGAGACGGATGAGGTATGGCGGGCGGGTAAATCACCTCGCTATCCCTCCCGTAATATTTTCTCACCCGCTCTTTCGTATACTTCGAATTAGAAATTATGTAGTCTGGACGATCAGCTGCCACCTTATCCCAGATGCGAATATAATTCAATGCCCTTCGGGCGAAGAATTTGGTTATAAAATTTTTTTTCTGTTCTCCCAGATATTCTTCATTCTTGTCCCAGACAAAACGCATCGGGCTATGAAAATAACTTATATGAATAGTATTTAATCTTGTCACAATTCCTTTTGACCAGGCGCCAGTACTTGATATTACTAAATCATAATCCCGCAGATCAAAAGTTTCCGGTGCTACCGGAAAAAAGGATAACAGCCACTTATACCTGACTCGCAAAAATCGAGGAAATTTTTGAAGAAAAGAAGTATGGATCTCTTTATCCTCGAATTTCCCCCGCATTTTTTCTTTGTCATAAAGCAGTGTATAAATCGGCGCCTCCGGAAACATCTCGCATAGCACTTCCAAAACCCTCTCCGCCCCGCCGTATTGGGTCAAAAAGTCGTGAACTAATGCTACTTTTATATCTCTATTTATTTCCATTTGTTAATATTTTAGAAACCCGAAAACTGCAGTCTCCCCAACTGAATCTTTTGACATTCTCATATCCTTTTTTAATTATATCATTTTTTAGTGTCGGGTTGCTAATGAGAGAATAAGCTGCTTCGGCGATGGAATTTGGGCTTTGGGGGTCGCATAAAACCGCCGACAATTCACTCTTGGAGCTAAGCTCTAGGATATTTTGATTCCAAGGTTGAACCTTGGAAGTGATTATTTCTGGAAGAGATGAGGTGTTGGAACACACGACTGGTACGCCAACGCTTTGCGCTTCGAGAACCGGCAGACCAAAGCCTTCGTAAAATGTCGGGAATAAGAATATGTCGGCATTTTTTAATAATTCTTGCTTTGTGGCTTCGTCGACAAAGCCAGGTTCGATAATTTTAAATTTTGAATTTTGAATTTTGAAATAATTTTGAATTTTTAATTTTAAAACATCATAGCCATATCCCGGAGCACCAGCCAAAACCAGACTGTGAGGTATTTTATATTTTTCAATTAATATTTTATACGCATCAATTATTCCTTCTATATTTTTTCTTTTTTCTAATCTGCCGATAAATAATAGGTATGGCTTTAAAAATATCCCCTTCTCCCCCCGGGAGAAGGTGGCCGAAGGCCGGATGAGGGTGCTTTGTGAAATAGTAGAATTTTTTGAATTTAAGCTAGAACCCTCTCCTGTCCCGAAGACGGGACATCCTCTCCCAAAGGGAGAGGAGGAATTTCCTACCCCTTCATAAATCACCTCAATTTTTCCTTCCGGCACATCATATAATTTCATCAAATCCTTCTTCGTATTTTCCGACACAACAATAATTTTTTTCGCCCATTTGCATGACATTTTAATAGACCAGCGCATATAAAGGCGCGCCCAAAACGAGTATCCTTCCGGAAAGATCTCAAATTCCAATCCGTGAACGGTGACGATGGTGTTTTTAGGGTGGATTATCGGCACGACATGTGCCGGAATGAAAAGAACGTCGGCCGGATGAAATAACATTTCAAGAGAAAGCCCTAACTGCGTCCATAATCTCGGCATGTTGATAGTTTTTATCTTCCAATTGGCTGGTAATTCAAAATCTATTTTTTGGCCTTTTCGAACATACAAAAAAACTTCCTCATTTTGAAGTTCTTTCCGTAAATGCTTTATAACCTGGTAAGAATATTCTTCAATACCAGTGCGCTGAAGTGAAAATGCACGGGAGGCGTCAATGCCTATCTTCATAAAAGTTCCGTCATCCTGAGGACGGCTAAAGCCGGACGAAGGATCTATAAAAAGTTACCACAAGTTTTGTTTTTATAATAAAACTATAAATAGCATAGAGTAGATCCTTCGCTCTTCGCTCCGCTCGAGCTCAGGATGACGGCATAAGGAAAAATTATTTCGATAGCATTATCGTCCTCTTATAAACATCAAGATTATCCAAAGCCATTCCTATTCCCTTAATGACACAAAAGAGAGCATCGTCCGCCACATAGGTTGGGACACCGATGGTTTTAGTGATAAGCTGGTCGATATTGCGAAGAAGGGCCCCGCCGCCGGAAAGCACCATGCCCTTATCCATAATGTCCGCTGCCAGTTCCGGCGGAGTTTCCTGGAGTACTTTTTTGATCGCATTGATGATTTCCCTGAGTTCGTCCTGAATGGCCTCCGTTACTTCATTAGATGATATACGAACAGTTTTTGGCAGCCCGCCTGTAAGATCACGTCCGCGAACATCCATATAATCTTCCTTGACCAATGGCATGGCCGAACCGATTTTCTTTTTTACTTCTTCAGCCGTCCGGTCGCCGATGGCCAGAGAATATTTCCGCTTAATATAATCAGCAATCGCTTGATCAATCTTATTTCCACCAACTCGAGCGCTATGGGCGGCCACAACTCCACCCAAAGAAATCACTGCCACTTCCGAGGTTCCTCCACCGATGTCAATGATCATATTTCCCGCAGCAGAGTTTATGGGAATGCCGGCACCAATGGCTGCCAGAACCGGCTCACGAACAACATAGGCCGCTTTTGCTCCTGCCCGCACTGCCGCATCAATCACTGCCCTTCTTTCAGTTGAAGTGACACCCACCGGAATGGAAATCATCACTTCCGGCCGGATGAACCTAAATTTTCCACTGACCTTATTGATAAAATATTTGAGCATCGCTTCTGTAATTCTGTAATCAGCAATGACACCGTCTTTCATCGGCCGGCTGGCTTGGATAGTATCAGGCGTGCGTCCTAACATTTCTCTGGCTTCATTTCCCACAGCCAAAACCCTATTTTCCAAAAGCGAAACAGCTACCACCGACGGCTCATTGGAAACAACGCCTTTGCCTGGAACAAAGACTAGGATATTAGCTGTGCCGAGATCGATTCCGATTTTTCGTACCCACATATTGGAAAATTTTTATCTCGCGTCTTCCTCCTCTCCCCTTGGGAGAGGATGTCAGCCAAATTTTTTCTTAAAAATTTAGCTGACAGGAGAGGGCTCTTAATTAAATTCACTAAAATATATAATTCTTCCGTCTTACCAAGCACCCTCTCTGTCACGATAAGAATCGTGACATCTCTCCCAAAGGGAGAGAAGGATACCTTTTTTCTTTCTTAAATACTAATCCCCACTTTCGGCTTATTTTAGCCAAAATCCAGTAATCAGCATTCAAGGGCTTTATTTTTGGGCTGGAATGTGATATAATTAACGGTTGCAAAATGGAATTCAAGCATAGCCATTAACTATTGCAAATATTAAACCTAACCTGCAACACTGTTCTTCTAAAAAGGAGATGTCGTATGACAGTCACACCAGAAATGCTAGTAAAAATGTTAGCAATCGCAGGAGTTGCCCTTGTAGTAGCTGGAGTAATAATTCTATCGGTGCTTCTCCCTGAGCCTACCCCAAACACAAGTAACGCTGCGAGTATCGCATTAGGCGCTGCCTGCATCATAATTGGGGCGTTATCTCTTTTCATGACATTGGGCTGTTGGCTCAATACCCCTTGACCTGAACTTATCTCCGTTCCTTTGTCGGTTCAATGTCTCCTAACTTGAACCACCCCGTTCTTTCCTCGCGGAAATCCGCCCAAGCTGCCGTTCTCTTCTCGAGAATTGGCAGCTTTTTTTATTTTATTTTTATATACTTCCCCGCTAAATAATTCCGCACCGATTCTCTGGTTGTCTGATTGATTTTTCGAGGTAGATTATTCAGCGAAAACCATTCAACTGCGTCATGTTTATGCGGCTCCATAACTTTGGCCGTTCCGGATTTCAGATTAGCGAGATAGTTGAAAGCCACCCAGTGCTGATTTTCCTTTTTGATTATATGATCCGTATGTGGAAGATATCCCCAAACATCAACAGTGATACCAGCTTCCTCTTTTACCTCCCGTTTCATCGAAGCAATAACCTTTTCGCCATAATCCACTTCCCCGCCCGGCTTCTGCCAAAATCCAGTTTCGTTTTTCTGATTCTTCCCTCTTTTTATGAGCAAGAGCTCTTTCTTTTTGTTAAAAATCAAAATTCCCCCTCCGACTCCAATATAATCATGCCCTGGTCTTAGTTTTTTCATAAATATTTTCTCCTAACATCGAATGTTAGGATTTTATTCTTTTTATCTTCGCTCCTAATTTTTTTAAACGCTTCTCTATCTGTTCATATCCCCTATCCACCTGATAAATTTCATTTATAATCGTCTTTCCTTCAGCCAGAAGAGCGGCAATGATGAGAGAAACGCCGGCGCGAAGATCAAAACTGGTAATTTCCGTACCGGTAAGTTTTGACGGACCCGTAATTTCTACCCTGTGTGGATCTAGAATTTCTGCTTTGGCTCCCATTTTTTGAAGTTCCGCCACATAATTGAACCGGCTCTCATAAAGCGAATCATGGACTAGCGTCTTCCCTTCTGCTTGCGTGGCCAGAACGCCAAAAGGCGCCTGGACATCAGACGGTACACCAGGATAAGTTCTGGTATCGATTTTTGTTACCGCGACCAGGTTTTCAGTAGGAATAACTTCTATAGAATCTTTTTCAATTTTGAAATCAGCGCCGAATTCGCGCAGTTTTTCCAAAACTAAATCCAGATGATCTTCACGCGCATTTTTGACAACTATCGGACTTTTGGTAGCCACACCGAGGATCAAGAATGTTGCCGCTTCGTTGGCGTCAGGAATAATTTTGTGCTTGGCTCCATACAAAATATTTGCTCCAGTAATTTCCATACTATGCGTCCCCAGTCCTTTTATTTTTGCTCCCATTTGCGTCAAAAATTTCCCTAAATCCTGGACATGCGGTTCTGTGGCAGCTACGCGAAGGATGGTTTTTTCCGGAATTCCCGCAGCCAACATCATTACGTTTTCCGTAGCTGTCACGGACATCTCTTTTAAAACAACCTTTGTCGCTTTTCGCTCAGATATATTAATATTGTAATTTTTTTCGTCTTGCGTTATCTCCACTCCCATCTTTCGGAGAGCCTCAAAATGAGTGCCGAGGGGTCGCGCGCCAATGATACATCCGCCTGGATGATACAGTTTAAAACTATTAAATCTGGCGGAAAGCGATCCTAAGAGCAACACTGAAGAGCGCAATTTTTTTACTTTCTCCACATCCATCTTGGTCGGGTCGATATTTTCACATTTTACGCTGACCTTTCTTTTCCCTAGCCACTTTATTTCCGCCCCCATACTTTCCAAAATTTCAATCATCCTAAAAACATCCTCAATGAGAGGAACGTTGCTCAAAATGCATTCTTCGCGGGTCAAAAGAGTGGCGGCCAGGATCGGCGTAGTGGCATTTTTCGATCCCCGGACTTCGATGGTTCCCGCTAATTTATTTCCACCAATAATTTCGAATTTTTCCATATAATTGCAGGTTCAATGCCTTAAATTGGGCATATTTATAATATATTAATGTGGAGGTAAAATCAAATAACCTACAAATAACCTACAAAAGTACAAAATTTTACAAAATTACAAAAACAAGTTTTGTATTTTTGTATCATTTTGTAAATTCGTAGGGTTATTGCAATTTCTGCTCGTAATTTTTTGACCAGTAAGAAACTCGGTCACAATACCAATCGTATGTTTTTGAAGTAGAGCCGGAGAGATAAAGCTTGGCCGCGTTACATTCGCCGCTCTTCGAAGTGGCTCCGCCTCTGGCTAGTTTCAGAGCCATAGCCGTCACTCCGTCCGTCAAGCTCCATGGATCAGGAGGATTATTGCCAGTTTTGGAGGTGATGGAGCTTTTGTATCCCATCCAGGTATCTGACATAAACTGCGCCACGCCCATCGCGCCACCAGTGCCTTTATAGGAACTGGGCGGACAGGAAACTTTTTTCTTCTTCCAATCGTAACCCAAGTCTTTACAGATTGACTTAAAGATATCTAATCGGCTTTTACTCATATTGCTTTTCTCGGCCGTGCATCCTCCGGTATATTTTCCCAGGCCTGATTCAACGACCAGCATTCCCAAGAGAAAATCCTTTCTCACTCCGGTTCCCTTAGACGCGAAATCGGCCGCGTCCATAATATTTTTGAAACTGACATTGCTTCCCAAAAGGCTCGACAACTCGCCTTTCAATTTGTTTATCTTGGCGTTGAGCTCCGAAAGAGTGGCTTGTGTTTCCTTGATATCTCCGGCTATTTCCACTTTTTGTCCTTGCTGAAGAGAAAGCAATCTTTCATGATCATCTTTTTTATTATCCAATTCTTCCCTGGCTTTTTCCAAATCATTTTTCGATTGATTTATATCGTCAAGCATAGCAAGGATCTTTTCTTTTACTCCGACCATCTGGTCGAAATTTTCCGATACGTCATTGATATTTTTATCGCTGGTCAAGAATTCAGTCAGGGGATCGACATCCAAAAAATAGGCTTCCTGAATATAGCTTTCTAAGATAGTTTTATTGAGTGCAATCCTCTTTTCTAAATTATCTATTTCCGCTTCCTTTCGGGACATTTCTGCTTCTGTTTTTCCAATAAGATTTTGAGTAACACCGATCTGCGCCTGGGTCTTGCCAAGCTGAGTTTGCGAAGATTCTAGCTGTTTTTGCGCTTCCTCGGCTTTATCCTGGTATTTATCGATCTTATCCTGGATATCTTCGGCATCTTCGGCGGCGTGCGCAAATCCACCGCCCATATTGAGGTCGATTACCAAAAAAAATATTATAAATATGACCAGACTTATCTTTTTTTTCATTGATTATCGTCGGGATGGATTACGTTTATGCTGGCGCCGGAAACAGATGAGAGAATATTATTATCTTCCGCCGTTTTAGAAAAAATTCCTTTTTTTATTACATATATTCCCGAAGAAGAAGAGTCGATGTTAATATCTTTACTCACCGGAAATCCCTTGGTCGCTCTCCTTTGTGTTCTAAAAACCAGATTGGCAACTTTTTCCTTTTTTGCCGCTACCCCGTTGGGACTGGCCAGATATATTGATATTTGTCCTTTTTCCGGATCATTTTTGACAGATTTGCACGGTTTTTTCTCAAATTGACAATCATCTTTGGGAGAAAAGATCGTGCCGTCTGTATCCCATATCTCCAACTTGAATTCATGAGGGTCATAATTTATGACCGAATTCACGACGTTGACTTTCTGTCCGTCGGTGTCAAGATTGATATCCACATTGAACAATTTTTCCTCGCCAATTTCCTGGTCGTCGGCCGTAAGAAAAATTTTGGCTCTTTTTTCTTCCGCTCCGGATTTGGTCTGTATTCTCACCGAGATCATCCAGATCATAGCGGCAATTGCTCCAGCAATAAAAGCAGTGGCAAAAATAAATTTCCAGCTTCGCACCCGCACTTTGCGGATAAAAACGAAAGTTTTTTTCCACCAGGAATGGACATCTCTGGTCAGATCATCTACATCTCGCGATCTTCCGGCGCCAGCTTCCTTGCGGCCTTGCTTGACCATTCCGATAACATCAACCAGAGTGACTATTCCCAAAAGATTTTTTTCATTGTCCGTAACCGGAAGAGTGTTGAACCTCGTTTTTTTGATAAGATCAAGAAGTTCCTCCACTTCCATTTCAGGATTTACTGTTATCGGATCAGCCGTCATAATATCCCGCGCCTCCAGATTGAGCAGCTTTTTCATTTTCTTCTTTTTTTCACTCGGCAGATCGTCAACGATCTGGTTTTCTTTCAAAAAATTGATATATGACGGCAAAAAAAGGGTTCCTTGGTCTTTTATGAAAAAGTCATTTTCTGTAATAATACCGACGACTTTCCCATCTTCAGTCACTGGCAGGCCATGAAAACCATGTTCAAAGATTATCTCTGCTACCTCCACTATTCTGCTTTGAGGGATAGCAAAAACAACATCCGTACTCATTATGTCCTTTACCTTCATTCCGCTAGAGATATTGTCTGCCATTTTTTTGATCTTTTGTATTTTTCCCGCTCTTTTAATTATGCATAAAATACCACGATTTCCAACGGGGTAAATATTCTTACTTTCATATCAATTATACTCCGAAAAATGAATAAAAAAAAGCCCCCATTTTCAGGGAGCTTTTTGGCTGATTTATTCTTTTTTCGCTTCTTCCGGTTTTTCCTCTTTTTGTTCTCCTTCAACCGGAGCTTCTTCTTTCACCACGCCTTCCACCTTCGTCACGTCTTCCACTACCTTCTCTTCCAACTGAGACAATTCTTCTTCGCTTCGAGGAGGAGAAACGAGCGCCACTACCGTTTCCGGATCAATGTCCACCTTCACCTTGTCTGATATTTTCAAATCGGAAATAGTGATACGATCATCAAAAGTAGCCAGGGTCGCGACATTAACATTGATTTCCGAAGGCAAGTCTCCCGGCAAACATTTGACTGTTATGGCATCCATATTTTTCACCAGCACTCCACCAAGTTCTTTCACTGCCAGCGCTTCTTCTTCGCCTATGTATATCAATTCTACATCTGTTTCGATTTCTTCATCCATCCTCACCTGAAAAAAATCAATATGGGTATAGTTACCCTTGACCGGGTCTTCTTGTGTTTCATAGATAATAACGTTGCGGTTATTCTTACCATCGATCTCAAGACTGATCATGGTGCTTTCTCCGGACTTGGCTATAAGCCTTTCGAAATCCAGCTTTTTCACCCAAAGACTCTCGGTCTTTATTCCCCGCCCATAAACAACAGCCGGGATAAGGCCAACTTTCCTCCCTTTATTAGTTTTGCGGCCAAACTCAATGCGTTTAGTGGCCTTGAGATTTACTTTTTCAGTCATGATATTGCGCTCTACCTATCCCGTCCCACCAAGTAGGACAAGAGCTCTCAAGCGATAAAAAATTAAATTGCGTCTAATTATGATAACAAAAAAAATATTATCGGTCAAGCTCGTCTGTTCTTCGCAAATAGACGCTTTGCATTATGCCGATGGAGGCCAAAACTGAAACCAAAGAACTTCCGCCGTAGCTCAAAAACGGCAAGGGAACACCAGTAGCCGGCATCATGCCAATATTCATACCAATGTTTACTAAAAATTGCATGAAAATCATCGCCATAATACCAACGGAAAGAAGATAGCCAAAATTGTCGCGAGCCGACATGGCGATCTGGCGCATCCGGTAGAAAATGACACCAAAAAGGAAAAAAATTATGGCCGCACCAAGAAAACCCAGCTCTTCCGATATGACGGCAAAAATAAAGTCAGTATGTTTTTCCGGCAAAAAATTGAGTTGCGATTGCGACCCGTGACCCAGTCCTTTTCCGGTCAGTCCGCCCGAACCAACGGCCACAATAGATTGAAGAACATTATATCCGCTCCCTTGCGGATCGCGTTCCGGACTGACAAAATTGATCAGCCTTTCTTTCTGGTAGGTTTTGAGCATAAACCACCCGGAAGTGACAGAAAGAGTACCGATGGCAAAAAGAATGAAGAGATTTTTTTTGTTTATTCCGGAAACCAGAAGCATTATTATCCATACTCCCAAAATTATGGCTGCCGATCCAAAATCCGGCTGTTTCAGAATCAGAAAGATCGGGATAAATATCAAAATTATAGAAACAATCGTACGGACAACAATGCTCAACTGGTTTTTTTTCTTGGCGAGGAAACTGGCCAGAAAAATAACCATAATTACCTTGGCGATTTCCACCGGCTGAAAACGCCAGGCTCCGACTCCAATCCATCCGGTCGTTCCCCGGACGGTCGTTCCGAAAAAGATGACCAGAAGAAGAAGCCCCAGAAGGGCAAAATACATCTTGGTACTAGCCGAGTTGAGGACACGATAATCATAAAAAGCCAAAAAAAACATGGCTGCAACGCCTATGATGAGAGAAATAATCTGTTTTTGAAAATTAGCACCGGCAAAACTAGCCCCTTCAAAAGATATGCTCCAAAGGGCGGCCAGGCCAAAAGCAACAAGCATCCCGACCGCCATTATCATCACCCAATCAAGTTTGGAAAATTTGTACATTTTTTATTGTTTATGAAACAAATAAAGATGGAGGTTCGGCCTCCATAATGGAGGCCGAACCTCCAGAGAATAATTTATGTTTTTATTTTATGAAGTAAATTTATTGCAAATATTCCTGGAATTTGTGAGTCTGATAGTTCCGCTTCATGAAAGTATCCGAGTCAAAAACATTGACTTCTACTTGAGCTTCCATATTTTGAACGTTCCCTGGAAACCTGGTCGGCCAGAAGGCGCGAAAATCCCTTTCCTCGCCTGACTTGACCGTTCTCATGCTGGTAGAATTGAGAGCTACTACCTTGTTTCCCGCGTCTTTCAGAATTACTTCTATTTTTATAATATCGAAATCATACGGACTTCTATTCTTCAAAAGTCCCTTGGCTTCAGCAAACCCGACTCCTGATGATATTTCATTGTAATTCTTATTAACGATCTCGATCTCCGGTTTTTTGTATTCGCCAAACTGGCTCCAATCAACGGAGGTTATCGAAAAATCAGTTGAAGCCGGAGCAGTTTCAGATTTAAATCCGGTTTCCACGATATATTTTTTCTCACCGGGGAGGATATAATTGTCTCCTTCTCTTTGGGACAGGACGTTTCCCGCCGAATCTTTCAGGGTTATTTTATAGTGAAGTTTACTACTGCCAAAAAGATTATTAGGATTATTGACAGCGGCATAAAAATCATACTCCCCGGCCACTCCTCCGGCTACAACTCCGGATTCCTTAATTTCCAGAGGCAGAGCTTCTATTTTTTTACACGCGGCACAAACTCCCCCACAATCGATATCTTCTTCGTTTTGATTTTTGATCTTATCGACACAGGTTTCTTCCGGTTTTATTTTCCAATAAATAAACAAGGAAAAAGCGACAAAAACGGTAAGATATATGATAACTATTAGGATTCTTTTTTGCTTAGGTTCCATAAATTGATTGTATCACATCCGGTGAAAAATGTTAAAACAAAATCCTAAAACCTGGTTTTAGGAAAGCTTACAAGTTTATTTCGCACAAATATAAAAAATGGGCGATTTGAATGAATTGAAATCTTTCGATAACGACCCCCTCAGATATTGGGCATCCTGCTCGGATAATTCTCCCATCTTCTTTCTCATTTCCAACTTAAAACCAGATTTTGCAATCTGTTCTTCCATTTCTTTTTGGCTCGTGCAATGAATAAATTGTTTTGGCGCCTTATTGTTTATTTTATAATTCCGCTCAAAAAAGTAATCTCCAAAATCAATTTCTTTCATATTAAATCCGAGAGGTTTTAACATATAAAATTTTATCCAATTCTTTATCCATAGGAATAAATAACTGCCCGAATAATATCTTTGGTGAGCAGTGAGGATAAAATAGCTACCTGGTTTCAAAACCCGATAAATTTCATTTAATGCTTTTTGGCGATTTTCTTTTCCAGGTATTTGCACCCAACCATTATTGGCAAAAATCGCTCCGTCAAAATGATTATCCTCGAAATCCAGTTTCGTAGCGTCTCCGAGCAGAAAGCTTATATTCGCTCCTTTATCTGAAGCAACTTTTTTAGCGATTTCAACCATTACAGGAGTTATGTCAACTCCTATTACTTTATATCCCATCTCATAAAGCGGAAAAGTAGTCCTACCTGAACCGCAACCAATATCAAGAATATTGGAGCTTGGCTTAAAGAATTTATTTATCAGTATTTCCTCGCTTTCCCAAAGTCCTTTTTCAGCAATCTTTGAGTATTGCTCTTGGGTATTATCAGAGCTAAACTCTTCAATGCTTTCTTTTTTGACTTGTTCGATTTGATTCATTTCTAATTATGTTATAAATTTTATCTACGTTTTTTCAATTCTTCAATTGCCTCAATAGGCTTAAGATCTCTCACCGCTTCAATTACCCGAGTGGCTAGCCTATCTGCAGTTTCAAAACGTTTTGGCTGGCTATCAAACTTTTGTCCTAGCCGAGTCACGGCACTCAACATTGATCTTGTTACGCAAGCTCGGTAATGCAAGACCATGCGGTCAAATGGAAAACTATTTTGTATCTGCTCTGGCAGTAAGTCGTAGTATTCCTTTAGCAATAAGTCCTCATACTCTCGTCTTTGCTCGACAGTTAGAACTTTCACCAAGAAATACGATAGATCAAAAGAAAGCACCTTGTGTCCTGAAAGCTGCCAGTCGATTAATATCACTTTGTCGCTTCTATCTTTCGGGAAAAGCAGATTTGATCTGTTTACATCTCCGTGACTCAAAATAGTTGGACCTGAATTGTATTGACTTGAAACAATTTCTGCATTTTTCCACATCCACTCAAAATCGGCACTTTCTTTTCCCAGTTGATTTTTATATCTGTCCTTAAAAATATCCCAGCCCTGTTTCATGTTGATGTTAATTGAATTAACAAAATGACTTCGATCTTCTTTCGGAACACGAGAATCTTCACAAAATCTACCATTGACGTCGGCAAGTATCGAGATCACATTCCGCACCTGATCGATAGTAAAGTTATTATAGTCCACGGAATGAGTGGGAGTCATATCCTCCAAAACTAAATTCCCATCACCAAACACTCCAAATAATTTTGGTATGAAAGGTACTTTTGATTCCGATAATAGATGATAAATTTCCCCCTCCCTTTTTGGATTGGAACAGCTAACTTGAAATTTCACAATTACTGATTTTGGCTCAACTTCTTTTTTCGCATAATTAATTTTCACTCTGACAGCTTTTCCCAGTAAACTCCATGGCCCGAAGTTTTTATCTATTTCAATAGAAGTAATTTCACCACTGGAAACTGAATGAAGCACATCATTCAACCACTCGGGTGTTATTTCTAATGAAGATTTAGGTATTTTCATGTTTTTTGAAAGTTTTTACCCCAAAACCTTTCCTAAAACCCGGTTTTAGGAAAGTCTCATTCTTCTAATAAGTATTTTTCCAGTTCCTTTTTTTCTCTCATATACAGCGCGTTGTTTTTGGCAAATTTTTCGTACTCCTTTGGATTATTAAATTGCTTTGCGACAGTATCAATATTAATAAACTCGCTTTTTCTTTGACCCAGATAATCTGCCAGGCTTGAATGCGGCCAGCCACTCTTGTTATTATATCCGTGAATAAAATTATTCATATTCACATAAGCGGAAAGATACAAAAGATATTCATTCGAATCGATATGCACTGATTGGAAAACACCCTGAAAAAGATAGCCGTTTCTTTTATTCTTTTTATTAAAGTATTTTGTGTGGCTAATACCAATCTTATGCATAAATTTCTCAATGCCCTTATCAGCAACCTGCTTCAAGATAAGATGGTAGTGATTTGGATTTAAGCAATACGCGATAATTTCCACTAATGGATCCCGTTTCCTAAAACCAAGTTTTAGGAAATCGGCTAAATAGGCTTCCAGATGACTTTTTTTATAATCCCTCCAGCTAACCATTAGCCCATCATTTTCATCATTCAGCAAATTCATTGATAATAAAAACCGCTCATAGTCTCTAGTATTTAAGAAAACTTCGCGCTTTTCAATTCCGCGATTATAAATATGATAATATTCTTCATTGGCAAGTTCTATTTTCCTCATAGTTATATTTTATCCTAAAACCTGGTTTTAGGAAAGTTGGCAACAAAAAAAGAGCATTATTCTGGCGGCGACTTACTCTCCCCGAACAAACGGGTACCATCAGCGCTGAAGTGCTTAACGACCGAGTTCGGGATGGGATCGGGTGTGACCACTTCGCTAGAACCACCAAAATAATACTCTCTTTAAAATGCGTTAATAACTGGTGAAAAAAACAAAAACGATACTATCGTAACCATAATGACCGCAAAAAACATCGCAATGAATCTCAAGCTATTCTTATATTTCTTCTTCATACTTTTTTACTATACAATCATTTAACAAATTTCGCAACTACTGACTGCTAATCGATACGCCGCTGATTTTACGCTGACAGTTACGCTGATTTGACGCCGAAATAAATCAGCGCTTTATCCGCGTACCAATCCGCGTTTAATCTGCGGCTATTAAGAGAGATAATTTTTGATTTATTAGTATTTCTCGGCTAAACCCATCACTGGGCTTACACCTGAAACCTATCAACCTGGTCATCTTCCAGGAAATCATGGTCTGATAAATCAGACCTGTTGCCTTATCTTAGGAGGGGCTTCCCGCTTATATGCTTTCAGCGGTTATCCCTTCCGAACGTAGCTACCGAGCAGTGCTCCTGGCGGAACAGCTCGTACACCAGAGGTTCGTTCTTTTCGGTCCTCTCGTACTAGAAAAGACTTCCTTCAAGCAACAACGCCTACAGCAGATAGGAGACCAACCTGTCTCACGACGGTTTGAACCCAGCTCGCGTACCACTTTAATTGGCGAACAGCCAAACCCTTGGGACCTTCTCCAGCCCCAGGATGTGATGCATATTACTCACGTAATTCATAATTAATTACGTAGTTTGTCCATTATTACTAATGGTATAGACTATATCTTCATCCGCCTGAATTTTACAAAGTAAATTTTGGCGGAGCTGGCGTATTATAGCGACTCATTTCCATAACTTTCAATCGCTATCTTGGTCCGACGTACGTCAGACCACAGTCGTTACGGGGTCAAATTAATTTTATATCTCATTGAAGGAATAATGTACGAACCAACTAATTCACAAAATGCTCGAGCATATTTTTCCGGAATATAAATATTCCGGTTTTTTCCTTTTTTATGCAATTTACTTTTTACATAAAAACGGTTTTCCAAGCATTTTACAAGCCTTAATTGATCTTTTCTGCTAAATGAATCCGAACTGATTCTTAAAGCATTGCAATCATTCCTTTTGTATCCATCATCCATAAACCATATAGCCAAGCTTAATGGCGATTCTAATAATTTTTCAATATTATCAGGAACCACTTTCAGCTTGTTTTTATAGAATATAGACCAATAGATATTTAAGCATCCTAAAGACAAGGTGGAAAAATGCAGTCTCTTATAGACTTTTCCGTTTTTATGGTGCTTACTTGAAACAATCCTGGGCTTTTGAGAAATGTTTTTAAATTCCTCATAAAGCCACTGCAAATATTCTTTCTGTTTCAAACTATGCTCCACTCTCAAACGGACATTGTTGCCATTTTTCTCTAAACACCCATCGCCTAAAATAAGACCGACGAGTATTGCTTTTTGTCTTTTGCTTAAACGCATGAGTATAAACTAATCGACTTCCCACGGTATTGCCCTTCTATTCTGGGTTATAGTATAGCAGGGTTTCACCGTTATTAGCCAGTTTGCTTACACCGTATTACTACAATGTTCGACCCTAATATTAAATATTTTAGCCGACATCGAGGTGCCAAACCCCTCCGTCGATGTGGACTCTTGGGAGGGATCAGCCTGTTATCCCCGGGGTAACTTTTATCTGATGATCTTCCACGCTCCTACAAGCGATGGTCGGTTCACTAACTTCTACTTTCGTAACTGATCGACTTATGAGTCTTGCAGTAAAGCAGGCTTATGCGTTTGCACTACCGATCCGATTTCCATCCGGATCTAGCCTACCTTTGTAAACGCCTCCGTTGCCATTTAGGAGGCGACCGCCCCAGTCAAACTACCCACCAGGCACTGTCCCCGGACTGGTAGAAAACTAGAAAAATCATTTTTTTAACTCAACTTAAATAAACTATCATCATAGATACTATTGATACTATTACTTTTCATATAAGCTGAACAGTTAAAAAAATGTTTCCAATTTCCTAACAGCCCAGGGTTAGCGTTTAAACTCACAGAGAGTGGTATTACACTGTTGCCTCCACACCGACCGGAATCGGCACTTCAAAGGCTCCCACCTATTCTAGGCACCATAAACTCAAACGCAATGCCAAGCTATAGTAAAGCTCCACGGGGTCTTTTCGTCTAGCTGCAGGTCGACGGCTTCTTTACCGTCATAGCAATTTCACCGAGTTCTTCGTTAAGACAGTCACCAAGTCGTTACGCCTTTGATGCGGGTCAGAATTTCATTTTCGTTTGATCGCTTTCGCGAAAAATCAGACTATATCTTCATCCCGCCTAAATTTTTGTAAAGCAAAAACTTTGGCGGGGCTGGCGTGTTACCTGCTTGTATTAAAAGCAAGTCTATCCTTATTAAAAGGATAAGTCGTTACGGGGTCATCCGCCAGCCGGCGGAGACTTCCCACGGTATTAGCATGTCTCCAAACACAAAGGAGATTTAGCCTTCACCGTTATTAGCCAGTTTACTTATGCCGCATTACTGCGACATTCAGGCAAATATCTGACGATCATTACCTGACAAGGAATTTCGCTGATTGATTCCTTCACAATGTACCATATCTTCATCCACCACAATTTTTCGAAGAAAATTTGGGCGGAGCACGGCGTGTGGTATCTGAGGGGTCATCACATATCTTTCCTAACATCGGATGTTAGGAGAATGACTTCCCTGCTGATCACTCTCAAAGTAGAGCTTCCCAGCATATAGCCATGTTTTTTAGACCAATTTTGCATTACTGCAAAATGAGGCAGCATTATTTTAGTTTATCATTATAATCTTCACCATAATCGTCCCAGTCCTTCTGAAATCTTTATGAATAAAAATTTCAGAACCTTAGAACGATTATAGTTATCGCTGACGTTCACTGGCGCTTCGGGGATTGGCGTGAACCGCTCCCGTTAACGTTCCAGCACTGGTCAGGCGTCACCCCCTATACATCCCCTTACGGGTTAGCAGAGAGCTGTGTTTTTGATAAACAGTCGCTTGGTGTCTTTTGTTGCAACCGATGCTACGCATCGGAACGCTGATTTGACGCGGATAGTTACGCAGATTAAACGCTGAAATATCAGCGTAAAATCCGCGTTCCCATCGGCGTTTTATCCGCGGTCCGGTGCGAAGCACCGGTAGTCCATATCCCTAAGTTACGGACGCTGTTTTGCCGAGTTCCTTAACGAAGGTTCACTCGTTCACCTTAGGCTACTCGCCCAGTCTACCTGTGTCGGTTTTAGTACGGATTTCATCAGACCAGTGCTTCGCACTGGAATTTTTAATTTTCAATTTTTAATTTTTAAACAATTTTAAATAATTATTAGGGTCATATTCCCCGTAGCTTGCTGCGTAAGAATATAAAAAATGACCTTAATACCCCGTCAGCTTGCTGCGGGGAAGTTTATTGTTTAAATTTTGAATTTTAAAACTCCCGGTGCGAAACACTGTATAGAGGGTTTTCCCGGCACCTTGCTCATCTCTCTTTTCCCGCCGAGGCGGGATTCGAGAAATATCTTGAATTATATGCGACGGATTTTCCTATCGCACGTTCTCAATATTCCTACGGAAATCCAATAATCCGCAGAGACTACTAAGATGCGTCACCTCATTTATAAACTGACAAAAGCTATGGAATATTAACCATATGTCCATCGACTACGCCTTTCGGCCTCGCCTTAGGCCCGGCTAACCCTGGGATGATCACCATTGCCCAGGAAACCTTAGACTTTCGGTGTGTGAGGATCTCACTCACATTGCGGTTACTCGTTCCAGCATTCTCACTTCCTTGCACTCCACGGTCGCTCACGCTTCCGCTTCAGCACGCAAGGAACGCTTCCCTACCGCTGCTCACATCTCGCTTCGCTCGAAGTTCGCACGCTGATTTTACGCTGATAAGTACGCTGATTTAACGCTGAAATTCAGCGTCATATCGGCGTTTTAATCCGCGTTCTATCCGCGTGCTCATATCGAATGAAATGAGATATGAGCAGCCCGCATCTTCGGTACTATGTTTAGCCCCGTTACATTTTCGGCGCGAAGTCTCTAGACTAGTGAGCTGTTACGCACTCTTTAAAGGATGGCTGCTTCTAAGCCAACCTCCTAGGTGTATAAGAAACTTCACTTCCTTTACCACTTAACATAGATTTTGGGACCTTAGATTGCGATCTGGGCTGTTGCCCTTTTGAGATCCGACCTTAGAGCCGGATTTCTGACTGTTCGGATAGTTACACAGGAATTCGGAGTTTGGTAGAGATGGCTACGGCAAGCCGCGCCAATCTCTTTCAGTAGCTCTACCTCCTGTGCATAGTTGTCCGAACGCTAGCCCTCAAGCTATTTCGGGAAGAACCAGCTATCGCCAAGCTCGATTGGAATTTCTCCTCTATTCACAAGTCATCCCCCAGAGTTGAACGACTGGTGGGTTCGGGCCTCCTTTAGGTTTTACCCTAAATTCACCCTGCTCATAAATAGCTCGCTTTGGCTTCGGGTCTAGTCCATACAGCTTATCGCCGGTTAAGGCTCGCTTTCACTTTGCCTCCATGATTATTCATCATTTAGACTAGCTATACAGAACTAACTCGCTGGATCGTTCTACAAAAAGCACGCAGTCATCCCGCCGAGGCGGGACTCCTACTCTTTGTTAGCATATGGTTTCAGATACTATTTCATCCCCCTCATCGGGGTGCTTTTCACCTTTCCCTCACGGTACTAGTTCGCTATCGATCATCAAAGATATTTAGCCTTGGAAGATAGTGCTCCCATCTTCAAACGGGATTTCACCGGTCCCGCCCTACTTGTTTTGAGACTTAGTTCTGTAATCTTGTTTTCGCCGACGGGGCTATCACCCTCTATGGCCGTCTTTTCCAAGACGTTTGGCTAACAAAATTACTAAAGACTCAAGGCTTCTCCCTTTTCGCTCGCCACTACTCGGGGAATCTCGCTCGACGCTACGCGTCGAATATTGATTTCTCTTCCTCCTGGTAATAAGATGTTTCAGTTCCCAGGGTTCGCTTCACTGCCCTATGAATTCAGACAGTGATACCCCGCCGAGGCGGGGTGCGTTATCGCATTCGGAAATCTCCGGATCAAAGGTTGCTCGTCACCTCCCCGAAGCTTATCGCAGACTGCTACGTCCTTCATCGCTCTTTGATGTCAAGGCATCCACCATACGCATTAAGTATTACCGCTCTTAATTTTATGCGCTTAAGTCCGCCATAAATTTCGAAGAAATTTGGGCGGATTTTGGCACATCGATTAGCAGTCAGTAATTTCTAAATTACCGACTGTGCATTACCTACACTCTGATATTATGTTGCAAACTAATATCAGAGGACTAACCGCTAATTTTTTAATTTTAATTCCGCTGACTATAAAATTTCAAAAATTGCAGTTAAGACCTGAATTGTTAAGGTTCGATAATGCGGAAAATGATTAGTACAATCAAAACTTGTACATACTGTTTCAGCATTAATTATAATGAATAATCCGCCAAGGGCGGATTTGTTTCTTGTGGCAAAATCAAAGATTTTGACAAGAAACAAAAAAACCGCTCGAAAGCGGGATTTGCACATTGAAAACGCAAAAAATTCACCCGCTGATTTCTATTAAGTTATTAGTTTCAAGTATCATTAATTGACCCTAAAATATTAACCAGAAATGGTACAATCAGAGGATTAGTTTATTACGCTCATACAGTTTAGCAAATATACAAAATGTGTCAAGGGCAAAAACCAGGTTTTAGGATTCATCCTAAAACCTGGTTTTAGGAAAGTTGTTACTTGTGATTTTCAGTGATTTCCTGTCGCACTTTTTTGAGAAGCGCTGCTGCTTCATCCTTGCCTCCCAGACCGAAAGCCAATCCGCCGGCCAGTGATAGCATCGCTACAATTCCGATAAAAATAGTGCTAACCAGAGACGAGGCTATTCCCAACTGGATAAGAGCCGCGAAGATTCCAAACACGATTATTGACCACTTGGAAATTGTCGCCAGCATTGTTGCTGAAACTACTCCGGCCGCGCGTGTCGAACCCTTGACGATATGATAAACAAAATTACCAACTAAAAACACTATGGCCAAAATGATGACCGCCACAACGACGTTCGGGATATAGAGAAGGATGCTATTCAGGAAAATAGTAACTTGAGTCAGTCCCAAAATATCAACGGAAGCCATCAGAAAAACCAACACCAAAAACCATTTGACCAGTCCTCCGATAAATTCAGAGATAGTATGATGAACTCCGATGTTATTTATTCTAACGCCCAGCCCCATCCGATCCATCGCCCTGTCCAGTCTCACCGTTTTCAGCGCTTTTTCCACCAGCTTTCCCAAAACTACCGCCACGATCCATCCGGCAATGAACACGAACAAAGCTCCGATGAGAATTGGAAGAAAGCCGATAACTTTTTGGCCCAGGTTGATCATGGACATTGTTATGGCATCTCCCCATGTATCTATTCCGCTCATATTATCACCTCGCTTTCTTTTTTATGTTTATTTCTTTTAATCTTTCCTAATTATATATCAAATTTAAAATAACGGCAACAAAACAAAACCGGGTTTTAGGATTCATCCTAAAACCCGGTTTTGGGAAAGTCTAAATTTTATTGTCCCGTAGTCTGATCGCCCGCCACTGTTCCCTGATCCTTTGTCAGTCCTAAGTTGGCCGGGGTGTTTTCAATTCCCGCTTCCACATTAGCAATCATTTTTTGCAGTTGTTTTTTCGTCTCGTCGTTGTTATCCGGCAGAAGCGCTATCACTTTGCTGTATTCATCTTTGGCTTCCGTCTTTTTCTTTTGCTTGTCGAGAAGCAGGCCGAGATAAAAATGACCATTGACATCTTTGCCATTTTGAGCAACGACGGCGCGATAGAGCTGTTCGGCATTTTTCAAATCATCTTCCTTGCCGCGTGTTTCCATTACACGAGCCAGACTCAAGATATAGTTAGTATTAGTCTCGGCGAGAGTCACCGCTTTTTTGCCAGATTCAATGGCCGCGTCATTGTCGCCCAGCGCGTTTTGAGTCAGAGACAAGTTATAGTATCCGTCCGGAAGATCAGCCTTTTCCTGGGTGGCTTTGGTAAACATATCTTTGGCTTCTTCCACCATCTGCTTTTTCTTGGTCGTATCCTGTTCGATGCCGGCCAGTGCCATTTTGATCTGTCCGATCTTGATATAGTAGGATGGATTATGCGGTTCCAGCTCCAACGCTTTTTTGTAGTTATCCACAGCCAGGTTATATGAATCCAGGACATAGTACCCGCCATTCTCATAAATTTGCGCCAATGTTTCTACTGAACCGACATCATTTTTGGCCATATCACGACCGATATTTGTCGCGGCAATGGAAGAGTTGAGATATTGTTTGATCTTTTCTACATCCCTTTCCTGTTCGCCTTTCAGTGCTTCGGTGTTGGCGAGAATCATATAGTACTGGCCAAGTTGCCCATAATAGCGTCCTTCCTGCGGATAGAATTTTATCGCAGTCGCCATATCAAGAAGAGATTCGTCGCGATTGACCGTAGCTATTCGTCCGGCACGGCCGGCATAAAAATCAGCTACATAGATCTTTCCTAAAAAGACAAAGAGAAATGCTACGCCGGCAGCAACCACCATAAAAATGAAGGCCAAGGCGAGCGCGAATTTTGGTGAAGCTTTGAGTGACAAATTCAGATATTTTTCCTCGCTATCATTTTCATGCACCGCCATAGCCAGAGCAATAATTCCAATAAGAGCGGTCATTATAAGGACAGTGCCCTCTGCTTTGGTACTGGCAACTCCCGTCAAAAGTATTACGGCCGCGGAGAAAAGACCAAGAGTCATAAGCTTGTTTTTTTCCTTGTTGCGGGCGAGAAGATAAAATCCGACTCCCAAAAATGAAAGTAGGACAATGATCAAAAAGAATGTTCCGATGATTCCAACGGTTGGAAGAGCTTCAAACAGAACTCCTGTTCCCTGGAGGAATCGCAGGTTATAGAACATATTATTATTGAAATCCTGCGGTCGATAGAGGGAAAAGTCATAACCAAATGTAGCCGGACCGGAACCCAGGATTGCTTTGTTTTCCAAAGTATTTTTGGCTACTGTCATCGACATATTCCAATCAAGCGGTTTCACCTCGGCAAAATTGATCTTGGCGATCGGCACTACACCAATCATTCGAATAGCCATGACCGCCACAAAAAGCACCATGGGCAGCCATGTCCAGGATGCCTTCGGCCTGACAATTTGCGCCAGGATAAAAACCAGGAAAACAACGACTCCTACAAAAAGAGCGAGCCATGGAACGAAATTATAAAGAGACAAAATCAAGACAAGACTAAGGGCTAAAGACAGAAGGAGGACAGTCAGAGTGACTTTTTTTGTAATTTTATTTATTGTGCTATTTTCCGCCAGTTTCAAGATAGCGACAGTGAGAAGTGGAATCATAGCCGAAATTATCATTGCTATTCCAAGGACAGATCCGCTCACACTGATTGGCGCGTATTGAGCGATGGAATCAGGCAAAAATTTGATATTCATTATGGCTAAAAAGGTCCAGAGACACACGACTACGCCGGAAATTATGACCGCGGAAAACATCAGACGAAAACGCCGGACATTGAAATTGGACATTATGAGATAGTAAGCAATGATAAGCGCGGTAATGTTCATAAATCCGCGGCTGGGATCGCCAAAAGCTCCCCAAAAACTGTGCCAGCGGTCAACGGAAAAAATTGTTGCGAGCATATAGGCCAGCCAGAAGCCCAAAATCGGCAGATCGAGCGGTGTGCGGCGGATCTTCATCTCGCCGGTTGTCACTCCTTTGGCCGCCCAGGCCACCAGACCTAAAATGAGCCAAATGTAGAAATAGATTTGTTTTTCAAAAACGATGCCCTGGAAAGTAAGGCCGGTGAAAAACAGCGGGAAGCCGAAAAAGAGCATGAACAAGCTGATGTTTATTATCCGGTCAAAAGATTTGACGACAAAAGTGTTGTCCTTTTTTTCCGGTTGCGGAACTCTGTTTTCCGGCGATCCGAACGATGGCGCGTTCATCATATGCCGGTCTTGTGGACTAATAATCCTCGACGCGTCGTTACTTCTCAAGTTGATGTTTATTGGTCTTTCCATATTATTTTATCCCCCACCACTTTTTTGCTTTTTTTCTTTTAAACTTTATCTGTCTTACTTAAAAGAAATTTGGCGATTTATTATTTTTTTATATTTTCTTTCGCGCCTTTGGCGCGAGCAAAAAAGTGGTGGGGGATGAATTTAATTAATTTTTTATTAAAATTTTTACCCTGTGGAGTAAATTTTGTTACGCAAAATTATTTTTTCCTTGGAAAAATAATCCACTGGGTGAACAATAAAAAAACAAAGCAAGTATGCTCCTTTTCCCCATTTTGTTTTGTGTTTTTTTCTCATTAAAGTATATCATAGTCTTTAAATTAGGCAAATTTAATAATCTTTGGAAAAATGAGACGTTTTTTTATTTCAATTTTTTAATGCTGGGATTTCCCATCAATGATTTCATCTGCGAAATCGCGCTTTCGTTCAGCTTTATCAGCCGCTCTTTTTGAGACAATTCGGCGCGGATATATTCCGCGTTAAGATTTTCGAGATTGGCCAGACAGACCAATTGCGTCACATCGGCATAATCCCTGATGTTTCCTGCCAGTTTTGGATTTTTATCCCGCCACTCCTTGGCCGTCATCCCAAATAAGGCTATATTCAAAACATCTGCTTCATTGGCGTAAATGATATTTTCTTGTGCCTTGCTAATTTTCCCGGGGATTAGATTCTCCTTGATCGCGTCAGTGTGGATGCGATAATTGATTTTTGTCAACATTCTTTTTACGTCCCAGCCAAGCGCCAACTTTTCATTTTCTTCGATTTTTAATCTCTGAAATTCTTTAATCAAATACAGTTTAAATTCCGCGCTAAGCCATGAACCAAACTCAAAAGCGATATCTTTGTGGGCGAAAGTTCCGCCGCCATACCTGCCTGATTTAGACCTGATGCCGATTGCATTTGTCGATTTTATCCATTTATCCGGAGACATTGAAAATGAATTGCTTCCTGCTTGATTTTTAAAGGTGTCGAATTCGGCACGGTTAAAATTATTATTATGCATTTGCTCCCATAATCCAATAAATTCCATAGTGTATCTTGCAGACATCCATTTTTGAACAACAAATCTTGGATCATCTGCATTTTTGCTTTTCGCCATATCAGTCAGACAAATAAAATCATTGTCTTTCCCGGAAAAAAAAGTTACTATCGTGCCTTTTATGTTTATTTCTTTTTTGCCTGCCTGCCGGTAGGCATGGTTTTTTGTCATAGTTTTAATTTTTACTTGTTTACAGTGATACTGTATCACTGTAATAATTTCCGGTCAAGTGGACTGCTCATCTCACGATTTCGGTGGGCTCATTTCTCACGACTTCCGCATAAATTGGCAACTTCCCTTGTAATCGTGATATAAAACCACCAAAATTTTGACTCCTTTCCGACGGTTATTTTATGATAAACCAGTCGAAATTTATGTCGCCCTCGGGGGTGGCTTTTTTGATTTTCACCTTAAAACTAACGCCCGGAACGATGTCTTCATAGAACAAAACTTTGTCGAAAGTATCGCCTCTCGGGGTGATGGAAATCTTGGCCGAGTCACTGGCGTTCGGGGTCAGGATTCTCACTTCGGTTTCCCCGGCTTTGATCGTTCCTTTGCCGGAACTGTCCGTGCCTATCTCGATGGACGCGCCGGCTACGTTGCCGGTGGCGACGATGTCTTTGGCATAAATGGTATTGAGCGCTTCGATATCTTTGGCGGTGATTTTGCCGTCGAGAATGTCAATATTGCCGAGAGCGTTTTTGGTCACCATAGCTTTCGGGTCAAAGACTTTGGCGAAATCGATGAGGGTTTGATTTTCTTCTTCAATGAGAGCCATCTGATCTTGCAATTGTTTTATGGCTGAATTATGGCTGATTTGGCCTGATTTTAGGCTATCCAGGTCGTTTTGCAGCTGGCTGATGTCCGATGTATGGGTATCGATGTTTTGTCCGATGAGCGTGATTTTGTCGCTCGTTGAAAGATTGATGTCGCCTAATTGATTTTGCAGAGACGCGAAATTTTGGGTTTGCAAGGATTGCAGATTGGTAATTTGTCCCTCTTGCTCTTGAATGGCTTTCACAAGTACCGGCATCATGCCGATAGTGTTCAGTTCTTTGTATCCGTTGGCGTCAGTGATGACCAACTGCGGCATAACCGCTTCCACGTCCTGGGCGATGAAGCCGAGGGTTTTTTGAGTGCTGTCTTTTTGGTTCTTCCAATCGAACTCTACCGGTTTCAAACTCAAGACGGTGTCGAGGCCATAGTCCATGGCGGTTATGTTCTTTTTGAGGCGCGCGTCCGATGTGCACGTTAGAACTCCTCCGGCTCCAAAAGCGCAGCTGGAATTGTCAGAGGCATTGGCAAATCTGGCGACAGGTCCCGTGCCAGCAACGATGACATCAAGTTTGTAGAGGGGGTTTGTCGTCCCGATGCCGACATTGCCTGTGCTATTGATTCTTAACCCTTCAATATAGGTACCGGCATTTTGTCTTACTTGGAAAGCCAGTGAAGTTGCATTGTTGATATTTTCGCTAAGAGCCGTAATCTGAGCAATCTGGTTAGATGAACCATTATTACTTGAATTAAAAAGTGTTAATGATGCAAACTGGTCTGTACCGCCTGAATTATGAATATTACGAATTTTTAGGCCACCAGTATTGAGAGCTGTTGGCGAATAAGAGGAAGTAACCGCCGTGTCAATTTCCAGTTTCGCCCCCGGACTCGTCGTCCCGATGCCGACATTGCCGTTATTTAATACCGTAACTAGCGAAGCGTTGTTTGAGTCAGAGAGAGTCATTACGCTCGCAGAACTGTCCGCTGTGGAACCTTTTACCACAAACCGCGACAATGGCGTCGTTGTCCCGATGCCCACGTTGCCGCTGGTTGCTTGTATCGTTATATTTTCCCCTCCGTTAACACCCAAGCCTAAATCATTAGTACCACCAGATGTTGTTATTCTGGCGGTTGTGCCATTAAAAGTTAACCGCCCAATACCCGATGTATCACCCCAAGTAATAGGCAAGCCACCATTGCCATAAAAAGTTGCCAGGCTTCTGAAAATTGACGTGCCATTCACATCCAACTTCGCCCCTGGCCCCGTCGTACCAATGCCGACGTTGCCGCCGTTTGGATTTAACAACAAATCATAATTCGAACCTAGATTAGTTGAATCAGTTGCCTGAAGCCATGACCCTCCTCCTGAACCTTTTCCTATATCCAAAACCGTTGACCCGGCACTTGGAGTTGAACCGATTCTCAATCTCAGCCCGGTGCTCTGAGTGCTTCCGCTTGTAGCGGGTGAGGCGGGATTTCCAGAACCAGCCAGATGTAATAGTGCCACTGGCCCCGTCGTCCCAATGCCGACGTTGCCGTTCTTTAAAGTTAAAACATCTGCCCACGTATCTGCAGCTGTGGGAGTTTGTAAAGTAATTCTCGCATCAGCAAAACCTGCTCCATCAAACACAGACATTATTCTACCTGAAGTGTAAGGACCGCCATTTGTTGGCGTCCGCGTCAAAAATTTAATACCCGCAGAACCAGCCGCATTATTTGTAATAGATACTAAAGAAGTTGTTAAGTCAGCGGCACTTCCGAATACAGATAAAAGCTGCCCCGGACTCGTCGTCCCGATGCCGACGTTGCCGTTTGATTGTTGAACATAGACCTGTCCAGAATTAAAGTTAAAATTTCCTGTAGAATCGACTAGTAGTCTTTGTGTCCCAGTTCTAGTTGCAGTTCCAGCTCCAGTATAGATTTGCACGGTAGATGCCGCATTTAACGCCGCATCGCCACCGCCAATATACACATTATTCGCTGTGCTCGACGTAAATCCAGTAATCAGTGCTGTGCCTTCCGGTTCGGCTACGATGTCATATTGATGTTGGGCGATAGATAGACCCTTGTTAGTCGTTGCTGTTTTGTTCCCAGCTCCCATAATAACGCCAACTACATCCAATTTAGACGCTGGTGCCGTCGTCCCGATGCCGACGTTGCTCGCAAAATAGGCCGTGCTTCCCACTCCCAGAGTGCCGGAGAGTTGAAGTTGGTAAGTTGGATTGGTGAGTCCTATCCCCACATAAGTCCCCGTATCATAAACCAAAGAATTTCCAATTGTTCCTGCTCCGGTGAATTTTGGGATATAGTTTTGCGTGCCTGTTCCGATGACAATGTTGGAAGTGGCGATTTGGAAATATGTGTCGTCATGGCCATCCAGTTGATCAGCGTTAAGATTGGTAACTTTGGTGGTGGAAGCCACTACAAAAGGGGCGGTGCCGGTGACGACGGTGGAAGTCAGTTGTCCGGAAAGTCCGAGAGTGCCGACGACTTCCAGTTTGTACCCCGGATTCGTCGTCCCGATGCCTATATTCCCCCCGGTTTCATAGATGACTGACGAATTGCCCAGCACGTTATCGGCTGTGAATTTGGAAATATAGTTTTGGGTACCAGTAATCGTTCCGCCCGCGCCGACCGTGGCAATTGCCCGGTTTCCGATATACATCGTGGTTGAAGAGGCGCCGGTGGAACCGATGGATATGAAATTGTCGCTGGAGTTGGCGCCCAAGAAAAGCCCGCCGGAAATATATGTATTGTGGGCGTAGATGCCGCCAAAATATGCTTTTTTATCTTTATCTTCGCCGTCCAAAATCTTCTTTTCCTCTACCTCGGTCAGTTGCGCGCCGGTTTTTTCATCGATCAAATGTCCCGCCACGAAGTTGTGAGTCCCTTCCACTTCAATGTCCCAAACCTGCTCCACGCCGACCGATTCGATGGAAACGATCTCATCCCAAAGGATATCGCCCTCACCACTTTCGATTATTTCGTCATGTCCAGAAACCAGATTATAGTTTTCCTGGTGCATATCAAAGACGCCGGATCGCGGGACGGCGATTTTCATTCCGACTTCCAGATCAGTTACTTTGAGCCATTTTCTTAAATTGTCTTTGACGGCTGTCGACATGTTATTGTTGAGATTTATTGATTTCTATAAACTTTTTCCACGACCTTTGAAGATTTAAAACTTTGCGGCGGATGTAGAGATATTTTTTGATTTGTTCATCAAACTGTTCCCACTCGATGCCCGTTTCGCTGATGTCTCTGGCTTGTTCCACATATACTATCAGTTTGTTGCAGTTCATCATGGTTTTTTCCAGACGCGCCAGACACTCCAGGCTCGATCCGAAGCGCAAGGAATGGGCTTCGGCGATAAGATGCGGCAATCCCAGAGCTGTCGGCAAAAGAGCTTCGATTATCATTTTATTAGCTTCTCCTGATAATTTAGCCTTCTTGCCTTTTCCAATTATTCCAGGAACAAGAGTTTTAGCCACGAACACCGACGCTTCCAAAGATTTCTGATATACTTCCAAGTCCTGGAAACTCTTCACGGGCTTCTTCGGTTGATAGCTATTTCGTTGGAATTGATTGGGAAACATTTTTTTTGATTATTTTATCTCTATATTATTCTTTTCGTTTATATTCGACCGTTTATAAACTTTTTTACTTTGACTATTGCCCGAATTTTTTCATGAACTGTCTTTGGGCGGCCCGTTGCCGAGATTGATCAGGCCTTTGGCAACAAGTCTCTTTGCACCTATAGACCCCGCCCGAATAGATTCAAACTTATCATCCCGCCGATTCATAAAATATTCCCCTTCAATCGTTTTCACTTTTTTTCTTCTGCGGCCGGGCTTGTAGACAGCGTGGAGCGGGAAAAATTCGAAATAATCTTTTTCATCGAACCAAGCGCATTTGAAATTGAAAAGCCGAAGGCCGGTGAGGCGCGAAAGCGCGAGAGCATAGAGTACCAGCTGTTCCACCGGCCTTTCTTTTTCCGCTTTCGGTTTATAGTCCAGAATATGAATGAGCCCGTTTCGCAATTGCAAGATGTCGATGTGGCCGGTGATTAATTTCGGAATATTTTCGGGATTTATTTCTTTCAGCAGTTCGTCTTCGCCTTTGGCATTTTTCTTCGACTGTTTTTTGTCCGGTTTGGAATAGAGCTTAAATCCGAGCTGGGTTTGCATGTGGGCAATGTCTTCGGCGCGGATATAGACTGGCACTTCGGTGGCAACAGTTACAGAGTCGTTTATCAGCATGAATTTTTGGAGAGCTTCATGGCGGTCGCGGTTTTTGCCCACCGATTCCAAAACGAATTTGGCCAGACGAGTGGCGTAGTTTTCTTTTCCGCGGACGATCATTTCCTTCTTTGAAAAGAATAGTGGAGCCTCCGATGCTCGAAGACCGGTTTGGAAATATTGATGCGGACATTCTCCGGCCACTGATTCCAGAAATTCGGCCATCGGCTTGTATTTGCCGTGCCGGATGTCTTCCATAATCATCATGGCCATCTTCGCCCGGTGATAGCGGAAACGATAGAGCTGGCGGTGAGCCAAGGTGGTGGTTTCGATGAAATCTTTGGGGCGGAAGCTGGCCAAAGCGTATTTTCGCAGCCTTTCGAAGCGGCAAAGAGGGGCGAATTGGGCGATCCAGTTGGAGACGGTTGTGGCGGAAATTGCGCTTTCCTGTTTCCCAATACTGCCGCTTTGTGGTATAATGTTTATGCCGTGGGCCTGATTTGGTATGGATCCAGGATTATCACCCACGGATCCCGGGGTTCGATTCCCCGCAGGTCCACGGCCATTGATGAAATTATCCGCAATCCCTGACTTGACAGATTTTTCATATCTGGTAGTATTATACATAGGTGATAATCCTGGAATCTGTACCAAGTTGGTATTCGTCAAAGAATCGGTGTCAAAAGCCGATTTTTTGTTTTCCTCTTTTTGTGATACAATATTTTGGTCGGCAACTTGCTGGCTGGTGGAGGTAGGGGTATTTTCCCTTGCTATGCCCTCAGAAACCGTCTCACTATTCGAGATGGTTTTTTGATCCGTCCCGCTGCCGACATTGCCAGTAGTTGCCAGCGAGTCCCCCGTCCCATTCGCCTCTTTGTCCCTAATTCTTCCCAACGCATCACAAACTTTCTCCAAAGAATATCCAAGATTATATAAACTAATAGCATTCAAGATAGTACTCAAAGGATAGCGTTTGCCTTTGACCGCTTTCGGGGTAAAAGTGCGTTCGCAGGCCTTACATACATATAGCTGGACAATCTCCAATTTTTTCTTTCTGGTTCCGCGCTTGGAAAAGTCTTTGCTCTGACAATATGGACAAGATACTTCCAGAACGCTTCCTTCCAATGGTTGATTTTCTGAATTTTCACTTCCGGTCACTTCGCTTATTTTTTCCTGGATACCTTGTTCGGAGATGGTCGGTTCGGAAGAATTTTTTATATTTTCTTGTGTATTATCATTGCCATTTGACGAATCTTCTTTTTTGTTGGTATAATTATCATCACAATAATCATTAACTTTACCACTATGACTATCGCTATCAATAAATACATCATTGCCAACCCGGCCATCTGCCACGGCAAGCCCACTTTCAAGGGCACTCGCGTTATGGTCTGGCAGGTTTTGGATATGCTTGCCGCCGGCGAAACTTCCGCCGAAATTATCCGGGACTTCCCCTCTTTGACTAAGCGACATATCAGCGCCGCTTTGCGCTATGCTTCTACCATTACTCAAAAAAACTATGTCATTATCAACACCAACCAAGCCACGTCTCTTGCTTGACGAAAACGTGCGAGCGGAACTGTTTAAGTTGCTTCGTTCGGAAAAATGGGATGTCAAAAAATCTCCCAGTGGTTCTTCTGATAAATTTTTATCTTCACTCTCCATGAAGGAGAAACGTGTTTTCGTGACCAATGATTCGGATTTTTGCGAATATAGGGCGTCGCGAGTTTTTTCCGTTGTCTGGCTTCGCATTCCGCAGAATGACGCAGAAACGTTGCTTTCTTCCTTTTCTAAATTATTGTCTTCTCTTTCAGAAAAAGATTTCCGCGGAAAATTGATTGTTTTGGGTTCCGCTGACTGGAAAATTCTTCCATTGGGTTGTGAGATGGAATGATCCTCGTTTAATGATACTCCTTCAACTTTCTCCAAAACCGGATTTCCGGTTTTTTTGTCGTTTTTAACGGCTTCCATCTCACGATTTTCGAGGGGTGTTTTCTCACGACTATTGGAAATTTCAGCCTCTCCTCTTCCATTCGTGATAAAAATTCCGCTCAATTTTTTCACTTTTTCGACCAAATTTTTGAACACCGAGCCCTTCTTTTTTCGCATTGAATTTTGCAGTTGAACAAGATACGGATGGTTGGCGGTGGTGCGGATGACCCGACCGGATTTGGTCTTCAGCTCGAATATTTCCTTTTCGCCCATATCCATGAGCCCTTTGATTTTTCGGTAAACGGCCTCATTTGTGCCCTCATCAAGGGTCAAAACCTCATCACCGGGCAAAATATCGCGAATAGGGCAGAATAGATAGTCCCATTCAACTCCGTTTTCGTCTATTTCGGTGGCAGGATTAAGTTCGTCATCCTCATCTTCGCCAAGAGCGTTTTTTCGGCGGCGGCGACGTCGGCGGATTGGAAGAAGAGTGTCACCGGTCATGCAGTGACCGTTGACGTGTAATTTTTGAAGGGGGTTCGTCGTCCCGATGCCGACGTTGCCGTTCGTATCTATAATGCCTTTATCAACTCCGTTAATACGAAATGCCAACGCGCTATTAGTTCTCGTGCCGAAATACATTCTGGTGTTTGGCTCATCATAACCAACTACAAAACCAACAAGTCCACCGCTCCTATCAACCCTGAATAAATCATTAGTGCTGGTGCCACCATAAGCTCCATTGACATGTAAAGGACTGCCCGGACTCGTCGTCCCGATGCCGACGTTGCCGCTATTGTTAATTACCATTTGCACCGATGGCGTAGTATTCCCGGTCATGAACACTATATCTCGCGCCACTGAAGTTCTTGGTTGCAATACTAAATTACCTACGCCGTTATAAGGATAACTTCCGCCCGTGGCATTAGTATTTATAATGTACGAGCTGACATCGTTTGACGGAGCAACTGTTCTTGAATTATTACCATTTAAGACTAGTCCCGAATTTCCGCTACCAATTCCATTTGTAGCAATAGCAAAATCACCAGTAATATCTAATTTAACGCTCGGACTCGTCGTCCCGATGCCGACGTTGCCGTTGCTTGTGATTCTCATTACATCAGCATTGTTAGTTTTGAGAGACAGTGCGAATGAGTTAGTTGTCCCGAACCACACGCCATTTGTTGCCCCACTATCCAGCCCTGTCCCCATAGCTGCATATACTGCCCCATCTAAACGACCAAAACCTATTAAGCTCTGAACTGTAGCATCGGAAATACCTCGCACATCTAACTTAGCTCCCGTCGGCCCCGTCGTTCCGATGCCGACGTTGCCTGCTATTGAGCTATTACCCGTTCCTGAAACCGTGAGAGTACCTGTTTGTACAACATTTCCAGTAGAGCCAGTAATTTTCCAAACGGGCGTGGTAAATGTGCTACCACCGGCTACTGTAGAAGGTACAAATTCAAGTGCTCCGGCGTATGTGAAATTTTGCCCTATCATCCAGTTAGTAACAGAATTGGAACCAGTTAACTGAATTGAAGACCAAGCGTTTGTTGTGGCTCCACCCCCAAGAACGAGATTTCCCGCTCCGGTTGTACCTGACCTTATAGTTCCACTTACATCCAACTTATAAGCTGGATTCGTCGTCCCGATGCCGACATTGCCTTGATTTGTTACGATGAGTCCTGTCCCTGTTGCTCCGCTTATGTTGGCAGCGAAAGACGTGTCAAGAGAATCAATTCCCACCACTTGGAGTCGTGCCGTTGGGCCGGTGGAGCCGATGCCGACGTTGCCGTTCCCATCTATTCGCATCTTTTCTGCCATAGTCGAACCAACTCCATAATTACTAAATCTCAAAGAATACATTCCTGAAGAATCCCTAACATTTTCAATTCGTCCTGTTGGAACCCCTGTCGTGAAGGCCATAAAATCCATACCCACACCAGTACCATTACTAGCTGCGTCGTTGTTTTGAAGATTTAACGGATAAGTAATTGTGCCAGCACTTGTTTTTGCAATATGAAGCAGATAACTAGGACTCGTCGTCCCGATGCCGACGTTGCCTGCGTTTGTAATTAACATTCCTAAAGTTGGCGTTCCACTTTGCTTATTAACCCGAAGTCCTAAACCCCAATCCGCATCCAGTATAGTGTCCGCTCCAGTCCCACCAGAATAGCCAAAGTTACTTTGAAGAATAGAAAGCTTACCGGTTGTTCCAGCCGTACCCCCATTTCTTTCAAACCTAGCTTGGTCGGTTGAACCGGTGGTATAAGCATGCAACACTGCCCCTGGCCCCGTCGTCCCGATGCCGACGTTGCCATCTGTCAAAACTGTAATTTTAGGGGTAGTTAGCCCAAAAGAATTGGATAGCACCCAGGCGTCAGAATTAGTCCCATCTATGCCGACTGACCAAACATTAGCATCATTATCAGTGGCCAGAAACGCTTTGCTGTCCGCTCCTGTCGCTTCTAATCTTATGGAAGCAAGAATTCCATCCGTACCTTGCACATGTAATTTATAGCCTGGCGCCGTCGTCCCGATGCCGACGTTGCCTTGATTTGTTACGATGAGTCCTGTACCCGTTGCTCCACCTATATTGGCGGCGAAAGACGTGTCAAGAGAATCAATTCCCACCACTTGGAGTCGTGCCGTTGGGCCGGTGGAGCCGATGCCGACGTATGTTCCGGTATCATATATAAGAGAATTTCCCAGAGTGTTTCCGGAAACGCCGAATTTGGAAATATAATTTTGCGTTCCGCTAATATTGGCCGCTGTCAGATAATAGTTGCCGTGTTGTCCGTCGAGCAAATCAGCGTTCAGGTCAGTGTTAACCGTACCGTTGGAAACGGGAACATTGCCGCTGGCGTTTCCGGCATGGTAGCTGTCAAATAAATCAGCATTGAGATTTGTCACTAGTGTAGTTGAAGAAACCGCAAAGGGAGCGGTGCCGGTGGAAAGAGTGGTGATGAATTGATTGGTAGTTTTGATCGATCCTCCAAAAACATCTAGAGAGGCGCCGGGATTGGTCGTGCCGATTCCTAAATTTCCATTAATATAGGTATTGTGGGCGATAATGCCGTTAGCGACGAAGTTGTGAGTGCCTTCGACTTCGATGTCCCAAACCTGCTCGGAAGGAAGAATTTCAATGCGAGCGATGCGAACGAATTTTATTTTCGTCAAGTCATCATCAGCTACCGCTATTTCATCTTCTTCTGAAAGCTCCGCTACCTTTGTCCAAACAGTATTTTGTGGTATAATATTTGAGTCATGGGGGTGGCTTGGTGCGGACTCGGACTTGTCATTCCAGAGTCCGGGGGTTCGATTCCCCTCACCTCCACGACCCTCGTGGTTATCCACAATTTGCGACAGCGACAGCGACTTGACATATTTTTCGTTTCTGTTAGTATTACCGTATAGGAATGACAAGTCCGAGCTTCGCACCAGGTTGGTGCTCGCCAAGGAATCCGCATTTATTGCGGATTTTTTGCTTTCTTTTACTAAATAAGGATGATTTCCAGTTGTCCGTATCATTCGCCCATCAACAGTTGTGATTTTGAAAATCGGCTTCACTCCCATATCCAAAAGTCCCTTGATTTTAGCCGGAACGAGTTTTCCGGTTTTTTCGTCGAGAGACATGGCGTATTCTCCGCCTTTGACCGCGTCAAACCGTATCGTCCCCATTTGTTTCGTTTCCGGGTTCCAAACAGAAAGCCGGGCATCACCGGTGATGCAATGCCCTTCTACATGCAACTTTTGCAAAGGATTCGTCGTCCCGATGCCAACGTTGCCCGCGAAATAATTATTGCCGGCGCCGCTTATTGTCACATTCCCCGCCGCTGTCACATCGCCATCTTCGTCCACCAAAAATCTCTGCGCGCCGCCGACGCCAACTCCCAAAAGCGGCGCATTGGCGATGGCGTTGGTCGGATTGATAAGAACGGCTGATTGAGCGAAAGCGGTCGAGATCGGTTCATAGGTGAAGATGGCTTGTCCGGAAGTACTCATGCCGGAGGTGTTGATATTGGCCACATAGATATTATTGAAACGATGCGTCCCGTCGCCGAGATTTATGGACACGTCAGTGAACGGCAAAATCGAACCGGCCAGAGTCAACCCGCCGTCCGCGCGAAAATCGGTGTTAGCGTTGCCGATATTCACGATCAGATAATTTTGCATATCCAAATTGCCAGAGAGAGTAGTCGCTCCGGCCGCGATCGTTCCAACACCGGTCAGATTTCCCGAATTAAAATTCCAGGAACCAGTGAGATTGCCGTCGGTGATGGTGTTGGTTCCCAGATTAACAGTGGTAATGTTGGCGGTAGCAATGGTGGCTGTTGTAACGTTGTTTATCGTTGTCGCGGAAAGCGTAGTGATTGATCCTGTCGGCGCGGAAAGATTGCCGCCAAGCGTCACCTGCCCGTTTCCCGTTTGCGTTATCGTGCCGTTGGTGGAAAACAAAACATTGCCCGACGTAACCGTCAGGCCGTTTTGAAAAGTCATGAGACCGGAACTGATCTGCGTGCCGGACACCGACAAATTTCCACCGACAATAATATCTTCGCTGGTAGTCAGTTCTTTTATTTCCAATTCGGCATTTTTTTTAATATCTTTTCCGGTAATAGAATGATCCTCTATTTTTCGAGAATTGATGGCTCCAGCGGCGATTCTAAATTTTCCGTTTCTTTTTATTTTCAAATCACCCGCCAAATTATCATTGCCGTCTTTTTTAATTTTGAGAGCCAAAAGAATTTCATCGATGGTCACATTTTCCTGAACGCCGGTAGAATATTTTTGCGCCAAATTTTTTCCGGTTTCCGATCCAAATCCGGAAGCGGTTCCATTTTCATTATTGGAATTTTCCGGACTCAAAGTTTCCACTCCCAGAATTTCCGGTTGGCTATTTTTTTCTCCCCCGAAATTTATTTTGGAAAAGTATGGCGAGGCGCAAACAAAAAGAAGAAAGATGAGACTCACGAAAAACGACAGAGATTTTCCTTCGAGAGCCGAGAAAGAATTGTCGCCTTCATTTTCCTCGTTGGCTTTTTCTTTGGCGATGATTTTTCTTTCAATCAGATTGAGCCGGGTGGAAATCCCCAGGACAAAATTTTTGGCGGTTCTGATCGAACGCACCAAAAAAATCTTACTGTCGCCCTTGGCGTTTTCCAACTTCTCTTTCATCGCCCCCACGTATTTTGATTGGGCGTCCGCGTCCCAAAAATTCAATCCGCCACCCTTACCGTTGGTCACATTTTCTTTGGCAAATTTTTTCACCCACTCTCTTTTGGTCACCCAGTTGCGTCCGATCTTTTTTCCTTTCAATTTTCCCTGGCGGCAAAGGATGCCAAAATAGCCGGGAGTGTACCCGAAAAGTTCCGATGCTTCGTGAAGAGAAATATAGGCCTTGGTTTCTCTTTTTTTGTTTTCGTTTTTTGTTTCAACCATTGTTTCCGTTGCCCCCATTAGCGATATCCGACATTTGTTTTATCTAAGACATACATCGTTCATTTTAACTATAAATATTATACCATTTTTTTAGCTGTCAAACGAATAGTTATCCACAAGGGATGATATTTATTGATACTAGTAGATATTAAAAAATACCGGCCTGGCCAGTATCAATAAATATCGATAAGTATCCACCAGTATCTACTAATATCAACAAGTATCTCTCTTCGCCCGATAAATCGAAGATATAAAATTTTGCAGCTTTATTGATGCTTTATTTGAAGTTTCTTTATATTCTTTGTACTTTTCAGCGGTAATCTTCTTTCTTTCAAGTAGCAATTCGATCCAATAGTCATTTGCCTCGGCCAGTGAAGCTCGTGATATGTATAAAAACTTGATTTTATCAAGAAAATGGTACCGATTGTATCCCTCAACAATATTAGCCCCGAAAGAATCCGTAGCTCTAACAAACTGGTCGCCCATAATTTTCTTGTCTTGCCAGCTTAATTTTTCATAAGTATCCCAGGCGATCATCGAAAGCTCTCTGGCTAGTTTATATAATTCCAGATCTTGAACTTTTATATATTTTTTTGTTTCCATATTGATAGTATCAAAAAATATCCATTAGTATCTATCAACATCCTTACCCCTCATCCGATATTCCCATCAATCAAGCCATAAATCGGATATTATTTTTCCTGGACAATATCCCATTTGTATATTTGATCCATCACTTTTCCGGCTTGCACATCGTCCCCAATTCCGATCTTTTTAAGATCGACCGCGTAGCGGCGGATTTTGATCTGCTCTGGCATAGGCGAGATATTTTTTATGCCTTGAGAAATTTTTTCTACCGGGTGCAAAAGTAGTTCCGCCTGCTTGTCTGTGAGATCCATTTTCAAAATCAGAAATCCGGCTTTTTCCGAGTCGGAAAAATCCCGCTCGCCCGGTAGAATGACCACGATATCTCCCCGTTCATAACAGCCACTCGCCTTTTCCGGAGGACACTTGGACGACTCGATCTCGACCATCAATTTGTGCGTGGTCACTGTCCCAATCTTCGCCGCGTCAGAAAGTGACATATCGGGATTATTAGGATCGGTTTTATTCTTATACCACCGGAAACCGCCACAACCGATGGCGGCAATGATCAAGACTACCAAAATCCATCTGGCCACTTTTGATCTTTTTAATAATTTTCTTGATTCGTCAAAAGTTATGAGGATGAGGTTCTTGAGGATGGTGAGGATGAGTTTGAAAATACGCATAGGTTTAGAAATTATCAATGATCAATTTACAATGATCAATGAATTTTCAATTAATTAATTTTCATTTTATTTTTACTATCAATGGTATTGACAATCTTTTGAAAAATCATGGTCAGCTCTTGGCATTCTTTCCATAATATTCTAGCTTTTTCTTTTTGGTTTTTGTCGAGGCAATCAGATGAAATTCTCAGCCAGTATTTTGTTTCCTGAGCTTCTTTTTTGCAGATAAATATTTTGTTTCTAAAATCTTTTCTGGAACTGGCATTATTCGCTTCGCAGTAATTTGCTCCGATACTCGTTCCTGAACGAACCAACTGATTTATAACTGGCTTCATCACCAGTTCTTTTTCAAGTTTTTTACAAAACTGTATTACTTCTGAACCGAACTTTGCCGTTCGCTCCTCCAGATCAAATTTGTTTGAAAATTGTGTCATTGCAAAATTGTAAATTTATTGAAAATTGATCATTGGTTTATTGATAATTGTTCAGCAGATTATTTAAATATTACATTCTTCCCAAAATTGACGTTACTCTTGATTTCTATTGTCACATTATTATTCTCATCAGCCCCGATGTCCCACTTGCCAGGGGTGCGAGTCTGTCCGTCGATGTCGGTGGAAAAAGCATAGTACGCATCACCCAACAAATCCACGCCGAGATTAATAGCAGAAGCATTATTATTGTTAGCCAGGTGAAAATCTCCATTAGCTGAATCAATAAAATTAAACGTGGCGTTGATTATGTTTCCCGCTATATCGCCTGACACACCCGTGGGAACCGTGTTATCGCTGGAAGTATTGTTAGTAGAACCGGAAGAAAAGTTACTATTAGTATAAAATCCGTCCCCGCTTACACCGGGATTGGCAATATTATTTCTGGCTATTTCCGAATAACCACTGCTCACGATATAACAATTAGTAGCGCATCCACTGGCAGTGTTGTTATAAAGAACGCCGTAAAGTCCGTCGATATACACATTATACGCATGGTTATATAAAATATTATTAGCGATAATGGAATAATCTCCGTTGGTCGAATTACGGCTTGATATGCCATGTGAGCTGCCGCTGGAATTTCCGCGAATTATGGAGTTTAATATTTTCGCGTAATTGGCGTTAAAATAAACACCAGATTGAGACCAAGCGCTTCCGTGCATATATATTTGCAATCCATTAATCTCCGTATGGCCCGTTTCAATATCTATTCCGTTGGCAGTATCGGATGGCTGCAAGTCAATACTATATTTGTCACTGTTCCATTTCCCGCTATGCCTTTGTGAAGCGTTGGCTTCACTAGTTGTATTATTGGAAGTGTAGACTTTTATGTAATTAGGCGCTGCCGTTGCGTATCCACTGATTGTTACCGCTGTCGTATCCGCGCCGGAGTCATAATAGCAAGGAATATTTAAAACATAGTTATTCATTTTGAGGTCCGCCGTTCCCAGAAGAGTCGGCGCGCTGCCACTAGTCCCGATCGCCTGATTGAGAGAACTGAACGCGTGAGCGATTGATGTTACGCTGGCATCCGTCACTTGCGCCGCCATTCCGCCTATCGCGTTTTGACAACTCCAAACTAGATTTGAAGTTTTGCCGGAAATGTAGCACGACCCTCCGGTATAAGTGATGACATCTCCCACTCCCATATTGGCCGCCGTCTGACCAACATTAAGTGTAGCGGTGAAACCGCTAACGGTGACAGTTGGAGCGGAACCACCGGCGCCCAATGTTCTATGGTCGGAAGTATTTTGCCCGACGGAATAATATATATGCGTCGCTCCTTCATCAGCGCCGATGTCCCATAGATCGAGAGTCGGACGAGTATGGCCATTGATGTCAATGGAAAAAGCCAGATTGGCATCAGCCGACAAACTGGTTCCCGATTCGCGAGCCGCCGTGTCAGAAGCCGCCAGATGAAAATCTTTGTTGGCAGTATCAACAAAATTTACTGTCGTAGCCAGGCCGCTTCGATATGAAGCCGAAAATCCGGTGGTATCCCCGGCCACATCAGAAATATTATAGTCCATACCGGATGCCCCTGAAACATTGTCACTGTATCCATCAGGACAAGACTGGGTAATATTATTTTTCAAAACAGAATAGGGTCCATTGCCATTGAATCCGACAGTAGTATTGATGATGGTGTTATTGTAGACGTAATGGCTGCCAAGTCCGGCACTGGCGTAAATAAACATGCCGTTATCAGAAGATCCGCTATAGTTATATATTATATTGTTATATATTTTCCCCGTAACGACCGTATTAAAATACATAATTATTCCGCTTGAACTGGTTGTACCGGTGCCGTCAATAATATTAGACGCTACATAAGCTGTTCCTGAACCTGAATCATTGCCATCAATTCTAATTCCGTTATTGTTAGATCCCGAGGTTTTTATCTGTAAGCCTTCTATTTTGAGATTGTCTATTGTTACATATACCCCGTTGTCATTCGCAGGCGCGAGTCTGTATTTTGCGTCATCCCATTTTCCCTCATGCCTTTGGGAAAAATTGGCTTCGGTGGAAGTGTCGGATGGCGTAAATATTCTGATATAATTAGCCGCTCCGGTCGTATAGTCACTTGTCGTGCTAGCCGCGGTCGTATCGACAGCCGAGTCGTAATAGCAGGCAATATTTAAAATTACGCCAGCCGTCACTAGATTCGCATTGCCAAGAGTGGTATCGGCAGCAGCCAGCGCGCCATTGAGCGTGGAAAAAGTGTGTTTGATGGAATTGACCGGCATGGTCGTGCCGACACCCAGATAATCACCGACAACTGATTTGACAGTCCAGACAATGGAAGAAGTTTTTCCGCTAATATAGGCTTTCGTGTATGGCGCGGTGCCATATTCAATATAGTCGCCCACACCCATATTGCCCGTTTGAGCGACAGAAAGAGTTCCATTACCGGAAGAATCAATAGTCAAAGTCGGTGAACCGTTTTTGAGATCTCCCGTGTTCTGCCCGACAGAATAATAAACATCAACTAGTCGCTCATCCGCGCCGATGTCCCAGGTGCTGGCGCCAGTCGGACGAGTTTGCCCATCGATGTCGGTGGTGAAAGTGGCAGAGAGATCCACTCCGGAGTTTTTGGCAGACGTGTCTGCTCCGGACAAGTGAAAATTGTCGTTACCAGAATCAACAAAACTGACTGTCTGATTGCGGCAGCTATGTCCGCCGCAATCAGTCACACCGGAATTGGGTGACGTATCATCGGAAGAAATATTATTTGCGGTAGTGAATGCCGCTCCCTGATTATAAAGAATGACGTAGGCCGTGCCTCCCACAGCCAGATTATTTTTTACATATAAATCGTCAGAATAATAAGTCTCAAGCCCATAGGTATTGTCAACTAATGTATTGTTGTAGATATATACAGTGCCGTATCCATTGCCACCGTTATCATAACAATATATACCGAAACGGAAATTATAAATAATATTATTATAGACATTCACCGGCTCATCAAACTGTCCTATACTAATACCCCCTGAATCATTGTCATAAGTGGCCGCTCCGTCCATGATGTTATCCTCTATGTCCGCGTTGGAACTATTCACTTCTATAGCGATAGTATTGTAAGTGCCTGATCCGCCTCGCTTCAGCTGCAAGCCGATTATTCTCACGTATTGATCCTGTATAGCGATAGCATCTCCCTGTGGATAGACAGGAGCGCTAATATTATATTTCGTATCACTCCACACTCCATCATGCCTCTGATTAGTGTTGGCTTCTGTCACCACATCGGTGGGTGTATAAACTTTTATATAACGCGTCGCGTCAGTCGTATAGCCGTTAATAGTCACTTCTCCCGTATCCCCGCCTGAATCGTAGTAACAAGGAATATTCAGAACCACGTCAGCCGTGGTCAAATTGGCAGTATTTAAATGACTAGCATCTGGCGCTGATCCCCCTATTCCGATAGCCGCTTTGAGTGAAGCGAAAGCATGAGTGATGGAAGTGACTGATGTTCCAGCTGCCACTTGCGGCGCCGTTCCGCCAGTTGCATTAGTGCAACTCCAAACAGTCTGCGAGGTTTTTCCACTCAGAAAACACGAACCGCCGGAATAGGTGATAACATCCCCCACTCCCATATTGGCCGCCGTTTGTCCCACTGAAAGCGTAGCGGTGAAACCGCTAACGGAAATAGTTGGCGAACCGGTTTTATGGTCGTCGGTGTTTTGACCAACAGAATAAAAAACATTGCTTGTGGCAGAAGCAGAGTGGGCAAACAGGATGCCGGTGAATATTAAGATGGAAAATATTAATTTTGTTCTCATATATGGCCGCGGATTTGACGCGGATAATTACGCAGATTTTACGCAGATTTTTTGTTTCTTGCAGAGTCGTATATCACCCGTTTAATAGCCAGTTCCGTTGGCGAGAAATTAATAAGAAACCCTAACTTATATTGCGATCCCTTTAAATATTTCCAAAATTGGTCGATGTCGCCTTTAGTTATAAATGGCTTGCATTTCAATTCTATTATTATTTTACTATCAACTATAATATCGGGTATATAACTTCCTACCTTAACACCTTTAAAAAATATATCAATTCTTTTCTGTGTTTCTATATTTAACCCCTTGCTTTTTAAGGCAACCTGTAATGAGTTATCCACTACTTTTTCCTTGAACGCGCCGCCAAATTCATTCCACACCTCAAAACAAGCGCCCCTGATTAAATATGATTCTTGCCGATATAACAATTTATCTTCACTCATAATTTATCCGCGTTAAATCAGCGTTGCCATCCGCGTAATATCCGCGGTCATTTTTCCTCCACAATAAACCAATCCACCTTCACCTCCTTCTCCACCGGCTTGCTGACTAAAATTTTCATTCCATTTCTAATAACCACTTCCATGCCGGAATTATTTTTATTTTTTTGCCTCCTATTTTTCTTTCCTCTTCTTGATTTTCCGTTATTATCAGTCCCACCTTAAGATTGAACTTTTCCATCGCTTCCAGAAGGCCAGCTACTTCTCTTTGGACTACTTTCGGGTCAGACAAACTTTGTGTCACCTGGATAGCCTCGATTATTCTCAAACCTTTCCTGATTACAAAATCACATTCTTTTTTCCCCTTGTAATAAAAACTGTCGCGATTCCTTCTTTTTAGCTCTATAAAAACCACGTTCTCCATATTTCTCCCGGTATTTTCAGAAAATTTAAACGCTATCGCATTGGCTATCCCCGTATCGACAGCGTATACTTTTCTGTCATTGATAATTTGTTTTTTTATTGAATAATCAAATTTAAAAAGAGAGAAAAAGAGATATGCTTCCTCAAAAAAATCAACATAATTCTTGACTGTCGTAACACTCTTGACACCCACCATGGCGCGTACGTTGTTAAAACTCATGGGCAGTGTCATATTAGACAAGAGATACAGGGCAATTTCCCGAAAAGTTTTCGTTTCTCGTATTTTAAACCTGACGATAAGATCCTTGATGAGAATATCCTGGTATAATTGTTCCAACTCCTTTTTATTTTTACCGGTAACAACTTCGGGAAATCCTCCATACTCAAGATAGTTATTAAAGTATTTTGCTAATATACTTCTCTCTCTGGTATCATACAAGCCTTTGCGTGAAAATTTTTCATACCTCAGAAACTCATTGAAACTAAAAGGATATAGCTCCATTTTTAAATGCCTTCCGGAAAGAGTTGTCGCAAGCTCACTACTCAGAAGCTTGGCGTTACTTCCGGTTATAAAAATTTTCTTGCCATCCTCAAAAAGCCGGCGAACAAATTTTTCCCAACCATACACATTTTGGATTTCATCAAAGAAGAAATATTTATGGTCACCGTACAATTCCAAAAACGCCTCATACAGAGCATTTAGGTCACTGGCCTTAAAATCAAGCAAACGTTCGTCCTCAAAGTTGAAATAATAGAAATTAGAGAAATTTTTTGAAATTTGTTTAAGCAAGGTGGATTTTCCACTTCTCCTGATACCGCTAATGACGCTTATTTTTTTCGACTCAACAAAACCCTCCGGAACATTTCGAGGAATTATTTCCACTTTTTTTTCAAAGCTCTTTCTTTGCTCCAATAGGACTGATTTTATCGTATTTTTATCCATTTCTAATGCATACTAATACTATTTTTTATACATTACTAATGTATATTATTTATAGAATTCTGTCAATTATTCGCTTATATTCGTTTTGTTAAATTCCTATTTTTCTTCTATTATAAACCAATCAATTTTAATATCTTTCTCCACCACTTTGCTGACGTGAATAATAAAGCCGGTATAATTTCCTTCCCCATCAAGTTTCTTTTCCGTCCAAACCGAACCCCCCGCGTCCCCTTGCGGAGTGATGAATATCTTAGATGTAGCCGTGACAGCGGTAGTCAAAACCTCTACTGATTTTCCATTGTTGCCCGGATATTTATCATCAATTCCGTCCAGATTTTCATCTGTATATATATGTATAGCCTCTGTGCCAATAGTTCTCGCTGTCTCGTCTGCCACTTTGACCGTGAAAGCGCCAGCCACAACACCATCTGCCACAAGAGAGCCGCCTAAAATATTGACATTGCCATACGCGTCTTTATATACCAACTTGTCCGTTTCGAGCACCGCGGCAAAATCAATGACCGCTTTGTATTTTTCTTCCAGCATCGCCATCTGTTGTTCAAGATTAGTAACTTTTGTTTCCAGTGTCGCAATCTTAGTTTCATCGGTAGTTTGTTTGGTTGAAATCTGGCTTAGGCTGGCTCCGACCACATTTATTTTTTCATCAATAGAAACATCTTTGTTGTTTAGAGTCGCCAGCATTTGTTCCTGTTCACTGTTCACTGCCTGTTCGCCGATGAGGCGAGTTCCTTGTTCATTGATCATTGTCTGTTGTTCCTGAATCGCTTTCGCCAAAACCGGAATCATGCCGATAGTGTTCAGCTCTTTGTATCCTTCCGCGTCAGTGATAACCAGTTGAGGCATGACACCTTCCACATCCTGGGCGATAAAGCCAATGGTTTTTGTGGTGCCGTCCGACTGATATTTCCAATTGTATTCCACCGGACGCAAGCTCAAGACAGCGTCAAGACCGTATCCGGAGTCAGCGATATTTTTTTTGAGGTTCACGTCAGACGTGCATGTGATTGTTCCTCCGTCTGCCACTGAACAGCCGGAAGTATTGTTACTGGTAAACCGGGCGATAATCCCCGTTCCGCTTCCTTTGACGTCGAGAGCATAAGCCGGCGCAGTCGTGCCGATTCCCACCAGCCCATTGGCATCAATGGTCATAGCGGTAACTGCGCTGGCATCACCAACTGTCACATTAGTTGCAGTCGCTCTAAACATTTCTACGCCACCGGCGGAAATATTGAAAATATCCGCGCCAGCCGACCAGAGGCCGGTATTGGTGTCCGAGCCGAAATATAGCGATGGTTGAGATGTCCCAATTCCGAGAGGGATAGAAACATAACCGGAGGAAGTGACCTGAAATTGCGATGAACTGCCGACAGAAAAAAGTGAAAGTGGATCCGTTGTCCCTACTCCCACGTTTCCACCAGTTTCAAAAAGTACGGAATTACCTAAAGTGTTGGTACTCGTATATCTCGTAATATATCCGTCCGTTCCCGTTCCGGACAACCCGCCAATGCCGGAAACTGAATCGCATTTCCACACCTGGGCGACACTGTCCCAACTTAACACTTGAGTGTTAGAACAGCCGTGAAGAAGGCCTAACTGGTTCGATGCTCCGACAAACTCCAGGCCAGAATTAGAAGAAGTGGTTGGTGAAGTTGTTCCGACATTAAGAAGATTTATCGATATTGTTCCACTATCGACGATCGGTCCGCCAGTCAGTCCGTTTCCGGTTGCCACGCTCGTTACTGTTCCGATGCCACCGGTACCGCCCATTATTGTTGCCCAAGAAAGAGCACCTACTCCATCAACTTTCAAATATTGTCCGGCTGCTCCGGTTCCGGCCGGAAGAATATAATTAATATCCATCGTCTGGTTCCCGCCGGAAAAAATTGTGTAGTATTGCAGATTGCTCGCGGCAATTCCCAATGTTCCGCTGATGGAAAGTTTTTGAAGTGGATTTGTCGTCCCAATGCCGACATATCCGGAATTAAGAATGGTCATTGCTTTTATTGCTCCGTTGTTGCCGACATTGAAATTCATTCCAATACCGGTAGTGGCATTGCCGGAAGTAGCTTGAAGGGTGAGAGTATCAGTTGGTCCCGTACCGCCGATAAGAGTTTGTCCGTTGGCGCGGCCAGCCAGGAGAGCGTATTGCGTGTGCGCGTCACCCGTTGTGAGATTAGCCAAAGAATTATGATCCACTCCCGCCGGCAGGACTACGCCGGAAATTTCCTGTCCGATGATGGAAAAGTTAATTGAAGCCGAATCCAAAATAGTAGCTGACGCGTGTCCGACAGTTCCGGAATCGGTATTGCATTCCAATTGTCCGGAAGCGTTGAAGGTACACAGTTTTCCCTCGCCCATAGCTCCTTCCCGAAGGGAAATAGTATCACCGACTCTTTGCAAAAATGTTCCGCCCACTCCCAAGTTGGTGTCATCAGAAATATCAATTTGCCCCAAAGTGATAACCTGGGTAGCCAAAGAAAGATAATCGTGGGTGGCCGTGTCAAGCGTAACCGAGTTGTGCATCGCCGAATAAGCGCTGTTCCAATTAGTGCTTGTTCCGCCAGTGGCAGTGATGACGCCATTGACGTCAAGGGCGGTTCCGGGATCGGTTTTTCCGATGCCCAACATTCCCCCGGTTTCATAGATGACGGAATTGGTCAGAGTATTGGAATCTTGAAGCTTGGGAATATAGTTAGAAGCAGTGCCACTCGTATCCACCGCTCCCGCTCCGGACACATCTTTCCAGGTAAAGTGTTGGGTAGCATTATCATAAGTCAGGACATAGTTGGAAACATCCGGACTATTGGTTGAATTAAGATCTGTTGGTAAAATGGTGCCATCAGTGATTTCGGTAGTATCGATAGCCGTGCCAAGGGCGGCGGCGATAGTAATTGTGCCTGAACCTTCAGCAATGGATATGCCAGTACCATCTGTAATAGTAGAAACTTCATATCCACCAGAAGCATTACCGATAAGAATCTGTCCAGAAGCTGGCGTGGTGCCAGTTCCTGTTCCGCCGTTATTAACAGCAAGAATCCCTGTCACCTGCGTAGTGCCGATGTTGATTTGTCCGGCCGTGATGACTTGCGAGCCATCAATTGAAAGATAACCAAGACCAGCAAGAGTAACAGAGTTGTGCAGTTCCGAATCTCTGGCAATCGTTGAGTCTATTGTTACCGCTCCGACCGCTACATCAAAATCAGTGTCGGAAAAAGAAGCCACACCCTTGGCAAGAGTGGTAGCGTCAGAAATAGAACCGGTAAGAGCGTTGACTGCCAGAGTAAGGGTAAGCGGACTTGATCCGGAAGCGGAAGTCAGGCGATAGGTAAAAGCGTTATTCCAATCGGTAGAGCTGCCTCCCGTTGCAGTGATGACGCCGTTAACATCGAGCGCTGTTCCGGGATCAGTTTTTCCAATTCCGACTCTTCCAGTAGAACTGTCGAGGAATAATATTTCTTGAGCGGAATTGGAATTATAGAATCTAAAATCCCGATTGTCAGCCGCGCCATAAAGATTGAGGCTGGTATTTTCCGTGATTGTCCCGCCCAATTTGAATTCCGTTGCTGCCAGGGTTAGTCCTGATCCGGCAGTATAGGCCACTCCGCTTGGATCGGTATTGCACACCAATCGGTTGTTAGCCAAATCATATGTGCAAAGCTTGCCGTCAGCCAGAGCTCCTTGCTTGAAAGAAAATTCCGTGCCAACCAGTTGAAGCAAATTTCCGGCCGCCGCGGTATAGGCCGTTCCGGTTGCTGCTGCCCAAGTCGGAACTCCGCCTGCCACCGTCAGCACTTTCCCGTCAGCGCCGACAGGAAGTTTCGCAAGAGTTGCCGCGGCGCTGGCATAAAGCATATCGCCGACAGCATATGAGGCAACGCCCGTTCCGCCATTGGCTACTGGTAGAATTCCGGTAACATTCGATGTCAGGTCGATCTGTTTTAGCGTCAGTTTCATTCCGGAAGCAGTGATATATTTTTGTCCGCTGACAGTAATTTTTCCGGTAGATAATCTTGAGTCATTAGCTAGTACCAGTTTCTTTCCGGAAGTTCCTGTCGGAAGACTGGTAATATCTACTTTGCCACCGACACCTAATTTCAAAATATTTCCTTCGGCTGTTCCGACAGTCGCGCCGCCAACCGAAAAAGAATCGAGAGCCAGAGGAACAGCGCCAATCCTTTTTCGCGGAATCATCTCCGAATCAGTTCCTATTTTTATCCCGACATAAAATTCTCCGCTTGAAAAATTAACAGTTGTCGGAAGTGGCGTGACCGTTCCGGGAAACGCGTGAAGGATGCCGTTGTAGATAGTCACTTTTTGCGTCTCCTGCCAAAGCGGCGTTCCCTCAGTTGCCGTATTGTCAGTCCGATCAGTTTGATAGAGAGAAAAACGAACATCATATTCTCCATTGGCAATTATTTTATTTTCGTTGTTAAGGATAACGGCCGACACGTCCAATTTTCTCGGAGTGCTTACGGTGCCAGCCACTTGCGCGAAAGAAAAATCAAAAAGAAGACTGGCCATTTCCAAAGACACCGCGAGAGCGAAAATGATTCTGATTATTTTATTTTGGAAATTAATTTTCATTTTAATTTGTCATTTTCATTTTCCTCCTCTCCCTCCGGGAGAGGATGTCAGCCAAATTTTTTCTTAAAAATTTAGGCTGACAGGAGAGGGAACATTTTAGGCGGACTCGTAAGCTTCCTAAGCGACGCAAGAAACTCACTTCTTGATCGCCCAACCGAAAATTTCATTTATCTGATTAGAAATCAAATCAAAAACAGAAACCGGTTTCGACGCGGTGAACAGCCCATAGAAATCCGAACTGACTTCCGCGCCCCAATGGTCTTTGCCTTTCACCTGATAGACATACGACGTCCGCGGATCGATCCCGGTCAGAACTACGGCATGGTTAAATCCGAAAGAATTTTCTTTCAGCACTTTTGGATCCTGTCCGTTGTTTTTGGAAAAATCCAGTTCCGACATAGCGAGCTTGTTCGTCTTCCAGGAAACCACCAGCTTAACTTCTTCTTGCGAGTTAGCATTATTTTTTTTGCCGGTGATGAACGATTCCGATTTTACATCCGTTATTTCAAGCGGCGCATTTTCTTCGGCGGAAGCTAAAACTATTCCCACTCCCATACTGACATTTTGCGCTTTGAAATTTTCCGATGCCAGAACCACTCCTGATTTTTTTTGAGCTTCTGTGTCAGCAGCAGTAGTTTCGCCCGCGACAATTCCCAAAACTTTTTCTTCCGGATTTTCGGATGTTAAATTATTTCCATTTTCGTTCACGATGACTTCTGACGGCGTTTCATTGACGAGGGCGATTTTTTCCGCTTGGTTATTTTTTTGCGCCGCGTAATATTTCACCGAATAAACTGAAAAGAAAATTATCGGGATAAAAATTACAACCAATGAAACACCAGCCAGCATTTGCACCAAGTTTTTGGAAAAGATTTTTTCTGATTTTTTTTCTCCCGCCACTTCCAGCAAAGCGTCTCTAAAAACTTCCTTCTCGTCGTTGCTGCTTTTCTTCTCATCGGAATTTTCGAATGGAAATTCTGACCTCGTAAGAATCCTAAGCGACCTAAGTGACTCAAGGTTCGACAGAGTCTCGTCAGTCTCAACGCCTTCTCCAATTTCCTCGCTCGCGCCAACCTTCTCCTCTCCGCTCCTCCCAAGCGCCAACTCTAAAAAGGTACACAACCATTCTTCGGTTGTGTACCAGTTGCGCCCGATCTTTTGCGCCTGCAATTTTCCTTTCCGGGCGGAAAGGTTCAGGTGTTCAGGAGTATATCCGGACCTTTTTGCGGCCTCGGAAAGTGGGATGAATTTCACGTCTATTTCGTTTTTGATTTTTGCTTTATTGAGAGCCATTTTTTGTGTTTTTTTGACTGGATAAACCTGCTTAAATTATATCATTTTTCACCCTTGCCAACAACACAAATTTATGACTTATCCACAGCTCAAAAATCGGCAAATTTTTATTGAAAATTTATAGTTTAAAAAATTATTTGATATCAAATATTATTATTTTCTATCAAATATGCCCTTCATTCAAGCCAAAATATCGTATTTGATAAAATAAGAAAAAAATGAACTCGAGAATTGACTAAGTCAATTCTCGAGTTCTCGTAAGAAACTTAAGTGACGCAAGAAACTCCGGAGCCGAAACGTTGAAAAAATTGTGCTACAATAAACTCATGCAACCATACAAAAAACTTTTTACATACTAGTTTTCGGTTATCATTTATGATCGCACAGTGGAATTTTGCGACCGGGAAATTCGCAGCTGGAAGTTGAAAGAACAGATGAACGGAGCGGCTAGAAGCGGCAAACAAAATATCGTGGAAGGTTCAGATAATTTGACAACATCCTTGAAACTTTGTACTGGTCTCACTGGAGTCGCCAAAAGTTCGATTGAAGAATTGATCGGAGACCTGGAAGATTTTTTGCGTCAAAGAAATTTGAAACAATGGAACAAAAATGATCCGCGCGTAACTGCGTTGCGAGCGAAGTCCGCAACGCTCGTAAGAAACTTAAGCAACCTAAGAAACCCAGAGTTTCTGAAAACACTCCCGCTCCCTCAAGACCCTGAAGACGCCGCTAACTTTCTTCTCACCCTTTGTCATCAGGCAACTTATCTTCTTAATCGTCAGGTTGAATCTCTGAAAAAGAAACACGAACAAGAAGGAGGTCTGACCGAAGAGTTATATCGAAAAAGAATTGAATTTCGAAAAAAATCCGGAAGCAAGTTTTGAAGAAAAAATTAAACCCGGAAAACTCTTGAACTAAAAAAGTTTTGACTATTAGTCAAAACTTTTTTAGTTCTCGAAAGCAACCCAAGAAACGAAAGAAGCTCGGCAAACTCCTTCCAACAAAAAAAGCTTTCCGCAAAGGAAAGCTTCATTCGCTCGCGCGACCCTAAACGTCAAGATTCTTCACACTCCTCGCCCTCGCTTGGATGAATCGTCGACGCGGTTCTACTTCTGTCCCCATAAGAACATCGAACATCTTGTCTGCCGCTTCGGCATCATTGATGGTCACTTGCATCATCAGTCGGCTTCCTGGATCCATTGTCGTTTCCCAAAGTTGAGTCGGATTCATTTCTCCAAGACCTTTGTAACGTTGGATATTTATTCCAAATACCTTTTCTCCCACTTCACTTTCTGATTCGGTATCGGTTTCCATAATAATTTCTTCATCTCCCCTATTTCCCTTCTTTCCCTTATCTCCAACGTTGCCCTTACTTTGCATCTCCGCCACTTCTCTATTCTTCTGTTCATCAGTATAGACATAGCGAATCTCTTTTCCTTTCTGCAAACGGTAAAGCGGAGGTTGCGCGATATAGATATGTCCTTCACGGATAAGCTTTTCAAAATAGCGATAGAAAAATGTCAGAAGCAGTGTTCTGATATGAGAACCGTCCACATCGGCATCGGCCATGATAATTATTTTATGATAACGAAGACGCCCAATGTCGAAACTATCGCTGATGCCAGTTCCAAGAGCGATAATGATCGGCTTCAAGGTATCTGATTTTACCACTTTGTCGAGCGTTGTTTTTTCTACGTTTACCAATTTTCCACGAAGTGGCAAGATAGCCTGAAACATTCTGTCGCGCCCTTGTTTTGCCGAGCCACCGGCGCTATCGCCCTCAACGATATATAGTTCGGATTTTGACGCGTCGCGCGATGTGCAGTCAGCCAGCTTCCCCGGAAGTGTCATTCCTTCTAGAGCCCCTTTTCTGATGACCGCATCTTTGGCCGCGCGGGCAGCGAGGCGCGCTTTGGCTGTCAGAAGACATTTATTAAGGATTGCCTTGGCGTTATGCGGATGATGTTCCAGATATTCAGCCAACGCTTCGGCAGTAACGCTCGAAACTATTCCGCGCATTTCTCCATTTCCCAGTTTTGATTTGGTCTGCCCTTCAAATTGTGGGTTTTTCAGTTTCACCGAAATCACCGCAGTAAGCCCTTCTGCCAGATCTTCGGACGTAAAACTGCCATCTTTTTCTTTCAGAAAATTGTTTTTCTTGGCATAAGCGTTGAGTACTCGCGTTAATGCCGCCCGAAATCCGGCTTCGTGCATTCCGCCTTCCGGCGTGAAAATATTGTTGGCAAAAGAAAATACGTGCTCCTTATATCCATCGGTATATTGCAAGGCGATTTCTACTTCGCTATCTTCTAATTTTTTCTCCACATAAAATGGCATTTCGTTCTTCACTTCCTTGCCGCGATTGAGAAATTTGACATATGAGATCACTCCGCCGTCAAAAAGAAACCCATAGGCGCGTTTTTTATCTTCTTCGCGTTCATCGTAAATTTTTATATTCACTCCCTTGGTCAGATAGGCTTGCTGGCGGAGATAGCCCAGAATTTTTTCCCAGGAATAGTTTATCTCCGGAAAAATCTTTGAATCAGCTTTGAAAGAAACCTTAAATCCGGTTTCCTTGGCTTTACCGACAACTTTTGGATCTTTTGACTTAGGTTTTCCCCTTTCAAAATCCATGGCATAAATTTTTCCGTCTCTTTTCACTTCCGCGTGAAGCCATTCGGAAAGAGCGTTAACCACTGACACTCCGACACCATGAAGTCCTCCGGAAATCTTATACCCATTTCCACCAAATTTTCCTCCGGCGTGAAGGACGGTCAAGACCGTTTCCAAAGTTGATTTTTTGGTCTGAGGATGTTTTTCTACTGGAATTCCCCGCCCATCATCTTCGATCTCGATTACGTTGTCCGGAAGCAGCTTCACTTTAACATTCTTGCAATATCCGGCCATTGCTTCATCGATAGCATTATTGACCACTTCCCAGATCAAATGATGGAGCCCTTCAGTGGATGTGCCACCGATATACATACCCGGACGCTTTCTGACCGGTTCCAACCCTTCCAAAACCTGGATGGATTTGGCGGTATAATCGCCATTATCTTTTTTCGGTTCTTTGTCTTTTGGCATAAATTATTTCCTTTTCGTAAGTTACTTAAGTATCATAAGAAACTAAACAAATTAATTTCTACTTAGAAAATACAACTCTACTAAAAAAACAGCAGCAACTACTAGAAGTCCGTCCCACCATACAAGCATACGAAAACTTTGAAGGATGAGAAGCGCAATAGTAAGAAGTGCCAGAAGCATTCCTTGCCGCATACTTAGCCTGGCGTTTTTTCCAGCAGAATCCTCGCCTAAGGTTTTTCGTCGGATAAACAACATGACGAGGCTAAAAAATCCGGTCAAAAACAGCCCTAAAATTAAATAAAAAATTGCCTTTCCTTGCCAGCCATAATCATCAGGTCCAATATAATTGATAATTAAAACTAATGACGCAAGGGATAACAAAGACAAGAGCCTCCCGATCCAAATATAGGCTTTGAGTGTCATATTTTATGTTTATCCCTCACCAATTTTTGTAAAGTCTTTTATTTCAGCTAATTAAAGCCGTCAGGCGAATTTGTTTTCCTGTTTTTCCCTCGGATAACCCCTCCTGAAATTGGTGTAGGGATCGATATTACCTGTTAATTATAGTCTTTTTTTCGGATATTTGCAAGCCTTTTTGGCATCAAAAAATAGCCTAAACACGGGCTATTTCAATGATTTTGCGGGAGCGAAGGGACTCGAACCCTCGACCTATTGCGTGACAGGCAATCGCTCTAACCAACTGAGCTACGCCCCCAATTATTATTTAATTTTGTAGCAGGGAAGAGACTCGAACTCTTGACCCCGGCCTTATGAGTGCCGTGCTCTAACCAACTGAGCTACCCTGCCTCACCCAATGCCTCTATCCACCCTAAAATCTGATAAAGTAAGTACTTACTCTTAGCGATTCTGATTGAGAGCGTTCCGTAGTGTTCGTTAAAATTCTCATAAATCTTCTTATTTTTCACCTTAATAAGGGTAGGTTTTCTAAACTGATTTGTAGGAACTTTGGTTATTTTTGACCAATATTTAATTATGTCATCCGATCTATTCTTGTGGATTCCGTTAACATTTACATACATCTGAAATTCATCATCCTTAATATTCAATGACTCTCTGAACCATTTCATAATGAGCTTTATCACAAATGGATCGGAATTATATAACCGAACATTGGAACAATTTTTCGCTCCTTCTCCCCAATAAAGCGATAACCCCGCAATGAATAACTCTCTTTTCGTCAGAATTGGAATATCTTTTTTTGCCCTTAATAAACATTCTTCAATTTTTTTCTTCTTCCTCTGCTTTTGAATTTCTACTCCGATCATTCTACCCTTGTAACTTCCCCTGACCATTTGGTCATGCAGGATTTTAATCTGCTTTTTGGACAACTGAATATCGGAACACCAGCGACTAACAGAGCTTTTCGAAACCTTAAGCCTTCTCGAGATTTCGTTTATACTTAGTCCCTTTTTTCTTAAATCGCGAGCTAAAAGTTGTTCCTTTGATTTTGACATAAAACCTACCGTATATGTTATGCATTAATTATACGGCTAGTTCGAAAATATATCAACTTCAATGTTGCGGGGGCCGGATTTGAACCGGCGACCTCGTGGTTATGAGCCACGCGAGCTACCAGACTGCTCCACCCCGCTATGTTTTCAAGCTAAACTTAAATTTACTCATAGTCATTGTACTGCGAGTTACTCCCGCCTTGGCGGGACTCCACCCCGCTATATATATAAATACAAAGACTGCTCTCTATTTTATCCGTAAAATCCTGCTTTGTCAATCCAGCACCCCATGATAGCGTAAAAATTCTTCAAAAGGCGCTAAGATTTCGTACGCTTCTTCTTTGGTTGGATGGAAACTCTCATCATGGATAATCCTGTTTCTTTCCAAATGAGAGTTTTTTATATCCGCCATATTCTCTATCTGTCCGTCCGGAATGGCGTTTAGCATCTCATCGATCGGAATCTCTTTTTTGGCAAACGGCGCTCCGGCATACATTCGTCGAATAAGGTTCGCTATTATGTCGTCAGCAGAAATTATGGCTACTTTTATTTTATTATTTTCTCCTGTTTCTATTTCTTCTCTTAATTTTTTCCATCGCATCGCCAATTTTTGCCGCGGCTTTTTTCTTAGAAACTCCTTAGGAACGTTCATACCAAGCCGCGTATCGCGGACATCCCCGCCCAATCCCCGTTGAAAAAGAAAAAGAATGATGTCGACAAAAATCACCGCCACATATATTCCAATGATAAACTTGATAACCGAAAAAGTCGTCGAGTTATAGAAATACAAAAGCGAATTAGTTACGTCCGCCATAATATTGCCGGAAGTGTCCATATTTTTTATTTTATATTAAATAAACGACTGAGAAATCAAAAAATTTTGAGAAATTACTGTTTGAGAATCTGAATTTTCTCCAAAAATTTCCTGTGGCAGCCTTTGATTGAGGGAAATTTTTGGCTAGAAAATTCATGATTCGAGTTCAATTTCGAGAAAATTTTTGATTTCTCAGACGGATACGTTCTCCCACGCGTGCGCCGCGCGCAACAAATTTTCTTCATCAAACCATTTCCCCATAAGTTGGAATCCGATAGGCAATTTCTTGCCTTCTAATTCTACCACGCCTGCTGGAACGGAAATAGCCGGTACGCCGGTGATGTTGGCAGGAACCGTAAAAATATCTTCCAAATACATGACTAACGGATCGTCTATTTTTTCTCCAATCTTAAACGCCGGGCCAGTCGTCGTCGGAGTCAGGATAAGATCTACTTCATTAAATATTCTTTCAAAGTCTTTCCTGATAAGCGCGCGGACTTTTTGCGCCCGGACATAATACGCTTCATAATATCCGGATGACAGCGCGTAAGTCCCCAGCATTATTCTTCTTTTCGCTTCAGCGCCTAACCCATATTTCCTGGTATCCAAATATGTTTCCAGAAGAGTTTTCGGCATATTTCCCCAATCCCCCTTATCTCCCCGATCTCCAACAGAATCCTTTGCATCGTTTACTCTCAATCCGTATTTCACTCCGTCAAATCTCGCCAAATTCGAGCTGACTTCTGAAGGCTGGATTATGTAGTAAGCCGGCAAGGCATATTTATTATACGGCAATTCAATTTCAACAATTTCCGCTCCCAATTTTTTATATTTTTCTATCACCTCTTCCATAACTTTTCTAACGTCCTCTTTCAACTCTTTCAGATATTCTTTCACCACTCCGATTTTCATTCCCCTCACAACTCCTGTCAGATAGTCTTCATATTTTTTGTCACTGGAATGCGCGGAAGTGGCGTCATTTTTATCCTGCCCGGAAATAGCCGAAAGGATAATGGCCGCGTCTTCAACTGTTTTTGCGATAGGACCAATACAATCAAAACTTGATGCGGCCGCGATGAGGCCATAGCGTGACACCCGACCGTAAGTTGGTTTTAGCCCAACTGTTCCGCAAAGTGACGATGGTTGCCTGATCGAACCGCCAGTATCTGTTCCCAGCGTCCACACTGCCATATCAGCCGCAATAGCCGCCGCTGATCCTCCGGAAGTTCCGCCTGGCACTCGAGTCAGGTCGTGTGGATTTTTTGTCGGGCCATAGGCGCTGTTTTCTGTGCTCGATCCCATGGCAAACTCATCACAATTGGTTTTGCCCAAAATGACCGCGCCTAAACTTCTCAGATTTTTTACCGCCGTTGCGTCATACGGAGCGATATAGTTGTCCAGTATTTTCGATCCGGCAGTAGTGCGTACACCTTCAGTGCAAATAACATCCTTTATCGCGCCTGGAATACCCTCGAGTAGTTCTATTTTCTCACCCCGCGCAATTTTTTCATCCACTTTTTTGGCCTGTTCCATGGCCAGGTCTTTTGTAAGTGTCAGGTATGCAAATATATCTTTGTCTTTTTTTTCAATCGCGTCAAAATACTGCTGTGTCAATTCAACAGAAGTAATTTTGCCGTTTATTAATTTTTCGTGTAGCTCTCTAATCATTTTTTCTCCCGCCCAAGTTTTGTCTGCAAAATTTGGGCGGGTCGTAAGTAACCTAAGAGTCCTAAGAATCCTACAAAACGCTCTTCACCTTGTCATATCCATCCTTTTCCTCTGGAAACAATTCCTTGATTCCGCTAGTATTATCAAATTCATGAGTTTTATCCTTCCGCGTGATATTTTCCATCCCCGTAATATGCCCTATTGCCTCAACATTCTCAATATCCACTTCTTTCAACTGCTCTATCCAGTCCAAAATAGACGACAAATCAGTCGAAAACTTTTCGATCTCTTTTTTGTCCAGTCCAATCCTCGCCAGTTCCGCGATATGTTTTACTTCATCTTTCGAGATCATAATCCTTCTCTCGCCTAAGTTTTTGCGAAGCAAAAATTTTGGCGAGTCGTAAGCAACTTAAGTAACCTAAGAAACCAAGGAAACCTCAAAAAACTCAACCACCAATCATCTTCCGAAATTCCTCCTCCCCAATCACCTTCACTCCTAACTCTTTCGCTTTTTGAAACTTCGATCCCGGACTTTTTCCAACAAGCAAATAGTCAGTTTTTCTGCTGACCGATGAGGAAACGTCTCCTCCTGCTTTTCTAATCATATCTTTTGCCTCGTCTCTTGTAAAGGACGCGAGCTCGCCCGTAAGCACAAACGTCTTGCCGGCAAGTTTTGCATTTTGTGCTTGATGTTTTGTATCTGGCATCAAAATTTTCACACCCGATTCCTCCATTTTTTTCAAAATTTCCAAATTATTTTTGTCAGAAAACCACCCGACCAGGCTTTCGGCCGATTTTTCCCCGATACCTTTCACACTCATCCAATCCTCCCGCGAAAGTTTTCTGAAACTTTCGCCTAAGCTTCCTAAGCGACCTAAGCGACCCACTTCAAGATTTTCCAAATTCCGCGCAATCAAAACCCCTGTTTCCTCGCCAACAAATCTTATCCCCAGCGCGAACAAAAATTTCTCCAACGAAATCTCCCTGCTATCCCTGATCGCCCCAATCAAATTATCTGCCGATTTTTCAGCAAAGCGTTCCAGCGGCTCTAAATCTCCCTTGGTAAGCGCAAAAATATCTGCCACATTTGTTATTAATCCCTCGTTCATCAGTTGCTCCACGATTCTTTCGCCCATTCCGTCAATATTAAAACCTTTTTTCGACACAAAATGAATGACCTTTTCTTTCTCCACTGCAAAACATTTTGGATTCAAACAATATGTCGCCGCGCTAAGCTCACCAACCTCCCCCTCCTTCTTACCTCCTTTACCTCCTTGAACGATGCGACTCACTTCTCCGCCACAAATTGGACATTTCTTCGGCATATGGAATTCTTTTTCATGTCCCGATCGAAGATTCTTGATCACTTCCACCACTTCCGGAATAACATCGCCCGCTTTTTGAATGACCACCGTGTCGCCAATTTTTAGACCCAATCTTTTTATTTCATCTTCATTATGTAATGTCGCCCGCGACACTCTTGAACCGGCCACAACTACTGGCCGAAGATAAGCCACGGGAGTAAGCGCGCCTGTCCGCCCCACCTGTACTTTTATATCCTCAATGACCGTAGTCACTTTCTCTGCCGGGAATTTATACGCCACTCCCCACCTTGGTGATTTCCCCGTATAGCCCAAGGCCTTCTGGATTTCCACGGAGTTTATTTTGATAACCACTCCATCAATCCCATAATCTTCCTTGTCCTTCTTCTTCGCCCACTCTTCATAAAACTCTTGTATCTCGGAAACATTTTTGCACAATTCATGATGCGGATTGACCATAAACCCCAATTTTTTCAGCAGTTCCAACTCATCCATCTGTGTATTCGGCTCTCCAATTTCCCTAATTTTTTCTCGATTTTCCCCAATTTCCCCTCTCTCCCCAATCTCCAGCGCATCCAAGTCGTAGATAAACGAATCCAATTTTCTGGATGCCGCCACTTTCGGATCAAGCTGACGAATTGAACCCGCTGCTGCGTTCCGGGAATTGGCAAAAAGCGCCTCGCCCTTAATTTTTCGAGTTTTATTAATTCGCGCGAGTTCCGATTTTGACAGCCAGCACTCACCAACCACCACGCAATCGACTGGATAATTTAATTTCAACGGCACGCTATATATCGTTTTTATATTCTCCGTTACATCTTCCCCGATCACTCCGTCACCCCGAGTCGCCGCCCGAATCAAATATCCATTTTCATAAGTCAAAATTATTTTCAGCCCATCGATCTTCACCTCACACACATATTCCATCTTGGAAAAGCTTGGCTTTGAGGAATTTTTGGAAAGGTTTGGCCTTGAGGAATCGCGGACTAAAGTCCGCGAGGAAAAGGCCGAACCTTGGGCAGAAAAATCAACTTTTTCTACCATCCTCTTCACCTTCTCATCCCACTTCTTCAACCCTTCAAAATCAAAGACGTCATCAAACGACCATTGCCGCACTTGATGACGAACTTTTTGGAATTTTGAAAGTGGTTTTCCTCCAATTCTTTGGGTCGGCGAATCAGGCTGGCGCAAATCTGGATATTTTTCCTCCAAATCGCGCAATTCGGACATTAAGGAATCGTAAATCTCATCCGTCACGTCCGGCCGATCAAGAACATGATATTCATACCTCTGCTTATTTATCTCCGAAACAAGCCTTTTTACGCGTTTTTTTACCTCGTTTTTGTCATTAACCATGAATAAATTATATCATATATTAATACAAAAAACAGGCCAAACCAGGCCTGTTTGCAAAGATCGCGGAAATTTATCCATTACCAGCCGCAATTTTTTGTTCCGCTCGGAGCATCTGCATCACAACTTGTCGTATCGCAAAAAGAACCAAATACAACACCGTTGCTACCGGCAGATTCATCCGTAATACAGCCTACGGCGTATGAATTTTTTGCATTATCAAAAACTTGCTTGGCCCACTTTTTACAATCATCTATTTGCCAATTCATCGGAACCGGTAAATAATCAGCAAATGATTTATCGGGAAGACCATTTCCATTCCAAGTGGCGCAAATTTTACTGCTTTTCACTGCCGCCACTGCCGCTTCGATCGCTCTCGATTCTTGATTGGCTCCCACACCTACTGATTTAATGGAAGTTATTTCATTTTTTGATTTTCCAGCATCGCCTGAACAACTCAATTCAATATTATCTTTATCAAAAAATTTTACAGTATATCCCGTATATGTACCAGGTAAATTTCCGCATACATCACCAACTGTGGCGCTGGTGCCTCCGGTAATCTCATTCATCGCCTCTTCCACGCCCGTATCGGCGTTTTGGAAAGCCAGATTGGATTTTCCCGATCCCAAAGAAGCGTTCCTCTGTTTTATCGCCGCCAAAGATACGGCTAACGCGGTAACAAGGATAATACTCAAAGTTATGAGCGTTACTGCCAGAATAGATGCTTTGTGTTTCACAAATTTTGTCCGCGAGCTTGGCGAGTGGAAACAAAATTTAGTGTCCCGCACCAATTCGCAGTTATATTAATTTTTTATTTAAAACTTAGCTGTTAGGCGAATTCGCACACTACTCCTTAGGCCATATCTGCGCCATATTGGAATTGGTGCGGGATTACTCATTATTTTTTATTGCAAAATATCCTCATAATCTCTGAATGAAATCGATGTCTGCAGAGTCTCTTCCATGTCCGTCCCGTCTCCCATCGTCATCCGGATAGTCGCCCGACCGATTGAATAAGGGGGGGTTGTTCTGTTTGTTTCAAATGGTATAAAAAAATTGCCGGTAATATTTACTGAAGTTAAATCACTGTAAGAATAAGAAGTGGCAGTAGTTTTACAAGTAAGCTTATTGGGGTCAGTTACGTCTGCATCGGGATAAATTCGATCCACCCCAAGTTTTTTCTTGGTGTTATCAAACTGATAGCTGATACATTTGCCTTGTGAATTGTTATACATAAAAATATTAGTGGAGTCGCCCTTAGTCAGTTTACTCATCCTGATATCTTTGGCCATCATTTCCATTGCCGACCGGCCTTCCTCCAGGTTTTTTTGCATTTCCTTGTTTCTTTCGGAAGTTTTCATCCCGGTCAAAAATATTTGTCCGACAGCCAAAGCAATGATAGCGGAAATCGCCACGACCAAAATCATTTCCACCAGCGAAAACCCTTTGTAACGTTTTTTATTTTCAAAAATTTTTTCCATAGAGTCCTGAGAAACTTAATTTACTTAAGAAACATTCGCATGCGCGCTTTTGCGTACTAATTCCATCTGGTTAGGTGAACTTCGACATAAGCGCAACCTTTGGCCGCCGTACATTTGGTAGCCAGCGTGCCGTCAGCAGGAAAATCAGACGACATGTCCCCTTTCCAAATTACTGTAACGGTAACAGCAGTATCGTTGGTCGGATCGCTGGCAGTACCGTCGCCGCTATATTGGATAGCTACTCTTCTCTTAAATTTGCTACCCGAGCCGGTAACATAAAACTTGTTACTTAAATTCAGATTAAAATTCTTTTCAGCGCCACAAAAAAGCCTGGGGCTATTTTTGTCTATACTGCATAGATTAGTTGTCGACGGAAATCTGGGTGCTTCAAAAGCTTCTAACCCTAAGGCAAAATTATTATCCCGCAGGTTTCTCACCAGTTCCACGCCTTCCTGCGCCAAAAGGACAGCCGTAATATTGTCGCGATCTTCAAAGGTATTTTTCATCGTGCTGGAAAGCAGATCGACAGTCACCAGAAGTCCGACCGTGATCAAAAACAAGGCGATGATTGCTTCCACCAGATAAAACCCATGGTATTTTTTGTTTTTGATTATTTTTTTCATTGGTTTTTACTCTCCTATCGTAACCAGTCCTGAACCGCTGACGGACACGTTTTTATTTATGCTTCCGACAGTCAGGCCGATATCCACCGATCCGCTAAATTCACCCCCTGCGTTATGAGCCCGGGCATTGGGAACGGTGAAATATATATCTGTGCCGGAAGTCGCTGTTATTCCGTTGGACAGCGCTTTTTCATCTAATTTTCCCGAAGAACCATTTCTATAATGGCAATAATCGGAATCGGTGTTGGTTTCGTCACAAGTTTTTCCGCTTTTCTGATAATTGTAATAAATTCGATATTTGTCAGTCGCTGTAAAATATACCCCATATCCACAGGGCGTTGTTCCGCTTTGGGTTTTTCCCTGAAGGGCATAGGCTTTGGCCAGAGTTATCTCTGACGCCACTTCTTTTTGCGCCGCCTCCACTTTTGACGCTGTTCTCGTTTCACTCATGGAAACTACGGCTATGACCGCCAAAATTCCCATGATGCTCATGGTAATAACCAGTTCGACCAGCGTCACTCCGGAAGCATTTCTTCTAAAAAATTTCTTTCTCATTTTTAGTAAGCGCTGAATAAATTAAAATACCAGATCGTGATCGGGCTATAGGCAAAAACGGCAATGGCTGTCCCGATAATCAAAAATGGGGCAAAGGGCACCTGGCTTTTCATATTTTTCTTTTTCATAGCGATAAGAGTGATACCATAAATCGATCCCAGAAAAAAAGCCAGAAATAGTCCCAGGAAAATCTTTGGCCAGCCGGCAAAAAGCCCGAGAAGAATAACGAGATAGGCATCTCCCATCCCCATCCATCTCTCTTTGGAAAGCGTAACCAGTAGAAAGAAAAAAAGAAATGCTAAAAAAGCCGCCAGCGCTCCGGAATAAATGTTTAGTTCCAAAATGTCAAAAAAAGTATCTTTTTGCGTCCAGTCAAAAATGAGGCCGAAGGCGACGACAAAACCGATGGCCGGCCACAAAATTATGCCGGGAATTTCCATATAGAGATAATCGTAGACCAAAATGGCGATGAGCAGGGAAAATGTTACCAAGTAATAGAAAGTAATCGTCCAGGTGGCCGGATCAAAAACGGAAAAAAAACGAGAAGCAACCAGTGCGAAAACAATGGCCGTTATTATTTCTACGATCGGATACTGCCAGGAAATTTTCTGGCGGCACTGGCGACATTGGGCGCCAAGAATAATGAAACTCAAAACCGGAATATTGTCATACCAGTCAATTTTCTTTTTGCATTTTGGACAATATGACCGCCCTAAAAGTGAATCTTCAATTTTCGTCCTGAAAACCAGAACATTCAAAAAACTGCCAATAATGAGTCCGAGAATTGCAAACAATATAATAATCATTTTTGTTTTTTCATTTAATCCTAAGTAACCTAAGCCACTTAAGGTTCTTATATCAAACTATTAAAATCCCTCTTTTTGGCATCCTTGATCAGTACACCAGATATGCTGATCGGTTGTGGTGTTATTGATTCCATAACAAAATTTCTTATTAGTCCAGTCCCCGCCACAAGTGCCGTCAGCATAATTACACACATTAGATCCGGTAGGATGAGTCGTTCCGGAATAATTTACCTTGCACCAGTAAAAATCACCACCATAACTCCAACCGGTGCTTGTTATATCCGGCCAGCTGGAAAGTTCGACGGCGCTAGCGCTATTTAAACAAATATCACTTCCCGACGCGCCAATATTAATTCTGGTTTTTGCGTCCGAAGTACCCTTGGTCAGACACTTATACGCCAGCGGCGCGACACTCGTCATTGACTGGAGAACCGAAGACGCCTGGGCTTTTTGTCTTCCCGCCGAAAGACTTATCGTAACAATGGACGCCAAAATCCCCATAACGGCAATAGCAGTCATCAGCTCAATAAGCGTAACGCCTTTTTTGTTTTTTCTCTTCGTTTTCATCTGTCCAAATTATACCATAAAATAGAAGAATGAAAAACAATGATATGCACAAATTAGATTAAACATGTCCAAAGAAACCAATTATCCCAGTATTATCTTACCTACGCCACGAAACCACGATAATTATCCTTGTTTATTACTTCAAATGAAGATTGTGGATAACTTTCTATAAATTTTTTCGGATACGGCGCAGTTTCTTTTTTCCATTTGAATTCATAAGCATGAAAAATTCCATCATATTCCTCAATGAGATCCAGTTCTTTTTGATCATAGGTGCGCCAAAAATATCTGTTGGCAAACATCGACCGATAGGAACATTTTTTTAGTCGCTCGATAAAAAGAAAATTCTCCCACAGCGCGCCCACATCATTACGAAGCGTCACGTCATTGAATTGCGAGAGTAAAGCGTTGCGCACTCCAGTATCGTAAAAATAATATTTTCTTTTATCACGTATTTCATTGCGCAAATTGCGCTTCAAAGCTGAAAGAGAAATAATTACAAACCCTTTCTCCAATATATCAAGATATTTTTCGATGGTACGTACATTGGCGCTCAACTGTTGCGCCAGTTCATTCAGCGACACCTCGCTTCCCACTTGAAGCGCGAGCAATTTTACCAAATCAACAAGTGTACGTGATTTTTTCACATCGTCAAGCGCTAGAACATCCTTCAAAAGATAAGCGTCAACGATTTCGTTGAGGAGCGTCTCCTTTTCATGTTTCGTCTTCGCGAGATATACGTCCGGGTAGGTTCCATATATGAGAAATTCTTTCAGCCTGCCTTCAAGATCAAAAGTATTATATATCTTGGCAAGTTCCACTTGCGCGAACGGAAACAAAGTTATTGTTTTTTTTCTTCCCACGAGCGGTTCTCCGATCTGATTAAACAATTCAAAGCTTGATGACCCTGTCACTACGACTTTTATCTTCGGCACCTGATCGATGATAATTTTTAGTCCCATCCCAATATTAGGAATTTGTTGCGCTTCGTCAATCGCTATCAACTCGTTGTTTCCAACATATTCTTTGATTTTTTCAAAATCATTTGAGCTAAGCACTTCCTGAACTCGAATATTTTCTCCGGAGTCAAAACGATATCTTAATGATGTGTTATCGAGCAGTTCCTTAAGCAGTGTCGTTTTTCCGACCCTTCTCGGCCCATAAATAATAAGCACTTTGTTTGACTCTAATAATGGCTCAGGAGGGCTAAAAAAGCGTTTAATCATAAATTTGTGTATTATCAATACATACTTTTTAGTTAATCTATGTACTAATTATACACAAATCATCATGTTCTGTCAAATTTTTGTCCTTTCTTCTACAAAAAATAGCTTCTCTAAGGCAAAAACCAAAACCGCCCCAAATTGCGGGACGGCTGGAAAATATATAATTTTTCTATTTTTGAACCTGATTATTGGTTCGCCGCAAAAACGCAAAAAGGTATCTGGCCACTTTTATCTCTCTTTATAGAGCAGTTAGCAACCAGTTCCGGTAAAACTTACACCTATTCCTTCTGCTATCCATTGCGCCGAGCAGTTCGGAGCAGAAGCCCCAAATGCTGTAGTAAGAGCAACTGTTCCAGCAGCGGCTCCACAAATCGTGTTTATATTAGCCACTGTTAGTGTGGGTACAAAAGCTGTATCAGTAGAAGTAATAACAGCTCTATCGGCAGCGACCTTGTCACATTCCATAACAACTGCGGCTCCCATACTTGACGCGATAGATTTTGCCTTTGCAACATTGGCTCTGGTTCTCGCGCTACTCAAGCTCACTAAAACGATCGAAGCCAGAATTCCGATGATCGCGATAACGATCAAAAGTTCAATCAGGGTAAACCCTTTCTTTTTTTTCTTTTTTGTTTTCTTTTTAGCCAT
>Ga0172379_10000067_pt1 | contig 264019 bp, 255 predicted proteins | sample GrowelOW334metaG_FD_119756 | JGI IMG/M metagenome (GOLD analysis project Ga0172379, IMG submission 119756) | Groundwater microbial communities from an aquifer near a municipal landfill in Southern Ontario, Canada - Groundwater well OW334 metaG | ecosystem: Environmental > Aquatic > Deep... | reverse complement strand
GGCTGACGATGTCCATGAAAAAGGGGTTTTGCTTTTACAACATTGGTCCACTCTGTAAAGCCCTTGCCCCACCACTTGTCATTCTCTGGTATTGGATGAAACTGAGGAAGATAAAAGGCAATCAAGCGAGCTTTGTTGTTTGGCATACTGATTATTGGATTAGCTTATTATTAGAAACGATTTGATTATGCGAAGCTGGTAATTTCCTTCTCTACCAGACCGTTAATCGTAGCAACTGAAATGCTAGAAACGGAGCCGCTGGAACGGAGTGGCGACAAGTTAGTAGCAACACCGCCGAATGGGTCATATCGATCGAACTTGCCAAAACGACCGAGCAAGATAATACCACGAGTCCCCACAGCACTGGCAAGATGGGCTGGGCCGCTGTCAACTCCGATATAGAAGACGGATCTTCGAATTACCTCTGCGGTTTCTAAAATACTCGTCTGTCTGCAAAGATTTAAGTAATTGTGACTCTGAACTTGGGCCAATACTGGCTCCAAACCAATCTCAACAATGCCATACTGATACTTTATTAGCAAATTTTTAGCCAACGCTAACCATTTATGCCTGTCCCATGCTCTTTGCGCATCGCTCGAGAGTCCATGAATTACAATAAACTGTTTTGGCAACTTAAGTTCATCAACCTGTTGCTGTATATCGCGGCCGATATAAATATTGGGTTTTTTGATAGGAACTGTGACTTTTTCACCTTTTGTGAATGCTTCAAGCAGTCCGCCAAAATAATAATAATTCTCTGTCGTTATCTCCGCATCTCGTTTTATTAACCGATAACCGCAATGCCGACAAAACGATCCGCTCAAATGCAGGTCAATAATCTTGCAATTCATCAATGCTCTCTTCAGGCAAGACCAAACATACAGACAATCAACCACGACAGTTCGATCAATGCACGGATTAGAGTCCGATAGCTCACGGTACTCGGCACCACAGCACCACACAATATATGCATTTGGATGTTTTTTCCTGACATGCCGAGCCACAGGTTCACAGGCTACGATATCCCCCATTCTGCGAGTAAGACCGATTATAATAACTTGCCGCCTTGAGAAATAGCACTGCAGGACGAAGGGAACAAGAGAAACCGCATCGCTGACTATGGTTGTTTTCGCCAATACAAAATTTATAATTTTTTTGGCCAAACCCCAGAACTTTCGCCGCATTGTATTCATTAGAGAGCGTTTGCTTATCATGTGATTTTTACCGCCGCCGGACCGTACCGCACTGGGCCAAAAGACAACATGCGCTGCTTGAGGTACTCCGGAGATTCCTTCAACCTTATACTTCTTTAACCAGCTCAGACAATGATCCATATGCGCGCTCTTCAGAAAAAACCTGTTTTGCGTATTGTCTGGCTTGCCGCTCACGCTTCCCTCTTTCTTTTTTCGAAGACTGAAGTTGTTTGATGAACAAGGAAAAATCAGTCCACGAATTACAAACAAGATATGGTTCTGTGTCAGCGCTAGGAAAACCCTCAACTCCGCTCGGCCACGCGATCAACGGTTTCCCAAACGCGAGAGCCTCAACAGATTTGATTTTTAAGCCAGTACCAGCAAAGGTCGGATTAACGACTATTGCTGCTCGCGCATACTCAACCGACAAATTCTTAACCCAACCAACAACCTCAATGCTTTGATCATCAACCAAATGGGCAACTCTCTCTCCAACTTTTCCAATTATCTTTAACCGTGATTGTGAATTATTTTTAATTACATCTGGCCAGACATTGCGAAGAAAACCCTCAACACCAGCAATATTTAATTTATTATCACTCGCTACCACTAAAACAAGGTTATCGTCTGTTTTGCACCCAGCCACGCTCTTTGCTTCCACATGCACACCAACCAGGGTCACCTTCTTCTGTGGGAGCATCTGTTGCAACAAAGAGAGCTCATCTTCCTGAATGGCCAAGATTTGATCAGCCGACCCCAGGAACTTTGCCTCAGTCTCCTGACTAACGCAATAGTCTGACTGGATGCCATGCATATCAACAATTTTTGACTTCTTTTGCGAAAAGACATCAAGGGTGTCAACAATTTTTGATACGCCCCTCGGTAAGAATGGGAAACATGAACAGGAAAAATAGCAGTGGCCTATCACCGCTGCCGGCCCGTGCTGCCTTGCCATTTTCCTGACCAACCATATAAAATCGATAGGCATTGCACGACAAGCTTCAGGATTGGATAAGTATGGGCTTAGCATGATGCGTTTGAGTGACAACAAATACAGCAAATACCCGAGTTTAAATAGGGCCAACTTTCGAAAAAGACGCTTCAGCCAACCAGATGGCTTACCCCTTGTGATTATCTCGTCGTAATGATTTACAAGGAAATGCCTAGCAGAATCATCGATGACGCCGGCTGACATCAAGACAACCCGATAACCTTTTTTCCGTAGATAGTCAGACAGAGCCAGCACCCTGTAACCATATCCACAATTTAACAAGGGAACGGTATGGAATATCTGAAAAATCAATTTTTTATCATCTTTATGTTTCATCGTCTATCATCCTCAGTGATCTTCTGCTGATTACAAGCTTGCATAATCCGAATGGACGTAATAATGCTCCCAATTGGCAACTCGGTTGTATTTGTTACTGACCTCAATATAGCCAGCAGACGAAAGAATCTCGCCACAAGAACCTCCCTCTATGCTGATCAGTCTAAATACATATCGCTCATAATCGAAATTTTTAAGAATAACGTATTCGCTTCCCTCAGTATCTAGGCAAAGATAGTCTATAACGCGAGGAGCATGCTGATTGTCCAAGAGTTCTTGTAAGGTCACGGCCGGTTTCAGCACTTCTTTTCCGGATCGCCAGTGTGAGATCTTCTTCTTGTCAAGACACGCTTTCGTCCCACTGTAATAGGGCAAGCTCGGGTCTGCCGCTCCAGAGAGCTCCATAAATAAGGTCGGGTTGGACGAGTCAGACAGACAGACATTTTCGCAAATGCATGAACGATTTGCTCGCAACTGCTCAAAAAAATAATCATTGGGCTCAACACATATCCCGCTCCAGCCAAAATATCGCTCGAGCGTATAAGTATTGCTAGCACCAATGCCATTGCTTGCGCCAGCTTCTACAAAGTAACCGTTACGTCGCCCTTTTAGCGTTGAGGCGACCCATCTGTCGTTTGCCGTACGAGGATCACCATAATACCTCACGGGACGTAAGCGCAGCTGTATTAAACTTAATAACTCCCTACCGATCATTCGCCTCCGGGTAAAATTTGAACTATACTATTGAAATAGACACAGCTGGTGTTTATTGTGTTTATTGATAGCTAATGAGAACTAAATTTTCAGAATCCGCGATATCTAATTAATCACCAAGCAAGTCGCAATCGTTTTACGTCCATCTTACGCGATGCAGCCTGATGCGTAAAGTTATTCTTGCCCAGATACTAAGTAAACTCGGTCGCAATATATTAGTAACAATTCTCCCACAAAGCAGGTGGGATCACCACGATAGATATATTATGAAAAATAATACCCCTAAATCATTGACGATTCTCCACGTGAGCAAATGGGAGCGTTGGCCTGGCGGAGCCATAGCGGTAAATCGCCTGCATGAAGCCCTAATTCAAAATCACGCAAATTCTAAGGTACTAGTAGAAAACAGAGTCTCATCATACGATCCAAGCATTGTTCAAGTCACGCCTCCCAAAGTATCCTACACAAAACAAGCTTACGCATGGCTAAGAAACTTGCGCGACCAAGGCTCGCTTGCTTCACCCAATGATTCGACGGTCTCATTATTCTCACCAAACCTTAGGCCAAATTATATTGCCAGGCACATCAACAATACGGATTGCGACCTGGTCCATGTTCACTTCGCGCGAGACAATTTCCTGCCTATTTATGAGGTTTCTAGAATTAAAAAACCAATAGTCTGGACACTCCATAACTGTTGGCCGTTCACAGGCGGATGCCAAATCCAGTGGAACTGTAAACGATACCAAAAAGACTGCGGAAAGTGCCCGCTCCTCAAATCATCAGACGAAAAAGACCTGAGCTACAAAGTATTAGGAAGCAAAAAAAGATACTGGTCTGACCTCAATATGACTTTAATTGCTCCCAGCAGGTGGATTTATGATGCCGCAAAACGAAGCTCGCTCTTTTGCAATAAAAGGATTGAATTAATACCAAACGGACTAGACACCTCGCTGTTTCGCCCCATTGACAAAAAAACAGCCAGATCTGTGTTGGGTCTGCCGAAAAACAAGGCAATTATCCTTTTTGGCGCAGAAAACAGCACAGGACAACCGCACAAAGGCTTTAGCCACCTTGTTCAGGCACTTAATAGCAAAAGACTAAAACCAAAGAGCAAACAAACCGAATTAGTTGTTTTTGGCTCATCGGACCCAAAAGAAAAACGATTGTTTCAGTTTAGACAACACTATCTCGGGACAATACGAGAACAGAGATTTATGGCCCTGCTCTATAATGCAGCCGACGTGTTCGTTGCCCCATATCTGGTGGACAACCTTCCCAGTACAGTTATCGAATCAATTTCATGTGGAACTCCTGTCGCATCTTTTAATTCCGGGGGTCTTAACGACATAATAGATCATAAAAAAAATGGATTTCTTGCAAAACCACATGACTCCGACGACCTTGCCGAGGGCATCGACTGGATATTGGATCACATAGCCAGCAATCACTTATCAAAAAACGCCAGGGAAAAGGCAATCGAAGTTTTTGACCAGAACATTGTCGCTCAAAAACATATTAGCCTGTATCAAGATATCATTGGTAACACAAAAAGATGAAAGTTATTCATATCAGCACGCTCGAAAGATGGCCGCCCGGAGCGATTGCGCTAAATAGGCTTCATGATGGCTTGATATCACTTGGAATACACTCCGAAATATACGCCCAAAATAAAGTGTCTACCGACATGGGCATAATGTCTTTGCCACTTACCAAAGCTACTTTTGCTCATAAATTGAAATCTATTGAAGAAAACAATCTCAAAAGACGAATCAAAAAGGTCAACACCGACTTAGGCAGAATACGTTTTTCTACCAGCACAACACCAAATTACTTCTATCAGACATTAAACGAAAGCGACGCTGACGTTGTTCATCTTCATTGGGTAAACAACGGCTGTCTCTCTATACACGACATTGGCATGATTAACAAGCCGATTGCCTGGACGCTTCACGGCGCCTGGCCGTTTACTGGCGGATGCGAAATAACATGGGACTGCCAAGAATACAAAGAGGCTTGCGAGAACTGCCCGATGATTCGATCAACCGATAGACCGAATTTAGGTCATGCAATCCATAACCACAAAACACGATGCTGGAAGAATAGTGATATAACTGCGATAGCACCGAGCAAGTGGATGGCAGATCAAGCAAAAAAAAGCTCCCTATTTAAAAATAGGGAGATCGCAATTATTCCGAACGGGCTAAATACCGCAACCTTCCGGCCAATTGCAAAAAAAGATGCACGTGCAATATTGGGTTTAGGCGACAATGAACATTTGATTCTTTTCGGCTCAGAGAACATTGCTCATCGCCACAAGGGGCTAAGTCTGCTCATCGGCGCCCTAGAAAACGATATACTCGAAGGGATAGGAAAGAAAATAAGACTTATGACATTCGGAGCTGATAGTGGCATCAAGCATATCACGCACTACCCGCAGAGCGATTTCGGCATAGTATGGGATGAACACTTCATGCCAATCTTATACAGCGCTGCTGACGTATTTGTTGCGCCCTACCTTGTTGACTCATTTGGGCAAACACTTTCAGAATCCCTTTCTTGCGGTACTCCCGTAGTAGCCTTTGGCACCGGAGGACCCTTGGATATCGTTGACCATCAAAGAAATGGATATCTAGCAAAACCCTACTGCGAAGAAGACCTAGCAAGAGGTATCCGCTGGGTACTGGAAAGCAAATTTTGGCCCCAGCTATCAACAAACGCAAGAAAAAAGGCGATGGGCTGTTTCGACGTTAAGATTGTTGCCGAGAAACATGCTCGCCTCTATAAAAATATGATTGCTGGCAAAATAGCGTAAAATTCTCGCCTTGTTCAAAAACCATATCAAGCTAATATGAGACACAGTAAGGACATGTCTCGCCTAAATTTCAAGTCCGAATGAATATTTTGGCCATATTTTACTTGAGACAACGCCGCTACGACTATTGTGGACTCCACTGGTAATTAGGGTGGTAACCAACCTAGTTACAATACAGGTCGTAATCTGTAAGTTTAGTTCTTTGAAGTTTTACGAGCATTTGTTTTCTGAATTCGGGTGTTAGCAAATCTCGATTCCTATAATCATTGGTGATTAAGCAATATTTATCATTTCCCATTATGCGCACAGCATCCTCTGTTTGTGTGATAACGGGAATATTAAAATAACACTCAAAGGTCTTATCTCCGTCTTTGCACATCGCGAAGTGGTCGACAAGCTGGTGAGTTAAGTCAACCTCATATTCTATTTTGCGACCAAAAAACTCAAAAGCGGGAGTATTGTAGCCAACCTGAATAATCTTGTGATCGGGATATTGTAATTCTAATTGACGATACACCTCTTGGTAATTGTTCGGCCACAGATCTCCAGAGAGACTAAAGCCCTTCGACGAAAAATCTTCTGGGTATGTTTTTACTGTCGAGAAGATCGCCACAGCCACAACCAGTACAAACACTAACCGATGGAAAATAGGCCTCGAATTGAAACTGTACACACTGGCAATATAATCGAGAGCCATTACGGAAATGATTATAAAAAGAGGGATAAAGTAAAGCAAGCCCCGTATTATCTGGAGGCCAGGTCCAGATAGAAAATGAATGGCGATAAGTGCAATCGCAATGACAATGACCAATCTCTTTGCGCCATCATAAATGAGATAGAGCATCGTAAGGGATATCACGAAAAGCAATGAAAGAATCAATTGATTGTTATAAAACAGCTCAAGGTATGACTGGCGATAGAAGCTCCCGATCAGCTGTGTTGTAAGCAGAAAATTAACCTTGGCAAGAAAATCGTAACGGAAGAAGAGGTACATCAGTATGGTGACAACAAATAATAATTTATACACCGGCCCAACCATAATTATTTCACGAATCTTTCTAAAGACAAGGTTTCGCGGATTCAATCTCATCTTCCGCTGAGATAACAGAATGAAGACAAACCCCACACCAGCAGACAGCAAATTTAATTGCTTTCCCTCATCGAAACTCCAGAAATAATTTATGTATATTGCGAGCAAGAAAATCAAGAACAGTGCCGCCGCCTTCCAATACCTCGCCCAGTTAAACAACTCAAGCATTTTAATCAGCAAAAAAACAGTGAGCAATAAGAAAAGTTCATAAAAAACATAGAGACGTAAATAAAAATGATTGAGCGCTATCCACGGATTGATTATAAAGAGTAGGAGAACAACATATATGAAATTTTTATTTGAAATTACCCTCTTGGATATTGATTTAACCAACCAGAAATCAATTGCCCCAATTAAAAGCGGTACAACCTTTATTACCCAAATATGTTTTCCGATCAAAGTTAAGAACAGCCCAGCCAAGGCCGAAACATAAGAACCTCTCATGTATGGCTTTCCACTATTATAAAGAATGGGAAAGTGTTCAGTTTTAAATAGCTCAAGTCCAACTATGGCGTGGGTGAACTCATCGGGAAAGTTCATTGGAAAACGGAAAATCACATAGATGCGGTATGCAAGAAAAACAACAAACAATAATGCAATCATCAAAAAATCGAAATATTTATGGCCAGCGACCGACAGAATAATGCCTTTAACTCTCCCAAGATATGGTCTGGACTCACTACTAGTATCTTCCACCGAAAAGGTAAAACCATTGCCATATTCATGGTTAACTAGACGCCCTTTGCTCTCGATGAACTTGAGAGCAAGAACAAAGTAGCTCAAAAGCACACTCCCCGCGAACAAGATGGCCTCCAAAATTCCTAGCCAATACTGATGAACAGCAAAAAGCCGTGCAGCGGAATCATACAATGTCAAAGCTTGAAGCAAAGAGAGAGAAAATAGACCAACGAGAAGAAGTTGAACCAAGATGCTGTAAAGCCGTGGATAGTGTTTCCACGCAATAATTTTTGGATAAAGTGCTTTCTGGTCACAATAAATAAAGACAGATAGCGCAACGATATCTGCAGCAACAAGAATGCCAAAAGGGAAGTAAAAGAAGATAAGGCCTTTTGTCAAATAGTCAATTAACCAAGCAAATACCGAAATAAGAACTAAGCAAAAAGAAACTCGACGCAGTAAAACTGCCACCTCTTCATCGCTGGAAAGCGTATGAGCGTGAATCTTTTTGGCCTTATTGCGTATCCACATAGAAATTCCTTAGATAACTTTTTCCACTATACACGCTTGGAAGCACCTGGTAGTCGGCCGACTCTGTTCTAGCCAATTTCGCCTGCCAAACATTTTTCGGAGCTTTAATCTGCTCGGCAGAGCTATGGAAATCGAAGTATTGGTCAGGCGAAAAAGCAAAGTTGCCCCCATGGATATAGAGATCCCCTACCGGCACAACAACATTCCTGGTCCCTGCCCCAAGCGTAAAGTGCTTATTTTTTGAATTGTCTTCCTTTGTTAATTCCAATATCTCCTCCCCCCCATTGACAATTATTTTCTGATCTCTGCCTTCATGCCAATAAAAAAGGTCAAGCGCAGTAGGCAACAAGCTATCAGAGAAGAGCGAAATTGGTTCAATCGGCAAAATCACGTCTTTGGTAACCAATCTATTTGTATTCACAGTCATCTTGGTGATACTAAAATCATTACGCGGTCTACTGCCCTCCACTATTTCTTGAACTGAAAGAATATAAACGCCATCGGAAACATTGGCGCAACCCAGCAAACCTTCTCTATGACTACGCGTTGCGTCCTTACTGACATTTCCGTCATCGGCGACGACTGATTCACAGATAGTATTGCCCTTAATATCTTGCAACTTAAACGCAACGTCGTCTCTTCCCTCATACCAATTCATATCTTCCTTAATGAGGGTTAGGTCAAGTTCTTTTTCTAAATAGATATAAAATTGATGCGACCCACGGAGTGAAATGTTCTCTATGATGTTTGGGGCAGATGAGAAAGAGCTAACTGCAGAAGATGTGATCAGATCATGGTAGCCAGAAGCAGCGCCCTTCATGGAAAGAACCGTATCTCTCGGCAGCATGTTAGCAAGTAGTCCCTCCAAACTATTCGACGCCTCCACCTCGAGCACATTATCTTTGGCCCAAAGATCATAATTGCTATGAGTAATAATTTTAGAATAATTATCCATCTTTAATACTGATTCTTGAGAAAATCGATGGCCAAGAGCAGCATTTCTTATCTCAAAGGTTACTTTCTTTAAGCCGCCCACTCTGAGTAGCTCTTCTCGTGATATAGCTAGCTCAGCCAGGTAGCCGCTCCGAGACTTTTCCATTTTAACCAAGGCTATGATGATATCGGGGCTATCTGTTTTGCTGATGTTATAAAGAGTGGGAGAAAAGTACTGGTCGCGATTAAAGGCAAAAAAGCTGCCAACAATTTTCTGGCTGCCAGTCGACTTGATTGCGTAGCTTCCAGCCTGAATAGTTTTTGTTACCGCGTCTCGTCTAAAATCCAAGTCAAAAGCCTGGACCCCCTCCCCGGCTGCAAAGCTAGTAACCGCATTCGACGTCCGAACGTTGAGAGACGTACTGAAAACCGTTGGCGCTAACACTTCGGTATAGAGATCGGATGGCGCCGACAAGGAAACGCCGCTTGAAACCACCACTTTGTTTGTATTTACACTTAAGGAAACAATGGTCTCATCACTTTGTATATCAACTAAAAGCCGATAAACACCAGCGGAAGGAAGCTTCTGGTTTAGCCTTGCCACATATCGCTGACTGGGGGTTACTGTTGCGGCTGTTGCTTCCCTGAAGGCTTCTTGCGAAATCTTATTTCCGTCTATGTCACTGAGCATGATTGCGCTTGCCGCTTCCCTAAATTCACCGTTTCTAACCACAGTCACCTCAGCAGATAAAGCATCTGCCAGGTAAAGAAATAGTTCGTGCGAACCCTGCAGACCAGTTTCGATAGTTGTGCGGCTACCCTCGACAAAATCATCTGGGGCAGTAGCAATCTCCGAAAGAGGATATGAATTATCCAATACTCTGATCGAAGCACCAGGCTGCACTACCTTGCTCAGATATTCTTTCAGGCTTGAGGCTGCAGTCTGTTCTGTCGGCTTCTCTTTTGCATATACATGAACGCCCCCAAAAGATTGGACCAACTCATGATCACGAAGCGCACCTCGATAAAATGGCTGCCAGTTATATTTTTTGCTTGGTTTGCACCTGCTACAAACCATTGAAATATCCCAATCCCCACTATCCTCAAATTCTGCCGAGACCGACACCTCTTTGTTTAGAGGAAATCGAGACGGTTTCCAGACGAGGCTGATGGGTGACGAGGCCAATTCTACAAACCGGCCCTTCTCGTCCGCTCCCACTTGGCCAAACTTTGTTGATTTTTTGTCTTCTGCAAGATATAAGTTCTTAGTAGTTTGACCAATATCGTCTTTGGCTAAACTCAGGTAATAACTATGGATATCTGGAGGCACAGGATAGAATTTGATAACTAGTACGACAAATGCGGCAGACGCTAAAGATATAATATAGCGCTTGCTAAAATAATTCTTCTTCGAAGTAAAAAAGGATTCGATTTTCCTGATGATATTGCGACTAGTAAAAATTGCGCCCAGCAAACGAACTTCTAGCCCTAAGACAAATGAAGATCTTTTCTCTATCCACACATGTTTGACTCCGCCAAAAAATACCGAGCCCACAAGTCGCCCTATGAGGCCAACCAATACTAAAATTAAATTCGAGAATAACCTCGGCAACAACAAAAGAAGGTTCTCAAAAAAACTGTTGTCTCTACTAAATAGACCTATCAATTCTCCCTCACTTTTATCAGCCGATCCTAAATACCAGCTAGAGCATGTGTCCGGTAGAGTTCCGTGGCCTCGTTTACTCTTCCGCTAAACGACATTCTCCCTTTATTTATAATAATACCCCTGTCGCATATATCGGATAAGTGGTCAATGTTATGACTCACGAATAATAGTGTCACACCTTCTTCCAAAGATTTCTTCATCTTCTCAATACATTTGTGCTGAAAGTCTACATCACCGACAGCGAGAACTTCGTCTACCAACAGAATTTCTGGGTCAAAGTGAGCGGCAACCGAAAAAGCCAGACGGACCTGCATACCGGACGAGTACCTTTTAACTGGCATATCCAAGAATCTTTCCACGCCAGAAAAATTGACAATTTCATCAAATTTTTCCCTGATTTCTTGTTGTTTCATCCCTAAGACAGCCCCACTGATAAAAATGTTTTCTCTGCCTGTCAGCTCAGAATGAAAACCTGTTCCGATCTCAAGGATCGATCCGATTCGACCACAAAGCACGGCTCGGCCGCTAGTCGGCTGAACAACCCGAGCGAGAATTTTAAGCAATGTACTTTTGCCAGATCCGTTTGGCCCCATTATGCCAACGGCCTCGCCTGGACAAACATCAAGAGATATATCACGAAGAGCCCAGAAAGTTTCCTGGTGGACATTGCTGTCCTCGGTTAGTAATATCCTCTTGATGACTGATGAGATTTCTTCACGCAAATTATTACGACCACGTTTTCCGGTCGCATCAATCATGTATCGCTTCGATATATTTTGGATTGAAATACTTGGTTTCATGGGGACTAGATATAATCAGAGAAACTTTTTTCCGTTGACCGGAAGGCCAAAAGGCCAATAAAAATAAAAAATATTGAGGCAGCGATCGACAACATCACCCCGGGCACACTGATCGGTCCAGTGCCAGAAATCGCATAGCGTGCCAGCTCAATAATGCTGGCGACAGGATTAAGATGAAAATAAAACTTTGCGTCGCCACGAGGTATCATGCTGGTCGAATAGATTACAGGAGATGCGAAGAACCAGAGCTGGAACACGAAAGGCAATATATATTTAAAATCTCTATATCGAACATTTAAAGTTGCTACGAGTAGGCCTACGCCAAACGCCGTACAAAACGCAATTGCAGCGGCCAGGGGGAGAAAGAGAAAGGTCAGCTTGATGCTAAAACCATAGTAGTACCCGATCGCAGCCAGAAGCAATGCCGCAATAAAGAAATCAACAAACGCAGAAAAGACTGCAGAGAGCGGAATGACTAGGCGGGAAAAGTATACCTTAGTGATAAAATTCTCGTTTCCGACAAAGCTATTTGCTGCCCTGTTTGCCCCTTCAGCAAAGAGTGACCAGAAAATCATACCGGACAGATAAAATAGCGGGTAAGGAATTCCATCAGTCGGTAACTTTGCAAAATGACCAAATATTACCGCCAGCAAAGTCATCGCAACAAGCGGCTGGATTAGAACCCAGGCTACACCCAAGACTGTCTGTTTGTAACGCAAGATTATCTGGCGCCAGGTTAATATATAAAGGAGCTCTCGGCTCTGCCAAAAATCGTCAACCATCTCAGAATAAGATTGCTTGCCTGGCTTGACCACTATTTCAATACAGCGTCTAGGTTTCATGATCAAATCATAACAAAGTTAGCTATGAGTGTAAACACAAGGCAAGAAGACAGGATGAGTTTTGGCCAAACCAACTACAACCATCTTCGTCGATTAAAAAAGACAAGCATAGCCAGAACTACTAGCAACATTATCCCAATGATGATCTCTCCAGCAAGAGAATGATTGGCAAAGGGCAAGCCAACGATATTCATGCCATAGAAACCGGTTATCACAGTTAGCGGCAACATCAGAACTGAAAAAATTGTCAGAATTCTGATGACATCATTCAACTTATGGGTCACGATCGACTCGCTCGTGTGCTGGAGAACCTCACTCACCTCCTTGTAATTGTCTAGTAAATCCCAAATTCTTTCGATTTTATCAACTATATCGTCGAAGTATACATCCAGCTCCGCTTCGATATACTTGGATTTAATCGCCTCCAGATCTTTCAGCACATAGCGCTGCGGATTCATTATCTTCCGAAAATTAATGATATCCCTCTCGACCAAGGCAATCTCCTCCAAAATTTTGCGCGTTTGATTATCATAGAGATTGTCTTCAATCCTGTCTATCTTTTGGCCGATACGATCAAGCATTGGAAAACAATAATCAAAAGTCTTGTCAAGGAGCTCGTATAGCAGAAGAGCTGGGCTTTCAGTTAGTATCTCAGGGCTTCTTTGTTTGATATCCAAGTAGAGCTCCTCGATCGGTTTTACCGCCTCCCTATGGATGGTAATAAGATAGCCCTTACCCAAAAATATATCTATCTCAGACGGCACAGTTCTAAAACTCTGCTTGATATACCTTGGCAAGTGAAAAACTAAAAACAGATATTCACCATACTGATCAAGCTTTGGCCGCTGTACCGTTGAGACAACATCCTCAAGCGAGAGATGGTGAAAATGGTAGTGCTTTGATAAATATTCAATATCTTTTTCGGACGGACTAGTAATATCAAGCCAAACAAAGTTTTTGAATTCAATTTTTCTCATTCTGGGTTAAGTTTACCATGCTCGAAGTGATAAAAACAGTACAGAGTTGTAACGGCGGCTAGGGACGCACCCACCACTAAGACAAGCAGGTTTCACTCAAACCATCCGATTGAGCTATTTCCTTGATGCTTGAGGCATCAGCTTCCCATCCTTTATGACCAAAACTCGATCTGCGAACTTCTTTACATACTCGCTATGAGTGATGAGAATGATCGTCTTTTGGTCCTTCTCGTTTAAATCCCGAAGCAAACGCATGACTTCCTCGCCTGTTTTGGAATCAAGGTTACCGGTAGGCTCATCAGCCAAAATAATCTTAGGATCATTTACCAGAGCACGAGCAATAGCCACTCTTTGCTGTTCTCCCCCAGAGAGCAATGATGGCAGGTGATTCATCCGGTGCCCCAGGCCAACAAGTTCCAGAACTTCCTCGGCCCTGTGCTGATCGTGGTTTGAATGTTTGTCGATGGCCGCTTGAACGTTTTGGCTAGAGGTCAGAGTGGGAATCAAATTAAATGATTGAAAAATAAAGCCAATTTTTCTGCGGCGAAGGCGGGCAAGTTGTTTGTCACTTGCTTTGGCAATATCAATACCATCGATTGTGATTGAACCGGCAGTTGGCCGGTCCAGTCCGCCGATTAACTGCAACAGCGTACTTTTTCCACTACCGGAGGGACCGATAATGACAATGAACTCTTTTTCTTCCACGTCCAGGCTCGTATTGTCTACTGCTTTGATCAGTTTATTCCCCTGGATGTAATTCTTAGCTAGATCCTTGATGGCTATGGCTGGCATAATACTCCTCTAATTACTAATTACTGATTGTAATAATCTTTTGGCAACAATTATTCCAAATTTCTTAACGCTACCTGAGGCTTGAGCGAAGAAGCTTTAAGGGCAGCAAAGAAACCAGAGATGACTGCCCCGCCAATCGCTACAGCGACACCAAGACCAAAGATAAACCAGTCATAAGCGACTTTGAGTTGAATCTCTGAGGCAATGGCTGATGGAGTAGTGGCAGTATTGTTTCTTGCACCTGGTCCACCAAACCGCATAAACATACCTTCAGCGGCTGAATTAAGGCTAGCAACATTAGCAGAGAGTGAGATATTGTATTTATTGAGAATAAGAATTGCAAGAACACCGAAGCCGACTCCGACGATTGCCCCAATCACACCCAGAGCGATATTCTCAACCACGATCTGACGGAGCACCTCGGAGTTGCTCCAGCCGATTGCCTTTAGTGTACCGATCTCTCTGGTTCGTTTGTTGATCGATGAGACTGTTAGAAGACTAACGATGATAAACGCTGCGACTACCACGATGACACTGGTCAAACCTATAAAACGATTGGTCAAATTCGCTGCTGAGATCAGACTGCCAGAGACTTGCTTAGCAGTATCATGAGAATTCATAACAGTAGCACCAGCGAAGAGCCCTTCCATTTTTTTGCTCGTCTCTTCAACTGCATTTGCATTGGCTGATTTAACCAAGATGATATTTATCCTGTCACTTTTCCCGGAGATGTCCTGCAGTTCAGTCAACGGCAAATAAAGGTCAGCGGCGTCAGTGTAAAGCCTGGGACTCACAATACCGACAACTGTATATTCTTTTTTATTAAGACTAATTTTTTCGCCAACCTTTCTTCCTTCTTTGTCGGCGTATGACTTGTTAATAACAATTTGATTGTCGCCACTAAAGAAGTCTCCCTCAACAATTTGGTTCGGCAAAATCAGACCAATATCGCTTTTGCTGGTGTCAACCCCAGCCACAGAAAGGGTGTAAGTGTTAATATCAGTGCTAATCGGACCAACGTCTTTGGTGATCAAACGTTTTTCGGTAGTAACGGAAGCTCGCATTTTGGAAAACCGTTCCGGCATGGCTGCGTCCATGTATTTACGATCAATTTCCCTGGCTTCTTCTGATTTGGGATCGAGACCTCGAGTTTGGATCTCTGCCCGGGCCTTTTCCCGAGCGGAGTTGATTGCCTCGCGCTCAACATCGGTCATTGGAGCGATGTTTTGCTCAACATTGATGGTTTCGCCACCTGTTTCTATTGAAGTGGTCACCTTAGGGATAGTGCCCTCTTGATGAGAAACATTGAGAATCAGGCCAGTCGCATAGTTAGCAATCAGACTCTTATCAAGACTATCGACTGAATTGGAAACGAATGTTAGCATCGTTCCAGGCAAAAAAGAATCGTTTGAAAATTTTTCCCCAGGATTGCCTAGTTTGGATAGATCCATGCTAATTCGGTTTTGAGTCATCATTTCGTTTCGAGTCGATTCATCTAAATCCCTCGGATTATCGGCGTTGACTGAGCGAGTGACCATAATGTCGGTACCGACGTTCGCCAGCGGGTTTAACACCGTCTCTTGGGCCCTAGAGAGAGCGTTGGAAATTGAAATAATCAAAATGATGATCGCGCTAGCGATCGAGAGCCCCAAAGTAATGATCAGTGTCTTGCCCCAACGCCTGAATACCTCTGCAAAAAGGTAATTTAGATAGAACATGTTATCCTTTCTTAAACTATTCGTATTTCTTAACCAATATATTTTTTCTAGCTGAGAAATTGCTTAGAGTTAAAAAAATGACCGCCGTTGGGCGGTCATTTTTTTTATCAACATGATATGACCCTAGTCCCGAGAGTCGCTTGTAACACCGGCGTCGTCATAACGCATGCCTCGGCTATAGCCTTTACCCATACCGTTTCCTCGCCCAATGTACTCATACAGTCTATCTGAATCGATGCCATTGTCTTTAAACCATTGATCTGTCTCGGCTCTCTGCCTCTCCATTTGAGCTCGGCGTTCTGCTTGCTTGTCAAGAATTTTTTGCTTCTGATCGGCTGTTATCACTCCGTCGGAAACTGCTTTATCAAGGTTAGTAGAAATCTCTTTCTGCCTCTCGGCTTGCCTCTCTTGATGCATCTCGTCAAAGGCGGCATCCACTCTTGTCTTGTCAACTCCCAGTTTTTCCGCTAAGGTTTGTGCCGCCTGGTCTCGATTGCCCGCACCGTTAGCAGATACGTTGCCAACAGTTGCCGCAACCGCAGCCATAATCGCAACACCCATTACGACTGAGGGAATTAATACTTTTCTATCCATACAACTCCTGTTTTATTTTTTCATCATCGACCCCGAACCTTGGGCAGATTCCATGGCAACTGCTTTCGGTTTATCTGATCTAACTATAATCCGACCGACTGAGAAAAAGCTTAAAGCGGAAATTTTAAGATAAATTCGCTTCCCTTGGCAGGATTGCTGGCAACTGAGATGCTACCTCTATGGAGATCCATAATGTTCTTAGCGATTGAAAGTCCCAAACCATAACCGGCAACTTTTTCTTTAGAACGGGAAGAATCGGCGCGATAAAAACGATTAAAAATGTATGGAAGATCAGAGGCTTTTATGCCAATACCCTGATCTTTGATACGAACAACAACAGCATTCTTTGACTCCTCTATTTTAATACTGACCGTTGATTTAGGAAGACTATATTTTATGGCGTTGTCCAACAGAATTACAAATAATTCCACTAAGCTATGCACATCTCCCTTAATGTAAACGTTTTTTAGATTGTTCTCAAAAACAATTGATTTTTTTTCAGCCAAGCTCTCTACTCGCTCGTATGCATCAACGACAGCCTCCTCAAGAGAAACAAGATCAAAATCTGTATAATTTTGGTTATCCGTTCTGGCCAGCTTCAAGAGCGATTCGGACAGAAACTCGAGCTTGGAGACTTCTTCCAAATTACTTTTTAGAATTGCTCTTGCCTCGTTGAGCTTCAAATCGCTCTGTCTTAGACCCACCTCGATCTCGCTCTTCATCGCCGCTAGAGGCGTCCGTAATTCGTGCGACGCATCTGCAGTAAAGCGGTTTTGCGATTCAACCACTTCTTCAATCGGTTTGATTGTTCTTCCGGCCAAGAAATAACCACCAATTAGAGCGAGTAACAAGATCAAAAGGTTAAAGTATATTAGATTTTGCCTTAACCTGTCGCTGCTCTCATCTAGCTGAGAAATCCTCAGCTGTTCAAAATCCGGCACGTTAAAAGGCCTCAATTGATCCATCTGGATGTCGCGGTATATTCTAGCCTGCTTGCCCAAGCCTCGACCTAATTCTTTTGAAGAAATATTAAAAATAGCAATACTAAAGGAAACGCTGACAGCTAATGCAATAGCGGCAAAGGAAAGCATAAACCGAACATAGGCATTGTAGAAAGGCGACCTTTTAAATTGTTCAATTTTATTTTTCATTCGATATTATCTTATAGCCAAAACCTCTAGCCGTCCGTATCAAAGGAGTTTTGTCGGAAAAAGCTCGATCGATCTTGTTGCGCAAATAGCCGATATAAACCTCAACGGTATTGGGTAGTACGTCGGCATCATAGTCCCAAACATGAGCAACAATCTGATCCTTGGTCAGAATTCGGTTTTTGTTCCTCATCAGATATTCCAAAAGAGAAAACTCTTTAGCTGATAAATTAATCTCCTTACCCGCTCTTGTAACTTGAAAACTGGCGGTATCTAGGACCAGATCTCCGACAGAGAGTTCAGTTGGTACCGACTCTTGCGGACGGCGTAATAGCGCCCGAGTCCGAGCCAGCAACTCCTCAAAAGCAAATGGTTTGACCAAATAATCATCCGCACCGGTGTTTAAACCCAAGACCCTGTCCCCCACTTTATCTTTGGCGGTCAAAAATAAAATCGGCGTCCGTTTGCCCTCGTCTCGGAGTACTTGGCAGATCTTTACTCCGTCAACCCCAGGCAACATCCGGTCCAATATAATCAGATCGTATTCAGTGGAAAGTGCGGAGCCCAGACCGTCTTTGCCATCAGAAGAAACATCAACGGCAAATCTCTCCTGCTCCAGCCCTCTCTTAATTGCCCCAGCGATTTTACGATCATCTTCCACAACTAATATTCTCATACACTATTCATATATCACAAAACTGGGAATAAGCTGAGAAAAAAACTAGATCGATCTCAACTTATCTTCAATTCTCAAGCGATGGTTCTGCGTTCCCTGAATTAACTTTAATAGAACTTCCTGAACAGAGGGTTCGCCTTCATCAAAGAGATCAATGAAATCCTTTTCCAGTATCATGTCTTCAATTGCTAGTGCATTTATTAATGCTTGCCCCTCTGTTTGATCTTTTGCATCTTCGATCATCTGCTTGATACGTTTGATCGATTGCCAGATCGGCTCAGACTGGAACTTATCACTCAATCTTATCTCTCCGTCATAGACATCCTCAGTAAAAGAAGTTATCCATTTTGCGTGATATTCTTCTTCTTTGGCTAACTTCTGCCAAAATTCCTTGTCAGGTAATAGATCAGAATAAACACTATACAGTCTCCCGATGGTTCGTTCATGCTCTGCCATCAACTCTATTGCGGCATTCACTTTACCTGCCTGCTCCATGTCAGCTCCCATCTTAATGATTACACAGAAAGTATAGACCAGGATGGATTAATATGGCAACCCCAGGCAGTCTGCTTGCATGAAAAAATCACCACACAAGGTGGCGATCTTTTCATGGTGGACCCGAGGAGATCTCGAGCGCTCGTTTCACTTCGCTTTGGGAAACCCACGGTTTCCCAACTTTCCTAAACGGGGAACTCCTGTTCCCCGACCCCTTCCCAGTTCGAATCTCCAATCCAAGACCAAGCCATGAAAAAATCACCACACAAGGTGGCGATCTTTTCATGGTGGACCCGAGGAGATTCGAACTCCTGACCTTCGGTATGCAAAACCGACGCTCTACCAACTAAGCTACGGGCCCAACAAGTAAGAATATTAACATAATTGACAAGATATTTCAACCCGACGATATTACTTTGCATGACGCATTCCTGCCCACCGGCTTTCTATCTCAATAATAGCCGCTTCAACCAATTCGGAAACCATGTCATCTATAGACGGCCTGCTTGAAACAGATTGCTCCCCAACAACCATCGGCTGTTTCTCATCATCGGTTTTGTCATGACGGCCAACCTCCCACTCTTCCCTGCTTTCGGCCTTGTCGCAGAATAGCTCTAAGAGCTTTGTTGCATCATCAACTGCATCGGTGATTTTATCATAACTTCGATTGCCACCTTCACTTATAGTGCCTGCTATAACGAGTCCAATTCCAAGCTTTCCATCAGGCTTGACGCGAACCATTGCCTGGACCGGAAGTGCCAAGTTAGAATCGCCGCCAAATTCTTTGGCAAACCAAGCCGGAAGTTTCTTGGCATTAGCAGCATCTCCCAGTACCCAGGCAGGCAAATTATCAATCTCAATTTTGTTAGAATCTTCGATCACCAAATCTTTGTAGGGACTTTGTTCCATAAACTTTTCTACGAAAAGCCCAGCAGCCCCTGGTTCGTCTTCAATTTGCCGGACTTCGTCATGAATTTGTATGTCCCCGCCAAGCGTCATTCTACCTCCTCTAGCAATTAAACACTTAAATCTTTTTGCCAAGCACAACCCTACCTAGCCCTGGAATAAATACCAGAATGCAAATGCCACAGTGGCCACACCAGCCAACTTCCAAAAAGAATAAGTTCCCGTCGGACCCAAACTTCTCTCGATAGATGGAAAACGCATGGTATGGTCAACGATCCACTTGCTGTACTTCACCATAATAAGGCTTGCTACTATCATCCCCAAGAAAACAAGAAATTTCATAATGCCTCCATAACAAAGCAATAATGCTGTAAAGCAGTAAGGCACTACGGCACAGCCACTTGCTACTGCCTTACTGCCATACTGCTTGTATACGTTATTCCTCCCTCCACGAGAGGATCGAGAAAACACCGGTCGTTGGAAAATAGGGCGGTGGATTAAGAATGTTGTTATTGTCCATTATGGTTTCGGTGTTTTGGTACCCAGACCACTTGCCGCCGCCATAATCATGCGTCCAGAGTAACCCTCCATTATGAGCCATACTACCATAAACCTTGATGCTTGACTTATGATCATTAGCGCAAGTCGACGCAGGATTGCAATAGCCATTTATTTTTATCTCGCCGCTTTGAGCGATCATCGCTGCCTCAATTTCAAGACTGGTTGGCGCCCCGCGAGTCACAAGAATGTTGGTTTGCGTGATCAAGCCAATCTTATCTTTGCCATCGTAGTATGAGTATTTGATCGAATTGGGTATTATTATTCTTTTCTGCTTGTTTACGGCCGCAGCAGGGTCGGCAGCAACGATTGTAACCTTCTGGTTGCTCACTGTACCCTCAACCCAAACGTCGTCCTTAAAAAAGATCAGACCTCTCTCTGGATAAGGATAGCCTTGCCCGATCAACTCTTCTCCGCCGCTGTTGATGCCCAGGTCAATGCCATGAAACGAAGTAACCTTATATAAGTCATAGCTGTTGTTCTTGAGGACAATATGATAACCTTTTCCGTTACTTGTTGAAGTATCATAAAAAGTATTACCGGCGACCTTTGATTCCGTTTCCATGTCAGCCATATTTGAACTCAGCTGATTGAAATCAATCTCGGGCGATTGGCACTGTTTACTACCGCCAAAAATGCCATCACCCCAAATGCAATCCTTTGTCCCCCACCAGGATGGATAAGTCGTGACAGTAGAGTAAGTGTCTCCAGTTATCTCACCATCATTGCGCACACCACTTTTATTAACAAAAACACTGCCACTAACTCTTTCTCCTGACCCAAGCCAGAGTTGTCCAATGTCTTGGCCGGACTTATCTGGACCGGAATTGTTTACCAGTAGCGTATATTTTGTGAAAGAGGGAATGCCAAGCTGAGCATCAATCGTCCTCTTTGGGCTGACACCGTTGACTCGGCCGATCGATCTCACCTTGACAACCGAACCGCTAGTTGATGGCGGTGTAATATAAAGCTCAAAGTTCCCGAGAACTCGTCCGGCCTGATCCTCATAGTCATGAACGAATGGGCCGTTCTCCCCTGGACCACTCGCACTCGCGCAAAGGTTATCATTGTTCTGGTCCACGTCCTTCATCACCCCATCGCAATAATCAAGATTGTCATGAGAAAGGTGCCAAAGATAATAGTTGAGACCTGCCTCAGCGATAGACATGCTCGTAATTTTCTTGTTTTCCAGCTCTGCCATTTTTACATTAGAAAATGCAAGACTCACAAGCAACGAGGCATAGGCCAAAAAGAGTGTTACGGTCACCAGAATCATCGGCAAGAACATTGCTTTCCTTCTAGTAACAAGATACTTTGATTTTTTAGAATGAATTTTCATGGCTGCCTAGAGATTCCTCTTCAAGTTACGCAAGCTAACCTTTGTTTCCCCACTAACTGGCAAGGGGGCCTTCACCTTGTCCTTATCTAGTAACATTGATAGCCCAACCATCTTGACGTCCCCTGCCGGAACAACTCCATTCGCATCAAATGAGATTGCCTGATTACTATCATCATAATAAGTAAAGATATTTATAGTATCGTCTAGGTTCTCTATAATTAAAGCTTCCTCTTCTGCATCAAAGCTGATCACCCCAAATTCATCAATGGAAACAGGGGAGCTTTTACCAACTACGAGTTTATCCGTCTGCGTAAAATATCTCACTCTCGTTGGCAATGGCTCAAGAATCTGGTCGGTTTGGTAGAATCGGTAGAAAACAAGCTCGTCCCTTTTTGCACTCACCACTTGTGACGCTGCACGGGTCGAGCGCTCAAATTCACTTACTATCTTACGCAAGTTGTCCTGCAACTTGGTCGACGAATTGGTTGTCTGATAAATTCTAAGGCCGGTTGAAAGAAAACTAGCCATAACCAAAACGATAATCGAGAATATTGCCGATGCAACAAGAACCTCAATTAACGTAAAACCGAATTTTGAATTGCTACGGTTGATCATATCTCCTTAATTGTTTCCGCACGGCTTATAAAACCTAATCCCACCAAGATGCTTGACTGTACCCTGCTCAGCAGTCGGGTCGATGCTTCCAAGCGTTATCTTCCAATATCTTGACTCTACTGCCTCGGCAAAAACATATTCATTACTGCCAGGACTGATACTTGCAACTGGGGTCCAATTAATTTGGTCATCCGATACACTGATATTAATTTCGGGAGTAAAATTATCCAAGACAATCTTCTTAACATGCATCTCTTTTTCAACCAAGAGCTTATTCGGCTGTTCTGTAAAATCGCCCCAAATTGTATTCGGATCTTCGTCTATGACCAAGGTGGCTTGTTCCGGTAAAGGGTCAGAGGTAACCGGGGCGTTTGTCAGATCAATGAGCTTATATGTTCCATCACACGGGTTTGGGTCACCGTTGCCACAATTCGGTGCGCCCCCACCCTGGCATGAACCCGCCCCAGCCGCTACAACTATGGTTATTCCAAGCTCATCACCACTGGCAAGCTGGATGGGTTGCACGATATCGACTGGTGGATTGCCCAGCATCGTCTTTTGGTATTCGAAATCAGCAGAGAGCTCAAAGACAGAGTAGCTATCAGGCGGCAAGTTCTCCAGGGCGACTATTCCACTAACATCAGTTGTGTTGTTCTGATTGTAACCACTAGCCCCTCCAGTAACCTGAATTGGGAATGATACCATTGGGTTATTATTGTTATCAATGACTTTGATCGCCATCTTGCCAGATGGATCAATAAAAAGAGTGACTGGAGTTACCTGTTGCACGCTAATAGAAAAGGTGGTTGAAGCAGTTGTGTAACCGGTCTTGTTTGCGGTCACGGTATAGCTATCACCGGGTTGCAACAACGGCACCAATAAACAATCATTGATCGGAGTAACGAGATCCTGGAAGTTAGTCCCGTTTGTCGGATGAGTCACATCGACAAGCGCCTCAGGAACGAACTCCGTGTTTGTCTGCCTGACACAAACTCGCAGGATCCCTGTATTTGTCGCGGTTTCTGCTGCCTTCGCCGCCACAAATGAGGATAGCTTTGCCAGTATTTTTGTCTGGCTTAGTTTGGAAACAGTCACCTCTATGCGCTTATAGTCGTAAACATACAAATCAGTGGGGGGATCAGTTCCATCATACGGATCATTTACGGTAGCGATCGAAATTCTGGTATCAAAGTTAATTCCCTGACGAGAGATAGTTTGTCTGGAAACAATGGCGCCGACAGGGTTGCCCGTGTCAGTGCCGAGACTATCATACGGCATATTGCGCATCTCTTCGATCTTTTCGTTAGCCAGGGCGACAGCCGCAATCTTTGCCCTCGCTGAATCGGCCGACTTCAACGCCAGACTATACGACGCTAGTACGGCTGTTGTGACCATAGAGATAATCAGCGCATCGATCAAAATTTCGATAAGAGTAAAACCGGAGCGCTGCTTGCGCCCTCGTAGATAGCAAAAAATCCCTCCGCTTTTCTTCATTAGATCTATTGTACTACGTCAGAATCACCCTTCCAAGTACCAAAGAGTATTACCGAACTAGAGATCACCAGAGACTTCCTTGTTGATACGATCGAAAAATTCTAACATAAAGTTGTATCGACCTTCAGCCAAACGCTTTCCTTCCGAGGTCATCATCCTGTTTACAATATCCTGTTGTCGAGCTAAAAAGTAACGATAAGGGGTATCATCGCGGCTATATTCCCAAGAGCCATTCTCCATATCCACGTCTCGATTATGTAGCCTGGCGCCAATTAGTGCAGCAAAAGCGAATTGACGTCCTAATCCGATCGCACCAATCCCATCCAGTGTGTCAGCATCGAATAGTACTTTGGCTTCAATAGTTGTTGGAAACTTATCGGCTTTCAAGCGATGTGTCTCAATACAATGAGCCACCGCTTCTATGGTCTGAATATCAATATCGTGCCTGCGCAATAATTCGCGCGCTTTTTCGGCTCCTCTTTCAGCATGGCAGATTCTTCCTTTGCTCTGGTCCTGCTCTCTTCGGGCAATGTCGTGTAACAACGCTGCCAAGGCCAATATGTCCAGATTGGCACCTTCAATCATCCCTATATGCACACAAGAATTGCGTACTCGTTCAGTGTGATCCCAATCATGGCTACCGGACGAATCAGCCAGAGCGATTTTTGCTTCCAACTCAACTTGCTTAACGATGGCAGTCAAAACATTATCGGTTTTTTGCTTCATTTTTTCTGTTCCTAATAACTGGTGGACCATGGCGGATTCGAACCGCCGACCTCTGCAATGCGAATGCAGCGCTCTACCAACTGAGCTAATGGCCCGCTCTAAACAAGAATGCGAATGCCCGGTTATACCACTTAACTATAGGCCCAAAATAGTTCTTAAGTTCATAAAGTACTCAGTTCATAAAGTGATATAGGAGCTTCTCAGCTAACTTTAGCAACTTTATTAACTTTACAAACTTTATGAACTATTGTAATTTTTCCCACTCCACGAATGGATCCGCTATCTCAATATAACCCGCAACAGTGTCACCTATTCCGGCATAGAGAAGTGCTTTACCCGTACCGCTGCGCACCATCCCACCACTGTAGAGAATATTGTGAAGATCCATGTGTTTGGGGGTGATATTACGAAAACTATACGAAGTTGCGATCATTTTCAAGTCCAGAAGAGTGCGCGTTGCCGGATCGAAGATCATCGCGGCAGCGGCATAGTCCTTACGCTGTTTGTCATCGAAGCGAGCAATGTGGCCCAGTATACAGACTAGGCCATTGCCCAAAACAAATAACTGGTTTGGCCCACCCCACTCATCCTCCAGAAACATGCCGGCAATGATGTCTTCTTCAGCTATTTCTTTGCCTAGTTCATCTTGGAGTTCAGCCAGCGAAGAAATCTGCCCATAGGTCATCTTGCCTAGTCCGGCAATACCTCCCTGCGGTCGTTTGAAGACAGCTATTTTGCCGTCAGGCAGCTGACACAAGCGTACCCCCTTCATGCCCCATGAGCCGGCAGCAAATCTTTTTGCGCCCGCAAGCTCAGATATGATATCGCCGCCATCGATGTGTTCAAACTTGAATAACACAGTCCGATACGGAACTTTGCCCTCCTCGGCGATGCTGATTTCGACACCCCCAAAGAGATAAGACCCGCCGACTTTACCAAGATAAAAAGGGTCCTGAAGCTGCTTAAAGATAGGTGCGCCTTGGACTGGACGCCAGATCGGAAACCCAGCCCCATCCTCCGACTCCTCAAACAAAACAGAGATTGAGTATTCAACCTCTTTTGGCTCAACGCGAGCGAACATACACCTCTTTTTGCCCAGCATGAAGGGCGCGGTAGGGTTATAGACAGTGATATGATCTATTGATTTCTCGATTGCGTCAGCGCCATAACCAAAATCTCTCAAGATGGCGCTAATCGACCCAACAATAATCTTATCCTTGGTATCAAATGTCAGCACTCTTCCCCCGGGAGAGGTTTCGGTAATGCTTTGACGACTTAGAAATTCATCGAAGAGATCATTGAAACTCTTCGGACCATCATATTGCCTCTGTTTAGGACTCTGCAATGGTTGATCCAGTGTCTTATCCATGTGGGTTACCTTGTGCTCATTAAAATAATTATTGAGAGGCAAATGATTATTAACTGTGACAGCAGTCCAATCCAAACTCCGACTTCGTCTTTTTGAATCCGATCATGAAACGCATGAAAAGCTTTGCCGATAATCGTCGATCTGAATTTCTTATTCCAGAAAGGGACATTATCCAATAAGTCAGGAATGGTTCCGCCCAATGCCCCGAACCAAAAAGCAGTGCCGGGATTCAATCCCATCCAGACGATCAACATTATTGTTACTAGGCAAATAAAATCTATGACTATGACGCCGATTTGTCTGGGCGTAAACTTGCCACCGTCAGTCGTATCGTAATGGGGCAGCGCATCCAACAGAAAGTGAGACAAAATACCCAAAGTTAGTGCCACCAGTGGATTGCCGGAAATCTCTCCGACAGTTCCTGCAAAAATTGTATGCGGCGTAAGCAACATAGCACTCCCTGTTTATGTCGTCTGCCTGACGACGCGCTCCCTCTTGGCTGCTTTTGCAACCGCCTCTGCAACTACACCTGCCACATTCTTGTCCAGAGCCTGGGGGACAATATAGTCTGCCGCGGGTTTCTGAACATAATCGGCCAGTGTCTCTGCGGCAGCATGGAGCATTCCCGCCGTGATTCTGGTAGCACCAGCATCGAGCGCCCCTCTAAATATTCCGGGGAAAGCCAAGACATTGTTTATCTGGTTGGGATAATCAGACCGACCGGTTGCGACGACAGCAGCGCCGCTCTTCTTGGCGATATCCGGGTCAATTTCCGGCACGGGATTGGCTAAAGCAAAAATAACAGCATTGTCTGACATTTTTTTAACCATATCACCAGTGAGGATACCGGGTGCCGAGACACCAATAAACACATCTGCGCCCTCAATTGCTGTCTCCAGGCTACCGCAGATACTATTATCTGTGACCTTAACGAGTTCGGCCTTCTCCGGGATAAGGTTCGGCCGATTGTAGCAGAGAGCGCCCTCCCGGTCTACCATAATAATTTTTGCGCATTTCTCAGAGTAGGATAGTATCATCTTGGCAATCGCTGTTCCGGCAGCACCGGCGCCAGAGATAACAATTCCTACCTCGTCTATCCGCTTGCCGACAAACTTGAGCGCATTGGTCAGACCGGCCAAAACCACCACTGCTGTGCCATGCTGATCATCATGCATCACCGGGATGCCAAGATCCTGCAAGCGTCTCTCAACCTCGAAACAACGTGGCGCGGAGATATCCTCGAGATTAATACCTCCGAACACAGGACTAATATTCTTGATTGTTTCTACTATCTCGTCAACATCTTGGGTTTTGAGGCAGATTGGGAAGGCATCAATTCCCGCGAAGTCAGAGAACAAAAGTGCCTTTCCCTCCATTACTGGAAGCGCCGCCTCCGGCCCGATATTACCCAGCCCAAGCACAGCTGACCCATCAGAGATGACAGCAACAGTATTGCGCTTGATCGTATAATCATAAATCTTCTGCTTGTCAGCCGCGATAGCCTTGGAAACAGAAGCAATCCCAGGGGTGTAGTACACGGAGAGATCGCGCCTGCTCCTGACGTTAACATTGGGTTTAATTTTTATAACAGCTTTTTTCTGATGTTCCTGCAACGATTGCTCATCATACCACATGATGTCCTTTCAGTTTCAAGGTGAAGAAGCCATTTATGGCTGGCATCATCATACTAGAAAAATAAGCATGGGTACAACACTAGCTTGAGGTTTATTTTCTCCGGTGCTACAATTATTTGCGACAAGACAAGAAAGGAGATGGATAATGCTATCATTGAGCCCAGAGCTGGACATGTCCGACCAAGAAAGCCCCGTGGTCGTCATTGAGATACCGCCCGGTCTTACAACCGAGTGGCTAGAAGAGCCTCAAGTTGAACTGCAAAACTCACATCGAGGGCAAATCGACATAACAATATCTCTACCTGGTCGGCCCAGTGCACTCCCCTATCTCAGGACAATCCGCGACGACGAGAGTCTAAGTCCCAGACGGCGCTCTGCCGCCCGCAAGATGATGGATAGTATCTGCGCCCAAACAGCCAGTGCTATCAGATCAAAAGTGATCAAGGGCCTATCCGAGAGCCTAACAGGTACGATGAGTCCGGATGAGTGCAGAGAGGTAATTGTCGCGACACGACTCCCTCTCAATGAACTGGTCTACGATATAATCGAATACAGCCATGACCCTGAAATTTCAATCGCCTATTATCCCGACAGCAAGACTGTGGATATCAACTCAGATAGTCTCATGCTTGCTTATGACAAGATCAGATCGAAATTGATAGCCGGACTGGATGACAACGTTGCCACCCAGATCAACAAAGAGAGCTCTGAGACGGGCAGAGGCTTTCAATATGTCTCAAGATATCCCGAGCAAACCATCTACTCGCCCGGGCAGGTCACGATGATATTCGACCGCCAATACCGCCGACCACTTCACGGAACAATACATCAGCTAGTGATCGAAGAGCATGCGAATGCTTCTCCGGCGAGCGAAATGCATTGGCGGGGCTACGATGTGATTCCGGCCGATACCGCTCCCGAACCAGCAACAGTCTAATAAAAGAAAGGAAAACTATGGAATGGATCGTAGTTGCAATTATTGCAATATCTCTTGCCTCTCTAAGGCAGATAAATCAGTACGAACGAGGCGTGAAGTTTACCCTCGGACGCTTCTCTGGCGTGATTGAACCTGGTTGGAGACTGGTCTGGCCGATTTTTCAGACCTACCAGAAAGTTGACACCCGCATCCGAGCCATCGATGTGCCAGACCAAGAAGCCATTACCAAGGATAATGTTTCGGCTAAAATTAACGCTGTTATCTATTACAAGGTAAAATCTGCCGAGAAAGTTATTCTTGAGGTCCAGAATTATTATTATGCTGTTTTGCAGCTTGCCCAAACAACAATGCGCAATGCTGTCGGCGAAGTAACTCTGGACGAACTATTGTCTGAGAGAGAGACAATATCGGATCGCATACGAGATATCGTCGACAAGACAACTGAGAACTGGGGCGTCGAGGTCAACAATGTCGAACTTAAGGATATCTCATTGCCCGACAACATGAAACGCGTTATCGCCCGTCAAGCTGAAGCCGAGCGTGAGAAGAGAGCAATTATTACCGAGGCCGAAGGCGAGGCGGCAGCTGCCGCTAACTTATCCAAAGCAGCCGAAGTACTCTCAAAAACTCCTGGCGCTCTCCACCTCCGTACACTTAGCACTATTGGCGACTTGAGCTCAGATCAATCCAATACTGTCGTCTTCGCCATTCCAATCGAAATCCTAAACGCCATTGAGGGCATCAATAAAAAATGATTCGAGGGAGTAACATGGTGAATTATAATTATTTGACCGAAAATGAAAAAGCTAGCGCTTTTGTCAAAGATCTAACCCTGAACCTAAAGCCAGAAGATGCAGTGCTGGTTTCCCAGCTTACCAACCACTCCCAACATGCTACTGGAGAGCACTATACCTTTTCATCAATCTTACCGTTAGCACCTCAAGATCAAATTAAACCAATTTCTCGGAAGCTGGCCGAGATTGACTCGACGCTTATTCTGAATGAACCTGAGTTGTATCATATTAGCACCTTCTGGTGTCCGATAAACCACGATACGCATGAACTGATTCAATTGATCAAAACCGAAGTTGCGAAAGAACCGATAACCTTTCACCTGCACGGATTAATCGCTGCCCCTTTTGGTATTAGCCTAAAAGCCTATCCCCTAAATGATACATTCGTTAGACTCAGGGAAAAACTTTGTGCCACGACCGAAATAGAAATCCCCAGAAACGAAGATGGCAGTTACCATGAACGCTTCGTCTCGTCCTGGATTACCCTGGCTCGCTATACACAGCCACCACAAGAACCGCTTCTGGAATACATTAGATCAAATTTAGAGTTGGATTTTGGTGAGTTTACCCCAAGAGAAATCGGGGCTTATATTTCAAATAATAAATTCCTACGAGATCCAAAAGTAATCGAGATGATCCCAAATTTTGATCCTAAACGACAGCAAGACTCTCGGAAATAAATAATCAAAAAAACACATGGTGGGCGTATCTGGAATCGAACCAGAGACCTCGGCTTTATCAGAGCCGCGCTCTAACCAGCTGAGCTATACGCCCGTACATGTGTTTTTTGCAAATCTTTCGATTTACACTTCAAGACTTTAGCAAATTTCTCGATATATTTCAATGGCGAGCTTGTTCGCTCGTTTTTGTTATGGCATCACAAAACACTGGCTAACCTTTTGCAGAATATCCGCTATAAGGTATAATGCCCAAGGACTGCACCGAGAGGAGTAAGCGATGCACATCGGAATGGAAAATATCCTCTTGTTTTCTTCGCCAACACCCGAAGAGCTGACGGAAATGCTTGTCCCAGACCAGATTGTCCTCATGCACATGATGGCTCACCGCGAGTATGTCGCGCTACTAACACTAGACCGAGTAGAGCCTGGGGCGTGTTTTTTTCAGGAAAAGAACGGCTACCTCTACCCGTACAACTTCAAGAATTCTGATGGCAGAATTCCGATCGATCGCATCATGCACATTGCCAGCATCGGCAAAAGAGTGTTTACAACATTGGAATACAAGACCTGGTACGGAATTCCTTACACCGTACGAAGGGCTAGCGGGCCGGAGGCATTCGGCGTCTATGGCACCATCCGGTGCTTCGCTACAGAAGTTGCCCGTTTCACAGGGCTAAAGAGACCTTTGGTCCTTGCACAGCTGAAAACCCTACCGGAATCCGCCTAGCGGTTCCGGCTTTTTGATTAAAAGAAAACCGGGCGCCCACGAGGGCGTCCGGCGAAAGCGTAAACGAACTGACTAATAGCGGTCCCGAAGCTCGCGCACGAGCTGAGCACCGCACGAGCAACGGAAGCGGAAGACAAAGGTGGCCAAACCCCGACCATCGAATTCCTTTGTCTCCACCCCGCCGGCACGCTCGAAGACATGGTTGTGGGCAGGGTCACCCTGCTCCACAATCTCCTTCGGCTCCCACTCACCTGCCCGAAGCGGGCCGGCGAGGGTTTCGGTGACATGGGTCATAGCCAGCTTCTGCTTCCGGATCCTATTCGGACGCCTGAGAAGCCACTTGAGCATGCTTAGTATCCAGCTCATCGCACCCTCACTTTCATTTTCTGGCCCTGCGTGGGCAGAACAACGCTGAAGCCAAGGAAGTCCCGGGCGCCCACGGGGGCGCCCGGTGTGATTCAGTGTGGCTGCGCAGCTCAGCGGCGGCCCATGTAGACGAGGTGCATGTGCGTTTCCTTGCACCGCTCATCCCCGTCTTTATCGTAGCCCTCGAAGTAACGGAGAATGATCTCGTCACCGGATTTGAGGGTGACAGCCACGTGGTAGTCGGGATGAGTGGTCGGAATGTAGGGAAGGAAGTTGTTCGCCTTTCCCCGCGCGTCCACGATGATACTCTCGCCCTGGTGCCCGTAGGCACCAGATGTAGTGCCATCAACGCGCAGGATACCCTCGCGTGAGGCTTCCCGCGCACGGCTCTTGGCCTCCTCGACGAGCACCTGGTGCCACCGGACAGTCTCGGACGCCTTGGCATGGCTTCCAGCAACAACAAACAGTGTGATTGCAACTGCTGATGCGGCCAAGAAGGCCAGCACCTTTACAACCGGACTTTGCTTCAACTGATTCCACGGTTTCACGATGATCTCCTTCCGATGCAGGGTTTCTGAAACTGACATTTATATTATATCACAATGTTCTAATAATGTCAATGAGAGCACACTGGCCAGCTTTCTCCCTACAACGAAAAAATCCCTCTGCCGAAGCATTGGGATTTTTTCGTATAGCTTGAAATTGGAGATTTAGTTCATAAAGTTTTAATGTTTTTAAAGTTTATAAGGTATGAAAGGAGTTGTCTTTACGAACCTTATGAACTTTATCGACTTTATGAACTACTTTGTTCTTTTCCAACTATCTAGTGATAAGTACGACCTAGCACGAACTAATCGAGCTAGGGTTTTCGCTAGTATTCCGATAGAACAGAATCTTTAGCGATCGACCGTCTCGAACCCCGATTGAATTCGGGGCCGATACTCCTTAGAAAGGAGGTGATCCATCCCCACCTTCCGGTAGGGATACCTTGTTACGACTTAGTCCTGATCACCGATTTCACCGTGTTCCGCGGTTGCGGAATTCGGGTGCCACCGGCTTTCCTGACTTGACGGGCGGTGTGTACAAGACCCGAGAACGTATTCACTGTAGTATGGCTGACCTACAATTACTAGCGATTCCGGCTTCATGAGGTCGAGTTGCAGACCTCAATCCGAACTGGGGGGTGGTTTGGTGGGATTAGCTCCAGCTTACGCTTTCGCAGCCCTTTGTTGCACCCCATTGTAACACGTGTGTGGCCCAAGGCGTAAGAGCCACGCTGACCTGACGTCATCCCCACCTTCCTCCGATTTAACACCGGCAGTCTCGCATGAAAAATTCAACATGCAATAGGGGTTGCGCTCGTTGACCGACTTAACGGGACACTTCACAGCACGAGCTGACGACGGCCGTGCAGCACCTGTCTCTAGGCTCCTTGCGGCACTCCACTATTTCTAGCGGATTCCTAGGATGTCAAGCCTTGGTAAGGTTCTTCGCTTATCGTCGAATTAAACCACATGTTCCACCGCTTGTGCGGGTCCCCGTCAATTCCTTTGAGTTTTAGCCTTGCGGCCGTACTACCCAGGCGGCATACTTAACGCGTTAGCTTCGAAACCCAAGGGGTCGATTCCTCGAATTCCTAGTATGCATCGTTTACGGCGTGGACTACCGGGGTATCTAATCCCGTTCGCTACCCACGCTTTCGCTCCTCAGTGTCAGGTAATGCCCAGCAGACTGTCTTCACCATTGGCGTTCCACAAGATATCTACGCATTTCACTGCTACACCTTGTGTTCCATCTGCCCCTGCATACCTCCAGTCTGAAAGTTTCAGATACGTTCCCCAGGTTGAGCCTGGATATTTCATATCTGACTTTTCAAACCACCTACGAGCTCTTTACGCCCAATAAATCCGGATAACGCTCGCACCCTACGTATTACCGCGGCTGCTGGCACGTAGTTAGCCGGTGCTTATTCATCTGGTACCTTCAAGATTATTCCCAGATAAAAGAAGTTTACAACCCGAAGGCCTTCATCCTTCACGCAGTGTTGCTGCATCAGGCTTTCGCCCATTGTGCAAAATTCCCAACTGCTGCCTCCCGTAGGAGTATGGGCCGTGTCTCAGTCCCATCGAGGCTGGTCACCCTCTCAGGCCAGCTACCCGTCATCGCCTTGGTGAGCAATTACCTCGCCAACTAGCTGATAGGAACAAGGCCTCTCCCCAAGCGCCTTACGGCTTTGATCTTGCGATATTATGCAGGATTACCCAGCCTTTCGGCTGGCTATCCTTCACTCGGGGGTAAGTTCCTTGTTATTACTCTCTCGTCTGCCGCTGCTCTTGCGAGCCGCTCGACTTGCATGTGTTAGGCACACTGCCAGCGTTAATCCTGAGCCAGGATCAAACTCTCCATGTAAATGTGAGTTTTAAGCTCAAAATGTTTTCAAAAGAATTACTTACTCTTTCTTGCGAAAGAATAAGACAAGCGTACTTATCACTATATAGTTGTCAAAGAACATACTGCGCTGTATTGCGTAGCATGTACCAGGTATCGTGGCGCAATTCAGCAAGCCATAATACTTAATACATGATACTTAACACCGAGCCCGCACAACACAACCAACTCTAGCAAATTCGTAATCAAAAATCAACACCTCAAAGAAAAGTAAAATACTTCCCTTATTTACGACCTATTGTGCAACTCGAACTCGATTCAATATTAATCTAAAATCTCCCATTTGTCAAACATCTGAGGCCAGTTGAACACCTTTGTACTGAGACTACAGCCGTTATTATTGACAAACATAGCGTTTTGTGATATACTTGTACGGTTTTCAGAGTTAGAAACAATGTTTTGCTCTTTAACAACTTGATCAAACCGGCTTGTTCGTGAGTGTTGATCACAACCCTCACCCAAACCTCTCCCTTTGGGGCGAGAGAGATATCCCTTCTCCCGCCGGGAGAAGGTGAGGATGAGGGCAACGAAATACCCACAAACAAGCCGGTTTGAAGTATGATACCGGTTCAGCACCGGTCGCCTAGGCGACCGTGAGTTCGCTCAGATACGGAGAGGAGTTCGATCATGAGACCGAGAACCAATTCGATCCTGGCGCTCTGCGCCGCCCTGATGATGGCGTGCGTGAGCGCCGCCCACGCACAGAAGATCGCCGTTGAACAGCAGCTAGCTCGGTTGGAGGCCGAGAAGTCGCCGAGCATCGCCGAATGTGCCTACACCCAATTCGGCTGCCTCACCGCCGCCGAGGAGCACGCCGGCATGGACCCGGCCAAGTGGGCCGGCGCCCCCGGGCGCCAGGCCAACTTCCTCGGCATGTACGGCCGCGGGCGAGGCGACCTCGGCAAGATCAAGGAGATCGTCTGCGCCGCCGGCAGCGTGGCCGAGGCCAACGAAACACTCCGCAAGGCCGGCTTCCCTGACGTTCAGCTCCAGCCCGCCGCCGGCTTCGCCACCGTGGCGATCCTGAAGTGGCAGAGTGAATGGACGATCAAGGGAGCCAAGACCGCCCTCAAGGCCGAGAACGGCGAGAGCTATGACGGCGTCCGCATGGATGCCAAGGCCGTCAAGTTCTATGTCGCCGGTGATCAGGTCGTGGCGGAGATCCCCGTCCGAAACGGGGACTTTGTCTACATCACCGAGGCTGGTGCCACAGCCAAACCACTGGTTGAGAGTGCCAAGATTCACAACGCGCTCCAGCCCCTGGCCGACGGTGGCTTCACCGGACTGATCTTCCCCAAGTTCGAGATCCGGACCCGCCTCGACCACACCTGGATGCTCGGCATCAACAACAAAGACCGGCACGGTGAACCGGTGCAGATCCAACAGGCGGTTCAGGAAGTCCGCTTCTCGCTCGACGAGAACGGCGCCAAGGCCGAGAGCGCTTCCGCCATGCAGATGGGCAAGGGACTCAGCGTCAGCAAGACCCTCACCATCGACGGACCGGCGCTCGCCTGGGTCTACCGACCGGGGCTGCGCTACCAGATCGTCGCTGGCTGGGCCAACTACGACTCCTGGTCGAAGCCCGGCAGCACTATGACCGCCAGCGCAGACGCCAGAGATCGCGGCGTACGGCCGCAGATCGAGATCCTGGACGACATTTCCACGCGTTTCGGCAGCAACATCTGGGACGAGCCGGCTCAGGTGTTCCAGATGTATGTTGAGACTGAGAAGACCCGTATCTTCAGCCTCAGTGTCCACCAGATGTCGGACACCTGCTTCCTCTACGGCGTCGGCAGCCCCAACGAGCTCAGGGGCAAGCCTCTCAATCGGTACGTTGCCGGCAACGGCAACGACTTCAACCGGTTCACGGCCGAGTGGCCCGAGTTCGACGCGATCTACCGCGAGGTGATCGCCGCACTCGCCGCCCAGAAACTCCCGGACTTCCGCCGCTGGAAGCCGGAAGTCGTTCGAAACGCCTTCGACGCCATCTTCGACAACGAGAAAGACTGCGCCGCCTGGCTCGAAAGGGCGGAGTACGACGTCAACCGCGCCAACCCCGGGGTGCAGTTCGTGAGCACCCCCATCGAGCGATTCAAGGCAAAGCCGGTCAACGGCTATGCCAGCTATCGCCTCGAGCAGAAGGGGCGCCGACCCAAGCTGGTGCTCATCACCACTTTGGAACCGTACGTCCAGTTCGACCCGGGCAAGTAGCCCGGACATTCACACACCCAAAGGCCCGGGGCTTGCGCGCACCATGCGCGTACAGCTCCCGGGCCCTATTCAAACCTTTAGCCATTTCATCCATTGAATAAACACTAGTTATTTAACGGTGAACTGGTTAGTGAATTCAGGAGAGGAGAACAGTTCGAGATGCGAACGAGAGTCAACTGGTTTGTGGCGCTTTGCGCCACTCTCATTGCAGTACTTCCGAGTGCCGCCTTCGCACAGAACCAGACCAAAGCAACCCCGGCGAGGGGATCGATCGTTGAATGCGCCTACACGCTGTTTGCATGCTTGGAAGCGACCGAGTGGTGCACTGGTGCGGACCCAGCGGGCTGGACAGTAGCGCCCAGTACCCTAAATGGAAACCAGCGCCGACAGAAGAACCTTCTCGACATGTACAAGCGTGGCAGGGAGGACCTCGCCAAGATCAAGGAAATCGTCGCGAGTGCTGGCACGGTCAACGAAGTCAACGCGACGCTCCGTGAAGCAAATCGAGGCGCCGCCCAATTTCTGATCGCAGACGATAGGTTCACCACCATAGGAACCATTTGGTTGGCCCCGAAGTGGAAAACGCGTAGAACCACATTCAGAGCGGAGAATGGCCAGACCTACGACGGCTTCACACTGGACGCCAACACGGTCAAGTTCTACACCGCCGGCAACGGACAGGTCGTAGCTGAGATCCCCGTCCAGAACGGGGACTTCGTCTACATTACCAAGTTCGCCACCAGCACGACCAAGCCGCTAGTGGAAAGCGCAAAGCTTCATAACGCGCTCCAGCCCCTGGCCGATAGTGCTTACGACGGACTGGTCTTCCCTCGGTCCAATCCTCAAACATCGATTCTGCGGGACTGGGTGCTTGGGATAAGAAACAAGGGCCGTAAAGGCAACTTTGTTCAGATTGACCAAGCCGTAAGCGATGTCCGTATCTGGTTCGACGAGGGTAACCCGGCCCCAATAACGCAACCCGCAAAAACGAACCGCCCGCTCGTCGTCGACGGCCCGTACTTGGCCTGGGTCTACCGACCAGGACTTCGATACTTGCTACTCGCCGCCTGGGTCAGCTACGACTCGTGGCACAAGTCTGCATCTACCGCAAGTCCTGGCGCATTCGTCCCTAGCCCCGAGAACAGTGGCGCCTATTACGTGATCAAGGACGTCAGTCTCGTCATGAAAACTATGGCTGACGGCACCACCGACTATTGGGTACTGATCGAAGGCAACAACGCCCCTGACTTGCCCCACGAGGTCACCATTCCGCTTGGTGTGGCACACAAGGTTGCCAATGCCCTGGGCGCTGACACCCCCTTCAAACTGAGAGGAACCGTCGTCACCCACAGCACCGGGGTTCGGGCATTCGACGAAGAGTTCGCGCCCGAAGTACCAATTCCGTGAGTATCACTATCCGCAAAGGCCCGGGGCTTGCGCGCACCATGCGCGTACAGCTCCGGGCCCGATTTTTTTCTAGGACAACATTAGGGCTTTTTGCCAAAGCTAAGCTTAAGAGTCATGATCTTGTCGGTCGAAAAAATTTTAGCCGCGATTGAAAGAAAGAGAAAGAAAACAACGAACTCGTAAACAATGCCATAGATAACGGGCAGCACATTACCCAAGAATAAATTAGGCGCCGCCAAGAAGGGATGCGAGAACGGTATAGCATAAACCAACCATCGCAAGCTTGGAGACAACGAGTTGAAATCCAAGAAAAGCACGAGAATGTAAGGTATAACCATGAGCACCATAAGCGGTGTAATTGCACCCTGAACACTCTTCACATCCTCAGTAAAAGCACCGAGTATCAAAGCAATGGCGAGCGCCACTAAAATCGATCCAAAGAGCGACAAACCAAGCAAAATATAATCATTAGCTCCAAGCCTCAGTCCCAAATCACTCAGAATTCCTTTCATTGCCTCGTCAGTAGCTCCCGTCCCAACCCCAGTCAGACCATTCAAATATGATCTGAAACCAAACATGTAGACAATGGCGTAAACAAAGGCAACAATAGCTGCCGCCAACATCTTGGCACCAACAATCGATCTCCTACTTATCGGCGCGCTGAGCAATGTTTCAAGCGTCTTGTTCTCCTTCTCTGTCGCCATAGCTGTCATTACCATCTGGGCTGCCATCATGATGACCATAAAAAGTATAATCGGAATAAAGGTACTCTGTTGACTAACGAAGGCGGTTACCGCCTCAACACCAACCTCGGCCTGACTATTGCCAATCACGACAAATTCTCTCTGTTTCAAGGGATTTTTTAAATCAGCAGGATTTGATTGCGGCAGACTAGACGAAATTACCTGATCCGAAAAAGCATTATTGAGAGAGGCGATTGCTGCTTTGGCGGCCAAAGAATCGCGAGCACCCATAAAAGAAAAGTTTCTCATTATTGAATACGTCTCAACTGTCTGGGGCCTGCCAGAGAGGATCGCCTCGCCGAAGCCAGAAGGAATAGTAGCAACTACGTTTACGCCGATCTCTTTTGCCTTGTGCACGGCTTGCTTAGCATCAATCTCCTGATAGGGAGTGACCTTAAAATTGTTTTGGCCCAAGATGTCGATGACCGAGCGCGACGATGCACTGCGGTCCTGGTCGAGAACGACGATCTTTATCGGCTCTTTAATCTTTTCCGCCTCTTTGCCGATGATATTACCCAGCGCGAAAAACAATACAGCAGAAACAACTAAAGGCACAACGACTTGCGGCGTTATTAATTCCTTGATCTCTTTTTTGAGAAGGGCAATGAATTTGTTCATGGTCTCTTAGATATTACCGTGCTGCAACCTTGGCAAATACTTCCTCGAGATTATTGGCATTATACTTCTTCTTGAGATCTTTGGCGGTACCCATCTCATGAATCTTGCCCTTGTTAATAATTCCAACTCTATCAGAGAGAAATTCTATCTCGAGCATGTTGTGGCTTGAAAGTAAAACCGCCATACCCGCCTTGGCCAAATCTTTAATTGTGCTCCTAATCTCAAAAGCATTGAGGACATCAAGGCCGCTAGTTGGCTCATCAAGAATTGCCAACTTCGGTGTTGTCATAACTGTTCGGGCCAAGAGCAACTTTCGAGTCATGCCCTTACTGTAAGTTTTGACTTTATCGTTTAGGCGATTTCCAAGCCCACAAACCTCTTCGGCTTTTCTGACATACTGATCGCGAAGCTGACGGTTGCTGGCATGAAGATCAGCCATAAAGACAAGATATTCGATGCCCTTCAGATTCTTGTAAGCGCCGGCCTCCTCTGGCAGGTATGAAATTATCTCCCTCACTCTTTCAGACTCCTGGGATAGATCGTGTTCGCCAATCTTTATCTCGCCTGTCGTTGGCGAAAGAACGGTTGCAACGATGCGCAAAGTTGTTGATTTCCCTGCGCCATTCGGCCCGATCAGGGCAAATATCTCACCGGCTTCAATATCAAAACTGATACCTTTGACGGCTTCAATACTGCCATATGATTTGGTTAAGTTTTTTACCGCTAGAACCGTGGTCATCTAATTATTAGAATATCACTCATTGTTACAACAATGAAGGGGCGCCAGCAAACCAAGAACACCCTCTTGACATTGACACCAACTGTGCTATTGTAATCAAGTGTCAGAACCGAGAGGAGGACCTATGGCCAAGAAAAGACAAGCGCACGAAGCGCTGAAGCAATTGCTCACAGCTCTTGGCATAACGATTACCTGGGATTCTCCGCTTACCGGCCAAATTGGTCAGTTTATGTTCGAGCTTACTGACTCTTATTGGATCGTAAAGGGCCCAGTCCCGATTGGCACCGCACTGGCCCTGTGGCAAGGCAACACCATTGGCCAAAGGTGGATTCGCGTCCAAGGACACGCTGGCTGCCCTCATCCGCTTGATAAGATCGATGAGGGCAGCGATATCTATGCCTGGGCCGAATACAAGGACGAAGGGCACAATGGACCCAGACGTCTTTTCATTAATATGTACCACATTGACCATGTTCAGGAAAATGGTGTCTGGGCAATTGAGTACTTTGTTCGGACGCTTCAAGCGCTCGATGCCATTGATCAACCATTCAAAGTGGTTGCTGTTCACACCAATAAAGCGTTCCACTACATCCCAGTGTCGACGTTGTCTCGTGGGACTATCCTGGACCATCTCGGCCCTCTGCCTGAGGGCGAACGCATCATCAACATTGTTGCCGCTAGTGTCACGCCGCTTGAATTTGCGAGACTTAAGTCGGGAGAAGGCTATCTCGCAATCTCAAGCCGATACGACGAGTACGGCAACCGATTTGTGTCCTATCAACGCCACTAGGGCATCACACCGGGCCCGGGGCTTGCGCGCAGCATGCGCGTACAGCTCCCGGGCCTTCTTTTTTTGCGAAAATTTTGCGTACGCTAGCACAGAACCAACCTGGTCCCAAGAACCGCTGATGACAAAATATCTATCGACACAGACCGACTGTATTGACACCCATTACTAATAAAACTATACTGGACAAGAATAATTAACACCAGGAGGTGGGATGTCGAAGAAACGGATCATTGCACTCGTTGTAATATTAATTGCACTAATAGCCGGCGGAGTCTACTGGCTCCTCGCCATTAAGGGTGTCAGCGCAGATGTAGCAGTAACCAGCGGACGCATGGTCGGCAGATGGGATTTCGACAGTAAGTATGTTAGCAATGGCGTTACCAAAGTTATTAATACTGCTCAAGAAAATGTTGGCGATGGCATCTTCACCTCAAATATGCTCACAAGAGATTGCATCTTTGATACTCGCTTAGCGCCAAGCAATATGTGCGGAGTCTTTAATGGTAGCAGCTATGTTAAAATACTGCACAACACATCACTTGAACCGGAACAATTTACTATTCGTGTTAACGCACAAGCTGCCGAATTAACTTCGGGACCCCAGTGGATATTTAGCAAAAACGGCACGACCACAGATAATGGATTTATCGGTATGGCAATCCAAAAATATTCGCCACAGGGCTTTGCGCCAGGAAACTACTATAGAGTTGGCGCTTTTATGAATATTGGTGGTGGCGCAGATAACCTGTACCTGGCGTGGACATACGAAAGCCAACCAAAGAGTATCGGATACTGGGGAACTTATGCAATGTCCTACGATGGTAGCAAACTCAGAATATACAACGGCAATGTCCTAAACCAAGAAATCGCGATCAACAAGGCCAGAAAAACATCCAATGGGCATCTCTATCTGGGGCGCAGCACCAACACTAACAAATCTTCTCTCTTCAATGGTGAAATAGATAACTTCGAAATATACAACAGTCCAACATCGATTTTCCGCAGCGCTGGAAATTCTGGTGGCACAACCACGACTGGTGGCACAACCACGACTGGTGGCACAACAGCAGGAAATTAACAACTGAATCACCTATTGGTTCTCTGTGTAGCAAAAACCAACCGCTTCCGAGCAGTTGGTTTTTGTAATATCGGAAGTATATGGCAAAGAAGATTTTCTTAAACATTTTAACAGTAGCTTCTATTACGACTAGCGTTTTTATTATTCTGCGCTATTTTATCTTGGACATAGACGTATCGAATAATTTTCCTTCGTTTTTTATACAAATTTTTCCCAATAGAAGCCACTCCATCCATCTTGAGTCAATCGGTACTGTTTTTTCGTTAAACAGTACCGTGCTCCACTATCACCCTTCTATTATTTTTTCCATGATTTATTTTGTGATTGTCATCACGGCCACTACTATCTCCAAGCGCCGGAACCTAAGATTAATCCGGATATCGCCCACCTTCCTTCTCATTGTTTTCCTGCTTGGCTTTTTCCTCAACACGCTACTCTGGGCGCTCTATCTTGATAGTGTGCACTTGATCAATGTTAGTATCTTCGCATTAACAGCACTGAAGCTATGCAGCGAGCTTGCTCTAATTTTGCTATCAGCAACCGCAATCGGATACAAGATATTAAAAATAAGCAAACTGCATGAGAGTGATTCCATTCTCAAAACCTTTCTGCTTTCCTTTGGGATCGGTGTTATCTTTATCGTTTATTGTATCTTTGCCCTAATCATTTTTGGATTAGCCACACAGCCAATGATTGTTGCTGTGTGTTTAGTGATTCTTACAGTCTCATATAAAGAATTGGGCAAAATAGCCAGAATATTTTTCAGTCGCAAAATTAAGTTAGATCTACCGCTGAGGCTGCCCAATATACTACTCGCGTTAATTGTCATTATATTCCTCTATCAAAATTACCTTGAGCTTTTACGCCCTCTTCCTATTGGTCATGACGAAATGGAAACATACCTGAATACCGCTCGGCTGATTGCAGCTAACGGTAAACTAATCGCTGGGATTTTTGATTATCCCTGGGAGATATTCACTAGTCTGGGTTTCTTTTTTTCGTCTACCTCCGCTCTGCCCAGAATGATAACATCGACAGCCAGTGTTTTTGCTTCACTGGCAATCTATCTCGTCATCTCAAGTTATGGGAAAAGCAGAAAGATGGATTCAAGGATAGCCAGTTTATTTGCTACAGTTTTCTCGGTTCTGTTCTTCACATTGCCCGCAGTTGTCTTTCAGGCAACAACGGACCTGAAAGTCGACCTTGCCGGCACATTTTATTCTGTAATCTCATTGATCTGCATGATTGATTATCATCGCACAAAAAATTCTCGACTACTGCTAATCAGTTTTTTGTTTTCGGGCTTTGCTTTTACAATTAAGTACACGTTTATTCTATTTCTGATTCCTCTACTCATTCTTCTTGTCTCGAGTTGGATCAAAAACAAAATGAAATTCAAGCCCCTAATTGGATGCTTCTGTATGCTTGTCCTGTTGTTTATACTGCCGTCTCTACCATTCGGCATTAAGAACATTCTCCAGACTCATAATCCAGGCTCGTATCTTGCGGGCGCGCCAGTTGCGACCGTTCCTTTTGCCATCGAAGCAGAGCCAGAGGGGGGAGCTTCCGCAAAGGAAGGTAAAATCACCCAAGAAGAATCTACTAAGCAAAAATTTGGCCAGAGCACTCAAAATGAGCTAGAGCGCTACCGCGGCAAAGACAAGGGCAGCAAAATTTTTACAATATTGTACACCCCATTCGAAGCAACCTTCGGCAACAGCGGCCTCGGCCAATACACCGATATTGGCTTCGTCTTATTGGCGCCTTTACCATTCATAATACCGTTTTGCTATCTGGCATTAATCATGGGCAAAGACTATCATTTGATTGCAATATTAGCCCTTGCCTCTGCTTACTGGGTACCCTGGCTTGTCTTTGGCTCAGGAATAATTTGGTATGGTTTCGGTGGCTTTGTTCTTCTTTTTCTGGTCTATTTAGAGCTAGACTATGTTGCTGAGGTTAATAATATTCGTTATTTTAGATTTATTGCTGCGGGATATTGCAGCCTGTGGCTTTTCATCGCATTCACTCTGAGAGTGGCACACCTGCCAGAGCATAACCCCGCCCGGGTTACCCCTCAAATTTTGCAGTTCGCGGGAAGCCACATGGGAGAGCAAGAATACTTCAAGCAAACCTTACCGAAATTTTACGATGCCGCAAATATAATCAATACAACTATCAGCAACGATCAATTGAACCGCCGCACCTATCTCGTCTCAAAATATTTAAAATATTTTATCGAAAACAATGACAAGACTGTATATTCTGATAATCTTGTCTCTTTTGCGTCAGCAAGCCCAAAGTTTGACGACGAAACGATTATGGCTAATTTACGCAATAATGGTTTTAGATACATTTATTATAGTCCGCAAGATATATCGTACTTTGGCGATTCCGAATTCTTTGACAGCATAAAAAATAATTTCTCTCGTTTCTTATCAAATAACAAAAATGATCTTCGACGTATTCCGACCGCAGCAGGAGATGAGGTCTATTTCTTCGAGATACAACCACACTAGAACTTTGTGTGCATTTTTAACGCACATTGCTAAAAACAAAAGCGCTAGTGTCCTCAAATGTTACAGCTTCACAAATTTCAACCAATAATCAAAAAGGACTAGGGGGACAACGCAAATACAGGCAACAATGAAACAGCTTTAACTCATTACTTTGCTTTGTCTGTTATGGCCAGATGGGATCACCCGATCAGCCACCTACCATTTTTCTGTACTGTCTTGCCATCGAGGATGATCTCGCCATGGTGCATGTCTTTGACAATATCCCAATGCAGCGCAGAGTCATTGCCACCGCCATTTTCCTTATAGGCTATACCGAAAGCAAGGTGAATTGTGCCGCCAATTTTTTCATCGAAAAGCAAATCTCCTGTAAATTTGTTAACCCTTGGATTAACGCCAACACCAAGCTCTCCGATATATGAAGCATTTTCATCAATGGCAAGCATGTCCCGTAGAAACTTCTCATTCTTCTCTGCTTCAATTTTTGCAGCCCTGCCACCCTTAAATTCGACGCGAATCCCAGTCACTTCATTGCCATTACGAATTGCCGGATAGTCGAATTTGATCCAACCCTCAACTGATTCGCGAACCGGGGCCATAAAAACCTCACCCCCAGGCATATTCTCCTCACCCTTATCTGCCGCGGCCTTATCGCCATGGATCTTCATGTGCAGATCAACATTTTTGCCCAATAGATGAACTTCTTTGCCGCTCTTAAAAACATCCAGTATCGAATCGATCTTTTGGCCAAGTTTGCTCCAATCCTGGAGACAAGCACCGAAGACAAAATCCTCGTATTCACCTAGCGACATATTAGCATCTTGGGCCAATGCTAGACTTGGATAGCCAACACTACAACGACGCATTTTGTCCTTCTCGTTGACGATATACTCAGTGATTGGGCGCATGACTTTGCCGCGCTCTGCGATCTTTTTGGGGTCAGCACCAGTCAGCTCTCTTGTGTTGGACTCCGTGTGAATTCCGATGAACTTCTGTGCACTCTTAACCGTGTAATCGTAGTACTCAGGGAACTTCTTAAGATGATGATCCTTGGCATACTTGTAATAGATTGGATCAAGCCCCGGTACGGTCAATCGCAAAATCGGGTGGGCACCAGCCTTCAGTACCTCCTCGTAGAGAGCGACAATGAACGGCTCTGCCACCGTCGAACCGGAGATAACAACACTCTCATCGTGCTTAACCGCCAGGGAGTAATTCACAACCAAATTCGCCAGCTTTTTTGTTCGTTCGTCAATAGCCATGTACCTCCAAACAGCAATAAGGTGATAAAGCTGTAGGGCGGTAATGTTTTCTAGCTTATCACACAAAGGTTTTGCTTTATTGCTCTACTGCATTACCGCCTTACTGCCCTCATCGATAAAATTTATTTTCGTTTTGCTAATACCTTGTCGATCAAACCGTACTTCTTTGCTTCCTCAGGGTTCATGTAGAAATCACGATCCGTATCTTTTTCGATTTTTTCTAGTGGCTGGCCCGTTGTCTTGGCCAAGATCTTGTTCATTTCCTCGCGAATCTTCAGAATTTCTTCGGCCTGAATTTTGATATCAGCAGCCTGCCCCTGAACTCCGCCCATCGGCTGGTGAATCAGGATGCGTGAATTGGGTAACGAGAAACGCTTATTCTCAGCGCCAGCCGCAAGCAGGAATGACGCCATCGATGCGGCAAGGCCGACACAGATAGTGGAAACCTGTGGCTTGATATACTGCATGGTGTCAAAGATGGCCATGCCAGAATAAACTTCACCGCCAGGAGAGTTGATGTACATTTGAATGTCTTTGTCGGGGTCTTCCGCTTCCAGAAAAAGAAGCTGAGCAATGACCACATTCGCCACAGCATCATCAATCGCTCCACCCAAAAAGATAACCCTGTCCTTGAGCAGACGGGAGTAGATATCATAAACTCTTTCCCCCATAGGACTTTTTTCAATTACAGTTGGAATTATATAACTCATAATTTGCTCCGCAAATTAACTAAAGGACCAAGAAACATAAAGACGTAAGAACATTGAAAATCATATTTGTTCTTTAACTCTTCTGTCTTCTCGTTCTTTAGTTGTTAATGTTCATTCGTTATTCAGTTCTTCGGTTCTTCAGTCAAATTTTTGACCAATAAGGTCAACGCCTTCTTGCCTGACTCCGAATCATTGTCATCAATACCCTCGTCCTTGATGATTTGTCCCAAGAGTAAACCAACCTTGACGCTTTTCTCTGCCTGAGGTCGAAGTTCCTTCTCGAACTCTGCCACGTCCTTCTTCACGGACTTAAGGTAGCTCTCGAAATTCAGGCCCTGTTTGGAGAGTTCTGCCTCGAAGTTCTTAAGCATTCGGGCAAGCTCCTGATCAACGAGCGCATCGGGCAAATCTACCTTAAGCAAAGGCAGCACCTTCTCGATAACCTTCTCCTCAACACCGTGTTCATGCTTGTGATCCATTTCCTGCTGAAGACTTTCCTTGATGGCCTTTTTTAAGTCTTCTACTTTATCATGACCGAAAGCCTTGGCAAATTCAGTATCGACTTCAGGCATTTCAACTTTCTTTAACTCATTGAGCTTAACATTAAATTCAACCTCTTCGCCGGCAAATTCCTTAGCATGATAATCTTTGGGGAATTTGATCTTGAATGTTTTTTCATCACCCTTTTTTAGACCAACGATCTCACCCTCAAATCCAGGAATCATATTGCCCTCGCCCAGAACCATCGGAAAATGCTTGGAAGCCAATTTATCAAGCTTGACGCCCTTGTGACTGCCTTCAAAATCTATTTCGGTAAAATCACCCATCTCAGCAGCTCGATCAAGGTCAGAAAACTTCGCTCTCTGCTTACGGAAGTGCTCAATCACTTTATCAACATCCTCGTCCTTCGCCACCTCAGGCTTGCCGGCGTCAACCTTTATCTTTTTGTAATCCCCTAGCTCCATAGCAGGAAAAGTCTCTACTTCAGCCTCGAATTCAAGAGCTTCTTCAATCTCTTCGGGAGTCAAACCGAATTTCGGGTATTTGCTGATAGCAATATTTGGATGAGCAATCGGGGAGATATTCTCTTTCTGCAGGGCTTCAACATAGAAGTGTTGGATAGAGTGGTCAATGGCATGCGAAAGCAACCGGGATGTGCCGAGCGCCTCTTCAACCATTTTTCTTGGAGCTTTGCCCGGACGAAAGCCAGCTACTTTTACGCCGGCAGCCAAATCATCGTAAGCATGTTGAAAATGATCGGCCAGTTCTGCAGGTGTAACCGTGGTTTTTAGTTTGATTTTGCTTTTCTCGAGTTTCGATACCTTTGTTTCCATGTTCCTATCGTCCTTTGTGTTGTCATCCTGAACTTGATTCAGGATCTAGTAATAATTAATCGCCTGGATCCCGCATCAAGTGCGGGATTGACATTGCAACGTCAATCCAGAACATTCTCTAAATAGTACACCTCAGTGTATCAAAAAAAGAGCTACTTTTAAAGCCCCGGAGTCTTAGAGGTGTCTTGCCCGGCATATATTGCCGGGCAAGACAGGAAACGGAACGAAAAATGATGAAAGAGAACTAACTAACTGCTCTCTGCTCCGAATAAGCACGAGCCAAATCTTCAACTCGAGGAAAGATCGCAAAATCCGGGACCAGGGCAAGGTCAGGAACCTCATCTTGGAGTGACCTGGCCAAAGAAGCAAGTTGCCCCCGAACTCTTCCCAACTCACCCAGAAAAGCATCCGGTCTAACTTTTCGCATTGGAATCCCAAGATCACGAGAGATCATCCGTCGCACAATCGACAAATTGCGCGCCGTCTCTTTTTCAGCAGAAGTCATGGCGTCCCTCCTTCACTGAGAGCAATAGTACTATCTATTAACCAGATAGTCAATTATAGATATCTACTCGAAGTCGAGGATGTTCGGCTATACCTTTTTCGATAGCAGAGACCGAGAGCAAGCCCTTTTGGGCCCCAATTTGCGCCACAACTGAAGTAGAGTTAACAATACCATACTTAAGAGCATCGCAAATAACATCCCTGTCCAACTCCCCTTTTGCCTGACCATCGATAAACCGTGCCATAAAGCCAGAGGCAAAGCTGTCGCCAGCCCCGGTTGCGTCCACTCTGGTAACATTTCTGATAATGTCTACCTGGTAGAACACCTCTCCGTCATACGCCCTCACCCCCTCTTTGCCATCAGTAACCACAACGATTCTCGCTCCTAGCTGAAATAACTTCTTCATCACCTCCTCCATCTTCGGGTGCACAGGATAATCCAGAAACTTGATCGCCTCCTCGCGATTGAGAAATAACACCGATGCATTTCTTAGCAAGCGGTGAAACTTCGAGGCACCCGCCTTGACCTGATAAGAGCCAGGATTCCAGGCGAATCTGGCATTCCTTTCGCCAACTTGGGTTAGGATCTGATCGATCACTTCTCCGCAATTTTCACCAACAGGACCTAAATATATCCACGAGGTATTCAGTGATCTTTTGAGATTAAGATTACTGTAGTCGATACCATGATAAACAAGAATGGTTCTCTCGCCGTTAGGAGTGTTGATAATGACGGCAAAGTTAGTCTTGTTTTTCTGTCTGATGTTGATACAACCGGAATCAACTCCCTCTTTATCGAGACAAGCGAGAATCCTTTCTGCCGGCGAATCTTGACCGATAGCTGTAATAATTGCTGTTTTCATGCCGCACCGCGATAGGCCGACGGCAACATTGGCTGCAGTACCACCAACATCATAGACAACATCTTCGATTGGAATTTTCTCTCCCAACTCAAAACTCATCACCTTACCGCTAGTGAAGGAGCGGCTATCCGTTATCTTCATATCAACGGGACGGACAAAAACATCCTCCGAAGCATCACCGATTGTAACTACGTCGTATTTCATAATTAAGCTCAACAGTTAGACCAGGAAAATATTGTGCGATTGACTATTCGTTGTTTCTGAATAACTCAATGCGGTTTCTGACCACTCTCTCAATTTCCTCCATCTCGTCTCGAAACACATCCCGATAATCCTTTTCGTCCGGTTTGACACCCTGAAGTGAGTCTATGACCGCCCGACGAATAAGGGTATCAACATTAAATTTTGCAACACCGAGATTAATGGCCTCCTTTATCTGGTCATCTGACAAGCCGGACGAGCCGTGAATTACGAGTGGAATATCAACAACCAAAGAGATTTCTTTCAGCAGAGTCAGATTAATTTCTTCATGTTGAGGCGCACCGTGGGAGTTGCCGATTGCTACCGCCACCGAATCGATACCTGTTCGCGTTACAAACTCTGCGGTTTGTTCTGGAGAGCTCAAGACATCACTGGCATCACTGCCGCTCTCTCCAATTTCCTTAGCTCCAAGTACACCGATCTCACCCTCAACAGAAGCACCTCTTGCGTGAGCATAATCAACTACCTTTTTGGTCAGCTCTAAGTTTTCCTTATATGGCAGCTTGGAGCCATCAATCATGACCGAAGTGTACCCGGCATCAATACACCTTTTTGTGATATCCCAATCTTTGCCATGGTCAAGATGGATCGCCGCCTTTATTCCACTTGCCGCAATTTCATCTATGACAATATCATACAATTGAGTCAGCCCAGCGTATTCGATAGCACTTGGCGTTGTCTGAATCAACACTGGAGCTCCAAGTGACATCGCAGCAGAACAAATCGCCTTTGTTACCTCTAGATTGCTCGTATTAAATGCACCTATGGCGTAGCCCCCTGCCCTAGCCTGACGGAGTTCTGATGCTACATTCATCATAAAAATTCCTAAGAAATAATAAACTAGAAATAATAAACAAAAATTCTTAACACAGGCCAATTATTGCTTATTATTTTCTAGCGCAACAATTCCTGGCAGTTGTTTCCCGGCAAATAATTCTAGTGCCGCTCCCCCTCCGGTCGATATAAAGGAAAATCCACCGGCAAGATTGTGAGTATCCATGTAAGCAGCAGTATCACCGCCTGCGACGATAGCGGTCCTCTTGTCCTGAGCAATTGACTCGGCTATCTTCTTCGTGCCAATCGCATACCTATCATCCTCAGTGTAACCGAGATTGCCATTCCATAATACTGTTTTAGCACGCTTGATCTCTTTGGAAAAGCGGTTTATCGTTGCCGGCCCTATATCCATAATTTTGTAGCCATGTCCCGTGGTCTCACGGGTTGCATCTATGGGCAACATAATCTTTCGGCTATATTTGCGCAGCACCATCTGACAATCCAATACCATCTTGGGCTCAAACAGTGAGTGGCTAATGTCCTCACCGGAAGCCGCTAGAAAAGTATTAGCAACAGCGCCGCCAATTAGTATTTTGTCTACTTTGGGCGCCAAGTATTTGATAACGCTCGCCTTATCATTAACCTTGACTCCGCCGACGATGAGGACAAACGGATGGACTGGATTGGACAGCAGAGAACCGAGCGTTGTGATCTCCTGCTCCAAACGTAACCCAGCATAGCTTGGTATGTATCGTGTTATAGCAGCAATCGAAGCGGCTTCACGGTGGCAAACGGGGAAGGCGTCATTGACGTAGACCTCGGCCATGCTGGCTAGCGAAGAGGCAAAGCCACCGTCATTGGCCTCTTCGCTAGGATTGAAACGCAAATTACCAAGAACAAAAATATCACCTGACTGCATCTGACCGATCACATTCCTAACTTCGGGGCCGGTGATAAAATCACTAGCATAGACCTTGCGCTGCAGAATCTTTGCCAGCTCCTTTGCTAGAGGAATAGTAGAAAGACTCAGATCTTTTGAGCCAGCAGGACGTCCAAGATGAGTACCGATAATTATCTTGGCCTGTTGCTCGATCAGATGTCGAATTGTGGGCAGGGAAGATTCGATGCGATTGTCATCATAAACGACGCCATCCCTGATGGGAACATTGTAATCAACACGCAAGAAAACTCTTTTGCCTCTTGCGTCCGCTTCTTTAAGACTCTTCATATGGATATAAAGTAGGAATTATAAATTAATCATCATTTTCCGACAATCTCTGCCAACTCTACTAATCTGTTCGAGTAGCCCCATTCGTTATCATACCAAGCAACAACCTTGATGAGATTGCCGTCCACAACTTGAGTCAGCTGCAAGTCAACTATGGCCGAGGAGGAATCTCCGATCAAATCAGTGGAAACCAAAGGCTGGTTACTCGCGGTGATAATGCCCCAGTGCGAGCCCTCTGATGCCTGAAGCAATGCTCCGTTTATCTCTAAAACCGTGGTGTCTCTCCTTGTCAGCGCGACAACATCAGAGATAGATACGACCGGGGTTGGCACCCTGATCGACAAGCCATCAAATTTATTTCTAAGTTTGGGAATAACCTTAGCCGTTGTCCTAGCTGCGCCAGTAGTCGTTGGCACTATGTTGTACGCGCCTGATCTTGCACGACGAAGATCCTTGTGCGGCCCATCGACCAAGTTCTGATCGGCTGTATAGCTATGGACGGTTGTCATGAGGGCCTTCTGAATTCCGATCTTTTTCTCCAAGACATCCATGATTGGAGTAACGCAGTTAGTGGTGCAAGATGCATTTGAGACGATCTTCTCTCCACTGTATTTGTCACTGTTAACACCAACAATATACGTCGGGATATCGTCGTCCTTGGCCGGAGCTGAGAGTATTACCCTCTTGGCACCTGCCTGAAGGTGAGTCCGGGACCTCTCCTTTGATAAAAATGCTCCGGTTGACTCTATGACAACGTCAACACCCAGCTTTTTCCATGGCAAGTTCCTCGGATCCTTCTCCGAGAGAAACTTAATCCTTCGGTTGTTAACAAGCAGGCTGTCCTTGTCTGTTTTTATTTCACGAGAATATATCCCATAGCAACTGTCATACTTTAGAAGGTGGGCCAATGTGCCTATGTCGCTCAAGTCATTGACCGCAACAAGCTCAAGATTATTTTTTTCCAGAATAATCTTAGCTGCCGCACGGCCAATTCGCCCAAAACCATTGATAGCTACTTTCATTCTTCCTCCCTGATCTCGATGCGCCTGCTGAAGTGCTTCTCCTTCGACCAAGTGTTGCAAATTCTGGTAAACTCCAGCGATCTGATACTTGAACCGCCCACGAGTAACCCATCTATCTCTGGCCTGCAGGCATAATCACGAGCATTCTGAGAGTTGATACTTCCGCCATAGAGAATGGGTGCTTGCACCAAGCCGTGTTGCCGCAAGTAAGTAATAACCTTGCTCACATACTCTGGATCTGCGTTATTGCCAGTGCCTATCGCCCAGATGGGCTCGTATGCGACTACAACATCGCCATAATTTTTCTTAGGCACATGAAGAAGTGCCTGTTCTAATTGATTTAACGGTTGCTTTGGCAAACCTTCCTTCTTCCTCTCACCAACACAAATTATGGGCGTTATGCCAGCCTTGAGGGCAGCTATTACCTTTTCATTAACATCCAGATCGGTTTCGCCAAAATGCTCTCGACGCTCAGAGTGTCCCACAATGGCATATTGAGCCAAGTCCCTGATCATGAGGGGCGAAAGCTCTCCTGTGTAAGCACCCTCTGGCTCATAAAACATGTTCTGGACACCCAATTTGATTTGACCGCTCTTGCCAACTATTGAGAGAACTTCTGCAAGCCATATTGCAGGGGGGCAAAGCACAACCTCGACACCCTTTATCTTTTCGACACCGTTTCTGATCGAAGTCGCTAAAATAGCCGCATCCGCAGCTCGGGTGTACATCTTCCAATTACCTATCACAATCGGCCGTCTCAAATCCCCTCCAGTTTCGTAATTCGTAGTTCGTATTCGGTATTTCGTATTATGGATATTTCTGGTTCAAGTCATCAACCGATATACGATATACCTATCTCCTTACGCTATTATATAAGTTAATGAGGGATTTGGCCAGCTTTTCTGAGTCGTGATAAAGGGGTTTTTCCCCATCAATCAGATCAGAGAGAATGATCCGATGGCCGAGTATCTCGGTCTTGTCAGTCGTGATGTTGTTAATCTCGCCCAACTTATGCTCATCCTTCGAGCGACTGATAATTTTGTTATTCACAAGGCAATAGTCAAAAATATTTCCACCCGTATTGCCAACGAGTGCTGCAATATGGTCCTCAACACTGTAGCCGGCTGTTTGTGTTCGTTCTGTCGAGCAATTAACAATATAAACTTTCAGCGCTTTCTCGTTTACAGCGATCGCCTGTCTTATGCCGGCAATGAGCAAGTTGGGAATTATGCTGCCATAGAGACTGCCTGGACCGGCGACGATTAAGTCTGCATCACGAAGTGATTGCGCGGCCTTATGGTAAGCCTTGGCTTCTTTTTTGTTCAATTGAATACATCTGATCTTTTTACCGACAATCTCATCTAAATTTGATTCACCCTCAAGTACAGTTCCATCTGCATATTTGATGACAAGATCAACATTCGCCAGCGTAGCAGGCACGACTCGACCGGCAGTTTGGAATAATTCTGTTGTTGCTTCAATCGCCTTATCGAAGGATCCAAGATACTCAGTTAGAGCCGTGATCCAAATATTGCCGAGAGTATGTCCACCAAGAGCATTCTTCTCCCCCGAAAAACGATATTCAAAGATATGAGATATCAGTCCCTCGTCATAAGCCAGAGCCGAGATGCATTTCCGAATATCCCCTGGGGCCAGCATGTCGAATTCTTTGCGCAATCGTCCCGTTGAAGCGCCGCTATCTGTTACTGTGACTATGGCCGTGATCTGATTTGAGTACTTCTTCAAGCCCCGGAGCAAGGTGGCCAATCCGGTTCCGCCGCCAATTACAGCGATCTTAATCTCGCCGCCGGCAAGATAGCGAGGATCGCCGGGATCAAACTTTATCCCATTCCACCAGTTTTTTAGGAATCGCTTAACCATTTACAGTATCAATTATTTATGGTTTAATAATCATGGCGCGAAGGGAGAAGCAGTGTGGTACGAAAGATCGACAGTTGGCTCTTGGCTCTAGCCAAGAAAATCCTGACCATAGCAAGTTTCTTCGGTATCACAAGATGGCAAGTGATTGTGGGGTGGATATTGTTGGCTTATTTCACAACATTCATCATAACCTGTAATGACTTGTTGTTTTCCCTTATAGTGATGCCTCCGAATGTCTGGGTTGACTATAAATTGGCAAAATTTTACTTCAGAGACGACGACGTCTTGGCTAATGATTTGGTCTTGCTCAATCCGCATATCCGTTTGGCACGTGTTTCCCTCTATGGCCTTTTATGGTTCGTGATTGTGCCACCCAACATGCATTTTTTGAGACTTCTCATGATCCCTGACTTCTACCTCTATTTTGTCCTCAATCAAGGACCAAGAAGCAAGATAACGCTCAGGGGACTAGTCAAAAACGTCCTAGCCAAAGCGCGTGCTTTGTTGACACCCCAGCCGGCGCCCCAACCTGCTCCATCTTGTTTGTCCGTCCCCCGCTCTTAAGGCGGGGATTTTTGTTCGCAACAAGAGAATTATTCTATCTATTGTAGCATATTTTTAGAGTGGAGCTTGCGGTAATAGTCTCTGGCAAAACGGTGAGCCTCGTTTCTAGCCTTAATACAAATTATCTGAATTTCAGGATTCTTCTTGATATATGCGGCGATGGCATGATTAGAAAAATGGAACTCGTCTTTGTCGCGCTTCGGGCCCTTGGCAATGCCAGCTACTGGAATATCAAGTCCATGAGATTTGAGTATTCGAGTTGCAAGTGTAACATGGGTTGGGCCACCGTCAACTATAAGAAGATTGGGTAACGGCCAGCTGTTATTGAGACGACGCTCCAATACTTCAGCCATCATACCAGTATCGCCACCTTCGTAGCCGAGCACACTTAGCGCTTTGTTTTTGATCCTAAAGCGGCGATATTCGTCCTTGTCCGGCTCGCCATTGGCAAAAACAACCATAGAACCAACGGCATATTGGCCCGAAATGTTCGACATGTCATAGCATTCGATTCGCTGAAAAGCGAGCTTGCCGGGCGAGGTAAAATCGTCCTTGATACCAACGGCAACATCGCTGATATGGTCCAGGGCATAAATGCGATCCCGAATAATTGCCGCCTGCTCGAAGTGGTTGGTTTTACTCAGGCGATGCATTTCCTTCTCGAGCTTGGACCTAACCTCCTTCTTGTTGCCACGGAGGAAGTTTTTTAGATAAGTAATGTTTTTCTGATATTCTTCTCTGCTCGTTCCAGCAACACAAGGCGCCGGGCAAATTCCAAGATCGCCATACAAACAAGCCCGGCCAAACTTGCTGTAGCGATTGTATTTGGTGTTAGTACAATCCATGTAGGGGAATATTCGGCGAAGATAGCGCAGCGACTTCTTGAGCAAATCTCCGGCCGGATATGGGCCGAAGTACCAGGCCGATTTATCATGCAAATCGGCGTTTTTGTACCTGACCAATTCTACTCTCGAAACATCTGTGGCACATAAATTACGATTCTTACTTTTGACCTCCGCCTCGTCACTTACGCCCACCTTTGGCTTAGTTATCCTTATCATCAAAAACGATTTGTCATCACGCAGACGAATATTGTATTTGGGTTTTAGCTTTCCAATCAGATCGGCTTCCAAAATAACGGCTTCGATCTCACTCTCGGTTTCGATAGTCTTGATATCGACGGCAAGCTGAACCATCAGATCAATGGCTGGTCCCCGACCAATCTCTTTGGCAAAATATGACTTGATACGATTGCGAATATTCTTTGCTTTGCCCACGTATAAAATATCCCCACTGGCATCAAGAAACTGATACACGCCAGGAGATTGCGGCAACTCTTTAATTTTTCCCTTCAGATTTGACATAATACGAGGTTTATTATATTATAAGCAACGATCTAAGGCAAGCCCCGCTAGAGTGTCTTGGGTCAGATGAGGGAGAACACAAGGTGCCATACCAGAAACAGGCTGAAGAGATCGCCCGACACATGGATCTTCTGTCTGACTTTTCACGCAACGCACAATGGGGAGAGATAAGTGAATTCTTGGTCAATCATCCTGATCACGCTGCGCTTCTGTTTATGGACATGCTTGCAGCTCGCCTCAGGGATATTGATGATTACAGACGCACAAGCATTTCGGTCGTCCAAGAGATCCATTGCATCATCATAGAGGTCAGGCGCGAAGACCCGGAACTTACCGACAAGCTTCTCGCGCTTGACCCGTTCTTGCCTCAATGGCTCAAGATCTTCTAGGGATGACGAGCAAGCCCACTTTGTCGGACCGGCTTACTACTGCCGGTCGCATCGTTCGTTTGCGCTACTGGCTTAGTTTCAAGCTCTGGGCCAGAAACAAGATCGGTGCCAAGACAGAGCATTGGATATACACATTCCGATCATCTCAATCCCTCCATCCGCCAATCCGAATCAAGATCAGATCCGCAAGGTGGATGAGTCCTTACCAATACCGCCAAATTTGGCAAGCAGCCATCGAAGTAGGACAGCTCCAGTGGAACGTTCCAACTGTTATGCTTGATCACACATCCCGACCATGCTTGCCGGGTACCAAATGCGATAAATTGCTCGACCTCAGAAAGGCTGAGCCAACCTGGCATTAGCCTTTATTTACACCAAAAGAGTGGCCTTCGGCCACTCTCATTTTTTTGTTTAATTTAGTACGACCGGGCAAAAATCACTTTAGTGCTCGACTCCTGACCGCAAACAACACACTGGCCCCCTTCTTTCTGCTGATCAAAGGGAATACAGCGAATAGTCGCTTTGGTTTCTTCTTTTACTTTCGCTTCGCACTTAGGATTTCCACACCAGTGAGCTCTGGCGAAACCCGCTTCTACCTGATTTGCAAGTTCGTCATAAGTTGAAACGTCCTTAGTCTTTGCCGTGCGATAATCAAGAGCACGCTGGAATAGATCATGCTGGATACTCGAAAGGACTGCCTCTATCTGCTTGGCTGCGCCATTTAGAGAAACCGCGTCCTTCTCTCCGCTATCACGCCGAACCAAAACTGCTGATCCCGACGCAATATCCTTCGGACCGATTTCAACTCTGACGGGAATACCCTTCTTCTCCCATTCAAAGAACTTTGGACCAGGCCGCATGTCTCGATCATCAATCTTGGCAGTGATGCCTAATTTTTCTAGCTCAGCCAGAAGGGTGGACACGTGCGCCATCACCCCAGCCTTCTCCTCATCATTAGTCCAGATCGGGATAATAACAACTTGGGTTGACGCGATCTTTGGCGGCAAAACCAATCCTTTGTCATCGCTGTGCGCCATGATAACTCCACCAATCAGTCGGGTACTAACTCCCCAGCTAGTCAACCAGACGTATTCTTCTTTGCCCTCTTCGCTTAAATACTTCACGTTGAATGCCTTTGCAAAGCTTTGTCCCAGCATATGAGAAGTCCCGGACTGAAGGGCCTTACCGTCTTGCATCATCGCCTCAATGGTGTATGTTCTTTCGGCTCCGGCAAACTTTTCAGCTTCAGTTTTCTGCCCCGCGATAACAGGGATTGCTAAGTATTCCTCGCAAAAGTGCTGGTAAATATCAAGCATCATTCTGGCCCTCTTGTCGGCATCCTCTTCGCTTGAGTGCGCAGTGTGACCTTCCTGCCACAAAAATTCTGTTGTCCGCAAAAAAAGTCTTGTTCTCATCTCCCAGCGAACAACATTAGCCCACTGATTGATGAGGAGCGGCAAATCTCGATAAGAGCTAATCCAGCGAGAAAACATCTCATAAATAATGGTCTCTGAGGTCGGTCGAATAACTAGCGGTTCATCAAGCTTTTTGCCGCCAGCATGGGTCACGACCGCAAGCTCCGGGGCAAAACCCTCAACATGTTCCGCTTCGCGCTTCAAATAGCTCTCCGGAATCAAAAGTGGAAAATATGCGTTAGCGACGCCTGTTTCCTTGAACTTCTTGTCTAGTGTCTGCTGAATTTTTTCCCACATTGCATAACCATTGGGTTTGATGACCATACAGCCCTTCACTGGGGCATAATCAGCTAGATCGGCGACCTTGATAACGTCCAAGTACCACTCTGAATAGTCTTCTTCTCTTTTAGTGATTTCTTCTTTTGACATAGGACTAGAATAGTTTAATAATATCTCGATAAGTAATAGCTACGAGCAGAATAATTAATAAAACAAAACCGATAGTATGAATAATATTTTCAAGCTCTTCCCGAACCACCTTCTTGCCGCGGATGCCTTCGAGAGCAATGAAAAGCAGGCGACCACCATCGAGGGCTGGAAAGGGCAGGATATTAATGAGAGCAAGGTTAATAGAGAGCATGGCGATAAATTGCATGAAAACCATTAGTCCCGCTCTGGCTGCCAAGCCGCTGTAAACATAGACTGCCACCGGCCCGCCAACCTCATCAGCCACCTTGCCCGTTGAGAAAAGATCGGAAACAAAGTTCTTGAGCATTGAAAACGTCGCTTCCACCACCTTCCATGTCTCATGTAGAGCGACATACGGTGCTCGATACCACGGAACTCGTACAATTGATCTTTCGGCGACAGCGACTCCAAGCGGCGCATCCTGGCTATCAGACAGCTGCACCTCCCTCTCTGCAGTTTTATCTAAACGCTCGTACTGGAATACAACCTTTTCACCACGATGAGATTTGGTCAGAGCGCCAACATCTCCGGCCTCATCGAATGGAATGTTTTGACCGGAAACAGTTGCCCCGAGAAGAACGTCCCCCTGCTCCAATCCAGCTTTGCTTGCGGGTGAATCTGCTTGAACGTCAGCAACAATTATCTCTGATGAAAGTTTTTGCCCGGGAATTGCATTTGGATTAGAAACAATTGGAGACATGCCCACCGCAAAGCCGACAGTAAGAATCACCCAGGCAAGCAGGATATTCATAACAACACCAGCTATGGAGATAACAAATCGCTTAAGCGTTGATTGGTTCTCAAAAGCCCGGGGATGATTCGAATGCTCAAGCTCACCCAGCATCTTTACATAGCCACCAAAAGGAATGGCGTTAATCGAATACCTAGTCTCGCCCCTCTTGGCTGAGAACAACCGCGGGGGGAAACCGAAGGCGAACTCTTCAACTTTCACCCCTGCCTTTTTGGCTGCAATGAAGTGACCGAATTCGTGAACCAGGACCAATACGCCAAGTACAAATAAAAATGCAAGGATAGTTAGTATCATTAAACCTCGCTAGCTAGCAAACGTGTAGGTAAGTAAGTTAATAAGCTCGTGAGCGGGCGATCGAATAAGCTAGCAGACCGAGCTACAATCCATATCTCGCGCTGATTACTTGTAAGCTTGCCTGCCTACTTGCTAATAATTATATTTTCAAAATTTCAGCTTCTTTATCGGCAGCCGACTGGTCAACCTTTTTGTTCATTTCGCCAATCAGCTTATTCAGCTCTTCTTCAGCCATGTAACGATCATCCTCTGTGACCTCTTTGCGCTTTTCACCCTCCTGAACCTTGGCCCATGCCTCCCCACGAACATTTCGCAGAGCTACTCTCGCCTCTTCTCCCATTTTCTTCACTTGAGAGGCAATCTGCTTTCTTCTCTCCTCGGTTAGGGGCGGCAAAACCAAACGAACTGATACACCATCATTAATTGGCGATAAACCAAGATCGGAATTTCGAATAGCCGTCTCTATATCCGATAGAGCATTGCGATCCCAGGGCTTGATCGCGATTTGGGTCGATTCGGGAACACTAATCGAAGCCATCTCACGCAAAGGAGTCGTCGTTCCGTAATAAGAAACCATGATTCCATCTACAATTTCGGGATTAGCTCTTCCTGCGCGGATCTTTTTCAATTCTTCCACTAATCTGCTAATTGTTGCTTCCATCTTGGGTCGAGCTTCTTTGATAATTTCATCTATAGTCATAGCGACTCCTTGTTTTACCATCTTCCTAAATGAGTTACTTTACAATAGTACCGATTTTCTCTCCCAGAACGGCCCTCTTGATATTGTCGTCCTTGAGCAACTCGAGAACAAGGATAGGCAACTTGTTGTCCATACACAAGGTTACGGCAGTGTTGTCCATGACTCCATACCCATTGTTTAATATGTCAAGATGCGCAAGCTGCTCTATCCGTACTGCATCTGGGAACTTTTCCGGATCTTTGTTGTAAACACCATCAACTTTGGTTGCTTTGAGCACTACATCACAATTTAATTCGCATGCCCGCATGGCTGCAGCCGTATCTGTGGAAAAATATGGATTTCCCGAACCAGCACCCACGATCACAACCCTTCCTTTCTCAAGATGGCGAATAGCACGATTACGAATGTAAGACTCGCAGACCTTGGGCATATCAATTGCCGACTGAACTCGATTCTCAAGACCGATCTTCTTTAGCGAACTACCAAGTGCGAGCGAATTCATAACCGTTGCCAGCATTCCTATATAGTCGGCTGCCGTACGGTCTAGACCATGTTTTGATGCGGCTAAACCACGGAAGATATTCCCGCCACCCAAAACTATCACAATCTCTGCACCAGTACTAGAAGTTTTGGCAATCTCCGACGCAACCTTGTCAACAGTTTCGGGCTCAATACCATAATGGCGAGAGCCCAATAGTGCCTCGCCAGATAGTTTAATTAGAACACGTTTATATTTCGGCTTCTGCATTTAGCATCAGTCTAGCAAAAAACTCCAACTAAGGAAAGCTAAAGCAGGTACAAAAACTATTTCAAGCCGAGTTCGAAACGAACAAATCGGGATACGGCAATATTCTCACCAATTTTTGCAATCTTTTCCGTAATGAGTTTTCCGATAGTTGTGTCTTGATCCTTTACGAAAGGCTGATCAACCAGGCATACTTCGGCAAAATACTTTTCGAGTTTGCCTTCGGCAATTTTGGCAATGATATCTTCCGGTTTACCGCCAGACCTAGCCTCATCCTCAAAGATTTTCTTCTGCTCGTCTAAAATCTCAGCGGGAACGTTATCCCGAGAAACATAGAGTGGGTTCATGGCTGCAACCTGCAAAGCAACGTCATGGGCGAGCTGTTTGAATTCTTCATTCCTTGTGACAAAGTCAGTTTCGCACAAAACCTCAACCAAAACACCGATCCTGCCTTCGTGAGAGTAGGCCTCGATGATCCCTGACCCTGTAGTCCTTTCGGCTTTCTTGCTGGCTTTATCTGCGCCGCTGCGACGGAGGATTTCTAATGCTGCAGCCTCATCGCCGCCTGCCTCAACAAGAGCCTTTTTACACTCCATCATTGATAAACCGGTTTTGTTACGCAACTGTGCAACTTGTGATGCTTTGATGTCTGCCATAAAACTCCTTGATTAGAGTTCATAAAGTTTATAAAGTTCGTAAGGTTATAAAGCAATAAAGTTATTCTGAGAGATTTAATCTAGCATGCTGGAGGATCCCTCCGCCTCAAAGATCAATGGGTTGGGATGACCCCCGACAGATGAGAGCTATTTTACAAACTTTAGGAACTTTTAACTTTATAAACTATTTTGTTTCTTCTTTTTTCTCAACTACTGCTCCCTTATTCTCCTTGATAATCTGGGAAAAAAGGTTAGCGAAAAGTTCGATTGATTTGGTGGCATCATCATTTGCCGGCACTGGATAGTCGATCAGACTGGGGTTTGTGTTGGTATCAACAATAGCAATGACTGGAATGCCAGCATTTTTTGCCTCACGAAGAGCATTTTTCTCATCATGAGCACCAATCAGAATTAACGCATCAGGCTTTTTCTCAAGTTTGACGAGTCCACCCAAAACCTTCTCTGCCTTTTCAGTTTCTTCTTTTAATTTGGTTCGGTCTCTCTTTGATAGTGCGTTAGCCTCTTCGCCCTCGAGCATTTTCTTGTTCTTCTCGAACTTTTTGACAGAACCCCGGATAATGTCAAAGTTGGTAAGAGTCCCGCCAAGCCAGCGAGAGTTTACAAACGGCATGCCACAATTTTCAGCTGCAACTTTGATGATATTTGCAGCTTGCTTCTTTGTGCCAACAAACATGACTGTTTTGCCCGAAGCGGAAAGTTCCTTCAAAAAATTAACAGCCTCGGCCATTTTCTCTGCGGTCGACTCAAGGTTGATAACATGCACGCCAGATTTGGATGTAAAAATATACTTCTCCATTGCCGGATGCCAACGAGATGTTTTGTGTCCAAAATGAACACCTGCGTCCAAGAGATTACGCAACGTTGGTAATGTCGTAGCCATAAAATATTCCTTTCTAGTCCCCTACGAAAATACAAACTAAACGAAAGTACGAAATTACAAATACTATTCGTAATTTTGAGCAATTCGTAATTTAGCAGGGGCTGCCAAGCTTTGCTCGGCGCTAATTCTTTTTTAAACCTCCGCCCAACACTCCCGGTAAACCGGGAAAGAATTTGAGATGGACGTGTGTACTCCTCGGGCTTTGCCCAAGGGTGCGTTCTCCACAGCGCAGTTTTGCCTGCAAAACTGAAAGATTCGAGGCAAACCCGAGCGAAGGAGGATCCGCTTCCTCAATGATGAGGATTACTCGATGGAGTATAGCAGACTATTTACATAGATTCAATAGTGTGATATATTTATCTCGTTGATATAAAAAACGAGCCTGATTTCGTTTTTTGTTCTTTAGTTCTTAAGTTTTAGGTGTTTTAAATGAAACCAAGTATCCATCCAACATATTTCAATGATACCGTCATCACTTGCGCCTGTGGCGCAACTTATTCTGTTGGCTCGACGCAAGAAGGCATCAAGGTTGAAATATGTTCATCCTGTCATCCTTTCTACACCGGCAAGCAAAAGCTAGTCGACACAGCAGGACGAGTCGATAAGTTCAGAGCTCGCGTGGCTGCACGTGAAAAGGCCGAAGCCGAAAAGGCAAAAGCAAACACTAAGGCTGAAGCAAAGAAAGAAAAAATCAAAAAAGAAACTGCTGAAGAGTAGTTGATTTTAAGTTATACTCGTTTCACTCGTTTAACGCACTGTCGCCGGGCATTATCATATCTTGTTATAAGTGCGCTTCGCTTCTTGTAACGCCTTGTCGCCCTATCGGGCATTATCATATCTTGTTATAATTAAAACCGGCACTATCTCCGCCTTCTTGAGAGCAGAGAAACAAAGGCCGGTTTTTAATTAACCAAATAAAAAAACGAACTAACAGACTCCAACCTCGACCAAAGTCAGGCAAAGCAACCAACAAAAATTTTATGCTTAAATCCGTCGTCCATTAAGTCTGTCGTCCATATATGATTAGGAAAATCTTATGAATGAGAAACTGCAAAAAATATTAGACAACTATCGCAATCTTGAACAAAGATTAAACGATCCCATGATCACACAAGACCAAGCTCAATTTGTCAAAATCTCCAAGGAAAAAGCAGATATCGCACCCCTTGCAGAGAGAATTGAACGTTATTTTGCAGTGCAGAGAAACATTTCCGAGAACCAAGACATTATCAATAGCGGCATCGACCCAGAGTTGGCCGAGATCGCACAGGCTGAGCTAGCAGACCTTGAAAGAGAATTTGGAGAACTTGAGAAAGAAATGGAAATTGCCATCCTGCCCAAAGACAGAAACGATGAAAAAAACGTCATCATCGAAATCAGGCCCGGTGCGGGAGGCGATGAATCTGAGCTATTTGCAGCAGAAGTCTTCAGGATGTATGCCCGTTATGCCGAGCGACAAGAATGGAAGATAGAGATACTCGACTCGCAACCTTCACCGATCGGCGGCCTGAAGTCAATCACATTCCAAATAAACGGGCGCAACGTTTATTCAAAGATGAAATACGAAAGCGGCGTGCATCGTGTTCAGCGTGTTCCAGAGACAGAAAAGGCTGGTCGCATCCACACATCAACCATCACTGTAGCCGTACTGCCGGAAGCAGAGGAAGCTGATATTGCAATCAAGCCCGAAGATCTTCGAATTGACACCTTCTGTGCCACTGGCCCGGGCGGCCAGTCAGTCAACACTACCTACTCTGCCGTCCGTATCACACACCTCCCAACCAACACAGTGGTGTCCTGTCAAGACGAAAAAAGCCAACTGAAAAATAGAGAAAAAGCCCTTAGTATCCTACGTTCTCGTTTGCTTGCAGCAGAAGAAGAGCGACTGGCTAAAGAGCGTGGTGACGCACGCCGATCGCAGGTCGGCACAGGTGACCGATCTGAAAAAATTAGAACCTACAATTTCCCCCAAGACCGTCTCACTGATCACCGAATTAATGAATCTTGGCACAGTCTGCCTCGTATTCTGGACGGCGACCTTGAACCTATCGTGAACAGTCTAGTCTCCGAAGACCAAGCAAGGCTGCTTGCCACATCAGAGGAAACAAGCGTTCGATAAAGGCAACAAAAGATTATCCCATGAGTTATCTTTCAATTGGCACAATTTTGAAAAGAGCATCCAAGGAACTATCAAACCAAGGTGTTGAAACACCCGATCTTGATGCTAGGGTACTACTGGAAGCAGCCATATCCAAGGACGCACCGTTTATTTTTTCTCACCCCCAAATGCCGATGACTAATGCTGACTACTCTCGCTTCAGGCGCTATATCCGCCGAAGGAAAACGGGCGAACCAGTTGCCTATATTTTGGGCCACAAGGAATTTTATGGTCTAGATTTTATAGTTAATAAAAATGTCCTGATTCCACGTCCAGAGACAGAGCTACTGGTCGAAACCGCACTCGACAGAATTAAGAATTATGAATCAAGAATTAACGAAAAGCGGCAAGAAACAAACAGCCACAAACTCATAATTCATAATTCTAAATTCATAATTCTAGACGTCGGCACTGGCTCCGGTTGCATTGCTGTTTCCATTGCAAAATCCCTTTCTACCCTCCATTCTTTACTTTCTACCAATATTTATGCCACCGACATCTCTTCGAGAGCCTTAACGGTTGCTAAGAAAAATGCTGAAAAGCATGGCGTTAAGGGCTCAATTAGCTTTTATAACTCCGATCTACTCTCCAACAAACGACTCCCAAGAAAATTTGATCTCGTAATCGCGAATCTGCCCTATGTGCCCCAAACTCATCAGGAAATAGCCATCCTTAGTATGGCGGAAGGCCCCGACAAAGTCGGGGTAAACTCCAGACGGAAGAGCCCAATAGATTTCGAGCCGCAAGAAGCCATATTCGCAGGCGAAAATGGCACAACGATTATTAAACGCTTCCTGAGCGAAGTAAGGGATCGAATCAACCCTGGCGGAATCATCTTAGCAGAACTGGATCCACGCAACGCCACTGAATTATTTAACACAGCCAAACAGATTTTTTCTGACAGAAAGGTAGATTTGCACAAAGACCTTGCCTCTCTTGATAGATTTCTCTCGATATGTTCTAATTAAGCTGCTATCGAGCCAGGAAGGGGGGCGAACAAGATGGCACTATCGGAGGCCGAACTCCAACAAATCAGGATAAACGATCGCTATCAAGTCATGCAGATCCAGCGCCGGCTCATCACGTGTCCACAATGTCGAGGAAACCTAGCATCTCTCGACATCAAGATCAACCGGGACGGAACGACACACAAGGTTCCGATTTATGCCGTTTCCTGCGAGCAGTGTCGTATAATCTTTATCTTTCCGCCCGACAAGAACGAATGACAGGGCGAGAAGGAGGAAAAGTCAGTGTCCCACCATCTAGCCTACCGCGCCTTTTGCCGAGCCAATCAGTCTGCTCCAAGACACATGGCAAAAGGCGTACACAAAAAATACGCTTTGAGCGTATTTTTTGTTTATTAACGAGATATTGGCGGTTACTTTCTTTCTTCGAGCGTAACTTTAACCTTCTTTTCGCTGCCCTTTGACAAAACCTTGAGCTCAACTTCGTCACCGACTTGATACTGCTGTATCAGACTTATCAGGCTGTTGTTCTGGTCGATCTTCTCGCCGTTAATTTCGAGAATAATATCATTCTCAACTATACCTGCCTTATCGGCTGGTGATCCAGCAACAACTGCTACCTGACCCATGCCCTGACCACGCAAAACCCAAGCACCATAATCGACAGTTAGACTGTTTTCTTTAACGATCTCCGGTGTAACCTGAACATAACGGACACCGATAAACGGTCGAATTATTCGACCTGATCTCTTGATGCTTTCGATTGCAGATTTAGCTTCACTTATAGGAATAGCAAAGCCAATACCCTGTGCGTTTGTGGCAACGGCTGTGTTTATGCCAATAACTTGACCCTTAAGGTTTACGAGTGGACCACCGGAGTTACCCTGATTTATGGCCGCATCTGTTTGAATAAGATTGTCCAGAGTCTCAGTCGCGCCAGAAGAAGAATCAGTTGCTTGAATCTTGCGGTTCCGCCCAGAGACGATACCTGCGGTCACCGTGTTCTGGTATTTGCCAAGCGCGTTGCCAACCGCTACGACCCACTGGCCAACCTCGAGTTGATCAGAATCACCCAGCTCAACAACGGGCAGGTTTCTAGCCTCAACTTTGAGGACAGCAATGTCCTGATAAGTATCAACTGATTTTACCACCGCATCGTAGCTGGTACCATCTGCCAAGACCACCGAATAGGTGGCATTTGAGTCGGAAACAACATGAGCGTTGGTTAAAATTAGTCCATCATTGGTAATAATAAAACCCGTGCCTGCACCCTCCGCCTCAACGACTTGACCGAAAATGTCTTGGACGGTCTTCTTCTGCTTGACTGAAACGACTGCACCCTTCACCTTATTTGTTGCGTCAATGATCGCGCTTGATTCCTCAAGAACCATTCTTTCTGTCTTGGTTGTCGGTATAGAAAGCTCTTGGAAGCCAAACTTTTTTGCAAGAGCCCCGTCATTAGCCGAAAGTGCCAGTAATCCAAACACACCGCTCACAGCTCCGACCATTAAGGCTACGAGTACTAAAGCAACCACGCCTAAACTTAAGCGTTTTTTATGATTATTTTTTACATCTCCAGTGACTGGATCAATAAAATCAATTCTTGCCATTGCATGCTCCTAAAACCCTATATGTCTTTGTTTTAAGCTCTAGTAATACTACTTATTATCGGTTCTTTTCTCGATCTCTTTTTCAACATCAGATTTAATTTCCTCGCCCTTGTTTTTCATCTTCTCCCAGGCATCTTTTGCGCTCTCGCTGCCCTTCTCCACGAGCTCTTTACCCTTGTCGGAATAATCTTTGGCCTTATCCTTGATGATCTTTCTTGTATCCTTGCCGCTCTTCGGAGCAAAAAGAACTCCCAAAACAGCTCCGGTTAGGGCGCCAAGCAACGCACCAGCGGCAAACTTTTTGCCATTATCTTTATTTGTCATCGCTTTCTCCTTTCTTGTTGTCGTTTTTTTTAAGATCCATAAGTCGATCACGTAAAATTTTCATAAACTCAAACGAAAGAGCAAACCCCTTTAGGGACCCCAGATAGCTAGCGGCGGTAGCTTGGGCGCTTGCCAAATATCTGTCAACTTCCTTTGCTCGACGATGAGCAATAGCAGAAACATCCTCGAGCCGTTTCAATATATTATTAAAACGCCACAAATCAATAGTCAGAACAATGGCCACAATAATCAGCACCGCCAGCAAAACCTGATACAAAATGTCCGTAAGCATCGCGCCTCCCTCTTGTGGCAAAATATTTGTTTATATATAACCAACTCTCATTATAGCAGAAGATTTTTCACGAGGTAAAATCACTGCTATTTTTTGTTCTGACCCTCATTCGGATCGCGAGAAATTATCTTCCATCCAACTGTATCCAGCTTGGAGTTTGGGATGATGTGCAAACAACCGTTATTGTCCTCGATTCTGGTTTTCCGAATATCGATTTTCTTGATCACCCCCTCAATCTCGCCACTTTTAATGCGGTAGCCAACCTCGAAATCTCTATCCTGTGCCAAAAATACACCAGACAGAATGTCTCCTGCCACAGCAGAGGCACCATTGGCAATGGCCAAGCCGACAACCAAGAGGGACCCAGAAATTTTTACGGCGAGTGAGGGCAATCCGGCAGTGCGAGCAAGCTCAGAGAAAAGGATCAACCAAAGAACGGTCACAATAAGGGAGATTACAATATTTGTTAGTGCCTTGGGTACCTTGGCAAGTCTTAGCGCATTGCTAGCCAAACTGGCCAGAATCTTAATAGCCAGATAGCCTGCTGCCAATCCCAAAATCAATATTGGCAACCTTGGTCCCAAGGCTCTAAACGGTTCCAATAATTCAGCCATTATTTCCCCAATCATTCTGCCTCACTTTTCTAATTCTTGCCTTAATAGTTCATTAATTTGTTTCGGATCAGCTTTGCCTCCGGTCTCTTTCATCGCTTGGCCCATGAAGAATCCCAAGAGTTGTTTTTCTCCCGCCTTATATCTATCAACTTCGGCTGAGTTTTGGCTGAGAACCGATTGCACAACACCGCTGAGATCGCCCCCACCGGCACCGGCCTCTCCCTCGACTTCTTTTCTAGCTTCTTCGTACGAACAACTTTCGCTATGTATCAGATCCACAATGCCGGCGAATTGCATTTTTGATGCTACTTTTCCATCCTTCAAATCCATTACCGCCCGAGTATATTGGCTACTCATGACCTCGTCATCTGGACCAGCTAAATCAAAACCAAAGTAATTGTGTACAACTGCCCTTGCCAGTGCATCATTGTAGGACGGATCCAAGGCACGGTTAACAAGAGAATAGCTCTGGAACTTCTTGTTATCTGAGGCCAATACTTTCGCCTCAGGCTCAGCTACACCTTCTCCAGTCAATTCTGCAACTATTGTTTCATAGGATCGGCCCACATTCCGACGAAGCTCCTCAAGGTCGAATACCGATGTTTCAAACGGAGGCAAGTCTGGTTCAGGAAAGTAGCGATAATCAGCAGCTTCCTCTTTTACACGCTGAACATAGGTCTTGTTGTTCTTGCTGTCATATCCCCGTGTAACCTTACCTCTTTTCTCCGGCCAATTCGGATACTCAGCTATCAATCGTTCTTCTTCGAGAATCAATGCCTTCTCGACAAACCTGAATGAGTTTAGGTTCTTGATCTCAACAATCTCAGACATATGCTCGCCATCTGTCACCGAAATATTGGCATCACATCGCATGTGACCCTTCTCCATGTCAGCTTCGGAAACCTGAACTTCATCTCGAACTAGCTTCTGTAACCGGCGCAAAAAATCAGCTGCGATGCGAGGAGAAGTGATATCTGGCTCCGTTACCATCTCCATCAGGGGAGTGCCTGCGCGGTTAAGGTCAACCAGACTCTTGCTACCAAAGTGAATTAATTTACCGGCATCTTCCTCAAGATGAATTCTGTTAAATCTAACCTTGTGGCCACCCAGTTCAATCTCACCGCCAACACAGAAAGGTTCGTCGTATTGGGAGATTTGATAACCCTTGGGTAAATCCGGGTAGAAGTAATGTTTGCGGTCAAATTTGGCAATCTCGGGAATCGTAGAATTGATGGCCAGACCAGTCTTAATAGTCCACTCAATTGCTTGTCGATTGGCAACCGGCAAAGCTCCAGGTAAAGCCAAACAGACCGGACAAACGACAGTATTGGGCGCCTTGTCCTCTGCGTTATTGTCACATCGGCAAAACATCTTGCTCTTAGTCTTGAGCTGGACATGAATCTCCAAACCAATTGTAGTTTTAAGCTCTTTGTTCATTGTTAGTCTATGGAATTAAATGCGAACATCGGATAGATAAAAATCGCTACAACCAAAGCAGCGAGGATCAACCAAATAGCCGACAACATGATCTTGGATTGTTCCGTCTTGCACAACTTCCTTAACCATAAATAGATTGAGTAGAAACCAACCCACCAAGTTAAGAGAAAACCTACATAGAAGCCAATCGTGTTCGCTGCTTGAATCCAGAGTGAATCACCGTTACCCGAGAAAAAAACAGAGAACGAGTAGGTGATGACGATATATACCAAAGCAAAAAGAGAAACTGCTACCGGAGTTTCCAACAAAGCCTTCAGTACTTTCTTGGGCGAACCCTTTTCTAATTTTATCTGCATCCTATAGCTCCCTAATATATCTGAGCAACTTCTCGGCAGCATTCCTCAGCTCGTATTGATCAACACCACGATCATGCTCGTGCGCTAGCTGGTTTCTTATCTTGTGACCTTGCCAGATCTGGTTGTACATGCCTGAGTCGATCGATGATTCAGCGGCACGCAATCGTGAGGCAAAGGTATCTCCATCGAAGCCTTTGGTTTTCAATGTGTGGTCAACCAGCTTGTCGGCCTCGAACACAGCCTGGCGAAGCTCGTGAATGTTATTGGACTCAAGCATGGCCTCAACAATAAGCCGACGCCTGACGATCTCATTCTTGTCAGCAGTAGAAATACCACCCCGTTTTCGAAATCCTTTGATAGCAATATGGAAGAGCGAGGCAACCAATTGGAATAAACCCAAAACGATTGACTCAAGAACTGTTTGCTGATTTTTGTGCTTTCTATATTGCTTGGTCATATAGTTCCGATTCGTAGTATGTGAATTACAGCTATCTAATCTCCACCGTATAAACAGTTATCGGCTCCTTGGGCTTATCCCCCTCGCCAACCTCAACCGAAGCAATTAGACGCACAATGTCCATGCCCTCTGTCACCTCGCCAAAAACAGTATGCTTGCCATCAAGATGAGGCTGTGGTTTTTCGGTCACTATGAAGAATTGGCTTCCATTGCTGTTTGGGCCAGAGTTGGCCATTGCAATGACACCAGGGGTAAGCTTGTGTGAATTTAGTGCATAATTATACCTGTAGCCCTCTTGCTCGAGCGAGGTGATCTGCTCTGGAGACAATCCGAGAGATCTCGGATTAATTTCATCTTCAAGCGCCGCGCCAAAGGCGCTCTCTCCACCGGTGCCATCACCCTTGGGGTCACCGCCCTGGATCACAAAGTCCCTGATTACCCGGTGAAACGTCGTATTATTGTAATAACCTCTCTTTGAAAGCTGAATAAAGTTATCAACCGTTTTTGGCGCATCATTTGGGTAAAGCGCAACCTTAATATCTCCGACAGACGTCTTGATGACTGCCAGATTGCCACTCTTGTTGGCCCCACTCCTTACTCTGCTTAAGTATGGGTTAACAAAAGGAAAAGCAATGACCAAAAGAAAACAGGCGGTCAATATCCAAAAATCAACCCGTCGCCAGAAATAGAGCCAGGGCTGCTTTTCCTTCAGCCGCGCACTGATCTCGTCCTTGCGGCGATTTTCTGCCTCGATCTTCTCTTGTCTTTTTTGTTGTGCCCTTTTGCCCATTGGTAGTCCTTAAAAATTAAATTTGAGGTTTTCTTAGGTGCCAATCAGTCTCTAGCTGGAATACGTGTCCCGCTCGCAACAAAGTCTCCTCTCCCCACATCGGCCCAATCAACTGCATTCCCACTGGCAAATCTTTGTCATCGCGCTCCACAAATCCGGCCGGAAGACTTATACCAGGCAGACCGGCAATGTTCACCGGTACGGTATTAATATCAGCCATGTACATTGAGAGAGGGTCGGTTGTTTTCTCCCCGAACTTAAAAGCAGGAGTTGGAGAAACTGGTGTCAACAAGAAATCAACCGACTCAAAAACCTTGTCAAATTCTTTCTTAATCAAAGTTCGAACTCGTTGAGCTTTCTTATAATAGGCGTCGTAATAGCCAGCTGACAAAACATATGATCCGAGCATAATTCGCCTCTTGACCTCTGCTCCAAAACCCTCTGCCCTACTCTTAAGATAAATATCCATTAAAGTTTCTGCTTCTGACCGGTCGCCTTTTAGCTTTGAGTATCCGAATCTGATGCCGTCATAACGGGCCATATTTGACGAGACTTCGGCTGGCATAAGAATGTAGTACGATGCAAGCGCGTATTTGATTATCGGCAGTGAAACTGGCACTAATTTAGCACCCATCTTGACAAATTTATCAGCGGCAGCCCTAATCTTTGCCTCGACATCAACGTCCATACCTTCACCGTAAAATTCTTCCGGAATGCCTATCTTCCAACCCTTAGCTTTGTCTTCCAATAGGTCGGAATACTTTGGAACGGTTTTTTCTGAACTAGTTGAATCATATTTGTCGTGCCCCGAGATAGCCTCAAGCATGATCGCCGCATCTTCGACTGTCTTGCCGAAAGATCCGGCTTGATCGAGCGATGAGGCCATGGCGGTTGATCCAAAACGTGACACACGACCATAGCTTGCCCTAATACCAGTAACACCACAAAGACCGGCTGGTTGACGAATTGATCCGCCGGTATCCGTACCGACCGCTGCAATACATTCATCGGCAGCAACAGCTGCAGCAGATCCACCGGAGGAACCCCCGGGTACTCGCCCCAAGTCCCACGGATTACGGGTTGGTGAGTTAAACTCAGTCGATGTGTTATAGGCTGAGGTTTCAGTCGACGAGCCCATAGTAAATTCATCCAGGTTGGTCTTGCCTATCAGAACTGCGCCGGCCTCCCAAAGTTTCCGCGTCACTGTCGACTCATACACAGGAATGAAATCCTCCAGTATTCTTGATCCCGAAGTGGTTTTTATGCCCTTGGTCAAAAAGCAATCTTTAACAGCAACGGGAATACCATCAAGGTTCCCCTTAGTCTCACCAGACCTTCTTCTCGCATCTGATTCCCTGGCCTTCTCGAGCGCAAGATTATTGGTCACTGTGATAAACGATCCCACCTTCGGATCGATCTCATCGATTCGCGCCAAAACCGCCTCGGTTAATTCGACCGAAGTAATCTCTCCCTTGGCCAGCTTCTCGCTCGCCTCTTTGATTGTCAGCTGTTCTAAGCCCATATACTGTTCGAGCTTGTCGAGAACTTTTTAAGACTTCTCGATTCGCCCGCCTCACTCCCTCGAAGAATATCTACACGTATTAGCTTTCTCATCTGCGCGTATTCGCGCTCACTCAAATACTCCTGGCACGACAAAAGACCCGTCTCTAAACTCTGGCGCATTCTGAGCAATGTCGGTATGCGAAATACCGGATGGCTCTACTCCGTCATCGCGAAACACGTTGGACATGCCGGTAATATTGGCCATGGGCGGAATACCGTCTGTATTAACTTCATTTAATTGTTCAACATAATCCAAAATCGAGGAGAGCTGTTCTGAGTATTTCTTCTCCTCTTCGGGTGTTAATTCCAATCGAGACAACTTGGCAATATGTTTTACTTGTTCGATATCAATCATGTCAATTTGTTCATAAGGTTCATAAGGCAATATAGAAATTTACATTTCAACTTTAAGAACTTTACAAACTTTAAGAACTATGGCCTCAGCTTACCACTTCCAGACTCCGGATTCAAGGACGCTCCTCTTTCCCGCCATCCTGCCGCCCTGTCATCCTGAATCCTTCGACATTGATTCGAACGAATTCGCGCAAAGGATCCCCTTGCTCTCGCCCTTCATATTGCTGCTTGCACCCTGGATACAAAAAGAGCGGGGGCACACACCCCGGGTGGGTGCATGCTCCCGCATGTCGATGTCGATGCCCCGGTGGCATCAACTCGGGTCAATGACCCCTTCGTTCCCCTTATGGCTGTGGTTGTTGGTGATGTGTCAGCCCGTCAGGGACTCCTGCTTGGCGTGCGCGCCCAGGTCGTTCCGGGTCGCAGCATCGATCAGCTTGTTGCTGTTGCCGACCACGACGGCCGGCGGAGAGTGAGTGGCAATGGTGTTCTCCTAGAGCCAGCGGCGCTGCGACCCCGCAGAGGGGTGCCAACCACTGACTCGAACCCAACAGAGCCGATTCCAGTCCTCGACCTTTACAGGAGTAAACTCCGGACTGGATAGTGCTGGCCCTGCCAGATTTAATGCTATGTTAGCAGACTTTCCGGCAATTGCAATACCTGAATTAAATATTTATCCACAAAAATGTTTCCCGCCACCGCGTCTTCATATCTTCCTATGCCTATGCACGATCGACGATATTCAGCAGAGGATTCTTCATTCAAAAAATATATCCACCCTTATTTGAACATCTTGCTGATAGCGCTATCGATATCTGTCTTGTCGGCAATGACACAGACAGTGTAGGTCGAAACACCGTATTCGTTCGATGCGACGCCGACCAGCTCTTCGACGTTCCGATTGCATACCCAGAGGCTTTTTTGGATCTGCCTAAATCCGATCCTCTTGATTGCCCGACGAAACTTGTCGCGATTGTTCCTCATTCGTTCAGGAATATCAAATGAAACCAAACGATATTTCTCATCCCAACCCTGGCAACCGGCAATTGCATCAATGACTCTTAGCTTAGCTTTATTGGTAAATTGGACTGACTCAAGGCCACTACTGTCCTTGGTAGTTTCGATGTATCCAGTGCGCTTCAGGCCATGAAAAATCTTACTGATATTCTCAACCGTCAACACTTTTTCCGAAGAAGTGCTTATTGCTTCGTAGATTGACCTTCGCTCAAACACTGCCACCAAACTCTCCGGCACTGCCAACAACAGATCAAGCGTTGCTTCAACGGTAGATCTTGCTTTTTGGGCCATCGGTCTTCTGCGTCTATAGTAGTTCTCGTCTCTCCATTCTATGATCTTCTTACCTCTGATATTTGTCATCGCCCACTCCTGTTTGAGTACTAAATAATCTTATGCTGATTATACACGATCGACTGTTTTCAGCATAATATGGATTCTAAATAAAAAAAACAGGCAGTCGTGGTTGACTGCCGTCTGAGATTGGGGCGGGGAGGCGGCGAAAGCCGCTCTCCCCACGCCCGCGGAGTGATCCGGCCGGCGCTTGCGCCGGCGTCCTGTGGGCGCGCCGTGAGGCGCCCGACCCCTTTTTGTCTTCCAGCCTGAGGCTGGCGGGCCGGGGCAGGGGCGCTGCCCGTTCTGGGCCGTCTAGGCCTGTGCACTTGACCTAGTCGGCGGTCTGTGCCGGCTTTGCGCTGGTTTCGAACCCGCGCCCGCCGGACCCCTCCGTGGACTACCCCAGGGGCGATAGCAGACGGGAACCCTCTTCCCGCGCCGTCGCCACTTGGCATGTAGTCATCTTGCACCTCATGAGCCGGGAATTGCACCCGGACATTAGTAGGCACTGCTTGCTGAGGGTCCCGGAGTTTCACCGGGGCTTTATTGGTGGGTACTGCTTGAAACGCACTTGTGAGGGCCGATTTGGCGCTGGCCCTCGTCTGCATTGCGGCCCCATGTGGGGCAAGGAGCTCAATGGCGCTGAGCGGAAGGCTGCCCGGATCAAGTCCGCGCCGCGCTCAGTCGAGCGGCTCCTATTCGCATTGTTTTGGCGTTCCGGCATGATGTTATCAGCCGGAGCCTGGTCGTGCGGTCTTGCAGTCGACATGATGTGACCCGCTGGCTGGTCAGGCACCGAATGCCTGCGCCATGCGGGCGCGCGTTCTTGGTGTTACCCTCATTCGCGCCTCCCGAACCGAAGGGTGGGTGATGACGTCCGCCTGGCTAGCCAGCGGCCTTAACGCTGTGCTGGGCGGAGGTGCGCGTCGTGACCATGCGTACCTCCCGTCATCGTGATGAGTCCCGCGTTGTCGCGGTCGGACCCCCTGGAGGGGTTTGCCTGCGGGACCCTTCCGCCGGTTTGGGCCGACGGAAACTCGTCAGAAGTGATTTTGAACTGGGCGGACGAACGCCCGCCTGGCGTAAACCGGATGGGTGAGGCAAGGCCTCGCCGCAGACCTACAAGAGGTCAGTACCATCCGCGCTCGCCAGGAGCGCCCGCGCCGCGTGTCGGTCAGCGAACAGCGAGGATCTTCATTCCTCCGTCCTTTCCTTCCGAACGTCGCTCACGTCATCGACGATATGGCCAATATGCTACCACAGGCGTGGATATTTGTCAAGAGGGCAACAACAAAATTGGGCCGGGACCTTGCCCATGTACCATATTTTACGTGTAGGACATCATTTTTTGAATATTAAACAGGGATTCCCTGCGCTGATCCGGGTGGATTGGTGCCTTTTTCCTGGCTTCGAGACGAAACATTTATCTGTTTTCCGCCGAATTCAAAGGCTTGCGATTTGTTGACCGGCCGAGACTCAGCACTCTGGATGGCTTTGGACTGAGAAGTGCCCACTTGGCCTTCGTACTCATTCCGAACAATAGCCGTCTTCTGAATAGGAGGCTGCGGCCGCTTGCCCGGAACCTCATGCTCATAGCTGGCAATCATCGCCAAGAGCTTAACTATCTCACCCTTATCCTTGGCTATGCGTGCCATTTTGCGCAGAACGCCTGCTTCGCGCGAGTCCTGAGATCTGACGTTGTCTGGTTTTGCGTCCGCACCAGGTTTCTTCTCGCCCTTCGCACCAGGCTCCAGCATCTGTCTGTCCTTCTCAGACAAACCATTGATGTCTTTTGGTCCTAAATTCTCCATACTTCACCTTAGAATTAATCTTTATGTATTGATTATACAATTCCTATTAATTTAAGAAAGTCCCTTTCTGTAATTGTAGAAACACCAAGCTTCTTTGCTCTCTCGAGCTTCGATCCGGCCTCCTCGCCAACAAGCACGTAATCGGTTTTGGTGGAAACGGCAGCCGAGACATTGCCGCCATACTGGATAATTGTCTTGTGCGCCTCCTCACGCGTCATTGTTGGCAACACGCCTGTCACGACAAATGTTTTGCCCTTCAGTTTATCGGCGCGAACAGGGGAGTGATAATTCTTAACTTTGACACCATGTTTTATGAGTTCTTTTATAAAAACCTGGTTCTTGTCGCTCTCCAGATATTGGCCAATGCTGTCGGCTACCTTTTGGCCAATGCCATACAACCGGCCAAGCTCTTCCCTACTCGCTTTCAAAAATTTTTCGAGCGTACAAAATTGTTTAGCGAGATCAGCGGCTGTCTCCAATCCAACAAGTGGAATACCAAGCGCATAGATAAAACGATCCAGGCCAATCCGCTTGGCGCCCTCGATTGCATCAATCAAATTGCTCGCTGACTTCTCGGCGAAGCGCTCAAGCGGCTCGATATCCCCTGCTTTGAGATCAAACAGGTCCGAGGCATCCTTAATCAAACCTTCATCAATCAGACGATCGATGATCTTGGGACCAAGACCATCGATATCGAAAGCGGCTCTCGAAACAAAATGCTCGATCCGCAGCTTCTCAATCGCAAAGCAATTCTTGTTGGCACAGCGGTGCGCCGACTCCCCCTCTTTGCGCACAACCTTGCCGCCACACACCGGACACTCATCCGGCATCTTGAAATGTTTCTCTTTGCCAGTCCGAAGCTCTGGAATAGATTTGACCACCTCAGGAATGACGTCGCCCGCCTTGCGAATCACAACCGTATCGCCGATGAGAATGTCTTTCTTTTCTATCTCGTCCGCATTATGAAGTGTCGCTCGAGAAACTGTTGATCCCGCCACCTCGACGGCACGCAGATGAGCCACCGGCGTCAGAACTCCTGTTCGCCCGACTTGAGCCTGAATATCCTCAACGATTGTGGTCACCTCCTCGGCCGGCCATTTGAAAGCGATGGCACCCCGGGGCGACTTCCCCACACTGCCAAGACGGCTGAATAGCTTCTCGTCATTGACGATGACTACCATCCCGTCAATCTGATAAGGAAGTCCCATTCTTATCTTCTCCCACTCATGCCAAGAGCTGACCACTTCGTCCAAATTGCGACAAAAAAGATTGTAGGGATTGGTGGGAAAACCCAAATCCTTGGCGATTATATGTTCGTCCTCGTGTGTTTCAGCCTCAAGCCCAATCAGGCCGTAGGCAACAAAATCAAGATTTCTTGAGGCTGCGATCTTGGGATCAAGTTGGCGCAATGATCCGGCAGCGGCATTACGCGGGTTGGCAAATAATTCCTCATTGCGTATCCGCCTGTCTTTGTTGAGCGCCTCAAAACTCTTGATCGGCATATACACCTCTCCCCTGACAATGACGCGTCTTGACCTGGCTTCTTTGTAATACTTTGAATCTTCCCGCAACAACAGCGGGATACTGCCAATCGTTTTGATATTGTTGGTAATGTCTTCACCAACCTGGCCATTACCTCGCGTCAGACCATAGAGCAGAGCCCCGCCTTCGTAAATAAGGCTGACGGCCAAGCCATCCATCTTGATCTCGCAATAATAACCCGATTCTTCGAGGGCGCCAGTGTTAACCAGCCGAATATTCCTCTCATTCCACGCCCGAAGCTCCGCCTCATTAAAGGCATCATTGAGCGAGAACATGGGATAGTCGTGCGGCACCTTCTTGAATTCCTTGAGTGGTTCACCCGCGACCTTTTGCGACGGAGAATTGGGATCAAAAAACTCCGGGAACTGACGCTCGAGATGTACCAATTCGTCCATGAGCGCCTCATAATCCTTGTCTGTAACCTTGGGGTCATTTAGGACATGATAACGATAGCGCATCTCGTTGACATATTTGCGCAGCTTGGCAATTCGTTCTTTGGTTTCTTCTTTGTTCATAGTACGAAAGTTTAATTTTAATACTGTTGTCATTTTACTCTTCTTGGACACGCTCATGCAACACAAAACAACAATAATTCGTCCAAACTAGACAACCAAACAACAATACGGTATAGATCAGATAGCGCAGGTCCTAGGCCTGCAATTTGATGGAGGTGAGGGAATGAACCTTTACAACTTGGCCCATCTTGGAATAAAGAAGGGGGATATACCAAGGCTAGTCATCTCCGATGATGGCCTGGTGCTTGTTGCCACTGCCGGCAAAGGCTTCTGGGTCTACAACACGAAGCAGAAAGTTAGGACTAGCTCTGGCACTTTCTTGCGCAATTTCACCGCTCAAGCAGTCTCACCTGATGGCAAGTTGGCAGCCTACGGCAACGTTAAGGGCGATATCTATCTCCATAGCCTTGAAGAAGAACCAGGGGAGGTAAATCCTGTTGCGATCTACTCCCCGCACGACAAGAATGTGATAATGGCCTTGGCTTTCAGTAATAATGGCCTGATTGCCAGTGGAAGTTGCCAGGGGATTGGCATCTGGGACATCCACTTGCCCGGTCTTCTCAAGTTTATTCCGATCAGCAAAGAGAATGTGGTTGGCCTCCACTTTGACTCACAGAAGAATCTGATCGCCGTAACGGATGCACAGACCAAGCGCTATCGCTGGGGAGATTTCGAGGAAGATTACGATGGTTGCACCAATGGAACAAGTTTTGCCTGGTCAATGAGCTCGATCCGGCCCTGTGGCCCCTACGGCAAAGACCTGATTGCCATTGGCTCGCAAGCTGAGGTACGCTTGCATCTAGTCGAGGAGGTGGCGGCAGAGCGGCGCGAGGGTCGTTTCATTGGAACTTATTATGGCTGGATTACTGCCATGACGCTCTGGGACAAAATTTTAGCAGCGGCGATCAAGGAAGACAACGAAGATGTGTTCAGACTGGGACTATTCGAACAACTCGGTAACTGCGAGCGAGTTGCAAATGTTATGCGTTTCAATCGAAGAATTACATCTCTTGCCGCTTCGCCGGATACACTTTATATTGCGCTCGATAATGGCCTCATCCAGGGCCTGACCCTTTGACGCCAGCGGCATATAGCCCGCTGGCTTTTTTCTTCGTCCTGTCGCTAACTATTGCACAAAAAGGCAAAATATTGTACAGTATCACCGCCAGGCAGAGAGACGGAGGGATACCGATGAAACAACGGCTGATTATAACCTTGGTCGTCACGGCCATGTCGGCGGCGCTTGCGGGACCTATCCCGCCGGATTTGCGCTGCGAGACAGTCAAGGGGAGTCGCGAAGACCTGCGCGAGGAGAAGATCCGCAGCTACCAGCCCAGCACCTTCTTTGAGAAGGCCCTTGTTACGGTAACAAAGGAGGCCCTGCCCCAGTTCGAGTCCGGCCTGGACCCGAACGGCAAGTCCTTCCAGTACACCGACATCAACAGCATGCAGGTGTTCGCCTGGGTACCCCTGATCCGTGGGCTAACTACCCACATCTGGTTACGTGACGCAAACGGCCACTACATCGCCTACCGGCGTCGCAAGTTCGAGACAAGCAAGTTCTACATGCACCACGAGAAGATCGCAGGCAGGATGACTCCGGTCATCTCCTACGAGTGGCGTTCCTTGGCACCGCCAAAGGACGTCTTCATTTTCGAACACGAAGAGAGCGTCTTGCTCCCCAAGATGGACCGTGGCGAGGTCCTGGTCAAGATCGAGTGGAAAGGCAAGAGTGCGACCAAGACCTTTCCGATCAAGTTCTCGCCTCGGTGAGAGCAACCGAACAACACGTACCGCAGCGGGGGAGCCTGGCCCCCCGCTTTTTTATTTGTCCTCATGCCATATGGCGGAGTCGTTTGACTCGGTCTTCAATCGGCGGGTGAGTCGAAAACAGTGTTGATATATTCACGCCCTTAAGTGGATTTGAAATGTAGAGATGGGCGGTTGCCCGGTTAGCTACTTCGAGCGGCTCCTTGTCCTTGGCAATTATCTCAAGCGCCTCAGCCAAACCGTCGGGATAGCGGGTCATGAGAGCGCCGGTTGCGTCCGCCAAATACTCGCGCTTTCGACTGATCGCCAGCTGAATCAACGTTGCTGCGATTGGCGCCACCACAGCCAAGACAATTCCTATCAAGATAAGAAATTGACCACCTTGTCTTTCCTCCCTGTCGCCATGAAACCAAAGACTGCGCAAAAACCAATCCGCCGCAAGCGCTACTGTGCCGACCAGCACAACCACTACCGTCATCAGGCGAATATCATAATTACCAATATGCGAAAGCTCGTGTGCGATCACGCCCTCCATCTGAGGTTTATTTAATTTGGACAACAGCCCCGTCGTTACGGCAACAGCCGCATGTTTCGGATCACGCCCGGTAGCAAACGCATTCGGGGCACTATCCTCGATTATATAAATTTTCGGCCGAGGAATTCCGGCTGTGATAGCAAGATTCTCCACAATACGATGAAGCTCAAGAAACGGCTCCTTTCTTGGCGCTTCCGTGGCGTTGGAAACGGCCAGGGCAATTTTATCAGAGTAATAGTAACTTACGAGTGTCTGAACCATACTAAAAATTGCCGCAATGTAAAGTATGGCCGGATTACCATAAACCCGTGACAAGAACCAACCTAGGCCAATAATGAATATTAGAAAGATGGCGAGTAGAAAAGCTGTTCTTCGCTTGTTTGAATCAATTTGTGAATACATAACAATAAGTCCTAAGTCAAAATTTCAAATAACAAACAAGATACCAGTAAATAATGATGCGGCAAGATCAGTAGAGCAACAAATCGAGCAACCGTCTTGAAGCTTACTTCCCCACTGCCTTACTGCTATCTTTAAACACGAACTATCAGCCTGAAAATATCTCTCCCGACTCAATAAGTCAAATACCGAGCTCGCTTAGACCTTGAAGCTCTGGGCCATCCGGCCGATGACGGGCAAACGTTTTTCCTGTCCGGTGAGTGCTGACGTAACCCCAAAAAACAGGCCGGCAACGGAAACAAGAACCAGCAGCCAGCCAACTATTGGTACCCAAAAGAGAAGAAGTGCTAGAAGCCAAATGATCAACAACCCAACACCCTGTTTGGCATGAAATTTAACGTAGCTATTTTTTCGAGCAAAAACCAACGGTACCAAGACAACGACATGAACATATGACAACGCTGCCATAATTCTTGACTTAACATTATTCTCTATCAAAGGAAAATCGTTCTGTTTTTTCTTCTTGGGCTTGATTCTCTTCGACACTTGTCGCGCTATGTGTTTAGCTTTTTCTCTTATCTTGTGATGAATGGCTAATCCACTTTTGGCAGGCATTTGGCTCCTTTTACTCGAAAGAATAATTATTAGAACTTAACCTCGACAGGCTTGCGCTCGGCTTCATTTTCCAGCTCAAACAACTCTCTTTCCTTAAATCCGAAGAGGCCAGCAATAATATTGGTTGGAAGGCTCCTTATTGCAATATTGAGATCGCGCACATTTCCATTGTAAAAACGACGAGCAGCCTGAATTTTGTCCTCGGTATCGGTTATCTCAGACTGCAACTGCGCAAAATTCTGATTTGCCTTGAGGTCAGGGTAATTCTCAGCTACAGCAAAAACTGAACGCAAAGCTTCCGTTATGTGATTCTCTGCCTTGGCCTGCGGCCCAATTCCCTTAGCGCTAATTGCCTCCGCCCTAGCCCTTGTGACCTCTTCCAGGAGTCCTTTTTCGTGCTTTGCATAACCTTTGACAGTCTCGACCAGGTTGGGAATCAAATCATACCTGCGCTTGAGCTGAACATCAATATCGCTCCAAGCTTCCTCTGTTCTTGTTTTCAGCGATACTAATCGATTGTACATTACTGCGACAATAAGAATGACAGCGACAACAGCACCAATTGCAATCCACATATAAACTCCTTGTAAGTGCGCGAGGCAAGAGAGACCGAGAGTGCGACCTTCAGCTTCTGTCTCTGCCCCTTCGACTCTTAATTACTTATTATACAAAAGATAAAGGTACACCGAACCAACAGACTGACCCTCGGGATCTGTCTCATTTTCTAGGCGCGACCCAAGACTAAAGGTTTTCCCATCCGACTTGTAAGAATAATACCAACCCTCCGTAGCTTTCGGATCCGATGGCAACGCAGCGAGATAACTGGGTACGAGTCTACTGCCTAAGATATTACCAGGACTATTAAGTTTGACAATACCGTTGGTTTCCGGATACTTGTCATTATCAACTTTGTACTCCTCTAGCGCATCGCGAATTGTTGCCAGATCACCCTTGCGCCGCACATCAGTATTGACACTTAGATCATCCTCGGTGGCTTTAATGACCAAATTATCCTCGGGAGCCGTTAACCTATTTTCTACGTCGTAGTCAATAAAATCAGCCTTTAGAATGATCTGTGTTACTGCAGTTGAAGGCGAGGTCAGAATCTTCAGTTCGGCCCGCTTGATCAGTTTGTCCTCAACTCCGATCCAAATATCGCCCGAGACACTCTGGACCATATCCGAAGTTATGCCCAAAGATGATAGCGAGTTACCAATCTCAAAACTGGAAACCTTGTAATGATAAGCCCTCTCACCCCCGATCTTTTCATTGCCCAACCTTATTCCACGCACCGATAGGCCGGCGTCAGATTTGAGCGAGAAAAACTCTGACTGGACTTTTTTGCCCAAGAGTGAGGGAATGGTGTACTCGAGCCACTGATCATTGCTCACTCGATTGCTATATTTGATATAGGGATCACTCTTCAACCATAATTTATCTTCTTTGTTCTTCAGCAAGACCGGATAGGTTCCACTAGTTTTTTTGACCTCCAGTGTGCTCTCGTTTCCGTTTTCCCCAAACGATGACGCAATACTGACGTCGACATCTTTGATTGTCGATCCTTGATATTGGTACGAAGGATAATCCTCTTGTTTCTTCGTGGTTGTTGAGCTACCAGCCGAACTCGATGCCGAGGTACCGGTGGATGCAACATCATCGTAGACAGAACTGGAGCTAGTATCAGAGCCAGAGCCGGGATCATCGCTTGAAGTCTCGTCAAGATAGCTATTTGTTATGGTGTAATCGTAGGCAGAAGAGCTACCATTCGAAGTACCCTGAGTTATAGCAGCCGTAACAATATTTAAGACATTCGAGTCAGCGACAATATTTTTATCCGGGCCGATTGCAACGAGAGGCGAAACAATTATCGACTTTATAGACTTATCAATCGACAAAGTCATTGTCCCTTTTATCTTAAAGTTGGGATGGGATCTCATTTCCACCACGCTTCTAACAAGTGAACTCTCGGCATCCTTGGACAGACCGCCCCAAAGTCGTTCTAAGCCGACAGCACCATAGATCTTCTCAACTCCGATCGACAAAAAACCCTTTTCTGTGAGCAGCGACAAAATTAGCAATAAGAATAGAGGTATTACCAAGACAAACAAGGGGATTAGTCTAACAATTTCAAAACTGGACGTCTTCTTTGGGGCAACGGCAGGAACTGGCACTGCTTCAGCGGGTGGACTGGCGGAATCTATACCAATTTTTTGTGCCACATAATCATTAGAGGAATTTAGCGAGAGCGCCTTTTCATCGTGTTGTGGTTTGTTTTCAATTTTTGCTTTTAGGTTTGCAACAATATTTTGGCTTGGCACTTGCCCAGAATTGGGCCGACTCCCCACTTGCGCTGAAGGGTTGCTAGCGACTTGAGTTTGACCGACATTAGGCTTGATTGTGTCGACAGTTTTTTCGTTTGTTGGGATTTGCGCCGGAATAGTGGTGGATGTTGCAGCAGCGACTTTGCTGGGATCAGGATCAATATAGTTCTCTGCTGGAACCTTCTGGCCAATCTTTTCCTCAATATCTTTTGGAACAGAAAAAGGAACTGGCGCGCTCTCGTCACCGCTATCGTCAAGAGAACCAATCACGGTTGGCTTCACCCCTGGTTCCTCCGAGGGCAAGTCAATATCCTCGTCCCAAGGACTTCCAGAATTTGGTTGCGCTACTGGAACCGCAACCGCATTCGGCACGCTTGTTGCAGAACTTTGGGTCGTATTTGTAGAATTATCCCCTGCCACTAACTCCCTCCATTTGGTCGTCTGCACACGTTATCAGAAGCAACCGATTATGTGCATATCGAAAATTTAATTTCTCACATACTCAAGAGCCTTGATGAGCTGCTCGTCATCCGCGGTTGATTCCTGATCGCTTACTTCAACATCGGGAGAGATTCCCTGCTCATTTATCTGGCGCCCTTTTGGCGTAAACCACTTTGCAACCGTAACCTTTAAGGCAGAACCATCGGAAAGCTCAACTAGCTCCTGGACACTCCCTTTGCCAAAGGTTTTTTCTCCGAATATTTTTCCTGAGCCCCTGTCTTGAACCGCTCCGGCAAAAATCTCCGAAGCAGAAGCAGACCCTTTGTTCACCAGCACGGCCAATTTATAATTTTTTAAGCGAGCCTTAGTCGTTGTTTTGTATTCTTTGACTTTGTCGTTTTTGCCTTTCTCAGAAACAACCACGCCGCCATCGATAAAGTAACTGGCCAAGTCAACGGCTGTCACCAAGTACCCGCCAGGGTTGTTGCGCAGATCGACAACTATCCCATCAGGCTTTGATGCAGCAACCTCCTTGGCGATATCAGAAAAACCCTTGCTAGTATCGTCACCGAATTGTCTAACCTTGATGTAAAGGATGTCCTTGCTACCCTCCTTCTTCCTCTCCCATTGGACGCTCTTAACGACAATGGTATCTCTAACAACGCTGTATTCAATTGGGTCGGCAGTTGCTGCACGAACGATTTTTAGTTTAACCTCAGAGCCCTTTTGGCCACGAATTTTGTTTATTGTTTCCTCAAAACTGATTGTTGAAGTCTTAGTGCCGTCAACTTCATCGACGATATCACCTGTCTTAATCCCAGCCTTCTGTGCTGGAGTACCATCAAGCGCAGACACAACGGTCGGCACCCCATCTTTGGGTGCAATTTCGACTCCGATTCCTCCGAACTCGCCAGAAATATCCTCACGGAAACGCTTATTTTCTTCCTTGCTCATGAACATGGTGTAAGGATCATCGAGCGATGAGACCATTCCGGAGATTGATCCGTCAATCATCTTTTGAGCATCAGTTTCGGTAACAGATTTTTCTCTCAGCTTGTTCCAGGTTTCCCAAAAGATTGAGAAACTAACGTCTTTCGGTTTACCTGATTCGGTATTGACAACCTTGTCCTGATTCTTGGAAACAAAGTTTTTTTGGCCCTGGGTATATCCAATCGCAAAAGAGAGGTAAACCAATATTGCACAAACCAAGACAGGAGTCACCAATTTGAGAAAGTGTTTTTTCTTTATTTTTGAGTTGAAATCTTTTTCCACAAAACTATTATAGCCTATTAGGCTGCTTTCAGCCAGAATCTAGATTGTCGATTGATGGTTTTTCTGTTTGTGCCCGCAGCTAAAACTAAAAGTGTGCTTAATAACTGATCACCAAGACAGAAGCGAGCAATCCGCCAGCCGGCGGATTGAGCCCCACCAATGGGCCCCTCTGTGGGGCGAAAAGCGGGAGCTATGAGGAAGAGTAGCCAAAACTACTTTGACAAACAACTCGCGCCTTTGCAGACAAAATTTGCCGGTTATGACTATCGGACGTAGTTGTTAAGCAGGCTCTTGGACTATATTCAAGGTCTGACAACTCTCATCGCCTTGATTTGCGATTTGCGATAGCCTCGCCCTTCACCAAGAGGATCCTGCATCGCGTATCTGCCGTCTGACATCTTGGACTTTAGTACAACGAAATGAGAAACACCATAAGTGTTGCCCATATCGACACCCATAGCCACGCCGACAACGACTGGATGGCTTGCTGCTAGCTCTGTGTCAACCTTGGCCCAATCAATTGGGACAGATCCCCCATCACTAACGATAGACGTTTGTATCAATGCGCCATCCGATCTCCCGCCGCGAACAAATGAGGAATTTTGTACTGCTGTCACAGGTGTATAGTTTGAGCCATAGTAGTTTGCGATCATGGCAAGAGAGGTTATTAGACAGCCATAAAGACCAATTGTTGCATAATTTCCCATCTTATAGTCACTCCACCTGTCATCAACCTGCTTTAAATACCAACCCTCGGCTGAAGTAGAGATAACATCACCCCCAGTTCCAACCGACGCAGCCTTAATCTGGTCAATCTTAGACTGCAGCTCGGCGACTCTAGCTCTTGCCTGTTCTTCTTCAACACTTAGCTCGGAGACCATCGCCTTTGTGTCGTTCAGCAATCGATCTTTAATTCTCTTTTGCAACTCAAGATTGTTTTTCTGGCTGAGCTGATTGTTCTTGAGTCCCTGCAGCACCATATACTGACCCGTCGTCTCACCCTTCTGCTTTTGCAACTCGTCCTTCAACTGCTGGATCTTATTCATGGAGATGTCAATCTGTTGCCTAATAGAATCGTAGTACTGTTGCTGCGTCACCATCTGGGATAAATTGTCAGAGCTTATCATCGAGATCAAAAAACCATCTTCGCCCTCCATGTACCACGAAGACACTACTCCCTTAAGCCTGTCGTTCTCCTTGGCAAGATTGTCTTCTTCGGCCCTAATCTTATCGGTGAGCTCATCAATTGTTTCTTCGGTACTTGAGATTTGGCCCTGCGTCGATTCAATAGCATCGGCCGCTTCATCTATCTTGTCGCTGACATACTCAATCTGATTTTTAACCAACGCAGCGTCCTTCTCCTTCTGCTCTCTTTGCTTCCGCGCTGATTCAGCTATAGAGGCATTTAGCTTCTGTTGCTTGATTAGATCATCAAGAGTCGAAGCCGAAACGGTTGAAGCGAAAGAAAAGAGAATGGCCCACAATAAAAGCAGGGACACTGTCCGTTTCCATTTTATCTTAGATAATATGATTATTTTATGTCTTTGGCCAGACATGTCCCCTCGTCGTAGTTAGAGTTGAACCAATATGCCAACAGCAAAACCAGAAACAAGCTATCGCATATTCACTCGCAGCCTACACTGATCTAGTATTTCAAGTGCCGACGTATTGCGAACACTGAGCAAAGCGCCCCTAGCACTAAACCAATGATGCCTTGCAATAATATTATAAACCATGCATTCAAGCCAAGATAGTAGGAGTTAAGGTTAGACAAACCTAGGTATTGCTCGATATCCGGTATAGTGAGTTTAAAAATTGAATAGAAAACTAGAGTTGAGACAACGGCAGCGACTATGCCGTATGACACCCCCTCTATCACAAATGGGCCACGAACATACCAGTCCGATGCACCGACGAGCTTCATTATCTCAATCTCCTCTTTTCGAGCGAAAATGGTCAGCCTGATTGTATTGTAGATTATTAGAATCGATATCAAAACGAAAACAGAGGAGAGATTCCAGCCGACAAGCTTGATAAAAGAAGTAATCTTAACCAAACGGTTGATAACATCTTTATTCTTCTTATAGCTAACCTCCCGAATGAGCTGTTTGTAGTCAGCGGTGCTGAGCAGGTCATTGATCTTTTCTAGATCCTCGGGATTTTCTGTTTTTATCTCAAGACTACGTGGCAGAGGATTATCAGTTTCCGTCACAATATTCCTCAATTTCTCATTGTCCTCGTGGCGCTTACGCCAAAGCTCAAGAGCTTTTTCTTTGGAAACATAATCAACACTTTTTATATCGGAGCGGGACAAAAGCACATTCTGGGTAGCAAAGATTTGATCTTTCGAGGTAGAGTCCTCGAAATACACGGACATATCAACCTTGCCACGCAAAGTCTCTGTCGTCCTGTTAGTAACGAATAAAAGACTGACGAAAAAAGAAATCGTAATAAGCGTCAATATCATAATTAGTGTTGCCGCCAAAGAAAGCCAACGATTTCGCCAAAGTGAGACAAAGGCGGTTTTGATTATGCGCAAGAATGAGACAAGTTTCATGTGAAATTTCTAAATCCTAATTTCTAATTTCTAAACAATTTCTAAGCTCTAATATTCAAAATTTTGGTCAATTGAGTATTTGGTTATTGGGATTTGTTTAGGGATTAGATATTAGAAATTTGCTAGCTTTCCTCAAAATCTTCGATTTAGAGGATATACTTGCCCTTCTCTTGATCGGAGACTATGGCACCATTCTTCATGCTCATAACCCTTCTCTCGAGTGAGTCGACAACCTCGCGATCGTGTGTGGCGAGGATAACAATTGTTCCCTGTTGATTAATCTTGAAAAGAAGCTCAATAATTTCCCATGTGGTAACTGGGTCCAAGTTTCCAGTTGGCTCATCAGCAATGAGAAGTTTGGGCTTATGCACCAGTGCTCGCGCAATAGAAACACGCTGTTTCTCGCCGCCAGAAAGCTCCTCCGTCATAGCGTTAGATCGAGTCGAGAGACCAACGATCTCAATAATCTTGGGCACACTCTCTTTGATCTCCCAGTTCGGAGCATCGGCAACCTCCAGCGCAAAAGCAATGTTTTCGTAAACAGTTTTTCTTGGCAATAACTTGAAATCCTGAAAAATTACACCTACTTTGCGGCGATAAAATGGGAGTTCTTTGGGCTTTAATTTCGTCACGTCGCGACCAGCAACATAGATATGTCCCCCTGTTGGCCGCTCCTCACAAGTGAGGAGGCGAATAAGAGTTGATTTCCCTGCACCGGACGGACCGACAACTGAGATAAACTCGCCCAAGCAAATCTTAAAAGAAACATCGTCGGCAGCTGTAATTTGACCGGGGTAACGCTTCGTAACATGATCAAATTCAATTACAACATCCTTACTCTTATGAGAAGGTGTTTCCTGTGTTGATTTCTTTTGGTTTTGCGATACAGCCGGCTCTGCCAAAGCTGATTTTTCTTTTGTTTGTGGGCTTTCTGACATATTTGTGGGTCGCAAACTCCTATCCTAGAGCTATCGGACCGCTAATTTTCTGTCTCCAACAATAGTATCAAAGTGCGGTTGTTAAATCCATACCGACCATCTGGGACGGTTGATCGATGCCCAAAATTGCGAGTACTGAAGGCGCCACATCTGCTAAAATCCCCACTGGCGTACCCACAGCATACTGCGCGTATGAGGCAGGATCACTTGGGGTCAGGACGGGAGAAAAAGGAACTTGTTCAAGTTTTAAATTAACAAAGGGAACAGGATTGGTCGTATGTTCTTTATTGGGACCACCGGTCACTTCATCAATCATGACCTCACAATTGCCATGGTCTGCAGTCAGAATTGCATGATATCCGGCCTGACTCGCTGCAGTGAGAACCTCACCTAAGCACTGGTCAACGACCTCGCACGCCTTCATTGCAGCTTCGAGGTTGCCAGTGTGACCGACCATATCACCATTAGCATAATTCGCCACAATCAAATCGTCACCCCTGCCAATGGACTCACAAATCTTGGCAGTGATCTCTCTGGCAGACATCTCTGGCGCCAAGTCATAAGTAGCCACCTTCTTGGATGGCACGATAACACGATTTTCACCCTGAAAGGCTTTTTCGCTCCCGCCATTGAAAAAATAGGTAACATGGGCATACTTCTCAGTCTCTGCCACATGAAATTGACTCAACCCAAGCGAAGCGATATCTTCACCAATGGTCTGGGCAAGATTAATCTTCTCAAAAGCAACTGGTGCGAGCTGGTCTTTGTAATACTGCGTCATAGTTGCGACAAAAAGATTTTTTGGCAGCTCATGAGGGAAATTCTCTGCGTCAGGATTAGTCAAGACTTCAAGCATCTGGCGTGCTCTGTCATTACGAAAATTGAACATAATGATCGCATCGTTATCCGCTACTGTCCCGCCATTACCAATTACTTTTGGCTCCAAAAACTCGTCGCTTTCACCAGCAGCGTAAGAAGAGCTAAGTGCCGCCAGCGCAGTGTCAAAGTGCTGACCCTCATTCTGAGTGATGAGACCATAGGCTTTGGCAACACGATCCCAGTTCTTGTCCCGGTCCATAGCAAAATAACGACCAACCATGGTAGCTATTGAGCCAACCCGATATTGATTTATGGCAGATTCGAGCTGAGAGACAAAGCTTTCCGCTTGTTTCGGAGAGGTATCACGACCATCAGTAATAAAGTGAACTAGAACCTTTGTTAGCTTCGCGCGAGAGGCGAGGTCAAGCAAGGCAATTACATGCTTGATATGAGAGTGAATTCCGCCGTCAGAGATCAGACCCCAAAGATGCAAACAAGAGTTGTTTTTCTTGGCATGGTCTACTGCTTGAAGAAGGGCAGGATTGTTGAAGAAGTCCCCATTCTCAATCGACTGGCCAATGCGAGGCAGATTCTCCCACACAACCCGCCCTGACCCCAAGTTCAAATGCCCCACTTCAGAGTTGCCCTGTTCTCCGGGATTCAATCCAACTTCTAGACCCGAGGCCGCAAGAGAAGTTTTTGGATAAGTAGCATAAATATAATCTAGGTTTGGAGTTTTTGCCAAAAGTGGCGCATTGCCCTTTTCTGCAGGAGTCAAGCCCCAACCATCGAGAATAATTAATAATGCCTTGTTTTTTGCCGCCACATCTACCTCCGCGTGTTGCTTATTTGCCCTGGAAACCACCCTTTATACTTCTCACCTCTTTCTCTCAAGCCATTCGCTGAAAGCCTCATAATACTTTCTGCTCTTTCAAGGCGCTACCTTAAAGTTAAACACTATATGGAATACCCTTGATCTGTTCCGAAGCGCTAACTGAATACATATTATTACTTTCCGTGACACTTTTTGAATTTCTTGCCGGATCCGCAAGGACAAGGATCATTTCTGCCAACCTTTTCTTTGCCTCGTACCGTCGCCACCTGTCCGCCTGATGATTCCTTCATTCTTTCATAAACCGTCTTGCCGCCATATCGAACAGTGGTCGTCACACCCCCAGAATCATTGCTACGAGTATTATTTGGAGCTTCGTGCTGCGACTCACTTCCGCCTTCCGCCTCGACTCGGCCTCGTCGAGACGGATCGCCCTTCTCGCCCCGCGAAGCTTCAGCGTAGTGGGGTCGCCCTCTCGCCTCCTCTGTCTTTTCCTCTATCTCCAGAACCTCATCCTCGACACCACCAATCTCATCAAGATCTGGCTTCTCGTATTGCAAAGGCTTAGCTGTCATCGGTGCAGCCTCGATCCTAACTTCAACCTTAAATATGGTCCGCGCCACGGAGAGCTCGATACTTTTTAGCAGCTGTTGAAACAAACGATATGATTCCTGCTTGTATTCAACCAGGGGATCACGTTGTCCGTAGCCACGCAGCCCGATACCGGTTCTGAGCTCATCCATTGTTGTTAAGTGCTGAACCCAAAGCATATCAATCGTGCGGAGATAGACCGCTTTTTCGATCTCTCTCATCGACTCGGGACTAAATTTTCGCTCACGTTCGTCATACATCCTCTCACTGATCTCGATGAGCTTCTCTTCATTCAGCGGGAGGTCGGATGTGCCGAATATGGCGGAGAGCTCCTTTTTCGCTGCCTCTTCATCTTCAACAGACTCCAAGACGAGCCTGACCTCATCAGAGATAATGCTTAGAATTTCCTCTCTGAGGGTCGTTTGCTCATCCTCGGCATCGAACGCCTCATCATTATCGATTTCTATCTTTCGTTTTCCACCCTCTGCCTCTAAAATTTCCCGTCTCTTGCGATAAATCACCTCGCGGTGTTTGTTCATGACATCGTCATACTCAACCAGATGTTTTCTTATGTCAAAGTTGTGGCCCTCCACCTTGCGTTGGGCTGATTCGATCGACTTAGAGATCATTCTGTTTTCAATCGGCATCTCATCAGGCAAACCCAGTGAGTTCATCAGGCTCTTGATCCGGTCGCCACCAAAGATACGCATCAGGTCATCTTCCAGAGAAACATAAAACTGAGAGGAACCGGGGTCACCTTGGCGTCCAGCACGACCGCGCAACTGATTATCGATACGACGCGCTTCATGACGCTCGGTTCCGATGACATGGAGACCGCCAATCTCCTTAATCTCCTTGCCGATCTTGATATCTGTGCCGCGCCCGGCCATGTTGGTAGCCACAGTCACGGCACCAAATTCTCCGGCCTTCGCGACGATCTTTGCCTCCCGGTCGTGATGTTTCGCGTTGAGCACCTCGTGCTTCACTCCGGCGCGCTTGAGAAGCTTGGAAAGCATCTCATTTTTCTCGACCGAAACCGTTCCAACAAGAACAGGTTGTCCTTGCTCCTGGCATATCTTAATATCCGCAACAATCGCATTCCACTTTGCCTCTGATGTCTTGTAGATACGGTCAGTAGAATCTTTACGCGTGACTGGCCTGTTTGTTGGAATCTCAACAACATCAAGCTTGTATATTTTAAAGAACTCCTCCGCTTCGGTCGCCGCCGTTCCTGTCATGCCGGCAAGCTTTTTGTACATGCGGAAAAAGTTCTGAAATGAGATCGTAGCTAATGTCTGCGATTCTTGTTTGACCTCGACCCCCTCTTTGGCCTCGATTGCTTGATGCAAACCCTCTGAGTAACGACGACCAACCATAAGGCGGCCCGTGAACTCATCGACGATAACGATCTCGCCGTCCTTGACGACGTAGTCTTTGTCGCGCTTGAAGAGCGCATGAGCTTTGAGTGCCTCCTCGAGATGGTGGACAAGAGCAATGCCATCGCCCTCATAAATATTTTTAACCCCGAGCATCTTCTCCATTTTTTGGATACCAGAGTCGGTCAATGTGACAACGCGATCTTTCTCGTCAACCGAATAATCTTCGCCAGGATTCAGGCGCGGAACAAGCGCTGCAAACTGTTGATAGAGAGAAGTTGATTCCTCGGCTTGAGCAGATATAATCAACGGCGTTCTAGCCTCATCAATCAAAATTGAGTCCACCTCATCGACGATGGCATAATAAAGCTCGCGTTGAGAGGCATCCGGAAGTCGGAAAATCATATTGTCGCGGAGGTAATCAAAGCCAAATTCGTTATTGGTACCGTATGTAATATCACAGGCATACGCCTCTGTGCGAGAGCAGGGCTCTAGATTTTTGCCCTCTGCTTCAGAATAATGACCATAATCAACATTTTTGGCGAATTTGAAAGTTTGGAAATTGCTTTGAATTATGCCCGTCGACAATCCCAAGAAGTGGTAAACATCACCCATGCCCTCACCGTCACGGCGGGACAAATAGTCGTTAACTGTAACCAAATGCGCGCCCCGACCGAAAAGAGCATTCAGATAAAGCGGCAACGCCGCAACAATCGTTTTGCCCTCACCAGTTTTCATCTCAGCAATCTTGCCCTGGTGCAGCACTATGCCACCCATAACCTGAACATCGAAGTGGCGCTCATTCCAAACGCGACGCATCGCCTCGCGCATAACAGCAAAAGCTTCGGAAAGTAATTGAGTCGCAATATTTGCGTCACTCAATCCTTTTTTCCGCTCCCTTTCGATCATTTCTCTAAATTGAGCTGTTTTTGCCCTTAGTTCTTCATCAGAAAGTTTTTTAATAGAGTCTTCAAAAGCGGAAACATTCTCCGCTTGGTCTTGAAGATCGCGCAGAACCTTCTTGTTTGGACTTTTAACGATTAAATCGAATAATGACATAAAAATAATTCCAAATTCCTAATTTCTAATACCAAACAAAAACTAAATGACTTAATACCTAGATGTTTTGATTTTCGTCACCGGAAAACGCATTTAGCATTTGCAACTCGGATTTTAGTATTGACAACCTATTCTACCTATTTGGCCTGATCCTGTCCACCACTGCCGCCTGCTGCTCGTTTTTTCAACTCTTCCTCTCTTTTTTCAAAGTAACTTTGAAGTGATGAATACCAAACACCACCAACTTTAACTCCCCCGTCGTCAGGCAAGATCTCCATATCCAAGTCAGCATCGTCGGCTAAATTCAAATCCGCAACATGATCGGTGTTGTCATTTGGCACACCCGTTTGCTCATTTTGATCGTTGGACACTCGCGCCTCCCAATGATTAATTCATTCAATCATAGTATTAGAATCTTTTGCTTCGTCAATCATCTTACGATGACGATCTTCCAAAGCTCTCTTGAAGCGATGATACGCCTCTGAGAATGCTTGCATATGATGGCTGTTCCGCTCTTCGATAAAGATGTTCTCGCCAGAAAGAAGCGCGTTGATGTGGACGATCTGGTCGGGGCCGTTCTTGGCTCTTTTGCCCGCCTCATCGATTAGAAACAGGTCTATAGTCACTGGCTCATCTCTAGTAACGAAACGAGACAATCCCTGTAGCTTTTCCTCAATATCATTATTCTCCTGTTCCGTCAGAGCAACTCCCTTTATGTGAAATAGTATTTTCATGGGGCTATCTCCTCAAATGAAAAATAATATTATACCTGACGCTGTCATTTTAAACTTTGGGTTTTTGCTTTTGTATTTATTGATTTGAACCCAACGTATTTGTGCAATACTTCTGGAACCACGATGCTACCATCAGCTTGCTGGTAATTCTCCATGATTGCAATAAGCATGCGCCCGATTGCGATGGCTGTGCCGTTCAGCGTATGCAGATACAGAACCTTACCATCGTCTTTGCGATAGCGGATATTCAATCGCCTGGCCTGAAAGTCTGTTACATTCGAACACGAGTGCGTTTCACGATATCTGTCCTCTCCTGGCATCCAAGATTCAATATCGAACTTCTTGCTTGCTGGCGCGCCAAGATCTCCGGCACAAATATTGACCACCTGATATGGCACACCCAAGCCCTGGACAATCTTTTCTTCCAAAGAAACCAGGTAGTCGTGCTCCTTCTCTGACTCTTCCGGCAAAACATACGAGAACATTTCAACCTTATCAAATTGATGGGCTCGCAGTATCCCTCTGACGTCTTTGCCGTGGCTGCCTGCTTCTCTGCGAAAACACGAGGAAAAACCAGCATAGCGCAAAGGCAGCTCCTTCTCCTCCAAAATCTCATCCATGTGATACCCTGCCAACGGTTGTTCGGCTGTACCGGCCAGATAAGTGTCGTCCTGAGTTCGATAAATCTCATCTTCGCCGCCTGGAATATAGCCGGCGCCCTCCATCGTTCGTCTATTAAGAAGCACTGGCGGCAGCATCGGCTGAAACCCATTTTCAACCAAAACATCAAAAGCATACCTAATTAAGGCAAACTCGAGTAACACGAGTTCGTTTTTTAAGAAATAAAACCTAGAACCTGAAATTTTGCCGGCTCGTTCAATGTCGATAAGGTTGAGCGTCTCGCCCAAGCTAACATGGTCTTTCGGCTGAAAATCAAATTGCGGTGGAGTACCCCATTTCCTATTTACCGTGTTGTCTTTGTCGGATTTACCATCGATAACATCGTCAGCTGGCGGATTAGGAATATCTAGCATAATCTTTCTAAAGTCGACGTTAATCTCATCAACCTTCGGCTTTAGTTCCTTGACTTTGTCGGACAGAAGAGAGGCCTCTTTGATTGCATCAATTTTTTGCTGACCATGCAGTCGAGCAATATCAGAAGAACGCCTATTGAGTTCGCTCTGCACTTGTTCGATCTCAGCCAAAACTTGGCGGCGCTTCTCATCAGTCTCCAGCGCTTGGTCAACCAGATTAGAGTCAGCACCTTTTCTGGTAATGCTGCGCTTTATCTCTTCCGGATTATCGCGAATTATTTTGATGTCGAGCATAGAACTCCTTTTTGGGTTACTAGCCCTCTAAATCATAGCTTTGTGATTGTCTGTAATGTAACACGTTTTGATCTGAAAATGAAGCAGGGAGTCGCAGAATGAAAAAAGCGCCACCCAGCGGGCAGCGCAACAGCAATCTAGCCTAATGGAGCAAAAGACACGCCATCAGCGCACGCAAGATCAAGCACACCGGGCGCCAATACTTTGCTACCGTTGGTCCCGTTATTACGGGTCCCGCCGGATATGACAATTACGACATGGTCGCCCTGCTTCCGAGCCGAAACCCGTGCCCTCTGGTCACCGCCAAGGATGAGTATATGGTTCTCTACTTGGACAACACCCCGGCGAGCCTCAACATCAATCATTACCGCGTCAGTGGCCTTTTCGGCTTCGTCTGATTGGACTGCCGGATAAGCATAGCCAACAATGTTACCCGTATCTGTCAACTGCCAACCAATCCAGCACAATCTAACATCGCCATCTTTTAACGGCTCCTCACTACTCCAATTCCCCGACAGGCTGGGATTTGGACTCTGCTGGTCCTTGGTATTGCTGGCGCCGCAAAGAATCCGAAAGTAAGTGGGTGTGCGATCATGGTAAATCATGCCCGATACACCCTGGCGCTTGGCGTTTTCTCTCCAAATCACTTCGTACGGCGAGTAAACCCCCGGCATCAAGAAAGGCTCACCGCCAACAACCGGATAGGCAAAATAGATGTTCTGGGTCGGATGCTTAAACAGCATGCACTCTTCATAAGTGAACGCTCGCGGACTTTCGACTCTTACTCCGCAATCCGGAGTGCGAGCCTCGCTATTGATGTGTGAAGGATATACCCGCCAATCATCATAATAGCTCTTCAATGTTTTGCCGCCTGGATTAGGCAGCCAAATCAGATAGACACGAATAGCCCCCTGACTTCCATCCACGTGGTTATCCTCTTTCCCATATAGTCCCAATCAGCAAGTAGCTGATTAAGCTAGCCATCATGATATCACAATACGACCCAATGTCAAGCAGTCTGTCCTTGGCTCTATTGACAATTTTAATAAATTATGATATGATATTACGTTCTTTAACAATCAGAAAGAATAGATTTTTCTCAAAGTCGACACGTTGCGGCGATCGAAATTGTTTGGCAAGACCAGACAAGCTCGATCGTCGCAAACGAGTACTTTGCAGTTGGGTTGGGGAAAAAGAACCCGCCACCACCAGCGACGTTGGGAGAGAAAGCAGATGACAGAGATCGAGAAGTCACTGAAGATCGCGCTTGGATTCTGCCTCATCCTCATGACCCTCTGGGTCGGAACCTGGATCTGGCATCAGGACGACGTCCTGAATGCAAGGTCTGAGGTGAGAGCCGAAGAGGAGGCGAAGGCGTTCGTCAAGCCGCTCGCTGACGGCGGGGTCGTTACCGCCATCAGCTACGGGGACCAGATGGGAAGTGATCGCGCTTTCACTAAGCACATCACTATCAAGGTCAACTACGGGCAGGACGGCTGGCGGAAGATCTGCATCCCGCCTACCCACCCGGACTACCTCCGCTTCAAGGAGCTCAAACCGGGCATGCGCATCTGGCTGGAGGCCGTGTCAACACCGGTCTTCACGCCGGCCACCTACATGGAGGCCTACCTGCAGTTCGTTGGGGTTGCCTACATGTCCACACCCGATCAGCAGGTGTACGGGGTCAGGACCTGGCACCAGATCATGGAGCCCAAGCCGAAGGTCGGCTGGGCCGTCTGCTCCAGGGACCAGAGCAGGCCGCTCTGGTTCAACGAAAACTCCGAGGTGGCCGCACTTGACCATGATCTGCGCACCGGCGCAGTCGCCTACGCAACGATGGACGGGATCATCCAGACCATCAGCCCGTCCGAAAGCACCCGGTACCAGGACGCCCAGTTCAAGAACACCGGCAGCACCGGCTGCCTCGCAATCAACCGCCGCCACAACGACGTGGTCTTCCTTGTCGAGGAGGAGGGCCGCACTATTCGGGCGGTCTGCGCCTACCAGCCGTTCGAGGATAAGTACAAGCTCGGCGAGATGTTCACGGGGATCAACCCCAAGATCGGCCTCATCAAGAGGCTCGAATGCACCGAGGACTTCTTGATCGCCACCGGCACGGCCGGGACGAAACAGATCCCGCTCGGTCGCTTCGGCAACCCGCCGTGGCGAAAGTAAGTATACCAGCTGGTCCGGCGGCCCCGCCGCCGGACCAGTAACAATACCATTCTTGTGACAATCGATAATTGTTTAGATTAAGCAATCTCGATCGTCGCAAACAGGAGCCATCGTTTGGCGCTTGTCATTCGGTTGGGCACTCGAGCCCACCAATGTGCACGACGCAAGGAGAGGCAAGATGGAACGATTGACAAGACTAGCAGCAACTGCATTGACCACACTCATTGCCGCAGGGCTTGCCGGCATGATCGCAGTGGGCATCGGAGTGCCGTACATCGAGCAAGCGTCGCAACGATGCGCTGAGCACGAAGAGAAGGTCATCAGCACCTTCCACTACTATCGAGGCGGCTCCCTGCCGCCAACCTTCACCGGAGAATGGTCAGATGAGCAATCTCGTGTCTGGGCCATCTTCGAGGCATGGCCCAACCTGGAGAATTACACCCAGGTCGAAGTAGTCGGCAATGCCGCACACCTCATCTACCGCTTCCCCACCGGCCGTGAGATCGGCCACTACCGCTACACCATCAACAGGAAGAAGAACTGTCCCGAGTGGAAGGAAAAGGAGATCATAAACTCCGCGAGGGACATCGACGTCAGACCAGAGGCCATCCCATATTATGGTATGAATGCCCTGTCCTGGAATGTCGCTTTCGAGGGCATCGGCCGTGAGGTCGACAGCCGCGAAGAGGCGCTCGAGCACTGTGGCTTTCCGCTTCCGCCCTTCCCCAGGCACGATCCTAGCCTGATCGGGGACGACTACCGCGGACTGAACCCCTACGCCGGAGCAGAGGAGGACCCGGCTGCGGCCTTCGTCGAGAGGGAGTTTGCTCGCCTCAGAGCCATCGAGGGAAACCCCGGCCTGACGACGAGGTGCGCCAACCTGGCGTACCTTCCGCTCGACGAGGCCGGAATCATCACCCCTACCATCGAGACATCTTGCCTCTGGAAGGGCAGGAAGTATCGGGTAGACTTCCGCTGGATCTCTATCCTTGGCGGTGCCAGCGCCACCAAGGCGAGCTACATCGTAACAGTCAACCGCCGGAACGATCAGTGGCGGCTGACCAACGTCAGGGCGCAGAAGCCATACGCAGTCCTGACAGCCAGAACGCTGTAGCACACACGCTGATCCGGCGGCCCCGCCGCCGGATCAGCAGAGAACAGAGCGAACAATAGTTTGTTCATTCTGCACTCTAGTATCAAAAAATCATCCGATCTACTGGATGATTTTTTGTAATTGGCTGTATTTACTTAGCTGCTGGTCCGGCCTCATCTGCGCCCGGAGCAACGAACCGTTTGCGGTGATTGGTATAAATTTGAATAAGGCTATAAATCTCGTTCTGCAAACCAGGATCTTCAATTCGAACACCGTTGGCATAATAATTTGACGGAGATATCTGCGCCGTAAGCGGCACTTGCCCTTCGAGCTCCTTACCGATGACCGCTTCCAACCTCTTCACAATCTCCGGACGAACAAGCTTTCTAATTGATTCGGCTGGAATATCAAGCCTCTCTGATCCTATTCCTTCAGAAAAATAACGTGAACCATCAGTAAATGTAAGACCGGTTTGGGGCAGAGACAGCTCATCGCCAACCTTCCTCCAGCCCAGCTGCTCATCGCTCTCCCGGATCGTCACAGCAAATTTCTGGCCCTGATATTCTTCATCCCCCGTCTCGTCTGCACCAGGACTAGCTTCGGGAACTGGAACAGCACCAACACCTTTGTCTCCTGGCGTGTAAACAGCGCCGGTGTTTGGATCCGTGACACTTGTGATAACCGCCTCATCTGTGTGATGCGGCAGATAAGATGCACCCACTTCGCCACCCAAAAATCTTTCCATTCTTTCGTCTCCCATGGTGTCTCCTTTTGGCTTATCCTAGCCGAGTTAACGTGTGATTCGATAATACAACGGCAGAAAAAATACGTCAACGATTATCCAAGATGACCGAATAGCAAAAGTCCCGTGAACGCGGGACTTTTGCTGAGATCATATTCGAAATGAATTAATTTACCTCCACAATCCGATATTCTGTCACTCCTCCGGGAGTTTTAACCTGAACTGTCTCTCCACTACGATGGCCGCGAATGGCTGAGCCGATGGGTGATTCCGGAGAGATGCGGCCAGCGAGAGGATCCACTTCATCAGGACCAACAATTTCGAAAGTCATGGTGTTGCCGTTGCCTTCGATCTTAACACGGCAACCGACACCAACAACCCCATCGTCGCACTTGGCAACAACTTTTGCCGATTTAATTTTCTGCTCCAACTCAGCTTCACGCCCAAGCAAAAAAGCTTGCTCGTTCTTAGCCTCTTGATACTCGGCATTTTCCGAGAGATCGCCCAAATCTCTAGCTTCCTTGATTCGTCCGGCAATATCCTTCAGCTTTTGATGAACATCATCATATTGTTTTTTTAGGTGGTCCAGCCCAGTGGCTGTCATTTCATTGGTCATGGTTATTTCTCCCGAAGTTTTTCTTGTTTTCGTCAAGCTTCAGAAACTGACTAGTTATTATATTTAATAATTGTTAAAAATAGTACTTTACGACTTCTGAGTATCTCAAAAAGAGGGCGCTTTTGTCAACCTTCAGTTTATCTACTAAAGTAGTAATCTAAGATGTCCTTAGCAACAGGCACAGCGGTTTCGTTGCCCCCACCGCCACCCTCGATCAGAACGATGACGGCAATCTCTGGATCATCATAAGGAGCAAAAGCCTCAAACCAGGCATGCGTCTTCTCGTTATTGAAAAATTGTGCAGTGCCTGTTTTGCCAGCGACTGCTACAGGCAAAGAATTCAAGCTCCTGGCAGAGCCTTCTGTCACCGTCATTCGCATACCGCGAGCAACCGTGCTTGCAACCTGGGAGGAAACGACTGCCTCGTTCTCCACGGAAGGACCAAACTCTTTAACAACCTCGCCATCCAATCCTATTATTGTTTTTATGAAACGTGGATTAAGGAGCTTTCCACCGTTAGCTATGGCAGCAGTCGCTCTGAGCATCTGAATAGGCGTAACCAGTAAATCTCCCTGGCCAATTGAAACATGATAAGTGTCACCAAGATACCACGGCTCGTTCTTGACCTTTTGTTTCCACTCTCCATCCGGCAACAGCCCGTTTTCTTCCCCTGGAATATCAATCCCGGTTGTTTTTCCCAAACCGAATTTCTGCCAATATTCTTTGATCTTTGCTATGCCGATTCCCCTTATCTTGTCGTATCCGCCGCCAATAGCATAAAAGAATATGTTATTTGACTCAGCAATAGCGCGCTCGACGTCAGTCAGGCCGTGATCTTTCCAGTCTGGGAAAGAGTAGTCTCCAATTTGAATTGCCGGTGGGGTATCAAGAGATGTCCCCTCGTTAATAACACCTTCAGACAGCCCCGCTGCAGCCATAACAATCTTAACGATTGATCCTGGCGGATACTCGCCCTTTATTGCTCTGTTGAAAAGGGGTTGCGATGGATCATTAATCAATCGCTGGTAATCATCATTCGATATTCTTGTGGCAAAAAGATTATTATCATAGTCGGGAAGAGAAACCATTGCCAGTATTCCGCCGTTTCTAACATCCATTACGGCAGCCACACCTGAGTTTATGTCCTCCTTACCGGTGATCTCCTTCGCCTTCTTGATGCCATCTTGCAGAGAGAGCGCAACCTTTGACTGCAATCCTCTGTCCAGGTAGAGGGAAACATCATTCCCTGGCTTCGGCTCCATGTTGCCCTCTTTGACAAGAACGCGCACGACATTTCCGCGCGAATCAACCTCGACCTGTTCGACCCCGTGGACTCCGCGCAAATACTGCTCATACTCCTTTTCTATTCCCGCCTTTCCAATCCAATCCGAAAGAAAATAGTTAGGATGATCCTTTAGATCTGCACCCGAAACGGAGCCAGTATATCCCAAGATATGTGAGATTCCAGGAAGACTAACATACTCTCGGCTCACGCGATGCGCAATAAACACACCCGGCAGATCAGCTGTCCTTTCTTCCAATAGCAGCGCCTCATCATGTGATAAATGGTCCTTGATAATAACTGAATCAAGAAAATAGTTTCCCTTCTCTTCGGCAATTTTTTGAATCTCCTCTGGGGCCAAACCAGAGACGTCGGCAAGCTTCTTGAAAATTTCTGCTCTGTCCGCCTTCGCCTTCGGCAAGTCTGAGGGATAAAACGAGAGAGCAAAATCAGCCTTATTGCGCGCAAGCCAAACTCCATCTTTGTCCGAAATTAATCCTCTTGGTGCCTCAAGGACTCTTGGTCTGATACGGTTTCCTTCAGCAAGTTTCTGGTGGTTTTTACCCTCCACTACCTGCAAAAAGAATACTTTGGCTAGCAATACGATAAAAAACATTATCAACAATGTCCTTGCTGGCAGTGTTAACGAAGAGATCGCTCTATCTTCTATCTTAGTTATCCCTGAAATTACTGCATCAGAATAGGAAAAATCGTTCTCTTCACCTTGAGGAATCTTGCGCTTCTTTCGATCGCCCCTTAGGGCGCCAAAGTTTCCGAAAATATCCATCACTAATCCTAGAGCCTAATTTCATTGTGCCGAACAGCTGAACGGACCCTCGTGGCCAGCTCAAACACCGCCATTCCAAATATTGAATTTATTAATACGAAATACCCGATAGAAGTGGCCACCTCGCTGCTCCACTCAGGAAAAAAAATAAGCATTAACATTTCGGTCGACAGACAGGTGACTATCAAAATGACTAGTACAACAAAACGAGAAGACCCAGGCAAATAACGCTGCCGACAAAAGACCAGCGCAACCGGAAGCAAAAAGAACATAATCAAGATTAATACAATTGGCAAGGAGGAAAAAATGGCGAAAAGAACAGAAAGAAAAGATATCAGAATAAGTAACGGGTCAAGAGGCCAGATCAGCGCTGTCACAATAACCACTACCAATGAAGAAAAGATCGTCGCTCCCTTGATCGGCAAAGAAGAAAAATATGTTACATCAAGCATTACCAAGAAAAGCGACAGTACACCAACCAACAAATATTTTATCCATCTCATAATTGCCGAACCTCTTTTACAAAACTCAAAGCAAGACAACCAGACGCAAAAATCACCGCGAAAAATTATTACTCCCTTACTACGAAAACCATCTCCAGTCGCGGAAGATCAATTATGGGCTCTACGGAGATAGATTTATAAATACCAGACAGGGGAGATTGAAGCGACCGGGCCTTCCCAATTAATATGCCCTCCGGTAGTTCTCCTCCCAACCCAGATGTTACAACGTATTCTCCTGAACTAAACTCAACATCCTGAGAAATATTTTCAAGCGAAAGGCCAGATATCCCTCCCCGCAAAACCCCCTTCGACCTGCTAACCTGCAACATGGCCTGAACAATCGAATCTTTGCTCGTAATGAGAATGATTTTAGCGGAGTCCTTGTTGACCTCGCTAACCTGTCCTATAAGTGCACCCTCCGAGACAACAGGTGCATTTGCCACTACTCCATCAGACTCTCCCTTGTCAATAATTGCGTAATCAAGCAACGTGGTTGGCTCACGCCCAACAATTCTTGCCGGTATCAGCTCCTGATTAGGCCGCGAACCAAGAAATCCCAGTTCGCGTTTGAGCAACTCATTCTCATGTTCAAGTTCGGTAATTCGACTCCTGTCAACCTCAAGAGATGCAATCTTTCGGCCTAAATCCTTATTCTCGTCTTGCAACCTACCAATACCCCTAACAAATGTCGTGACATTTTGTGTCTTTTGAGACAAAAAAATAAATGGATTAGCAACAACCTTCCCGGCACTCCAGGCGAACGAACGAAACTTCGCTCGTAAGGGCATGACCAAAATCAACACCAAAAACACAGATACGGACAACATTTTAACAAGATTGTTATTCCTTTTCATTCCACTTGAATCCCGATAACAGTCCTAGCCAAGCCTGCGCTGTTTTTTATCTGCTGAACTCCTTTGGTAGCAAAACCTCAGCAAGCATATCTAGATCTTCGAGCACAATTCCCGTACCCCTCACGACCGCTGTCAGGGGGTCGTCAGCGATATGAACCGCGGTCAGAGTCTCTGTTGCAATTCGCTTATCGAGGCCACGTAGCAAAGCACCTCCGCCAGCAAGAATGATGCCCTTTTCCATTATATCAGCCAATAGCTCTGGGGGTGTCTCCTCCATGGTTACCCTAATACTTTCCATGATCGCACTGATCGACTTTTTTAGAGCTTCGCGTATTTGAGTATCATTAACAATAATTTCTTTGGGCAAACCAGTGACTAGGTCGCGACCTCGCAGCGGTGCCTCTAACTTCTCCTTTAGTTCCACAGCCGAACCGATTCTCATCTTGGTCTCTTCTGCACTTCTCTCACCGATCAATAGGTTAAATTTGTCCCTGACATACTGAACGATATCATCATTCATCTCGTCGCCAGCGATACGTAATGATCTCGACGCGACAACTCCGCCCAAGGCTATTACAGCAACCTCTGTCGTGCCGCCGCCAATATCGATGATCATACTGCCGGAAGCGTCCTGAATTGGAAGCCTGGCTCCGATAGCAGCAGCAATTGGCTCCTCAATCAGATACACCTCGCGTGCCCCCGCATTAATAGCGCCTTCCTCTACAGCCCTGCGCTCAACCTCGGTCACACTATGGGGAATACCAATTACAACGCGAGGCCTTGGCAGGAGACTAAACTTTTCCCGATGCACACGATCAAAAAAATAGCGCAGCATCTGCTCAGTAATTTCAAAGTCAGAGATAACACCATCAACCAATGGCCGGACAGCAACAATATGAGACGGAGTGCGGCCAACCATTCTTTTGGCTTCCTCGCCAATGGCAAGTATCTCTTTCGTCCGCTTGTTCAGGGCAACGACCGATGGTTCGCGAATAACAATTCCCCTGCCCCTGACATAGACCAGAGTATTGGCCGTGCCCAAATCAATCCCAATATCGTGGGAAACTTTTCCAAGGACCCTGCCGACAATTCTGCCGATACCTTTTCTCATAAGCTCCTTAGTGAACCCATCCACAAAAAATAGATGACCGGAAGTCTACTTCAATCTAGAGGAAATACGACTATCGGTCAAGCTCAACAACAACGACACAAGTCAAAGCTTAAGAACATTCAGCGCCTTTGAAATAATAGGGTGAAACAATCTATTATTCAAACCTTTTTAAGTCCCTGATTGACAGACCTTAACTTCCGTAGTATTATTCAGCTCGTACGAATCGCCACGAGAGGAGCAACGCATGGACAAAGGAATCGAATACTTGCCCAATCTTTTCACCATTGTTACCGATCACCAACTGGAAAGATTCCGAAAAACCGGCAAACTCGATGGCTCTCGCTATCCCGGCGCCATGATCCACATGGTCAATAGCCCAGCCCTCAATGTGCTTGTGCCCACGCTCGTGAGAGGCGCTGTACCTGCAGCCCCAACCGAGAGCATCAGCCAACAGATCACGAACATAGGCTTGGCAAACATTGATGATTTCAGGGTAAAAGAAACATATGCTGCCCGCGTAACACCACTCACAGCTGATAAGATTCTGGTTGGAAACATGACGACGGCGAGAGGACGACAACTAGCAACTCAGTTCTTCGTTCCCCTGGTTGATTACCAGGGCGAACACAAGGAGCCGTTCCTCCTCATTTGCCGCCAACTCGAAGCCGACGAGATCATGATTGACAACACAGTCGATGGTGTTGATGATATTGTCATCAGGCCCGGTAGCCAGAATAGGCCGCCAGTGAACCCTGTCCCACTCGATATTCGCTGTCTACCTAGCAAATATCCCAATGTTCCAGATGGCCATTTTGTCATCGCCAGGATCGGCAATACCTGGTGGTGCTGCGCCGATCTCTCCCAGATGCTCTGGGTTTGTGACAACAACCAGGGTCGCGTAATTCGTTGGTATTCTAGCCCCGGTTGGGAAGAACAAGATGAAGGCAAGATCGAAGCATCAGACCGACAATAGTCAGATCGTTACTTGGATCATCGGGGGTATTCTAGGAGTACTCTTCGCCGCAGGATTACTCATTGCCATCTTCGGATGGTGACACATCGGAGGCAAATTCACAGGCTCGACACCGGCGCACACGCCAGCTGGTCGAGCCTATTTTTATTCTTTGATTGCATTTTCCTGCTCCGATTCAACAACCATGCCATAGCCGTACCAAGCAGACTATTTTTGGCGTTGTTATCGTTTTATCTTGACACCGAGAATTTTGGCACGATTGGCGTTGTGCTCCTCGACAGTAGCACTCGGGTAAATAACCCCATCCTTGTGCAGGAAATAGAGATAGTTATGCTCTTGAGAGTTAACGGTTGCTTTGATACTGGCCAAACCCGGATTGCAGATTGGGCCCGGCGGTAAACCAAGCGCGATGTAGGTGTTGTATGGAGAATCATACAGGGGGGACTGCGAGATCGTAATTGGCTGCCAAAATCGAAAATCAGTCAGTTCAGCAGCAGGCATCGCCTTGATCAACACGCTATCTTTGCTATATTGAATAGTCGGATCGGCTTCCAGCCTCATGCCTTTCGCAATACGGTTCTTGAAAACACCAGCGATCAAGGGCCGCTCCTCATCCGTCACGGCCTCCCGCTCGACAATTGAAGCAATGACTATGTCGGCATCACTGACATTGAGTCCGCTGGTTCTTTTGGTAAAATCATCCTGCATCTGAGAAATTATATTCTCAGCGGTCGTATCATAGGGGAAAAAGTAAGTATCAGGAAACAGCTTCCCCTCGAACGGCTTTGCCTTAGTTATGAATTCCTCATAACTTACCAAATTCTTCTTGGATAATACCTGTGCGATCTGTTCTGTCCGCCAGCCCTCTGGAATTGTTACCTTGATATGTGTGACTTTTCCAGAGGAGAGTTGGTCATAAACTGACAGTATAGATGCTTCCCTGGGAATACGATAGACGCCAGCATAGATGGAGCCCTTCTTGATCTTTGCCAAGATAGCAAAGAAAGCATCAGAAGAGATCAATCCCCTCTCCTTCAGTCTCTTTGCCACCCCCAAAGTAGACTCACCGTCTTTGACCTCAATAATATTCTGGGTTTGGTCGTTGGTCGTCGTTTCTTTGATTGCTTGATTAAAATAGACGGCGGCAACAACAAAAGCGAACAAGGCCAAGCCCAAAAAAGACGAGATGACAATTGTTGCGATCTTTAATAGCTTCACCTATTTCTCCTGGCTATGCGCCAAATACTGTTCCAAGAGCAGAACTGCCGCGAGCTCATCTATCTCACCCTTACAATCATAGTTCTTTTTGTGTTCTTTGATCTGCTGCAAAGCTTCTGTCGATGTGAACTGCTCAGGTTCAAACACTACTGGCAAAGAGGTTGCAGCATGGAGCTGCGCCCCAAAACGACGGATCTCCCCCGCCAAGGTTCCCTCCTCGCCCTGACTCCGAATTGGTAAACCAATGACTATAGTTTCAACGTCCTCACTTTTACATATTTTTTCAATTCTCAAAAAAAGATCATCCCATGGTAGTTGACCATCCAAAACACCAACACCCCGGGGCATGACTGCACCGATCGCCAGTCCAATTCTTTTTTTTCCGTAGTCAATAGCTAAATAGCTCATATCAGTTTGTAAAGTTTGTAAAGTTCATAAAGCTCACAAAGTCCTTAACGTTCAGATGAAAAAAAACGCTATTTTTGTTAGTAACTTTTTTCTTTATGAACCCTGGAATTATTCCGCATAATCAAAATTTATCTTGATTCGGTTCGCCAGAAGCGGCGTACGATTAAGAAAGAGCGGCCACGTAACAATTTCCGCTGTCTCGATTGCCTGATTCGATCGTAGCAAATTCGCGGCCTCTGATTTATTTTTGTTTCGAATCAATGCTCGCGCCTCGGATTGAGACAGCTTTTGACTGATGCGGCCGGCAAAGTTGGCCTTAAGCGTCAGCGTTCCCTTGTCGGGATCGTTCTCTGACACAGAATAAGTCACGCTGGCTTTGTCTGGGTTGACCAGCATCTTGTCCGCACCGATCTCGCGCTCAAAAATCTTGGCAATAACAGCCTTTAGATCCTTTTCCTTGAAACCGATACCGATCACCTTTATTTTAACGACTGTATCAAATGAGTCTGCTTCGTCATCAACATTTTTAGAGTGCGAGACTGAGACAATTTCACTCTTGAAGACGCCGTCATTAATAATCAGGCCGTCTTTTGCGGCTTGTTCACTCAGGCCCTGCCTAATCTCAGCAGACAGAGCATCCTTCACGTTAACCTCAGCATCTGCGAGATCCTTCTCTGCCACAAGTTTAACTTCCTTTGTTAGTCCTCCAGCCATCTGGTCCCCCTGGCCGACGATCTGGGCAGGCGCTCCGTCAATGGAATAAGTTGCCGCCCCAATATTGTAAGACTCACCAGGCTTTTCTGCCTCAACAGAAACGACACCCTCTCCAGGCACAACATTAACCCTGCCTCCGGCAAGCGATGTCTGCGCACCAGCAACAGAAAAATCTTCACCCGCCAAAAAAACCTTGCCCTGATAAGTGAATTTAGTACCCTTTGTAAACTTGTGAACAATTGAATCATAACTATTCAGAACAGTGATCTTGCCAGTAGCCTTCTTCCCAACATCCTTTTTGCCTGTAGTTGGAAAGTTTTTACTCAGCTCCTTCTCTCCATCCAGCACACTACCAGGGATCGTACCATCCAAAGAGTTGATCGCCTTAGCGCTGCGATCTGCTTTTATCTCCACATCCCTACTGTAAGGTTCTGCCTTTAGCTGTAATGTAGCAGAGGCGTTGGGTAAAAGAACATATGACAATACGACAGCACCTGCCATACAAGCAGTCAGTAGCACCAACGCCCGCTTGGGTCGAATAGGTTTTTTGTTACTTCTAATCACTGACTCCTTAACTCTAGGCAGGGATTTCTCTTGTACCGTTGGCTGTCTTGTAACTGTTGTTGAAGCAATGAAGGGCTGACATTCCGGCTTCTTTTCTTCAACCTCAGATACAGCAGGCCTTGTGTCTGCCTCAGCTAAGTCACTCTCGCCCTTCTTGTCATATCGAATATAACTGTTGATCCTGATCTGGCCTGATCCGTCATCTTCAGGCGACTGAACAGCTTGAACCTCGGAAACGCTCGGTTTGGGCTTATCGGCCTCAGAAATTTTGGAATAAACAGTTATACCTACCTGAGAGCCAATATTGCGCGTAATACGATCACTAGTGACCAAACAAACTTCCTTGCCAGTTTCCTCGGCGCTTCTCTTCAGAATCTTTAGGTTAACGATGCTCTGCGCAATAGATGAGCCCCTGGGAACAACCAAAACAACACTGGGAAGAGTGCTCGATTTTAGGCGCTCGATAACAGAGGTAATTTCATCATCAGAATCAAGATAGATTACATCATTCATACTTTTACCATTATAACAAGATATTGAGAAATGCGATACCGATTCAAGGCGTTAAAGGAGCGAAGTGGCTTTAACAGAAAAGGAATGCCAAAAGCCAAATCGCAGCTAATAAGCTAGTAGGCACAGGTAACTGTAGTACTTAAGAAGTGGCTTACTAGCTTATCTACTATCATTATGATCGCAGGCCATCAACGATCTTGTCGAGAATGCCTTCAACCATATTTGGTTCACCAACCAATCCAATACCAAGATTTGCAAGAGCCATTGGGGTGATATCTTGTGAGTCAGAAATGTTCCCTGTCTCGTCCTTGACTGATATCAGCTGGCTGGGTTCAATAAAATCAACCTTTGGATGCTTGGCAAAGGCTAGTCTCTTCGTCCAGTCGTACCCCTCGAGTGATATCTTGATCTCTGGCAACAGACTACCGCCACCACACAAGAGGATTCTGGATGGCAGAAGATCAGAGCCTGTAAACTCTTCTAGTCCTAATTCAACACCAGCCAACCAAACCTGGCAATCGTTATTGATTGAATCGGCAATCTTATCTTTTAGATTTCTATCTTCTAACTCACCCTTCGAATATTCAATCTTCAATCTCTCGGCCTCAGTAAAAGAGATATCACAGGCATCAGCAATAGATTTAGTAAAAACTCGTCCCCCTATGGCAAACATCTTCGTCCCCTCTACGCCTCCGCCCCTAACCACTGCGATGTCGGTCGTTCCTCCGCCGATGTCTATGAATATTGCCGAGAACTCGGTCGAATCTTCCAGCCCAACACAACGGGCAACCGCATATGGCTCTGCTGCAATTGAGAGTACATCTAGTCCCAAATCCTCAGCAATCGTTTGAAGTGCGCCAAAGTGAACAATTGGAGCAAAAGCATTGAAGATTCCAACCTGGATATCCCTACCCTGGAAACCAACGGGGTTAGAAACTCGATACCCATCGATACGCACATCCACCACAGCTGAGTTTACTAGCTTTACATCGATTTCCGAATATCCGGTCTCCCAAGCCAGTTCTCCCCTGGTTTTCTCAAAAGACTTTGTCTGGACCTGTTTGATTATCTGCTGAAGCTCCTTGATTGTTATCTTTGCCTTTGGGTCATCCCTCTTGTAGTTTACTGTTACGGTCGTGCCTTTAACTAATTCACCGGCAATACCGATAACACACTGTTTTGGCAATATTTTTGCTTCTTCGTAAGCACGCTCCAAGGCTTTCTCACAGTTTTGAATCACGCCCGAAATATCAGTAACTCTGCCTCCCTGCATATCAGACAACCGTTGGCGTTGTCTGCCCGTGCCGATAACAGTTGCTTTGTCTTCTTCTGCACGAAAAATAAGCGCCTTGACAAACTCCGTCCCAATATCAAGCGCAATGGCATGTTTTTCGCTTTTCTTTCCTAAGCCAAAGAGTCCCAAAAGCCCTCCGCACCAAACAAAACTAGGTAATTACTTTCATCAACTCAAATAACAACATCGTCAAAGGCTATTATACCAAACTTCCGCATATTTTGTATAAAAGAAAGGTCGGCATTGTGACATTATGTCTCAATCTAGTTGCCGACCCCTGAAGATAAGTGGGCTATGTCCTGCTCCGCTGCCTTTCCAAGTATTCTCGACCACGACCGAGATCTATATTAATCGGCACGCCCTTTCGACAGAGCGGACAATCCTCCGCCCCCCATGCGTCAAACCGATGCGAACTTAGCGCAATCAGAAATTCTGATTCCCTAAGACCAATATCCGAAGCGATAACGCCTCCTCTGTTCCAAAGCGCTACAGCACCAACGACGGTGCCATCATACCCCCTAACCTTCTCGATCGTCCGCGCGACAGAACTTCCCGTGGTCATGATGTCTTCGACAGCCAAGACCCTAGTATTCATAACCCATTTCACGAATGAGGGCCTGATCGAAAAGATGCCTTTTCCATCACAATCATAGCCTGTTTTGCTGGCCCAAACTCCCTGAATATCTCTGTGCTCAAGACGACCCAAATGATAAGCAACGCAATGGGCAAGTATCACACTGCCCTCGGCCGGGCCGATAACTGTTTCGACCCCATAGCCCGCGACTCTCTCGGCGATGGTTAAACCCAACCTCGAAATTGCTTCAGCGTGCGGAGTAACCTCGTCTTTATTGACATAGACAGCAGCATGCTTCCCGCTATCAAGAACAAAGTGTCCATCGACTATTGCGCCTTTTCCTCGAAAAAATCTCAGCGTACGCGCTTCGTCCATCTGGCTCTCCTCTCTGTCACTATCCAGAGGAGAGAATAACATAATCAAAAAAAGGGAGCAACCCTACGGGAGTGCGCCAGTAATCTATAGGACTATTCCAACACGGCCTTAATACGACGCACACCAGCAGAGGAAGCCTCCTCTTTGATGATTTTGAAGCGACCAAGTTCGCCGGTGCGTGAGGCATGAGGGCCGCCACAAATTTCCTTTGAGAAGTAGTCATCAATTGCTTGACCAATAGTATAGACTTTCACTTTCTCACCATACTTGCTCTCGAATACTCCGATGGCACCCGAGCTTTGCGCGTCTTCCATGGTCATTTCTTCGCGATTAACGGATAGATTCGCACTAATCTGGTCGTTGACCAAACTCTCGACAGCACTGATCTGTTCCGGGGTCATCTTGTCGGGATGAGAAAAGTCAAAGCGTAAACGCTCTGCTGTAATATTTGAGCCCTTTTGATAGACATGATCGCCAAGCACTTTGCGCAACGCTGCATTGAGCAAGTGAGTTGCCGTATGATATTTTGTGACAACGTCGCTGGCGTCAGACAATCCGCCCTTAAACATACCCGCCGACGCCGTCCGGGATAGCTCTTGGTGGGCTCTAAGAAGATCGTTAAATTGTTTCATCGTTTCGCCCTCTATCACGGCACTGCAATTCTTGGCCTCTTCGAGAGAAATTTCTACCGGCAAGCCAAAAGATTGATAAAGATCAAAAAGCACCTTGCCATCAATTTGCTTGTATGAAGCTATAAGTTTTAATCCCTCTTCGAGGGTCTTTCTGAATTTCGTTTCTTCTTTTTGCAGCTCAGAGATGACTTCTTGCAAAGAAAAAGAATAAACGCCAGCATACGTTTCAAAGACAGGCTCCGCCAGATCACTGGTAAAGTTATTTGTAATACCAAGACCGCGAGCTTTTACGATAGCTCGACGAATAAGCCGACGAACTATATAGCCTCGATCTTTGTTCGAAGGGGAGACTCCATCAGCTATAGCAAAAACAGCCGCCTTTATGTGGTCAGCAATAATTCGGAACTCCTTTGTGGACTCTTCATAATTTTTACCGGAAATCTCCTCGATTTTTTTGATTATCGGCAAGAACAACTCTGTTCGGTAATCATCATCGAAACCATCCACAACAGCCAAAGCACGCTCAAGACCCATGCCCGTATCTACATTTTTCTGTGATAGGGGCTCAAATCTGCTGTCAACGGTCTTATTATACTGCATGAAGACGTCGTTCCAGATCTCCACCCAATTATTATCGCTAGGATCAAATTTCTCGGGAACATCGCTACCGCCAGTCCAATAAAACATCTCCGTATCAGGGCCGCATGGTCCAGTTAGCCCAGCAGGACCCCACCAGTTATCCTTTTTAGGCAATTTGGCAATTCGACTCGGCACAATACCAAGTTCGAGCCAAATGCCATAGACTTCCTCATCAAACGGAGCATCCTTATCACCCTCAAAAACTGAAACTGCCAATCTTTCTTTCGACAATCCAAGCCATTCTCTCGAGGTAAGAAATTCGTAGCTCCATTCAACAGCTTCTTTTTTGAAATAGTCTCCAAGGGACCAGTTGCCTAGCATCTCGAAAAAAGTATGATGAAACTTATCGCCAACTTCATCAATGTCATCGGTCCGGATGCATTTCTGCACATCAGTTAAGCGGCTTCCGCCAGGGTGTTTTTCGCCAAGCAAATAGGGCACCAGCGGGTGCATGCCGGCCGTAGTGAAAAGAACCGAAGGATCGTTTTCGGGCACCAAAGAAGCAGAAGGGATCACAGTGTGTCCCTTCTCCTTAAAAAAATCGATGAATTTTTGACGTAGTTCACTTGCTGTCATTGGTTTAATTCACCTTAAAGACCCAGTTTAAAGTTTCTGCTTAGGGCATAGTACCAAAAGTTACTTCGCCAATCACTTTCGTTTGGCTTAGCTGCTTGAATAGAAACCTTCTCTGTTATGCCAAGCTCATCAGCATAGGCCTGTTCGTACACTCTCTCTAAAAACATGATTTTGTTTACATACCCCTCAACGCCTCGGGAGAGAAATTTGGATCGCAATCCGCTCTCAACCCAAGCGTCGCCAACTCCACCTCCAGCGTTGTATGATGCTAGCACTGCCCTTCTCTGGTCATAAGAATTAAGGGTGTTGTACTCTTTGAACAATATTGATAGGTGCGCGGCACCCAGCTCGAGTGAAACATCTGGGTTAGTCAGATCAATCTTTCCGGTATAATTCACAACCTGCGCCGTATAGCGAGCAGTCGATGGCATCATCTGAGTTAGGCCAACCGCCCCGGCGCTCGATCGTGAGGTTGCGTGGAATCCACTCTCCGCAAAGATCAAAGCGGCAAAAAATGCTGGCGGAACATCATATTTATCGGAGAGCTCGACTATCTTCGGAGCGTACTCTTTCGGTAGTGGATATACCGTATCACCGAAAAAGGTGGGAACAAGAAGATAGCCTGAAAACAGGAGCAAGATAAAGCTAATGATAACTACTGCCAGCTTGAGCTTTGACTGCTTCTTCATGACAAAAAATCTCCCTCCCTTTTGACTTATTTAAGATTATCATAATAAGTGCAAAAAATCTATCAAAAAGATGCTCCATTCTTGGCGATCTCGACAGCTCAAATTAGCTCTGTATTAAATTACTCTACTCATCCGTGGGAGCAAAAAGGTCTCATGAGGCAGAGCTCAGAGACCCGGTTGTGCGGTTTGCTGCTTTTCGGCTGGTTGCTTCGAAAGCCAGTGCGAAATATGCCACGCTCCATAAAGTGCAATCGATACGCCAATCCATTGAACAAGCGTGAGTTGTTCGCCACATAAGAATGTAGCGCCGATAATCACAGCTGGCGTTTCCCCTTGCGCAAGCACGCTTGCTTCTATCGTCGGTAAATTCTCAAAGGCAAGCAAGTTCGCAATCCAATACAGAAATCCTCCTACAAATGCGAAACCAAGAATGAGCAGAACGAGTTTTGGCTCTGCAATTGGTGCCCATGAAGTTCTGGTGCTAAGAGCAAGGCCAAGGACCCCCATGCCCATACAAGCACAAAAGCATTTTTGCAGTGAGGTCGCTCTAGCACGAGCAAAAAACTCATACGTAATTCCATTCATGACAGTGCCAAATACTGACCAAGTAAATCCAGCCAGATGAAATTGCCCTCCCCACCGAGCCATCACCACGCCACCAAGAACAAGCACAAAACCGACGACCGAGGTTGATGTGGTGTGGCGGCCTAAGAAAATACCGATTACAAGATTCACTAGAGGTGTTGTAGCCAGAATGATAACGGCTGGGCCTGCACCCCACTGCCGGATACCTTCGAACAACCCCAGCGTGGCGAACGGCAGCGTCAGGGCAAGAAGATAAGTAAACTTGTCCACTCGACCGATAATTCCACGAAGTCCGATGAATGCCATTGCAGCAGTCATGAACCCGCGGAAGACCATCAGTTGCGACGGGGCGAACATGTCAAGAACATTAACAAAAGGCAGGGCTAATCCTGCCGTGATCCAAATACCCAAAACCCCAAGAAACCCGATCGAGGTTTTGCGACCCAATGTGTCACCCCCCTTGTTTTGGATGAATCGCTAAGAAGACAGTATCATATCAGACAACAAAAATCAAAGAAACGCAACACCAAACTAAAATATGCTAATTGTTTAGCATATTTTAGTTTGGTGCCCAGGGTGGGATCTCGAGCGGTCGCAATAGCAACCTTCTAAAAACCCACGGTTTTTAGTCTTTTCCTCTGCGGGAAACCGGCTGGTTTCCCGACCCCTTCCCTGTTCGAATCCCACTTCTTACCAAATGAAAATATGGTAACTACTTACCATATTTTCATTTGGTGCCCAGGGTGGGATTCGAACCCACAAGCCTTACGGCAAAGGATTTTAAGTCCTTCGTGTATACCATTCCACCACCCGGGCCTAACCTTAAATTCTTTTGTTCAAATATTTGCGCCCAAAACCAGTCTTTAGTTGTTTCTCGCGCGCGATCGCCTTCTCTTTAGATAAACAAGCTTCATAATACATCAATAACAGTGGCCGCCTATTCTTCGTTGACTCGACTAGCCCGCTGTTATGCTCTTCTAGTCTATGACCGAGATCCGTTGTCCAGCCAACATACAACCGTTGATCACTTGCGCTTTTTAATACATATGTATAATACATATCATTAGTATCATAATTCCATTCCACCTGCCCGCAATCGCTAAAGCGATAGCTTTTGCAGGCGGGCCACCCGGGCATTGTTTTGGTAGAAAGAAGAAGGTAGAAGGTAGATAGCAGCAATTGTCTTGTTGCCTCCCTTCCACTTTCCCCCCTCTACTTTCTACTATATTGCTTGCCAAACGTCTTCGGCCTGTTCGAGGTGCCCGGAAAACGAAAAGCCACAAGCCTTCTTGTGGCCGCCTCCGCAAAGAAGATTGGCCAACTTTGAAAGATCAAGCGATTCTGATTCCGTTCTCAAGCTTCCTTTAATTTTACCATCCGCAGTCTCGTAAAGCAACAGCGCAGCCCTGCATTCAGGGATAGCGTTGATGAGATTGACCAGTCCGGAAACTTCCTCATCGTTTGCCCCAACTTGCTCGATATCGCCTCTGGTCAAAACAGAATAGGCCAAACCGAAGTCATGATTCATGCTCAGACGACTTAGGGCAATCCCCCAGAGCTTTAACATCGATACAGAGTGTGAATTGGAGACATTAGAAGAAATAGTGCGCAGTTTTGCACCCTTCTTCAATAGCTCTGAGGACACCTCCAGCACACCCTTGGACGTATTACTGTGCCGGAATCCGCCAGTGTCAGTATATATTCCGGTCATCAGCGCTGTCGCAATCGTCGGAGTGATGGCTATATCAAGTCCGATAATTATTTGATAAATCAACTCGCATGTCGAAGATGCTTCCGTGTCCACATAGTTGATATTTGCAATTCTCCATAGATCGTTCTTTGTGTGGTGGTCAATATTAACGAGAGGGATACTCCGCTTTTTAAGAGCAATTATTCTCTCACCAAAACCTGTTCGACGGCAATCACCATTGTCCACCAAAACAACCGCCTTATAATCGCCAGAGAGAAAATCATTCTGGATGCTTTGCCAGCCATCCAAAAATTTAAAAACGTCCGGCACCGGATCGCTCGACACCAATGTAACTCTCTTGCCGAGACTCTGGAGGGCCACTCCCAACGCCAAGAGAGATCCTACACTATCGCCATCGGGACGCTCATGGCAAATTAGCAAGAAATCGTTGTCCTCCAAAAAAATCTGCTTAAGTTTTGAAAAAGAGCCCATAACAAATATTTAAAAATCAATTGGAAAAGTGCTTTATAAAGGGTATTAACCTCGGGGCGGGGTATTAAACCCTTTTTTACGAGTTGAAAACTCCCTGTGGGCACTGATTCTAAGACTATCTGTATCTTGTAATAAAATCTACCCCGAGACCGCCCAAAGGTCAAATTAATACCTGAATGATCACTTGGCCTGAAGAATAACAATTTTTTGCTCTTCCTCAGCAAGATCGGCACGTCGAATCCGCAGAATGTCTACCTCACCATCGCTAATTCCCTCGGTTTTCTTGAACTCGGAAAGATCCGAGTACATCATCGGGATAACCACGCGAGGATCAAACTTTGCGACCAACGCAAGAGAATTCTTAGTGGATATTGTTCCCTCTTCGCCTAGCGGCAAGAAAAGAATATCGGCCCCTCCCGCTTCCTTTATCTCTTCCTGTGACAGTGGGCGTTTCAATCGTCCAAGATAAAGTAGCGTCATATCCTCGGCCTTAAGAACATAAATACTGCCATCATCGATTCCAATGCCCGTAACACTCACGCCACTGCGCTCGTATTCGCCCGGACCAGGCAATACAAAGCTATCGATAACAACTTTATCATCCAGCTCAATTAAGGTTGTGCCAAATTTTATCTCAAATTTGGCGCTACCCCGATATTTTATTTGCATATCACCCTTCTAGAAATTAGGCTTTTTCTGCGCTAACTTCTTCCTCTTTTGCCTTACTCTTTTTTGCTTTTGTTGCTTTTACTGGAGCTTCTTCGGTCTTGGCCTCTTCAACGTCAACCTTCTCTTCTTTTGGTTCAGAGTTAACTGCTTTTAGACTAAGTCCCAGACGATGATTCTCTGGCTCTATTGATATAATCTTAAAGCTATATCTTTTACCTAGTTCGACTATTTGGCTTGGATCAACCACATGTTTATCGGAAAGTTCAGAAACATGGACCAATCCATCTATTTCCTCATCCAAAGATACAAAGGCACCAAACGGAGTTATCTTTGTGATTTCACCTTCTACGATATCTGAGGCTTTATACTTAGCGGCAGCCCTAACCCACGGATCAGGCAAAAGCCGTTTCAAGGAAAGTGATATTCTGCCGTCATCAATAGAAATAACCATTGCCTCAGCATCATCGCCAACTTTAAACAGTTTGGACAAGTCTGAAACGCGGCTCCATGAAATCTCAGAGATATGGATCAAACCCTCGATTTGTTGATCGATATTTACGAAGAGACCGAAGTCGACAATGCCTGTAATCTTGCCCTTAACTTTGTCTCCAACTTTATACTTATTAACTTTCTCTTTGATCTCAGTTGCTTTAACGGCTCTCTCTGAAAAAATAAGCTTATTACCCTCTTTGTCGCAGTTGATTACTTTAACCAAAATCTCCTGGCCGATAAATTTGCGAAGGCGATTTAAAATTTCATCTTTGTCGCCACCACTTACTCGTGGGTAATTTGCAGGCGCCAATTGTGAAACAGGAAGGAATCCAAGTATCCCGCCGACATCAACAGTTAATCCACCCTTGTTTGCATCAGTGATACGAGCCATGAATGGTTCTCCGGACTTGAATTTGTCCTCCATCTCCTGCCAATATTTCTCTCTGTCTGCTTGTTTCATTGACAGAACTACATGACCTTCCTCATTTTCGATAGACACGACTGTACACAGGATCTTTTCACCGATTTTCATCGATGATTTTGTTCCGGTTACCTCTCTCTCTGGGATAAAACCCAAAGATTGGCCCGAAACATCAACCCAAACCCTTGTCCCGCCAATAGCTAGAACCACCGCCTCAACAGTATCGCCCTCGACAAAAGGCAAAAGATTATCACCAAGCTCCTCCATGAGGCTGGCCATACTATCTTTCCCTTTTTCCTTCACAGCAACAGCTTCTGTCGCAGCTACATTTTCTGTATCTTCACTCATTATTCTCGTTCTCCTTTCTTTCAGCAATGTATCATTGCTGCATTGTCACACTGTTTTGCCACGATGGAACTGCATGAGCTAAGCAATATAACAATACAACAATTATTTAATAGTAGATTTTGCGTTTGGTAAATATTTTAAATAGCGATCCTGCTTCTTCAAGTCTTTTGTGTGCTTGGGAATTGATTTCAATGCCCAGACAATATTGATCAGCATCCAAATTATAAAAACCGAAAGCACCAGAAGTAAAACCAATCTTGATCCCAACCAGGGCAATGTTTCATAGCGGCCAAATAGATGCAGAAGCCCAATGGCTCCACTGGTCAAGAAGGTAGCAGAGTACCTTTTTGCCATCTGGTCATATCTCAACGGCAAAACTTTCACAACGATTGCCAAAATGATCAATATCAGGAACAGTACCAGAAGGGGAACATACAATCGACTCTCTGGTGATGGAGTCGGATCAAGAAGATAACTTTTTGTAAAAACATCCTTGAATGTCATAGTGAAATTATTATGTTGGCTTGCCAGCCATAGCTTCATGCGAAGGCTGGTGGGCGGAAGAGGACTTTCACAAGCTCGCTTCCACATCTCGCTTTGGGAAACCCTCGGTTTCCCAACCTTCCTCCCGCGGGAAAACACCTGTTTTCCCGACCCCTTTCGTGTTCAAGTCTATAAGCTTTTTATATTGGTGGGCGGAAGAGGACTTGAACCTCCACGACCTTGCGGTCACAGCCACCTCAAGGCTGCGTGTATACCAATTTCACCATCCGCCCAAACTAGTTTTGGTCATTCGATAAGCTCGGGGTCATTCGACTCGCTTTTGTTCTATTTAATGGTTTACCACGAGCGAGCAAAAGCGAGTCGAATGGTGCGCGCTGAGGGATCTCGAGCACTTCGCTTTTCGAAACCCTCGGTTTCGAATCACTTCCTCACGCGGGGAACCGGCCGGTTCCCCGACCCCTTCCCCGTTCGAATCCCTCAACACACTATCAGAACAAACTTATGGTGCGCGCTGAGGGATTCGAACCCCCGACATTCTCGGTGTAAACGAGACGCTCTGACCAGCTGAGCTAAGCGCGCTAAATTTCAAAAACTCGGGAACTAGCCCGAGAAATCACCATGGACCATCTCTCTGCACCAAGGTCCACGAAATATTAAAGCTAGTTTAATGATAAAATGTTGCACTTTAATCAGGTTAGCAGAAAAATTGATTTCTGTCAAAAGATACCGGATATCTTTATTGTGACTTGCCAGCCGTAGATTCAGGCGAAGGCTGGTGGGCTGGAGAAAAGCTGAATCTCACAGCCTTGCGTTCACGACGACCTGAACAATCTGTCCCAAATTGATTTCTGGATAGCGTATCCCGTAATTATTGGTACCCGAAAGAGAGGTCGAACCTCTACGAGCTTGCGATTACCCCGATATTCGTAATAGTGGTGGCGCAGGAGAGACTTGAACTCTCACATCCTTGCGGATACTACGACCTGAACGTAGCGTGTATACCAATTTCACCACTGCGCCAATTAAAATAGTTTCATCGGGTGCAGCGCGTCAAACCTTACGGCTCACCATGATACTCAATACTTGATACATAATGCTATTTCTTAACTCTTCCTTCTTTCATGTACCACTGAAAAAAATGATCAAAACGGGAGCCTGCGTCGCTTCCCACAATGGGCTTAATTCCTCGAATAGACTCGCTGACCGAAAAGTTGTAACGAACAGGCTCATAAAACTCCGCAACAAACTCGCCGCTTAATCTCGAATAAAATTGGTCATACTTCGCATTCCGTCCAACTGCGTCACCCATCATTCGAGCATCTTCTAACATGATATCCGATTCCTTGTCTGAATATCCAGCAAAATTAAGTTTATCTACCTGGGAAGTATGCCAGAATACATAGGGATCCCGATCGTATCCAGTAGTAAATCCATAGAGAAGAATTTCGAACTCCCTTGAATCAATAACATCTTTGAGTTGAACCGAGTTAAGATAAATTACCTCAATCTTAATGTTCTGTTTGGACAGTCTGGTTTTTAATTCCTCTGCTTTGATCTGTTGCAACGGCGAATTAAGTGCCACTACACGCAATGAAAAAGGCTCTGGCATCGTTTCCCCTTGCAAAATCTTGCGCCTAGTTTCCTTGTCCTTAAATTTATCATTGCGCAAGTTAAATACGAGTCCCAACCGACGAGAAGATTCATAAGAATAGTCTCTGATGTTTTGCCCGGAAGCCTGAAATCCAAACACAGCCTCGACGTCGCCATCGGCAAGAGCTTTTTTGGCATCCTCCTCCTTATCAAAGAACGTCGCTTCAATATTATCAATATAAGGTTTGTCGGCATAGTAGCTCTTGTTGCGCGACAAAAGTAACTTGGCAATTTTCTTCTTTGACGACATTATGGTCCTCTCAAACCGGAATGGTCCAGAACCAACAAATCTACTGGAAACCTGGTCCATGGTCAGGTGAGCAGGAACAATCCCAAAATCTGCATTATAAATGAAGGGACCATACGCACGTGGTAATACAAAAGTAATTTGATAATCATCGTCGACCGTCACGGTAACATCCTCCCATGCGTCATAGAGGGGACTCCTGACAGCGCTTTCAGCAGTCGCCTTGACTGCATCAAGCGTATGCGCAACGTCCTTTGCTGTCAGTTTCTCTCCATCATGGAAGTAAACATTTTTGTTTAGGTAAAAGGTATAGCGAAGACCGTCAGAGGATATATCCCATCTTTCGGCGACATCAGGATGAACCCCCTGTGTGTCCACGCGAACTAAGCTAGAAAATATTAAACCTGAGTACGATTTATCAATATCAGATTGGGCCAATACAGGATTTAAATACTTCAGCTCCCCGACGTCAGCCTCTCTGTACGTCCCCCCAACCGTAGGCGCGAGCGTAGTTCTATCAATATACGACCCGTAAGCCCTAATCGTGCCCAAAGTGAGAGCTAGAAGCAGAAGAAGTACAGTGGCCCTTTTCTCCCACCTGGTCATCATCTTTATACTGTTCAACACACGATTGAATATGACAGTAATAGATAAAAAGAGGTTTTGAACAAACCCCTGATTTCCCGTTCTCTTATTAGTTCTAAATAAATTTGAATTTAGTTTCATAGTCATGCCAAACGCTCAGTTAATGCTCAATCGTCTGGCAAAACGTCCTAAACACTCTTAGAAAGAAAAACTGTAGCGATCGCAGAAGCACAAAACAACACTGCGATGACAATTGTTGCAATAAATAATATTTTTTCAAAGCCACGACGCGAACGATAAGCATTGCCCTCGCCGCCAAACGTGACACCCAAACCGCTACCCCGCTGCTGCAAAAGAATTGCACCTGTGAGCAATACAGCTAGAACGATTTGGAAAATCTTTAATGTTGCTTCCATGCTTGTATAATCTATTACTTACAAAACTAGCTTTCCCCAAAGCCTCTGCACAATGATAGCACAACTACATGCAAACGCAAGTCTCGAGATAAATCAATTTATTCAGACTGACCCGCTTGCTATCTCAGTTTCCTTGCTCCGTGTTGCAAGTCAGCTAACTGGCAAGCTCACTGATCCGCTGGCAATTGTACCTCATATGCTCTTCCTTGGTCTCAATCACAAACTGTCTGATATCCTGGCCTATCTTGTTCTAGGATAACCGTTTCCTTGGCGGCTCGGTTCTTTTCAAGAGACGCCCGCCATGTTGCAGCATTAGTCCGAGCTCCCGAGCAATGAAACCAGTACTCAACCTTCCTGCCTCGTGATACCGGCCAAAACATCCCAATTCAGCATACTGTTCAAAAGCCACAGCTTTTCTTTTCATGACCCTCTTTCCGGGAATCAGTCAGCATGCCACGCAAACATTTAGCCAACTAGTAATGGGAACATTGTAGCTGAATGATTACCGTTAGCATTGACAATATTGATTAGAAGTATTATAAATTAAGCAAAACCCGCGAGAAAGGGAGACAGATGGCATGACCAATGACCTAATCTTGCCGGATTATCGTATCCGGCAACGTCTTCATGATGGCGATTGGGTTAACAGCGGAGTCGCGTATCATCGGGCAGCAAACCCTGAGAAGATCTTGCTGTTTGTTCCGAGTGCCCGCGGGGTAAGGCGGATTGACGGCGTTAGCCGGCTCGAGGATTTAACCGATGCTGGAGAAGTAAGATGGAGCGAAGTGTTCCAGTTTGGGGGCACACCCGAGAGCCCGATCGATATGTTGCGACAAGCAACGCATTAGTTTACTCTTCACCGTATTCGGGGCCTGCGGCCCCTTTTTTTGTTTCTTGAGATCTTGTGTTGATGAACTTTCCCCGTGTTACGAATCATCTAAATGTTCTTTTGGCTCTGCAGCGATCTGTTCTCGAGAAGAGAAGCTGTTAGTTCAACAATTTTCTTTAACATCCTTTTGGTCTCATCGGTATCACACAGATGAACTTATCCATGTTCCAGACCCTGATCGATCTCTCGGCTAAGACGTTAAGATGCACTTTACAGTTAGCCATGTTATGAGCGCAAAAGGCAGCTTACACCTTTTATATATACCGGTTCTCGGGTTTGAACATCTGTCTTGACCTGCAATTGGGGCAGAAAACGTGTCGCCCAAAGATAATCTTCTTTAATTGCTTTCTGACTTGAGAATCAGTTGGTATATGGATTAATTATACCGGTTAGTTCCATCTGGCTTAGTCTACCCCGGCGATTTCCCTTGACAGAGTAAGCACAATGTGCTAAAATTATATGATGTATTCTTCGGAGACGTGTGCGAATTCCAGGGACGGAGGAGATACCATGAAGAACATCGTCCGCATCACCGCCCTCTTGGCGGCATGCCTGTTCGCCCTCGGCGGCGCCGGCTGCAGTGCCTTTGAGAAGATCCTTGACTATGATGCCGAGATCCGCAGCATCGACATGCTGGACGGGTCTACCCTGAAGGTGCGCTACCGGCCCAAGGAGTCCCAGTGCTATGCCAAGGGCTACGCACTGGTCCCGCCGCATAACGGCTACGGGCCACGTCAATTCGATTTGGGGTTCAAGATTATGGGGTCGGTTGACAGCGGCGAGGGGATCGCTAGGATCACCTTCGGCTTCGACTACTTCGGCTATCTGCCCGCTGAGGTTGCCCCCGACGTAGCCTACTACTTCCACGTCGAGGTCATAAAGCCGGGTGACCCCAACGACCCCGACAACCGGGACGCAAAGTACTTCCGGTACTACAACGGCGTGATCACCTACGATCCGCCCAACATGGACCGGAGTCGACTTGCGTTTACGCGATAGACGCCTCCCCTGTTTGCTTCGTGCGGCGCGGCTTCGGCCCGCCGCTTTTTTTATTCCTTTCCTCGCTTCAATTCCATTCTGTCCTCACATACCAAGAAAACAGGTCAAAAATTAACCTGTTTTCTTGGAGCGGGTAACGGGAATTGAACCCGTTTCTCGTCCATGGCAAGGACGCATAATACCGGTATACTATACCCGCAAACTTACTTTCGCTCTCGAATTATAGCAAAACGGTGGGATTAGTCAATTTGCTGGAGGCGTGGGCGGGAATCGAACCCGCGGATAAAGGTTTTGCAGACCTCTGCCTTACCACTTGGCTACCACGCCATTTTGCAATAACCAAGAAACAAGATACGGGTAAAAACAATCTATTTGAATATCGTATCTTGTGATTTGCGTCTTGTCTGCCAAAGACAAGACTGGTGCCGCGGGTCAGAATTGAACTGACGACACGAGGCTCTTCAGGCCCCTGCTCTACCACTGAGCTACCGCGGCAATACTATTAATACGAAAAAATGTTACCACAAAGACGCACCAGTGTAAACACCACCATGACCAAAAATCAACACTTAAACACAAATATTAGAGCGACTGAATGTTGGCAATCTTGTAGATCCATTCGCCAAGCGAACCAAGCGCCCCTGTCTTCAAGCCCAAGATATATGTCCCGAAAAGAATAATGAGAAGCGCTGCAACTGTAATCAAAACTCTCCTGACATCCCTTCGGATCATTTTGTAACGAGGATCCGCTTCAGAACTTAGAGCAACAGCATCACTGCCTCGGCTAACTGCAGACGATTCGCCTGCCTCGACCAATTCGACTGCTTCGTCCTCCCGAGTTACAGTAGACACCTTGCCGCTAATCTTCTTAAATTTTTTATTCTTCTTCTTGGACATTTCACTCCTTGTAGAACTAAAGAAATTTCTGACCTCAAGATAGCAGTAATGATACTAAATGCCAAGCAATATATATCAAGTTCTAAGCATGAAGATTCTAAGCACTAAGTAAAATAGAAGTTTCTATACAACTTTCACGCTCATCAATAAGTCTTCTCCTTGGGCCGATACTGCAATGCTTCAGTCATGTGAATCACAGAGATTAATTCTGACCCATCCAAATCAGCAATAGTCCGAGCCACTTTCAGAACCCGGTGATACGTGCGCCCAGAAAATCTCAATTGCTCCACTGCCAGCTTAATCACTTTTTCGGCCTCATCATCAAGATTGCAGAATGCTTTGATCTCCCTGACTCCCATCTCGGCATTGGTTTTGATTGGAAGATTTTCAAATCGCCTCTGCTGGACAACGCGAGCATTGTTTACGCGCAATCGTATAGACTTTGATGATTCAGCCGCCGGGGCTGTCGCTAGCTTATCATATTTTATGCGTGGCACCTCAATATGAATATCTATGCGGTCGAGCATAGGACCAGAGACCCGTTTTTGATAACGCAGAACTTGCAATGGTGTACAGATGCAGCGCTTCTCTGGATCAGAGAGATAACCACAAGGGCAGGGGTTTTGCGCCGCGACAAGCAGAAACTTCGCTGGAAATCGTAGACTGCCCTGAGCACGGGACACTGTCACAGTGCCGTCTTCCAATGGTTGACGCAGGGCTTCGAGTACACCCCTCGGAAACTCCGGGAACTCATCCAAGAAGAGCACACCTCGATGGGAGAGACTTATCTCTCCTGGCCTTGGCCACTGTCCCCCGCCAATCAATGCGACGCTTGAAGTAGTGTGATGGGGCGCTCGGAAGGGCCGCGACCTGATCAGACTCTCGCGCTCGCCCCGAAACATTCCGGCAACAGAATAAATCTTTGTCACCTCAAGCATTTCCTCTTCGTCCATGTTCGGCAGAATTGAGGGCAGACTACGAGAAAGAAGCGTCTTGCCCGATCCTGGTGGGCCCGAAAGCAATATATTATGGTTTCCCGCAGAAGCAATCTCCAATGCACGCTTCGCCTGCTCTTGTCCGGCTATATACGCAAAATCGTTAGTATCGATCGTTTCAGTAGTAATTTTGCTCTCTTGCCTTGTCCGATAAGGCTTAATAATTGTTTCGCACCTTAGGTGTTTAATTAAATGGTTTAGCGAATCAACCGGTATTATTTCTATCCCCTTCACAAGCGAAGCCTCGTAAGCATTTACTTCCGGAAGGTAGATACGCTTGTAGCCGTTTTGCGACGCAAATATAGCGATAGGCAGAATTCCATTGACGTGGCGAAGCTTTCCATCAAGTGATAATTCACCGATAAAGAGCGACTGCTCGTATTCGGCTATTCTTTCCAACTGCTCTCCAGCCAGGAGAATACCGACAGCCATCGGCAAATCGAAACTCGGGCCTTCCTTCTTGACATCAGCCGGTGCTAGATTGATCGTCAGACGATGCTGAGGGAAACTCACATCAGAGTTCTTGATCGCCGCCCGAATCCGCTCTTTACTCTCATCGATGGCTTTGTCCGGCAGACCAACAATCGTAAACGAGGGCAACCCGGCGCCAATATCAACTTCAACTTCGACCAGATATGAATCCAGTCCGATTGTCGCCGCACTATAAATTTTTGCTACCTTTTGCACTCATCCTCCTTTTTCTTTTACTATATTAGATTATTAACAGTAAAAGAAAAAGCTGCCCTGCGGCAGCATCAATGTCAGCGTAGCCTGTCTGTTGCGAGCGAAGAAATGCCTGCAACAGACCGAGAAAGTTGTAATGAAACAATTCCGTCAACTCCAGTTAGCGTAAAACGCTATCGGCTCAATCACGGGCGGACGGCCCTTGAGCCTCTGGGCAGTTACGAGAGACTTGCGTATCTCGTTGGCATCAACCTCGCACAAAACCAGCGTCGGATCATCTACGGCCGGAGGGTAACCCATGGCCATAGTCGTAGTCAGAATGTGCAGATCGGGCAAATCACCAAGATCACCCTCGTCGACCATCCAACCAACAGCGCTCTGGGCCCGCTCGTGGATCATGCGACAGAGCGGATGGGTCTTGGTATAGCCGAAGTAATCATCAACCCATAATTCCAAACCGTTACCACCGCAATGGAAATGGAAAGCGACTGACTTCTTGCCGCGATCGCAAAGCTTTCGCGAAAGAATCGTGCCCTTCAGGGCGATCAACCTGGGATCCATATCCTTGGGGAAACGGCCGCAAGGACTGTGAGTGATAACCGGAAAGAACACTTCCATAAAGTCAAGAACATCAATCAGAGCACTTTTGACCCTGGTGATGTAACTAATATAAGTGTCATACCCTGATGCCGCTCCGGCTAGCGACATCCGCATAACGATCTCTGCCTGGAAAATCATGATCACGTAGCGCCAAAGCTTGCGCCAAAACTTCCGGCCGTCGAAGCAGTGGATGAAACAAACCTGGATCATCTCGAGCAAATCACTCAAAAGCTCAACAATGCGTTGCAGCTCCTCGTCACGATCCAGCGATGGATGAAGTACAAGAGTGCCGGGCCCAACGATATCAATAGTTTGGGACCTAGGAATAAGTAACCCGCCAGGAGTCCGAATCATGTTATCGTCAAGCAGTATCAGATCTCCCAAGTGCCCACCTCCCCAGTGTTCTCTGCTGCTAGCTTGGTGCAAGACCAAACCAACAGAAAAAATATGGGGGCCATCACTGGCAAGAGCTCGTTACCCACCGCTACATAATCTGATATTTTAGCACAAGCACACGCAAGGGTCAATCCTCCCCTTAGTTGACCAAGCAATGGCATGAATATTAATGTCGTGATGATTTAACAATTTATTAATTATTATTCCAAACAGAGTCGAGCAAGATTTTGCAAAACGACAGAGGAAGAGAAATCCCATCAAATTTTTGACAATAGGATCTCCCCTCCCCTGGCGAACCAAAGTACTTTGATTAGATTTGAGATTATTGGCATTTTCTGTTACATCTAATAGAGTACCTCCGATTCTGGCAGTGGAAAGGGAGTCACATTGAAAAGAAGTCTTCTTTTTTCTTTTGCGTTAATGCTGACAGTCGGTATTGCTACCGTTGTTCCGCTCTTCGTGTTTATCAAGTTTGGTAAGTACCTTGACGGACAATACGGCCTTGCCCCATACGCATCCTATGCGGGCATCGCCCTCGCTACCATACAGGTTGCCATGAGCATGTTTGCAATATCAAAAAGAGCGGCTAAAATTTTTGAAGATATAACTACCTAATTTAGACCATCAAAGAATGTCGAGCATACACGCTAGCTTAGCAGCAGAAAAAGTTACAGAAATAGCAGGGTTTCCAATTACAAACTCTATGATTTTGAGCTGGGTAGCCTCGGCCCTTTTGATTTTTGTGGCCTTGATTGCTGCCAGAAAACCGAAGCTGATACCAAGAGGAATCCAAAATGTTCTTGAGATAGCCATCGAGTTTCTCTGGAACACAGTCAACAGTGTACTCGACGATAAAAAGGCAACCAAAAAATACTTTCCGCTTATTGCCACTCTATTTCTCTTCATCTTGACCAATAATTGGCTCGGAACTCTTCCTGGAATTGGCACCATCGGTTTAAACGAGATCAAAGATGGTGAAGCCGCTTTCGTGCCCTTCTTCAGGCCTGGAAATGCGGATCTCAACCATACATTAGCCTTGGCAGTTATCTCGGTTATTTCAGTTCAGTTCTTCGGCATCACGGCACTTGGCTTCTTCAAATATGCCAGTAAGTTTATTAATTTCAAAAGTCCTGTTGATTTCTTTATCGGAATATTGGAGATTATCGGCGAAGTTGCCAAAATACTCTCCTTCTCCTTTCGACTTTTCGGCAACATCTTCGCCGGCGAGGTACTTCTGACTGTCATCGCTTCCATCGCACCGTACGCGGCGCCCATCCCATTTTCATTGCTTGAACTGTTCGTCGGCCTAATCCAAGCCCTGGTATTTACAATGCTCACTATCGTCTTTATTAAAATTGCAATTTCTGGCCACGAAGAGCACGAGGAACATACAGGGGCATATGCACATTAGTTCATAAAGTTCCTAAAGTTCGAAAGTTCTTAAAGTTGGATCATATGACTTTATCAGCTTTACAAACTTTATAAACTTTACAAACTAATCAAGGAGTTTTATGGACGCAGAAGGAATTGGCTTGCTTGCCAAGGCATCAACAATTGCCATTGGTGGTATTGCCCCAGCCATTGCTATCGGTTTGATTGGATCAAAAGGGCTTGAAGCAATGGGACGAAACCCAGAAGCCGCGCCAAGAATTCAGTCTTCGATGATTCTTGTCGCCGCTTTTGCCGAAGCTATCGCTGTTTACGCTCTAGTTATCGCTTTCATGGTCTAGTTCGATCACGAACGGACAACGGACGTCCTAACAACGAATACTAAAGCTACATTTGCTGTTTGTTTGTTAGGATGTTAATCGTCCACTTGTGAATAATTAATCCTCAAAGGAAAGCATGGAAGAGTTTGCTGTAAATATTAAGGGTTTATTGGCCCAAATTATTAACTTTGGAATAATTCTATTTCTCCTATCCAAGTTCGCCTACAAGCCAATACTCGCCATGATGGAGAACCGAAGCCGAACGATTGAAGAGGGATTAAAAAACTCCGAAGAGGCAAAAACAAGATTAGAAAAGGCAGCACAAGAGTCGGAAAAGATTAGAGAGAAAGCATACACAGAGGCAAAACAGATCACCAGTGAGACCAAAGAAGCCGCAGCCAAAGAAGCCGCAGCAATCGTCACCAAAGCCGAAACCCAGGCATCAAATATTCTAAAAGCAGCCGAAAACGAAGCAACAACGATGAAAACCAAAGCGCTCAGCGGCGCAAAGACGGAAATCGCCCACCTTGTCATGCTAGCCGTTGAAAAAATTGTCGGGGATAAGTTGAATCTAGAAACCAAGGAAGAGCTAACTGTCAGCGCAGTTAAGGAGCTTTAGAAATCACATGAAAATCAAGATTAATGATTATGCTAAAGCGCTAATTGAGAGTGCAGAGACAAAAGACGGAAGCCATAAAGAAGTGGCGATACGTTTTTGGCGTCTTCTGCAACGCAACAAGCAGCATCGGGATCTTCATAAAATTCTCTCAGCCCTTGACCAAGAATATGGCAAGAAACACAATCTCCTAATTGGAAAAGTTTTTTCAGCCAAACCGTTATCTGCCGATGAATTAAAAACTATCCAGCAGAAAGTGGCTAAGCGCCTAGGCAAAGAGGTAGAGCTAACGCCAGTCTTAGACAAAAGAGTTGTGACCGGAATATCAGTCAGGGTTGGTGATATTGAGATTGATGCTACAGCGATTGGAAAAATTGAACGGCTAAAGCAGAAATTAATCAACAATTAAGCCCATAAGCTAATAAGTATTAGGCGAACATGACCCTGCTTACTAGCTTACGCACTTAATTCTTACATGCTAACTGGAGTTACTATGGCTACAAACATTATCGAAGAACTAAAGAAAGAGATTCTTGCGTTCGACGCAGAGACCAGAGAAGAAATTGGCGGCGAAGTTGCCGAGATTAGCGACGGCGTTGTCAGAATCTATGGTCTTCGCGACGCAAAAAATGGAGAACTTCTAGAAATCGATACAGGAAAATCACTAGTCACAGCCATGGTCTTGAATCTTGAGGAAAGTTCTATCGGCGCAATTGTCTTGGGTGATTACTCCGAAATCAAGGCTGGCAACAGAGTAAAATCGACAGGAAAGGTTGCCGTCATACCGGTTGGAGACGAGATTATCGGCCGCGTCGTCGACCCTTTGGGATCACCGATCGATGGTCGGCCTGCACCAAAAAAGGAAAAGGAAATGGCAATTGAAAAGGTTGCCCCGGGCGTTATCACGCGAAAAGGGGTTACTGTCCCGCTACAAACCGGTATCAAAGCCATCGATGCCCTCATCCCAATCGGCCGAGGACAGCGCGAGCTCATAATTGGTGATCGGGGTACAGGCAAAACCGCTATCGCCATAGACACAATCTTAAATCAGAAAGATTTACCAAAAGAGAAAAGACCGATTTGTATTTATGTCGCAATCGGACAGAAAAAATCCAAGACAGCCAGAATCAAGGCGCTACTCGAAAAAGAGGGCGCAATGGAGTACTCCATCTTCGTTGTTGCTGGAGCTTCCGACCCGGCACCGCTTGTTTACCTTGCTCCATACGCCGGCGTTGCCATTGCGGAATATTTCATGGATAAAGGATTGGATGTATTGGTGATTTACGATGACCTAACCAAACATGCTTGGGCTTACCGCGAGGTCTCACTTCTGCTGCGCCGCCCCCCAGGACGCGAGGCTTACCCTGGTGACGTCTTCTATCTCCACTCTCGCCTACTCGAACGAGCAGCCAGGCTCTCGGATGATTATGGTGGCGGATCCATTACTGCTCTCCCGATTATTGAAACTCAGGCCGGCGACGTCTCTGCCTATATTCCAACAAACGTCATTTCAATTACTGATGGTCAGATATTTCTTGAAACCGATCTTTTTTATCAGGGCATCCGCCCCGCTCTAAATATCGGCATCTCCGTCTCCCGTGTTGGTGGCGCTGCTCAGATTAAGGCGATGAAGAAGGTTGCCGGACGCCTCAAGCTCGAGATGGCTCAATACCGCGAGATGGCTGCCTTTGCCCAGTTCGCCTCCGACCTGGATCCCGAAACAAAAAAGACTATCGAGCGCGGCAAGCGTATTACTGAGGTAATGAAGCAGTCTCAGTACTCGCCGCTGCCAGCAGAAGAACAGGTTATTATTCTCTATGCCGTCACAAATGGCTATCTTGATGGATACGATGTCAAAGAAATCAAAGGGGTGGAAGAGACCATCCTTGATCGTGCCAGAACCGCCCTTAAAGATCTTCTAAAAACTATCCGTGAAAAGGGCGAGATGACTGAGGCGGAAGAGAAGAAACTGCAAGAGTTCTTGTCAAAGAACACGAAAACAGTGGCAGGCGAAAGCTCAAAGGCAGACGGCACAAGCACAACCAAAGATGAGCCAAACGATACCGAGGACACTAAAACCGAAGAAAAATAATGTCAAAGATAAATTTTCTAAAAAATTGTGCCACATTAATGATCTTTCTCGGTGCCTGGAGCCTGTTTGGCGCCGGATTTATGGCCACGATTTCTCTAGCGACCAAAGATGTTTTTGCGGGCACGGACGTAAACCAATCAAGAGTAGTTATTTGGTCCATTCTTTCGCTTGTGATGGCCGGCTTACAAATCTTCTTCGGCATTAAACTACTTAGCCAAAGTCAGTCGGCTTGGGACCAAACTGTACGCTTCGTTCTGGCTTATATCGTGATCATGGAGAGTGTCCTTTACTACACCTTCGGCATGGAGTTTATCAGATCATATGGTTTCCTTGGCTTCCTGATTATCCCGGCAGTTTACTTGGTTCTATTAGCCTTAGGCAAGAAACAAATTAAGTAGCATCTTTGCGTCGTTATCTTAAATATTTTTTCTTTGTTATTCTGAGCAGAGCGACTTGTCCCGCGGAGCCCAATTGGGCGAAGTGGGAAGAATCTGGCAGGTCGTTTCACTCAGGATGACAACGCGAGAGTGTCAGTCACTTGGACTGTTTGTCTTCCGACCGTGATTCGGTTACAAATGCACCTTAAAACAAAAAGCCCTCATTGCGAGGGCATGGGATCAAAGTCAGATTCATAACGTTGCCGTAGAACTTTCTGAATCCCAAGATGAGCTACTGCGCCCATCACTATGAGCGCCGGGATAACATCGGCCCACCCGCTCGGTTGGGGGTTTTCGATAGTTGCAAGCCAACACATAGTACGAAATGCAGCAATGCTTCCGATAAGTGTTAGCTCCGCCCAGACGAACTGTAGGGACAAGATACGCTGCTCTTCTAGCTCGAGGCAAAGAATCGAACCGGCAAGCTCAGACAAGAGCATGGGCAGAACAAGGAAAATGACGATGATCGCATCGAGCAAATCGCTAACAATCTTCTTTACACGCTCTTTGCGATTGAGTGATTGAAGCTCCATCATCTTCGCCTTGCCGCCCTTCTAGCCCTGGATCCAAAAAGTGACCTGCCTAAACATAGCACGTAACTTAGCTTGGGCAGCTTCAACGGGCTTGTATCCACCCGCAAGAGTGGGGTAACCAAATTAAAATGGAGACACCAACCGAGGAGAAAGAAGACTGAAGCGATTGCCATGAGAGCAACAAAGTTCAGACTGACTGTCATATACACAAGTTCAGACTGACTGTCATATACACAAGTTCAGGCAAAACCGCCGGAGGGGTGACAAAGATCATAAACGCAAACGCCACTCCAAGCAAGAAATGCTTTCGACTTCTGTCAGTCATTAGTCACCTCCTTCGCCGCATTGTAACATGATCTAACAACTTTGCAAGGGACAACCCACAATATCATTCGATCAAAGCGAGAACTTAAGGCCATCAAGTTCTCGCTATCGCTCGAACAAGACGCACCTTAAAACAAAAAACCGCCGGCAAAGTGCCAAGCGGATGGAATGCACAACAGGAGCAAAAGTTATTATCGATACTTATTGAACCGGTTCCCGGGCCAAACAGGGCTACTCTTGCCCCGAATTTTCCCCTCCTGGCGGCGGTTGCCGCTAGCGAAAGTTCAGTGCCAGGCACCGAGGAACGACCGCCACCTCCAGTGCAAATGGCCATCCTGCTAATAGCGTCTCCAGCGATTTCTCGAACAGGGCCCGAGCAACAAAGGGATCGCCCAAAAGAATGACCATGCGCACACTGTACCCAAACACCTCTTTCCTGTGTTGAATCACGAATGAGATGCCGTGATGCCGCGCCTCAGCGCGGATTGACTTCACAAAACCCTGCACCAGATCCCCCAACTCGCGAGTCGTTCCCATAGACCCACCTCCTTCGCCGCATTGTACCACTTAACACCAAAATATCAATGCTCAAGACAGTATTAAGTGCCAGGTATCGGGTATTATGTACTAAAAACATAATACCCGATACGTTATACGTAATACGAAAAAAACATGCCAAGCACACAACAATTTCGAAAACGGATTAAATCCGTCAAAAATACATCGCAAATTACTCGCGCCATGGAAATGGTTGCCTCTGTTAAGATGCAAAAGGCCGTCCGAGGCATCCTATCTGCTCGAAGCTACGTCCAGAATTCCTGGAACATGCTCCTCACTCTTGCCCACTCGACCAACCCGGAGAGACACGCTCTTCTCCAGGGTCGAGAGGCAGGAAAGACTTGTCTTATATTTATTTCCTCAGACAGGGGTCTTTGCGGAAGCTATAACTCTGATCTTACGAGAAAGCTATCAGGCTTTCTTCGCGAAAACGATAAATCAAATCTCGACATTATCACTGTTGGCAAAAAGGGGAGTGAGACAGTTAGAAAAATTGCACCCGAAAATCTAATTGCCGAATTCTCCTCATTCGAAACAGGCGCTACATTTGAGGATGTTTCCCCGATTGCCAGACTCTCCATTGACGAATTTGAGAGCAAAAAATACAACAGAGTGGTGGCAGTCTATTCCCACTTTCAGTCTTCGCTCAAACAATCTCCGGTTATAAAGCAAATTTTACCGATAACACGAGAACACATCGATATTCCAGAACTGTGGGAAACAACTGACGAGAAGCAATCATTAACCGAGTATAAATTTGAGCCCAGTGCCGATTTGGTTCTGTCCCGCATACTCCCCCAATTTATCAGAGTCCAGATATTCGGGCTTGTCCTAGAAGCAAACGCATCCGAGCAATCTGCCAGAATGGTTGCCATGAAGAACGCCACAGACAATGCTGGAGAGCTCATATCCGATTTAACCTTAACCTATAATTCAATTCGCCAAGCTTCAATCACCAAGGAAATTGCCGAGATAGCTAGTGCGGCAGAGGCTATGAAATAGCTTTGCTATTTCATAGCCGGTATTTAGGGGTTAGTATTTGGTATTTCGGGTTACCGCCCCAAATACTAAATACGAAATACTAAATACCTTTTAAGGAGTTTCTTATGAAGACCGGAACAATTACCCAGATCATCGGAGCTGTTGTAGATGCCAAGTTCGAAGAGGATCTACCGGAAATTTATGATGCTCTCGAGTGTGAACTTGATGGCAGCCGTCTTGTGCTAGAGGTCCAGCAACATCTGAGCAACGACACTGTCCGCGCCGTTGCAATGGGGCCGACAGAGGGCTTGCAGCGCGGAATCGAGGTCAAAAACACAGGTGCGCCAATCTCTGTGCCAGTAGGGGAAACATCACTTGGCCGCATGTTTAATGTCATCGGCGACCCAATTGACAACATAGAAGCGCCAAAAACCAAGGATCGTTATCCAATCCATCGGTCAGCACCGGAATTCACCGACCAAGAAACAAAAACCGAGGTTTTTGAAACCGGAATTAAGGTTATCGACCTCATCGCGCCAATTACCAAGGGCGGAAAAGTTGGCCTCTTCGGTGGTGCTGGCGTCGGAAAAACTGTTCTAATTACAGAGCTGATCCGCAACATCGCTGCTGAACACGGAGGATTTTCAGTTTTTGCTGGTGTTGGTGAACGAACCCGTGAGGGAAATGATCTCTACAATGAAATGAGAGATTCTGGAGTTCTGGATAAAACCGTTATGGTCTTTGGCCAGATGAATGAACCGCCAGGAGCTCGTATGAGAGTTGGTCTGTCAGGACTGGCCCAAGCCGAATATTTCCGCGATCAAGGCAAAGACATGCTTCTCTTCGTTGACAACATCTTCCGTTTCACTCAGGCCGGATCCGAGGTTTCAACACTGCTTGGCCGTATGCCATCAGCCGTCGGTTACCAACCAACGCTCGCAACCGAAATGGGTGAGCTTCAAGAGCGAATTACATCTACAAAGAAAGGGTCTATCACCTCTGTCCAAGCGATTTATGTCCCGGCAGATGACCTCACAGACCCTGCTCCAGCCACTACATTCGCCCATTTGGATTCCACTATCGTCCTAGAAAGATCTTTGGCTGAACTTGGCATCTATCCGGCCGTTGATCCATTAGCATCTTCTTCCAATATCCTAGACCCGAACGTCGTCGGAGAAGAGCACTACAACGTCGCCCGAGAAGTTCAGCGGCTGCTGCAACGCTACAAGGATCTTCAAGATATCATTGCCATTCTTGGCATGGAGGAGCTGTCCGACGAAGACAAGCAAACTGTGTCCCGCGCCAGAAAAATCCAGAGATTCCTCTCCCAGCCATTCCACGTTGCCGAGAATTTCACTGGATACAAGGGCGCCTATGTCTCGCTCAAAGATACGATTCGCGGCTTCAAAGAGATCATTGAGGGCAAACACGACGATAAACCAGAACAGGCCTTCTACATGAAGGGCACGATTGAGCAAGTCAAATAATATCGTATGCCATGCAGCAGTGGCGTTTGTCGACAAGAAAGCGCAAATGAGATATCGCACAAGAGAAATCATCGAGTATTTGACGGTATTTGTAATCATTCCGGGCGCAATAGCTGTTCTGTTAAATTTTGCCGGGATTGATATTAAGAACGCCTGGAACTGGGCAGAATATATTATGATCGGTCTCTTTGCAGCGCTTCTTGTTCTGTTTAATCTTCCAAGGAAAAAGAAATGAACACATTTAGATTAAAACTCATCGCGCCAGACGGAGTTAAGTATGAGCAAGATGCATCAGAGGCAACATTGCCGACCCCTGACGGTCAAATTACTATTTTACCAAACCACATGCCAGTCATCTCACTCTTAAGCCCAGGGGAGATAGTTCTCAAGATCAGCGGCAAAGACCATGTCCTCGCCACAGAGGGCGGTATTGTTGAGGTTGCAAACAATACTGTAAAAATTCTGGCCGACACCGCCGAAGACGTAGCGTCTCTCGACCAACTCAAAATTGAGGAAGCACGCAAAAACGCCGAGGAGCGGCTGTCTCAAGCTCAGGATGACGTTGAATACGCTGACGCAGTCACCCAACTCGAGAAGCAACTTGCTAAATTAAACGTGATCAAGAGAAGAAAAAGAAGGCTCTAGCAGCCAGCTGGAACAAATTACTGATTTGATTTATACTAATTTCAAGCACAAAGATCTTGCTTGATAACATATCGTCCTTGAGGAGGGAAATGCGCACTCGAGCTTTTACGTTAATAGAACTACTTATCGTCGTGGCCATAATTGGAATTTTGGCCACAGTATCGCTGGCCAATCTAAGCAATGCCCGATCCAAGGCGAGAGACAGCAAACGAATAGCCAACATCAAACAGACCTCAACCGCGCTGGCGCTCTACTATGATAGCAACAACCAATATCCGGCAGGTACTGCCAGTAGATATATCGAACTGGACGGAACAGCCTGGAGAGACTTCGGTTTCTCGATTGGGATAAACGATATGGATTACACCGAAAATATTGTCGGCAAGAGATATGCCCGAGGGGATGTAAGCGTATTGAACTTCCCTGGTCGTGCTTCTGCCTATCAGCTCTTTACCGGTTTGGAGACAGCTAGCGGCAACGGAGAGTCGATCCGGACAAGCGGCTGGGGCGATATGGACAATACTACCAACTCAGATCAATGCGGATATTATGAGGATAAATACGGCAGCTACAACAACTGCTTTGTAATCCAGGTCAAATAACTCTTAATAGATTTAGTACAATCTGAGGATGAACTAAGATGAAAAAGCAAGCCTTTACTCTGATTGAGCTACTGGTTGTGGTCTTTATTGTTGGCGTTGTGGCCACTACCATAATAATCAGCTCTAGCACTAGCAAGGCGAAAGCCAGAGACGCCCAAAGAAAATCTGATTTGGGCCAAATTCAAGACAGTCTTGAGCTTTTTCACGAAGCAAACGATTATTATCCCACTACACACAGCGACGTAATTGACTGCTGGCGCCCGCAGAGAAACTGGTTACCGAACAAAGAACTTAAGGACAGTGAAAAATATTCGTACAATTACAGCTGGAGTGACCCCTATTTGACCAAACAACCGCATGACCCAATTGATACATGTCTTTGGCCTTTTGGTACTCAGGGAGAAAAAAACGATAATAATCCGACAGCAGCATATGCCTACGGCAGCGATAATAGCCAGCGCTATTACATTGCGGCACGGCTAGAAATCTCAAGCGATACCTCAACCATACAAAATGCCCATACTAAGGGCTGGAATAACAATATCTTGTATCCAGATTACTGGACAGCTCCGAGGGCTTACGTAATTGTTAACAAATAGATCTAGGCAGGGAATCTGTTGGCTTCTCAAGATAATCTCTGGCTGGTAAAATAATTCTATCGTAATTACGCTCCCAATAAATCTCAGGGAAGCGCCTAAACCAGATCAGCTGGCGTCGGGCAAAAGCATGGATTTTATATTTAAGATCCTGTTTCATCTCTTCGTACTGGGACAACTGTTTAAGTTCTATCGCAATGTTAGAGATATTAGGCGAGAGGGAAGCGACAATTGGCGAAGCGCCTACTCTTGCGTTTTTCGACTTTTCCGCCACCTTGTTAGTTGCCAACTCAAGTTCATAAAGATTCTTCGAAATGAGATCGGGGGAGTGGACCGCACTCAAAACGAACTGAGAGATAATACGGTATTCTAAACCAAGATTTAATAACCATGCAGGGCTAACACCGGAGAACAAAAGTGCAATTATCTCCTCGAGCATGCCCTCTGAGAAACGGCCCTCTACCCTATCATCAATTCTTCGATAAAGCTCAAAGCGCGGAAGCTCCATACCAATTTGAAGTACACCAAAACTAGGTTTAATTTTTGTTGGCGCAAGGCCTTCTCGCGCCCTCTCTATCGCCCGCTTTAAGCGGTGGGGGTTGTTGCTATCAATCTTTTCGTAGGCTTCTGGGTCTACCTGCCTCAACTCAGCGCGCAACCGACTGAGACTATTTGCGCTTAGGTCAGCAGAGTTGTGTTCCCGAACAAAGGCCGGAGCAGAACCGCTCCCTCGTCCCCCTTCACGATTAGCTCCCAATAATTTTGATTCTAGTTTAAACCCTTCGACAAGCGCTTGAATGTATAGTCCGGTTCCACCGACAATAATGGGGATTTTTCCTCGAGAAAAAATGTCTTCGATGGCAAGCTGAGCCAAGGGCAACCAATCAAAAAGCGTAAATCGTTCACCGGGATCGGCGATGTCGATTAGCCACTGAGGAACACCACCAACAAAACGCTGAGCGTTTTGTAAATTCACAATTTCTAACTCCGAACCCATAACTAATTTCCAATTCGCCAATGTCCAATTACCAGATTTACCATTTGGCATTATAAATTTGGTGTTATTGTTTCCAGCGCTCCGTACTGGCTGGCCCTCTTTGCCTGTCCCGATATTGAGACCACGATAAACCTGACGAGAATCAGCTGACACTATCTCGCCATTGAGTTCCTTGGCAAGCTTGACCCCAATACCGGTCTTCCCGCTCGCCGTCGGCCCAACGACAGTAATAATTTTTTGATTCTTTTTCATAGTTCAATTTTATTATCGTTCGAACGAAGTGAGAACTTTTCAAGTTTATCAAACTTCTCGTTTCACTCGAAGAATAATTCATCAACAAAAAGAATAAGGGCGCCCCTGATCGTCCAATCGCGCAACCCGCACAACTGGTTTATCCGATCCTTGGGCGCCCTTTCGGCGTGTTCCCGCGCCTATTCACCCTTTTCGATCCCTTCTGCACCCATCTCCAGGCGCATTTCCTTGTTGCGTCTGCGCTCTTCGCGCTGATCGCTCAGGTACTCTTGCAACCCCCCAAACAGGGGCCACTCCCTAAGCCTCCTGGCACCAGGAGCCTGCCTGGTCACTCGCCTGGCCCTTTCTTCTTCAACGGCACTGGTTGCGGCCATGTTATCACCTCCCCCCTATCGCAGAGTACGCGGGAACACCTTCCTTTTACAACATTTTTGCTCGTAAGTCAAGATTGCATAAGACCATCATTCGATATAGAATGATTAATTGATGATCACAATAACGAATCTATCTAAATCATACTCAAAGCACCAAGTCGTCGACGACTTATCCCTCCAGATTCCAAAGGGTTCTATTTTTGGTTTCTTGGGACCCAATGGAGCCGGCAAAACGACAACAATGAAAATGATTGTCGGGCTTGCAACTATGAGTGCCGGCAGGGTTGAGGTTGATGGCAATAATCTCAAGAAGATCAGGGCAAGAGAAAACATCGGCTACATGCCAGAGGATCCATATTTCTACGACCATCTCAATGCCATGGAGCTCCTGGAATTCATGGCCAGCTTGTTTAGGGCACGTCAGCCAAAAGAAAAATTGATCAGCATCCTCGAGCAGGTCGGACTAGCTAATGTGGCTAAAAAAAAGATCCGATACTTCTCCAAGGGAATGAAGCAACGGCTGGGACTTGCACAAGCGTTGGTGAATGACCCCGACTATCTCTTTCTGGATGAGCCGCTCGATGGGCTTGATCCGATCGGACGATTAGAGTTTAAGAGAATTTTCCTGCAGCTGAACAGGGAGGGTAAAACGATATTTTTCAACTCCCATGTTCTGTCGGATGTAGAAGAAATCTGTGATCGAATCGGCATTATAAATAGGGGCAAACTAATCTATGCCGGTGACGTAAAATCTTTCTGTGGCAAAAAGAGCTTGGAGAAGAGATTCGTTGAGATTATCAGCGCACTGAATTAAGGGTCGCGAAATATGTATCAAAGAATCTCCCATTGATATCTAATTCATGATTCAGAATTCATTCAAAAACATATTATCAATTGCGAAAAATGCCTTCAAGGAAACTATTAGGGACAGAATTCTTTATGGTATTCTTGTCTTTGCTTTGCTATTTTTGCTCTCAACAGTATTTTTAGGATCTATCTCGCTCGGCGAAGACACAAAGATTATCAAAGACCTCGGACTCGCTGGAATTTATATATTCTCGGTTATTATTACCATTTTTATCGGTACTTCGCTCGTCTACAAAGAAATAGACAAGAGAACGATATATATAATTCTGTCCAAACCAGTCTCAACAGCCGAGTTGCTGCTTGGTAAATTTTTGGGTCTTATCGCCAGCATCACAACAAATATTGTTTTCATGACTGTGGTGTACTTGGTCATCGTTTTAATCAAAACCAACAATCTAGATTACAACTCTCTTTGGGCAATTCTTCTTATAATACCTGAGCTAGCTATCTTTGTTGCGCTCTCCATCTTCTTCTCAACCGTTACAGCGCCGCTCTCCAGCACTATTTATGCCATAGTGATCTTGTATGTTGGCCACTCGTTAAGCTTCCTCATGAATTACGTCCGGCAGGTTGGCGGCACACAAAAAACAATAATCGAGGTTATGTACTACATTCTTCCCAACCTAGAGAAATTTAATCTTCGAAATAGTGTGGTTCACGGTACTGTCCCCTCGGCTGATCAGATAGCCTATCCTATCATCTATTCGATTCTCTACTCTGCAGTATTGCTCTATTTTTCAAACCTGACTCTTAAAAAATGTGACTTATGAAATCTGCTGTAAAAAATATTTTTCCATATTTCATCACTATTTTATTATTCTCCAGCATTATTTTTTGCCAGAAAAGCTATGACGCACAAAAGAAAAGATCCCTATACATCGAACCGCTGGTATTAAAGGCCGAGATCGTAAAAGCATTCGACCTGGGCCTCCACAATGCGGCCGCCGATCTGGCCTGGTTGACAGCAATCCAATATCTCGGAGGCAGCGAAAGCAAAAACTTAGAGAAGCTCGACAACTATCTTTGGCTCTCTGTCGACCTCGACCCAAAATTTTCTTATCCATATGCGTTCGGAGCGTTGCTTTTACCGGCCTTTAACCAGGTTGATGAGGCGATCAAACTGGCAGAAAAAGGAGTAAATGACTCCACTCCAGATTGGCGAATTCCCTACTACCTGGCTACAACATATTTTACCGACAAAGATGACAAGATCAGCGCAGCCAAGTATTTCGACGTAGCAGCGCGAACACCTGGCGCTCCGAGCAACATTCAATTCGTCGCCTCTAATTTTGGGTCCAGGCCAGACCTTCGCAGCCAAACGAAACTTATTTGGCAAGGAATTTTACAAAACTCGAATGACGAGGTCGTTATAGATCAAGCCAAGAAATATCTTGTACATCTGGAATTATTGGATATGCTAGAAATTGGCGCAAGAGAGTACAAGAATAAGTATGGCAATTACCCAAAAGAGGCCGACGACCTCACTACAGGCAAAGTCCTCCTGTATATACCAGAAGATCCATTTGGTTTTAGCTTTCAGATAGATCAGGAAACAGGTAGAGTCAGTGCAAAATTTCAATAAATAATTGTCAGAGAGCTATCGGTCAGAAGACCTCAAAGATCGTTTCTTTGCCTTAGCACTCCTGTGCAGTATTTTAGAAATTAGAAAAACTGACTTGCCTGAAACAGGCATTTGTTGCTTGCGCTCATCCTGCTCTTTTTTAATCAGCACTTCCTCAATCTGATCATAATCTTCACCCATGATACATTTCCTCGTTTTTTGCCAGATAACAGAGCGGGTCTGAATAGAACATAATTTTTGCCTAAATAGTTAACACAACCTTAGCTTTATTCGTAGCGAAGAGCATCAAGGGGGTTCAAGCGAGCGGCACGACGAGCAGGGTAAAGTCCGGTCAAAATTCCGACAATAAATGAGAAAGCGATAATTATCGCAATAAATTGCCAAGGAGTTTGAAATATTTTTACGCTCTCGCCACCAGCCCTAACAGCAACAGCGCTAATTACTACATTCAAGATATTGCCAGAGAGAAGCGACAAAACAATACCCGAGAAACCACCCGCAAAAGAAATAATAGCCGCTTCTGACAAGAAAACAGCGTATATTCCCTTATCTGTCGCGCCCAATGCCTTCATTACACCAATGTCCTTGGTGCGTTCCAAAAGAGAAATTGTCAATGTGTTAAACATTCCAATCGAAGCAACAACCAAGGCAATCGCGCCCAAAGTCAGGAGAACTATCTGAGCAATCTGGAAGATGCGATTCATTTGATCGATTTTCTCCCCTATTGAGGTCGTTTTATATCCCAGGCCAGTCAGGGTTTCTTTCATCTGGGCCATCACCGCCGTATCCCTGGCCTTCACTTTGATCGCACTATAAGAAGAATTTTTTGGTATAGCGATGGTACCAATCGGCAAATAGAGATACGAGGCAACTGAGTCCTTGATTACGCCGACGATAGTGTACTCACCCTCGGCCAAAATCGGCGTTTTCTCATTCTCCGGATCTGGAATGTAGGCAGCCACCTTAACGGTTTTGCCAACTAAATCGTTTGGGCTTAAACCGAAGGCATTTGCAGCGACTGAAGTCACAACAATTTCCTTGTCAGAATCCCCAGTGTATTGTTCACCGGCCTCAAGGCGCGGGCCCTCAAGATCCAAGTATTCTGCCGAGACGGCATTGATAAGCGAATCAGTGCGAGTTGAACCGTAAATCACCTGACCAGACATCGATAAATTTGGATTGACCGATTCCGTACCCTCAATCTTTTTAAATTTCTCCACCGCATCGTCACCCATCGAAAGAATTGAGGAGTCGCCGCTCGTCACCATTAACGTCTTTAACGCTTTAATCGATTGGATTTCACCAATCGTAATTTTCTGCAAACCATAACCAAATGAGACCAAAAAAACAATCGCCCCAATACCAATAGCGATGCCAAAGATAGTCAATATGGTGCGCATCTTGTTGTTGACGAAAGTTGAAAGCGAGATCCGCAAAACATCAATCGGTTTCATAATTGCACCTCCCCTATCTCCTTTTCATCAATATCAGCGACGTGATGTTTGACCTCGGTTTTTACGATTTGACCGTCTTTAAGATAAAAAATCCGGTGAGCGTATTTGAGCTGTTCGGGATTGTGGGTGACCATAATTATGGTACGTTTAGACTTTTTATTGAGCTGCTCGAGCAGTCCCATCACTTCTTCCGAAGCCTTGGAGTCGAGGTTGCCGGTCGGCTCATCAACGATCAAAATCCAAGGATTATTGGCCAGGGAGCGAGCAATGGCGACACGCTGCTGTTGACCGCCGGATATCTCCGTCGGTAGCCGTTTGGCAATCTTTTCGAGGCCGAACATCGACAATAAATGTTGGGCCCGCTTCATCCGCCGCCCCTTGGGTACACCGGCAAAAACTTGCGGCAAAGCAACGTTGTTAATGACACTAAAAGATTTTAAAACATTGAACTGCTGAAAAATCATGCCTATTTTTTTGTTCCGATAATCAGCAAGCTCTTTTTTGCTGAGCTTGGAGATATCTTGACCACGAACAACCACTTTGCCTTTTGTCGGCACTTCGAGTCCAGCGATACAGTTGAGCAAGGTTGATTTACCACAACCCGACGGCCCAAAAAAGATGATGTACTCACCGGAGTAAATCTCTAGGTCTATCCCCTTTAGAACCTGAACCAGAGTCTCGCCTTGGCCAAATTCCTTCTCGATTTTTTCAACCCTAATCAAAGGAGTTCGCATGCGCTCCCTCGCTTATTTGTTCTACTCCATAATACCTAATACCTTATACAAGTTCACTACCTCCCAATTCCAAAACCCTTGATCCAGAAGAAGCGCTCCTCCAGGATAGAGACGATGTATTGAATTAAAGTTGTTTCCTGCTTCAGAGTTAGGACAGTGTAATCATCGGAGGCAGCAATATTACTCGAGGCGTCTTTGGCCACTACCTTCATATGATAGGTAGCTGATGGCATTAAGTTGGAGATAACTACAATGTGAGAAGTAGAGAGGGTGAGGTTCTCCTCCGTGGAAAGCTGGTAATTACCTTGGCTAGCCACACCCATTGAGTACTGAATCTGGCTGGTGGCCGGCTCGTCGGTACTCCAAGAGACAATGGCTTGAGCCTTACTCGTGCCGTTCGCGTCAGTGATGATGGAGGTCTCGCTCTTTAAATCTTTGATTACAGGCGGGGTTGTATCAATGATCGTCGTGAATGTTTGAGTATCACTTGTGGCCAAATTGGTGTATTTGTCCCGGCTCTTTATCTTAAACTGATACTTGGTCGCGGACTCCAGGCCAATTAAGGCAACGGCATGGTCGACAACTTCTTCGCTTCGCCCCTGGGATTTATCCAGCGTAGCTGTGGGCGAAGTTGGGCCAAAATCGACGAATGAGTCTGCCAGTACGTTCGTTTTCCAAGTGATTGTCACACCCCTTGAGGCAATGTCCTTCACGACAATCTCTGAGATTTGGGGCAAAGTTAGCGTTGAGAAGACATAGTCATCTGAGGCAATAGTCGAAGTACCGTCGACACTCTCGCCAGTTAAACGAAAATGGTAAGCCGTTCCCTGCTTGAGGTCACTGAGCTTGACGGTGTGAATGGTTGTTGCGCCGGTTGACTGGTCGGTGATTTCTTTGCCATAGGCATCAGTTTCGCCAATCTTGATCGTGCTCTTGGCCACAATGCTCGTCTTCCAGGAGATAAGCGCGGAGTCTAGGGTAACATCCGACACCACCACTGCCGAGATCGCCGCTGGCGACTTATCGACCGATTCCTTTGTTGCAAAAGTTAATAAACCAGAGGCAATGGTATTGCCGGAAGAATCTTCAGACTCAACCTTATAATAATACTTGGTGGAGGCACTGAGGCCAGAGAGTACAACATAGTGCTCGAATCCAGAGTTTGTGTTCTTATCGCTTTGGCTACCAAGACTCTCTGTTATACCATACGATACACTAGAAGTAGCTGCTTTATTTGTGGTCCAAGTAACGCTAACTTTTCCAGTTCCGCTATCAACTGCAGCGTTAATATTACTAATCACCAGCTCAGTCAATGCATCAGCCGAAAGAGATGTGTCAAAGGTGCCATCAGATGAGCTTGCCGTGTTACCATTGTATGTTGATTTAACCCTGAAATGATAAGACGAAAGCATATCGAGGCCGATGATTGTCACAGAATGCTGCGTTACCGAATCACTTGATCCCTGAATTGTTCCGTAACTCGCCGTCTTGCCAAATTCAACAAATGAATCGCTCGCAATACTCGTTGTCCAAGTAATAATTGCTGAATTAATAGAGGCATTTGCGACAACGCTTGATATTACCGGAGTCGAATTGTCCAGTGTTGTAAATGTAGCAACATCGCTCAAAGTTACGTTGTCGTAGGTGTCCTTTGAGCGAACCTGATAATAATAAGTTGTATCCGGCTCCAAATTCGTAATATCAACAACATGCGTTTTATTTAAAGTTGCATCCTCTGTCGTTGTGGAGCCAAGGCTTTGGGTCGTGCCGTACAATACCTGCGACGAGGCGTACTTATCAGTTGTCCAGGTAATAGTAACTTCTTCTGGAGCCGTCCCTGGAGTAGTTGCTGTTGGCGAAGTAATAACAGGACTGTCATCTGCCTCTGTTGGCAGGGTTGTCGTGAAAGAATTATCACTCCCGATAACGACGTTGTTGTTGGTGTCCCTTGAGCGGACACGGAAGTGGTAGGTGGTCTGAGCCGCTAATCCGACAACGGTAACAGAGTGGGAGGTAACTGAATCTGCCTTACCCTGAATCGAACCATAACCGGTCGTAGTGCCAAATTCGACAAATGAATCAGCCACCTCATTCGTAGTCCAGCTGACAGCTGCTGTGATATCGGCAGCCGTTACCACCGGGCCGGGCCCCGAGATGGTTGGAGCGGCACTATCCGCTCCCCCCGGAGTAGCTGAAGAAACCTCCGAGTAGCTCGACCAGTTGCTTAAGACATCTTGCGAGCGAAGCTTGTAGTAGTAGGTTGTTCCATTTGAGAGGTTTTTATCGACATAGTTTTCTGTGGCAATGTTGGAGAAAGTGGCGAGCTCAGAGTAGTCGGTGCCGTTAGTCGAGCGCTCGAGCGAATAGAGCGAAAAGTCATCATTGGAGAGGACCGTCCAACTAACAGTCACCATATAGCGCGAGGCATCAACATTTGAAGAATCGGCGACATAAAAATCCTGGGGAATCGGCGAGGTCGTATCCAGCTCGATCGTATCACTATAAACCGTACTCAAAAGATTGTTTTTGGTATCTTGGAATTTAACATAGACCGTCTTGACACCATCTCCGGCCGAGAGTGTGAAGGCAACCGGTGCCGAGTAAGTGCTGAAGGAGGTTAGAGCATCTTGGCTCTCTGAAATAGCGTATTGAACAGCCGTGTCATCGGTGGCGCTCAGGGTCACAGTAACCGCCGTTGAATTTGTTTTAGCCGCTCCGCCATTGATCGAGACCGGCGTCCCACCGGCCACCGGATTTTTCGTATCCAGAGCAAAAGCAGAGGATGTTCCGATTCCGATATTCATAGCTACTTCTGCGTCATTAGCCAGTATGCGTACTTTGGCCCCGGCAGTGTAGCTGGATGCGAAGTCGGAACCCGGTGTCCAAGTGATTATATATTGGTTGCCAGAAGCGCCGGTGTTTTTACTACCAGTGTTGGTCGTGGTGGTTGTCGGCAAGTAGGCGTTGGCAGCGTCGGTGTGGCTCGCCGCCCTTGTGCTACTCTGAGCACGAGTGATGTTTTGGAGCGTGTTTGAACTAATCGAAGCATAAGCAATGATTTCGGAATCGACTAAAATTGTACCCGAGGCCAGTAAGCCAGTTGCGCTCGAGAGCGCCAGCGTTCCGCCGTTCGCCGGACTGCCGGCAGTAATCCCGCCGGAAATATTCGCAGAACCATTGTAATAATAAAGCGCGAGCGTAGCCGTATCATTATCGGAATCAGAAACAGTTGCAGTAGTCGAAACAACCCCGTTTGAACCCTGCGCTGGTTGCGTATCTATCGTGACCACAGGCGTGGCATTGATAGTATAAGTGACTGAAAAGTCATTTAGAGTCGGATAGTTCGAACCGTCGGCAGTTAAAATCATCTGAATTTCAAGCCACTCATCATCAGCCGTCCCTGAAGTATTAATACTACCGGCCGTGCCCGAAGTTGTGATGGCGCTTCCCCATGATCCGGTCAGTGCCCCCTCTGTTGCCGCACTCCTAGTCTTGAAAGTGATCGTCGAGGCGCCAGGAGTGGTGCCGGCCCAAGAAATCGTCCCCCAACCAGCAGTGCCGCCGGCATTAATTTTCAAATTGGTAATCGTGCCGATGGTGCCATAGCTTAGGGCGATAGTGGTGATAATCGGCGTATTGGCACCGTCAGAAGTTAAGACTGCCCTCCAGCGCAAATCTGATCCCGTGTTTGTAAAAGAGTGTGATTCACCCGAGGTAACACTCTCCCAGTTTGATCCACCATCTGCCGACAAGTAGTAAGCCACACTCTGGCCGTTGAGAGTTGTTGTGGCAGTCATGGTTGCCACAGTGATTGTTTCAGATGAGTTCATTTTTGTTGACTGGGCTTGAGTCGAAACTGTGTACGAGAGCGAATAGAGCGCCATCGATGCACCGCCGATGATACCATAGCCATTGGCAAAGCCGACGGAATTAAGTTCGGCACTTCCCAATGTGCTGGCCGACCAGGCTGCGCCGCCATTTGTCGTACTAACGACAACACCCGAGGCACCAACAGCTCGACCATTGGCAGTGCTAGTAAAGGAAACCGAGTTGAGCGTACTGGCTGTACCACTGGTCTGCGTTGCCCAGGTAGTACCGCCGTCCGAAGTATGATCGATCGTACCGGAATTCCCGGCTGCCCAGCCGTTATTTGAATCAACGAAAAACACAGAGTTGAGACCGTTTGGGGTATTGCTAGTCTGCGTTGCCCAGGTTGTCCCGCCATCCGAAGTATGGTCAATCGTACCGGAGATGCCAACTGCCCAGCCGTTGCTAGAATCGGTAAAATATACAGCGTTTAGCTGGTTTGCAGTATTGCTTGTTTGGGCCGCCCATGTCGTACCGCCGTTAGCTGTGTGCATGATTGTGCCAGAGACACCGACTGCCCAGCCGTTGCTCGCATCAGAAAAATAAATTGACCTTAAGTTGTTTACTGTATTACTTGTCTGGGCCGTCCACGTTGCTCCACCATCAGCAGTAGTATAAATTACTCCCCCGTCACCAGCCGCAAAGCCGACAGAGGTTGTCGGAAAAGAAATCGAGCGGAAATTAATTGCTGCCATTGACTTGTTTTGCCACACGCTTGTCCAGCCATCAGTTGTTCTGACAATACCAGCACTCGTAGCGGCAACACCGGCCGTCGAGGACAGCTGGACGGCCGATTGAGCAGCTGGCGTCGGGCCGATTCTGCTCCACCAACTCGATCCAGTATTATCCGTCTTATAAAAACCATTGCTGCCAATAATATAAGCTACGGTGCTAGAAATCATTACCACGGAATTGAGCGTCGGGGTATTCACAATAGTGGAAACGCTCCAGTTCGTGCCGCCGTCTGTTGTCTTAACAGTAGTTCCGGATGCCCCAGCCGCAATACAATTACTTGCACCACTACAAGCTATTGAGCTTAGAGTTTGAGCGGTGCCACTAGTCTGAGCGCTCCAGTTGGTGCCGCCATTTGTCGTTTTTAGGATCACGTTACCAGTGCCAACCGCCCAACAGGTAGTCGTGCTTGCGCAGTAGACGGAGGTGAAATTACCCGAACCGGTCTGTGCGCTCCAGTTTGCTCCGCCATCAGTAGTTTTTAGAATTAGATTGTTCTGTCCAACTGCGTAACCGATACTCGCACTAGGGAAATTAATGCCCGTCACTGTCTCGCCAGCACCCTGGCTCAACTGTGAAACCGCCGTCCAGCTACCCCCGCTATTAGTCGTCCGAAATATAACCGAACCGCTTGGACCGGACACATTACAGCCGTACCATTCGTTGTAATCCGGATCCCAGCACCCAGCGGGATCCCAATACTCCGGATCATTCCAAGTCCCGGCCACAAAACCGGTCGTTGCACTAATAAAATGCATCGAGGATATTGCGATGGTACTAGAGCCAAGAGTCACAATAGACGGCTGTGTCCAGCTCACACCACCATTCGTGGTCTTATAAACATATTTGTTAGACGCAACTATTGCATAACCATTATTGGCATCAACAAAACTCATATAGCTGCCAGCAGAGATCGTTGGCGCCGATGCGGTCTTGTCACCCCAGCTACTTGGGCTTGATACTGTTTGAGCAGTGGTATCCCAGGTCGCCGTTGTACTGCCGGCATCTTTGTTGGTTGTGGTCGAAAAATCTTCCGAGGCTGTACCCGGACTAACCGTCACCGTGCCGGCTGTGACATCGGCAGGAATTCCCGAACCGGCCACCGTGACCGAGGCTTGAGTAGTTGCCGAGTTTACTGTTGAAGCGTTGTTTGTAAAATCATTATATGTTGTCCATGTTTTTGTTGTCGTGGCTGCGCTCGCCGGTAAGCGGCCAAGAAAAACTGAGCTTGCAACAAGGGAGAAAATAACGGCGACATGAAGCGATAACGCTGACCAATGAACAATTTTGTGATATGGATTTAAATGCCATTTATAATACCAATGGAACTTTTGGCGAAGTTTGTTATGGGGCTTAGCCATAAACGGCAAAACAGTCTTGGTACTTTTCTGTACTAAGACTATTTGGTTGTCGATCTCTTCCGTAAGATTGAACTTACCGCCCACTGGCAATCCAGCCCTCCCAATCCTTTTAACCTCCTGCCTGATACAATAAAAGCAGGCTTGTATCCTTAGCTATCATTATATGCGAAAGTTATTTCCCGTACAATGACCTCTGGTATAGGACGAAGCTCTACATTTTCACCAAATTAAAAATACCAGTTAACTGGTATTTTTAATTTGGTGCTCGGGAGAGGACTTGAACCTCCACGGGTTTTACCCCACTAGCTCCTAAGGCTAGCGTGTCTACCATTCCACCACCCGAGCAAATCGATTGGCTTGTAAGCGAATAAGCTTCTCAGCGTTTCAGCTGACCCGCTTATACGCTTACTGGCTTCTTTGTTATTGAACCGTTATCTTGTCCTTAAACTTTTCGAACGTCTTCGGGCCAATGCCCTTGACCTTCATAACTTCGTCAATCGATGCAAACTTGCCGTTCGCTTCCCGGTACTCGACGATCCGTTTGGCATAGGTCGGCCCGATTCCGGGCAAGGCGTCCAATTGTTCGACTGATGCTGTATTGATATTTACCGTAGCAGAAACGACCACTTGTGGCTTTTCTGGCGAAACAGATTGAGTTGATTGCCCCTTTACTACGCCGGCATCTCTAGTGATTGACTCAGACGCCTGGGCAACATTTGCCGCCTGCTGACCCTCTTGCGTCTTGGACTGATTCGAAGCAGAGACAATCAATCGCTGTTGTTGTTCCCTTATCTCAGCAATCGCTTTGTCCAGCTTAACTACCTCGGCTCCGAGACGCTCAATATCGCCTTTTGATCGAACCTTAGTGTAGTTCTCTCGATAGAGAAGAACTGCAGCACTTGATAAAACAGCGAGCAGCAGCACTCCGCCAATTAAAAAGCGATACTTCTCGATCAAATGACCCGGATTGGCACTATCTTCTTTCATAAGCCACAATACCCCTTTGCGACTGGTTACTCCATGTGCTTGTTCATCTCGAGCCGAAGAATCCGCTCTTTCAGGGCAGGAAGACGTGCCAGTGTCGGATCTTCTCTGAAAACAAAAGAAGCTGCTTCACTTGCCTGCTCGATCAACATTCTATCGCAAAAGCTGGCCATTTTCAACTGCACCTGTCCAGATTGCAATGTTCCCAAGATATCTCCCGGACCCCGAGTCTCCAGGTCTATCTCTGCCAGCTTAAATCCATCAGAGATTTCCTCCAGTTTGTGCAACCGCTCGATTGCCCCAAAGGAGCGGGAATTTGAAAAAAGAAAACAAAAAGACTGCTGCTCTCCCCGACCAACACGACCGCGAAACTGATGAATTTGGGCCAAACCAAATCTTTCTGCATTCTCGATAATCATAACCGTTGCATTTGGCACATCTATTCCCACTTCAATAACAGATGTGCTAACAAGAATATCGAATTTTTTATCGGCGAAATCGGTGAGAATAGAATCTTTTTCTTTGGGTTTCATCTTGCCATGAAGCATTGCCACTCGAAACTCCGGAAAAACATGCTTGCTCAGTTTTTCATACTCCCGAGCAACTGACTTTCGATCTTCCTCCCACAGCTCAAGGCTTCTTTCATTCAAAACATCTTCCTGTTGCTCGATTAGCGGACAAATAACAAAAACTTGCCGGCTAGATTCAATTTGCTTGCGAATGAATTGGTACGCCTTGTCTCGATTGTGTGGCTCAACACATCTTGTCTTTATCTCTTTTCGATTCTTTGGTTTCTGCTTAATTACCGACACATCAAGATCATCAAAAAGTGCTAGATAGAGCGTGCGAGGAATTGGCGTTGCAGTCATACTAAGGAAATGGGGAGAGCGCTTGCCCAGTTCCTGACTCATGTCATCGCTACTTTCACCACTAGATGGAATCTGTCTTAACGCAGCTCGCTGGGTTACACCAAATCGGTGCTGCTCGTCAACTATAACCAGACCGACATTATCCAAATTAACGCTCTTCTGCAACAGAGCCTGCGTTCCTATTACAATGTCGGCCTGTTCTGGCTTAGATACTTTCTTCCCCTTCGGCGTCTCCTCTGTCGAAATTTTTTTCATTGATGACGTGAGCAGACCAACCGATATCCCATATCGCTCAAAAAGATTGCAAAAGGTTGAATAATGCTGAGACGCAAGAACTTCCGTGGGAACCATCACAACAACCTTAAACCCAGACTTGGTACCGACATAAGCAGCAATCCCTGCTACAATCGTTTTTCCGCTACCAACATCGCCATTAACCAATCTATTCATTGCAGTTGGACTTGCCATATCCTTGATGACTTGCCATGTCACTGTTTTTTGGTCATCGGTCAGCCCAAAGGGAAGAGCGTTTATAAAATCATCTATTTCTGAATTGTCTATTCTCATTATCGGTGCCTGGCAAACCCGATTTTCATCCTTTATCATCCTGGAACAGAGAGACAGCAAAAAAAGTTCATCGAAAGCGATCCTTCTCTGAGATTCTTGGATATCCTCAAATCTTACTGGCGTATGAAGTTTTAATACAGCATCGACGAGCGGTGATAATTTGTACTTTGCAATAACGCTACCAGGAACAGGGTCTATCAGGCTGGCTATTCTTTGCCTCTGACTGCTGATCAGCTTGGTGATATAGTTGCTTGTCAGGCCGGCAGTAGTTGGATAAACAGGTACTATACACGGAAATTTTACCCTGTTTGGCGATTCCATTACATAAACATGGTTAAACGAGTCATAAATCACCTTGCCGCGAAATATCCATTCGGAACCGACCCTCAATGTCTGCTTCAAGAAAGGTTGATTAAACCAAACGAGCTTAATCGTGCCACTGCCATCCTCGACGACAGCCTCTGTTATTTTCATTCTCTGGCGCGATGTAAGCTTATTGACTACGCCAAGAACTCTCCCCCGAACAGAGTGAATAGATGGATCATATTCATAGGGATTTGTGTTTTCGCCTGCCGTCGAATCATACCTAGCACCTCCGTTCAGATCGGATATTCTACTAATTCGAGTATAATCCTCGTATCTTCTTGGCCAATGAAAAAGCAGATCTTCGACATCATCAATGCCCAGACGATTAAATTTATCCGCCATCTTCGGCCCAACGCCCTTCAAAAATTGGATTTTAGTCGACTCTTCTGGAATATCCATATACCTATATATAGTCAAAAGCCAGCAAAAAAGAAACCGCCTGCATCACGTGCGCTTTGTCTTTATAATAGTTCATCTAGCCAATAGGGTTTTCTAACAAATTCTGCATCAGCATAGCAACTGTCACAGGACCAATTCCCCCGGGAACAGGAGTAATAAATGCAGCCTTGTCGTAAGCACTTTGATCAATGTCTCCCTTGAGTTCTCCACCTATCTCACTGGTACCGGCGTCTATTAGGATGGCACCGGCCTTAATCATGTTGCCACCGATTAAGCCTGCTTTGCCAACAGCAGAGATAATTATATCTGCCTTCGTTGTGATAGCTGTTAAATTATCAACCGGTTTTGAAAGAATTGTTAGTTTTCTTACTTTTTCATATTTGTTGTGTAGATACCTAACAAGTGGATTACCGACAAGAAAGCCTTGTCCGATGATCAGGGTGTTCATTGTCTCCAAATTGGCGCCCGCGCCAGCCATTGCTTTCTCGATTGCAAGAACAACCGGCGGCAGAAACCCCGATTCCAGTCCCAAGCAATAACGCAACCCGTCAACATCCTTGGCAGGATCAATTGTCCTGATGATATTGTCGCGATCTATGCCCTTGGGCAATGGGATTTGAACCATGATGCCGCTGATCATGGGCCTATTATTCAAATCAATAATCGTGTCTATGATCTCCTTCTCGGAAACATATTCAGGGAAATGGAACAGACGAACCTGAATCCCCAATTTCTCAGCAATTTTTTGTTTGATCGCAACGTAATTGGTTGATACGGGATCGTCACCGACAAGGAAAACAGCCAAAACAGGCACATGACTCGATGAGCTAATTTTGCTTTTCAATTCATCCAAAATCTGGTTGCGGATTGCCCGACCGTCAAAAATTTTTGTGTCTAATTTATTCATTTGATATGTGTAGCGTAGCAAACTAGCCTCGTAACTTCAAGTTTTAAAAAGCCGCCCCGTTGAATCGGGGCGGACGAAGTGTTTTGCGATGGCGAGCATATAGCTCACTCCAAGCAAGGATAGAAAAGCAATAAACTTGGGCCTTGCGATCGCTGCGATAGCGAGAGCCCTCGGCTCCCGTGTCAACGATCAGGTCAAAAAGGTCAATGCCCTCAGACTTAACATATGGCGCAGTTGTTCGATGAAGTCGAATTCGGTCAGCCTCGTTGTAAGGCACTCGTTCATGGTCAAAGCGATAACGCGCCACCCACCACAATGGATAGCGAGTTCCTCGCAAATGTGCCAGGATAGCGAGTGTTTCATTGCCTGTTATCTCGAGATTTTGCTTGACATAATCAAGCGTTTTCTCTAGATTCCATCTGGCATTGAAGCGCAAATCGAGGGCTGCCCACTTGCTAAGCAAAACACGTTCCGCCGCAGTCGGCGGCCACTGCTTGCGGGCAATGCGATCGAGTGTCGCCCTCTGCCACGCGTCAGCAGCACGCAAGCGAGCTGGATCCACCCGCATCGCTTCCGGCAGAAAATCTTGACTCAGTTGGCCCAGCCCAACATGAGCTTGCGTCACCGGAACCTGGCCGAGCTTGGTCTTGAAATCAACACTCCACACGTCGCCATGCGACTCATGGAGAATAAGACCATAAGCCAATTCCGGGCTGATTCCTCTCTCTGCGCAAAGCTGGTCGATCAGTTTTTTGAGCTTATCCACTTTGCCCATACGCTCGCCAAGATCCGGAACTCGCCCGTTGGAAACAATGTGCTGATCAAGATGTTTGTGGCACTCGATTGGAATCGTAAATGAGCGTAACCAGGCAGAGGACAAGGACTGAGCTCTGCTCCCAGATGATGGCAAACGTTTTTCGCTTTGCTTGATATTCAACCAGAACCATCTAACAACCAAAAGCAATGGTAGAATCAGAGTGCAAAGCACAAGAAAACCCATTATCTCATGCCGTCTTCGCAGACGATCCGATTTTTCTTCTCTTCTCAAAGATTGATCCCCCTCTCTGAAACACTGTGCTTGCCAACACTGGTCGTGCCGGCAAGGCAATGTTACATCAAAGATCGTATCGAAACAATTCGGGCCGGCCTCGCGCATGGCAAGGGCCGGCCCTGGATTTGACGAACATCTCTCCTTTCATCACCACGTCTCCGCGGCATAGCTCTCGATCCCCGCCAGGATGGTCTTCAGGAGATCCATCCGGTTGCGCTCCCAGCGAATACGGAAGCCGTCAGCCGGCGCCGTGGTCGTCGCCATCTCGACGATGACCCGCTGCGGCGTCTTGCCGGCGAAGAGCACATACTTCTTCGCCTGAGGCACGACGCAGGAACGCGGCTTGCCGTTGTCGCGCCGGCGGTAGTTCTTCCGCTCCAGCTCGGCCGCGATGCACGTGGCCAGGAGCGGAGCCGGCTCGCCGGGGTTGATGCAGACGAAAGCGCCGGAAAGCCCCTGCCTCTCCCAATCAGTATGGAGCGAGACAAAAAGGACCCTCTTTCCCCCGTACCGCTTAGCCAAGTCATCGGCGTAGTCGATACGGGCGTTGAGCACCCGCGTCGACAATCTGACAGCCAGACCTTCGCGAATAGTTCGGGCGTCACGTGGCAGCGGCATGGGGACAGCGGCCCGCGGCGGTTCCGGCAAAGTCATGACGTCACTCCAACAGGTCAGGTGGACTGTAGCCCCCTTGGCCCGCAGAAGCTGCATGAGCTCGTAGGCGGCCCTGTATGTGTAGGCCGATTCCCAGAAGCCGGCGCCGGCATGCTCGAAGGAGCTGCCGGGATCCACGCCGCCGTGACCTGGGTCGACGACGACGATTAGGCCACTGAGCAACCCGCGCGACGTCGGCTTCCACGGGTTGGGGTGGGGCTTGGTCTGCCCCACCAGCTCAGGACCGTGCGGCCCCTGCTGGACCCGCGGGTGGCGGTAGATCTGGCGCAATTGCGCCGTCGTCAGACCCCGTTCCCGCCACGTACGATTCGGCTTCTTTGGCGTCGAAGTCTGCCACTCCGGCTTCGTCGGGTGATCGGGCCGTGTGGCCACCCTGCCCGGCTTGTGTGACTTCTTGGTCATCTGCTTATGGTCATCACCGAAGTAGTGACTGGCCAGAGACAGAAGAACCAGACCGATTGCAGCGTACCCCAAACCCCGGATAACACCCCCGTGACGGCGGTACTGCTGCCGGGCAGACTTCTTCCACCCAGGCAATTTGCCGCCAAGCCACACAAACAATCCAACGAACGTCTTCCACAGAATGCCTCTCACCGGCGTCTCCTTTCGATCAGTGCGATGATGCCGAAGATGACAAGCAGTATCCCTGCTGCAGCCAACATTATCGTGGCGAGGAGCTGGTTGCCCCCGATGTCCCACGTCTTGTTGGTGACAAAGAACCAAACCGAAAAGCCGAACACCGCCCAACCGGCGATGATAGTCAACATGACTTTTAACACGATCTTCCCCCTTCAGAGTTATCACACGCTCGCGATAACTTCGCGAGTATAGCACAAAAAAGGCATTTTGTCAATGCCAATGAACAGATTAGTGCTAATTACTCAATACCAAATAGTTTCTTTGCCTTTTTAGTCGTCTCTCGCTCAACCTCAGCCAGGCTTAATTTCTTGATTTCGGCTATCTTCTGCGCTACATCTACCACATGAGCAGGCTCATTGCGCTGGCCCCGAAATGGCTCAGGCGCTAAATACGGAGCGTCTGTCTCAATCATGATCGAGCCCAGAGGAATCCGCTCGATGGCCTCACAGGTATCAACTGATTTTTTATATGTGATGTTTCCAGTAAAAGAGATCGCGAAACCAAGATCGAGCACCTTCTCGGCAAAGTACGTATCGCCAGAGAAACAATGAAAAACACCGCGTAGCGAACCGCTATAGCTCTTAAGTATCCCCAGCATGTCCGCGTCAGCCTCGCGACTGTGAATTATAACCGGGAGTTTTGTCTCCAAAGCAAGATCAAGCATGCGCTCAAAACAAAAGATTTGATCTTCACGAGAAGGGGAGTCGGCATAGCGGGAAGATCGTTTGAGGTAATAGTAGTCAAGGCCAATTTCACCAATCGCCACAACCTTGGGATGGGCCGCCAGAACAGACAAGTCGCTCCAGGTCTCGATACTTAAGTCCGGAGAGCAATGGGGGTGAATGCCGACCGTAGCGTAGACTTCAGGATAACGACGAGCAAGCTCAAGTGAGCGTTTCGACGTGTCAAGGTCAATACCAACATTTACCATTCTGTTAACACCAGCATCAACAGCTCGGCCGATTACGGCCGAGATCTCATTCTTGAACTCTGGAAAATTTAGATGGCAATGGGTATCAATAAACATGAAATAAGTTTATAAAGTTACAAGTTCATAAGGTTCATAAAGTTCGCAGGAAGAAAACGCTATTGAAGCTATTTCTTTACAAACTTTATAAACTTTAAGAACTTCACGAACTGCTAGTTACTTCCAAAACTCTACATACAAAATACTAACGACAATCGCCGCCAACGCTGCCACGTCTCTCTTATAAAGCCGCTCATGGAAATAAAAATAACTAAAAATATAAACAAAGAAGGGACCGAGCAACAGTATCATCGTGGTTTCAACGATGCCCACATTTTGAAAACCATAAAACTTCAACACCATCTGCACAACACCGAAAACGGCTGAGATTATGGTTAGAGCAAATGCAGTGGGCGAGAAGGCCAATAGTTTCGGCCGGTACAGAAGAAGGAAAACAACAGCCAAAACCGTGGTACGGACGAAATAGAGCGCTACCGGCGAGAAAACCTCAAGTAATTCCTTGATAAAAATTGACTCCAAAGACATAAAAATCATCGCGAGCATACTTTGCTTCGCTACCCGGCTCAGGCGGACATGGTGACGACGAAAACGCGAAGCAACAAGAGCAAGTGAGGCAATTAGCCCGGCAGCGAACGCCGAGGCATTTCTCTCTGCGGGCAAAAATATGCCCGCAAAAATGATCGTAGCTAGCGGAGTAAGAAGCATGATGAGCTCGAACTCTGCCAGATTCTCCTTCTGAACCCCGCGATAGTAGAGGATATTCCAGGCCACTGCCGCCAAGATCATTAGTACGAACAAAACTAGATTAGCGGGAGAATATAAGGTATCGGTATTGACGCTACCCCATTTGGCCAAGAAGAGACCAGTGATAACTGCCAACCAAATAAAAAGCAATGGGATAAAGCGCATCACCGGGATGCGATGGCGGGAAAGGATAATTTTATCGGCAATAATTCCGCCAGAGTAACCGATTGAGGCGATCAGCGCTTCCAACATGAAACCCCTCCTGGATATAGGGACGCTTCTCCGCAAGAAACGTTCCCGATTTTACTAAGATTCAAGTCTGGGAAACAACGGCTCCGGCCGCAATGTCTCAAGCTGAGTGTTCATCTTCTTGGCAGTTTCGGGCATAAACGGCTCAAGCGCCAGGACGATCGAATAGAGATTATTGAAAACTCGATTCAAGACTTTGGTTAATAACTCCGGATCAGAAACTGCTAAAACCCATGGTTTATGCTCGTTAATATAAGTATTGCACATTGTTGCATAGGAATCGATTGAAGCAAGAACCATATCAAATCTCAACTCATCCACAACGTTGTCAACCATATCGACTAGTCCGTAGTCATACTCATCTTTGTTTTCGGTTTTCGTAACCTTGGTGTCATACTTATTAATCATAGAGATAGTTCTTTGAAAAAGGTTACCGATATTGTTGCCGAGCTCCTGATAGCGACCTTGCATCTTCTCCAGTGAGATATCGCCATCTTCACCAAACGGAAATTCACGCAGCAGAGAATAGCGAACAACATCCGCACCAAACTTTGTCACAGCCTCATTTGGATCGATGACATTGCCCAAAGTCTTGCTCATCTTGGTCCCATTGATGGTAAAAAAGCCGTGAGCAAAAACTTTTTTTGGAGTTTCTTCTCCGGCAGCAATCAGCATCGCCGGCCAGATGACGGCATGGAACCAGAGAATATCCTTGGCCATGAGATGTAAATCGGCCGGCCACAGGACAGGGGAGGCTTGTTCGTTGTCAGTTGGCCCATCTGTTGGTTGTCCGTTTTTGAAGTAAATTTTCTCTGCCGTGAAATAGTTCAGCAGTGCGTCCACCCAAACGTATATTGTCTGATCGGGGTCTCCGGGAAATGGTATCCCCCACTTCACTCCGGCGCGAGAAATACTAACATCCTCAAGGCCCAGTTTAATTTTGCTAACAACCTCATTCTTGCGACTTTCCGGACCGATCTTTAGTTCCCCGTTCTCAATTTTTGCTAAAAGTTGCTCCGATATTTCAGGCTTTGATAACAGAAAGAAGTAGTTGTCTTCAGACTGCTTGACTAATTCGCGCTTGTGATCCGGGCACTTCCCCTCAACTAGCTCCTCTTCCTTGTAGTACCGCTCGCATGATATACAATAAAGCCCTTCATAGCTGCGTTTTTCAACATAACCGTTGTTCATGAGGCATTGAACAAAATTCTGTACCGCTTCCTCATGCAACGGATTAGTTGTACGAAAAAATTCAGAGTACTCAATATTTAAATTTTCCCAAGTCTTTTGAAACTTCGGGGCAAGTTCATCAACATATTCCCTCGGTTCCTTGCCGGCTCTCCTGGCAGCTTCAGCGATTTTGGCGCCATGTTCATCTGTGCCGGTCAAAAAGAAGACCTTGTCGGGTCCGAGTTTTTTCTTGTAATACCGCGCCAAAACATCGGCCGCAATAGTGGTGTAGGCATGACCAATGTGCGGCACATCGTTAACATAATAGATTGGAGTGGTGATGTAGAATTTTTTCATATTTGTGTGATAAAAGACTTGCACTCATAGTAGCAAATACAGCCTCAGATCTCAAGGAATAGGGTTTAAGTAAAAAAACGGGTCGGGCGCCGAAGCGCCCGACCTTGTGAATGCGAAACAGAACTACCAATCCGGGCGGGCGGGCGGGGTTGCCCCCGGGTTGGCCGGGTCGTAGACCCAGAGCCAAGCCGGCCGGGAAACGTAACCCCCGGGGCTCACCAGCGACACCGTCCACCAGCCCGGCCTGCTTGGTGTAAGCGGCAAGCGAGTGCCATTGGTGGATACCTCCCAGTACGATCCGCCGGGGCCACGCCCCTTGGCCTCGCGCGCGCCCTCGGCGCCACCGCCGTTGAGGATGTCGATCCTCGCGTCCAGAATGCCGACGTAATAGCCCCCGACCTCGTTGTAATAGCGCGACCTGGCCGGGTCACCCGAGAAGGCATCCGTCTGCAGAATCGGTGCTGCCGGTTTGACCGTGGACCAGGGCCGGACGAAGAAGGTCCGGCGGGCGATGAAGGTCTGCCCCTGGTCGGTGATCTCGGCCACGACCTGGAAGGCCGTGTCACCAAAGTCCTCGTGCCGGTTGGGGATTCCGATCATCCAACCACGCCGCTCCTGACCCGCCGTCACGACAATGCCCGGATCGAACGGCCGGCCATCCTTGAGCCAGCGATAGGTGGCAGATGAGGGATCGATCCCTCCCCGTGACCGCGGCGATGACAGGCCGGCGATGTCGATACGGAACTCGACACCGCTCTCAATCACCGGGGTGACGTGGTCGCTGATCTGCGCGTCGTACTGCTCGAAGGCGACCAAGAAGCGTCCTTCGGTCGCGGCAGGTACCACGGGGCTGTTGCTCCCGCCACCGCACCCCTGCGCCACCAGAGCGAAACCAAGCATCAATCCGCACAATGTTCTCTTCACAGCCGTTTCCTCCTTCACTGAATGTGGCCCAATGCCCCGATTGACGATGCGCAGATACTACCATAAATTGCTTAATTTGTCAATGGTTTTCCGTTGACTAGATATATCGATTGTGATATAAACATTACTGAGATGAAAACACCGGCAAATTCGTCATCTGCCTTCTACCTTGGAACAGTTGGCGCCCAGACCAAGAAAGGGCAAAGGATATTGGGCTTGCCCTGGGAAACCTATACGTTTCCGGAGTACGTTTTCAATCAGCGCTCACTGAGTGAAGGTGATGCTGTTCTCTGCCCGACCGATCGCTTCATCAAAAGAGACCAATCTACTCGCAGACTCACTTTGTGTATTCACCAAGAGGATTTTCCGGTCTACTGTTCCCAACTCTGAGTTGTTACACTCTCCCCGAATGGCCCCCGGCCATTCTTTTTTATGCCGAAGAAGTAGTATTTGACAAGAACAGGTCAATATATTATATATAGATTAATGAATTATACCTTCAGCCAAAATCTCTTGCTCGTCCTTCTATCTCCCACTCCGTGGCGGTGATTTCGGTTTAAGTTCAATACCTTATAAGACAAAGATAATCACCGCCAAACGGTGATTTTTTGTAATATTTAAATTCTTCCCTTCCAGCTTTCCGATGGCTAGGTAATACATACCTGGCCACCTAGGAAGCTGGAAGGAGAGATCCGTGATCGCAACAGCAACGACATCGCAGGGTATAAGACTCCAACTGCTCATTGAACACCGAGAAGTGCCCCCTATCCCCGCAATTGATCGTGATCATGTTTGGCACATTGTTGCTTACGATGTCACAGAAGCTGGGCAAAAGACGGAAGTTTGTCTGAGCCGGAGCTATCGCTATATCTCACCTGCTGAAGCAAGTGAATCCATCCCGAATCTTATCAAGCACATTGAATCCGGAAGAGTTTGGCCAACCACTAATGAAAGTTCACCGAATTGTCTCTTCCGACATGATTATCGTCGTTAGATAGACAGCCAATCTCTGTGCTCATTATCTCTCAGCGCGGAACTCCATGGTTCCGCGCTATTTTTATACTTGCTTTCTCCCCACCACTGAGAACGTCGACTCATCATCGGTAATCTCGCCTCGAATTAAGGCTTCAAGGTCCTCGAGACGCTGGATTGCTTCTCGCAATGTTTTATTGTGCTCATCCTGACGATCGAAGTTCTCCTTCCAAATAGGACTTCGCTTCAGAGCAACTCGCTCTTGAGCGTCCTGAACTTTGATAAACCGGTCAAGAACATAACCAAGAAACCAGGTTCCGAGCAGACCGGCAGTGACGTAAATCGGAATTGAGCTCTGACTCCCGCCATACTGCTTGACCACCGAAATCACAAGCAAAGAAAAGTTAAAAAAGACCAAGAAGGCATTGCCCTGATCAAAGCGATATTTCTCACGGAAAAACGCCATGCGAAAAATGTTGAGATAGCGCTTGCTGCTCTTACTCATACCTCACCTCATAGTTAGATCTACTTGTTCAAGGGACGACAACCACACCAGTATGCCATCATCAATTAATCTGCGTCAACCGTTGCAAGATCATTTCATTAGTTTAGTAATTGTCTTATCTGCCCGAATATCACGTAGAACTACTGCGGCTGCGCTCTGAGAAAAGTCGGACGACAGGACAATGTGCAGAGATTTATGCAAGAAATCCTTCGCCTTATCAATCTGCCCCAAATTTGCATAGGCAAAAGCCAAAAGACCCCAACCCTGAGCATAGCGGCGTGTTTGAGCCTCATTGCCATGATCATCAAACATTTTCAGTGACTCATTTAATATCTCGATCGCCCTGTCGAAATGCTTAATCTCGATATATAAATTTGCCAAGTGACCCAAGGCCGTAGCAGTATAGAACCAGTTCCGCCCAGACCCTTTCAAGATTATTACTGCCTCACTCAGATTCTTTTCTGCCTGTCGGTATTTTTTCTGGCGCGTTTCCACGAACCCTATTTTGGCAAGGGTAATTCCCCAAGACTCGTCATCACTGATTCTTTTTGAGATGAGCAAACTCTTTCTTAAGTTTTCTTCAGCTAAAGTTAGCCTGTTTATGTATTCGTAAGTTATGCCGATATCGCGAAGAGCATTGGCTATGCCTACCTCAATATCATGACGCTTGTAATAGTCGACTGCTCTTTTGAGGTATTTCAAAGCATTTTTAGTGTCGTTATTGATCTTATAGCTCACTCCGATCATCTGTAGAGCCTCGCCGGCAGACTGCCAGTTGCTAGCACTATCCTCCGTAGCGTAGATTTGTTCATAAAGCCTCACCGCCTCTGTAACCCGACCGCTATTGCGATGATCATCCGCTTGTTTGCGAAGATTGTTCATATTAGTCCAAAATTAATTACCTATCATGAATTTAACATAAGAGGAAGTATTGCTCCAGAGTGAATTGACTTAGTGAATGTCTTCTTGTATTATTAGCCGGCAACTGATCGACAAAACAAGGAGGTGGCCAGACTGGACAAGTCAAAGAGACGGCTACGGTTGCCAAAGCTTACATTCGACAATGTTTCTCAGCTTGCCATCATGGTGATGGGAGCAAGCTCCGTTTTCCTCTTGGGACAGCAAAACAAGTATGGCCCGATTGTTGGTCTTGCCGCTCAGCCATTCTGGTTCTATACCACCATTAAGCATAAACAGTGGGGAATCTTGATCGCTTGCGTTTTTTACACAACTGCCTACATTGCAGGCATTCAGAACTTCTGGTTCTCTCACCGGCCCTGACCGCCTTGCGGCAGGGTTTTCGTTATCTAGGCTGCTCTAGTGTGCTTGATGTGACGCCAAACATAGAGAACGATGCACGCAACGATTGTAATACCGATGGCGAGATCAAAATTATGTAACTTTTCCCGAATCAGCTCCCAGTTGTTGCCCATCTTGATGCCGGCATATGTCAAGGCCGCGCACCAGGGCAACGCGCCCAGGAAGGTGTAGAAAGAAAACTTCCAAATATTCATTCCGGCGATACCGGCCGGAAAAGAGATATAGGTGCGAACGATTGGCAGGACGCGGCCAAAGAAGGTGGTCGCACTGCCGTAATCCCTAAACCACCGATCAGCTAAATCTAGATCGTGTTTTGAGATCAAAATATATTTGCCGTACTTTTCGATCAGCGGCCTGCCACCCTTGGCGCCAATCCAATAAGCAAGCAGTGATCCGACAAGATTACCGACAGTTCCAAGTAACGTCACCGCCCAGAATCCCATCTTGCCATCAGCCACCAGAAAACCGGAGAACGGCATAATAACCTCAGATGGCATGGGTATCCCCGCAGACTCAACCAGCATCAGAATAAAGATTCCGCCATACCCAATCATGTCTATCGTGCTGACGACGAAGTTTGCCAGAATATCAATAATATCTGTAACCATGTTCCTCCACCCGAAATATTAGTTTAGTTAAGTCTCTGCCACTCGGCCTTTTGGCCAACTCTCAGCTTTTCTGTCATAACCAGCTCTTCATGAATACCATCTAGCAAATCATATTTTTTCGCCTCCTCCAGATCAACCCAAGCAAATTGGTCCAACTCTTCTGCCTGCAACACTACTTCTCCGCCGACATAGTCAGCCATGCAGGAAATAACGATCGATGGATTCCCGTCAGCATGAACCGTGGCAAGGCTCGTGACATACTTAACGTTTTCAATATCTAGCCCAACTTCTTCCTTGACCTCGCGCGCCAAGGTGCGTTCCAAAACGTTGTACCAATAAAACTCAGTATCCTTAGGCAATTCCAAATAATCCTTGGCCTCCAATTTGCCGCCAGGGACAGCCCACTTACCAGGAAACCGCTTTTTGTTCGGAGATCTGCGCGTGATCAGGTATTTGTCCTCCTTCACAACGATGGCCGTGATGGCAACCTCGTGAAGATAATGTTCTCCATCAGACATATTATATTGCCCCCATGTTATTATTTCTTAACAATCAGTACAATCTCACCCTTTAGCTTGTGGATTGAAAGATCGGTGATAACAACTTTAATGTTGCCGCCCCAATACTCCTCGAACATCTTAGTTATCTCCCGTGCAATGAAAACCTGTGTCTTGTCGCCAAAATACGCCTCAATATCGCGAAGCGTTCGCTCAATCCTAACAGCTGATTCATAGATTACGACGGGACTGCTGAGTGATGACAACATTTTTAGTTCCGTCTGGCGACCCTTTTTCTTGGGCAGAAAACCAGCGAAATAAAACTCCTTATCAATCATGCCACTAACCGATGCCGCCGCCGTCAACGCCGACGGACCGGGAATAGGAACTATTGGTGTTTGGGATATATTTAGGATTTCGGATTTAGAATTTCGGATTTCCCTGATTCTCCGAATCAGATATTCCCCTGGATCAGAAATTCCCGGCGTGCCTGCGTCGGAAACTAGCGCAATTGACTTCCCCGCTTCCAGCTGTCCGATCAGATAGTCTATCTTTGATAACTTTGAGTGAGCGAAGTATGAGACAGTCGGTGTCTTGATCTCATAATGATCGAGCAAAGTCCTGGTAACACGAGTGTCCTCGCAAGCAATTAGATCGACTTCTTTCAATATCCGAATCGCTCGGAAGGTCATATCTTCGAGATTACCGATCGGAGTTGCAATGATGTACAGTATTCCGTGCTTATCCATCTTCTACTTCACCTTTTCCGGCTTAACAAATTTTAGATATCCCAATACGATAGCAACAACAAGAGTAACGGCAATCATTGCAAATTGAAACTTGCTATCTTCACTCATAAAGCTTGTTCCCGTCCCATAGATCAAAGTAAAACCGCTACCAAGCAAAAAACCGTTCGAAATCAATGGCACTGGCTGCAAAACAGTCAGGCTCACAATCAGAAGGATAAGTCCGGCACTTATGGCAATAACGGAAGCGTTTTTCGACCACTCTTTCTGCTTGTTTTTGTAATCGTCACTCTTCTTGTCGTACTCATCCTTGACCACTTTTTGTGCGTCGGTGTACTCGCTCGGGTCGCCCTTGGCAAACTCTAGCTCGTGGGGGTATTCAGGAAATTTCGGACTAGGGTAGAACGCCTGGATACCAAACCCAACAAACAATGCAACAAGTCCGCCAACAAGAATGGTATAAATAACCGCCGTGATTGTTTTATACATAGAAGATTCCTTTCTAACTCTCGACATTACTTAACAAAATTAAGCCACAAGGCCAAAACTACTGCTACCGCCATGAAAGCAACAGCCAACCAACCAAAGAGCTTAACCCACCCAGGATGGGTCTCTCTGCCCATGATTCTTTCATCATCGCCAACGATCATTATAGCAACAAGCAGTGGTAGGGCAATAATACCATTTAGAAAAGCAGAATAATAAAGAGCGGTAATGGGATTGATACCGACAAAGTTAAGCGACAGTCCAACAACAAGCGAAAAAGCAATAATCAGATAAAAACCTTTGGCTTGCGAGAATTTGTACTCCAAACCCTCTCGCCACTTCATCACCTCAGAAAGAGCATAGGCACCCGACCCAGCCAATATGGGCACCGCCAACAATCCCGTACCAATTATTCCAAAAGCAAAGAGCAAAAATGCGTAATCGCCAGCAAATGGCCGCAATGCTTCAGCCGCTTGTTCAGCTGAGTTAATGCTGGTGACACCATTCGCATTGAGCACACTCGCCGTGCTGAGAATTATAAAAAAGAAAACCAAATTTGCCAACGCCATCCCTGTTCGCACATCAGTTCGCATGCGGCCAATGCGATGATGGAGCGATAGTTTCTTTGATTCTTTCACTTCAATCTTGCCCTCCTCTACTTCCTCCGAGGTTTGCCAAAAGAAAAGATATGGCGTTATCGTTGTGCCAAATACGGCAATCATAGCAAAGAGATATTCCTTCTCAAAAGTAACCCGTGGAATGAACGCCTCCCTCAAGATCGTGATCCAGTCAGGATGAATAATAATGCCGGTTATAACATAAGCAAAAACAGAGAGAGTTAGCCACTTAAGTAGCTTGGCATAAATATGGTACGGCACAGCAATAACAATAGCCGCTATGATAATTGTAAAAATGACTGCAGCAAGAGCATAGTCAACATTTAAGATCAGTTTTAACGATGCAGCCATAGCGCCAAGATCGGCGCCAATGTTAACAACGTTGGCGACAATGAGAAGAATAACCGCCATTGCTACCACGTTACGCCGATAGTGGCGCTGCAACACACCAGCCAAACCCCGGTTGGTAACGATTCCGATACGAGCACAGCTCTCCTGAACTGCCAGCATCAATGGCAACAAATAGACAGCCATCCACAAAAGAGAAAATCCATAGGCCGCACCAACAGAAGAGTACGTGCCGATTCCACCCGGGTCATCATCTGAAGCGCCAGTCACTAACCCAGGACCAAGCGACTTTACAAACAGAGCCAGTTTGCGCCATGGGTTCTTTAATATCTCCCTGGCCTTCGCTAACTCTTCTTCAGTAATTCGAATTGTGCCGTCAACGGCAAGATAACCCTCAACCAAACCCCAAACCAAAAGCTTTCTAGCCAAAACCAGCGGAATGCCCAGTTCGTGGCGAAATTCCGAGATAGTGAAGAGCTTCCCCTTAGTGCTTACCGCTTCAGCACTAACACCCTTGGTCACGACAGTCATATTCCCCTCATCCTGAATGAATTAAGAGTTATGAATTAAGAGCTGTGCCTACAGACATAGCGCTCATTTCATAATTCACTATTCAATTGGCTACAAAGCTCCTGCCACTTCTGCACCGATAGTTCCTGCGCACGAGTCTTATCCGTCAGGCCTACTTTTTCCAGTATACCAAGCGTTTTCACCTTATTGAATTGGTAGCCTGCGGATAAGTTATTAAGTAGTGTTTTTCTCCGAGAGGAGAAACCGATTCGAACCGATCTAAAAAACTCTTTCTCGCCCAGGTTTTCGATTTTCCAACCGATATTCCTCACTCTGAGAATTGCCGAATTTACCTTGGGCACCGGAAAGAAAGAACTGGCTCCAACTAAATCAACTATTTCAGGATCACCATAAGCCTGAACAGATACGGACAACAATGACATGTCCCCTGGTTTTGCTGTAATTTGCTCTGCCACTTCCTTCTGGGTCAGCAGAACTATCAGGGACGGTTTCTCGCTTGCCTCCAAAAAGAAGCGCAAAATCCTGGAGGTAATGTAGTATGGGATATTGGCTACAACTTTGTAGCCAGAGCAAGCCCCGATCGTTTTTGCAAGATTTATTCTCAAGATATCAGCGTTCACTATCTCTGCTCTGTCGCCCAACCTGTCTGCCAACAACGAGGCTAGCACCCTGTCCAACTCAATGGCTACTACCTTTTTGGCTCTGGCAACTAGCTCCTCTGTCATAGTGCCCAGACCCGGCCCAACCTCAACCACACAATCTTCGGGTTTCAACTCAGCCGAACCAACAATCTTCTCCAGGGCTATTCTATCAACCAAAAAATTCTGCCCCAAGCCCTTCTTAGTATAGAGACGATGCCTTTGCAAGTATTGTATTAGTTGCTGACGGTCAGTCAGGTCAATTGAATCTTGAGTCATAATTCTTAGTTCACGATCCGTTGATAAATGTAAATCTCTACACTCTTTTCCCACCCCACTCAACATCGCCAACAAATTCATCTAGCGACCTTGCCCAAAACCTCGACAGATCATTGTCATAGAGCGCCTCATATATGACCATGTCCTCGAGTGTTTCGGAGTGTTTGGCCTGGCCAATAACCCTATAAGTTCCGCCTTTGTAATGGCGATAAATCCCATTTGAGATAGCTGCACTCTTTTTGGATTTTTCATTGTTGTTTTGCATTTTGAAATTCGGATTTGGCAACTACCATCTCCCCGCATACCCATGAGTGAACGCCCAGGCTGTTGTATAAATTTGAGCCGTTGGATCAAAAACGCTGGCGCCAGCATAACCAGCCTTCTTGGAAGCATCACGCCAGAAACCATCCTCGTACTGGAACAGCCCTTTGTACCCGGCGCTGGCAATCGAATTTGGATTACCATTGCTCTCCTTCATCATCAAACTGCAAAGCGCATTTGGGTCATAGTTGTATTTGGCTGATGCCGCAATCACAGTGTCGTTATGCTTGCACCTAACAGTAATAACGGGCTTGGTACCAACAAGAATAATTTCACTAATAGGTTCTGACGTAACTTCTGTTCTCTTGAGCGTTTTTGAAATCTCTTCACCGTCTTCACGTACGACCTCAAAATAACGTTTCTTTTGGCCCTTTTGGCCTTTCTGTTCAACCCTAGTTTGGCCTTTGTCTATAGTTGGGTCGTCCTTTTTTACCGTCTTGAAATCAATTGGCTCGCTCTCAACAACTGTTGTCCGGGCTACGCGAATAATTACGATAGACATGTCCAGAGTGAGCGGAGTGTCTAGGGAAAAATTGATTTTATCCTCTACTCCCAGATCAATATTGCCCTCAGTCAGAAGGTCTCGCACACTTCCGGCCCACGACCGGATCAATAGTTTCCTGCGGCCATCACTCACAACATAGCTTGGCGTAATGTGCTGTGTGATTTTGGCACCAATACCGAGTCGGATATCAGGAAAAGCAGAGAAGTGATCCTTCTCATTAGGCTCAGATCCTAACTCGTTAGCAATCAAAAAAGGAACGACTGACTTGCTTCTTCCGCTAATCTCACGCTCCTTAGTGCCGTCAGGATTTATCACCTCAACTAAATACGGCTTAGCGTATTCGTGAGATAAGCTTCCCTTTTCGATTGTTGAACTCTGTGCGAAAACCCTTGCGTACAACGATGCCGAGATAGCTACCCCGGCAAGCGCGAAGATGATTTTGTTGTTCATATACGCTAATCATTATAACAAGATTTTAAGAAATGCGATATCGATACAGGGCGTTAAAGGAGCGAAGCGACTATATGAGCTAAGACCCAACAAGTCAAACAAAAAAGCCCCGGAAGGGGGCTATGCCAGTTCTCTCGCCCGTCGCTGTGCGGCGGGTATCCTACGTTCTATGCGCTGCCGCAGTTGCGGCAGCCACCAATCAAGCGTAATCACTCTCGCCAACCCCAGTGCACAACTAGGGATATAGAGGGTGAAACCGACAAAGAAGAGGATCGCGGAATCGCAGCGGCCCTCTTCGATGGAATCAATCCATCGACCGAAGATGCGCTCCCAGGCGTCTGCGTACATCGCTTTCCCCCCCTGTCATCTCGACTGAAACGGAGAGATCTTGCTCTGCGCCAACATTGGCATCTTGCTAGTACAGCAGATAAGATTTCTCGACTTCGCTCGAAACGACAAATAGATTTAAACAACCTCTTTATTATACACTATTTCCTATACTTTGTCAATAAGGTTGTCCGGCAAGCACTCGATGAATCTAGATTTGGGATTAGACTGGAACCGACCATAGATCACGCGTTCGGAGGCATACAAAAGATAAAGCCGCTCCCTTGCACGAGTAATACCAACATAACAAAGCCTGCGCTCCTCCTCCATCTCACTCTCGTCAGCCAATGCCCGAGTGTGAGGGAAAAGTCCCTCCTCGACGCCAACAATAAACACAACTCGAAACTCGAGGCCCTTTGCGGAGTGAAGTGTCATCAACGTTACAACATTGTTATCCTTATCATATTCATCTACGTCCTGAGCCAACATTACTCTTTCAATAAAACGCTCCAGATCAGAAAGATGGCTGTCAGTGTCATCGCTCTCGCGTGATTTCTGGACCGACTCGGCAACAGTCATCAGTTCCATCACGTTTTCCCATCTTCCCTCGCCCTCCGGGGTACCATCCAGAAGATGCTGGCGGTAACCAGACTTCACAGCAATATGTTCAATTAATTGAGGCAGGCCAGAATCCTTGGCATACTCTCTCATTTCATCGAGGATACCCAAAAAATCAACAATCTTGCCAGGGATGGAAAATTCTAAATTCGGCGTCTGATTGGTGACTGATAGTTGAAAATTAGGAATCTGCCGTATTTGAGTGAGTGTTTTCTCGCCTATTCCCCGCGATGGAGTCGCAACAACCCTCTCAAAAGCCTCAAAATCACGCGGGTTTGCAATTACGCGCAGATAGGCAACGATATCTTTAATTTCTTTGCGCTCGTAAAAGCGCATACCACCAACGACTCGATAAGGAATATTGAAGCGCAAGAAGGCCTCTTCAACAGCACGGGACTGAGCATTGGTCCGATAAAGAACGGCAAAGTCAGAGTACTTTTTTTCTTCGTCTTGTCCCTTGGTTCTGGCGAGTGACGCAATCTCGAGAGCAATGAACTCAGATTCGTCCTTCTCGTTGAGCGCCTCATAGATCGAAATTGGTAAACCGCGCTGATTCTTGGTCCAGAGCTTCTTGTCTGTACGCTGACGATTGTATCTAATTACCTCGTTGGCTGCCTCAAGGATAACCTGGGTAGAACGATAGTTTTGTTCCAATTTAATCACTTGGGCAGACGGATAGTGCTTTTCGAAGTTCAGGATGTTGCGGAAATTGGCTCCACGCCAGCCGTAAATTGACTGTGAATCGTCCCCCACCACCATTATGTTCCCATGCTTGGCCGCCAACATCTTAACCCACAAATACTGAACATGGTTGGTGTCCTGATACTCATCGACAAGAATATACTTGAACTGATCCTGATAGCGCTCCAGCACTTGTGGATTTTCATCAAAGAGCCTGACGCAATTCACCAGGAGATCGTCAAAATCCATCGCGTTCACCTCCCTCAAGTACTTCTCGTAGCGCTCGTAAACCTTGGATGTCACGACTTCGAAGGGAGAATTATTATATTTCTTGTACTCTTGGGCATTGATAAATTCGTTCTTTGCCCCTGAGATAAATGAACGAATCGCTTGCGGCGCATAGTGCTTGGGGTCAATATTGAGATCTTTCATGATACGCTTGATAATCGAGAGCTGGTCGCCGTCATCATAGATAGTAAAGCCGCGATCATAGCCAATGTGGTTCGACTCCCGGCGAAGGATTCGAACACAGATAGAGTGGAAGGTCCCAAGCCAAGGCAGCCTCACAATCTCACCACCATAAGATTGGCCGGTCAACAGATCACTAACGCGGCTTGCCATCTCCCCCGCCGCTTTGTTAGTAAAGGTCACAGCCAGAAGATTATACGTCGAAACATGCTTTTCTTTAATCAAATAAGCAATTCGATGCGTCAAGGCCTTGGTTTTCCCTGAGCCAGCCCCGGCGAGGACGAGCACGGGGCCTTCGGTTGTGAGCACGGCCTCTCTTTGAGGGGGATTTAAATTGTCTAATAGGTCATTCATTCCCTTGTCATCCCGTACCCCACAAAGGGGACCCTCGGTGGGTCTTAATACGGGATCCATAAATAGTAATTACATTGATTTAGTATCCAATTAACACCATTGTGTCATCCCAGCCTGTCAGCTTGAGAGCTGGGATCTAGTTGACGCTTTAGCGTCATCCTGAACTTGATTTAAGATCCAGTCAAGATAGTAAATCCTGATACAAATCTTTCCACTCAGGATTTTCTTTCTCAATTAATTCTAGTTTCCATTCTCGTCTCCGCGCTTTCAACTGTTTTTCTCTTTTGATAGCACTTCTCACATCACTCGTTTCTTCATAATATTCCAGCAACGAAACATTGTATTCGCTGGTGAAACCCTTAACCACTTTATTTTTATGCTCCCAAATCCGTTTAACCAAATCAGACGTAACACCAATATACAAAGTGCCATTGCGCTTGCTAGCAAGAATGTAAATATAATAGGATTTCATCTTCTGTGTCATTCCAGGCTTGACCTGGAATCCAGTGATAAATTCCCGGAAACTAATTTCTGGATCCCAGCTCTCAAGACCCAGAGGGTACCTTTCAGGCCTGCAGGCTGGGATGACAGTCACATTACTAGGACATTGTAGCAGCGCATACTAAATACGAAAAGCCCCGCCCCGGCGTTTGCCAGGTCGAGGCGTCGGATCTCACCCTTAGCCGTGCTCAGGTCCTCTTTCGGTGCAGAAAGAGGTAACAGAACATTAGTAAGGAGAGATAGGCTAGCCATCGCGGTGAATCCGGCCAGGAGAAAATCAGGTTCCCCATGTGCCAGACACCATTCACCCCGACAACCAGCCAGCAGAACTTGCGTAGAAGTTGTGTTTTGCCTTTCGTTGTTCCGCCACCCCAGATCTGATCTCCGGAGGCGGCAAGACGCACTGGCGGTTGTGGCAGTTGTTTCTTCTGTCTCCGTCTCTGCTTTCTTTCCAGCCGATCTTCACGCTTCTGGCGAGCTTTCCGCATCAAGCTCTCTCGCCCTAACTCCTCCTCGCGCTCGTCTCTCTCCCAATCAGGAAGTCGCTCCACGATGCCATTGTGCTTGACCGCCACCCGACCATTGTTCTGTCTAAACAGAAAATATGTCCCTTCCCATTCAGCTAGGCTGTGAGGCATCAGATCGTACAAAAGGGCACTGCTAAGCAGCCCATACTGTACATAGGCAGGCAGATCATGCAACGCTTTGGGTAATTCCATTATTCGGTGCCAATCGATCGCCTTTCTAAAAACGATCTCCACCTTCCCTTCTGCTCCAACCACCACTTTCTTCCACGAACTCCCACCAGCCAGGAAATCAAACTCCAGCTGGCTGGACCGAAACCGTCTTACACTCTCCTCCCACTCCTTATCAACCAGAAATCGAAACTCGATCAGCCCATCATGGGCTTTAATGAAGATTCCCATCACACTTTCCCCTTTCCGAGAACACGCTTTCACCCCTCAGTTAGCCCCGATAGCCGCCAAAGCGGCTATCGGGACGGTCTGAAGGTTGAAGACGTACTCACATCGTCGCCAGACGCTGTATGACCCACTGTCCTCTCTTGGCTTTAAGGTCATCCAAGATGGCCTCTAAGTCATGTAAAGCCCGCTGTTCCGCCTCCGGGCAGAAGGTGGTCCGCCAGTGCACATCATCGTCATTCCGTGAGTCATCGAGCCAGGCGCCAGGTTCTTCTGCCAGCCGGCCAGTCTTATAGCCCCGGAGCTCACACGAAACCGCATCGTACTCTATATATTGGCGGATAAATTCACCCGTTTTAGTCCGCTCGGAATAGCTCGCAGACCAATGGACGTCCTTTGGACTCCCCCCGATGCGGATAATAACGCTGCAACTCCCAGTCCGAATCTGATGACGAAACCTTACCTCACAGTAAGGCTCATTTTCTCTCCAACTTATGTCCCCAGTCGCTGTTCCCTTGCCGCACGGAACCTGCATTCCAGCTATTTGATCGGCCTCGTGCAGACAAAGTCGTGCTTGCGCTGTTAGGATGAGACTGAAGATCTCATACGCCAGATCGTCCATCTTCTCGGTGTATGTCTTCTCAGTCATTTGATTCTCCCTTTCAACTGTAGACGTTTTGTCTGACACGTGATTGCGCCGGTTCTTTGCAAAGCCGTTTCCAACTCTGCAACGCACTATTTTAACAGAATTAATTGATTATGTCAATTAGCTGATACACATTTTCTTGATATTTTTTCCTCATCGTATCTAGATATTGACATATTGTCGTAAATAAGATACAATGTGAGTGTAAAATAATTGTGTCATCCCAAACTTGATTTGGGATCCAGAAACAATAGCCTGTATTCCAGCTCTCTAGCCCCAGGCTGGAATGACAGCATAAATAGGACAACAAATGGAAAATCAAAGTTATGAAAAATTATTGACCGATCTCGGCATGCGACCGCAAGAAGCCAAAATCTACTTGGCCGCTTTAAAGTTAGGTCAAAGCACCGTTAGTACAATTGCCGAGGACGCCGGTATTCAGCGCACCTTTGCCTATGATATTTTGAAAGATTTGATGGATAAAGCGATCGTCTCTGAAGTTGAGATTCGGGGCAAAAAGCACTACTCTGCTGTCTCCATTGAACAATTCAAAAAAATCCAAGAAGAGAAATTCAAGCGATTTGAGAGTGCTATGCCGGAGTTAAAAGTCTTAGAAAAAACCGTTGGAGATCGGCCAAAGGTCCGGTTTTTTGAGGGCAGAGAAGGCTTAAAAACTGCCCTTTATGATACTTTGCAACAAAAAGAAGGCAGCGAAATTATCTCTTATGCCACAGCCGAGGGCTTCTACACCAAGGAGCCTGAGTTCTCAGCCGCTTACATCAAAGATCGCGTCGCTAAAAAGATCAGTGCTCGCTCCATCGTTGTTGACACACCAGAGACTCGGAAATACACCAATAAAGATACCGAACAACTTCGCACCTCGCGCTTTGTCCCAGCTGATAAATTCCCATTTACAAATGAGATCGATATTTATGGTAATAAAGTCGCCATCCTCTCCACTCAAGGCGAGATCATGGCCGTTATTATTGAATCTGAAAGCATCGCCAAAACTCAACGAATGATCTTCGAGCTCGCTTGGATCGGAGCACAATACGTATAATACCCAATAGAACTATTGCTCATAATCTAGACTAGGTGTATCTTTTTAAGAAACACTTAGCCGAAAGGTTCTATGGAACATAAGGTTCTTGTTTCCATTACATCCTTTGAACAAAAAGACTGGAAGAGCCAAATCAGAGATATCGCACAGCTCAAGATCAGAGAGCTCTCCCTCTTCCTAACCAGCATTAAGCTAGACGAAAGACAAGAATATTATCGTGCGCTTGAGAAAGTGGGTGGAATATCAATACCATTCGTCCACGCTCGTCAGGATATGGCGCCAGATGAATACCACTATCTAATTAAAAGATTTGGCACCAAACTATTCAACCTCCATTCCAACTCAGAATACCCACTGGAATACGACCTGGGAGAATTGCGATCCATAATTGCTCTCGAAAACACCTCGACCGAATTGGGATTACCAGAAAATGAGTTAGGATCATATGCGGGCCTCTGCCTTGACTTTGCCCACCTGGAGAGTGACAGACTAGCCAAATCCGGCAACTATGCAAAAACCATTCCCCTTCTAGACCGCTATCCCATCTTGGTCAACCATGTTAGCGCCATCGGCACGAAACCGGAAATCAATCAACAGGGCATGGTTTGCTATGATGCGCACCACATGGATGACATGGAACAGCTAAATTATCTGCAGCAGTTTCCACTTCGCTATTTCGCACCCATCATCGCCATAGAGCTTACAAATACGATTAAGGAACAACTAGAAATCAAGACATATATCGAAAATTTAATTGTTCAAAAGTTAGCCTCTCTAGCAACAACTCAATAATTAAAAAACCGTGAGGGATCACTCACGGTTACGATTTTGCCAGCGCTCCAGACCCCAATCAAGATCTGGATTTTCAAGATCAATCTCTCGGCCCCGAATACCAGGAACCAGCTCCCAGAAACCCCTGTCCTCAAAGTCTCTAATCTCAGGTCCTCTACCCAACTGCAAGATCCGGTCAAGATGCATCACATCGTCATCGATCATTAGAGCAATGACAAGCACCGGATCGCAACCTTCAAAGATCGTCGAGGTTGCCACAAACGCATAAGTTCGCTCAAGCGCATCGGCAAAGGCAATCGAGTTAGCAGGATAATAAAGATGCTCATACATCCACCTTTTTGTAACTTCAAATGCCTCATCGGTAAATGACACTCGACCATCTCTGGCCGATTCTTTAACCAAGCGACTGACAATGTATCGCTGCCTCTCTCTTTGCGTGTTTCCCATAACCCAAAACTCAGGCGGAAAATCAGCCGGGGAGATAAAACGCATACGTTTGACAGCATCCTCAGGATCAGCAGTGATGAAGGCAGCAGTATCGGCAAACGCCAAGAGAAAATACTCTTTCGGCAGAATCTTAACTGGACGAATGTGCTCATCGGCCGAGTGGAACAAAACGATCTCATAAGTCTCGAAAAGCAAGGGCAATCCTTGCCCCTTGCGCTCAACATGCTGGCCGATAACGCAAAAGAGCCGGTTGTGCTTGATTTTCCGCCCACTTAATCTACTTAGAATCCGCTCTGCTGGATGGCCCCCAGGCAGATGGCAGCAATCATGAGCGATGGCGCCTACCCTACACATCTCAGGATTTAGCCCCAAAATGCTTGCCATAATCACAGCGTTGGATATAACCTCCCTGGCGTGAACATCCCTGTCTCTCATATGAGAGTTAACAGTACCAGTAAAGACTTGCGTTTTTCGCCTTTGTCTCCTCACTGCTTTTGACTCATCGACAATCTTCGCATCAATAACGAACGGCCCAACGATACCATCAAGCCACTTTTCGTCATACTCGTTATAACGGCGACCAAGCGAATTGTCAGCCTGATAAGCAAGATGACCCAAGCACCCAATATGCCGGCTCAGATCAACTGTCGACATTTGTTCCCCCTTGCCTGTCCAAGCACACGCTTAGAGCAACTACATGCTAGCAGAGATCTTTTTTTAGTCAACTAATTTTGTGGGTTTAATTATCACAAATTGACAAAACAAGTCCGGGCACAAAAGCCCTTGTCATTTATTAATGGTGTGATAAGCTATCCTGCTGCACTTTGAAATGCGCAGTTTGGCAGATAAGGACATCCCGCCAAACAACAGTATGCAACACTCCGCTTCACCGGAAAGGACGCAGAGATGAAATCGTTCGCACGCAAAGCAGCAGGAATCATCGCGGCATTCGGGCTCAGCCTGACCGTCGCAGTCGTGCCGACCAAGGCACAGCAACCGCTACTGACCGCAACCGCACCGATGGCAACAAATGTCGTTGCAACAGCTGTGCCCGAGAGCACTGGCTCAACGACCCAAATCGCGCTATCGTCGCCCGCAATAGCTCCGAATACTGCAACACCGCCAATCGCCGAGACCCCGCCAAATACCGAGCTGGATAACCTCAAACTAGAGATCAGGAGCTACCGCGCAGAAGTCGAAGAGCTACGCACGCTTGTCAGGGAGCAAAACAAGCTTCTGCAGCAAGCGTTGCCCACACCTCAACAGCGAGTGCCAAGATCGGCTCTGGCCGGAGGCACCCTGACGAAAAACACTTTGCCCAAGGCTGGTCCTGCCGGACCAATCCCCAGCGCTCCCGTCGTCCCCCCTCCCACTAAAGCCTATACTACTCAACACGAACCCACCGAAGCCACTGCAGACATACCGGCAACTCGCGTGGTATACTCGTCCCCTGTCATTCTCCAAACACAGCAGTTTGCGCTGGAGCAGATTCGCGACACATGGAAGGAGATCAGGGCAATCAAGGCTCAACCGCTCGGCGGCAGAGCAAACCAGGAAACCTTCCTGAGCTGGATGAGAAAGCAGAGAGAGGCAGGCAAGCTTGCAGGAATTGTCGAGCCCATGGGGCAGAAAGAGATCGTGTTCGTGGTCAACCAGACAATCGAAACCATGAAAAAGCAGGGGGTTCTCTCTGGAATAGGCAGCCCTAGCACAGCGCCGACACCAGAGTTTTCCCACAGAATAGGAGGGAGAGCCATCCTGGCACTGTTGATTATCTTCTCACTCATCTGCAGCTTTATCTTCTTCCTGCTCAATCCCGAACCAAAACCGCTGCTCAAGCAGCCCAAGGGTAAGATCGCTGAATTCTGGGTCCAGATGTCAAACCCAGTCGCACGCTTCCAAACAGCCATCATCAGCGCCTTTGTCGCACTCATGGTGGTAATAGGAATAGGCTGGCCACTCTTCAAGCCGTAGGCACCAGCCGCACAGAGCTCGCTTCTCCGCCCTTCGGTCCCGTGGCCGAGGGCTTTTTGTTTTCGAATGGGACATGACCCGTTTGAGCCTTCTGTCTCGAGACACGTCAATCGCAAGAATCAATTAGACTATATTCTCTCAAACAAAAAACTCCGACTGAATCGGAGGCTTTTGTTTGAGCGCAAGTGATTTGTGAACTAATCGGAAACAAATATTTTTAATTATTGTCCGGTCACTTCAACTTGCGCTCGTAGGAAGGGCCGCAAAGCGACTTTTTAAATCGTTTGTGGTACCCCCCATGAAACATATTGTTTCATAAAAGACACCTTTGATTTCTTCCTACTTTTTTGTTTTTCCCCTCTGTCTTTTTCTTGTTTTTCTGTTTTTGTTCTTCTGTTCCTGTTTGACTTTGGGTTGTTTCTTCTAGCTTTATTTTAGCTAGACTGAGCTGGGGGGAATCAGTCATAAATTTTTATAGATTGATTTCCCTCGATGAAAGGCGGAGCAGACCCCTCATCCCCATCTCACTCGAGCTAATAAAAAGCGCCTTGTGGTGGAGGCGCTTTTTATCGTAATCGGTATTCGGCAATTAGCATTTACCCAAACACTAGCTACGAGCTACCAGATACGATCTCTTGCCCCTCCAGGCATTTGTATTCAATTTTTAAAGTGATTAGATCATTATATATTTTATACCATAACTTGTCAAGGGCTAATAGTGCTCATTTGTGGTATAAGATAATATTAATTAATATTAGACTGATTAAATTTATTAAAATATACGACAAGCCCCACCTTTTGGGTGGGGCTTTATCGCCTGGCTGGATTGTCCTTGCTACAAAAAACCGTAGCCATTTAGTCTATACTGAACCGAGCCAATTTAACAATGCCGGCAAAACCCGTGTTGACATAATTAATCCCGGAGAGTAGATATATTTTGAGTCAAGGCTGAAGGCTTTGGCTGGAAGGAGGTACAGATTGATCGGAAAGAACGCGCGCAAATCTACGCCCAATCTACGAAGAGCACTCTTGGAGCTTGATGAACTCTGCGCTAGAGTTTACACAACTGCAGACAAAGTAAACTCGGCGAGCAGAGAGTTTTTACACTATCACGGCCAAAGCCAAACAGAGCTTGAGCTTGCCGATCCATCTTGCAAATTATCCTTTAGCGGAAACCCAATCGGCATCTACTGTAAGCCCATTCAGATTGGCGGCACACTCCAACCCGATAGTTACCCAGCCGATATCTATCTGGCGTTATCGTCCGTCACACACGCAGCCGACGAGAGCTATACAGAGAAACAGATTGTTGAAATCAGCCTATCGCATGATTGGAGGGTAGTATCTGCTATTCGACGACCGCAACCTCGAACCAGATTGCCAGCCAACCTGATTGAAATTACGCTATCCAACATTCTCGGCTACTTCAATGAATACAGCTCTTGCTATAGGCAGGTGCTAGAGTTGGTAAATATTATCAACAGTAAATTCCAATTTGAGGGAATACGCATTTACCGGCGAGCAAATGGCCAAGTAGACTGTCTTGCCAAAGGATCATTCCGATCCATTCTCGTCCCATCAGGCATAGATGGCTGGCAAGCACCGATGGCACGGATATTGATATCGGGAGAAGTTTTTGAAATAGGCAGCAAGACTGAGGTCATCCTCGAGAAGGATGTGCCCAAGAACGACCAGGCTCGTCCCCAACTGAACATTTGATTGTGTTCCGCTTCCTCCGGCCCCGCCGGAGTTTTTGTTTTAAAAAGGCCTCCTATGACGGAGGCTGCGGGTCGACAAGCTCAAACTCACTCCAATTGATGCGCCGCTGTTGCGGTTTACTCGGACGCAAGCTTCTCTCGATAAGAACTGAGACGACGAATCTCTTCGCAGTGTTAATGCTGGTACACCTCAATTCCTCCCCTAGGCGAAAGAAAAGCCGACCAACATACATGCGCGCACCTTCATATAATATAGCTGGTCGGTCCTTCCATTTCTCGATGCTTCGGCAAGCAGACTCATTGCCGGCTTTGACCGCCTCGGCATAAAGAATCTCTCCAGCATCATCCCAGCGACCATTGCGATCTCCGACTCCAGCCCACGAATCAAGACAACAATGTTCCGCCAGATAAAGAAAATCATCCAAGTCAAAAGTCTCGTCCCCAATGATGCCGGCGATCACGCTATCCTGTAGTTGACGCTTCTGCTGCCAACTCAACCGGATTGTCGCAACCGAAACACCAGGCGCAAAGAAAGCTTGACGAAACTTTTCCGGCGACGGATCAAGCTGCCGCCAAGCTGCTTCAACAGTCTCGACTGGTTTCGTCATCACTCCACTCTCACCTCCGATTGATAACTAGATACCACAACAATCAGGTAATAACAATAAAGGGCGACCCACTAAGGCCGCCCGCGTATCAATCGCACAGTTCTGTCTGTTGGGCACGAGCTAGTCGCTCATACCCTGCTCTCACCGGTGTAGATAATCCTCTCTGATTGTGTTTGCTTGAGCAGCTGAAGCACGTCTGGACTGGGATTGATAATACCAAATTGGCGATTACTCCTCCTTGCCAGATCGTAACTCTGATAGAGCACAAGCAAGCCCTCATCACCCAGAGAAACTACCTTGTCAAAGTCAAGAATGACCTGGCTAAATCCCCTGGCATACATCGTGGCCACAATCTCCCGTATCTGGAATACGTCTTGGCCATCAAAACAACCAGCCAGCTCAATCGTCAAGCCGGTGCCCTGGTACACCGCCTGATACCACAAAGAATTACGCATCTTCCACTTCCCTCCCTCGTCAAAATACACGCGTGATTCTACCATGGCCACAAGGCCACGTCAATCATCGATTCCTTCGCGTTACATTTGACACCTAGGTGGCACTGTGGTATGGTTCGTGCGTGCTTCAACGTTGACCCACAGAAAGGGAGTCATCCAATGGAAACAAGAGGCATGTTGCCAGGAGAGAAATACAGTCTTCAAAATGATGGCCAACTCGAACTCTTCTTCCTCGGCGTTGGCTCGGCGGACGCCGAGCGCAACTTCCAGACCAATTTCCTTATCATTAAGGGCAAAACCCACATCTTGGTTGATTTTGGCCAGAAGGCCCAGATCGCATTGCGGCAAACTGCCAACCTTGCTCCGACCGACATTGAGGTGCTCTTGCCCACCCATTCGCACGCTGACCACATAGGCGGAATCGAAACGTTAGCCTTAGCCAACCGCTACAAAGGTCGGCGCATGCTTGGCAAAGACAAACTCAAGATGATCGTTTCCCCTGAATATCAGCGTGTACTCTGGGAATGCTCGCTGCGTGGCGGCCTTGAGTACAATGAGCAGGAAGCAGACGGCCGAAGGCTCTCACTCGTTGATTACTTCTCGATCGTCCAACCACGCTGGAAAGTGCAGCAACCACGCGAGATATTCAGCTGCAATTACGCTGGCATCGATCTGGAGATCTTCCGCACTATGCATACCCCGGATAACTCCACGGGATGGGGAGATTCATTCCTGAGCTATGGTTTGTTTATCGATGGCCACGTCTTCGTTTCCTGCGACACACGCTTTGACCGGCAATTGATTGACTTCTATGCTGATAGGTCGAGTGTTATGTTCCACGATGTTCAATTCTTCCCCGGTGCCGTTCACGCACCGCTTGCCGACCTGCAAACACTCCCGGCGGAAATCCGAGGCAAAATGCACCTGATACACTATGCCGACAATTGGGAGAATCAGGACATCACCGGCTTTGCCGGCTGGACCCAACAGGGTGTTCGATACATCTTTTGACCCATTTGCAAATTACCTCTCAGCGGAGCACCACTCCGCTTTTTTGATACATGAGTCGCATTGTGCGCCTCTGACATTGACAAATTCAAAGAAAAGCATATAATAATGTCGGCATTCCGTGCCTGGAGCCGGAGTGCGACAACGCTGTGAGAGAGGGAAAACATGAGTAATCCGTGTATTCCACTTGAGATCGAAGTCCCAGACCGCTCAGGTGAGGTATCGGAGCCCACCCCAAGATGGCTACCAACTGGTTGCGCTGCCGTTGCTAGCATAATCATCTTTTTTGTCCTTCGTTCGTTGCACATGATGAACATTTTTGTATACGGCATACCGATTCTGCTCTTCGGCTTAGGCGCGTATTATGGCGAAAAAGCAGTCCTGGCTGCTATGGACAAGTTCAGGGCAACAAGACAGATTGTCGAAGAGGCCGAAAAAGTCGGTCGTGCCACTTGGCTACCGGTTGTTCAATGGTACAAAACCAGAGATAACCAAATCAGAATCTTCTTTTTGAACGAAGGCACACTCAGCAGCGCAGTGTTTGACCAAAGCTATGTTGTATTTCGACACGGAGACACAAGCGGAATATTGTTCACACGTTTGACTTATGGGAACGATGGCAATCTCAGTGACTACGGATATTGTGCCACCTTGGTAGCACCTGATATTGCCCCTGAGTCCAAGCCGGAATTTGCCCCGGACGTGCAGGCTGCAGTCGCAGCCATTATGCAGCCAAGACAACAGCCCGTGTCTGACCAACCCATTTCGATCGAGACGGCCGACACGGCGACCTGTTTGCGGATGCTTGACGCCTTGGTTGACCCGGAGAACCTCAACGTCGAAACGGTCGGCCAGGCGAGTGCCATCTTGGCACGGCTCGCCAAGATCGTTGGCGACGTGCCCGAGGTTACCGGCGCCATCGAGTATCTTGCCACCTTGTTGTCACAGTTCCAGTCGAATCAGGACATCTTGGCTATTAAGGAAGCCCTGGACCGGATGCGACAGCGCATCGAGGAGCGTGCCCATACTGTCTCGGCTACCGTCGAGGTCAATGGGATCCGTCCTACACCGAACCGCGCTCCCCGAGCCTAATTTCCCCTTTCATCTCCCGCCGCTGGCATTCGCCGCGGCTTTTTTGTTGCGAGCTGTATCCTATTGTGCTACAAAGAGTTTGCGGTAATTATACCGCACAGGAGGAAGAGCCAAATGGACAAGGCAAGAGTTCCTTCGTTGCTTTGTGGCAAAATACCAGAACGATACCGCTTATCTGCTGCCGGCGGAGACCCCAACCTCCGCATCTGGATAAAACGAGATGTTTGGGAGAATCTTCTTCGATTAGATTGGCAGGAAGCAGCTAGGCAGAAAGGATTTTCCGGCCTACCCCCCTTTGCTGACCACAAGGAGGGAACTGCTTTCTTTGGTTTCGGTAGAGCTGCATCATACATGTTTGTTGGTTTCGTTGAGGACAGTTCAAGTGATGTTGTTCTAGACTTTGACCTGCAAACAGCTGAGTATGACCCTGTTTCAGGCTGGAGAAGGCCAAACCATGATTCAATCCTCTGCATATCCGCCACACTCAATCTTCTGTTTGCTGCCCTTGGCTATGATAGAGGACAAAGCGGCGCAGGCAGCCAGCTGCTGACGATTGACCACTTCATCACAACCTTCGGAATGCGTGGCGGTTCTTTCTGTGCTACACTTTCAGCTGATTTGATGAATTGGTTATCACAAAAAGGCCAATGTTATAGTTGGCCCGACCTGGAAGCACCAGTCAAACTAGCATACAAAGCCATGGCTGGCGACGAGAGCGATGTGTCCTGGCTTGAAACAATCATTAATCTCCCGACAGGACTGCGCTTCAAGGTCCCGCCGAGTGGCGGTATGCTTTGGATGGCTCATCCCTGGGAGCCAGGACATGGGGCCGAGCTCCAGCCTGTTGATGTTGATACCCTCACTTCACAAATCACCCTGCTTGTCGTGCTTGGCCGCCTATGCGACCTCTATCGAAAAGAGGCTGAACTGACCAATTGAGATATGGTTTATTCATACATCCCGCCGCTGGCATTCGCCGCGGCTTTTTTGTTCGACAAATAGGCATCTACCTCATCAAATCCGATTTTTAGAATTTCAGTTCTCTTTCACAGCTCCGCGACCACAAAAAGAACAACTGACAGTTCAACGAGATAAGCTGGGTCGAATGGTGAGATCAAAACCATCAGCGCTAAGACTCAAATAGTGCGAGTTAGCGTTTTGGGCTACTCGGAATTGTCGTCAAGATTTATATCTCGAAGCGTTCTCCAGGCATGGACGTACTGAGCCTGATTAGTCGATAATCGCCCGATCACCTAAGACTTTAGGCAGAGTACTTTCCAATATGCCACGGTAGGTTTTGTCCAGCCAGCAATATGCGCGAGATCGGCCATCAATTGAATGAACCTCAAGCCTCGGAACATTAATAAAACCTTTTTTGATTAGCTTGGCCTCTTTAATTTTGTCATAAGTGAGAACAAAATTATCTTTATCTCTCTCAACTAGCTCGTCTAAGGTATGGCTTTGAACCAGCTCCTCGGCCTTCGCCCTGATATCTGCCCGCCCCCAAATATTTGCTTCGGTAGTGTAGTCAATACCATCCATAGAAACACCGGCACCGAAGACTGGCACTTTCAGAAAGACAAGGCGGTGGGGAGTAATAATCAGGGTGTTCTCTGGATCGTAGCGCTGGCCTTTTCCCAGAACCTCGACAGAGTAACTATGGGTATTCCAAATACCATAAAGGGAAACCAATCTTTCCTCTGAATCAATAATTTGGCGCCTTTCTTTTGATATCACAGGAGAAGAATCAACTGCAACAGGAATAACGGGGTCAGAAAATTGGGAAAAATCAATTGAATTGATCCGCCGAATAATAACCATTGATAAAACCGGCATAATAACCAATGTGCTGGCAAAAACAATAATAGCAATTACGATTGTAGTCAGGGATCCAGTTGACGCGAGAATCGTGGCAAGCCCTGGTACACCATTAGCGATATTCCTTGCGACAAGAAGTGCTAACGCAAAAAATATCGGCATTGTAATTAAATAACCGACCAGACCAATCTTTTCATCAATCAGCTTTGCGATTTGAGTAACGTGAGCTTTATTCTTGGCCTCAGGCAGATGGCGCTTATATTGCAGGTAGCGAATTATTCCAAACGTCTGGTCGACTAAGAAATTACCGGCAAAGATGAGAATGAGAAAAATGATTACCGAATGCGGGACAAACTCAAAACCCGGTGATTTTTGAACAAAATAAAGTATCAATAAGTACCAGAAAATGAGCGACGTTGGCGAATCAGCAATCGATTTTTGAATTTTATACAGTTCTCGAAGGATAAATATATTTTGAAAACCTTCTAAACTATTCTCGTTTGGCAGAGTTCTGATTACTTTATAAGAACGATAATAGATCCAGAGTGAGATACCAGCACAAATAGCAGCAACTATAGCGAGAATGGGCGTAATTTTAAGTTGAGCTGAAAAATAGATGACCAAAAAAATATAAAATGACTGCCAGATAATTTGACCAACAATACTAGATCCTGCCTCCAGCGAATATGCAGTCTTAACCAATCCGCCGACCGTATTATTACTGTCTAATGGATTCCATTGCAGTTTGCCCGATTGTTTATCCGACTTTTTATTTTTATCCATAATGTCCTTGTTCCCGGCACTTAAAATTTTATTAGGATCCATGTGAATTATACACTTTTATCACTCTCTCTCAAACCTATTGTTCCTCGGACACTGCACGAAGAGACAGTGCTTACGCTGGCTCCTGTTTTTTGACAAGGCCTAACCCACAGCAATTATTACGTTCAATATTGCGCGTGAAATATAGTCGAATTGTTTAAATCGGGTAGCCTTGGGGACATCTCACTTTCTAGCTAAATTTTGACAATAAGGATTTTGGGAGTCGTTCCTCGACACTTGACACACCTCAACCGGTGGACCGTTCGACATCAGGCGTGGTTTGTGGTAGAGTGAGACGAAATATTGAATAGATTCCCGCCTCCGCGGGAATGACATAATAAAAACTGATTAGGATAGCTAATGTCACTTCAAATCGGGATCGTTGGTCTCCCCAACGTTGGAAAATCTACATTGTTCAACGCACTTGTCAAAGGCGCCAAAGCTGAGGCAGCCAATTATCCCTTTTGCACAATTGATCCTAATGTTGGCGTTGTTGAGGTCCCAGATGAACGCCTTTCTCCACTGGCCCAGGTCTCCAAGTCAGAGAAGATTGTCCCAACAGTAATTGAGTTCGTCGATATCGCCGGCCTTGTTCGAGGTGCATCCAAGGGTGAGGGTTTGGGCAATCAATTCCTGGCCCATATTCGCGAGTGCGACGCTATTGCTATGGTCGTACGCTTCTTTGAGGATGGCAACATTATTCATACCGAGGGCAAAGTTGATCCGGTCTCCGATATTGGAACAATTGAAACGGAACTTCAGTTAGCAGATCTCTCAACTGTTGAGAAACGACTCTACTCCGTCGAAAAGGAGTTGAAAGCTCGGTCAAAGGAATCAGAGGTCGCCCACTCTGCACTGCAAAAGATAAAGGATACTCTCAATGCCGGCAAAAATGCCCACGAAACCAATCTTGATGACCAGGAGACGGAGCTAATCAAAAATCTTGCCCTCCTAACAATGAAACCATTTCTCTATATTGCCAATGTCTCTGAGGAACAAATACAAAGCGAAAGCGTCAAAACAAAAATTAGTGAAACAATATCTAGGATCAAAAAATCAGAGCCGGTTATTATCTCTGCCAAGGTGGAGTCTGAATTAAACGAACTCTCTGACGACGAGAAGAAAGAATACCTTGAGGCACTAGGCATGGAAGAAACAGGGCTAAATTCACTGATCAAGAAGGCCTATGAGCTCCTTGGCCTAATCACCTACTTCACCTCGGGAGAGAAGGAAACTCGGGCCTGGACCGCGAACAAAGGCGCAACGGCGCCCGAGGCTGCAGGCGTCATTCACACTGATTTTCAGAAGGGCTTTATCGCCGCAGAGGTTGTCCCCTGGCAAGATCTCTATGCTCAGAATGGCTGGGCGGGAGCAAAATCAAAGGGTTTGGTTCGAACCGAGGGCAAAGAGTATATATTTCAGGATGGCGACGTGACAATATTTAGGTTCAACGTCAAGAAATAGATTTGCATTTTCCCTCATTTTCTGTTACCATAACTCATGATTCACAAATCATAATACATATTTATTAACCTTTTTCTCTAGCCCGAAAGGCCAGAGAGCCCATCTCGCCATCAGGCGAGCCGAGGTTGCCACAGAAAGGGTGTCCATGCGTTCATATGAAATGACCTACCTTGTCTCTGACAAGGTCCCAGAGAGCGATCTAAATAAAGTAACCGGCAAAGTTGGCGGTTTTGTTTCTGATCTTGGAGGCAAGCTCCTCAAGGAAGAAATCTGGAAACGAAGAAAGCTCGCTTACCCAATTAAGAAACAAGAGTTCGCAACCTATGTTACGATCAACTTTGATCTCCCGGCCAATGGGATGACTCCGTTGGAACGGCAATTACATCTCTTCCCACAAGTTATCCGCCACCTTATCATCGTGAAGGATTACGGCACAGAGGAGCTTACTCTGACGGCAGAGGAAATTGTAGGAGCAGAAGCAATTGAGGAAGTCGCCGGTGGAGAACGAGCCTTTGAGGCAGTAGAGGGTGAAACCGCGGACAGTCGCGAATTGATGTCGGTCAGAAACGATAAAGAAGAGGAAGCGGCCCCCGCCGAAGAACCATCAGAAGAACCAACTGAAACTAAAGAAGAGGCAAAGGCCAAAGCGCCAGCCGAAACAAAGGAAACAGCTCCAAAAAAGACACGCGGAACGAAGAAGCCAGAAACTGAAGCAGATCGCCTGGCTAAGCTCGACAAAGAGCTGGATGATATATTGAACGACGAACTTTAATTAAGCAATAAGCTAATAAGAATTAAGCTAGTAAGTAATGTAAACTTACTGCTTACATGCTTACCAGCTTACCAGCTAATAAACTGGAGGTTCCTATGTTAAATTTAAATCGTGCACAGATACTAGGCAATTTGACTCGCGATGCCGAAATGCGTTTCACTCCTAATGGCCAACCTGTCTCCTCCTTCACCGTAGCAACCAACAGACGCTGGAAGGGCAAGGATGGCGCAGCCGGCGGAGAGGCAACCGAATATCATGATATCGTTCTTTGGGGCCAGCAAGCCGAAACTTTGAGCCCCATGCTCAAAAAGGGCGGACCGGTTTTCGTTGAAGGACGACTTCAAACCAGAAGCTGGGAAGGGCAGGATGGCGTCAAACGGTTTAAGACCGAGATAGTTGCCGAGAATGTTATTGTCCTTGGCGGACGAGGCGGCAGTGCCCCATCTACCATGAGCGACAGCAACCCGGTCGACACCACATCCGAAAGCCAAGAGCCTGCTGCTAAAAAACAATCCGACGATGAAATTGATATAGACGAAATTCCATTTTAAAATTACCAAATAGTTAAAAGTACTAAGTTCTAAGTCAAGCTGGAATAAAGCGATTTCTTTCACAATTAGTACTTAATCAGGAGATTTTATGGCTTACATCAGCAAAGAAAGCAATGTTCGAACCAAAAAATGTTTGTTTTGCAAAGCTAAACTTACAGAAGAAATTGATTACAAAAATGTCACCGCGTTGACACGTTACCTCAACCGCTGGAACCAGATCGAGTCCGCCGGAAGAACTGGCAATTGCGCTAAGCATCAGCGCCAGCTTACTCAGGCAATCAAGAGAGCTCGACACTTGGCACTTATGCCATTCGTTGCAGAATAATTTAGTTTTTAAAGTTTATAAAGTTCATAAGGTTTATAAAGTGATACACAGCTTTGTTCAGATCGATGAATCTTAGAGGCAAAGGCGGCTCCGTCACTTTATGAACTCAGTACTTTATGAACTAGAAACCAGGGGTTTCTATGTTAAGCATCACTGACCTAAAAACCGGCGCCAAATTAACTTACGAAAACGACCCGTACGTTGTTTTGAGCTATTCACACAGCAAGATGGGACGGGGAGGCGCAGTTGTCAAAACCAAGCTGAAAAACCTCCGTACCGGCGGCGTAATCGATAAAACATTTCAAGGAGCAGACAAGGTCGAGGAGGCATCTCTGTCAAAGAAAAAATCAACCTTTCTTTATTCCGATGAAAACAGTGCCTACTTCATGGATGAGGAAAGCTACGATCAGTTTGATATCTCACTCGAAAAAATCGGCAGCAACATCAACTACTTGGCCGAGAATACTCCTGTCGATATTATTTACTTCAACAATGAAGCGATCAACATTGAGCTTCCTATTAAGATGAACTTCAAGGTAACGTCTGCTCCCCCAGGAGTCAGGGGCAATACCGCAGGTTCAGTGACCAAAAAAGTAACCATCGAAACAGGCGCATTAGTCGACGCACCGCTCTTCATAAAAGAGGGGGACTCAATCGTCGTAGACACCCGCGATGGTTCATATGTCGAAAGAGCCAACTAAACCACAAGTTATACCAACAAAAAAGAGGCCAAGGCCTCTTTTTTGTTGGTAATTATGAGAACCAAAAGATCAATATCAAACTGAGATCAATTCCGCTTTTTTCCTAATGTGCTATACTAATACGCAAGGAGGCCTGAACTCAATGATCATCCCCTATTCCAGAGTCGTAGGAGCAAAAGTTTTTGAAACCAAAAGCCAAAGCATACTTGGCGAAATTGATGATATCGTTTTTTCTGAAACCAACCTCGTAATCCTCGCTCTAACCATCAAGAGCCCTACGTTCATTAAAAGAGATACCAAAGCCATCTCGACAACCGACATAATTAGTCTGAATAACTATGCTGTCATGGTTGGTAACAAGGAAGCTGTTTCCAACCTCAAGGACCTGGTCAGGGTAGCGAGTGCTATTAACAAGGGATTCGTCGGCATAAATCAGATCGTTGTCACTCAAAGCGGTAGAAAGGTCGGGCGTGTTTTCGACTATCTTATCGACAGTGCAAGCTTTGCCATCACCAAAATTTATACCAAAAGCATTCTCAAAGAGAGAATAATACCAGCCTCTGCCATCACCGACATTCAGGGCCACAAAATCATTATCAAAGACGACTACGGCCTCGCTGAAATCTCGACTACTCTGGCGGTTGAAAGTATTTAATCCAATCTATCTCAAAAAAAGCCCCGGATTTCTCCAGGACTCTTTTGTTTTTTTAATACAGAAACTACATGCCCATGCCGTAGTCACCCATACCAGCAGCACCAGGCATAGGCTGATTTTTTTCTGGTTTGTCGGCAACAACAGCTTCAGTAGTGAGAATCAAGGCAGCAATGGAGGCAGCATTCTGTAGGGCGCTGCGAGTAACCTTTGCTGGGTCAATCACACCGAACTTAATCATATTGCCATATTCGCCTGTACGAGCATTGTAGCCATCACCAGGGTTCATATTTCGAACGTTTTCAATCACAACAGCACCGTCAACTCCGGCATTCTCTGCAATTTGTCTCATCGGAGCTTCGAGCGACTTTCGCACGATCTCAAGACCGATAACCTCGTCACCACCAACCGGAACATTTTTGAGTTCTGCAATTGCATCGACAAGAGCGACGCCGCCGCCAGAAACGATACCTTCTTCGATAGCAGCCTTTGTTGCCTCTACAGCGTCCTCAACCTTATACTTGCGCTCTTTCAGCTCAACTTCGGTTGCAGCACCTACTTTGATAATACCAACGCCGCCGGCAAGCTTAGCCAAACGTTCATTGAGCTTTTCGCGGTCAAAATCAGATGTGCTCTTCTCGAGCTGAGTTTTGATTTGTTTAATTCTGGCTTCAATTACCTTTTTGTCACCCTTGCCCTCAACAATTGTTGTGTTCTCTTTGTCTGACTCTACGCGCCTGGCACTGCCCAGCATCTCTATCTTTGTGTCTTCGAGCTTGTGACCAAGGTCAGAGGAGACAACCGTTCCGCCAGTAAGAGCAGCAATATCGGCAAGCATCTCTTTTCTTCTTTCACCAAATCCAGGAGCTTTGACAGCAAGGATATTAAGTGTACCTCTAAGCTTGTTCACGATAAGTGTGGCCAGCGCTTCTCCGTCGACATCCTCAGCGATAATGACAATTTCTTTTTTGCCGGCGCGAGCGAGTGATTCAAGTATCGGCAAGATCTCCTGAATCGACGAGATCTTTCGGTCTGTGATAAGAATACTCGGATTTTCAATTGCAGACTTAAGCGCGGCCGTATCCGTGATCATGTATTGGCTGATGTAACCATTGTCAAATTGCATGCCCTCAACTACCTCTTTTTCAAGACCAAGAGTGTTTGACTCTTCAACGGTTATAACCCCATCCTTGCCGATCATGTCCATAACCTCGGCGATTAAATCACCGATGGCCGGATCGCCAGCTGACACAGTTGCGACTTGTGCAATCTCGCCCTTGCCAGAAATTTCCTTGGAGTTCTTTTTGATTACTTCTACAACTTTTTCAACTGCTTTTTCGATACCCTGGCGCACTTCCATTGGGTTGGCACCCGCGGCAACATTCTTCAAGCCGGCGTTAATCATTGCTTGAGCTAGGATTGTTGCTGTTGTAGTACCATCGCCTGCGACATCATTGGTTTTTGAGGCAACTTCCTTGATCAACTGGGCACCCATGTTCTCAAACTTATCCTCAAGTTCGATTTCTTTTGCAATAGTCACACCGTCATTGGTAATAGTTGGAGAGCCGAAGCTTTTCTCCAAAACGACGTTTCTACCCTTGGGTCCAAGCGTAACTTTGACCGTATCAGCTAGAATGTTAACTCCACGACGCAAGCCATTCCTTGCTTCCTCTGAGAATTCAATCTGTTTTGCCATAAAGGCTCCTTTCAATCGTCCTCCTACTAAATTACGAATTGTTCGAAATTACGAAATTACGAATATTCTGCTTCTCACGTATTTGTAATTTAGCAATATTTGTATTTTCGTTAGATTCGTATTTTCGCAGGAGGAATTTTAACTTAAAATTCCCAATATCTCATCTTCTCTCATGATCTTGTGTTCGACCCCATCGAGAGTAATCTCGTCGCCGGCATACTTTGAGTACAACACTTTATCGCCATTCTTGACGGAAAAATCGTGCTTCTTGCCCTCTTTTAACTTGCCATCACCTAAACCAACAATTTCCCCTTCTGCTGGCGCTTCCTTAGCAGTGTCAGGGATAACAATACCCGATTTTGTAATCTCCTCTGCTGGAAGCGGCTTAACCAAGACTCTGTCTGCGAGTGGTTTAAACATAAGCACCTCACCTTCCTTTTTAAATACTATTAAATACTCATGGCTTCATCACAAAATGTAAAGTAAACTTTACACATTGTCAACCCCCTAGCACTGGCTGGCCTTGTCATCACCTAGCGATAGCAACAACTTTCTTATAAACAAAAAACTGAGGAACGGAAGCACACAGGAACTGTAAGGATATTGCCAAGCCCTCACTTGTTCGTTGGTTCTCAAGTTCTTCAGTCTTTTTAAAAATGGCGGCGACGCAAGGGGGAAACGTCTGCCGCCAACATCATCTTAGATTATCAGACGCACGATGTCAAGATTAGTCAGACTCAAACTCAACCAATTGTTGCATCGTTTTCCGTGCCCAAAAACCAACCGGCAGAAACCTTGTCAGTCTTCTTTTGGCGGATGAAAACGCAATTCTCTGTCGGAGTAAACAATCAATGAAGGGTACTTGCGCGTCCTGTCATCACGCTCAATAGATCTGATCTGGAATGCTTTCAAGTATTGTTCCAGACAATTCCCGGCCCTTCCTCCAAAAATAAACTCAGCAAGCCCAGAGAGCCTCGTCATTGACCACAGCGTTCGAACGGGAAATATCTTCGAAAAACGGTTGTTGCCCCGGGTTGAATATCGGACAAATAAATCGTAGTTGTCCTGCCAAAAACGCTCGAAGACATCTCCTCTCTGCCACACCAGCACACTCTGCGAGTAACACCTGGCACAATATCGATCAATGCTATCACCACGACCAACTGGAATCTTCAGGTATGAGGTAGACATAAAGTAGTTGAAACAAAACTTACCGGCGTGAGATCGGCGCTCATCCTTCGGCCTCTTCTGTCCCGAGACCCAAGCAAAAGCGTTGACCAAAAAACGCACAGTAAAAATCCTGCCCTCACTGGCAACTATCAGCAAGTCAATATCAGACGACGCTTTGATCTGGCCGGTCGCCAATGAGCCATTGAGAATAACGGCTCGAATAAATGGAACCGCCTGGAAAAAATATCCGGCGATCCGCAACTTGGTTAGTCTGTTTTGCAGAAGTCTTGTTCTCATTTCAAAGATAGTATAGCAGACAACGATTGTGTTTGGTCTGACACAACATTTCCACAGACAATCAACCTTTTTAGTATTGCATTCAACTTACGGGTTGGTTTAAAATAGCATTAAAACAAAGTTAGCTTCTAAAAAAAACTCCAATATGCCAGATCAAGGAGTTTTTTGTTTGTACTCACATCGCTCGACTAATATACAACGGAGGAAGTCTATGGCCCAGGAAAAATTCATCTTCGTCGTTGGCGGCGTCATGTCGTCAGTGGGCAAAGGTATCGCAGCTGCTTCGATCGGGACAATTCTTAAAAGCAAGGGCTACAGGGTTACTGCCCTTAAGGCCGACCCCTACGTCAATGTTGATGCTGGCACAATGAACCCGACAGAGCATGGCGAGGTTTTCGTTACAATTGACGGAGATGAGTGCGATCAGGACCTTGGCAACTATGAGCGCTTTCTCAATGAAAACATCACCAAGATCAACTATATGACCACCGGCCGCATATATCAAAGCGTTATAAACCGAGAAAGAAATCTTGAGTACGGCGGAAAGTGTGTCCAGGTAGTGCCCCACATTCCTGAAGAAATAATCAGACGGATCAAGACAGCTGTTAAGGAAACAAAATCAGATATCGGCGTCATAGAAATAGGTGGTACTGTCGGGGAATACGAAAACCTTCTTTTCCTCGAAGCAGCCAGAATGCTAAAACTTAAGCAACCGAAGGATGTAGTTTTTGTATTGGTCTCTTATCTTCCTATTCCTTCCAAGGTTGGAGAGATGAAGACCAAGCCAACCCAGCATGCTTCACGAGAGCTAAATTCCTGCGGTATCCAAGCCGACTTCATTCTCTGCAGATCAGAAAAGCCGATCGACGACAAACGCAGAGAAAAGCTCGCAATATTTTGCAGCATAGAACCAGAAAATGCTATCTCTGCTCCTGATGTTGACTCAATCTATGATATTCCGGTCAACTTTGAAAAAGAAGGTCTGGGCAACAAGATATTGCATCACCTTAACCTACCGGAGAAGGATTCAGATCTGTCAAAATGGGAGGAATTCACTCGCCACGCTCACAATGGCAAGAGAGAGATCAATATCGGTATTGTCGGAAAATATTTTGGCACAGGAGACTACGTTCTGTCTGACTCTTATATATCGGTTATAGAGGCGGTTAAGCATGCTGCCTGGACGCAAGAACTGCAGCCAAAGCTTACCTGGCTGAACTCTGAAGCATATGAGAAAAACCCGGAAAAGCTAGAGGAACTGAGAAGTTTTGATGGTGTTATCGTTCCGGGAGGCTTTGGATCGCGAGGTATTGAGGGTAAAATTGCGGCCGCAGGATTCTGTCGCCAAAACTCAATTCCTTATTTTGGCCTCTGCTATGGCATGCAAATCGCTACAATTGAATTTGCTCGGAATGTCTGCGGTATGAAGGGCGCTCACACAGAAGAAATCAATTCTGAAACTCCATACCCCGTCATTCACATCATGCCCGACCAAAAGAAAAGGCTTGAAGAAAGAGATTATGGCGGCTCAATGCGCCTCGGTGCATTCGATTGCTTGCTCAAGAAAGGCACCACCTCCTATGTGGCGTACACCAAATACGAAATACCTGCCCGCGGTAGCTTCGCTCCAGGCGATGCAGGCGGGCGAAATACGAAATACCCCACGATAGTGGAACGTCATCGCCATCGATATGAGCTTAACAACAAATACCGCGAACAACTTGAAAAGGCAGGATTAGTCATCGCCGGCGTCAACCCCGAACGCGACCTTGCAGAGATAGTGGAGCTCAAAGATCATCCGTTTTATGTTGGCGTCCAGTTCCATCCCGAACTCCAATCGCGCCCACTTCACCCCCACCCGCTTTTCATGGCCTTCATCAAGGCAGCAGATGAACATTCATCCAACAGCACAATCGCTGCCAAAATCGAAAAAGAACTCGCACCAACCATTTGATCGCTTGTTCACAATGTCACAGGTTGTGCTCTGCACTAGAAGTATTATCTGTTGTTGAATGGGAACTTTTTGTGGAATAGATCTAGCCATTTTGCGGCACGGTACATCTTCGACTAATTTTTAAAATCAAAAAAGCTCCGACTTGACCCTATGGTTTTTGCCGCAATTTTCTTTGGGCTACTTTGTCGGAAACATATCTGATGAGCTCAGCCAGGACAAAAGCAACAACTGACGACACAACCAAGACGGCAATGTCCGAAGAAGTTAGTCCAACAAGGCCGAAGATCTTGCGCAGCGGAGCGACAAATATTATGCCCTGCAAGAACAAGGAGAGCGCTATCGCCCAAAGCAAAAACTTATTCTCAAAGAAACCCCTTGGTCGCTGCCAAAATCTCTGCTTAGAACGAACAGAGAAACAAAAAATCAACTCAATTAAGACCAAAAATGTGAACGTCATAGTCTGGGCTTTGGCCAGAGAGAAAGACAATCCCCAAAAGTAGACTGCGATACTCAGGGCGAGGGAAATTATGGATAAATACCCTGCATATACAATCGGGGCCTTGAGTGAGTCTTGGCGAATCGACCTTGGGGGTTCAGACAAAACATGGCGAGACGGCTGCTCAAAACTTAGCGCCAGGGCAGGAAAAGAATCAGTAATCAGGTTGACCCACAAGATCTGCAAGGTAGTGATCGGCAAAGGCATCCCGAAAATATAGGCCAAACCCACCATCAGTATTTCGTTCAGATTGCCCGCAACCAGGAAAGTGATAATATTTTTGATGTTATCAAAAATCGAGCGCCCGTACTCAATGGCAGAGATGATCGTTCCATAACGATCATCGGCCAAAACAATATCGGCAGCGCTCTTTGCCACCTCTGTTCCCTTGATTCCCATAGCAATACCAGCATTCGCCTCCTTGAGCGCAGGGGCATCATTTACTCCGTCACCCGTAACACCGACAGAATAACCCATTTTTTGTAAAGTCTTGACGATATTGATTTTGTCTTCGGGCGTGACCCGGGCAAAAACTTTCACCACCTTAAGCGCAGCTTCGAGTTGCCTTTGCGTCATATTGGCCAGCTCTTTTTCACCTAAGATCTCATCATTTCCCACGTTCATACCAACTTTGTTAGCAATGAACCGTGCTGTTTCAGGATGATCTCCGGTAATAATAATCGGCCTAATGCCAGCCCTAATGGCTTGTCCTATCGCCTCTTTTACCCCTACCGCCGGTTCATCCGCAAAAGCCAAGAAACCAAGCAACTCCATTTTCGAGAGAACCTTGGCGGTGGTTACGCTTTTCTTTTTTGCGACCGCCAGCACCTTATAACCATCCCTGCTTAAACTCGCCGCCTCGGCTAATGCCACCTTTCTTTCCGAAACAGTCAGGGCACAAAAAGAGATTACCCTCTCCGGCATTCCTTTAACTATCAATTCGCTTCCTCCGCGCCGACGACACAAGACCGCCATATATTTTCGATCCGAATCGAAGGGAATCTCCAGCACACGCCGGTATTTATCAGATTCATCAAGCGCATCCGAGTAACCTTTTCTGCAACGCTCGACAAGGGCTATCTCGATGGGATCACCCACCAGCTCCTTTTCACCACGCCAAACTACATTGGAGCAAACAACTGCCCGAGCCAAAAGGGACCCGGCATACTTCCTGTCTTCACCGCTGTCGAGATCAGCTCGATGCCAATGCAGGTTGCCAAAGACTGAGGCAACCTCAGCAACAAGATGATTTTCCGTTAGGGTCCCGGTTTTATCGCTAGCGATAATGTTTATCGTCCCGAGGGTCTCTATCGCCGCCATTCTTCGGATTAGCACCTTCTGCCTGGCTGCCCTTGCGACGCCCATAGCCAAGGACAAGGTAACAGCCGTAGGTAAACTCTCTGGCACAGTCGCAACAAGAAGAGCGATCGAGAAGGACAGGAGAGGCAGAAGTGACTCGCCACTGAAGTACCCTAGAATAAATATTGCCGCTGCTACCAGTGCAGAAACAAGCGTGAGTATCTTGCCAATATAGAAAATTTGCTGTTCAAGAGGGGTTCTCTCCTCAGCCTTTTTGACAAGATTAGCAATTTTTCCAAATTCCGTTCCTGATCCAATGGCAACAACAATACCTCTTCCCCTGCCTGCTGCAACGAGTGTTGAAGCAAAAAGCATGTTGTGCCTATCAGCCAAAGATGTTTCCTTCGATAAAGCAGCTGGGTTTTTGCTGGCCGGAACAGATTCACCTGACAGAAGAGATTCGTCAACACGAAGTCCCTCCTCCTCAATCACCCGCACGTCAGCTGGGACTTTGTCGCCACTTTCCAGAATAACGACATCACCAATTGTTAGCTCTTCATTTGGAATAGCTCTGATCTTACCACCTCGGAGAACCTTACTCTTGGCTTGGTACGCGCTCTTTAGTTCGGCCAGAGCTCTCTCTGCTTTATATTCCTGAAAAAACCCTAGAGCGATGTTAATAATTATTACAGCAACGAGAATTAACGCCTGCACCAGACCGTCAACCATGTAAGAAATGACGGCTGCGATGACTAGCAAAAAGACAAAAAAATTATCCAGCTGCCGCAGTAACACAGTCCAGATTCCCGTTTCCTTGAGGTCATTAAGTGAATTAGGACCATATTTCTGAAGCAGATGTCCTGCATGCTTTGTACTCAAACCAAAATTTGCCTCAACACCAAAATGGTGCTCGATTTCTTCGACAGTCCAAGCATAAAATTGATGGTTTGACACTGCCCCTCCAGGCTTCCTGATCCCCTACGAACTTACAAATCTCTCGCAAGAATAAATGGTTTGAATTTAGAATCTAGAACTCTAGACACTAGAACCCAAGGCCTAGGTTCTAGAATCCTAGGCCCTAGAGTCTATCGTAACTATGATTCCGCCAAATTATTGTGGTTGTGATTCTGACGCTGGCGCCGGCTCCGGCTGCGGTACCGTCTCTGGCTGCGGCTGCACTGGCTGTTTACCCACTAGCCACTTCTCTGGCCAAGGGACATACTTGGAGAAGAAATCTCGCTCTTGGAGCACTTCATCGTTACGGACAGACTTATAATGAAATTTTGCCGAAGCGCCCTGGTGCGGCTTCTCGATCTGCTTTCTCTCACCGGGCGGCAAAGTATCGGTTTCGATGTTTATCGGCTCTGATGGGTTGGTGTAATCATAAACCACAGGCTGCCCGATCTCGACCTGGCGGCCATCTTTGGTCCCGTACAGCTCGAAAGTTATTTTGGTTCCCTCGACTTTTGACTGAATAAGAATATGACTGGAATAATTGTTAGAAAACTTGAAGTCAGGCGCCGGGTCATAAATGGTCGCATCCATACCAACCGGAGGCTCGTAATAACCAACGCGATAGCTGTGATTACTCCTTTCCACAATCTTCATTCCGGCATTGAGAGCAGAACGGAAAAGAGTTGTCGAGACTTGACACAACCCGCCACCAAACTCAGGCACGGTTCGATCTTCTTTGATAACTAACTCTGGTAAGTATCCCGTTGATCCATCGATAGCGCCAAGGCGTGCCAAAGTCGAAAAAGTTTCCCCCGGTTTTACCAAAACACCATTGATCGCAGCTGCACCGGTTTGAATATTGTGAATTCGATTCGCTGGAGAGCCCTTGAATTCAGTTGAGGCAGAAGCGACTAACTCAGTTATGCCCAGATTACCAATATCATTCTCGGCAATTTCTGGCTTTTTTACCTCTACCACCAGCTCTACGCGAGAATGATCTGAGTCGTCCTCAGCTCTCGAAAGCAGGGCACTTTTTATTCTCTCCTTGCTAATGTCCCCACTCAAGCTCTTGCCGTCTCTTGATGTCTCAAAGATGGTTGCCCGACTGTTGTTGATCGTTAGTTTCGCGCTTCTCGGCTCGACATTGATCGCTCCCCCGACGGTATCCAAAAATGTGTTCAAACGCTTGTCGTCCAACAAGATCTCAAGATCATCTTTGTTGATTTGCGATTTAATTGTTCCGCCGATCATATCCTTGTCAAATTTAAATTCCTGCCCCTCGTAGAAAGCTATAAGCTCACCTTTTTCGAGAATTCTATTGGCCGCCAAGAGTCGCGCCAGTGCCTTCTCCTTCTTTACTTTTGGAGCATAGATCTTGGAAACGAACGCTACTTCGCTACTCTCAAATTTACGCAAGTGATTGAGGATGGCAGTAGTGATTTCTGCCTGGTCGATGCGCCTGCCCTCGGACTGTTGATCGCTGAGAACAAATTTTCCCTCTTTATATGTGATCGAATAGTCCTTCTCGGGTAGATCGATCTCTTTGGCTATGGTCTTGATCTTAGCCTCAAGCTCGCCTTGATTAATCGTGAATACGGCTTCATGTTCGCTTCTGACAAAAATTGACTTCATCTGATGCCAGGACGAACTTGCTATGTCACCCTCTCGGCCAAAATCCCACACCTTCTTTGTGGTCGCCTCAGCATCATAGTGCAAACCGACTTCTGACGGCTTAATCTTGTATGTCTTCTCTTCTTTTTCGCCCTTATAGCGCAGAATCAATTCCTTGCTCGAAAAATCAGCCGCTTCCTTTGTGAGAATATCTCTAACCTCAGATCGAGTTCTTTTGGCCAAGTTGATATTACCAACATACTGATTGGCGTAGACACGATCAAAGTTGAAAAATGAGTACACCGCGAATGCTCCGGACAAAATCATTATCAGCACAAAAAAACTGGCCACCACAGCGCCGATTATTCTTGTGCGTCTATTTTTCCCCGATTTCGTCATCAATTTAAGGTAACGTGGTTCGACTCAGCTTACTATAAACCTAAGCAAATTCAGTATATCACAATTCGAACAAATTGCTCACTAGAGCGCTCCACTTTGAGCCCTCTCAATAAAATATGTGCCTCTCCAATGAGGCACATATTTTCTTTATTACAAGATACGATAATGCCCGACTGGGCGACGATGCCAAAGGCGAGACGGTTGCCCCTGGAGTCAATACTTTTATTTATTTCCGCGCAGAATTTCATTGAGAAGATCTTTGGCAGCTTTCTCACGGCGTTTTCGCTCTACCTCAATCGCCGCCATCGACAGGCAGACTACGCCACCCTCTTTGATATTCCGTGGCAAGTATTGTTTTGGAACGATAAACTCACTCTCCTCAACAATAAGAATTGCCCGATCACCCTCGAATCTATCGAGGGTTAGCTCCACCTTACTGATTTCATCATCACCTGGTTTAGTCATCGCAGAAGAAAGTACATTTACTCAGTTATTGCTTCACCTTTAGGAGCAAACAGCGCGTAACCAATTAAGAGTATCACGAATATTGCAACGATCACAACTTTGATCTCCCAAGAAACATTGACCTTAGCCAAAGTTGGAGCTATCAATAATGCGATAATGTTTACAACTTTGATAATTGGGTTAATTGCTGGCCCAGCAGTGTCTTTATAAGGATCGCCGACAGTGTCTCCAGTAACAGCAGCCTGATGAGCAATCGAGCCCTTGCCACCGTATGCACCGGCTTCGATATACTTCTTGGCATTGTCCCAAGCGCCACCGCCAGAGGTCATGGAGATAGCTACGAAGATTCCAGTTATAATAGTGCCCACCAAGAATCCGCCAAGGGCAACAGGACCAAGGACAAAACCAACAACCAAAGGCGCGGCAACAGTGACGAATGTTGGCAATATCATCTCGCGAATAGCTGCTCTGGTAACAATATCAACAGCACGTTTGTAATCTGGTTTCGCTTTGCCCTCCATAATGCCCTTGATTTCTCTAAACTGTCTTCGAACCTCGATCACAACAGCACTACCGGCTTTGCCAACAGCTTCCATGGCGAGAGAGGCAAAATAGTATGGCAACAGACCGCCGATGAACAGGCCGACAATAACGTATGGGTCTGCCAAATCAAATGTTAGACTTTTGCCTGCCTTGATCAATTCCTCGGTATAACTCGCAAAAAGAACAACTGCGGCAAGCCCAGCGGAAGCAATGGCATAACCCTTTGTTACAGCCTTGGTTGTGTTTCCGACGGCATCAAGAGCATCCGTGTGAACGCGCACATCCTCAGGTAGGTCTGCCATCTCGGCAATACCACCAGCATTATCAGCAACAGGACCAAAGGCATCGATAGCGACAATAATTCCAGCCATAGAGAGCATGCTCATGACGGCAACAGCAACACCGTAGAGACCAGCCAGCTGATAGGCACCGAGAATAGAAGCGGCAATCACGATGACGGGAACAGCGGTTGATCTAAGCGAAACGGCAAGTCCGGTAATAACATTGGTGCCATGGCCGGTAATTGAGGCCTGAGCAATTGATTTTACCGGGGAGTATTTGGTTGAAGTGAAGTACTCCGTAACCACTACCATTAGGGCGGTCACCAGAAGACCAACCAGTGAGGAGTAGAAGAGACTGCTTGTACTGTATATGCCGTTGTCTTTCATCAACCAGTTGGTGGCAAAATAGAACGCCACAGCAGCCAATACACCAGATACGGCAAGGGCTCGATAAAGCGCCCCCATGATATTTTTTGACTTCTTGGAGAGACGAGCAAAGAATGAACCGATGATGGAAGCAACAATAGAAATTCCACCGAGAACCAAGGGATAAAGAAGCGCATTCTCAAAACCATCAAAGGTCAGTGAGCCCAAAAGCATTGTGGCAACAGCTGTGATGGAGTAGGTCTCAAAAAGGTCAGCGGCCATGCCGGCATCGTCGCCAACATTGTCACCGACATTGTCAGCGATAACAGCGGGGTTTCTTGGATCGTCCTCAGGAATACCAGCCTCAACCTTACCAACGAGATCAGCGCCAACATCAGCGCCTTTGGTAAAAATTCCGCCGCCAAGACGAGCAAAGATCGAGATAAGAGAAGCGCCAAAACCAAAACCGACCAAAGCGACAGTGTCGCGAAAGATAGCGTAGAAACCAGCGACAGCCAAAAGCGAGAGACCAACGACAAACATGCCAGTGACTGCACCTGACTTGAAGGCGACATCCATGCCGGCAGCCGTTCCCTTCCTGGCTGCCTCAGCCGTACGAACATTGGCGCGAACAGCAATGTTCATGCCGATGTATCCAGCGAGGCCAGAGAAAAGAGCTCCGACCAGGAAGCCAACGGCTGTCTGCCAATTGAAGGCATAAAGCAAAACGATAAAGAGAACAGCGGCAACAACAGCAACGGTGCTGTATTGGCGGTTCAAGAAGGCAGACGCACCCTCTTGGATTGCCTTGGCAATATCTGCCATCTTCTTGTTGCCGGCAGGCTTCTTGAGGATGATAGAAATAAGAATCAAGGCATAAACAATGGCCAGAACCGATGCGCCAAAAGCTATGCCCATAGCGGCCGTGAACATGGTTTCCTTTCTTCCCTGTTCCCTCTCCCTCTATGAGAGGGTTGGGGTGAGGGTAATGATATTAGATTAGTTTATTAAAAACTGAGCCAAGTACAACAAACTTGGCACCATTTGAGCTCTCAATCAGTCACCGCTACAATATCATGAATGATTTACCTTTTCAATCTTGACATTAGTACCGTTTTGTGATATAAAAGCTAGTTACGTTACTTACACTGGCTCGTATGTCCTTTTTGCTTCAGCCGCCCACGCCAGCCCTGCCTCTCGAGGCTTCCACCGGCGCCGGAATTCGCAAAAAGCACATACTTCACCGCCCGTTCAGGAGCATCCAAACGTAACGAAAGGAAGGGACACATCATGAGGTACCTTTTGCTGGTAGTGTTGTGTGCTGGTATCGGTGTTGGCGGTTGTGGGGGCGGAGGCGGAACGGTCCTCGACAACTCCAACACCAACGGGAACGGTTCGTCATCCGGTGGCGGCACCAACCCGCCCCCGCCGGGTGGCACGACCGTGACTCCGGTCATCGACCGGAACGCCAACTCATTCCGGCTCGAGCCGGAGACGCGCATCTATCGGCTGACAGTGCCGTTCTGGGTCGGCAGCTCCAACGCCGACCCCAATGGCAAGTGGGTCGAGCTCGAGGGTGCCAACGCCACCAACCGCTGGGCCTGCAAAGACGAGTGGCTGGCAAGCTGGATCGAGGACATAACTGCCGGTGGGCAGCCAAGTGACAAGTTCATCTTGGATTACCGGCTGGTCACAAGCTCGGGCACGACAGTTGTCACACCGGCCGCCCCGGGCATCTACAAGCCGGCGGCGGGCACGTACGACCTGATCGTCGGCGTGAAGCCGACCGAAGCCTCGGGGCTGCGCTTCGCCAGGTTCGAGCTGACGTGCAAGGTGCGGGTCAGCCCCCACCTGCTCAAGCTCTGGAGCTACGATCCGGAGGACACCACGCCGGACGAGCTCTCGCTCTTCGGCGACCAGTGTCTCGCCGGCAACGGTCAGGAGATCCTGCCCAAGGTCTACGATGCCGCCAACGCGGAGGTAACCGAGGGCGTCCAGTACGCCTTTACCCCCGTCGGCGGCACGCTGCCCCAGCCCACGCCCGTGACAGGCACGGACCAGCCCCGCCGCTGGAAGTTCGCCTCCAATGGCGTCTACCTGTGGTGGGGCACGGTCGGGACCGATGACCACTTCCGCCGCCAGGTGCGGGTCATCACCCGCGCACGCGGGCTGCAGGTCCAGCCGGTAAACGCCAGCGCGGACCCGCCGCACCTGCCGATGCAGGTTCACACCGCCAGGTAGATCCTGGCACGTTCGATTACACACGCCGGTGGCGCCCCCTTCTTGGGGTGCCGCCGGTCTTTTTTATTTAATACCCACACAAAAAGTACTCTGACTGAGACTCAGAGTCTTAGTGCTCTACCTCCTTATTGCCCTACTGCCTTACTAGCTAACATATAGAATAAAATATTATCCTAGCAACTTTTTATACACTTCCCACGTCTCTCTCGCCGCCTTATCCCATGAGTACTTTTTGGCCTGGACCAGCCCCTTCTTAATCAAGTCGTTCCTTAGTTCCCGACTTTCTACTGTTTGTTCTATCGCACCAGCAATATCATCGACATCATAAGGATCAAAATAAAGCGGTGCGTCACCCAAGACCTCCGGCATACAGGAAACATTCGATGAAATAACAGGCGCACCACAAGCCATGGCTTCGAGCGGCGGCAGACCAAACCCCTCAGAGAGTGAGGGAATAGCATATGCCAATGCCCCGGCATAGGCCACCGGCAACTCTTCTTCTTTGATATAGCCAGTCGTTACAATAGATTTTCGATCTTTGATTTTCGATTTTAGGTTGTTGATTCTTTTAATTTCAGCAAGCACCTCTGGCTCGCTCTCGTCCTTCTTCCCCACCAATACTAGTTGCAAGCCTTCTATATTTTTGGATTTTGGATTTTGGATTTTGGATTTTACTTGCTCGAAGGCTTTCAAAAGCCTGAGCAAGTTCTTGTGCTTTTTCCACATCCCAGTGTAGAGCAAGTAATCACCATCAATCTCGTACTTCTTCCTAAATTGTTTAGTTTTCAGCTCTTTATCCTCAATCAGGGCATTGTAGCGCTCATGATTAATGCCATTGTAAACAGTATCAATCTTGTCCTTGTCAATCCGATAATACTCAACGATTTCATCACGAGATGTATTAGAAACGGTAATTATCCGCCTTGAATCCCTGACGGCAGATTTCATCACTCTGCCAAAGGCTAAACGCTTAAGCGGATTCGATCTGTGCAAGTAGCCCACCATGGTCAAATCGTGCACGGTCACAACATAGGGCGCCTTGTAGCGGACAGGGTGATTGAACTGGATAAAGTGGACCAGGTCATACTTGCTTTTATTTAAGTATTGCAGCAACTTTGTTTGCTCAGGCAAGGAATAATGAGGTATGTCGAGTACTTGAATCATAAAGCTTGAATCTTTAATCTCGGCTCGAAAAGGGTCACTCCCTGATTCGTGTCTTTTGATTTCCGATTCACCAAAAAATTCATTGATTGCCCCTAATCCCTGCGGCCGAACGAGCAATGTGTACTCATTCTCTTTGTCCAGCTCCAAAACACCCCGCAGGATTTCCAGAGTATAGCGAGTCATTGATTCGCCAACACCCACAAATCTGCCATCAATTAAGATTTTGCTCATAGTATAATCCTGTCCTAAAAAATCAATCATAAATATCACACGTTACGCTCATTCTCTTGCCCCAGATTGCGCAGCTCTAGCGATCTGGGCATCTTCGGTCGCATACACCCCGATCAAAATAAATAACGTAATGCTAACTGCCGGATTGTCAGACAACGTATGAAGAAAGAGGGCAGCAACTAAAACGGCAATCAAACCCAAGGCCAGCATTGGCTTCTCTGAGTCACCAGAGCCATCGATCAATCGCTTGCACATGGCAATGATTAGAAAAAACCAAAGCATAAATCCAATCAAACCAAGCTCAAGGAACAGCTGAAGATACCAACTCTCAGAGACAAGGCCATCGCCATATTTCAACACAAGCGGGCCGGCCGACCCTAAGCCCGAACCAAAAAACAACGTTCCTGGCTGGCTAAGTCTTGACCCTAACTCGGTCAAACTTTGCTCCAAGGCACCAGCATGCTGTGTCTGAGATGCTCCGTGGGTGAAAAGATCCCACCACATGCCTCCGGATCTAATATATACCAAGTACGGAATCAGAACAAAAAACGGCAAAGAGGATGCGATGGTCATACTCCAATATCTGTCTCTAAAATAAAGCATTGCCGACACCAATAAGGCAAAGACAGCTCCAATTAACGCCGATCGAGAAAATGTAAATAAAATTGCCAAAGCAATGATTGTGCTGGCAGGAACAGCACAAAGTCTACTCATCTCTCCTCGCTTCGCTTTTATCAAGAACAAAAAAAGTGCGGGCAGAAGATACGTAGCAAGTTGATTAGGGGCACCAATAAGCGAGGAACTTTGATAGACCTCGACGATTGTAAAATTACCAAAACCAAAAAGTGAACCTTGCGGCAATATACCCAGAAATTCAAGATAATGTGGCGGCAAAAAACGCTCAACAACAGCTAGGATGGCAATCAGTAATGCCAAGACCAAATATGTTGTCACAAAAGTTCTCTTTTCCCACGACCGAAAGACACGCGAAGAAGCCAGCAGAAAGATCAAAATCGGGAACAAAGTAAACCTGAATCCCTCAAGCATTCTGCCGACTGGCAAATCTCCGGTAATTATTGTTACGAAGCCAAAGGCAATCAACCCGATAGCCATCAACCAAAGACGATCTCGGCTGATATTTCCCTTCACAATTCTGCTCAAAATTATTGCCGGTAGCAATAGAAGTGAAACGGGCTCATACCAGTGAGCAAGCCAAAATACTTCCGCAGCAGGCAGATTACTAATGTTCCCTAGAATCGCAACCGCAAGAGACTGAAAAGGAATAAAAACAATAACTGCTAACAGAAAATGATATATTGTTTTCTTAAAACTTGTTTTCATCATTCTCACTTGGGAGATACGGGATTGCATAAATCAACCAAAATAGGGCAGCAAGATCATTCTTAAAATAAGTTGTATCAACCAAACCGTGTGCTAAAATCGCAACCATTGCCAAAAGCGCAAACAGCCCTACTCCACCATTGTCCGATCTGGCTTTTCTTAAAAACCCCCACAATAGCAAGCCAAAAACAAGCAATCCGGACAAACCCAGATTCAGCCATATTGCCAAGTAAAGATTGTGGGGGTGCAGAGCGAATGGTAGACCATGCTCAATAAATGTCGGATTACCCACAGAAAGTTTGGTAATTTCATCTCTAAAGCTACCAAGACCAATACCTGCAAAAGGGTGCGATTGGATCATCTCAACTGAATAAGCATAGATCTCAATCCTGGCTTGATCCTGCGCCGGCGCGATCTTCCAGATTGAGAACAACGACAATGCTGCGATCAGTGCGGCAATCAATAGTGACGCCTGCTTGCCTAGGCGTCGGCCGATAATTATTACAAGGAGCACCAATAACGCCAGTGCTAGAGCAATCACACCACCCCGTGAGCCCGACAGCAGAAGGGCGATAATAGCTATAATTAGTCCGGAAGCCAGAATTAACCTTTGGCCAATAGGCCTGATAAAAGTCAGTGTCGACAATGATATGAAGATAGTTGGCACCAAATACATCGCAAGATAATTCGGTGATTCAAATGGTCCGAACGACCGAGGCGTATCTCCCAGATATTGCAAGAATGACGGGTCGCCCTTTTGGTAGAAGAGTAAACCGACCACCTCGAACCGCTGCAAGATTGCCCACAGCGCAATCACAATCATAGCGAAGAATTGCGCGAGGACGATTTTGCGGATAGAGCTTTTGTTGCCAAAGTTAATCATTAACCAATAAAGCAAGATTGGAGCAATAAACCAACCCTTTGCGATACCAGCGGCTCTGGTCTTGTCCTCAGAGATTATTGCTCCAACAAGAACCGAAACCAGAAGCAAGTATGGCCAGATCCCACCCCAATTTACACGTCTTTTCTTTGCGACAAGATCAACTATCGCCGCCAGGATGGCAGCGAAAATCGCTACCTCAAAAATATTCGTCGGCACCCCCAGAAGATCAAAGCGAAAGAAATAAAAAGGCACAAGAAAAACAGTAGCAATAAGAATAATCATAACCAGCTTAAACATCTTGCTCCCCTTCTATCTTTATCAGGTAGGCGCTCGTTCCATCTGGAAGAATCCACTGGCCCATGACATCAGGGGAAAACCCCTCTCGAAACAATTCCTCTTCTTTTTGGGCATAGCTTTCCCCGGCTTCACGAAATACGAGATAGCGGAAATTGACGCTAGATGTATTTTCGCCAACCCACTCCATACCATAAAGCCTGCTGTAATATGCCAAAGCCCATCGATTAAACTCAGAGCGGTCTTGTCCCAGAAACTGAATAGTTCTGTCCTCGCCTGCGTCAGATCTAGCTCTGGAAACAATTACGTCATAATGCCAATCAAGTTGGCTTGGCGCCGTAACGGTGTAGCTCCTCTCCAGATAAACATTGATCCAGTGCTTACCCTCCGTTTGCCATGAGATGCTTTTAGTGAATGGCAAGCTGAAGGTGGTTTCAAAGAAGGTGAAAAAAGCAAAGATAATCAAATAGACTGCCAGGAATGCTCTTGGAGTCTTTGGTAACAGGGACATGAAACCGATAATGATTATGGCCACAGAGGGAACGATCGGCATGATAAATCTGGCATCTTTGTTGGGAAAAGTCGAAAAGATGATATAACCGACAATGACGGAGATCAGATATATCGCATACTTGCGGCGTGATTCGCGATTGCTGAGCAGGACCACCAACCCAACCAAGAAAATTATAGTGCCGATAAGCCAAAAATGATGCTCAATGAACGTCCAAAAATAAAACATGAATGCTTTCAACGTCAAGCCGACCGGATCGCCCTCGGCCAGAGCAGCATTTATACCGCTTCCGTCAACATCTCGCTTGATGTCGGACAGATTATGCGTGTACCAGGGTCCGGCGATAATCGATGTAGCAATCGCGGCGATAAGAGCATTTTTCAGAATGCTAATTCTCTCTCTGGGAAATTTAAGTAATGATTCTGCCAATAGATAAATCAATGGCACAAGCACATAAGCAGCGTAGGTCCACTTCGTAAGCATGGCCAGGCCAGAGACGATACCCAGAAAGACAATCGATTTTCTATTGCGAAAATTATCGCTATACAAGAGAAACGTTAGGCCAAGAGAAACCATCACTGTCAGCGGTGCATCCAGCTGAAACTCTTTAAATTGGCTCGACAGCATCGGAAAGGTTAACGCAAGAAGAGCGGCCAAGCAAGCAGATCTTTCGTCTTGTAATTTCTTCGCACTGAAATAAACACTGATCGCAAGTGCTACAACAAAGAACAGATTTGTTGAAATTGCAGCATCAATCGACCTGCCAACAACCAAATACCACAGGGCAGTCAGCCAATAATAAAAGGGTGGGTAATATGAGTAATTAAAGATCAGCTTGCGCCAATTAAGATCGATCAAATACCGATGATAGTCAAGACTATTGGATAGATGCCTGGCCATATCCCAATGCGGTGGAGTCTTGTCCAGGTAAGACCAGAGAATATTTAGGGCCAAGAAAAAGAGCGCAAGCATAATCACCGGGACGACAAATTTCTTCCCGAGCTTATCTTGCTTCACTTGTCCCCTTCCCCTGTTGCTATCGGCATCGATTCTATAAGAGCCACCACTATCCAAATATATAGAATATAAATAGTTGAGAAAAAGTTATATTGAGTCAAAACCGAGACGAGGGTCAACGTCAGAGCAATGGATGGCGCATTTGCCTTGTTGAGCCTCAAGGCGCGAAACAGCTTGACGATAAGAAGAAAAATTAGTACGGCAAAGGAGACAAAACCGACAATCCCGGTTTCTGCTAAAGTTTCTAGGTATTGGTTATTTACAATAATATACCCGGCCTCGGCAATATTCTTCTCAAATTTAGAAACAACACCGTAGTTGCCGATTCCCACGCCCAAAATCGGATTTTCTCTGAACAACCGGATGGCTTCACGGTATGACTCTAGTCTGGGATTAGTCGACGCTCCGGCTGTTTTCTCTGGCACAGTCACCTGTTCCGTAAAATCTGTCACACCCTGACCACCAGAAACATCCAGCACGGCCATCTGAGACAACCCCCAGGCGACCAAACCAACAATTACCAGTTTCCAAGCATGCTTTCTCAGATGAGAAAAGATGACCAACAAAGCAATCAGAGTAACAATACCAGCAGCGAAACCAGCATAAGCCCCACGAGACAAGGACAAAATAAAGGCAGACAAAACTATTGTGAGCGAGACAAGGTCAAAGACAGCTGGCTTCTTGGCTGCAGTCAAGATTCGGCTGGACAGAATAAAAATCGGAAGGAACAAAAAGTTAGCATAGTAAAGAGGCTCCATGCCGACTGATTGGACTCTGGCAAAACCCAATATCTCTTTTGTGTATCTGGGAATGAGTCCCGTCACATTGGCCGGCAAGCCGAAACGGCTATCGCCAAAGAACTGGAAAAAGCCAAATAAGGCAGTCGCTAACGCAGACCAGATAATCACCTTGGATACTTTTTCAAAGTTAAATTTTACGCGCAGCACACGGGTTACTAATAAGTAGCCACAGATAACAAATGTTAGGAGAGCAGCAACGATCAGCGCCCGCTTTTTATCTTCCGCCACCAAGATGGACGAATAAGTAATCAGAAGAAATGCAATAATAGATTTATCAATGGATGATATTGGTAAATATTTTTTCTTGTACAAAAAACCAGGCAGGAAGATTAAGACAAACACCAAGATTGCAAATGTACTCAATCTTGCCGTTAGCCCGAAAATCTCAATTGATGGGATTCTCTCAAATGGCACTAAGTAAAGAAGTATATATGCCAACGATTCCATAACTCTCCTATGTCGTTAATATAATGTAATAGAGTTGTAAGGCAATAAGGATGTAAGGTAGCAGAGAAATGAAGTGACAAGACAATAGTGTTGTAAGGTAGTGCTTTGCCCTACCCACCTCACCGCTCTACTGCCTTACTGCTTTACTGCTCTAATCAAGGTATCCAGCGTTATCTTTGCGCTCTTTTTCCAGTCGTATTTTTTCACAATTTCTAGACCCTTTTCAACCATCAAGCGCGACAACACGCTATCCGTCAGCACCTTCTGCATCTGGGTTGCCAGACCAGAGACATCTCCAACATGCACAGACAGCGCTGCCCCATCACCCACCTCCACCAAAGCAGGAGCATCACTCGTGATGGTTGGTGTGCCACACTTCATCGCCTCCAACACAGGCAAGCCGAAACCTTCATAGACACTAGGAAAGACAAAAAGAGATGCACCATTATAAAGCAGGGGCAAATCATCTTCCGCAATATATCCCGGGAAGCCAACCCTCTCTTTTAACCCCAACTTACCGACTAAGTCAAATATCTCCTCGTAATACCATCCCTTCTTGCCGGCAATAATCAATCGATATTCCTCCTGTATCTCCTGATCCAGCTGTGCGTAGGCACCTATTAGTGCGGATATGCCCTTTCTTGGTTCTAGCGTACCGACAAAGAGAATGTATTTATCGGGCAACCCGCGGGAGCGGATAAAACTGCTTACCTCTTCCCTCGATGCAACGCAAAAACGATCGGAAACCGCATTTGGTGCCACCACTGTTTTGTCGCCGAAAGAAGGATTGAAGCGATTTAGCTCTGATTTTGTCGTTTCTGATACGGCAATTATTCTTTCTGCCCTCTTGGCTGCACGATTAAGCGTGAGCTTTTCGGCGATCACGGATTTTCGCTTGCTCTTGATTGGGGCATAAAAAACCGCCAAGTCATGGACCACCAAAACGGTTGGCACACTCGAAAAAAGTGCACTCAAATAACTCAATGTTGACAGAAACGCATTAATTGAATCTTTTTCCATTTGGCTGGCGAGCCGCTTGTGCCACATGATTGATCTGCCCAAGACTACTTTTAATGAGAAGTTCTTTGGCAACTGCCACAAAAAAGATTTGTTGGTATAAAGGACATACTCATTCTCATGGTCGATCTGTGCCAGATGGTTTACTAACTCAAAAACGTAATAGCCCTTGCCTGCCCTCATTTCGCCCACTTCTCTAACATCAATTGCAAATTTCATAGTTGTTTCAGTAATTAAAGTTTTTGAAGAGAAAGTACGTCTTCCAAATGCTCGTCCGCATATTTATATGCATCACCAACTCCCTGGTTGTAAAACTCTGGAGCGATTTCAGCAATGAAAAAGTCAAGAATCAACCCAGCACCCAAGTCGCCCACTTCATCATCGCGCTCTCGCTGAAAGAAGTCTTTGATAGAAGAAATAATCTCTGCTCTCTTTTCTCTGTTCAGAGAAAGCTCATTACCTTTCATCATCACCCCCACATAACCGACGATAGACATCAGCTGTTTTCTCTGCCGTTTCTAGCCAGGTAAACTCAGCCGCACGCTCCAAGCCCAATTTTGAGAATTTGTTCCGAAGGGCTGGATCGGCAATCAGCCTCTCTGCTTGCTCCTGCCAATCTTTCTCCTTGAGCGGTATAACAATTCCGGCACTTCCTGCCACCTCGGGCAAGGATGAGTTATCTGCGGTTATCACAGGACAACCACAAGCAAAAGCTTCAAGAATCGGTAATCCAAATCCCTCGTACCTCGATGGATAACAAAAAGTTAGCGCCGATGAATACAATCCCCGCTTCTCCTCATCTGTGATATAGCCAGTTTCAATAATTGCATTTCGTATATCAGGGCTCATATTTCGCATTTCAGACAAGAGCTCTTCATGCTGCCAGCCACGCTTTCCGGCAAGCACAAGTTTGTACCCTGGGTTATTCGCCAATATCGGCGCCAATGCCCTGACCAGGAAAACTAAATTCTTTCTTGGCTCAAGCGTACCAACAAACAAGAAATATTTATTTGTTTCCAATCCAAATTTGTCTAACACCATTTTTTTCTCTGCCTCATCGGAGGGCGTAAAAAAATCTGAAACACCAGAAAGAATAACGGATATCTTGTCTGGCGAGATACCGAGAAACTTGACTGCATCCCGCTTGGTTGACTCTGAGATGGCGATTATTCTGTCGGCTCGCTTAAAAGTCCATGGCACAAACTTAGAAAGAAACCAGCCGGAAACCCCTGTCATATTCTCGGGAAAGTGCTTAAGTGCCAAATCATGAATCGTTACCACAACTCTCCCGCCATAAAAAATGGGAACAGAAAAAGCTGTCACATGAAGAAGATCTGCTTTCGCTCTCTTGGCCATAAGCGGCAGTGTCACCTGGTCCCACACCATGCGCTTTAGAGTATTTAGATTGTCATGCTTGCGCTTTGGCGAACATGGCAAAACCGCCACACCACAAGTGGAATTGAGTGCACCCAAAAGATTAGACACGTAATAACCATGACCAGTTTTGCCACTTCGTGTGGCTGGCTCAGCATCTATTGCAACTCGTATCATTGTTCTTATCTGTCACCCTGCTTAAACTTGCCCGCTCTTCTTGTAATAGAGGATCTCCTGAATAGTATCTCTGGGAATTCCACCTATTGAATAAAGAGTTATAAAATAGCTAACTGTCGACAGAATGGCTAGAGGGATGAGCGATAGGCTATCAAAAACAAGAATTACTCCGACCATGAAGACAGAACTAAGTAATATCTTTGGAAAGAGAGTAAGCGAGGGCAGTCTAATACCGCTCTTGGCTATGATCATTATCGGGAAAAGAAGAATCAGAAATTCGCCCAAGACAGTTATTGTGGCTGCGGCAAGATAGCTATAACGCGGGACAAAAACCAAGTTAAGAACGATATTGATTACCATCAGGACAACCGTTGAGATGGCAAGCTTGCCCTGCTCGCCGATTGCAATTACCGCCATCCGAAATAGATGCGAGATGAAAGATAACACAAGCGCAAAAACCAAAATCTGCAAAGTAAGAACGGCGGTGGCAGGCTGGCCCCAGAAGAGAAGTCCCGGTGCTGATGCCGCAATAAATTGTCCGCCGGCAATAAAACTGATAATTGGCTTGGCAAGCATAAAGATTATGATAGCCAGAGGAATACAGGCGATAACCAAAAAATTGAACGATTGCTGAAAAATCGATGAGAGACGCTTATTCTTCTCAACAAAGTAGCGGGAAAAGATCGGAAAAATCGCACCGGTAAATATTGCCGGCAGCGCCAGAAGGATCTCCATTATCTTATATGAAGCACCGTATATGCCAACCTCATATTCATCTCGGAGCAAGGACAAAATGACCATGTCAGCATGAAAATAAACCCAACCGACAATAGTTAGTAACCCCATCGGCACGGTAATCTTGGCAAGGTAGCGCCAGTACGAGTAGTCCCAAGACAGGCGTAATTTAATGTATTGAGAAGCAATAGCGACACTTAATACGAGGTTAATTAGGTTGCCAATTATATAGGCGCTGATAATTGCTAGCAATGAGAGCTTGGCACTGATAGCAAGGAGCACAAAGATCAACGTCACGATGCGGCCCAATACATCAGTGATGACGGCTTTGTCCATGCGAAGGTGAGCCTGAAAAACACCGACAAGAGTTGAATTCAGGGTCAGCCAGAACTGGGCAATAGTTATTATGGCGATGCCGTACTTTATTTCGATACTGTAGCTGCCAATAAAAAAAGCGATAATCAATCCAACCGCATAAACCGCCAGAGCAAATAATATCCTGACAGAGAAAATATTACTCAACACCTTCTCCTGCTCTCGCTGCTTCGTCGCAATCTCACGAACAAGTACATTAAAGAAACCAAAATCAGCCAAAACCGCCAGAAATGCAGTGTAGGCAAAGATCGTCGTATAGCTACCAAAACCAGACACTCCAAGGTATCGCGTCAGGCTAGCGACCAAGACTAATGAGGTTGCAGTCGTAATAACTCGTCCGACAATTTGGACGATGGTGTTGTAGGCCACTTTTCTAGTTAGACTCATGCACCCAATATAGTTGATAGAGGCCATAATCTCAAGCACCAACATTAGCATGAAAGGACAAAAGGGTGGAATCCCTCGATACTTTCACCCACTTCTCTTGCCATCAGCGCCCCTTTCCCGTAACATAGCAAGTAATGGGAAACTAATGTGGGGTAGCGCTATGAAAAACAAAATACGATTTTTGTTTGCTTTACTTATTCCAGTCCTAGTCGCGGCAACACCCGGATCGAGTCTGGTCCAAGCCGGTACCACTATTGATGAATTCAACACTGCGGGGGCAAAAAACAATCTTATTGCAGATGGATTGTTTACTGACATCAACTCAATGACGAGTGCACAAGTACAGTCCTTCCTTGAGCGAAAGGGCTCCTATCTTAAAGACTTTTCAGAGGGCGGGCGCTCGGCTGCACAGATTATTTATGACGCTGCTCACGGATATGGTGACGCCTCCGGCTCGATCTACGGTGTTTCCGTAAACACCACCACCGGCACGGTTAGTCCAAGCGTGCTCCTTGTTGTGCTCCAAAAAGAACAAAGCCTTATCACCAAAACAACGCGCGATGACAGAGCGATTACCAAAGCAATGGGCTACGCTTGTCCGGATAACGGTTCGTCAAACGATGCCAATGACAACGGTTGCAATGATGCCTATGAAGGGTTTTCCAAACAGGTAGAAAATGCTGCCTGGCAGCTACGTTACAACTTTGAAATTTCGAAGAACGGTGTTTCTTGGTGGAACCAATACTATTCCGGCCAGGAGCATTATTATGTCGGGTTAACAAAAACATTTAGCGATGGATCGTATGGTACACAAACAGCCACACCAGCCAACTCTGCCACAGCCTCGCTCTATCGCTATACTCCGCATGTGTTTTATGGAAACTATAACTTCTGGAAACTCTACGTCGACTATTTTGAGACACCAGAATATCACTCGTCTTACGTCGACCAGTCAGTGTGGGTCGGCGGGGCCCCCGGCAACACCTTTAACATGTATGCAACCTTCAAAAACACGGGCACCTCAACATGGCAAAAGAGCGGCAGTAGTCCGGTAGTTCTCGCCGTCCATTATCGCAAAGACATGGAAGAGTTCAACAAGCGCTTCAGAAGCTCGTCATGGGTATCAGCCGACAGAATTGCCTGGTTGCCAAACAATGTTGCATCAGGAGAAACAGTGACGATTCCATTCTCAATCACTATCCCCTCTGATCTTGCCAAGGGCGAATACCAGTTCTATGTTCAGCTAGTGGCAGAGAATTATACATGGCTAAACGAAAATGGCGGCGGCGCTTGGTGGACCGTTAAGGTTGGCGACTTCCAGTCAGCATACATTGATCAGTCAATGTGGGTTCAGGGTGCTCCAGGGTCGACTCACAACATGTCTGTGACTTTAAAGAATAACGGCACAGGAACATGGCAGCGAAGCGCAACTCACCCTGTAGTTCTCGCTGTCCACTATCGCAAGGACATGGAGGAGTTTAACAAGAGCTTCAGAAACTCGTCATGGGTGTCAACAGATAGAATCGCCTGGTTGCCAAATGATGTACTGTCCGGGGACACAGTCACAGTTCCCTTCTCTATCACAATTCCATCTGGTCTCGCCCCGGGTGACTACCAATTTTATGTTCAACTAGTGGTAGAGGGATACTCCTGGCTCCCTGAACACGGTGGTGGCGCCTGGTGGACCGTCCGAGTTAATTAATTTAATCAAACAAAAACGGCAGTAAGGTTGGTAAAGCAATAAAGAAGTAAAGCAGATAGAGCAAAGCACTGCCCTGTTGCCTTATTGCCTAAGATTTGGGACTCAAACCATGAACATCATCATTGATCTTCGCCCCCTCGAAACAGGAAACCGCTATCGCGGCTTTGGGTACTATATCTATAACCTTTTTCAGCACTTACCCAAACTGGACAAAGATAATCACTATCTCTGCCTTATCTGCTCTAAGGACAATCTCCTTTATCCAGTTATTGAGAAAGAACCGAATTGCGAGGCAATAATCGTACCATATCCCAAGTGGCGTCCACGCCTGAACTGGATTTATGACCATTTTGCCCTGCCATTCAAAATTGCTCGGCGCAAATTTGACCTCTACATCTCGCTCGACTTTAACATGCCGCTCATGCTTAAGCCTTTGAGACCGAGGGTCAAGCTACTGGGGACAATCCATGACCTGATACCATTCATTCTTTGGGATGAATACGATTTCGCCCCTGACAGAGCCCTGCTCTACCGAATTCAGCTATTCGCAGCCAAACTAAGCAACGAGATTATTACCATCTCCAAGGCATCAGCAGAAGATATCTACAAGTGGCTAAAAGTGAAGCCAGCCAAGGTACATGTCACCTATCTTGCAGTTGATGACTCATACAAACCAATCAAGAAAAACGAGAGCGACCAAGTGCTAAACAAATACAAGATTAGCTCGCCGTACATTATGACAGTTGGCGAATATCTTGGCGAGGACCCACGCAAGAACTACGACATGCTACTAGGCATGCTCGACATTATTAAGAAAAAAGGCTCCGAAAAGAACCTCAAGATTGTCTATGTCGGCCGCGATGGCGGCAAGCACAATGAATATGAAAAAATTGTTAACAAAATGAAAAAGCTTGGGTTAGAGAAGGACGTCATATTCACCGGTTTTGCCCCAGAGGAAGATATGCCTGCCCTCTATGGCCGAGCAGAAGCCTTCATCTACCCAACACGATATGAGGGTTTTGGATTACCTATACTACAAGCCATGGCAACAGGTTGTCCTGTAATCGGCGCCAACAATACTTCCTTGCCCGAAGTGGGCGGCAAAGCGATTCTGCTCTGTGAAACGGGTAATGCAGAAGAATTTGCCGAAGCCTATCACAAGATACAGGAAAACAGAGACCACTATGTCAAACTCGGACACGAAAATGTTAGCCATTTTTCTTGGGATAAGACAGCCGAAGAGACCCTGGAAATTATCAATAAAATTGCGAGCACAATTAAATAATGAAACCGAAGCTAGCCATCATCTCCGACACGATTCGCCGCGATCTGCATCGACCATTTAGATATTTTGAGCATTTTGAGATTATCCATCTTTACCAAAAAGCAAACTATGGCGACATGACCAAGGATGATCTCACGGGAACTGTTCAGTTCAGCGGCCCAGTCGACCTCTATCGCAAGCTAAATCAAATCAAGCCAGACATTATACAGGCCATCGAACCATTTGCCGGCTACAGTCGACGCTTCAGGATCTCCATTAAAATGACCCTTCTGTGCAAAGCAATCTATGCCTACTCTGTCACCCATCGCACCCCTTATTTCTTTCCCTTTTTTGAAAACTTGTCTCCACTAGTCAAATATGGGCCACTCATGGGGAGGATCGCGAATATTTTTGGACGCATTTTTGCCAACAGAGCATTGCTAATATTTGCAATCAATGAGGATGCCAAAGTGATCATCAAAAGCCTGGGTGTTCCCGATAATAAGATTGTTCGAGAAATGTGGGGTTCGTGGGGAGTCGATATAAACCACTTCGCTCCCAGCAAGGACAAAGAGAAAGACCCAACCCTGCTCTTTGTTGGCAGAATTGAAGCCATGAAGGGGGTCAATGATCTTCTCACAGCATACAAAACACTCAAACCCAAGCACCCAGGCTTGAAGCTCTGGATGGTTGGCGACGGATCAATGCGTAAAGAATTTGAGAACTTACCCGGTGTTACCTGTTTTGGCATTATCAAACACAAACAAATACCCCAATACTTCCAGAAAGCTTGGATCTTTGTTCTACCATCCAAGAAGGCCCCTGACTGGGCCGAACAAGTCGGCATGGTTAACATTCAAGCCATAGCCTGCGGCACTCCGGTTGTCACCACAACCAGCGGCTCAATTCCTGACTATATGAAGAAAGAATTTTCCGTCATGGTCCCGGAGAGCAACCACAAAGAGCTAGCGGCAGCGATCGACGAACTTCTCTCCGACAAAGAGAAGCGACAAGATTTTGCCAAGCATGGTCATGAATATGTGATTGAACACTACAACGACAAAGTTAATGTAAAAATATTCGAAAACATATTAAAAGAACGCTTTGATAGTCCAAGCAAGAAGTAGCCAAGCAAGCAACATAACAATCTGCGGCTTTGCTTAATTCTTGTCTGATCACTCGCTTGTTCATCCACCTAATGCCTCGCCCCTCACTATCTTCAAAAACAAAAAGTTGATAAAATATTCCCATGAACCTAAAGAAGTTAAAAGTATTTAGCGAGAATCTTCAGCCAGTTGATTTAGCAATTTATCTTCTCGTTGCTGCTTTTATCTTTCGATTCTCTCTTGTTGTCCTCCAGTTCTCAGAGGGCCACTTTTTAGTTGCTCCTGGCGGTGATCCGATCAACCATCTAGCAAAAATCGAAGAGATTCTGCAGGGCAAAATCATCGGAGGCAGTCATTCTTATCCACCCCTCTACCACATACTTGTGGCAACCCTGTCCAAGATGATGCGAACTGACCCCATCGAAATCATGAAAGCAACCTCGGTACTGCTCCTTTTCGTGCCGATTCCCTTCCTCTACAAACTAACAAAGGAATTCTTCGGTTTTTGGCCTGCGTTTTGGGCAACCCTTGTCTTCACTTTAGCCTCAGCTAACCCCTTCCTTGGATTTGTCGATGGAAACTATCCCGATCTCTTGAACTACGGCATATTCATTCCACTAGCATTCATGAGCGTGGTAAGAGGCCTCCGCGGCCAAGACACGGTCAAAAACATCATTGCCTCGCTCATATTTCTTTCGCTTGGCGTCTTTACTCACCACCTTACCTCTATTTTTACTATCGTAATTTTGGCAGCTTATCTAACAATCATCTGGATAATGAGGCGATACTATCCAGAATATTGCAAAAATGAATTTCCCAACCACAAGAAAATAACCACCTTTTTCCTTGTGTACTCGTTTATTATCTACACAATCGCAAGGATTGCATTCGGTAGCTCGCTTCAGGGAACCCTCAGCTCCGCTCTCTCGTTCCGCTCCCCCATAACAAGCAAGGTCTTTTCCAATCCCCCACGCTACGAAGATATCGGGGCACTGATCACTCCTTTTGTTTTCTATTTGGGCGCGCTCGGTTTCGTCTATCTTCTCCTGACAATTCGCAACAGAATGCCGGAGAAAATACTTTTGCTAACTTGGGTGAGCATTCTCTGGATACTTTCCCGGACTGCCCTCTCTGGTCTAGCGCCGCGCTATCTACGCGAGTTATCCGCGCCTCTTTGTATTTTGACCGGAATTATAATAAGCTATTTTGTAAGCCAAGGGAAAGATCGCATCCAGAAAGTTGCTATCTGTGCGATGTTTGGCTTTTTGGTTTACACGAATATCATTCAAATCAATGCGCCGCCATTCCTGTTGCAGCAAGGCGGATTCAGCGACATGGTCTGGTATCGAGATGTCGACGATGACAAAGTAAATTATTTCAAAGAAAATATTCCGGACAGGTCAGTCATCATTGCCAATCCATCCAATCCGTACATACCCTACTTTCTAAACAAAAGAGCAAACAACAAGCTGGAATTTAAGGTTATCGCGGAAGTGCCCGACATTAAGGCAGAAAAAGACCTAAACAAAAAAAGTGCGATCGTAGAAGAATTTCTATACGCCAACAACGTAAATTATCTATTCATCGGAAAGACACCCAAGAACAATATTGACGAGAAGACCTTTTCCGAATTTAATAACTACGAACGAGTAACCGGCTTTTTTAATGCCTATAAGTATTATGACGGCAACCTTATCAAGCAGTTTGAAGATGGATCAAAGTTAATTTTGGTTAAAAGATGAAAACAGACAAAAAGGTGTTAACATATTCTCAGCTCAAGACCGCAACTAGCAAACACAAGGCTGAAGGCAACAAGATTGTCCTGACGACCGGTTGTTATGATATTCTTCACCTCGGCCACATCATCCATTTTAGCTACTGTAAATCGAGAGGCGACATTCTTGTCGTCAGTGTTGGTAGCGACGCAACTGTGCGCAGCCTCAAGGGTCCAAACAGACCGATCAACAAAGAAACATTCCGGGCCAGAATGGTAGCCGCCCTCGAGTGCGTTGATTATGTCGTCATCAGTACAGAGCTCGGCAAAATGGATCACAATGAACTGGTCGCACTCATCAAACCAGACATTTATGTTGTTCCGGCAACAGATTCAATGCTAGAAGAAAAGAAAGCTCTAATCGAAAGTAACGGCGGCAAATTTGTTGCCTGCCATCGCCTGCCCCCCAACCATCTCAAGGACGGCATCTCAACCACCAGTCTTGCCAAGACTCTGAATATCGAGTAAAAATAGTACAACGGCAATAAAGAGAGGAGAGGCTGAAATGCTAAAGTCGCCTGTTCGCATTAACCTCGGCGGCGGTTGGACCGATCAGACCGACTGGACTGGCACCAAGGCCGTGGTAAACGCCGCGGTCGGCTGGATCGACGGTGATGATCCCGATCCATTTCCGCTCCGAATGAACCGCGGCAGCTTTCACTCTAAAGTTACTGGCATAGGAACTGGGCTGGGCATTAGCTCCATCTATGCTGCAATTGATTTCTTGCACAAGCACCCCAAAAGCGACAACGATTATATCCAATACGTACTTGATTGGGAAAGACGCAATGGCACAAAAGGTGGCTGGCAAGACCAGATCGGAGCCATTACGCCGGGCCTGAAACTTATTCAGACTCTCGATCATGTTGATTTCACAATCACAAACCGCGACAACCATCCGGTCTTTGATCACCTGGTCCTGTTTGACTCTGGGGTCAGGCGACCGAGTAAGGAAATCGGCGACCGCGTCCGTGATCTGTTTGAAACCAGCGAGGCATTCCGTCACGCTCTCGAGCAAAATGCCCAAGACACAATTTCTTCCTTCTGGTCGGACGCCACAACTGCGGCCGAAGTATATATCGCCGGCTGGAAACGCCTGGTTAACTTCGTACCAGAGATGGCGCCAGCACAACTCGGCTATACGTCTATCCTTGATCAACTAGCTGGCTCCCGGGGCTGGATGCACGTTGGTGCTGGCGGTGGCGGCTGGGGCATCGTCTTCACCACGAACCCAGAAAATCGATTGTCAGTTATTGATCAGCTCAGCAAACACCAAATCAAGGCGTTTGAGCCTGTTCTGTTGCAGGGAATACAGTATTCCTAATTGCCGTTAACTTCTCACCCATCCCAGCGCTCATTTATGCTGGGATGGTAACTTTACATATCAAAGCTTAATCAAACGCCCAGACTCAACAAACAACCACAAACTATACCCGCATTCACCGCCCGGGACAGACAGTTTACAGCTTTACACACAAGACCTTATGCTGGTACAATCAGTAAAGTTATGCTCAATTCTTATAGGTTCGAAAGACATGAAATACGAAATTTCTCCCCCCAAAGGACTTATTCAGATCAATCTCTCTGAGCTTTGGCGCTATCGCGACCTTCTCTTCATCTTCGTTTGGAGAGATGTTAAGGTCCGTTACAAACAAACAGTACTCGGTATTATCTGGGCCATATTTCAACCGCTCCTAGTTATGGTTATCTTCACAGTCTTCTTTGGCCAGCTTGCTAAAATACCCTCCGACGGAGTTCCCTATCCTATCTTTGTTTACTCCGGGCTCTTACTTTGGAACTACTTCTCCTCCGCTTTGACTAACGCAAGTGATTGTTTGATCGTCAACGAGAGCATAATCAAGAAGGTCTACTTTCCCCGGCTGATCCTACCAATCTCAACTGCTATTACACCTATAATCGACTTCTTTTTTGCCCTTATCGTTCTACTGGGGCTAATGTGGTACTATGGCTTCGCTCCTTCACTTTCGAGTATTCTTATCTTGGTTCTATTGCTTCTTATCTCGCTTCTAACTGCCTTGGGTCTCGGCTTATTCTTAGCTTCAGTCAACGCCAAGTACCGAGATGTCCGATATATCCTACCATTCTTTATTCAGGTTTTGATGTACATTACGCCAGTCATTTACCCTGTTTCAATCATCCCAGCCAGATTTCAATGGATCATGTATTTAAATCCCATGGCCGGAGTTATCACCGCAGCCAGAGCCACCCTGCTACATACCGCCGCTCTAGATGGACGCTCACCGATCATAGCTCTGGGCATAAGTCTGCTAATTTTCATCCTGGGTGTCGGTTATTTTCGAAAAACAGAACGCTTTTTTGCGGATGTGCTATAAACACGATGTTACCTATTATCAAAATCGAAAAATTAAGCAAGGAATATAAAATTGGTCAGAGAGAGACCTATTATTCCTTGCGTGATTCGGTTTCGGATCTTTTAACGTTTAAGCACAGAAAACCACATAATACTTTTTGGGCTCTCAAAGATGTTAGCTTTGAGGTTAAAGCCGGTGAAGCGATTGGCATCATAGGCCGAAATGGTGCCGGTAAGAGCACATTGCTTAAAATCCTATCGCAAATTACACCGCCGACAAAAGGCCGCGTGGTAATGAATGGCCGCGTAGCTTCGCTTTTAGAGGTTGGCACTGGTTTTCATCCAGAGCTAACAGGACGGGAAAACATTTATTTGAATGGCGCAATTTTAGGTATGTCTCGCAAAGAAATTAAAAAGAAGTTTGATGAGATTGTCGAATTTGCCGAGATTGAAAAATTTCTTGACACACCAGTAAAACGCTACTCTTCTGGTATGTATGTCCGCTTGGCCTTTGCTGTTGCCGCCCATCTGGAACCAGAGATTTTAGTTATTGATGAGGTTCTGGCAGTCGGTGATGTGCAATTTCAAAGGAAATGCTTGGACAAAATGAATGAGATCGCTCGCAAAGACGAACGAACTGTTCTTTTTGTTAGTCATAATATGGGCGCCATTCAGACGCTGTGTGGGCGTTGTGTTCTCTTGGAGCACGGTAAGATTGTTGCTTCCGGCGAAACACCGGGCGTCGTCGAAAAATATTTAAAGAATTTCAATAATACTCAACTATCAGATCGCCGGGACCGCATCGGTAAGGGCAACATAAAACTAACCAGCGTTACCTTTGAAAACGCTAAGGGTGAGGAAGTTGCCTCCTTTGTTTCTGGTGAAGATGCCATTATTCGCATTTATTACGAGGCAACTAACCCAAAACAGGACTTGAGTCAGGTAGCGATTGGCATTGGTCTCGACGACAGCATTGGTCAGCGAATTGCTGGACTTTCTAACATTGGCGACAATTCCTTCCCTGAAATTATCAAGGGCAAAGGGTCATTTGTCTGCAAAGTAAAAGATTTACCCTTGAATAGTGGCCGATTTTATCTTTCTTTGATTTTACGCCATGATGGCGATATTATGGACTGGATTCAACAAGCTGCATATTTTGACGTTGAAAATCTTAATAATGTTAATCATGGGGCTAGCCTCTCTCGATCAGACGGCGCTTTTCTTATTAATTATTCCTGGGAGGCAAACCGATGACACTAAAAAAGATTACTCGGGCGGTTAAAACCAAGCTATTACGTTCCCCAAAGTACCTTGACCCCGATTTTGACAAGAGAGGGGCAATTACTCCCGAACAGATTGATCTCTTTTGGAAAGATGAACTGAGGATTAAGGACTATCTAATACCGGAAAGACTGGCTTTTTTTGAGGAAGTTGCCAGCAAGGCTCCTTACACAAAAAATATAAAGCATGTAATTGATATCGGTTGCGGCTCTGGTCATATCCTCGCCCACTATGCAAAATTACATGATATCAACGAAAAGAATTTGGTTGCCAATGAAATATCCGCTTATGCCCTCTTGCAAGTTAACAAATTGTTGCCAAAAACAAACTTGCTCCGAGCAGATTTACTTTCCTTACCAGAATTACTTCAACCAAATTTTGATCTGGCCATTGCCACCGAAATCTTCGAGCATTTAGAAAAACCGGAAAGATATCTGTCCTGCCTTGTGTCCATTCTAAAACCAAAAGGCCGCGCTTTGATCACTATCCCCGACGGCGACGTTGATAACTGGCAAGGACATTTCAATTTTTGGAACGAAAAGCAATTTCGACAATTTGTAAAATCTTTTGATGATATTGCGATCCAGCATTTTGAAAGGCTATCTAGTGATGACTTGTTATTTATTATTGAGAAAATAAGGTAGAAGCATTATGAAAACTGTTAATTTTGCAATTGTTGGTTGCGGAAAGATCGGCACTCGCCATGCTGATAAGATGCGAGCCGTGGACTATGTCCGCTTAGCAGCTGTTTGCGATATTAAAAAGGAAAAAGCCAAATCGTTAGCCGAAAAGCATGTTTGCAAGAGTTACTATAAGCTTAGTGACATGCTAAAAGATAAAGAAATCGATTTCGTTAACATCTGCACTCCCTCGGGGCTACATTCTGAACACTCGATCGAGTGTCTCAAAGCTGGCAAGAATGTCTTGTGCGAGAAACCAATGGCTTTAACGGTCAAAGACGCTAAAGCTATGCGCCAAATGGCTGAAAAGAGCGGCAAACTCCTCTATGTTGTTAAGCAGAACCGCTATAACCCGCCGGTCAAATTGGTAAAACAGTTAATCAACGAAAGAAAGCTCGGCAAGCCAATCATGGCAGTTGTTAACATGTTTTGGAATCGAAACGATGCATACTACTCAAGCGACCTTTGGCGTGGCACCCTAAATCTGGACGGCGGTACTATTTATACCCAATCCAGTCATTTTGTTGACCTTCTGCTGATGTTCTTTGGTAAACCAAAAACAGTCTATGCTCAGATGGGCACATTCAACCATAAGATTGAAATCGAAGATACTGGAGCAATCAATATTAAGTTTTCAAGCGGCGCATTTGGAACAATTAATTATACAACCTGCGCTACCAAGAAAAACTTTGAGGGATCTATCACTCTTATTTTTTCCGGTGGTACTATCAAGATTGGTGGCGAATACATAAATACGATTGATTACTTCTCAGTCGAAGGAGTTGATGAATACGAGTTAGAGGAGAGCCATATCGACGCGAATGATTACGGCACTTATCGTGGATCAATGTCGAATCACCATGAGGTCTTCAAAGATATTGTTAACAACTTTAATCACAAAAACGAGAATGGCAATCTTGTCTTCGGCGATGAAGCAATCGAGACAATCGCCTTGATAGAGGGTGCGCTAAGATCTGCGCGTACCGGCGAAGTAATAATTCTTGATAATTAATATGAGTAAAATTCCTATCCTCCTCACATCAGTCGGCGTAGAAACTGGACCAAACGTGATAAGCGCTTTGCGTAAGGCGACAGAGTTTAGCCCATTTGTTATTGGCGTTGCCAATGATTCTCTTTCGGCCGGTCTTTATTTGAGTGACAAAAAAGAGATGGTGCCGACAATTGATAGCCCTGATTACATCGGGGCGGTCGATGCCATTTGCCAAAAATATGACATCCAAATAATCATTCCCTTACTATCAAAAGAAATTGCCCTATTTTCACAAAAGAGATCTTATTTTAAACAAAAAGGTATTAGGTTGGCTGTTTCTTCACCAGAAGTAATTAGCCTTTGTGCTGATAAGAGCCAGTTCTTAACCTTTCTGCTATCCCATGGTATCCCGGCCCCCAGACTATTGAGTAAAGAATCTCTGAAGGAGAGTGATTTTCCAATCTTCGCTAAGCCTGTTACCGGCAGTTCAAGTCGATTTTCTTTGCGTTTGGATACAAAAATGGAACTCAATTACCTAGAAAAGCAGGTCCAGCCACTCAAACTTTCACTCCAGGAATTGCTGGTCGGCCCTGAATATACTATCGATACTCTTTCTGACCTCGACGGAAACTTTATGGCTGGAGCAATACGAGAAAGGCTTTCTGTCAAAGACGGCAAGAGCGTCAAGGGAAGAACAGTCAAAAATGATCGCTTGATGGAGGAGGTAAGACTGATTCTCTCACTCATAAAAATTGTTGGTCCAGCCAATCTTCAGTGTATTGAGGAGAATGGTGAATACAAATTCTTTGAAATTAATACTCGTTTTTCAGCTGGTGGTTTACCGCTAACTGTTGCTGCCGGTCTAAACACACCCGTGTTATTGATAAAGATGCTTTTGGATTTGAACATTGATCCAACAGAGCTTGAATACAAACCAGACGTCTACATCAGCCGGTATCTAACCGAGGTTTTTCCGAATATTGAAAGGAGCAAAGGATGAAAATTAGTGGATCAAAGATTTTAGTGACCGGTGGATCCGGGTTTATCGGTTCACACCTGACTGAGTCATTAGTCAAAGCAGGAGCGAGGGTCACCGTCTATGATAATTTTAGCTTCGGCCGGAAGGAAAATCTAGCAAGCGTGTCAAAGGATATTGAAATAGTTGAGGGCGATATTCTCGACCAAGATCACCTTGATCAAGTCATTGACGGCAAAGATATTGTTTCACATCAGGCGGCCCAATTGGAGATTTTTCTGGCCAGTTCTGATCCGTATGCTGATCTCAAAACTAATACCATCGGCACGCTCAATATCTTACGCTCAGCAAAAAAACACGGCATTTGCAAGGTAATCAATGCCTCCTCGGCTTGTGTTTATGGCCAAAAAGAAGGCTCAGTCGATGAGACAAGTATGCCAGTTCCCAATTGGGAATATGGCATTAGTAAGTTAGCTGCTGAAAGATATGGCACAATATATTCAACGTATAATGATCTTCCGGTTATTAGCTTCCGTTACGGTATAACCTACGGACCTCGCGAGTGGTTTCGGCGTGTCTTAACCATTTTTATTAAGAGAGCACTTGAGAATAAAGATATTGTTGTCTTTGGTGACGGCCAGCAAGTTCGCGATTTTATTTCCGTACACGATGTCGTTCGTCTTCATAATTTGGCGATCGAAGATGAAGCGTGCCGGGGTGATTTCTTTAACGTCGGCACAAACATTGGCACAAATGTTAACGATTTGGCAAAACTCGTGATTCTGGCCACCGGCAAGAATATCAATGTTATCCACGAAGAGTTAAACGAGGGCGAATTTTCTAAACTCGTACCAGAAAAAAAGCGAAACACTGCCGAGCTAAAACTGATGCTTCTGGATTACAGCAAGGCCAGCAAGACCTTTGGTTGGCAACCGGAAATCCAACTAGAAGAAGGCATCCGCGAAGAGTTTGAGTGGGCCAAAGACAACCTACATTACTGGGAAAAAATTCGCTATTCAGCATAATTTAAAAGACAATAATACAACCCGCAAAGGAGCACGATGGCAACAAAAAAATTTCTTGATCAATCGGCCGGAGATTACCACAGCGCAATAGTAAAAGGTTGGGAAAATCTTTACGAGAAAAAACGTGAATATCTCTACCAAAAACTCAGACCATTTCATAAAGGCGATCTTGCCCTTGAGCTCGGACCGGCCGATGGTATTATGACTCAAAAACTAGCTAAAGATTTTAAAAAGATTATTATGGTCGATGGATCTCAAGATTTTCTCGATCAGGCAAAGAAGAAAATTAAATCTAAGCATATTGAGTCTGTTTGCGCTCTTTTCGAAGATTTTGAAACTAATCTTAAGTTTGATACCATCTTCATGACTCATATTTTGGAACACCTGGATGATCCGATCAAAGTCTTAAAAAATGCTCGTGAATGGCTAAGGCCCGGAGGGCATGTCCTGATTAGCGTGCCAAACGCCAACTCAATTCATCGCCTGATCGGTGTTAAGATGGGATTGCTGGCAGAAAAAGACTCTCTAAATGAGCAGGATAAGCTTTTGGGTCACAAGAGGATATACACTCCTGAACTCTTGCGCCAACACGTCAGATCAGCAGGACTAAAAGAGATTTATTTCGGTGGTATCATGCTCAAGCCGATCTCAAACCGCCAAATAGAAGAGCAATGGAGTAAAGAAATGATTGATGCCTTTTTTGCCGCTGGCGAAGATATGCCAGAGCTTTGTTCAGAAATTAACCTTATTGCCACCAAATGAATCTGTTTCTTGATATTGATGGCCCAATCTTGGACGTATCCGACCGTTATTATCGAGTCTACCAAGATTTCTGCGACAAGAATCAATTGGTGCCCTCCACCAAAAAAAAATTTTGGCAAACAAAACGAGCTAAGAAAGATATCAATATTCCCGATAAGCTTAGGGCTGATTTCAGGGACTATTGGGCCAAGGTCATCGAATCGCCAGCTTACACCAAATTTGACCAAATCCAGCTTGGTGCAATCACCGCATTGGATAAGTTGTCGCAACATAATAATTTATTTGCGGTTTCATTGCGACAAGACAGTAAAACGGAAATGTCTATCTTGAAACAGTTTGGGATTGTCGAATATTTTTGCCAAATCTTTATTGCTAGCCCCGCTCTCTTCCAAAGCGAGAACAATTGGAAAATCAAACGGGATCTTATTGCCGATATTGCAAATCATAATGATATGATAGCCGGTGATACTGGTACTGATATTAAATGCGGGCAGAATTTGGGACTAAAAACAGTTGCAGTCCTCTCTGGTATTTCAAATCGGCAAATTCTAACCAGATACAAGCCCGACTATATCACTGATAACATCACGACATTGGTGCAATTATTAGAAAGAGAAAAATTATGAACATACCTTTGTTGGACCTCAAAAGACAATACCTCTCGATTAAACCCGAAATCGACCAAGCTATTGCTAACGTCATCGACGAGACAGCTTTTATCCTGGGAAAATACTGCCAGAGCTTTGAAAAAAATTTTGCTGATCACTGTGACGCCAAACACTGCGTTGGCGTTAACTCAGGCACCGACGCTCTTCTCTTCGCCTATATCGCTGCTGGCATCAAGGCAGATGATGAAGTTATTACTGTAGCTAATACTTTTTTTGCCACTACTGAGCCCATAACCCTGCTGGGCGCCAAGCCAGTGTTTGTTGATATTGACCCCGAAACCTACCTGATTGACGTAAATAAAATCGAGTCGGCTATCACCAAAAAAACGAAAGCGATTGTTCCTGTCCATCTCTATGGTCAGATGGCTGACATGACATCAATTATGACAATTGCTAAAAAATATAATCTAAAGGTTGTTGAGGACTGTGCTCAAGCTCACGATGCCGAGCACCAGGGCAAAAAAGCCGGAACTTTTGGCGACATTGCCGCTTTTAGCTTTTATCCTGGTAAAAACCTTGGGGCATATGGTGATGCAGGTTGCGTTATTACCAACAACGATGATTTTGCTAATTTAATCAGAAAGCTCCGTGACCATGGGCGGGAAAGCAAATACCAACACAGTTTCGCTGCCTACAGCTCTCGCCTTGATGGCCTCCAAGGCGCCATTCTCAACGTCAAGCTTCAGCATTTAGGCGGCTGGACAGAAAAACGGCGATCTATTGCCGAGCGCTACAATAAACTCCTGCCCGATAGCCTCAAGAAGCCTGTTGAGAAGATGGGAAACAGGCATGTTTACCATCTCTATACCGTTGAAATGAACGAGCGAGACCAGATTCGAGAGAAGTTGCAACAGTCAGGCATTGCTTCCGGCGTCCACTACCCAATTCCCCTGCATCTCCAGCCAGCCTATGCTGAATTAGGTCTTAGTCAGGGGTCATTGCCCGTAACCGAAAGAGTTGCCAACCGAACACTCTCCCTACCTCTCTTTGCTGAAATGTCAGACGATGAAATAAGTTACGTTGCAAAAAATCTAAAATCACTGGTTGAATAGGTTTTAACTATGCGCTTTTTTATTATCGATACTTACTACTCTTCTTTCCTTGAACATTTTTATCTTTCACGACCCTCACTGTCTCAAAGAAGCTATTATGAACAAAAGAAGGCTTTGCTCCAAGAGCAATTCGGCTTGGCCGATTTTTATTCCAAAAATCTCAAAGCACTTGGGCAGATAGCAGAGGAGTTTATTGTCAACAGTGAGTGCCTCCAAAAGAAATGGGCGGAAGAAAATGATATTAAAACGGGTTACGACGTGCTTTCAAAGTTGCCTTACTTCCGAAATCAGACAAAGGGAAACTGGATAAAAAAGGTTGTCTTGGCACAAGTAAGAGAATTTCGACCCGATATTATCTATGTCCAAGACGACTCATTTCTAGACATTGGCTTTCTTGCGAAGCTTAAAGCAGAAACCAGGCTCTTGGTTCGCCAGATAGCTTCACCAATTGATGATCCTGGCCAATTAGATGTTTATGATTTGATAATAACCGCTGCTCAGAATTTTCATCAACAATTTCAACAACTTGGCCTCAACTCCGCTCGAGTCAAACTTGCCTTTGAGCCCGATATTTTAAAGCGGATTACCAAAAAGAAAACGGGGTGGCAAAATACTTTTATTGGTGGGTTCACCCAAAAGCACCGTTCGGGCACAGAAATTTTGACGAAGGCCGCCACTGCTGTACCAGTCGATTTCTGGGGTTATGGCGAAGATAATTTAGATAAGAGTAGTCCAATTCTAAAAAGATTCCACGGCCAGGCCTGGGGTATGGAGGCTTACAATATCCTGGCCAATAGCAGAATTGTCATCAATCGCCATGTTGATGTGGCTGGCCGCTATGCCGGGAATATGAGAATGTTTGAAACCACCGGCGTCGGAACATTTCTTATTACTGACTTTAAAGATAATTTGGCTGAGTTTTTCAAAATCGGCAAAGAGATTGAGACGTACTCCTCGCCTGAGGAGTTGATAGAGAAGATAAAGTTCTATCAAAAGTCCGACAATGCGAGAGGAAAGATCGCCAGAGCTGGTCAAACTCGGACACTTAATGATCATACCTACAAACAAAGAATGGTAGAGATAATCGAATTAATAAAGAAAAATCTCAAATGAAATTTTTAATTGTTGATACTTATTATCCAGCCTTTTTAGGGGATTTTTACTCAAATCACAAAGAGGTAAGAAATTTAAGCTACGCCAAACAAAAGCGCCTCTTGCTCGACCAAAAGTTTGGAACCTCTGATTTTTATTCTACAAACCTTCAAAAGGTTGGCCAAGAGGCCGACGATCTCATCGTAAACGACCTATCTCTACAGTTTAAGTGGGCCAAGGAACATAAAGTAAAAGTCTCAGAAAGTTCATTACTAGCAACAATAAAGGGACTACCATTGGCTTATAGGATCCTGGGGCAACCGGAGTGGACCCAAGAGATAATGCTAGCTCAGATAAAAGAATACAAACCAGATATACTGTATGTCCACAACCTAAGTATCATTAACCCTGAATATTTCAATCGCATAAGACAACATTGCAAGCTAATCGTCGGTCAAATTGCCTGTCCGCTCCCGCCCAAGGGTTATTGGCAAAATTATGATTTGATTTTAACCTCATTCCCTCACTTTGTCCCTCGTCTCCGCCATGAGGGCGTAAAAAGCGAATATCTAAAGATTGCCTTTGAGCCGACTATCCTATACCATGTTCCCAAAAAAGAGCGAATATACGACACAACGTTCATCGGTAGTTATTCATATCACCACAAGAAGGGAACGCATATTTTGGAAGAGGTGGCCAATCATTTACCGATTGATTTTTGGGGCATAAAACCAATGCTAATGTCACCCCTCTCGCCCATCTCACGCCATTACCACGGTAGTGCTTGGGGCTTAGCGATGTATTCGATTTTGGCTCAAAGTAAGATTGTCATTAATCGGCACATCGGCACATCTGAAAACTACGCCAATAATATGCGCCTTTATGAATCGACAGGTATGGGTGCGCTCCTGATTACAGATAGCAAAAAAAACTTGTCTGATCTATTCGATATCGGCAAAGAGGTGGTTGAATATAAGTCTACTGATGACTTGGTTAAAAAAATTAGGTATTATTTAAAAAATAACGAGGAGAGAGAGGTAATCGCCAAAGCCGGCCAGAAAAGAACTATTATCGAGCACACTTATCTAAACCGCACAAAACAGCTCTTACAAATTTTGGAGAAGCACGTATGAATGATAACAGAAACTACAAATTTGCTCTCGAATCCAATTCCTTTCGAGATGAATACCCAACAATTGTTGATTGGATTCCACAAGGAAGTAAAGTTATCGACCTTGGCTGCGGCGACGGGTCCTTGTTGGCTGAGTTAAAAAAGAAAGGCGTTAGCGGAGAGGGAGTAGAAATTGCCGAAAGCGGTGTCGAGGCAGCCAAGAAAAAAGGCATCAGGGCAAAAGTTGGCCGCATAGATGCTAAGATGCCATACAAGAACAAACAATTTGATTATGCTATTTGCAACGTTACTCTGCAAATGGTGATGTATCCAGAAGTATTAATGTCTGAAATGAAAAGAATTGCCAAGAGACAAATAGTATCTTTCCCAAACTTCGCTTTTTTGCCTAATCGTCTCGACATGCTCCTTAATGGCCGGATGCCGCAAGTAATGATCCCCTACTACCAGTGGTACTCAACCGGACATATTCACCAGTTCTCAATACGAGATTATGAAGAGTTTTGTCGAAAGTCTAGTCTAAGGATCGTCGACAAAAAGTTCCTCGGCCCTAAACGAATCCTGCGCTTTCCAACCAAACTCCTACATAGTTTTCCTAATGCCTGGGCTTCTATCGCTATTTACCTAACCGAGAATAAGTGATGAAAAAATTAAATTTTACTCGAAAACCGGTCGGTTACACCGGCGAAGTTGTCAGTATCCCTTGTTTTTTATCCAAGACTCCACCATCTCAGCATCATCCAACAACATTTAGATTCTTAAATCGGACCCCAAGCTTAAAAAGGGTATTAAAGGGCTCTGCTTGGCCCATAGTCAAGCCAATCACAAATTGGCGAGATACCTTGATCTACCTTTTTGTCGATGGTTACATCGCCAGAAGAGTCGGCCATCTGATTAAGCGCCACATTAAGGACGGCAAGATCTTGGAGGTCGGTATTGGCAACGGTCGGTTATTAAAATACTTTGACTTGGACAAATGTGATTATTATGCCTTTGATATTTACGACACATCTCCGCTAGCCAATGATCACAAGATAAACCTTTTTGTCGCATCAGCTACCGATATTCCGCTGCCAGACTCGTCGATTGACGCCATCGTTTCAACAGAGGTCTTTGAACACATACCAAATTTCAAAAAAGCTCTCTCAGAGATGCACCGGGTGTGCAAAAACGGCGCCAAGATGATCATTTCAATCCCAAATAATTTTGCTTACAAATACCAGGTTAAGGGCAAACATCCTGAGCACGTCAACGAATGGCACTACAGCGAACTGATCGGTGAGCTTTCACCAAAGTTTAAACTGATCGAAGGCTCAATGCGAGGTTACTGGCTGCCAATCTTAAAGAAGTGGCGTTACTCTCTTCAGATACCCTGCCATCGTAAAAATGAATCATTGAACTCAAACTTTTTTTACGTTTTTGAGTGTGTCAAAGAGGATAAAAAATGAAAAAATGTTTAATCTGCCGGCAATCAACTCATCTCCTAATCGACAATCTTTTTGATGACCGCTATGGCGCACCTGGCAAATTTTCTATCAACCAGTGCCCAAACTGTGGCTTCGGACGTATAAGCCCAGGTTTAAACGAAGAAGAGATTGGGCAATTTTACGCTAGATACTATCCCCTCTCAGCCGCTACAGCAGAATCTGTTAAGTCCCAAGCAAAAATATCTCCCAGCTGGAAGAGCTGGCTCCTTGGCACGAATAATATCTCTCACCTGGCCACAAAACCAAAAGACACAGTTTTGGATATTGGTTCAGCCTCTGGTGTGTCATTGCTAGAGATCAAGGCATTGGGTGGAGAAGCCTATGGCGTTGAGCCAGACCCGAACGCAGCCAGAATCGCCAAAGATCTCAAACTAAAAGTCTTTAGCGGCCAAGTTACAGACAATCCATTTCCGAAAAACACCTTTGACCTTATCTCGGCCAGCCAAGTGATCGAGCACACCCCCGACCCGACCGTCTTTCTCGACACGGTTGCCGTCAAACTCAACAAAAACGGCCGGATCGTTCTGAGCTTTCCCAACGTAAACTCCTTTTACCGTCACCTCTTCGGACGATATTGGATTAACTGGCATGTACCCTATCATTATAATTTTTTTACCAAGAAATCGTTGGCCATGCTGGCGAACCAAAAGAAACTAAGGGTAACGAAAATTAAAACCATCACACCGAACGACTGGACGCTTCTGCAGCTCTTCATGTTTATCTTCCGACCAAAAGCCAATGCAATGCAACCAATCTGGGCAGAGCAACACAAGAAGACCAAGGACCAAAATCTTCGTTCCATCTTGAGACAAACCATACGCTATACCATCTTGATTATCTTATTGCCGATAATAACCATCGCAAACCGCACTATTGATGCATTGGGCTGCGGAGAAAGCTTCCTGGTTGAATTAAAGAGGACCAATGACTAATCCTACTGTGCACATCCTTGTTGGCGTTCATAATGGCCTCGACTATACCAAGAACCTTATGAAGTGTTTGCAAAAACAAAGTTATACTAATTTTGAAACACTAATAGTGGATGACGGATCGACCGATGGTACTAGCCAATACCTGGGAGAACACCATCCTAATGTCTCGGTCCTAAAAGGTGACGGTAATTTGTGGTGGACGGGTTCCCTTCACGCTGGAATCAAACAAATACTAACAGTGAGCAAAGAAGGAGATTTAGTTCTAACAATCAACAATGACTGTACCTTCAAAAGCGACTATATCGAGACCTTGGTTCGGCTAAGTCAGCAGCTGGGGCGACCTATTATTGGGTCTTTGGCTCTCGACGCCAGCAACAGAAAAAAGATCTGGGACGGAGGAGTTTCCATCAACTGGAAAAGAGCGTCCTTTCACGCCAAACCACACAAAACGATTGACGACCTGTCTGATGGCACAACATTTGATGACACCATCGACACGCTTACCACCAAGGGAACTATATATCCGATCGAAGTCTTTGCCAAAATAGGCAACTTCAACAAAGACTCTCTGCCGCACTATCTTTCCGATTATGAGTTCGCCTGCCGCGCAAAGAAGGCTGGATATAGGCTGGTTTTAAGTTACGAAGCAATAGTCTATAATGATACTGTTAGAACTGGTTTGGGAGACAATCTACCCAAAGTACTCTCGTATCGCCAGTTTTGGCAGCTCCTTTTTAGTCGAAAATCCAGGCTTAATATCGTCGACCACTACCAATTCATCAGACTGTGCGGACCAAAGAAGTACAAGCTGCTCAACTACGGCTTTCTTGCTCTGAAGTTTTTTTATTTGCTCTCGTTCACTATCCCCTTTGTCGTTTTTCGCCCGATTGTGGTCAAGTTTCGTCAATTAATAATGGACTAGGAAAAGATGAAAAGAACATTCTGCACCCTCTTTGATCACAACTATCTCTACAAAGGACTTGCTCTATATAACTCACTCGAAAAACACTGCCCAGACTATACTCTTTGGATACTGGCAATGAGTGATATTGCCTACGAGACACTGCACAAACTTAAGTTAAAAAATGTTAAACTTATACGCCTCAAAGATTTCGAAGATGACGAATTACTTAAGATAAAGCCAACAAGGAGCGTTGTCGAATATTTTTGGACCCTAACTCCCTCCTTGCCACTATATGTTCTCTCCAGGGACACTGGGGTTGACAGTGTGACATATGTTGATGCTGATTGTTTCTTCTTCTCCGATCCCGAACCAATCTTTGAAGAACTCGGGCACGATTCAGTTTTAATTATTGAACACCGGTACGCAGATGAACGCAAAGACTGGGAAAAAACAGCCGGACGCTTTAACGTTGAATTGCTAGTCTTCAAGCGCGATGACATCGGCCTCAAGGTTTTGAAAAGGTGGCGCGAACAATGCAACGAGTGGTGCTACTACCGGGAAGAGGAGGGCAAGTTTGGTGATCAAATGTACCTGAACTCATGGCCAGAGGACTACTCCGGAATTCACATCCTGGCACACAAAGGTGGCGGTCTTGCCCCATGGAACATTAAAAACTATGAAATACACCAGAAGAAAGAACTTGTTTATGTAGATGACGACCCCCTAATCTTTTACCACTTCCACGCTCTAAAAATGTACTCGCTAAACAATTTTGAACTAGCCTCGGGTTATGATTTTTTTGATAATGAAAAAAAGTTAGTTTACGATCCGTACCTAGAAGCACTCAGAAACTCATTCGTCCAAGTAAATAAAATCAACGATAAATTCTCTTACGGCTTTACACCAAAAACAAAGCTAAGCAACAGAATCTATGGCGCCATTTCGACTATAAGGGGGAAGTTATGGACAAAAAGTCGATAAGTACGTGGTGGGAGGAGAATCGGATAATCGTGTTTTTTTTGTCCGCAATTCTTGTCATACTCATCCTGCTCAACTCTTGGCTCTGGCCGACTCCAGACGAATATCTCTACGCCCTAGTCGCACGCTCCATTTTAGCTGGAGCTCGAGGAGAGATATGCCTGTCGTGCTTCAACACAGAACACACCTATCTCGTTTCAGGTGTGACTTCTCTGTATCAGCTCATCTTTGGAATCAAAAATTTTGATCTTGTACTAAGCCGCATTCCGATCATCTTCTTCTCTCTGGTCACAATTGTTCTATTTTGGCTAATCGCCAAACAAGTAGTCAGAGAGCAAAAGGAGCGCGCCTGGTTCTTGATCCTTCTATTGATGATTCCAGGGTTTTTTACTCTTTCGGTCAAGATGCTGCTAGATGTTCCCCTTACCTTTGGCTTTGCACTGCTCACATATCTACTCATTATCCGTTCCAAAATTATCTGGATTGGTTTAGCCCTGACCATAATCCTTCTAATCAAAGATTACGGTTACTTTCTTGCAGCCGGACTAATCGTACTTGTTTTTATTACGGATATATTTACAGAAAATGGCAAATGGCTTGTAAGACTGGCTCGCTTTTTTGCTAAAATAGGATTCGTTTTCTTCCCATCGCTCCTGGTCATGGCTTTAATACTAGGGTTCGACATACTGCCCTACCCGAGACTACTCGAAACTGCCCTCAAGCAATACTTCGGTGATTATTACTTATTAATAACTGACAATATTCTCCCGCTGTTTCGAGACCCAAATCAGCTTTCGGCCGGAAGCAGCAACGGTGTAACAGCAGTCCAAAGTATCGCCAACAGAATAAGCAGCGAGGGACTGAGAGCAACAATACCAGAGGCGATATTTACCTCCCCTGTTGTAGCCGAGGAAACCGGCGGAATGTGGCACAAACTGTGGCTGATTTACAAATACAATTTCTCCGAACAAGATTTGATGATCTTCACGCTTCCTCTGTTCTTTGTCGGTCTAATCTCCAGAACAAGACTTCTTCTTTCTCGAAAACTAGATTGGCCCAAGAGCAGAAATGATCTAATCTTCCTTTTTCTTCTTTTCATTTATGCCTACGTCAACTGGCACGAAGCATTAAATATTCATGGTTTTCGCCTGACAATACCAGTGATTGTGTCTATTGTCTATTTTAGCTACTTCGGCGCCAGAAGTATCCTGATTGAAAACAAAAAAACGGCAAAGGTCGTCTTTGGGGTCCTTTTATTCGCGTTCATGGCTATGTACTTTATTTTCCTGGGACAAATCGGAGACTACGGCAGTGTAATATCAGAGCAGCAAAATATTGCCCTTCTCCTTAAATTTAAGCAGATAATTTTTGGACTATTATTCTTATCCGGCTTCGTTTATATGTGGCGCTATTCGACCCTAAAATGGAAGCACAAGGAAGTATTGTTGGCTTGTTATATCATAGGCCTTTTTGCCTTGAAACTCGTTCCATTCTACCTTGAAGCAAAAGCATCGTCTGCAGCTTTCGGAAAGAATTATGAGCTAGCAGAGGCCTCACCATACCTTGAGCAGATACGCCAGAACAACGGCGTTGTCCTGACCAATATTCACCACTATACACTCGACTATTATGCCGGATCCACCAAGCTTTCAAACCAGGACAATTTTCCTGTATTGCGCCCGACATACGGCACGCCTCCCGCTATACACAAATTTAAAGAAGTCTACATACCGTTCTCGTATATCTTCAGGACAAACACCCCCAGACTAGACAATAACCTCGTTGCCTCGAGTGGCGCCACGCACATATTTTTTGCCAACAGGTCTACATCCAACCAAGAGGTTGCTGAGTTTGAGGCCACACTGTCAGGCCTCGGGTACAAAACACAGCTCGTTGCCGAACACCGAAATAACAGCAACGGCTTCTTGCAGTGGCAAATCTACCAGATAGTTTTGTCCGCAGAGTAGCGAATCCGCCGACACCCTGCTTTAGAGATATTTTAAACTTAGTTATTCACAAAAACGATGTACTCACCAAAGGCCTCCTTCTTATAGCCATCGGAATCAAACCAATCCTCCGATTGTTTTAAGAAGGTTGCCTCAGACCCAGGAAAGATCAAAATGAGCTTAATCTGACTCTTGTCGGAAATACTGCCAATATCCTTTGAACCATAAAAACGGCTGAATTTATCAATCAGGCCGCGATCAAAGCTAGAGTAATTTGTCTTCTTCAATAAAGGGAAAATATACGAGTTAGATCGCTTCTCGACTATGTCGAGGTGCTGCTTAATAGAATAGCTCGCCTCATAGTCCATAGCTGGATCAGCAGCGACTAAAATCATATCGTCCTGTCCTGTCTGACTACTGATCGCTCGAAATGACTCGTTTAGGCTTTTGCCCCTAAAGGCAAATACTCTTGCCTCGACCATCATGGTAAATGATTGCCGCACAAGACAAACAATAATCAATCCTGTAACAAAAGAGTAAAGCAGTGGTCGAGCGCCTGAAGTGCGGATGTATTTAAGCAACATTGCGCCAGCAAGAGCCATGCCAATCAAGCCGGGCAACAGATAACGCTCATATACGCCCGACTTAGCATACAGATATGCCTGTGGCAACATGGCCAAGACAAAGACCGCAACAACAGAAAAATTTAAGAACTTATGCCCCTCTCCCTCCCTTGTCCTTCCTGACCATTTGGCAAGGATCAGGCCAATCAACAAAACAAGATAGTACCCACCCATTTTTACAAGGCTGAAAAGAGTGGCCAAAAACCCACCCAGGTTTGAGCTGTCTACTCCGGCATAGCCAGTCGCATCAGTTCCCACTACTGCTCTGATAAACCAAATCTCCCAACCGAATAGAACAAGCAAGAGAACAGCACCAAGGATAGTGTGCCTAGCTACCTTCTGTGGGCTGGCCTGAGTCAGAATCTTCTCTATCAGGATCCGAGCCAGAACAATAAAGGGCAGAAGCAAGACGAAACTCTCTTTAGACATGGACATTAGGACAGCGCTAATAACAAAGGTGACCTCAATAATAATCTGCCGCCTGGCACCAGCCACTCGAGATGCCGCAGCGGCAAGCAATAAACTTGCCGACAGAAAAAACATGCCGATTGTTTCATTTGGCCCCAATCGCCACCAGATAGATGCCTGCACTCCGACCAAAGCAACCAGCACGAAGAGAGCGGATTCAATCATGGATAAGCCAATTTTTTTAGCGAAAACAAACATAAAAGATGATGTCAGGGTTGCAAGCAGTCCGGTATAAAGAGACCAGATAACAAAATTATCGCCGAACAATCGCGCTTCTAATACTCGATGAAAAAAGTAAAACGGCCTAAATCGTCCGGTGCTATACAGGTCTTCTCTGATCCACGCAGAAGCCACCTTCCAGAAACTGTTGTCAGAAAGTAGGTCCCGTTTTATTCGTATAATTTCATGGTCATCAATATAATGAAAACCAGAAAAAAGACTGCCGCTTAGCACAAAAACTAAAAACCAAAAAGCCGAGAAAAGAACCAGGGCAGAAACAAACGGATAATCGCGAACAAGCACTGAAATCTTCTTCACCATTAGAACAAGCTCCTGTCAATTTTATAAAGCTGACAAGCAGCACTCTCGTAAACCAATTCTGAGCGTTCAAGCAGATACCCCTCTGTTTCGGCCCGACCAGCACGATAACGGATTACCTCTGGGTCAGGGTTAGCCAGATGACGAGCCTTGGTGGTGGTCTTAAAGTACAGATATTTGATGTTGTTACCATCTAGCTGACTACCGACGCTAGAGTAATCATTCGTAGCACTTTTGAAACTGGTAAACGTATTAAACTTGGCCAGAGACGAAACGCTAGGATCGTGCCAGACGCTCCAGTTGTCAATTACATTACCTTCGAGCTTATTCTTGGCAAGCCAATCGATAATATTGTACTGACAACCAAATTGGCTGCTAAGAAAACTAACTTCACTCTCCCGACCCAAAGCATAAGGTATCTTGTTCTGGCGAATTATCATTGAGTCAACGAAGTTCTTGATCGATGTCTCAGAATAGATTGGCTTGATATAGCGATTTATGCCAATAAAGGCGATAAAGATAGTGGCAAGGGTAACGATCAGATGACGTGCTCGCAATTGAGTTAAAAATATTGCTGTCATTATCAAGAGAACCACGATCGCCGGCATCAAAAAACGGTACTGGTGCGTAGCCAAAAAGAACCAATAGGGCCAATAAAGCCCAAAGTAGCCCAACAAAATTATGTGAAATTTTTTCTTGCGGTTGATCAGAAAAACAAGAGGCCCAAGGAAAAAAGCAAACCAGATGAATATCTGATCAAAATAAAGGAAGCTGTTCGGGCTCTGGAGAAAAGCACTCAATGTCCTTGGCCCGAATTCTTGAATTGCGTTAATCAAGCCTTTGTACGCAAGCTCATCATACCCCTTGTGGCCCAGGTAGAGCGGATAAAAAGGATTACCATGGAATGCCAAATTCTTAATATAATAGAAACCGCCAAAAACAGTCAGGAGAGCGACGAAGGGCAGCAATGCCCTAGCCAAATTTAACCTCCTGTCCTTCTTGTCCAGAATAGCTCTAAGAAATATCAGACCGATAATGAAGGCCATGGTTGTCAAAACCGAGTATTTCATGCTGGCGGCGAGACCAATCAGGATGGCACTGTACAAAAGCGACGCTTCCCGCTTTTTGACAAACCAGTCAAGCGCAAACAAAAGCGAGCTAACTTCCAAACTCACCGTCGCAGCGTCAATAAAGCCCACAGTAGAGTTCCAGGTTATCTCATTATAGAACACCAAAAAAAGCACCGATAGCGCTCCAGCCCGCCGGCCGTAATAATTTGCAACCGTCCCCGAAACAACCAATAGGCCGGCAACGAAAAACGCCAGGTGAAGGAGATGCGATAAGCCAATTCCGTGAAGAGTGACCGCATAAGCATAAATAACCTCCATCAGTTTTGGAATATTACCATAGAAAAGATGGTCGCCCAAAGACAAAAAATATCTGCCGGTGTTAACGATTAGCCGCACCTCAGAGAGGTGGTAGTGCAGCTCATCTGAGGCATAGGGCGGAAGCAGGGCGGAAAGATAAAGACTTCCCAGGACAGCACAGATCACAAGTGACATCGGCAAAGCGATAGGATCCCTCAATAGCACAAGAACAGACCGTCTCATCTCTTTACCAGATCTGGCGAAAAATCGATACAACCAATAAAGACCATTCAAGAACAACAGAGCGCCAAGCACCAGGAAAAAACGCTTGTTAAAAACGCCAAGAAACCCAACAATGATACCGATATAACCGATAGCCCCAAGCCCAACCAGAAGATAGAGGCCAATTTTTTGCAACCAATTATATTCATCTTGACCAGTACCCTTATGAAACAACTTTTTAGCGCCATGTGTAATCAAAAAGCCCAAGCCGAAAGCCTGAATCACGACAAACACAAAGAAGAGGGAAACGATTATCAGCTCCGACCTAGGCATGAGAACTCCTTTAGTGGTAATAACAATATTTCACACCGCACGTAAACACTGTAAACGACAGATCAAACCGCAAGCCTTGCCATTAATTATTAAACTTTGACTTTTGGGGTCGATATGTATTTAATGGGTATGTAACAAGTCCGCACAGGCTAATTTTAGTTTGTTAATGCTCTTAAATCAGAATATCAAATGATTCTGTATTTTAGAACACCCGCAAAAGGAGATTGATGAACATTTCGGCACGTCAGCTGTCGGTCATTAACCAAATGGATGCCCTGGCCCCCAAAAGAGACAAATGGGTCAAACGCAACCTCTTCTACCACAAAGACTTAGCCAACTTCTTGAAATACAACATCCCCGAGGGAAGCAGTATTCTGGAAATTGGCTCAGGATCGGGAACACTCCTAAATACCCTCAAGCCGAAGCGAGGCGTTGGCATAGACATTTCTAGTGAAATGGTCAGAATTGCAAAAAAGAAGTTTAAACAGCTTGATTTTTTTGTGATGGATGGCCAAAGTATCTCGCTCAACGAAAAGTTTGATTTCGTCATAATCTCCGATACGATCGGTTACTTTGATGACGTAGAGTTGGTTCTAAAGAAAATCCGTCAGGTCTGCCATCCTCGCACCAGAGTAATCATCACCTATCAAAACTTTCTCTGGCTTCCCTTGCTCGACTTGGCTGAATCTCTCAGGCTCAAGATGCCCTCACGCCGACTTAACTGGCTGAACTTGGCCGACATCGAGAACCTCCTCGCTCTGGAAAATTACGATACTGTCAAGACCGGACGACGGCTGCTCCTTCCTAGATACCTTCCAATTATTTCGTGGTTTGTGAACAAATACTTGGCGCGTCTTCCCCTCATCAATCACCTTTGCCTGACAAACTTTATAATCGCCAGACCTGTTTTTGCCGACCAACCAGACAACAAGGCGTTTAGTGTCAGCGTTATTATCCCCGCCAGAAACGAACGCGGTAATATCGAGAATGCCGTTAAACGCGTCCCGAAAATGGGCAAAGAAACAGAGATCATATTTGTCGAAGGCAATTCAACCGATGGAACCCTGGATGAAATCAAGCGAATTTGTAAAATTTATCCCAACAAAAACATTCAATATCTCACCCAAGACGGCAAAGGCAAAGGAGATGCTGTTAGAAAGGGGTTTGCGGTAGCCAAGGGAGACATCCTGATGATTCTGGATGCCGACCTAACAGTCCCACCGGAGGACCTACCCAAGTTTTACAACGCCATTGCAACAGGCAAGGGTGAATTTATTAACGGCTCACGGCTGGTCTACCCAATGGAAAAAGAAGCGATGAGGTTTCTCAACATCATCGGCAACCGCTTCTTCTCAATTGCCTTCACTTGGCTGCTCGGACAAAGGATTAAGGATACGCTCTGCGGCACTAAAGTAATTTTCAAGAAGGACTACGATCAACTCGTCGCCAATCGTCATTATTTTGGAGACTTTGACCCCTTCGGAGACTTTGACCTACTCTTCGGTTCGAGCAAGATGAACCTAAAGCTGGCCGAGGTTCCTATCCGCTATGACGCCAGACAATACGGCAGCACCAACATCTCACGCTTCAAACATGGCTGGCTACTCCTCAAAATGGTTGCGTTTGCATTGAATAAAATTAAGTTTTACTAGTTAACAATAATTATTTGATCTCGCTTCTCTTTCAAGGCGACCTCAAAATAAGTAGTTGGAGGTTTTAATGGTTTATGTCGCCTTATTATTTGTAGCCGTTGTCCTGAATGTCGTCGCGCAGCTACTGCTCAAGCTAACCGCCAAGGACTTCTCCCTCCCGCTTCCCGCCAGTCAAAAAATCACCGTCATACTCTCCCACCCCTCATTCTGGGGCGCTCTTCTTGCCTATGGCATCAGCTTTATTCTCTATTTCCTGGTCTTGTCCAAACTTGAGGTTGGCCGAGCGTATCCCATAAGCAGTGTCAGCGCTATTATCCTCATTGCTGTAATCTCGGTTTTCTTTCTGGGTGAATCGATCTCTGCTGGAAAAATTATTGGCATTGTCCTTGCCTCGATCGGTGTATTTCTAATTTTTAAGTAAGACGATGAAAAAAATATTTACGACTCTATCTTTCACTCTTGTCCCACTGCTTCTAATTGTCACTGCCCTATATCTCAAAGAAGCTCGTGGACCCTATTGGATGGGAAGCAACTATGATCCCGACTACATTTACTTACTAAACTCCTTAAATATTTTACTAGACAAAGGAATTGGACATTATGACCATCCAGGCACAACTCTTCAGGTTCTGGGATCGTGGATAATCAAAACGTCTCACCTAATTAGAACTGGCACTCTCGCCAACCTGCAAGTAGACGTTCTAGCTAATCCCGAGTTCTATCTTGAAGCCATTAGCAAAGCGGTAATCTTGATCAACGCCCTACTAATTTTCGTAATCGGAGCCACGGCCCATCGACTAACAAAGAGTTACTGGCAGAGCTCGCTCTTGCAGCTTTCCCCCTTTTTCGCCGCAACCATACTCAACAACAGTTTAACCAAGGTGTCACCCGAAATATTACTCCTAACCGCCATCTTAATTCTTATAATCTTGATCCTGCGGACCCTTGGTAGCACAGACCACCCCAAACAACATGCTATTGCCTTCGCCACAGTGATCGGATTCGGAATTGCTACCAAGATTACTTTTGCTCCAATAGCCCTAATTCCACTCTTTGTTCTCTCTAAGTGGAAAAACAGGGCCTTCTATCTTGTGATGATCCCTGTTGCCTTTGTCTTATTCACCCTGCCAATCATCTCTGCCTATCGAAAGTTTATTAACTGGATCTTTGCGCTATTCAGCCACACTGGACGCTATGGCACAGGCAAAGAGGCCATCATTGATCCTGTCGTCTATTTTAGAAATATTGTCGGCGCCATCCAATGGGTGCCTGCCTTTTCTATCATTTTGGCCCTGGCTATCATCGGCGTCTTTGCCAGCCTGTTTGCCATCAAGGAGAAGACCAATGTATACAAAACAGAGCGAAGGCTGCTGATCGGCACCATCCTGGCGCAACTATTCGGTATCTTGATGGTTGCAAAACAACCCGGCACCCACTATATGATTCCTCTTTTTCTGCTCTCCGGGCTAGAGCTGTTTCTCCTGTTTCGATTGATCCAGTACAATAGCCCCTCCTCCAAAGCAAGAATATTCTCACATCTGGTCGTAGTTATCGCAACTGTTTACGCCCTTGGCATCACATCATTTGATGTAGTCAGAGTCCACAAGATGCTATCGCAAGAAAAAAATGAACTCTACGCCATACATGCCAAACTAGAGAACGACTTCCATGATTACGGGAAGATATATTACTTTAGGTCCTCCACGCCGGTTAATGCCCTGAAATTTGGCGACGCTCTCTCATTAGAAGCCAATTCCAACTCACTGAAAAACATGTACAACGACTTCTATTACTACGAGATTGGTCAATACAAGTTCTTCAACTGGGACAAAGAGGTTGGCCTCGATGAACTTAGGGCCAAATATAACAACAAGCTCCTATTAATCGGCACACCATTTAACAAGGGTTACAAGAATGAGCCCCGTTATATTCCAAGCTTTCCCATCACTGATATCATGGACGGAGCTAACGAAACCATATACAAAATAGAGTCTGGTACCTTAAACACAGAGACCAAGGCGAATAATTAGGTGCTAGAACTATTTGTGACTCAACGTTGTGATCATTATGATTGAGGCAGCTCAATTTGATATAGCCGACAGCTATTCTCTGAATATATTAGCTTTGATCGCTCGATTAGCCACTCTTCTTGCTCTTCGCGATTGAGGCGGAAGCCCTGAACTGCCGGATCAGGATTGGCAAAGAAGCGTGCCCTTGTCGCTTCGTTATAATAAATAAATCTGACCTCATCTTGCTTGATGTCTTTGATGAGTTGCTCTTTGGTCCCCGAGACTGGTGCTATATAAAAACGATTTTTGGTGGCATAGAAAGAAAGATTTGGGTCATGCCAGACACTCCAGTTGTCGATGACATTGCCTTGCATCTGATTGTCCTCCAGATAGCCGACGACTTCTATGCCACAACCAAAATAGCGCCCGAGAAACTCGGCCTTCGTCTCGCCGCCCAATCCAGCATACGCTTGATTGATTTTAAAAGTATTAACTACATATTCACGCATTTTGGAGTTGGTAATAATCGGCTTGCCATCATTTCGGGCAAAAGCCAAGATCAGAGCATAAACTAATATTGGCCCGATCACCCATTTTCTCAAGTCAACCAGCACAACAGACATAGCTACCGCAGCTGCAACAAGAGCCGGCAGCAAGAAACGAGTCTGGTGGGTAGCGACAAAAAACCAGTAGAGGGAGAAGCACAGGAAGAATGAGACCAACAGGAAATTCAATGAGCGGTTTTTGACTTTAATGGCTAACCAGGGGGCAACAAAGAATGCTGGCAAGACCGTGAGGTAATTAGCTGAAAGATAAAACTTAATCGGGATACTGAAGAAATTTGCCACAGTTCTGGGCACGACGAAGCTTTGGATCGCATTAATTAAGCCTAAGTAAGTCGATTCATCAACCCCCTTGTGCCCAAGATAAAGCGGGTAGAAGGGATTACCAAACATAACCAGGTTTTTGATATACCAAAAACCGCCACAAAGGGCCACCAAGAGAATATAAACCGAAACCATTCTCAAAATCGCAAGACCACCCTTCTTGCGGGCAAATCCAGCCACTATTATTGTCACGACAATAAACAGCGCGCTAAAGAGCGGGGCATACTTGAAACTTAGGGCAAATCCGAGCAAGACCGCGCTAATCCAAAGTGAACTATTCCTCTTCTTTATCAACCAGTCGCCAACAAGCAGCAGCGCAGAGAGCTCAAAGCTGAGAGTTGCCGCGTCTACATACCCAGTGATCGCATTGTCGGTCAGATCTGGGATAAGCAACAGAAACAACACGGCCAATAACCCCGACCTGCGATTATAATAGTGCGAAACGAAACCGGCAACCAGAACCAAGAACGACAGAAAGATGCCATAATGAAACAGATGCGCCAGCGAGTAACCGCCAACAGAAATTGCTCCGGCGTAGAGAACCTCGCCAAGAATCGGAATGTTACCATAAAAATAGTGGCCACCCAAGGGAAAAGACGCTTTGCCCTGGCCCAAAATTAGATTCGCCTCAGGAAAATGATACGCTATTTCGTCATTAAAAAATGGCGGCGCAAAGGTAGCCAGCAAGTGGCTGCAAACTATAATTGCAATGATTGCCAGAACAATCACATCCAATGGACGGATAGAACTTGATATAATTTTCGCTCTCAGCTTCGGAACCACTTGCGATACGGAGCGACACACCGCAGAAGCAACTGCAATTGTTAGTACTGCCAGCAAGAGAAGAATGCCAGTTTTGTTGACCATGCCCGCTATACCTAATAGCAAGATCAGATAAGCCAGAAGGCCCCAGCCAATAAGTAGCGACGCTCCTACGCGAAACAGGGTGGACATCTCTCTCACCCTGAAGAATGACAAAATCATTCGACCGAGTCCAAAACAAATAAACAGCACCCAAACTAACTCAAAAAGGCCAAGGCCGATCTCGTAGAACCTGAGCTGGTGAGCAAGAAGACCGTCAATATAGTTCATTTCTCAGCTCGCGCGAAAAGGTTGTTGCCGAACTGGAAGGGCAATATACTAACCTTACTCTTGTCAAATCCAGCATCAACGAGCGCGTTTTCCAATGTTTCCTTGCTGTAATAGCGTTTGTGGTCAGCTATCTCAACTCTACTAATAACCTTGAGTCTAAAGGCCAATAATTCTAAGATGGGCTTTGCCTTGATAGATGGAGTCGTAAGTAATAGTGTACCGCCACTCTTCAAGACTCTGTGGGACTCAGACAAAAATGTCTTGGGGTCATCAAGATGCTCAATCAAAGCCAGTGAAGTGACCACATCCATACTGTCATCCTTTACATCCAAGCGCTTGTCAACAATTCCTGTTTTGAGACTAATATTATCGGCAGTGACCTCACTGGAAACTGACATATCAATACCTAAGCCGCTCTTTATGTGATTTGATAGAGCGACTAAGAAATCCCCCCTAAAGCCACAACCTAAATCAAGAACGCATGATTGAGACGGTATATTGCGTTTGATACGGTTGAATCGCAGCATCTTGATTATCCGATCAAGAGTAGATTCCCCGTCTTGGCCGAAGGATATTTTTCGAGAATCGTCATTCGACATAGCTAAGCCCCGACCCTACATCGGATCAACGTCCAGAAAGCTTCTAATCCATCGCGAACTTTAATCTTTTTGCCCTCTTTGCTGTTTCGTGCTGTATATTTGATCGGAACCTCCAAGATGGGTATTCCCCTCTTTAGCACATGGGCCGTCACCTCCGGGCAAAACTCAAAACGCTTGCAGCGCAATGGTAATTCCATCACCAAATCGCGTTTAAACGCCTTGTAGCAAGTCGGAACATCTGTTAGACGACTCCCGTACAAAATGTTTGTCATAGTCGTCACAGATTTTCCCCCTGCATGAAAAAGGACCGATGAGTGGCGGTTTTTGCCCGAAAGCTCTCTTGAGCCATAAACAACCTGCGTGTCGGCTGATTTTAGAAATGGTTCGATTAACACGGGATACTCATCCGGATGATATTCGAGATCGGCATCCTGGATTAGGATAATATCGCCAGTTGATTTCTCAATTCCCGTCCTAACGGCTGCACCCTTGCCTTGATTCTCAGAGTGAAAAAAAACTTTAACCATACTATCTTTGTACTTGCGCAGCAGCTCCCTGGTTCCATCCTTGGATCCGTCGTCAACTACAACAATCTCCTTTTTGAGACCAAGGCTATCAGCCTTTTTGACCTGATCCAAAATAGTTTCAATGGTCTTCAGCTCATTATAAACGGGCATGATAATAGAGAGGGTTTTGTATTGCATCGGACCTTTCAGCAAACTACTAATAATTGTCGGCTATCTTATGGTGACGCTCTAGCGGACCGTTAATCTAAATTAGTATAGCAAAATAAATTGACCTTTTAAAAGATAGATTGTGCTCAAGCCTAAACCTTTGTCTCGATAATATAGCGAGGACGGTGTTTTGTCTCTTTGTATATCTTGCCAGTGTATTCGCCAATGACCCCAAGGCTAATGATTTGGATTCCACCAATCAAATAAATTGGTAGGACGGTCGAAGCCCAGCCGGGCACTGTCTGTCGAAGCCAGATTTTATCGACAATAACAAAGGCCCCCATCAATAAACTGGCCAAGAAAACAATAAACCCAAGCAATGTTACAAAACGAAGCGGCACCACGCTGAACGAAGTTATACCATCTATAGCGAAAGAGAGCATCTTTCCAAATGGATACTTTGACTCACCCGCAAAACGCTCCTTACGGTCATAATAAACATAGCCTGAACGATAGCCGATAACAGGAAATATTCCACGTAAGAAAAGGTTAACCTCAGAGAATCCATCCAGGTCATCAACCACTCTACTGCTAATTAAGCGATAGTCGGCGTGATTATTTACGATCTCCACCCCCATCGACTTCATTAATCTATAGAAAAACAAGGCGGTAAACCGCTTAAAAAAGCTATCCTTTTTGCGTTCCTTGCGCACACCATAAACAATCTCACAGCCCTTCTCGTACTCAACGATGAATTCCTCTATAACAGAAACATCATCCTGCAGATCAGCGTCTATCGTCACAACGCAGTCGGCCTCATCCCGCACAGACGCCAGGCCGGCAAGCAAAGCATTCTGGTGGCCTGAATTTCGAGCCAGCTTTGTTCCGCGAAAAAGCTGCGAATTGCGCTCATGATGCGCCAGAATCAATTCCCATGTCAGATCGCGGCTACCATCATTAACAAAACAGATGAAACTTTTGTCATCAATCAAGCCCTTCTTCATGAGACCTGTCAGTATTGTCTCGAGCTGATTGGCCGTCTCATTTAGAACAGCCGCCTCGTTGTAGCAAGGAACGACGACTGATAGGATCGGTTTTTTTCTTTGTTGACTCATTGCTTATGCTTTGATTGATTTAATAATAAGCTCGGTAATCACCTCGGCTTGGCCCAAATCGAGTTCGGGATAAATTGGCAAACTAAGAACCTCCTCAGCAACCTTTTCAGTTAGGGGCAAGACGTCCTGGTTTTTGTAAATAGGCTGCAAATGGGCCGGGACCGGATAGTGTATTTGGGACTGGATATCGCTTGCTTTCAGTCCATCCATAATCTCAGCGCGAGATTGCGTTCTTATGACGAAAAGATGGAAAACGGATTCTGCCCACTCTGCTTCACTCGGTAGCGTCAAGCCAAGTTCGCCTAATTCCTTACGATAAAGGGCCGCGATCTCCTGACGCTTTTTGTTCCAGCCATCTAGACGCTTGAGTTTGAGCGACAATATTGCAGCCTGCAGCTCATCTAGCCGGCTGTTTCTGCCAAGGACAACATGCTCATAGCGGTTACGTTGCCCCCCATTGCGCAGCATTCGAACCGTTTCGGCATATTCGTCATTGTTTGAGGTAACAGCTCCACCATCGCCGAGCGCACCAAGATTTTTAGTGGGATAAAAGCTAAAGCAGGCAAGGTCGCCGATAGACCCAACTCTTTTGCCCTTATATCTGGCTCCGTGAGCCTGAGCACAGTCCTCAACTACTCGCAAATCGTGTTCTTTAGCAATGGCCAAAATCGCATCCATATCGGCTGGATGACCGTAGAGATGGACGGGCATAATCGCTTTTGTCTTATCGCTAATCTTCTTCTCAATATCAGTCGGATCAATGGTGTAGGTCGCTTCATCGATATCAGCAAAAACGGGCGTTGCACCGGTGGCCGAGATGCCAAGAGCAGTGAATGTGGCCGTTAATGACGGGCAAATAACCTCGTCACCGGGACCAATGCCGAGAGCAAGCAGAGCCAAAGTAATGGCATCGGTGCCATTGCCGACACCGACACAATGTTTGGCCTGGCAATATTGAGCAAACTCTTTTTCAAACTGTTCAACTTTGCCACCCAAAATATACCAGCCACTGTCAACGACTTCGCTTATCACACCAAGCAGCTCTTCTCGGATAGATTGGTTTTGGGCCTTGGGGTCAGAGACTAATTGCATAATTATTCCTCGATATATTGTTTGAATTGAGCGTAATCGCGAATGTAGTCGGATTCATTGTAGGGCTCAGAGGCGAGAGCAAGAAAAACGGTGTTTTCAGCAAAATCCTCCATGCTGTGCCAAACACCTGGCCTAATTACAACACCCTTATTCGGCTCCGACAACAGCAGCTCCGACTTCTCATGACCATCGTCGAACTTGATAACAGAACTCCCTTGTAAGCAAAAGAGCGCCAGGATAGTTTCTTTGTGAGAATGAAAGCCACGCGAGTCGCCCTTTCTCGTCTTCAAGATATAAAATACACGCTTAACCGGAAAACCAAGATGTTTTTCGCTTTCTGCGACGACGAGATCTCCCCTTTCATCATGGAAAAGCGGCAGTTCGATTGTTTCGTATAATTTATTCTGCATATGATTTTACAAAGTTTGATGCCTCAAGCAAACTGTCGACCGTCCCAGCGTCAAACCATTGCTTTTCTAATTTTACAGCTTTGAGTTTTCCCTCTTTCAGGTATTGGTCCTGGATATATGTAATCTCATACTCTCCGCGATCGGATGGCTTTTGGCCGACGCACTTTTCGAAGCATGTTTGATCAAAAACGTAGGCACCAGTAATTGCTAGATTGCTCTTCGGGTTTTCCGGCTTCTCCTCCACAGAGACGACATTAAGATTATCGTCTACCTCTGCAATACCGAATCTCTTGGGGTCGGATACCTCTTTCAAGAATATGAGAGCACCATCTTTAAAATTGCTTAAGTGAGAAGAAAGATCATCCATAAAGATATTGTCACCCAGAACCATGATGCAGCTCTCGTCGCCGATATAGTCTTTGGCGATCCAAAGACCGTCAGCTAGACCGGAGGGATGATTTTGGATACCATAAACAATTTGGATTTGCTTGCCATCTTTGCCAATAAAATCTTGACCCGAGCCAAGCAAATTAACGAAGTCATTGATATGAGGCGGATTAGTAATGATCATGATACGATCAATTCCAGCTCTGACCATGGCCTCAATTGGATAATAGATCATCGGCTTGTTGTAAACGGGTAGAAGATGTTTGTTCGTAACCTTTGTGATCGGGTGCAACCTCGTACCAAAACCACCAGCTAAAATTATGCCCTTCATATTGGCCTTCCTTGCTATTTGGTTAAAGTTGAATTTAAGATAGTTCTCTCTGCGTCTAAGTATTGACCTGAAATAATCCGCTGCCACCACTGTTCGTTGTTCTTATACCAAGCAATTGTCTTCTTCATTCCCTCTTCGAAGGTAACTGTAGGTTTCCAGCCCAATTCATTGGTTATCTTTGAGTGGTCCATGGCATAGCGCATATCGTGCCCCTTACGGTCTGCCACAAAGGTTTTTAGTGATTCTGGCTTCTGGAGTAATCCAAGCACGGTGTCGGCAACGTCTATACCATTCTTCTCGGCGTCACCACCAACACAATAGGTCTCGCCAACCAGGCCCCTATGCAGGATGACATCAATCGCAGCAGCATGGTCGGTAACGTAGAGGTAATCCCTGATCGCTTTGCCGGTGCCATATATAGGAAGCGGCTTGTCTTGCATCGCATTTGTGATAAAAAGAGGAATTGCCTTCTCGGGAAAATGATAGGGTCCATAATTGTTACTGCAATTCGAGATCGTGGTCGGCAGTCCGTACGTTTCGCCATAAGCCCGAACCAAATGATCTGAGGCAGCCTTGGATGCTGAATAGGGAGATCGAGGTGAATATGGTGTCTGCTCTGTAAATCTTTCCTCAAGCTTGTCCAGACTCAAAGAACCGAATACCTCGTCGGTCGAGACATGATGAAATCGTTCGATTTCTTTGCCCCTGGCAACATCCAATAAGACCTGCGTGCCTAAGACGTTTGTGTGTACAAATAAAGCAGGGGCACTGATTGAGCGATCAACATGAGACTCGGCCGCAAAATGAACAACCCAATCGCAACCATCCATTGCTCGCTCGACTGCATCGCGATCACAGATGTCCCCCTGCACAAAGGTATAGTTTGGGTTATCCTTGAGCGAGATTAGGTTCTCCAGATTGCCGGCATATGTCAATTTATCCAAATTAACAATCTTGTAATCGGGATATTTCTCCATCATGTAGAGAATAAAGTTTGAGCCGATAAATCCAGCCCCGCCCGTAACTAATATTTTTTTATGCCTATCACCTGCCATCATCAACCGCCTTCTTGATAAGATCCTCCAAACGCTTGCCAACTTGCGTTAGATCAAAAACGTTTTGAATAAGTTCTATTCCACTCAGTCCCATTTCTCTGCCAAGTTTAGGGTTTTTGAGAATTATTGTCAATTTATCAACGAGCACCTGCTGATCGAAGGGTATCTCAAACCCGGCTTGATACTTTTCTAGATACGGAATTGAGGCCTGCTCAGTGGTAACGACTGGCGTGCCTAGCGCAAGTGCGGCCAAGCAGGCCAGAGATGTTTCCTCGTAATGACGAGGGGTAAAAGCGAATACAGAGGCAGCGAGATATGCCTGATAGTTATCTCGGCCGTAGAGCGGCCCAACCAGGGTGATATTTACGCTCATGCCGCTGTCCTTGATCTGGCGCTTAATCTCTTCTAGATAATAGCCATCATCTCGCCCAACAATGACCAAGTGAGCGTTTGGCACTCGCTCCAAAAGTGCGGGCATGGCAGCAATCAAAACGTCAATGCCCTTCAGATAGTTGATTCTGCCGATAAACAAGATGATCTTCTTGTCCTCTCTGATCCCATGTGTTTTCCAGAAACTCTTGTCTGCGCTAGCGTCTCTGTAGTCAGAGTAATTAATGCCGAGCGGCAGAAGTTCTATCTGTGATTCGCTCCCACCAAAACGCAGATACTCTTTGTTCTCGTGGTCAGTTTGACCGAGAAGATAGGTCGCGCCAGAAATCATCTGCCGACCCCAAAAATGATCGTAGAACTTCTTGACAAAACCTTTGAAACCTCCGGTTAGCGGTAATTCACCATAAGCGGCTATAGAATAAGGAATGTCGTGCTTACGGCACAACTTATAGGCAAAAACATTCTGCCAATCCCGCAAGTCTGAAAGAAAAACGAAATCATATTGAGCGATATTTTTGTGCAAATATGCAGCATAACCAAGAGGAAAGAATAATTTGAAATTCCAAGCCAACCAATTACTGATATTCTTGAATCGAACTACCTTGACGCCCTCCATCTCTTCGCGAAGTGGTTTTGCTCTAGACTCGCCATTCAAAGCGTCTGTTGTAAGAACTGTAACATTGCCCTCCTTGGCCAGATAGCGGGCCAGGTCATAGTTAATTCTTGGCGGCCCGCCATATCCCCAGGCTGGAGCGTAATAAGGGGTAATCATGAGTAGGTTTATTTTTTTCATCGTCACCTAGCCCTTAATAATTCGATAAACGCACTTGGTAAATCTGTTGTGCAATCTGTGAAGCACAATGAGCAACCATGACGAAGTATATCTTTTGGCCGTCTCCAGATCTTCATCGAATTGGTGCACATACTGCTTGCCCCCCTTCGATTGGCTGTGAATACGAAAATCTGCGATATATTCATCGACAACAATCGGCTGGCTCAATCTCCCAAGCCGCAACCAATAGTCATAATCCATTGTATAGTTAAGCTTCTCGTCAAAATGTCCGATCGTCTTCAATGCCTCGGAGGTCCAAAATGTGGCCGGTTGAGAAATATAATTAAGTATCAGGTTGCTTCTGTAGCCATATCGGCGCAACCATAAGTTCTTGTAGCGAGTAACAAGCCCCTGTATTGCCGTGCCTCTATCGTTAACAATGCGACAATACGCAGTCAACCACAACTTGTCAGAATGTTTTGCAAATGCCTTCTCAACCACAGCAAAACAATTATCTTCATAAAAGTCATCTGAGTTCAAATAAGCAACTATGTCTCCCGCCACACGAGAGAGGCCCTGATTGAGAGCATCGGACTGCCCTCTGTCCTTCTGGCTTTGCCAATAAAACTTTACCCCTCGATTAGCTCCTTTGTAGTCGCCGTTTTTGATTTTAGCTTCGTACTTCTTAATTATCTCCAGCGTTTCATCCTTGGATCCGCCGTCCATAATAAAATATTCAATTTCAAAATCACCCCTCTGGCTGATCACGCTTTCAATTGTCTTTGAGATAAAGCTGCCCTGATTGTACGAGGGTGTAATTATTGAGAACTTCATCAAAATACCAATTCAGCCGGTTTTATTATTCCTTCGGCATTTTTATCGCTAACTCTTTGACTAGCTGCTGGAGCGCCTTCTCTGTTCTCTCGGCCTTAATATAGAGACGATAAGACATATACAAAACAAAAACGATTACTAGCCCCATAAACGTATTAACACCCGATCTTCCCTGACCAAAGATGGTATCGATAATTCTTGGAAAGAGAGTGAGGGCAATAACTCCCCACCAGAGCACATACCAAAAAAGAAACATGATTCTGCTTTCTTTTTTCTTCTTGTAGTCGTGCGTTGTCTTGGCAAGAACAAATATAGCCACTATAACGGCGAGAAATTTTGCGAAAAGTAGTATCATAAACTGCCTCTAATCTTACTTAGTGCCAATCTTATTACAATATTAAACCCATTGAGATAATGCTGCCCTTTTCGCTTTGAGTAGTCAGTGTAGATGATCTTGATTGGCTCTTCGCAAATTCTAAGATGCTCAGCTTTTGCCTTTCCAATCAACGCTGAGCATATTTCATATCCGACACTCTCCACCTGGCACTTCTCCATCGCTTTCTTTGAAAACGCTTTAAATCCAGATTGAGAATCGGTTACCCAGACGCCATAAAAAAGAAACGTAATCACGTTAAAGGCGTTGTTGCCTATCCACTTTATCAGCGGCATGCCATGTCTCTGAGAACCAAGAAGGCGGCTTCCGATGACTAAATCGTAGCCACTCAAAACCCTCTTGACCAACTTTTTTATCTCGCTCGGATCGTGCTGACCGTCAGAATCCATCGTTACAGCAACATCAAAGTTGTTTCGTCTGGCATACTCGAGACCAGTCATCGTTGCTCCGCCTGCCCCTAGGTTAAGGCGATGATTAAGAACAACAGCACCGGCCTCTTTCGCCACCCTTGACGTATTATCGGTCGAGTTGTCATTTACAACAATAACCTCGACATTGTTTATGTCCATGATCTTTTTCGGTATCTGCCTAATTACATCGGCTATAACCGAGGCCTCGTTGTAGGCAGGCATGATAACGCATAGCTTCATCTTCGTTTTCCGAGTGTTAGTTGTATAAGATGACCGCACCAATCTTATTAAAACAACACTATCACCTAATGGCGCAAAAGTGAATAAGTCATTACGCACCCAGGGACACCCTCGGGATATTGTATTAGTAATTCATCTTAGATAATCTGGGGATTAGATTGCAACTAATCAGGCACAGTAAGAATGACAAAAACATATCTAATTAGCGGCGGAGCCGGCTTTCTTGGTTCTCACTTGTCAGAGAGGCTTCTCAAAGAGGGGCAGAAGGTTATCTGTCTCGACAATTTCATTACGGGCCTCAAGTCTAATATGGCCCCCTTCTCCGCCAACCCAAATTTTACCTTCATCAACCAAAACATCTGTAAGACCATTGATATTGTTGATGCAACACCAAAAATTGATTATGTTCTTAATTATGCTTGTCCTGCTTCCCCTACCGACTACAGAAACCATCCAATAGAGACACTTGAGGCTTGCTCGATTGGAACAAAAAACATGCTTGAAATCGCCAAAGAACACAAGGCACGCTTTTTTCACACCTCGACGTCAGAGGTTTACGGAGATCCAAAGGAGCACCCTCAAACAGAAAGTTACTGGGGACACGTCAATTCATATGGCGAACGATCATGTTACGATGAGGGAAAGCGTTACGCCGAGTCTCTGATCTACATCTATCGCAAGGACTTTGGTGTTGATACTGGGATCATTAGAATATTCAACACATACGGGCCAAGGATGCGACCGCTTGATGGTAGAGTTGTCTCGACGTTTATCCGACAAGCTCTTGAGGGAGAAGACATAACAATTTTTGGCAGGGGTGAACAAACGCGTTCCTTCTGTTATGTCGACGACCAGATAGAGGCTCAAATGAAAATGATCCACTCCGAAGAAGAAGGACCGATCAATATCGGTAATCCTACCGAGTTTAGTATGATTGAGTTAGCCGAAAAGATAAAAGATATTACGAAGTCGCAATCGCGTATCGTATACAGGCCACTACCAAAAGATGACCCAACTCAGCGCAAACCCGATATATCACTAGCCAAAAAACGTCTTTTGTGGGAACCTAAGGTAGATCTTACTGAAGGGCTAAGAAAAACCATCTCATGGTTTACAGGTGCACGCTATTAAAAATGTCGGGAAATTCTGTATATTAATTTCTAACTATATTAGACCTGAACAAGGAGAATAATGAAGATTGTTGTCATTGGTACTGGCTATGTCGGTCTTGTGCAAGGAGTTTGCCTTGCGGAGCTGGGTAACGAAGTGGTTTGCATTGACATAGACAAAGAAAAAATCGAGAAACTAAAAAACAGTATCTCCCCGATCTATGAACCTGGCATAGAAGAGCTAATCACCCGCAATATAAGTGCCGGTAGAATCAACTTCAGCACAGACCTGAGCAGCTCGGTAGGCGAAGCCGAAATTGTCTTTATTGCTGTTGGTACTCCTCCGGACGAGTCCGGCAAGGCCGATCTGAAATACGTACTGAAGGCAGCCGAAGAAATCGGAAAGAACATAACAGGTTACACTATAGTAGTTAACAAGAGTACGGTCCCAATCGGTACTGGCAAGATGGTCAAGGCAGCGATCGAAAAGCACTACAACGGCGAATTCGATGTTGTCTCCAATCCAGAGTTTCTAAGAGAGGGATCAGCTATTGATGATTTCATGAGTCCGAATCGAGTCGTTCTTGGCGACAACAACAACGGCAGCGCTGCCAAGAAGGTGGCCAAGTTGTACGAAGTACTCGATGCGCCCATCCTGATCACCAACCTAGAAACTGCCGAGATGATCAAATACGCGTCTAACTCATTTCTTGCAACACAGATCTCCTTCATTAACTCAATAGCCACAATCTGCGAGAAGGTTGGGGCGGACGTTGCAGAGGTAGCCAAAGGGATGAAACTGGACAAGCGCATCGGAGAGAGAGCATTCCTAGATGCCGGTCTGGGATATGGCGGATCATGTTTCCCCAAGGATGTTACTGCCCTAATTCAAATTGCTAAAGAAAATGGCTACGATTTCAAAATCTTAGAGGAAGTCGAAAACGTAAATAAAAAACAGCGCCTGCGTTTTGTCCAAAAAATTCAACAGACACTCGAAGAGCTTGAGGGTAAAAAAATTGCTATCTGGGGGGCAGCGTTTAAACCAAAAACTGATGATATCAGAGAAGCACCAGCTATAACCATTATCGAGGCACTGATTGATCTCGGCGTAAAGGTAACGATCTATGATCCAGTTGCAGCCGAAATGGTAAAAAAGATTTTCCCGTCTATTAGCGATGCCTCTAAGCCGCTAGACGCGTGCAAAGATGCCGACGCGCTAGTAATTATCACAGAGTGGGATGAATTCAAACAGATTGACCTTGCGTCGGTAAAAAGAGAGCTCAAAAATCCGATTATCTTTGATGGACGCAACCTCTACAGTCCAGGCGACATGGCTGAGGCCGGCTTTGACTACTACCCCATCGGACGCAAGCAACCAAACAAAACCAGGGAAAAGGCTAGCTGCGCGCAAGACCGTACCAAACTACAAAAAGCTACAAGCTAGCGATTAAATGTCCAAATTTTGTTAGCACCAAAATTCCAGAAAAAAACAACAATAACAGAAACCAGCTTGGATATTGTCTCTCCCTGACTGACTGAGTAACCGAAGTTTGCATTGAGGTACAGGCTTAAATAGTGAACAATGATTTCGGTTAGCCCTAAGCCAATGAATGAAATGACTGCAAATTGACTAAACTTTTTCGCTTCCTGACCTTCGGTATTGTATCGAAATGTCCATCTGGAATTCATAAAATACCCATTAACCGTTCCCGCAGAAAAGCCCGCCGCGACTGCCAGCCAGAGAACAACGCCAACTTCTCGAAGCAGTTTGAGCAGAACAAGATCGATAACCGTGCTCACTACGCCAACCAAACCATATTTGACCAGTTCGGAGAACAACGACTGTTTGGAACTCTTTTTCATTTGACACCCTCTCTAATTGTTTCTCTGTGATCTAGTATAACGGAAAATGACTGGTTGTTAAATGCTCCAGCAAAAGTTCCAGCAAAAGTTGAAAATCCTGTTAGCGCCCTGTTGCCCTACTAGCTTTACGGCCTTACTGCCTTACTGCCTTACTGCGTTACCGCCGTGTTACTAAAACCTTTAGGATTTGAACTTTGAGAGACTATTGTGTATCCTGGACAAAGAAGTAATTTTATACGAACAGGAGGCATCGTGCTTGAAGTAGATATTGAGAAGATTTTACCGGTAACCGAGGTCCGTGACTCTCTTAATAAAATCGTTGACGAAGTTTCTGCTAACGACATTCTCTATGTCCTAACAGTAAACGGCAAACCAAGTGCTGTTGTTGTGGGTGTCCACCATCTAGAAAAATTAACGGGTATTGCAAACGACAGCATTGCCACAGTTGCGCCACAGACGCCAATCACAGGGGGCACTAATTCAGTAGTTACTCCAACCCCCGTCCAGCAAACAGACGATGCTGCTGCAAGCTCTGGCCTCCCAGAACCAACAACACCAAGCCCAGTACAGCCCAGCATAGATCCAACAACTCCCCCTGCCCCTGCTCCACTACCAGAAATTGCACCGGAACAAGTGGTTGTGCCTTCGGAACAACAGGCACAACCAGCGCCTGCAGCAAACGATGACGCTTCAGATGACCTGTCCTTCACGATCAATCCCTCTATCCCCCCGACAAACACTCCCGACAACCAGTTCAAGACACCGGCAGGGAATGATCTGGGCGCCCAACAAGCAAGCAACCAAAACCAAGTCACAACCGACACAACTGTTTAGTCTAGATCAACCCAAAAGACTTTCGCTTAGTGACAGAAAGGTTTACTGATGGCTAAAGCTACCTCCAAAAAAGTTATTTGTAACGTTAAAATCGACCGAGAAGTTTGTATTGGCTGCGGTAATTGTGCAGCAATATGCAGCGAAATTTTTTCCCTCGACAAAACAGGGGTTTCAACTGTTAACTTAGAGAATATAACTGGCGAAATGAGTGATTCGATAATTGAAGTGGAAAGCAATTGCCCAACCGGCGCAATTTCAATCGAATACGCTTCAGCGGAGCAAGTCGAAAAAGATGAAGATCGATAAACAAGATCGCCTGGCCCAAGACGTGCTCAAGAAAATTCAAGAAGTGATCGATCCGGAGATCGGCATCTCTGTTGTTGACCTCGGGTTAATTTATGATGTCAATGTCAACGATGGAAGTGCTTGGATTTTGATGACTCTGACTTTTCCCGGATGTCCGCTTGCAAACCTCATCACCTCTCAGGTCAGGGAAAAGGTACAAGAACTCGAAGACATAAAACAAGTCGAGGTTGAACTAACATTTACTCCTCCCTGGAACAAAGAGATGGTTAGCGACAAAATGAAAAAGCAACTAGGACTTAGCTGATTTCTTTTTCTTCTCCGGCCAAAGATAGAAGTGGCGCAGAAGAGGAGCCAGAAGATTCCTGTTGCGAGAGAGTAGTACAATCAGATGAACAGAGATCGACCATAATAACGGCAAGTTTACGCCAAACCAAACTAGACGAGCTTGGCGTTTTTTATTTAGAAGCAATTTTTCTATATGAATTGGCTTATAGTTTTTGTCTAGTATCAAGTGCGCAACATCATACCCGGAATACATTGCCGACAAGATTCCTTCACCAAAAACATCTGTGACAAAACCACCGGCATCACCTGCCAAAAATACATTATTATCAAATTGGTGTCCCATGTAACCATATGGAATCGTCCAGCCGCGCACAGTCTCCTGGTTAAACGGCAGGTGCTCTTTCTCTGCCCAGGCCTTGAGATCATCGATCATGCGCCTCCCCGCCCTCCTCCTGGTTGAGCCAGACTCCCCCGCTCCAATATAGACATAATCCTTGTGGGGAAAAATCCAGGCATACCAAGCTGAAAAATAGCGATAATCAAAATCAACCGTCAGGGGACGATCTACCTCACCGATCGAAACCTTATACTCCAAGGCCTCGGCAAACTTATCGCTCTTCTTGATCTTGCCCTCTGCTTCCAATCCTTTGCGAACTACCGACAGGACGCCATCAGCACCAACCAAATAACTATACGGAATATCTTCGCCGTCCACCGTAATAGATTTTTTCTTAAAATTAATCTCTTGGATTTCCTGTTCAAATTTTATATCTGCACCAGCACTCTTAGCTCTCTCCGTCAATTCTTTGGCCAATAGATCACGATTAATAGTGTTTATAATGGGAAAATCGAGTTCAATTTCAGATGAAGCATGAACGGTCTTTAGGACTACCTTGCGGTTCTCCAAGACCTCCGACTTGATCTCTCCTAGGAACTCTTGGGCCAGCGGCGTCAGCCCTCCTCCGCACAGTTTAGTCTCCCCCTTGCCATTGATCTGGCCTTCCTTGTTTTGATCGAAAACTAGTACATTCTTGCCGGCCTTGGCTAATTCGGCCGCAGCTATCAATCCTGCTGGCCCCGCACCAATAATAACAATTTGGTCTTTTTCCATAGTTCCATTTGAGTTAATGATTCTAGCAGCAATTATAACAAGATATAAAGTAATGCGATACTGTTACAGTGCGTTATAGGAGGACTTTGGCCGACTCTAACAAGATATAAAGTAATGTGCTATCGATACAGTGCCCACAGGGACCCTTCGGGTCGTTAAAGGAGTGAAGCGACAATAACAAGACACAAAGTAATGCAGCTTGACACAAGGCGTTAAAGGAGCGAAGCGACTATTACAAGATATAAATAGCCGTAGAATCAGTGCGTAAAAGGAGTGAAGCGACTATAATCCTATAACTATATTTTTGCCCACAATCAGAAAATGCGGCAAACTAGCTATTGTGATAAGATAAGGCGCTGAACAGATTAACAAAAAGGATAGTAATGAATCAAAACGACAAGACTGGGGGTAGTTACGGAAAAAGACCCCTGTGGCAGTGGATTTTGCTTTATATTATAATTGGCGGCATAATATATGCCCTCATCTATTACTTCCTCACCGCTGGGCAGAACAATACATCACCGTATTAATTTTCCTCGAATCGGCGAGCAACCTCGTTCCAATTGACAATATTCCACCAGGCCTCAATAAAATCGGCGCGCTTATTTTTGTACTTGAGATAATAAGCATGTTCCCAAACATCGAGAGTCAAAAGCGGCCTATCACCCGCACCGATCGGTGTGTCCTGATTAGAAAGCGAATAAACCTTGAGCTTGCCATCGACGCCCTTGACTAGCCAGGCCCAGCCGGAACCAAAATGATTCAAGGCAGTACTGGTAAATTCCTCTCGGAACTTCTCAAAATTGCCAAAATCCCTCTCGATTGCCTCCAAGAGTTTCCCCTCCGGATGACCGCCCTCACCTTCAGACGCCATCATCGCCCAAAAAAGATTGTGATTATAGAAACCGCCACCATGATTACGAACAGCCAGCCCGATATCTTCTGGCAACTGTTCAATATTTTTCAATAAATCTTCAACTTGTTTTTCCAGTAACTCAGGGTGTTTTTCCAGCGCAGAATTAAACTTGTCGGCATACGTCTGATGATGCTTGTCATGGTGAAAATGCATCGTCTCTTCGTCGATATAAGGCTCCAGGGCGCTATAAGCATAGGGCAAATCGATTATTTTATGTTTCTTGGTCTCGTCCATGTTTTCCTTTCCTGTTAGTAAGTAGGCTGATAAGCAAATAAGTGTATAGGCCAGTAAGTTATATGCTTACTAGCTTACTAGCTTACTAGCTTACTAGCTTACTAGCTTACTAGCTTACTAGCTTACTAGCTTACTAGCTTACTAGCTTACTAGCTTACTAGCTTACTAGCTTACTAGCTTACTAGCT